>OIXQ01000005.1_pt1 | contig 221578 bp, 191 predicted proteins | sample 1587791 | NCBI WGS metagenome assembly OIXQ01 (sample SAMN03283273) | human gut metagenome | biome: human-associated habitat; material: feces | host: Homo sapiens | place: Peru | collected 2012
TATATGGTTTGTATGTGATTTTATCGCTTACGCCTCTGCTCATATTTAAATTTTAGCAGATTTGAATTCTCTTGTAAATTTAAAATAATTAGGGCTGCCCGTTTCTTTTTGGACAGCCCCTTCTTTTTTTTCCGCGCGGGATGCCGCAGGAGCCCCGGAGTTCCGCCCCCGCGGTTTCCAGCACCTTTGTTGACATCCTGCCGTTTTGAATTATGCGGGTAATGAAAAATAAATTCTATGTTTTTTAACTTGTACTTAACTGTTTTTTTGATTGACAATGCTTCAGTATTTATAGTATTATTTCTAAATCGGAGGTTTTAAATTGAAAAACTTAGTTAAATGTGTAGCTGTTGCTTTTTCAGTAATAGCACTTGCTTCATGCGGAACAACAAAAGAAACTGTAAAAGTTGTAACAGGTGCTTATGAGCGTTTGGATTGGCAGGGAAGAGCAACTGGAGCAGAAGTGCCGAATTGGGTTGTTGCTGTGGGTGACAATAATAAAAGACAGATTGTAAAAGAGCTTGATCTTGATGGCTATATGGTTTGGAGTTTCAACTCAAACGGACCGGATTTGGATTTTCTCCAGAACTGGACAGACAAAGTTGAACTTCAGAGCAATGTTGCACAGTCTATCAGCACTTCAATTGGACGCGCTACAGAAGCTTCTTTGAAATCTGAGCAGAGTATTGACACTACAAAAAGCGACAAGGCTCTCAAAGATGTTACAACAGTTCTTTCAAATGTACGTGTAAATGGTCTTGAAAAAATTGCTTCATACTGGATTAAGAGCCGCTTCTCTGAATCTGCAAAGCCAAAGGCTGATTCTGATTACAAGACAATGTATACTTACTATTCTGTATGGGCTTTGAAGAGCGATTTGTATCAGAGACAGATTAATGCAGCGATGCAGGATCTTCCTGAAAACACAGCACAGGATCCTCTTCTTATGAAACTCATTACAAGATCAATTGAAAAGACAATTCTTAATGAAGATTCAAGTGTTAGTTCTGTATCTTATGACGCAGAAACAGATACTGTAACTTATGAAGAGCCTGGAGCTGAATTCTAAATGAAGAAGTTTGCTTTTTTGTTTGCAGCTGTTTTCACTGGTCTTATAATGGTTTCATGCGGAAGTACAAAAGTTTCTCGCGTTGATTCTGATGAAGTTATTGATTTAGACGGCTACTGGAACGAGTCTGATGTCCGCATTGTTTGTGATTCTCTTATTGAAGAATGTATAAGTTCTCCTAGAATTGCAAAATTTGAAGGACAGCAGGGACGTGCTCCAGTTGTTATAATTGATTCTATACGCAATCAGAGCAGCGAGCATATTGATACTTCGATTGTTGAGAAGAAATTTCAGACTGCAATAATTAATTCTGGTGTTATGGAATTTGTTTCTAGTAGCACAGAAAGACAAGCACTTAGAGAAGAAAAGGCTGATCAGGCTGACCATTCAACTTATGATACTGCAAAGGAAATGGATCAGGAAACTGGAGCTGACTTCATGCTTAAAGGTTCTGTTAAGACTATTGTTCAGTCCGCTGGCGACAAAACTGTAAGAACTTATTATGTTTATGCAGAGTTGCATGACATTAAAACAAATAAAATTGTTTGGATGGCAGAAAACGACAGCATAAAGAAAGTTATTAAACGTCAGAAAGCAAAGCTCTAGTTTGCACAAAACAGGCATCTTCGGAATTTTCCGAGGATGCCATTTACTTTAAATCGGAGACGTTTTTATGAAAAAGCTCTCGCTTCTTTCTTTGCTTTTTGTATTTTTTTTTCTAGCTGGATGCGCTTCTACAAAAGTTGACTTGGAAGCTGAAAAATATTTTTCTGAAGGAAATTATTCAGCATCTGCATCCGTTATTCAAAAATCAATAAATAAAAAAAATCCGCCGATAGACAAAGCTCTTGATGTGGCGATTCTAAATCATTATTCAAAAAATTATTTGCAATCTTCAAAGGACTTTAACAAAACTGACCGCCAGATGGAAGATGCTTACACAAAGAGTATCTCAAAATCAACAGGTGCAGCTTCTTTGAATGAAAATATTTCCGATTATACTGGAAATGTTTACGAATATCTTTTGATAAATGCATTTAATTCTTTGAACTATTACAACATGGGTGAATTTGATGAAGCTCTTGTTGAAATCAGAAAGATTGAAAATAAACAAAAAGAATATATTTCAAAATACGGTGAACTTGCTTTGCAGGACTTGGACGTAGACACTGAAACTCTTACTGAATCTGCAAAAACAATGAACGTGAATATGCGTGAAGTTTATAGGCAGACTCCGCGAAAACCTACGGAAGATGACATCTACAAAGATTCTGCATTTGCGCATTATCTTGCTGCTTTGATGTATGTTAAGGATAAAAGCGGAACTCCAGAACTTCATGTCCGCGAATATGAGGCGATAAACCGAGGCATAAAATGCGCTTCTTTGCGTGATGACTTGAAAATTCCTTCTGGAATGGGAAGATTGGATTTCGTTTCGTTGGCTGGAAAAATTATTCGCCGTAAAGAAGGAACTGTTTATTTTCCAAGTTTTGCGGCGAATGGAACTCCGATTTTTTTAACTTCTGTAACGATTGGAGACATTACGATTCCGGCTTTTAGACTGAAATATGTTTATCCTTATGTTGAAGCGGATAAAAACGGCAATCTTGTAAAGCCTAGTGATTCAATTTCTTCTATAAAAGTTACGCTTTCTGATGGAAGCAATGCTCGCCTTAACCTTATTGAATGGTTTGACGAAGCTGTTCAAAAAGATGTTGCTTTAAGAGCACGCAAGGATTTTATAAGAAGCATATTCCGTAGTACAACAAAAAAAGCTGCCGCTGTAACATCTGCCGCTGTTGCCATAAGAGCTACTCCTGAAAAGTTCCGGTCAATTACAGAAATTGCGGTTACAAAAGCTCTTGACGCTGTGGATTTAGCTGAAACTGCGGACATTCGTCAGTGCCGCTATTTTCCGAGTTTTGCAGCTGGCGGTGGTTTTACTTTAAAGCCTGGAGTTTATTCAGCGAAAGTTGAATATTTTGATACAAATGAAAATCTTGTCGGAACAGAAACTTTCGAGAATTTGGAAGTAACTGCTGGCCGTCCGACTATTGTGGAGTCAATATGTATAAAATAACTAATTTTTTTGCATTGCTTATTTGCGGAATTTCAGTTTGTTTCGCTGCCCGCGTAAAAGAACCAACTTGGGTGAGTGTTCCGAAAAAAGTTTACAATCCTGAAAAATATCTTTCTTACGTTGGAAAAGCAAAAGATAAATCTCAGGCAGAACTTCTTGCGGTAGAAGGAATTGCTTCTGTTTTTGAGCAGGATGTTGCTTCTGCTTCTGTGTCTTCTTCAAGAATGGAACAGGCAAGTAATGAAGGAAAAGTTGCAATTGCAAGGTCTCAGAATTTCAATTCAAAGATAATGCGGAAAGTTGACGTTGACTCTCTTGTCGGCATTGAAATCAAAGAATATTGGACTGATGCTGAAAAAAACATTTATGTTATTGCGGTTCTTGACAAGCCGAAAACTTCGCTCCTTTATTCCAATATGATTGAAAAAAACAATGCGGAAATCAAAAAACTTTTGAACGCCAAAACAGACGATGAATTTTCTTTTGAAAATTATGCGCGGATTGACTTTGCACGTGAAATTTCTGTTTTAAATGAAAAATATCTTTCACGTCTTTCTGTTATTGATTTTGACAAGGCTTCCGAATTGGAAAAGCAGACTGTGAGCGCCGCTGATATAAATGCGATGCTTCTTCAGATTGCAAAGCAAATTCCAGTTTATGTTTATTTTCAGAATGATTCTGACGGCAGAGTTCGTTCCGCTTATGCAAAAATGCTGAATTCGTTTGGTTTTAGAACTTCGCAGGAAAGAAATGAACGCTATTCGTTTACAGGAAGCATGAACTTTGAGCAGAATATTCCAAAAGACAAAAGTTCTGTTCAGTGCAGATATACTTTTAAAGCTGATTTGAAGGATTCTGCATTTGCGCAAAATCTTTTTACACTTTCATTTGACGGAAGAAATTCAAGCAATTCTTATTCTGATGCACAGAACCGTGCTTTGCGTGCTATTGAAGCTCGTGCCGCTGGAAATTCTACAGAAGAATTTAGGAAATTTTTGCAGAATATTGTAGTTCATTATTGACAAAAAAATACATTTTCTGTAATATACTTATACATTCGTAACCGAATGCTCCCTTAGCTCAGTCGGTAGAGCAATGGACTGTTAATCCATGTGTCGCTGGTTCAAGCCCAGCAGGGGGCGCATATAAGACAGCTAATTTGGCTGTCTTTTTTGTTTTAAATTTACAGTTAAAATTTGTTTTTTTCTTGAATTTTTATTATATTTATTGGCAATCAAAAAATTTTAAAATATAGAACTTTTTTTTCGCTTAATTTCTTGCTTTTATTGCAGATTTTCAGCCTGAAAAGTTTTGGAGTAAAATCATGGCAAAATATCAGTTTCAGACGGAAGTTAATCAGCTTTTAAAACTTATCATTCATTCAATGTATTCAAACAAAGATATTTTTCTGCGTGAAATTGTTTCAAACGCTTCAGATGCGTTGGACAAATTAAAATATCTTACGGTTTCTGATGATAAATATAAGGATGTTGCTTTTAATCCTCGCATAGACATTTCTTTCAATGAAGAAAAAAAGATTCTTTCAGTTCAGGATTCAGGAATCGGAATGGACGAAGAGGATCTTACAAATAATTTGGGAACAATCGCGCGTTCTGGAACAAAAGCCTTTATAGATATGCTTTCTAAAAATGGAAGCGGCTCTTCGGATTTGATTGGGCAGTTTGGTGTTGGTTTTTACAGTGCATTTATGGCGGCAAGCAAAATTGATGTTTACACAAGGAAAGCTGCTGGCAACGGAAAAGTTTTGCATTGGTCAAGCGACGGAACAAATTCCTATGAAATTGAAGAACTCACGGAAAAATCAGAAGCTTACTGTCAGTATGGATTTGACAAATCTGAAACTGTTGGTTCCGTTATTGAAATTCATTTGAATGACGATTCCAAAGATTATGCTTCAAGATGGAAAATTGACGAGCTTATAAAAAAATATTCAAATCATATTGCTTTCCCGATTTATCTTCATTATGTTCAGACAAAATACAACAAGGACGGAAAGGCTGAAGGAACTGAAAATAAAGTTGACCAGGTAAATTCTGCCAGCGCGCTTTGGAAGCGGAACAAGAGCGAACTTAAAAAAGAAGATTACAATGATTTTTATAAGACAATCAGCCATGATGGAACAGATCCGCTGATGTACGTTCACACTCATGCGGAAGGAACTCAGGAATACACGACTTTATTTTATGTTCCACGCACTGCGCCGTTCGATATGTATCAGGCTGACTACAAAAGCGGCGTTAAACTTTATGTAAAGCGTGTTTTTATAACTGATGATGACCGTGAGCTTTTGCCGTCTTATTTGCGTTTTATCCGCGGTGTTATTGATTCGGAAGATTTGCCTTTGAACGTGAGCCGTGAAATTCTTCAGCAAAACAGAATTCTTGAAACTATAAAAACTCAGTCTGTAAAAAAACTTTTAAGCGAATTCAAAAAGCTTGGTGATGAGGCAAAAAAACTTGAAGCAAAAACTGAGATTTCAGATGATGAAAAAGAAACTCTTGAAAAATGGCACGATTTTGTAAAGTCATACAATCGTCCTTTAAAAGAAGGTCTTTATTCTGATTTTGCAAACCGTGATGAAATTGCAGAGATAATACGTTTTAAGTCAACTGCGGATGAAGGCAATGGTGAAAACAAATGGACAAGTTTTGCCGATTATGTTCAGCGCATGAAACCTGATCAAAAATCAATTTACTATATCAGTGGAAGCGATGAAAAAAATCTTCGTTCTTCTCCTTTGCTTGAGGCTTATAAAAAGAAAGGATTTGAAGTTCTTATCATGGCGGATGACATAGACGATATTGTTATTCCTGCATACGGAAAATACAAGGACTTTGAGCTTAAATCAGTTAGTCGCGCCGGAAGTGATGAAGAGCTTGGAGTTGACAAAGAAGAAGCTAAGAAAAAAGAGGAAGCTTTCAAGCCTGTTCAGGAAAAAATAAAGAAAGCTCTTGAAGGCCGCGTAAAGGATGTTGTTCTTTCAAAGCGTCTTTCTGACAGTCCGAGCTGCATTGTTGTGGACGAGAATGATCCGAGCCTTCAGATGGAACGTATGATGAAAGCGATGGGACAAGGCGGCGGAGATTTTGTAAAGCCGATTCTTGAAATAAATGCGGATCACGCAATTGTAAAAAAACTGGAAGGTCATGTTTCAGAAGATTTTGTAAAAAATGTAAGTGAAGTTCTTCTTGATCAGGCGCTTCTTGTAAGCGGCGCGGAATTAAAAGATCCTGCTGATTTTGTAAAATCACTGAATTCTTTGCTCGCTGAATAAAATTGTATGCAAAAAGCTTTCTGGTTTTCCTGGAAGGCTTTTTGCTTTTTTTATGAGAAATTATTTGTAACGATAATTGCGCATTTTTATTTTTTAGATATGGAAAAAATTGAAACTCCTGATGAGTATTTAGTGGAACACGACAATGATCATTTGCAGGGAAAAGAGCTTGCAAAAATTTCATCATTGAATGAAATCAACTCGATGAATCCCAATGATTTTATAAAGATGGCTTTTGAATTTCAGAAGCTTATGATGATTTACGAAAGCGCAATAAAGCAGGTTGTTACAAAACTTGAAATTTTAAACAAAGAATATAAAGTTACAGGCAGAAGAAATCCGATTGAAACAATAAAATCCAGAATAAAATCACCTGAAAGCATTGCCGAAAAACTTGAAAAACGAAAATTGCCGTTTACATTTGAGTCTATGACAGAAAATCTTACGGATGTTGCCGGTGTTCGTGTAATCTGTCCTTACATTTCGGATATTTACACTATAAGGGATATTCTTTTAAAGCAGCCGGACATAAAGCTTTTGAAAGAAAAGGATTACATAAAAGAGCCCAAAGAATCCGGCTACAGAAGTCTGCACATTGTTGTTGAAACGATTGTTTATCTTTCGAATACCGAGCATAGAGTTCCAGTTGAAATTCAGCTTAGAACAATTGCAATGGATTTTTGGGCGAGTCTTGAGCATGAACTTAGGTACAAAACTGAATCTCATATTCCAGCCGGGATTCGCCGTGAGCTTTTGAGATGCGCGGAAACAATCGCAATGACTGACCGTGAAATGGAAGAAATTGCAATTGAGCTTCAGGCTTTGGATTGATCTGCTGGCTATTTCTTTTGAATTCTTGATATTACTAGAAAACTTTTTTTTTCTATAGTATGATGTGTTTGTCTTAGAAATTTCCGTTTGGCAATTTTTAGATGAAAAATCTTATATCAACTGCGCATCTTCATTTGATTGCGGATGTGCTTAAAAAGTCAAGATTTTTTTTCGTTGGCTTTTTGGGAGATTCAATTGTCAGAATTACACGAGTCCGGTGAAGACTATCTTGAGGCAATTCTCAGATTAAAAGAAGAAAATGGAGTTGCAAGATCCGTTGATGTTGCAAAGCGTCTTGGTGTTTCCAAGCCTAGTGTTAGCCGGGCGATGAGCATTTTGGGCGAAAACGGATATATTACAACTGGCCACATCGGTTCTCTTGAGCTGACTGAAAAAGGACAGAAAAAAGCCGAGTCCGTTTATGCGCGCCATGTTCTTCTCACAGATTTCCTTGTAAAAATTACTGGCGTTGACAAAGCTCATGCGGAAGAAAATGCGTGCAGAATTGAGCATGATATTGATGAAGATATAAAAGACGGAATTCAAAAGTGGATGGAGCAAAATAAATAAAATGTCAGACGTAAATGAAAAAAATCACGGCACATTGACTGGCGATAATCATGCTGCTCTTTGGAGCGGAAGATTTACAGAAGGTCCGGACGCCGCTGCGGTTGAGTTTGAGACTTCTATCCGTGTTGATGAAAGAATGGCTCTTGATGATATTCACGGTTCGATTGCCCATGCGCAAATGCTTGGCGAACAGAAAATAATTTCAAAATCAGAAAGCTCTGAAATTGTAAAAGGCTTAAAGTCGATTGAAAAAGATTTGATTTCCGGCGAACTGAAAATTGACTATAGTGCGGAAGATATTCATTCATTTGTTGAAGCCGTTCTTACAGACCGCATTGGTGAGCCTGGAAAAAAACTTCATACAGGACGTAGCCGAAATGACCAGATTGCGTTGGACGAATGTCTTTATTTGCGCCGCATGATTCCTTGCATCCAGAATGAAATTTTAACTCTTATAAAAACACTTTCTGAAATCGCTTCAAAAAATAAAAAATCCTTGCTGACCGGCTATACTCATATGCAGCATGCCCAGCCGGGAACTTTGGCTCAGCATCTTTTGGCATGGGCTTCTATGCTGGTGCGCGACTGGGAGCGTCTTGAAGATTCTCTTAAGAGAATTGAAAAATCTCCTCTTGGCTCTGGAGCTTTGCAGGGAAGCACTTTGCCTCTTGACCGCGAGCTTGTTGCAAAAAAACTTGGATTTTCCGGAGTTACTGAAAATTCTTTGGACACAGTTTCTGACAGAGATTACTGCATAGAATTTACTTCGGATTTTGCGTTGCTTCAAAGCCACTTAAGCCGGATGTGCGAAGAAGTTGTTTTGTGGTCAACAACAGAATTTTCATTTGTTGAGCTAAGTGAAAAATGGTCAACCGGCTCTTCAATTATGCCGCAGAAAAAAAATCCAGACTTTGCTGAATTAATCCGCGGAAGAACAGGAAAAGTTTACGGAGATTTGATAAATCTTCTTACAATGGTAAAAGGCCTTCCGCTTGCCTATGACAGGGATTTACAGGAAGACAAAGAGCCTTTGTTTGATGCCTTTGACACTGTTGAAGCGAATTTAAAAGTTTTTACGGCAATGGTTTCTTCTGCAAAATGGAATCTTGAAAAAATGGCGTCAAGCTGTGAAGGCGGCTTTGCAAATGCCACGGATTTGGCAGAGTATCTTGTGCGCAAAGGGCTTCCGTTTAGAACTGCGCATGGAGTTTCTGCAAAAGCTGTCCGCATGGCAATTGATGCGGGGCTTTCAAAAATTGAAGATTTGTGCCTGGAGGAATTTAAAAAATGCTCTCCGCTGATTGAAGATGACGTTTATGAAATTCTTTCACCAGAATCCTGTGTGGAAAACAGAAAGACAATCGGCGCACCTTCTTCTGAATCAACTTCAGTTCAAATAAAAGCTTTGCTTGCGTTTTGTAAAAAAAGCTTAAAAAAATAATTTTATAAAAGGAGTTTTCAAAATGAAAAAAATTGTTGCAGTTATTTGCGGACTTGTGGTTTGCCTTTCAATGGCGAGCGCAAAAAAGAAATCATCTGGAAAATTTGTTCTTGGGCTTGATGATTCATTTCCGCCGCTCGGATTCCGCGATAAAAATAATGAAATTGTAGGCTATGACATTGACCTTGCGCGCGAAGTTGCTTCTCGCCTTGGACTTGAACTTGTTTGCCAGCCGATTGACTGGTCTACAAAAGAAATGGAGCTTAACACTGGAAAAATCGACTGCATTTGGAACGGACTTACTTTAACTGAAGAAAGAAAACGCGCAATGGCTTGCTCTGAGCCTTACCTTGCAAATGCGCAGGTTGTTGTTGTCCGCAATAATGGTGAAATAAAATCGCTTTCGGATTTGAAAGGAAAAAAAATCGGAGTTCAGGCTGGTTCTTCTGCACAGGAAGCAATTGACGGTGCGCCGGATTTCAAAAAAAGCCTAAAGGAAATCGTTGAGTTCAAAGAAAATGTTACTGCTCTTAACGACCTTGAATTTGGAAATCTTGATGGAGTTGTAATGGATTTGGTTGTTGCAGGATATAGCATTACGCAGGGAAAAAAGCCGCTTGTTATTCTTGATGAAACTCTTGCTCCTGAAGAATACGGAATTGCATTCAGCAGAAAAAACAAGTCCCTTCGCGATAAAGTTCAAAAAACACTTTTGGAAATGCAGGCTGACGGAACTGTTGCGAAAATTTCAACAAAGTGGTTCGGCTCTGATATTTCCACAATCGGAAAATAATTATATTTTGTAAAATGCTTTTGCGTCTGGAAAAATTCCGGGCGCATCTTTCTAAAGTAAAATTTAAATGATTGAATTTTTATCTGAATATTTTCTAAGAATCAAAATCGGAAAACTTCTTGCTGTAATGCTTCAAAGTACTTGCGTCAGTTTGGAAGTTTTTTTTCTTACTCTGATTTTTTCTGTTCCGCTTGCGCTTTTTATTTGCTTTGGAAGAATGTCGGCTGTAAAAATTGTGGCTGGAATTACAAATCTTTTTCTGCTGATAATCCGCGGAACCCCTCTGATGCTTCAGCTTATTTTTGTTTACTTTGCGCCCCAGATGATTTTTGGAATTGGCTTTGACAGATTCACGGCTGCGATTGTGGCGATGGTTATAAACTATGCGGCGTATTTTGCGGAAATTTACCGTGGAGGAATTCAATCCATTCCGTTTGGCCAGTATGAAGCTGCAAAGGTTTTGGGCTTTACAAAAAATCAGACTTTCTTTCGTATTATAATTCCGCAAGTTGTGAAACGTATAATTCCGCCGATGGGAAACGAAGTTATTACTCTTGTAAAAGATACTGCGCTTGTTCAGGTTCTGGGCGTGGCGGAACTTTTTCATGTTGCTCAGACTCAGAGCGGACGGCTTGTTAGCGTTATGCCTCTTTTTATTGCAGGCGTTTTTTATTTTATAATGAACTGGGTTGTTTCTAAAGCATTTGATTTCACGGAGAAAAAACTTGGCTACTACAAATAGTGAAATTATAAAAGTTGAAAATCTGAAAAAAAATTTCAGCGGACTTGAAGTTTTAAAAGGTGTTTCCTTTTCCTTGCATAAAGGAGAAGTTCTTGGAATAATCGGTCCGAGCGGGAGCGGAAAATCCACGTTGCTTCGTTGTGTTTGCCAGCTTGAAAAAATTACAGGCGGCTCAATTTCTATTTGCGGACAAAACATGGTTGAAGACGGTGTTTATGTCGATAAAAAAACTTTGCGAAAAATCGGCTTGAACGTTGGACTTGTTTTTCAGAATTTCAATCTTTTTCCGCATTTTTCAGTTTTAAAAAATATTACCGAGGCGCAGAGAGTTGTCCTTGGAAAAGAAAAATCTGAAGCTGAAGAAACTGCTATTTCGCTTTTAAAGAAAATGAACCTTGAGCAGAAAGCGTTGTGTTATCCTTGCGAACTTTCTGGCGGACAGCAGCAGCGTGTTTCCATTGCGCGTGCGTTGGCGCTCAAGCCCGAAGTTTTGTTTTTTGACGAGCCGACTTCTGCATTGGATCCCGAACTGACAGGAGAAATTCTTTCTGTAATCCGTGAGCTTGCCGAGGAAAAAATGACGATGGTTGTTGTTACGCATGAAATGTCTTTTGCCCGGGACACAAGTGATACAATTATTTTTATGGATGGCGGAGTTATTGTTGAGCAGGGAAAAGAAGTCATTGAAAATCCAAAGGAAGAACGCACAAAGCTTTTCTTGAAGCGTTTTAATGAAAAATAAGTTTTTGCAGTTTTTAAGAAAATCTATTGACAATCTAAACTGCTTTTTGATATGATATTATCACCTTTTGGGGTGTTAGCGAAGTTGGTTATCGCGCTGGCCTGTCACGCCGGAGACCACGAGTTCGAGTCTCGTACATCCCGAAGCAAAGCATCTGTTTTATACAGGTGCTTTTTTTTTGCCTTGATGTTATCATGTTGCTTAGAGGAAGTTATGACAAATAAAGTTTACATAATCGGACACAGAAATCCAGATACTGATTCAGTTGTTGCCGCAACTGCCTATGCAAGGCTCAAGCATCTTCTTGGAAAAAAAGAATATGTTGCCGCCCGCGCCGGAAAACTAGCTCCGCAGACAGAATATATTTTCAAGAGATTTAAAGTTGAGCCGCCTGAATATATTCCTGATTTGATTCCTAAAACTGAATATTATATGAGCGGTGAATATTCTTCTGTGGATCAGGATGTTCCGCTTTGGAATGCTGTGGACAAAATGATAAGCACAAATTCTTCTGTTCTTCCGATTGTAAATGTTGACGGAACTTATCAGGGGCTTTTAAATTATAATGCGTTTGCCTTGAATTCGTTTAAAATCTTAAGTCCGAAGAAAGACGACATTTTTTTAACGAGCATAAAGCTTATAGAAAAAACTTTGGGCGCAGTTCCGATTGTGGAATTTGACGCGGACGATTATTTTAAATGCTCGTTGATGGTTGGTGATGACGATGCTGATTCATTTAAAAGTCTTCTTTCTGAGCATAAAAGTGAAAACATTGTTGTGATTACAGGCGACCGTGAAGATATTCAGAAAATGTCAATTGAAGCAAAAGTGCGTGCGGTAATTGTTACAAAAGATTACGTTATAAAAAAGGAGCTTAGAGAACTTGCCCGCGAAAATAAAGTTTCAATTATTTCAGGACATGACAGCACTGTTGCAACCGCAATGCTTGTGGAATATTCTTCGCCGGTAAGTTCCATGGCTGACACAAAAATTCTTCCAGTGAAGGCAAGCGATACAGTGCAAAAAATCCGCTCACAGCTTGCTCAAAGTCCTGCCCGGTGCTTGCCTGTGGTTGACGATGATTTTAAAGTTATTGGAATAATCAGTGAAAGTGATTTGCTGCATGAAGCGAACATTCAAGTTATTTTGGTTGACCACAATGAGCCGCAGCAGGCAGTTGAAGGAATTGAAAATTATATAATTCAGGAAATTATCGACCATCATAAAATAAATACGTTTGCAACCCGGATTCCGATTAACTTTATAAACAAAGCTGTCGGTTCAACAAGCACAATCATTGCTAATCTTTACCGCGAAAACAGAATTTCAATCCCGAAAGACATGGCTTCAATTCTTTTGTGCGGAATTCTTAGCGACACTTTGATTCTTCAATCTGCGACGACAACCGAATATGATGTTCTTACCGCTGAATATTTGAGCAATATTACGGAGCTGGATATAAAAACTTTGGGAAACGATATTATAAAAAGTGGAAGCCACATAGACGGACGTTCCGCGGAAGAAGTTGTGCATCAGGATATGAAAGAATATTCTGAAAACAAATTCAAATATTCTGTGAGCCAGATTGAAGTTGACAGCACACGTGAAATTGTTGAGCGCAAAAAAGAATTCATTGATTGCCTTGAGCAGGAAAGAAAATCAAAAGGAGCTTTGTTCAGCGCGCTTCTTGTAACGGACATAACAAAATTAAGCTCGATAATGTTTTTGGCAAGTGATCCGAAATTTGAAGCCGTCATAAATTTTCCGAAACGTGATGAGCACATTTATTATATGAAAGATATTGTTTCGAGAAAAAAGCAGCTGATTCCTTTGCTTTCTGAATTGACTGCAAAAGTAAATTAAAATTTTCTAAAGATGTTTTTTTATTGTTTCTACAATTTTATTCTGAACCGGAAGAATTTCCTGAAGCTTTACTTGGGCTTCTGGAATTTTTTCTTGGCGCAGAAAGTCTGTAATTTCCGTATAAGCTTTGTAAAGCGGAGTTACAGAAAGATTCCCCGTGTTGCCTTTTAATGTGTGCGCCTTGGAAATTGCATTGCTAAGATTTCCGGTTGCAATGTCGCATTCGATTCCGCTGTTTTGTTCAATTGAATCGGGAAGTTTTTTCAGCATCATTTCCAAAAGCTGGCTTTTGCCCATAAATCGTTCGAGCGCAGAATCCATGTCGGCGCCAAGATTTTTCATCTCGTTTATCAAATCCACAAAATCCCTCTAAGAAAAAAATTATTTTACTAGATTAAGTTTCAAGTTTTTGTAAAAGTAATTGCTAAACTGTCATTCTCATGCTATGACACGAGAATCTTTGTAAATTTAGATTATCGGGTCAATCCCGATAATGACATTTAGGGTTTATCAAAACAATGAAAATTTGTATCTGACATAATTATATATCAATTTTTTATTATTTCAAATTTATTTTTTGCTTGAATTTCCGGCTGAATATAACCTTGTGAAGTTTAGTTTGTTTTATTATATTAGTAAAAATTAATGAGGTTGATATGATTGAAGTTGAAAATGTGTCCAAGCTATTCGGAAATTTCCGGGCGGTAGACGGCATAAGTTTTTCTATTCAGACTGGAGAAATTGTGGGACTGCTTGGTCCGAACGGCGCTGGAAAAACAACAACGATGCGAATGATTTCCGGTTTTCTTGAGCCTGATTCTGGAACTGTGAAAATTGACGGGCTTGATGTCTTGAAAAATCCGGTTGAAACAAAAAGAAAAATTGGATATATGCCGGAAAGTGCGCCGATGTATTCCGACATGATTGTTGCTGATTATTTAAAATATATTGCTGAAATTGAAAATCAGAATCCTGCGGAAAAATGCCGGGAACTTGCCGAAGTCTGTGGACTGAAAGAAGTCATGCACAAAAATATTGGAGAGCTTAGCCGCGGAAACAGGCAGCGCGTTGGTCTTGCCCATGCTCTTATGGGAAATCCTGAAATTCTTATTCTTGATGAGCCGACAAGCGGACTTGATCCAAACCAAGTTTTGGAAGTGCGCAGTTTGATTAAGCAGATTGGAAAAACTCATACTGTAATTATTTCAACGCATATTCTTAGCGAAGTTGAAATGCTTTGCGGAAGAGTTATTATTATTTCCGGCGGAAAAAAAGTTGCCGACAGTCCGACAGAAGAACTTCGTGAGCATTTTGGAAATTCGTCTGAAGTCCAGATTTGTGTTTCCGGGGCTTCCACAGAAGAGGCTGAAAAAATATTCCGTGGAATAAATGGCGTTTCAAAAATTTATTCAAGTTTAAATGATGGGAAAATTGAATTTAGAATTTCAGTTGAAAAAAACATTGAAGTTAGACCAGAACTTGCAAAGGCTTGCGTGCAGAACGGCTTGGAGCTTTTTGAAATGCAGCAGAAAAAGAACAGTCTTGAAGATGTGTTTAGAAGTTTAACTTCTGCACATGATTCTGAAAATGGAGTGTATGATAAAAATGAAGAAAAATAAATCTTGGATAGTCATTATGAAACGGGAACTCTGCTCGTATTTTACAAGTCCTGTTGCTTACATTGTTGGCGCGTTGTTTCTTTTGTTCAGCGGATTTTTATTTTTTTCTACATTCTTTTTGGTGAATCGTCCTGAACTTAGAAATTTTTTTGAGTTGCTTCCTATATTGTTCAGTTTTTTTATTCCGGCTATGACGATGCGAATTTTCAGCGAGGAAAAAAAGAGCGGAACAATGGAAACTTTGGTTACGCTGCCTGTTACAAATTTCGACATTGTTGCAGGAAAATATCTTGCAACTTTTGTTTCTAGCATTGCGCTTTTGATTCCGACTTTTTTTTATGTTGCAGCTTGCGCAATTTTTGCATCTTCGCGGATTGATTTTGGTCCTATTGTCGGCGGATATTTGGGAGCTGTGCTTTTGGCTTCGGCTTTTTGTGCGATTGGAATTTTTGCTTCGTCTGTTACAAAAAATCAGATTATTGCATTTTTCCTTGCGTTTGCGATTTGCATTTTCCTTACGATGATTACAGTTTTTTCTGTTTTGCTTCCGGGAATTTTAGTTGGACTTGCTTCGTTCATTTCTTCCACGAGCCACTTTATGTCAATTTCGAGAGGCATAATTGATTCGCGTGATATTTTGTATTTTGTTTCTTTGACAGCAGTTTTTGTTTCTTTGACAGTCTGCGTAATTTCAAATCAAAGGAAAGGTTGAAAAATGAAAAAGGAAAATAAATTTATTTCATGGATAAAAAATCCTTCCGCGGACATCTGGCTTTTTATAGTTGCCGTTGTTCTTTTAAATCTCGTTGCTTCCCGTGCTTTTTTTAGAATTGACTTGACGGAATCAAAATCATATTCACTTTCATCTTCGAGCAAGGAAGTTGTAAAAAGCCTTGAGGAGCCTCTGAATGTAAAAGTTTTCTTTTCTGCAAATCTTCCGTCGCCTTATTCGAATGTTGACCAATATGTAAAAGATATTTTGACTGAATACGGAAATTCCGCGAATAAAAATTTCAGCTGCGAATTTTTTGACATGGAAGATTACGACAACCAGAGGATTGCAAGAGGCTACGGACTGAATCAAATTCAAATCCGCGAGCTAAAGAATAATGAAGTCGGCTTGAAAAATGTATTCATGGGAATTGTTCTTTCTTATGCGGATCAAATTGAAAAGATTGACGGCATTTCTTCAAGTGATGGATTGGAATACAAAATTACTTCCGCCATTGGAAAAATTATTTCCAGCACAAATATTCTTGCGGGACTTTCTGACAATGTAAAAGTTTCGCTTTACAAATCTGAATCGCTTGAGCAGTTTAATATTTCAGGCTTTGAAAAAATTGACGATGAAGTTGGCAAAGCTTTTTCTGAGGCGAACAAAAAATTTAAAGGTCGGCTTGATTTTAAATCTGAAAATCCTGACTCAGAAACTTCTCTTGCGCTTGGAAAAAAATATGGAATCCAGTCAGTGTCTTGGAAAAATTCGGATGGAAAAATTGAATACGGAACAATTGGTCTTATTGTTGAATATGGCTCGAAAGTTCAGCTTGTTCCGCTTAGACTTACGAACGCAATTTTTCAGTATGTAGTTTCGGGGCTTGACGACTTGGAAGAAAATATTGAAGAGTGCGTGAAAACTGTTGTTTCAAAAACTGACGTGATTGCTTATGTTACGGGACACGGTGAACATTCTCTTGAGGATAAAAATGAGTCAATGTATTTGAAAACTCTTCTTGCCGACACTTATGATTTGCAGGAAATAAATCTTTTGGAAAATGAAATTCCGATTTCTGCACAGTCGCTGATTGTAAACGGCCCGAAAGAAAAATTTTCAGATACGGAGATTTATAAAATTGATCAGTTTGTTTTGCGCGGCGGAAATGTGATTTTCTTTGTTGATTCAATTGACGAGATTATGCCTTATGGTGAAATGGCTTATTACAGCCAGCCTGAATATGTTCCTGTTGAAAACGGACTTGAAAAACTTTTTGACAGCTACGGAATAAAAATCGGCAGTGAATATGTTATGGATGAAAAATGTTTTTCTCAGCTAACCCAGCAATATGGAAAACTTGACTTTTACTACACGCCGCTGATTCAGAAAAACTGCCTTGACCAGAAAAATCTTATATCAAAAAATCTTGGAAACATTTTCTTTCCGCAGACTTTTGAAATTGATATTTCTGGTGCAAAAGAAAACAAGGATGCAAAAGTTTCTGTCATTGCAAGAACTTCTGAAAAGTCCTGGACTGTTCCTGTCGCAGAAAATTTTGTTTTAAGCCCTATGTCAATTTTTCCGCCGAAAGAAGAAGGCAAGTTCGGTTCTAAAAATGTTGCGGTTTTAGTTGAGGGAAAATTTAAAAGCGCATTTGAAAATTCTCCTCTTGAAAGCGAATCTGAAAATGTTTTGGCGGCAAACAGCCATTTGGATTCAAGCATTCAAAATTCGAAAATTTTCATTGCTTCCACATCTTGCATTGCAACCGCAAAGTTCGGTCTGCTTCAAGAAGATTCACAAAATCCGAATTCTTACTTTGTCCGCAATGCAGTTGACTATATGAATGGCAAGGAAGATTTCTGCTCAATGCGCACAAAGAATCTTTCGCTTAATGCGCTCAAAATGTCTTCTGGAAAATTTGCGCTTGCGGTGAAATATTTTAATCAGATTGGACTTGCGGTTCTTGTTGCTTTATGCGGACTTTTCGTGTTTGTTTTGCGCTGTCAGCATCGGGAAAAAATCCGAATGACTTACGACCCGGAAGATCCGCGGCAAAAATAATAATTTGAATGGAGCTAGGAATGAAAAATATTTATACAAGAAAAATTGTTCTTCTTTCATCGATTGCAGTTTTGCTCGTGATTTATATTCTCCAAATTTCTTTTTTGGGCAGATCAAAAGTAAAGACCGTTTGTACGAATGAAGAAATTGATTCTGTTGAAATAACAAAAAACAACGGACATATTCTTTCGCTTAAAAAAGAAAATGAAAAATGGCTCGTGGAAAATTTTCCTGCCATGGAAAACCGCGCGAATAGAATTGTAAATTCGGTCAATGAAATAAAAATTCTTTCAACAGTGTCTTATGATTTGAGTGACTTGGAACGCTACGGATTGAATGACGAGAATGCTGTAAAGGTTGTGGCTTCTTACGGCGGAAAAGTTGAACGCACTTTGTACGTTGGAAAAGATTCTGTCGCGGGAAGCCAGTGCTATGTGCGCCTCGATGATGAAAAGAAAATCTATCTTGCGCAAGGTTCGTTGAAGTCAACTTTTGAGGTTTCCGCTGATGAAATAAAAGAAAAGCCCAAAACGGAAAATTCACAAAGTGCAGAAATAGAATAAAATCTTGTCATTTGAACAGCAGGGAAAGTTCTTCGTTTGAAAGTTCTCTGCTGTTTCCCGGCGCAAGTTTTTCATCCAGTGCAAGGCTTCCAATTGAAATTCTTTTTAAGAAGACAACTTTGTTTCCTTGCGCGCTGAACATCCGCTTTACCTGATGAAATTTTCCTTCTGTTATTGTTAGGCGGCAGGAGCTTTCGCTGTCCCATTCCAAAATTGACGGTCTTGAAATAAATTCCTTTTCGTTTTTTTCCTCCGGAATAAAAAATCCTTCGCTGAATTTTTCTTCAAGAATTTTTCTTTGCGCTTCTGATTCAGTTTTTTCAAGCTCAACGTAGTAAGTTTTTTTCACATGGAAAAGCGGATTTGCAAGGCTGTGTGAAAAATCTCCATTCGTTGTAAAAAGCAAAAGCCCTTCTGTGTCTGTGTCCAGCCGTCCAACCGTGTGAATTTTTTGCAGCGAATTTTCTTTTGCATATTCAAAATATTTTTTCGGAACAAAGCTATAGACCGTTTTGTAAAGTCCGTCATCTTTTGTGGAACAGATAGAATCCGCTTGTTTGTTCATCATAAGATAGATGTCCGGCGCAAGATTTTTTTTGATTCCGTCTATGGAAATTTTATCCAATGCAAGATTTAGTCTGAATCCGCTTTCAAGAACCCTTGAGCCGTTTACGCATACATTATGCTTTTGCAAAAGCCTGCGCACTCTTCTGTGCGTGCTGATTCCCCGACGGATAAAAACAGTGTCCAGCCGTTCTTTAAAAAGCCCGTTCATTTACAAAAGTATATATTCACATTTCTGAAAAATCAACTTTGTTTTTAAAGCTGTGCTGCCTCTCTTTTTTTTACTTTCAAGCTGTGGTAAAATCATTTTATGGCAGAAGAAAAAACTGAAGATAAGACTGTATATATTCTTGATTCCTACGGTTTGATTTACAGGGCGTACTTTGCTCTTTTGAATCATCCTCTTACAAATCCAGGCGGAGACAACATAAGTGCGCTGGTTATTTTCTTTAAGAATCTGAAAGCGCTTATTTCAAAATACAATCCGTGTTATCTTGCTGCGGCATTTGATTCGCGTGTCAAGACATTCCGGCATGAGCTTTATGCGGACTACAAGGCTAACCGTGCCAAAACTCCGGAAGATTTGCATGCTCAGGTTCCTTGGATAGAAGAAATTCTTGAGGCGTTGGAAATTCCCGTTCTTCGCTACGACGGATTTGAGGCTGACGATATTATTGCGACTGTTGCAAAAAAATGCGCGCAGGAAAACCGGCCGTGCAGAATTCTTAGCGGCGACAAGGATTTGCTTCAGCTTGTTACTGACTCTTGCTTGGAAATGCAGCCGGACAGAGCCAATGGAGGCTGGGAAGTTATTGGAGCAAAGGAAGTTCTTGAAAAGTGGGGAATTCCGCCTGAAAAAATTCTTGACTACCTTTCTCTTGTGGGCGATGCTTCTGACAATGTTCCGGGTGTGAAGGGCGTGGGCGACAAGACTGCTATAAAACTTCTGACCCAGTACGGAACCCTCGATGAAATTTATTCTCATGCTTCTGAAATAAAAGGTGCGCTTGGAGAAAAAATCAGGAACGATAAGGACAACGCTTATTTTTCAAAGAAACTTATAACTTTAAGTTACGATGTTCCTGTTGAAATTGATTTTGAATCTTTCTGCACAAAAAATATAAATTTTAAGTCCGGCGCGGAAGTCCTTGAAAAATACGGAGCCTATGCGATTGCAAAAAGTTTCGCTTCGGAACCTGCGGCGAAAATTCATTCAAAGGAAAAATCAGTTTTGAAGGAGAAAGAGCCGGAAGAAAAAATCGCGTTGCCTATAAAGCAAAATGAAGGCGACTATAAGCCTTGCACAAATCTTGATGAACTTAAAAGTTTTGCGCAGAGCATTTTGGATTCCGCAGAAAAAGTTTTTGCGTTTGACACAGAAACCGACAGCCTGAATACGCATGAAGCGAATCTTGTTGGCTTTAGCTTGAGCTTTGAAAGAGGAAAAGGAATTTATGTTCCTGTTATTTTGAGCGGCGGAATGTTTGCTCCAGAGACGATTTCAAAAAAAGACTGCCTTGCTGTTCTTGAAAAACTTTTTGCGGAAAAAGAGCTCACTCTTGTAATGCACAATGGAAAGTTCGACCTTGAAGTTCTTGCTGCAAACGGAATGAGTCCAAAAACTGAATGTAAAATTTTTGACACGATGATTGCCGCATGGCTTTTGAATCCTGCCGCTTCTGGAAAATCTCCGTACAGCCTTGAATTCCTTGCGGAGACAAAGCTTGGGCTTAAAGGAATTGAGTTCAAGGACATTGTCCAGAAAAATCAGACTTTTGCGGATGTTCCTTTGGAGAAGGCTTTTAAATACGGCGCAGAAGATTCTGATTTTACGTTGCAGCTTTATTATCTTTTAAAAGATGAAATTAAAAAGTTGAATCTTGAAAAACTTTTTTATGAAATGGAAATGAAAGTGCTCCCGATTCTTGTTTCCATGGAAATTCAGGGAATTCATTTAGACAAGAAAAAACTGAACGAGTACAAAGAGGAACTTTCTGTTTTGATTTCAGAAAAAGAAAAAGAAATTTACAAAGAGGCTGGCTGTGAATTCAACATTGCCTCTCCAAAGCAGCTTCAGGAAATTTTGTTTGAAAAGCGGAATCTTCCCCATGGTAAAAAAACAAAAACCGGCTACAGCACAGACACGGCTGTTCTTGAAGAACTTGTATTTTCTACAAACGATCCTCTTCCAAAAATGATTCTTGATTACCGCTCGTACACAAAACTTCAAAGCACTTATGTTGAAGCTTTGCCTTTGCTTGCAGACAAGAACGGGAGAATCCATACTTCATTTTTGCAGACGGGAACTGCCACAGGACGACTTTCAAGCCGTGATCCAAATTTGCAGAACATTCCTGTGCGCGATGAGTCTGGAAGAAGAATTCGTTCTGCGTTTACTGCTGTGCCTAAGACTGTTCTTATTTCCGCGGATTATTCTCAAATTGAACTTGTTGTTCTTGCGCATTTGAGCGGCGATAAAAATCTTTGCTCTGCGTTTATAAATGGAATTGATGTTCACAAATCTACAGCCGCATTGATTTACGGGATTTCTCCAGAGCAAGTGAAGCCGGAACAGCGTCGTTTTGCAAAGACCGTGAACTTCGGAGTTATGTACGGAATGAGCGCGTTTCGTCTTGCAAATGAACTTAACATAAGCCGGACAGAAGCAAAGAATTTTATTGACCAATATTTTTCAACATATTCCGATGTTAAAAAATTTCTTGATGAAACAAAACGCATGGCAAGAGAAAACGGCTATGTTGAAACGATTACCGGGCGCAGACGTTATATTCCGGAAATAAAAAGTTCAAGCAAAATTGTGCTTCAGGGAGCTGAAAGAATTGCTATAAACACTCCGATCCAGGGAAGCGCGGCTGATATTGTGAAAACTGCGATGATAAAAGTTCAGGTTGCATTGGAAAAATCTGACACTGGCGCAAAGATGCTTTTGCAGGTTCACGATGAATTGATTTTTGAATGCCCGGAAGACAATGCGGAAAATGCGATTTCAATTATTCAGCGCGAAATGGAAAATGCCGTTCAGTTGAAAATTCCTCTGCGTGTGAGCGTTGAGCGCGGAAAAAACTGGGGAGAGTTCCACTGATGGTTTTGTGTGTTACAGGTCCGATGGCGGCAGGAAAAAATGCGACAAGTTCAATTCTTGAAAAAATGGGATTTGTTTCGATTGACGCGGATTTGATTGGTCATGACGCAGTTGAAATTTGCAAGGAAAAAATTCTTGAGGAATTTTCTTCTTTGGCGCAGAAAAATAAAATTCAGCTTTTGAATCCAGATGGGAAAATCAACAGAAAAAATCTTGGTCAGCTTTTGTTCAAAGATGAAATGCTTGTGAAAAAACAGGAGAACATTGTTTTTCCGTATATAAATTCAGTCTTGGAAAAATTTATAGATGAAAATTCTAAAAAAAACATTGTGGTCAATGCGACTGTTTTGTACAAAGTGAACGCAATGAAAAAAATTGAAAAAATTCTTTTTATTGACAGTCCTGCTATTGTTAGATTTTTTCGCGCAAAAAAAAGAGACAAAATGAAGTCGCTCCTGATTATTGAAAGATTTTTTTCTCAAAGATTTTTGTTCAGCCAATATAAAAAAACTGGAATTGAAATTTTCAGAATCATAAACTGCGGAAATCTTTCTTTGCTCCAGAAAAAAATTGAGCGTGCAGTTTTTAAGCGGTAATAGGCTTTTTAAACTTGAATTTTCCTCTAAATATCTTTTTTTTAATGCCGATATTCTTTGTATGGAATACCGGCTTTTTGTTTTACTTTTGAAAGCTGGCAGGGGATAAAATTATGGAACAGAAAAGAACTATTTGGATTGTACTTGCGGCTGGAATCTTTTTGTCAGTTGTGCTTGGCGCCGCTGTAATTCTTTATGCGTCTGAAGCTAAAAAAAATACAACTGCTCTTTATCAGCGTTCGGCGGGCTCTGTTTGGATGTCTCCAGAAACTGTCCAGCAAAAACATACTGAATCTTTTTCAAATGAAATTGATTTTCCGAGCGAACCTCCTGCTGAAGAATCCAGCATAAATCCTGCGGAAGTGAATAATTCTTCTGTAACTTCAAACATTGAATCTCCTGCGGAAGGAAAAACTTCTATTGAAAATTCCGATTCAAAAATTGCGCAGACAGACAACGTTACTGTTATTTCTACAGGAAGCACAAGCGTTTACAATGTTGGAGATACTTCAACTACAACAATTGACTTGAATGCATTGAAGAACACAGCTTCTGCGTCTAGCAATGTTACAGCTCAGAACAAAGCTGCCGAAACTGCAATCAGAGAAACAAATGCCGTTCACCGCAATGTTGAAAAAACTTCTCCTGTAGTTGAAAAGAAAATTTCTTCACCAAAGGCTTCTGCTTCTAGCAATAAAAAATCAGTTTCTTCAAAAAGTTCCACGCAAGTTTCTTCAGCTCCAAAAAAATCAGCACAGGCTTCTGCTTCAAAATCAGCTCCGGCAAAAAAAGTTTCCGACAGATTCTGGGTTCAAGCTGGTTCTTATACAACAACAAAAAATGCTGATGAAGCCAGAGGAAGTCTTGAGTCGAATAAAATTCCATGCGAAGTTTTTACTTTTACAGATGCAAAAGGCGTGCTTCATTACCGTGTAAGAGTCGGACCTTATACAACAAAAAGTGAAGCTGAATACTGGAAGCAAAGAATTGATACAATTTCTTTGTTTGCAAAAAACGGAACTTACGTTACAAATACTAGTGCGGCAAAATAAGTAAAATGAAAAAAACAAATGCAATGCGCATTTTAGACAGCTTATCAATTCCTTATGAAACAAAAGAATACGATGATGATGGAGAACATTTGCTTCATAAGGGAGCTGCCTTGGAGCTTTCTGAAAAACTTGGAATAAATCCCGAATGCGTTTTTAAAACAATAGTCATGCGCACGGATTCAAAAGAGACTGTTGTTTTTTGCCAAAGCGCGGTTTATGAAATCAATTTAAAAAAAGCCAGAGCAGCTTGTGGAGCAAAAGAAGTTCATCCTGTCAAACCTGAAGAACTTTTGTCGCTTACTGGATATATCCGCGGCGGCTGTTCTCCCATCGGAATGAAACGGAAATTCAGAACTTTTATTGATGAAACAGTTTCGCTTTATGATAAAGTTTATGTCAGCGCAGGAATCCGCGGACTTCAGCTTGTAATTTCTCCTTCGGACTTGATAAAAGCCAGCGATGGTCAGCCAGTTGATTTGATTCTTTAGCTAAAATTTTTACTGGATATATTTTCAGCGGATTTCAAAATTGGCATTCGCTGTTTGAAATTATCGACTTTTTGCGATTTCTATAGTAAAATTATTTTCATGAAAACACACACTTTTAAAGGCGGAATCTTTCCGTTGGAAATGAAGGAGCTTACAAATAAATGCCCGATAAAAGAGGCGTTTCCTTCTTCAAAAACGGTTACGATTCCAATCACCATGGGCGGTGCTCCAAACACTCCGCTCGTAAAAGTCGGAGATTCTGTTGCAAAAGGACAGAAAATAGCTTCGGGTGAAAAATTCATGTCAGTGCCCGTTCATTCTTCCATTTCAGGAAAAGTAAAGAAGATTCAGAATTTTACTATTACTGGCGGAATGACTGCGCCTTGCATTGTTATCGAGGCTGATGGTTCAAACAATGTTGAATTCCTTGAGCCGCTAGATCCGTTTACATGCGGAAAAGAAAAAGTTCTTGAGCGGATAAAAGAAGCTGGAATTGTCGGAATGGGAGGCGCGTCTTTTCCTGCGCACGTAAAACTAAATCCTCCAGAAGATAAAGAAATTGATTATGTTCTTGTCAACGCTGCTGAATGCGAGCCTTATCTTACTTGCGATGAGCGGACAATGATTGAAACTCCGGAAAAACTTATAGATGGGCTTGCGATAATTTTGAATCTTGTTGGCGCGGCAGGAATAATTGCGCTTGAAGATAACAAGGCTTACATAAAATCTTCCCTGGAAAAAATTATAGTTGAGAAAGGCTATGCGGATGATATTCGCATTATGCTTGTTAAAACAAAATATCCGCAGGGTTCTGAAAAATTTATAGTTTCGTCTTGTCTCGGTGTTGAAATTCCTTCTGGAAAACTTCCTGCTGATGCCGGCGTGATTATTTCAAATGTTGGAACTATCTGTGCGATAAGCGATGCTTTTAGGCTCGGCAAGCCTTTGATTGAACGCAGCCTTACAATTTCCGGTGGCGCAGTAGAAAATCCGTGCAATTTAAAAGTTCCAGTCGGAACAATGATTTCAGATTTGTCCCCTGAATATTTTTCTTTAAAAGAAAATTCAGCTGTGAAAATTATTTCCGGCGGTCCGATGATGGGCTTTTCGATGCCTGATATGAATTTCCCAGTTGCAAAAGGAACAAGCGGAATTACTTTCCTCACAAAAGATGAAACTTATCTTGTTGATGAAGAGCAGTGTATTGGCTGCGGAATGTGTGTGTCTGTATGCGCAATGCATTTAAGCCCGGTTCTTATGGTTCGCGAGCTTAAGGCTGAAAATATTTCAAATGCTAAAAAACTTGGTCTTATGGACTGCATTGAATGCGGATGCTGTGCTTATGCTTGCCCTGCGAATGTTAGGCTTGTTCAGCGTTTCAGAATTGGAAAGTCTATTGTAAGAGAACAGATTGCGGCGGCAAAAGCAAAGGAGGCTGTAAAAAAATGAACTCTGAAAATAAAATGTTTCTTTCTTCTAGCCCGCATTTCACATCCGGGCTTTCAACTCAAAAAATAATGCTTGCGGTTTTGATTTCGCTGCTTCCTGAGTGTGTTTATGGCGTTATCGTTTTTGGACTTCCTGCCTTGACAACAATTCTTGTTTCTGTTGCTTCATGCTTTGTTTTTGAATTTTTGTTTCAGAAAATCACACGTCAAAAAATTGTTGTTTCAAATTTGTCATGTTGCGTAACAGGTGTTTTGCTTGCTCTTGTAATTCCGTCTACAACGCCTTTGTGGATGACAGTTCTTGGCGCGCTGGTTGCGATTGTTATTGCAAAGGGACTTTTTGGAGGAATCGGAAGCAACGTTTTTAATCCGGCGCTTACTGGACGTGCTTTTATGTTCATAAGTTTTCCAGTTGCTTTGGGCGCGTCTTGGTTTAATCCGGCGACAGATGCAATTTCAAGCGCGACAGTTTTGAGTCAGGTTAAGGCTGGTTCTTTTGTTGCTGACAACTCTGTTTATCTTCAATACTTTTTTGGAAACCGGGCTGGATGTATTGGCGAAACTTCAATTCTTTTGATTTTGCTTTCGTTTGCTTTCCTTGCTTTTACAAAGATAATCGACTGGAGAGCTCCTGTTGCAATGGTTGGAACTGTTGCTGTCTGCACATTTGTTTCCGGCGGAGATGTTCTTTTTGCGCTTTTGAGCGGAGGACTTTTGTTCGGGGCAACTTTTATGGTTACTGATTATTCGACTGCTCCTGTTACAAAAAAAGGCCGGCTTGTGTTTGGTTTTGGCTGTGGACTTATAACTTTCCTGATAAGAAAATTCGGCGGATACCCAGAAGGTGTAATGTTCAGCATTTTGATTATGAATGCTGTGGCTCCGTTCTTGAATAATCTTTCAGCAAGAAAATATGGCTACGGAAAAAAAGGAAACAGAAAGCCTGCTCCAAAAAAAATAATTCAGGATTTTGATGTTTCAAATGCAGTTCCTTTGGAACAGAAAAAAAATGCGGAGGCTGAAAAATGAGCCAGAAAAATTCAGTCTTGGAAATGATTGGACTTGGAATTGTCCTTGCGATTTATGCAATGGCGGCTTGCACAGTTCTTGCCATTGTAAATAATTTTACTTACGGACGGATTGCACAGAATAAACTTAACAAAGCAAATGCCGCAATGAAAGCTGTTGTAAAAGACGCTGATTCTTTTGAAGCCGTTGATTCATTTCCTGTAGCATCAAATTCTTCTATTACAATACAAAATATTTTTATCGCAAAACAAGGTGGAAACGTGATTGGCGGGGTTGCCCAAGTTACAGGTCCGACTTATGACAAAGGCACAATCATGGTTGGAATGAAGTCCGATGGAACTGTTACAGGTTTGCAGTTTTTGGAACTTACTGATTCTCCTGGATTCGGCTTGAAGGCAAATGATCCGACTTTTACGCTTGCCAATGGAAAGACATTTTACGGACAATTTGAAGGAAAAAATGCCAAAGACGGATTTGTTGCCGGTCAGACTTTTGACTCTATTTCCGGGGCGACAATAACTAGCGTTGGCATTGGCAATCTTATTTCCGCAGGAACAGAATGCCTTTTAAAAGTTCTTGATGGACAGGAGTTTAATTAATATGAACAAGCAGCTTCAAATTTTTACAAACGGTTTCTTAAAAGAAAATCCGCTTTTGGTTTTAAATATCGGCTTGTGTTCTTCGCTTGGAGTTACAACAAGTATTTTTAACGGACTTGGAATGGGAATGAGCATGACGTTCGTTCTTCTTATGAGCGAGTTTGTAATCAGCATTTTTAGAAAATGTATTCCTAACGCAATCCGTCTTCCAGTTTTTATAATTATTATCGCGGCGTTTACAACTATTGTTCAGTTTGTGCTTCAGGCTTATGTTGAATCTTTGTACGATGCGCTGGGAGTTTTTCTTCCGCTGATTGTTGTAAACTGCATTATCATGGGACGCGTTGAATCTTTTGCTTCAAAGAATAATGTTGGGAATTCTATTCTTGATGCGCTCGGAATGGGAATTGGCTATACTTGCGTTCTTGTTGTGATTTCTCTTGTGCGTGAATTTTTTGGCGGCGGAACTTTGATGGCTGGAACTTCTGTAAAACTTGAGCTTATTCCTGAAGCATACAGAATTGGAATTTTAAACAGCGCGCCGGGCGGCTTCATTGTTTTTGGACTTCTTGGAGCGGCAGTTCAGGCTTTGAAAAATAAAAAGGAGGCTGCAAAATGACTGATATGATTCAGCTTTTTATAAAATCAGCAATCGTTGACAATGTTGTTTTTATTCAGTATTTGGCAATCTGTCCTTTTATTGGAATGACCGCTGAAACAAGCAAGGCTTCTGGAATGGGACTTGCTACGACTTTTGTTATCATTCTTGCAACTGTTGTTACTTGGCCTTTGTATAAATTTGTAATGATTCCGCTTGGACTGGAATTTTTGCAGACATTGTTTTTCATACTTGTAATTGCTTCTCTTGTTCAGCTTGTTGAATTTTATCTGAAAAAATCTGCGCCGGGACTTTACTCTTCAATGGGAGTTTATCTTGCGCTGATTACAACAAACTGTGCGGTTCTTGGTGTTACAATAAACTGCATAAGCAAAGACTACAATTATTTACAGAGCATTGTTTATGCTTTTGGAACAGCCTGCGGATTCCTTTTGAGCATGGTGATTATGTCGGGCGTAAGAAGTAGAATCAAAATTGCAAGAATTCCTGAAGCTTTTAAGGGAACTCCAATTCTTTATGTTGCCGCCGGACTTTTGAGCCTTGCATTCTTAGGCTTTAAAGGTCTTATAAAATAATTCAGCGGAGGAACTTTATGAATACGATTATTTTTACAGTTGTTATTGCTCTGCTGATTGGTTTTGTTCTTGGCACTCTGTTAGGGCTTTTTAAAAAAATATTTTCAGTTGAAGTTGATCCAAAAGTTTCCCATGTAAGAGAAGCTCTTCCTGGCGCTAACTGCGGAGGCTGCGGATATGCCGGCTGCGATTCTTTTGCTGTGGCTGTTGTAAAAGGCGAAGCTCCTGCAAATGGATGCGTTGCAGGCGGACCGTCGGTTTCAGCGGCGTTAAATAAAATTTTAGGCTTGACAGGCGATGAATCTGATGCTGTAAAAAAGGCTGCAGTTCTTGCTTGCCAAGGAACAAATGAATGCGCCGGAACAAAAGGAATTTATAACGGCGTTCAAACTTGCAAAGCCGCCCAGCTTTCAGTGAATGGAACAAAACTTTGTGCTTTTGGCTGCATTGGTCTTGGCGATTGCGTTTCGTCTTGTCCGTTCGGCGCATTGTCAATGGGAAACGACGGGCTTCCTAATGTTGATTATTCAAAATGTGTTGGCTGCGGAAAATGTGCAAAGGCTTGTCCTAAAAAACTTTTCAGCATTACAAACATCGAAGTAAAAGGTCCTGTCGCGCTTTGTTCTTGCCATAACGACAATAAGCCTCAGATTAGAAAAGACTGTTCTGTCGGATGCTTTAAATGCGGAATTTGCGCAAAAAAATGTCCTGAGCAGTGCATAGATCTTTCTTCTGGAATTCCTGCGATTGATTATTCAAAATGTACAAGCTGCGGAACTTGCGTTTCCTCTTGTCCTGACAAAGTTTTGAAATTCATGCAGGAACTTACTGCTGTATAAAATTTGTCTTATAGATAGGAGGTTTCTATGACAAATGTTCAGGTCATAAAAGAACTGACAAATTTAAAAACTTATTGTTCTGCAACTTCTTTGGATGTAGTTGAGTATGCAATAAAAGTTTTTCAGAAACTTGAAAACTGCGGAATTTCAGAACCGCTGGAAACTGAATTTAAAAAAGAGGAAGAAAAATGATAGGAACATTTTGGTCTTTAGTTCCGCCGGTTGTGGCAATTTGTCTGGCGCTTGTAACAAAGGAAGTTTATTCTTCTTTATTTATCGGAATTTTAATTGGCGGTCTTTTTTATTCAGGATTCAGTTTTGCAGGAACGATAAATCATGTTTTTAAAGACGGATTCGTAGGCTCCCTGTCTGATTCTTATAACGTCGGAATTTTGATTTTCCTTGTCATTCTTGGAATAATGGTTGCGCTTATGAACAAGGCTGGCGGTTCTGCGGCTTTTGGTGAATGGGCAAAAAAACGCATAAAGTCAAAAAAGAACGCGCAGATTGCAACTATTTTTCTTGGAATAATTGTTTTCATTGATGACTATTTTAACTGCCTCACAGTCGGAAGCGTAATGCGCCCGATTACAGACAGATATAAAGTTTCAAAAGAAAAACTCGCTTATCTTATTGATTCGACTGCGGCTCCAGTTTGCATTATTGCGCCTATCAGTTCTTGGGCGGCGGCGGTAACAGGATTTGTTGAAGGCGAAGACGGGTTTCAGCTTTTTATAAAAGCGATTCCTTATAATTTTTATGCGCTTCTTACAATTTTTGCTATTTTTGCGATTGTTATCTCCGGCGTTGATTTTGGTCCTATGAAAGGCTTTGAGGCTTTGTCATCTTCATCTTCTTCCAATGAGCTTGAAGATGCAAAACTTCCGGCTGCAAAAGGAAAAGTTTTGGATCTCGTGTTCCCGATTATTTCGCTTATTATTTTCTGTGTAATCGGAATGATTTATACAGGCGGATTTTTTGCTTCAGGCGAAGATCACCGCGGATTTGTTGCGGCTTTTTCTGGCTGCGATGCTTCCGTCGGACTTATGTACGGTTCTTTTGGCGCGCTGATTTTGACTTTAATTGTTTTTGTTCTGCGCCGTGTTTTGAGCTTTAAAGACTGTATGTCTTGTATTCCAGACGGATTTAAAGCAATGGTTCCTGCGATTTTGATTTTGACGCTTGCCTGGACTTTGAAATCCATGACAGACAGTCTTGGCGCAAAAGAATTTGTTTCATCATTTGTTCAAACTTATGCTTCTGGAATGCTGAATTTTCTTCCTGCGATTGTATTTGTAATTGGCGCGTTTCTTGCATTTTCAACTGGAACTTCTTGGGGAACTTTTGGAATTCTTATTCCGATTGTAGTCGCTGTCTTCAATGAAAGTGATTACAATCTGATGATTATTTCAATTTCTGCATGTATGGCAGGAGCAGTTTGCGGAGATCACTGTTCGCCGATTTCTGATACAACTATAATGGCAAGTGCTGGCGCTGAATGTGTCCACGTGAACCATGTTAATTCTCAGCTTCCTTATGCGCTTTCTGTTGCAAGCATTTCTTTTGTCTGCTACTTGATTGCTGGACTTGTAAAAAATCCAATTCTTCCTATTTTATTCGGAATGGTTGTGATTGCAGGATTTTTATTTTTCCTTAAAAAGCATCAGAGAGCAGAAGCTTAATAAAACTAGGATTGTAACAAAAACTTTGACTGAAATAGCGTCAAAGTTTTGTTCACAAGTTTGCGTTGCAAACTTTTTTATTTAGGGTTTTAATAAACCCTAAAAACGGCTGAGCCATGGTCTTGAGCGTAAGCGTACCTTGACCAGACGTATTGATTGCGTATTCTCATTTCGTTGCGAATATGCTTAAAAAGCCAAATCGGAAATTGAAATTTCCTCATTGACTTTTTATTGGAGTAAAAATGTCTAATGATAATTTAAATGCGGTTTATGATGCGCGCACTTTGGGAAAGCCTAGAATGCTTGCGCTTGGTGTGCAGCATATGTTTGCAATGTTTGGCGCAACGGTTCTTGTTCCGCAGCTTACGGGACTTAGCGTTTCTTCTACTCTTTTATTTGCAGGAATCGGAACTCTTATATTTCACTTTTTTACAAAAGGAAAAGTTCCGGCTTTCTTAGGCTCATCGTTTGCGTTTCTTGCCGGCTACATGACAATCGCTCCGAACGGTGAAAAACATCTTTTGCCTTATGCGTGTCTTGGCGTTGCTTGTTCTGCGGCTTTGTATTTTCTGCTTGCTGTTCTTGTAAAAGTTTTCGGTGTAAAAAAAGTAATGCGCTTCTTTCCGCCGGTTGTTACAGGTCCGATTATAATTTCGATTGGACTTACGCTTTCGCAGTCGGCAGTAGACAATTGCTCAAGAAACTGGCTTGTTGCTTTTTCTGCTGTTCTTGTAATTGTTGCCTGCGTTATCTGGGGAAGGGGAATGATAAAAATTATTCCGATTCTTCTTGCGGCTGTCGTTTCTTATGTCTTTGCAGGAATCCTTGGCGAAGTTGATTTTACTTCTGTAAAAAATGCGGCTTGGATTGGGCTTCCGGTTCTCAAGGAAAATACAGTTTTTGCAATTTTTGAAAATCCAGACACTTCATTAATTATAACTTCTATAGTTACGATTGTTCCGATTGCGATTGCAACCATGATGGAGCATATCGGAGATATTGCCGCCATTTCATCAACTGTAAACAGAAATTATTTTGAAAATCCCGGACTTCACAGAACACTTTTCGGCGACGGACTTGCAACTCTTGTTGCTTCACTTTTCGGCGCACCTGCAAATACAACTTACGGCGAAAACACCGGCGTTCTTACTTTGTCAAGAGTTTACGATCCTCGTGTAATCAGAATTGCAGCGGTGATTGCGATTTTGTTTTCGTTCTCTCCAAAGTTTGCGGCGTTAATAAGCGCGATGCCGGCTGCGACTTGCGGCGGAATTTCAATTGTTCTATATGGAATGATTTCCGCAGTCGGCGTAAGAAACATTGTTGAGAGCCAGGTTGATTTCAAGAATTCACGCAACGTAATTATCGCGGCTCTGATTCTTGTTCTTTCAATCGGAATAAAATATAGTTCCGCCGGAGCTGTAAACATTCACATCGGCGGTCTGACTCTCGGACTTTCCGGCTTGGCAACTGGAGCTTTGATTGGAATCATTTTGAATATGCTTTTGCCTGAAAAAAAGGCTTCGGAAAAAGAGTAGTTTTATGGAAAATAAAAATGTAGTTTTTTTAAATCATCCGCTGATTCAGCATAAAATTTCAATGCTCCGCGATGAAAAAACTGGAACAAATGAATTCAGAAAACTTGTTGAAGAAATTGCAGTTTTGATGGGATATGAAGCTTTGCGCGATCTTCCGGTTGAAGATGTTGAAGTAAAAACTCCGATTGAAACTTGCAAAACTCCGATGCTTTCTGGAAAAAAACTTGTTGTTGTTCCGATTCTTCGCGCTGGACTTGGAATGATGAACGGAATGCTGACTCTTGTTCCTTCCGCAAAAGTCGGGCACATTGGTTTGAGCCGCAATGAAAAAACTCATCAGGCTGAAGAATATTACTGCAAAATGCCGGATTCTCTTGATCAGCGTCAGATTGTAATTGTTGATCCGATGCTTGCAACTGGAGGCTCTGCAGTTTCCGCAGTTGATTTTATAAAAAAGCGTGGCGGAAAAAACATAAAATTCATGTGCATAATTGCTGCTCCAGAAGGCGTTGAAGTTTTAACAAAAGCTCATCCTGATGTAAAACTTTTCATTGGCCACCTTGATCGTTGCCTGAATGAAAACGCATATATTTGTCCTGGTCTTGGAGATGCCGGAGACAGAATTTTTGGAACAAATTAGTTTATGTTAAAAATTCGTGCTTCGTTGATTTTTAGCGGAGCATGAATCCACAATTGACTATTTAAGTATTTAGTTTTACTATAGATTGCTATGACTGCAAACGAGTTACGTTCAAAATATATTGAATTTTTTAAATCAAAGAATCATGTTGAAATTTCAGGCCAGTCTTTAATTCCTGAAAACGATCCTTCCGTACTTTTTACAACTGCCGGAATGCATCCGCTTGTTCCGTATCTTTTGGGAGAAAAACATCCGGCAGGAACACGCCTTACAGATTACCAGAAATGCATCCGCACAGGTGATATTGATGAAGTGGGCGACCCTAGCCATCTTACCTGTTTTGAAATGCTGGGAAACTGGTCGCTGGGCGATTATTTTAAAAAAGAATCAATCGGCTTTTCCTATGAATTCCTTACAAGCCCAAAATGGCTCGGTCTTGATCCGCGTAAAATTTCTGTGACGGTTTTTGCCGGCGACGACAATGCTCCCCGCGATGAGGAAGCCGCTACTTACTGGAAAGAAAACGGAATGCCGGAAGACAAAATCGCATATCTTCCTGCAAGCGACAACTGGTGGGCTGCAGGTCCTACCGGTCCATGCGGTCCTGACACTGAGATTTTCTACTGGGTTGGAGAAGGACTTCCTCCTGCCGGCTCCAACAAAGGAACGGACAGCGAGAACTGGATGGAAATCTGGAATAACGTTTTTATGCAGTACAACCGCGTTGATGAAAAAACTCTTGTGCCGCTTCCAAAGAAAAATGTCGATACCGGAATGGGTCTTGAGCGCACAAACTGTATCCTGCAGGGAAAAACATCTGTCTATCTTACCGAGGTTTTCCAGCCGATTATTGCAAAAATCGAGGAGCTTTCTTCCTATAAATACGGCACGGATGAGGAAAAGGACAGAAGCGTCCGTATCATCGCAGACCATTCCCGCTCGGCGGTTTTTATTCTTGGAGACCAGAAAGGTGTTTCTCCTTCAAATGTCGGTGCGGGCTACGTTCTCCGCCGTCTGATCCGCCGTGCAGTCCGCCACGGAATGAAGCTCGGAATCGAAAAGAATTTCCTTGCGGATATTGCACAGGCAGTAATCGAAAATTTCAAGTGCGCATATCCGGAGCTTGAGCAGAACAAGGAAAAGATTTTCACGGAACTTTCCGCGGAGGAAAACAAATTCCGCGACACTTTGCGCAAAGGCGAGGCGGAATTCCAGAAGCTTCTTCCGAACCTGATGAAAAATCCAAAAAAGGAAATTTCAGGCAAAATCGCATTCAGGCTTTACGACACATTCGGATTCCCGCTTGAACTTACTCAGGAACTTGGAGCCGAGAACGGATTCACCGTCGATGTCGAGGGATTCAAGGAGGCCGAGCGCAAGCATCAGGAGGCTTCAAAAACTCAGGATGCAGGTGCTGCCAAGGGCGGACTTGCCGAACAGTCGGACACAACCACAAAATATCACACGGCGACCCACCTGCTTCAGCAGGCGCTTGTCAATGTTCTTGGAGACAAAGTCGCGCAGAAAGGCTCGAACATCACGAATGAGCGTATGAGATTTGACTTCACGTTTGACCGCCCGATGACAAAAGAGGAAATCCAGAAGGTCGAGGACATTGTGAACGAGCAGATTAAAAAAGATTTGCCTGTTACGATGGAAGTCATGCCGCTTGAAAAGGCGACGGCAGAAGGGGCGCGCGCACTGTTCACGAACAAATACGGCGAGGATGTGAAGGTCTACACAATCGGCGAAAAGGACAACTGGTTCAGCAAGGAAGTCTGCGGCGGACCGCACGTCCAGCACACGGCGCAGATCGGCGAATTCAAAATCCAGAAGGAACAGTCATCTTCCGCAGGAGTACGCAGAATCAGGGCTGTAATTTCCGGTGGACTTCCGTTGGAAAAATAACTGTGTAACCGAACATAATAATAACTGTTTATTAATAAATGAATTAAAAGGATGAATTTTCATGAAAAAATTTTCTATTGGACTATTGATTTTCTTTGCTGCATTAGGAGCATTTGCCCAAAGTGATTTGCAGCCACTTGCAGTTGTAAAACTTAATAAATCAGAAACAATTACTGTAAAGCAGCTAAAAACACGCGCAAATTTCATTCAGAAGCAGTACGGAATGGAATCTCTTCCTATTGAGCAGAAGCAGGCTCTCTTGGAAAATCTTATCGCTGAAAAACTGATTACTCAGGCAGCGGCAAAAGAAGGACTTTCTGTTACAGACAGTCAGGTTGATGATGCTTTCTTGAATACATTTAGCCAGCAGCTTGGCACTCGTGTTTCAGAAGCTCAGCTTGAAGACTTGATTAAAAAGCAGACAGGAAAATCCTTGGATGACTATATAAAAGAATATAGCGGAATGTCAAAGTCTGAATATAAGGCTTACTTGAAAAATCAGCTTATTATTCAGCAATATGTATTTTCAAAAAAGCAGTCTGAAATTCAGGCGGTGGCAGCAACTGATGAAGAAATCCGCAATGCTTATGAAATGAATAAGTCAACTTTTGTTTGGAACGACATGATGAAACTTTTCCTTGTTATGGTTCCAAAGGGAAGCAATGATATGGCGGCTCGTGCTTTGGCAACAGATTTAAGAAATAAATACAAAGGCGATTCAAAGAAATTAGAAGAAATTAAAAATTCAAACGAAAACGGAACTAATTACAGAGCTGGCGACATTACAGTTGCAAAAACGGCTCAGCAAGCTCAGCAGCTTGGATGGTCAATTGACAAGCTTAATGAGCTTTTTGGAAAATCCGCTGGCTATCTTTCTGAAGTTACAGAAACTGCTTCCGACTTCCAGTTTTATGCTGTTCTAAAAAGGTACGATGCAAAAATGCTTTCAATCAGCGATGTTGTTCAGCCAGAAACAACTGTAACTGTATACGATTATTTGAAGCGCAACATTACTTCTCAGAAACAGAGCCAGTATTTTACAGAAGCCGCTCAGGAAATTTCAAAATCGCTTGATATTCCTTCAAATGTTGACCGCAAAAAAACTGGCGATGCTCTTAAAAAGCTCCTTAATTGGCAATAGGAGTTTGTTGTGTCCAGAAGAAACGGTCGTATTTTTGCGGTTCAGGCTCTCTATTCCTATGATGTCGGCAAGGCCTCTCTTGAGGATTTGCTGAAGCTTGAATGGCTGAAAGAAGATTCTGAAAATAATCCAAGCGGAAAATTTGTCCTGCCCGAAACTGTAACGGAAACTTCTGAAACTGAAGATTTTTCCCAGTCGCGGGCGGAGTCCTATGATTTTGCACGTTTGCTGATTTCAGGAACAATAAATCATATTCAGGAAATTGATGAAAAAATAAAGGCGCATTTGACTGCGAATTGGAATTTTGACCGCTTGAACAGAGTTACACTTTCCATTTTGCGTATCAGCGTTTTTGCATTGCTTTATCAAAAAGAACTTAAGCCCACAATAATTATTGATGAAGCCATTGCAATTTCAAAAGAATTTGGAACAGACGATTCTTTTAGATTTATAAATGCAATTCTTGATACAATCAGCAAAGAAGAGGTAGCGTGAGCAAAAAATCAATCTGCATTGCGGCTTTGTGTTGCTTGGCTGCAGTTTTAGTTTGTTCATGCTCATCTCATTCTGAAGGTTCATCTTTTACTTCCGCGCTGGATTCTGTTGATGCCGCTGTTTCTCAGAATTTCGTGGAAGACGCTTTAAAATCCCTAAAAAAACTTGAAAAAAAAGCCTACGCTTCTTATGAATTCCTTGGAATTGCAAAACGCTATTTTTTCCTTGGCGAGGCAAAATTAGCGGAACGAGTTTTAAAAAAAAGTCTTAAAAAAAATCCCAAAAATCCCGAGCTTTCCGCTGTGTATGCGAATTTTCTTTTGAGAAAAAATCGTCTTGAAGAAGCGTTTCAAATTTCACTTTGTTTAAAAGATTCCAGATATTCTTCGATTTATGCAGAATGCGTTTTAAAAAAAGCTTTGGTTGCTATAGAAAATGGCGAGCCTGTTTTGGAATCGGCATTCAATTCTGTTTCTCAAAAAAAGAAAAATAAATCTGCGGAAATAAAAACTTCGGAAGAAATAAAAGAAATTTTTTGCAGTCCGGATTTTATTTCTGTGTACAAAAATGCTTTTGATGGTTCGGATGAAACCCTCTGGATTTTTAATGCCGCTTCAATTTTTATGCGTGGCGGTGAATTTAAAAATGCAGTGGCTTTATATCCAAAGAAAATTTCTAGCAATAAGGAAAGCCTTTTTTGGGGCTGTGTTTTTTTTGATTCAGGGCTTTATGCGGAAAGCATTGCCGTTTTGGAAGCCAGCTCAAGACTTGCTTCGTTTGCGGAAAGAACTGATTTGCCCACAAAAACTGAAATCCTTTCTCTTGAATCAGATGGATTTTATATTGAAGGCGAAGAAAATTCTTCCGAGGAAATTCGTCAAAATCTTATTCAGAATTTTTCAAAGATTCCGCCGCAAATATACATGAACAGCGCAATGTTTGCCAAGCGGAATGGAAACTTTGAAACTGAGCAAAAACTACTCGAATTTCTTTCTGCTAATTTTCCTGATTATTTGCCTGGGCTTGCGGCTCTTGGAGAATTTTCACTTGAACAGATAAAAAATCAGCATGAAGATTTTCTTTCTCAAAAAATTAGAAACGCCGGATTAAAAACTTTGAGCATGGAAAAAAAAGCCAAAGTTCCGGTTGTGCCGTTTGATTCCGTTCTTGAAAAACTGGATTCTATTATTGCATCCCAAAGTTCAGAAGCCTTGGTTTTAAAAGACGCGCTTGTTGCTCAAAAAAATAAACTTGACAAAACTGAAAAGCCTGTTTCTGACATTTGGCTGATGCTTGAAAAAAATGTTTCCGCGGAAAATATTTATCCTGAATCTGTTTTAAAGCACTGCGTTTTTTCTCTTTTAAATGAAAATTCCGAGTCGGATGCGGAAACTCTTTTTGATTCGTATTACAAGTCGAAGTATGATTTTTTGCCTGAAGATTCGCCGGAAAATCTTGAGCTTTGGGAATGTGAGCTTTGCGCCTGGTTTGCCTGTAAAAAGGGAAACTTTAAATCTGGGATTTCTCTTTACAATTTTATCGCGGAAAATTATGGAAATCGGATTGTCGCGTTAAATTCTTCTTCAAAAAATTCTTCAATTATAAATGCGTTTGTCAATCTTGGCGTTTTGTATGCCAGTGTTGACCGTCTGCCGGAAGCTTTGGATTCGCTTAACACGGCTTCCGCAAAATCATCTGAAGGAAAAGAAAAGTCTGAAATTTTGTTTAGAATTGCGCAGCTTGAATGGAAGCAAGGAAATTTGTATGGTGCTTCAAGAGCTTTAAAATACGCGCTTTCATTGGATTCTGAAAATAACAAAGCCCGTTTGCTTCAGAAAAAAATTCAGGCGGAAAAATGAAACTTATTTTCTATAGAATTTGACTTTCAGGGAAAAAATTTGTATTTTTATAGTATAAAAAAAAGAGCGCAATTGATTTATGTTGTCCGCTCAAAATTTTAAAAAATTTTCAAATATAGATTTGGAGGATTTAAATGAAAGTAAAGCCATTGGCAGACAGAGTTTTGGTAAAGCAGGTTGCCGCAGAAACAAAAACAGCTGGCGGTCTTATTATTCCAGACACAGCACAGGAAAAAACCCAGCAGGCTGTTGTTGAGGCTGTTGGACCGGGAACTGAGAAGGAAAAAATCACTGTAAAGCCTGGTGAAAAAATTTTGTATGATAAGTACGCTGGAACAGGAATTAAGATTGATGGTGAAGACTATCTCATTCTTAAAAACTGCGACATTATTGCTGTTGTGGAGTAATTTTTTATTTTAGGTGGGTCATTTTGCCTCACTTTTAATCAACACTTTATGGGCTGTGTCATTTTGATGCAGCCCTTTTATTTTAAAAACTCTTAAAATCTGAAAAGCCACATTTTAATCAGCTTTTTTACTATTGAAATTAAAAAACTCACTTATTTTTAAAATTTTTCTTGTTTTTATATAATTCTCATACAGCTTGGCACGTTTTATGCTATTTATTAAGTAAATAAAAGCATAATGGAGGCAAGAAAATGACTAGTGTTTCAGCAAAAGATTTGGACGTTGTGAGGATTCATCTGAATGAAATAAAGAAAATTCCTCTTCTTACAAATGACGAAGAAATTCAGCTTGCAACAAGAGCTGCTGCTGGAGACAAAGCCGCAAGAGATAAACTTTTGACTTCCAATATGCGCTTTGTTATAAAAATTGCTTCACAGTATTTGAACAAAGGTCTTGAATACGAAGATTTGATAAGTGAAGGCTATCTTGGACTTATGAAGGCTCTCGACCATTTTGATGTAAGCAAAGGCTACCATTTTATATCTTATGCTGTCTGGTGGATTCGCCAGAGCATAATGAAAGCGATTGTTGATTTTGGCCGCCCGATCCGTCTGCCTGTAAATAAAGATGCTGAGCTTACTGAAATAAAAAGAGCGTGTCACAGCGTAAATCCGCATGGAAAAAAATCAGAGGAAGAAGAACTTGAAGAAGTTGCGCTCAAACTTGGAATGACAAAGCACCATATAAGAGAAATGCTTAATATTTCGCAGGAAATGATAAGCTTGGATTCTCCTATCAGCGGCGATTCTGATACTGCGCTTGTTGACACAGTTTCTGCCGGAACATTTACGCCGGAAGATGCAGCTATCGATGCTTCTTTGAAAACTGAAATTGACAAGGCTTTTGTCGGCTTGGATAAAAAATCAGTTGAAGTTCTTAATATGCGCTATGGTCTTAATGGTCAAGGCGAAAGAACATTGAAAGAAGTCGGCGAGAAAATGAATCTTTCAAGAGAACGTGTTCGCCAGATTGAAAAACATGCGATTGCAAAAATCCGTGCAAACAAAATCTGCGATATTTCTCTTAAGGATTACGTTGCTTAAGCTGGCATAAAGCGTCGTAACGTGCGGTCTTGAGAATTTCTTTATCACGGCTTAAGTCGGCTATGTTCAATGCAAAATATCCTGACTGGGCTGTTCCAAAGACTTCTCCAGGACCACGCAGCTTTAAATCTTCTTCCGCAATGAAAAATCCATCGTTACTTTGGTGCAGTGCCTTTAACCGCGAAATTCCGGTTTCGGTGATATTTTTGCTGTAAGTTAAGAAGCAGTATGACTGGAATTTTCCTCGCCCGACTCTTCCGCGAAGCTGATGAAGTTCCGCAAGACCAAACCGTTCTGCGTGTTCAATTGCAATACAGGTTGCGTTTGGAACATCAACTCCGACTTCTACAACTGTTGTTGCAACAAGAACTTGAATATTTCCGCTTGAAAATTTTTTTAGTATTTCAGCCTGCTGTTCATCGTCAGTTTTTCCGTGGATAAGCGCACATTTGAAATTCGGATAAACTTCTTTTGAAAGAAAATCGAACATTTCTTCCGCAGATTTTAGCGAAGTTTTTTCAGTTTGTTCTGCCTGCGGATTTTCTGCGATTCTTGGGTAAACAAAATATGCCTGATGGCCTGCATTCAGCTCTTTTCTTATGGCTTCGTAGACGTTGCGTTCATTTCCGAAAACTGTAAGATAAGTTTTTACAGGAAGCCTTCCTTTTGGCATGGTTTTTATTACGCTTATGTCAAGATCACCGAATGCAGTCAGTGCCAATGTCTGCGGAATTGGTGTCGCGCTCATCATTAAAAGATCCGGAGAATGCGCCATGTGCTTGAATGAGATTCTTCCTTTTGAAATAATCGATTCTCTTTGCGTTACTCCGAATCTATGTTGCTCGTCTATTACCGCAAGCTGAAGATTTTTGTACTGCGTGTTTCTGCTGAAAAGCGCATGGGTTCCAATTACAATGTCAATATTTCCGTCTCTAAGAGCATTTAAAAGAGACTGCCTGCCGGAGGCTTTTAAATTTCCTGTGAGAAATGCAGTTTTGATTCCGGCTGGCTCTAAAAGTTTCGCGGCGTTTTCTGCGTGCTGGCGGGCAAGAAGTTCTGTGGGAGCGAGAATTGCGCATTGTCCGCCGTAGTCAATTGTACGTGCGCAGACAAAAAAGGATACAAGCGTTTTTCCGGAGCCGACATCTCCTTGCAAAAGCCGCTGCATGGAAAACGGAGGCTTTGAAAGTTTTTGTGGAGCGTTCAGCATTGTGTTGCATTCCGTCTGGCTTTTGTCAATATCGCGGTTCATTTCTAAAATTGAATTCATCTGATCCAATGTAAGTTCAAAATTCAAGCTGCTGAAAATCTGTTTCTGACGAGGCGAAAGGCTTTTCTGGAATTCATCTTTTATCTGCTCAAGACCTGTTTCTGAATCTGGCGTGGAAAAGTACGGATATGCTTCTGGAATAAAATCCTGCGAAGGCAAAGTTCCGCGGTGCATAAGAGCGCGTTCTAGCATTTTGTATTCAAAAAGGTAAAGCTCTTCGTAAATTAAAGTTTTTCTAGCTTCCTGCGCCTGATTCAAAGTTTGCGGCTGGTGAACAAAAAGAATCGCTTCGCTTTTATTTAAAAGATTCCGTTCTTTTATGATTTTGTCTGGAATTTCGTTGCTTATGTTTTTTGCGTATTGCTTTAATGCTTGTGCAACAGTTTTTCTGTAGACTTTTTGAGTGAGTCCTTCTGTAAGCGGATAGATTGGAATTACCGCACTGTCTGGAACTGGAATATTTTCAAAGTCCGCTAAATTTCCGTCGAATGAAATTCTTGACGCTTCAAAAGATGAAGACTGAAGCTCGTTGTATTTTGTTTCAAATTTTCCAGTTACGGCGATGATGCTTCCTTCTGGCAGAGATTTTTCAAGGAAGTCCCGGTTGAATGCGACAAGCCAAGCGTTTGCGCTTCCGTCGGTTATTGCGATTTTTAAGGTTTTCATTTTGCCGTAGCCAAACCACTGGTGAGCCGTTACTTTGCAGATTGTGTGGACTTTTGGAAAATTTACGTAATCTCTTAGCGGAATCCGTTTTGTTCTGTCTTCGTAGTCGCGCGGAAAAACAGAAAGCAAATCGGCCACTGTGAAAATATTCAGGCTGGCGAATTTTTTTGCCGCTGCCGGACCTACACCGGAAAGTGTTTCTACAGCGGCTCCAAGTTCAGAAAGAATCATTTACAAAATTATTGATAAAATAAAAGCTAAAAGAATTCTTAAGGCAAACTGCAAAAATAAAAGCGCGATTATTGAAATTATCAAAGCGGCTTTGTAAGTTATGCGTCTGCCCATTGCGAATGTTCTTGCGATTCTGTAGACAATCGATGAAATTGAACTGTCAATCTGATTTGCCATGAATCCGCTTGTGTTGTACGAATCTCTGTTTATCATTATCAAAATGAGCCGTATTGCAAAAAGGATTATTAAAAAGAAAATGAGCGATGACAGAATTGAAAAGAAAATTTCAAGAATTATTGTCAGAATCATCTGGAGATTTATGTAGCCTCCGTTTGCAAGGCTAGAAAAAAGCTGCGAGCCTGCGCCCAAAATGCATAACGCAAGCGCGGGACTAAAGTCAAAGCTTCCGAATCTAAGCCATTTTATTCCGCGGAAAAGATTCATGTATGGATCGCATATTTGAGCTAAAATATCCGCCGGTTTGCTGTATGAATAATTTGGAATCCAAGTGATTATTATTCGCAAAAGACATAAAAGAGAATATAGCGATAAAAATGCTGAAATTATTCTTAAGATAAACATGGCGTAAAACCTCCTGTGCCATTATTCAGTCCAGACTTCATTAACTCCGGAAATATCTTTTAGGCTGTCTATGTATTCCTTTGTGTTTGGAACGGTCAGCTGAGTGTTTGCCTTTACAACATAAGTTTTTCCGTCTATTTCTATATGAAAATATACTAACAAAGTTCCTGTTCCGCCAAACAAAATATCTCTAAGCGGCGCGATTTCTTTTACAGAAGAAAAACCTTGCTCAAGCTGAATATGGATGCTTGAAATTGCCTTTTGCTGCAAAGTTGCAATATCTTCAATTGATTCTACAAGAAAACTTGGAACTTCCCTTTTGCCGTCAACTTTGCCCTTGAATGCGTAAACTTTTTCGGCTTCAATCTGGCTTGAATATTTTTCCCAAACAGGAGGAAAGAACGTTACGTCAATAAATCCCTTGTAGTCGGCGAGTTTTGCAAACGCCATCTGCTTGCCTTTTTTTGTCATTATGATTTTTAAATCTTGAAGCATTCCGATTGCAATGTACGTTTTGCCAGAATTTCTTGATTGCCAAGATGATCTTCCGCTTGCTTCCAAAGACGCTTTTTCTGCCTTGTCTATTTTTGCCCAGCGTTCGATATTTTCGCTGTTGCAGGTTGCGCAGGTTTCTATTGCGGTTTTGTAGTCGTCCAAAGGATGCCCGGAAACAAAGCAGCCTATGAGTTCTTTTTCCATGTTAAGGCGCTCCATTTTTGGAAGGTCTTCGCATTCTTCAAATTTGAAGTCTTCGAATTCTTTTATTCCGGCATCTTCAAAAAGGCTTGCCTGCCCGTATTCCTTGGAAGCGTTCTTTTTATCTTCGTATTCAATTACGCGCTCAAAGTTCATGGTGAGAGTTGCGCGGTTTTGTCCCAAGTTATCGAATGCGCCGGTTTTTATAAGGACTTCTATAGCTTTTTTGTTTACGTCTTTGCTGCTCAGCCGTTCAATAAAATCCACAAACGATTTATAAGGTCCGTTTTCCTCGCGCTCTTCAACAATAGCTCTTGCGGCGCCTTCGCCCATTCCTTTTATTCCCTTAAGACCGAACACAATATGTCCGTCGATAACATCAAAAATTGAGTCGGAACGGTTTACGTCCGGCGGATCAACTGGAATTCCCATTTTCCGCGCTTCTTCAATGTATTCAGGAAGAGTGTCTGTGGAAGTGATTTCGTTGGTCAGGTTTGCCGCCATGAATTCAGCTTTCTTGTGGGTTTTAAGCCAGCCAGTTCTGTATGCAAGAACTGTGTAAGCCGCCGCATGGGACTTGTTGAATCCGTAGCCAGCAAACGGCACCATTATGTCAAAAATTTCATCAGCGTGTTCTTTTGTGTAGCCTTGCTTTATTGCGCCTTCTTCAAATTCAACTTTTTTGCCCATGAGGACTTCAAGCTTCTTTTTTCCCATGGCACGTCTAAGCATATCCGCGCCGCCGAGAGAAAAGCCTGCAATCTTCTGCGCAACCTGCATAACCTGTTCCTGATAAACCATAACGCCGTAGGTTTCCTTTAGGATTCCTTCAAGACACGGATCTGGATAGTGAACGGTTTCTGGCTTCCATTTGCCTTCTATGTACTGCGGAATGTAGTCAAGCGGACCCGGACGGTAAAGCGCGTTCAAGGCGACAAGCTCTTCCACGCATCTTGGCTGGCACTGGCGCAATATTTTCTGCATTCCCGGGGATTCAAACTGGAAGATTGCAACAGAGTCTCCTCGACAGAACAAGTCGAATGTCTCGGAATCAGTTTCGCTTACGTTTTCTGTCTTGAATTCCGGCTCGTCTGGCTTTTTATGTTTGTTGATTATGTTTTCGGCGTAGCGGATTAAAGAAAGTGTCTTAAGTCCAAGGTAGTCGAATTTTACAAGTCCGCACGGCTCGATTATGTCCATTGTGTACTGAACCGCGACTTCGCCTGTCTTTGGATCTTTAAAAACCGGCGCCCAGTCAGGAAGAGCAGTGAGTCCGATTACCATTCCCGAAGCGTGAAGTCCAGTGTTTCTGATTAAGCCTTCAAGTTTTTTGCAAAGAGCAATCCAGCGGTCAAAAGTTTTTTTGTCAAGCTCGATTGTCGCCTCTGGATTTTCGCTGATTGGAATAAGCTGTCCGCCGTCTGGAAATTTATCTGTGGGCGGCTCAAGCGCGTTTTTCAGTTTTGCCTTTGGATTGTCTGGAATACAGGCTTTTACTTTTGTAACAATTGAAAGCGGAATGTTCAGAATTCGTCCAACATCGGCAAGACAGTTCTTGGGCTTTAATGTTCCAAACGTTACAATGTGACCGACTTGAGGCTCTCCGTAAGTTTCTCTTGTGTGCTGAATGATGTTCTGCCTAAAATCGAAGTCCATGTCTATATCAAAATCCGGCATGGAAACGCGCTCTGGATTTAAGAAACGCTCAAAAATCAGCTTGAACCTGAACGGGTCAATGTCTGTTATAGTCATGCAGTATGCGACAAGGGAACCTGCTCCTGAACCGCGTCCCGGACCAATCGGAATGCCGTGTTCTTTTGCCCAGTTTATGAATTCCCAGACAATCAGGAAGTAGCCAGAAAATCCCATCTTAAAGATAATTCCAAGCTCATATTCGCATCGCCGCCTTATTGCCTGCGTGATTTCCGGGTAGCGCACTCTGAGACCTTTTTCTACAAGGCAGCGCACGTAGTCGTCCTGATTTTCCGTGTAGTCTTCGTGCTTTTGAAATTCGATTGGAAGGGAAAACCGCGGAAGGCAGCCTTTTAGTTCCGGCGTTGTGTACTGATGAATTGTAAGGTTGCACATATTGGCGATTTTTATAGTGTTCGCCATTGCCTCAGGGTAGTTCGGAAAAAGAATTGACATTTCCTGCTCTGTCTTTAAGTACCATTCTTTTCTTCCGCCGCCCATTGTCTGATGAGGCTCGTCCAAAAGTTTCTTGAATCCAATGCACCTTAAAGCGTCCTGGGCTTCTGCATCGTCCTTGTTGCAGTAATGAACATCGTTTGTAAGAATAAGCGGAATATCCAGGTCTTTGGAAAGCTTTATGAGCTTGACTGCGACTTCTTTTTGCTCGTCAAGTCCGTGGTCTTGGATTTCTATGTAGTAGCGGTCCGGTCCGAAAAGCTCCTTGTATTCCTTTGCAACCCGATATGCGTCTTCTTCCCTTCCATTTAAAAGCAATTGCGGAAGCTCGCCCTGAATACACGCGCTAAGGCAGATAAGTCCTTCGTGGTACTTTTTTAGAAGCTCAAAGTCTATTCTTGGTTTTCCGTAGTAAAGTCCTTCTGTATATGCGATTGAAGAAAGCCATGACATGTTTTTGTAGCCAGTCTGATTTTCGCACAAAAGAATAAGGTGAAAGTAGTGGCTGTTTTTTCCATTTCGCCCGAACGGAACATCGTTGTGCTCTGTGTGGCTTCCCCAGGCAACATAAAATTCTTCGCCTACAATCGGATTTATTCCGTTTACGTGGCAGAGCTTTTCAAAGTTGAGCGAGCCGAACATATTGCCGTGGTCAGTAAGAGCCAGCGCCGGCATGTTAAGCTCTTTTGCCCTTGCAACAAGCGTGTCAATCTTGCTTGCGCCGTCCAGAATTGAATAGTCTGAATGGACGTGAAGATGAACAAAATTGCTAACCGGAGTTCCTTCCGGGGCATCAGGAAATTTATGATAGTCAGCCAAGCCAAGCTCCTTGCAGTTTTTTAGATGTCCTTATTCTAATAGAAAAAGCCTCTTTTTGCTAGGCAGATTTCCTTGTCAAGAAAGGGAACACACCAAGAACCTTGATGTATGAAATATCTGTATGCCACTGCTCATGCGGAGCCTCGGGCTGGTCAAAGCCTTTTTTCTTTGCCTCTCCTTCATTTTTAGCCCATTTGTGGACTAAATCGTACTCTTTCATGATGTTGTAGACGCTTGCAGGGCGGACAAAGGCTACATTTTTTACATAACCACTTGACATTCCCCCCCCCGATGTAAAATGCCACATACTTTATTTTTTACAAGGAGGCTTTTTATGAAAGCTTTAAAAAAAATTTGCACAGCGCTTATGCTTCTTGCATTTGCGTTCGTATTCGCATCATGCTCTAGCGGCAGTGATTCAGACGATGATGATAGCAGCACAAATGGTTTGCCACCTTCTGTAGGAAAAAATGTTCTTGCCGGAAACTCTTATCGGTATTCACAGACAGATGACAAAAAGACTAAGACAATTACTTATGTCTTTAAAGACGACACTGTTACAGAAACAAGAGTTTATCAGCCAACAGGAGAATCACCAGAAACAGAAATAACGGAATACAAATACACTTACAATGCAAATACCGGGCTTCTTTATTTGAACGTTGTTTCTTACACTCGCGGTGACAAAAAAATGACTTCAATGAATGAATTGTACGAATCTTATGCAAATGCTAGCGGCTGCACTGTTGAAGAAGCAAAAGAACAGTTAGGCGATGCGGATATGTTTGCAGAAAATATTTCTGTGTGCTATTTCGTAAAGGATGATGGCAATATTCTTTTGGGCGACTACTTTGACGATGACGAAGATGTTGAAGAGTCTAGATTCGTTTATGCGGAAGAACCTGCACTTAGAGTAAATTTTGATGATAAAATAATAGAACTAAATGGTGGAAAATTTTACTGGGGATGTGATATAGAACTAGATGCAAAAGCAAAAACTTTCTCTGGTAAGGAAATTGAAGGTTCATACACTGTAAAAGAAAAGGCAACAAAAACTTTGAAGGACTTAAATGGTTATGACAAATCTAATGAAGCAAATGGATACATCACAATTAAGTTCTCAAAGCTTCCTGACACACTGACATCAGCTCCTTACAGTATGACAACAGACACAGAGTACAAATTCATTTTTGACCCTGACTGCGATGAATATAAAAAACTGTAAGGTTAAAAAATAGCATTTTATAGTTGCTAAAAGACAGGCTGTCCAAACGGGCAGCCTTTTTTAGTCTCGTTGTCAATCTGTCAATTTGTCATTGTCGGACTTGATAAGACAATCTAAAAATGATTGCAATATACGCATTTGGATTTTCGGGTCAAGGCCGACAATGACAGAAAAGATACTTGTTAGACATTCCCATGACATCTAAAGTTTTTGTTGAATTCGGGAACAAAAAAAATAACAATGTCAGCTTGTAAAAATCTGCCGTAATGAAATATACTGTAAAAAATTTTCAAGGAAGCAGGAACAGAAACTTTGCCTGAGATAGCGTCAAAGTTCTTATGGAAGACAGGAATGGAATCAAAACCAACAGAAAATCTTACGATAAAATACAACGAGCTTACGGCAGTGCAGTTCATCGAGCTTTGGGAAACGGTCTGGGGCGCGGGACCTTCACCTGAACAGGCGGAGCTTGCGATGAAAAACACTCTGTTCCGGGTTTCGGTTTTTGACGGCGGAAAAATCGTTGGCATGGCGCGGATGCTCGGCGACTTAGGTCTGGACTACTTCATCAAGGATGTTGTTGTCCGCCCCGAATATCAGAAAATGGGAATCGGAAGGCTTCTGATTGATGAGCTTTTGAACTTTGTCAGAAAAAACGGAGTGAGCGGAACAAATATTTTCGTGGAACTCTGTGCCGGGCCGGACAAAATTTCGTTCTACGAAAAATTCGGCTTTGACTACGACGAATCACAGCGACTCAAGCTGATGTGCAAGGCGGAGTAAATGAAAATCAGGGTTATGAAAAAACGCGACTGGAAAAAGTGCCTTGAGCTTTGGCAGAACATTCCGGAAATGGGCTTGAACAGCATTGACGACACAAAGGAAGGCATTGTCCGCTTTCTGCGCAGAAATCCCAAGACATGCTTTGTTGCAGAAACAGACGGAATTTTTGCCGGAACAATCATCGCGGGGCACGACGGCAGGCGTGGCTACATTTACCACACGGCGGTTCTTCCCCAGTTCAGAAGACGCGGAATTGCAACCGCACTGCTCCAAGCCGCAATGGGCGCGCTTAAAAAACAGGGAATCGCAAAAGTCGCCCTCCTCGTCTTTTCCGACAACGAAAGCGGAAACACATTCTGGGAAAATCACGGCTTTACAAAACGAAGCGACATCACATACCGCAACAAAGTAATCAGCGACGCGGAAATGGTAAGGAACAGGGAAGAAAAATGAGCGGGGAAAATATTTGGCTTGACTGGGCGGTAAAACTTCAGAGCATAGCGCAGGCCGGACTCACTTACGGAAAAGACAAGTTCGACATTGAACGTTACGAAGAAATCAGAAAAATCTCCGCAGAAATTGTTGCGCACAAAACAGAAATTCCGCTTGAAAAAGTGATTGCGGTTCAAGACAGGGAAAAACACAACAAGCCGGTTTATGCTTGGAAAATCTGCAAAATCTTCATTCTATGTTCAATAAAAAAAGACGGAAAATTCACGGCAAACATCGAAACAACAGAAAGTAAATATTTTTCACTTGAAGAAATTTCTAAGCTCAATCTTGCGGAAGAAAAAAACAATCTTGAGCAGATAAAAATGTGCTTTGCGGCTTATGAAAATAAAAACTGGCAGACACAGCTGGACTGAAAGAATTTCATTTTCCTCACCGCTTGTCCCTCTTGTATCCGCTCGGAATCGTGCCGTAGAATTCCTTGAATGTCGCGCTGAATTTGCCCTGGCTCTCATATCCGACCTGGGCTGCGACTTCGCTTATCGAAAGGTCGGTTCTGGAAAGAAGCTCCGCGGCTTTTTTCATGCGGTGCTCCTTGATGTGCGCAGCAAGCGAAGTTCCGTACACGTCCTTGAAAACTGTCTTTAGAGTCGTCGTGTTCATGCCGAACCTGCGCGCAAGACCGTCAATCGTAAACCGCTCCGAAATATGCTCGCACATAAAGTCGTGGACTTTCTTCACAGTCTCAATCTGCCTGTCCTGAAATTCCGACCGCTCGTTGATTTTCTCGTGCTTGCTCTCAAAGTCCGGGCAGCTTGTCTTCATCAGCCTCTCAATTATTCCGTGCATCGTGCGGCTCTTCTCCGAATCCGACGCTGAATAAAAAACCTCCTTTCCGTCGCGCCAGCTTTCAATCAGATCAGCATCCTTTAAGATTTTAAGATGATGGGACACGGCAGGCGCGGTCATCTCCATGAAGTCCGCAATGTTCACGACGCACTGCTTTGTGTGGCACAGAAGCATGAAAATCCGCACGCGCACCTCATCGGCAAAAACCGCAAAACATTCCGCGGTTTCCCGCACGGTGTTTCCGTCTGAAAGAATCTCCTTAAGCAGATCCAGATTGAAATATTCGTTGTGTCCGTGAACAAGCTTCATTTTTTGCCTCCCTTCAAGCGTCCCAAACGGAAATTTATTTTTCCGAAAAGGAAATAAATCTTACGCCGCCCTTGCAAATATCCGCCCTGGATTATATCTTGAATATAAAGATTAAACAATCGCTTAATCGAAGGAATAAACAGGACTGACTTTCCGGAGGAAAACATGAAAAAGACTTACAAGATTGAAGTTGACTGCGCGAACTGCGCCCTAAAAATGGAGGACGCAACAAAAACTGTTGAGGGCGTAAAGGATGCCTGCGTGAATTTCATGCTTCAGAAAATGACCGTGGAATTCGGCGACGGACAGGACGACAAGAAAGTGATGAAGGCGGTGCTCAAGGCGTGCAGGAAAGTCGAGGACGACTGCGAGATTGAGTTTTAAACGCCCGATGTCATTCCCCGGCTTGATCAGGGAATCTCTCTGTGAAAGATTATCGGGTCAAGCCCGGCAATGACAATTAATTAAGGAAGAATTTATGACAAAGAAACAGAAGAAAATACTTGCAAGAATCATCACGGCGTTCACGCTGCTTCTGGTGCTGAACGTGCTTGAAAGGCTGAACGTGTTCTCCGCGATTCCGGGAAAAGTTCCGCTCAAGATGATTCTCTACGTGGTTGACTATCTGATAATCGGATACGACATTCTCAAGAAAGCCGGAAAGGGAATCCGAAACCGCCAGGTCTTCGACGAGAATTTCCTGATGGCGGTCGCAACAGCGGGAGCGTTCGCGCTTGAAATCTACAATGCGCACGGAAATCTTCTTCTGATTGACGACTGCAACGAGGCGGTCGCCGTAATGCTTTTCTACCAGATCGGCGAATTCTTCCAGAGCTATGCGGTCGGAAAAAGCCGCAGGAACATCACCGAGCTTATGGACATCCGTCCGGACTATGTGAACATCGAAAAGGACGGAAGGCTTGTTCAGGTTGACCCTTCCGAAGTCGCGCCGGGAACCGTTATTGTGGTTCAGCCCGGAGAGAAAGTTCCGATTGACGGCATCATAATAGAAGGAAACTCAACGCTGAATACAAGCGCGCTCACAGGTGAAAGTCTGCCGCGTGAAGTCGGCACAGGAACGGAAGTCATAAGCGGAAGCATAAACATGAGCGGAGTCCTCAAAATCAGGACGACAAAGAATTTCGGAGAGTCGACCGTCTCAAAAATCCTTGAGCTTGTGGAGAACGCCAGCTCAAGAAAATCCAAGTCCGAGGAATTCATCTCCAAGTTCGCACGGGTCTACACTCCTGCCGTCTGCTGCAGCGCGCTTGCGCTTGCCGTTCTTCCGCCGCTCGTCTGCATCATCGCAAAATCTTCTCCGAACTGGAGCGACTGGATTTACCGCGCGCTCACCTTCCTCGTAATCAGCTGTCCGTGTGCTCTCGTAATCAGCATTCCACTAAGCTTCTTTGCGGGACTTGGAGGTGCAAGCAGGGAAGGCATTCTCATAAAAGGCTCGAACTACCTTGAGACGCTATCCAAGTCAAAAATCGTCGTGTTCGACAAGACCGGAACGCTGACCCGCGGAGTCTTTGAGGTTACGGCGGTTCACCACAGCAAAATCGGAGAGGCAAAGCTTCTTGAATACGCCGCGCTCGCAGAATGCTCATCATCCCACCCGATCAGCAGAAGCATTCAGGCGGCCTACGGAAAGGAAATCGACAGAAGCCGTGTCGCGGACATCGAGGAAATAAGCGGACACGGAATCACCGCAAAAGTTGACGGACACAAGGTCGCTGCGGGAAACCTCAGGCTGATGAAAAAGCTCGGAATCGAGGCTGCGGAATGCCATTCGCTCGGAACGATAATCCATCTGGCGATTGACGGAGAATATTCGGGACACATCGTGATTTCCGATGTTGAAAAACCGACATCCAGGGAAGCTCTTTCCGCTCTGAAAAAAGCCGGAGTCGCAAAGACCGTAATGCTCACCGGAGACGCGAAGAAAGTCGCTGATAAAGTGGCGGCGGATCTTGGAATCGACGAGGTTCATGCGGAGCTTCTTCCGGCGGACAAGGTGAATCAGGTTGAAAGGCTGATTGCGGAAAAGAAAAAGAACGACGTGCTTGCGTTCGTGGGCGACGGGATAAACGACGCGCCGGTTCTATCGCGTGCCGACATAGGAATCGCAATGGGAGTGATGGGCTCGGACGCCGCGATTGAGGCTGCCGACGTTGTGCTTATGGACGATGACCCGCTCAAAATAGCAAAGGCAATCAGAATCTCGCGCAAGTGTATCGGAATCGTCTATCAGAACATCTCGTTCGCGCTCGCAATAAAATTCGCCTGCCTTGCGCTCGGTGCGCTGGGAATCGCAAATATGTGGCTCGCAATCTTCGCCGACGTGGGCGTAATGGTTCTGGCAGTCCTGAATGCCGTCCGCGCCCTGAACGTGAAGGGGCTGTAGGAGAAAATTCACGGCTTTGGTTGGATTGCGGCTCTGTCATTATCGCAGCTGGCTGGCTGTCATTCCCCCCCCCGGCCTGACAGGGGAATCAGCGTTCAGCACAATAAATTTATCTGGCGGCAACTTACAATATCTTGAGGTTGAAAATGAGATACGGCTTTATTCAGAGACTTATGTGGACAGGTTTCAAGGGAACGTTCAGAAAGCAGCTTTCAAAATCGTTTGACGAGCGGAATCCTGCGGAGGTGATGAAAAACGCCCGCAAAAAATACAGGAAAATTCTGTCCGGAGTTGACGAATTTGAAAAAGGCGACCGTTTTCTGATGAATATTCTGAGCTGCGCAATGCTTTCCGCCGTGCTTTTGTCAACAGAAAAAAATATTCCCTGGAAGAAGTCCGCGTCTATTACCGCAGGGCGATGTGCGGAAACTTTCTGATGAAAGCAGCCGCCAAAAAAAGCAGGGCATACACGGCAAAAGGGCGGGAACTGCTGAAATCGCAGGCAAAAGAAAGCGAGAAAAACACGAATCCCTATTCCTGGAAATTTTCCGTTGAAGACGGCGAAACCTTGAATCAATATACGGCGACTTTCCACACCTGCGGAGTCTGCTTCCTTATGACAAAGCTAGGATTAAAGGAATACATTCCGGCAATGTGCAGTTTGGACTACGACATGGCCGCCCTGAACAACACGGAGTTTTCCAGAGAATTCACGCTTGCCGGCGGCGGAAAATACTGCGACTGCCACTACAATCATATTGCTATAAATTGAAGTCAAATGATTGCCAATGAACAAGCCCGGCGGAACATTCCAGCCACGCTCCTTGCGCGGTGGTAAACCAGGTTGTAGTTCAGCCTCATTACCGACCAGGCGTTCTCAATTCTGTTGCGGTTCATCAGAAGCCGGAACTGTTCATGCGTAAGCATGTGCTTTATGTTTTTCCTTTGAAACTCGAAATTTGACCTATTTTAAAACAAGTCAAGCTTCCTTTCCTGCAATAGCGCACGACCTTTTTGTCCGCAATGAGTTGGACGAGGAAAAAAAAGAAGAATGCATCAAGCTGTATACAATGGAAAAAGAAAAACAAATCTTTACAGAGTTCCGTTTTATTTATAATTACAATCCTATGGAAATTAACGGATTTGCTAAAGGAATTTTTTTTTATTTAGCCCAAATTTCTTTCAATAATATTTCAAAAACAAAAAAACTGCCCTCTATTTCTAAAGGGCAGTCGTTTTGTTTTAGCCTCGTTTTCGTCTCTAAAAGTTCGTCTTTCAGAGACATTCTGAAATTACTTGTTGTTTGTGATGAGCAGGGTCTTTGAATCCAGTTTAAGTGTTGTTTCAATATCCGTGTTCTTGCCCATTTTCAGAATGCTCAGCTGAGTTACAGAATTCTTTGAAGAAAGGTGAATAACAGCAGAGAAGTATGGAAGAAGTGCCTTTGGAGCTGAATCTTCAAGCTTGTCGCCTGCTGAAGTTGAGCTGAACCAGATTTTTGTCCTTGTTGCCTTTGCGTAGCTTGCGACTGTCTGCAAGTCGGCTTCTTTTACTTTTGAAAAATCAACATCGTCAATAACAACTCCTGCAACTGCTGTTCCGCCAGCCTTGAGCGCATTCAATGTGTTAACAACTTTTTCCAGACTGATGTTGTCCTGATTGAAGTTCAAAATTGTTCTGTTGCGAAGAATCTGCTCCTTTACGTCAGCGGCGTTTGCGATTGCCTTTTTCTTTGAAATTTCGTTGTAGATTCCATCATACCAAGAAATTACGTTTTCGCTGTGCTGGTTGAATGAAACGTGAACAAGCTGCTTTCCGTTAAGAAGTGTGTCCATTCCGAACTGAACAAGCACGGAGGTTTTTCCAAGTCCCTTTTTTGCTGTAACAAGTCCTAGTTCTCCAGCCTTGAGCCCTCCGTTTGCCGCTTCGTCAAAAATGCGGATCGGGCTTCTTTCATATAATTCCTGCTTTGCCATAATGCTGCCTCCTGAATTTTTAGCTTGATTTTTTTAACTTTTGCAGAAGGTTTTGCGTTTCAAAATGTTTTTTCTTGCAAAAAGTTCTGTGTCCGTTTGAATAAGTATAGCACATAAATTTTATTTTACAATAAAAAAATCTCCAGCAAAAGAAAATTCTTTCACTGAAGATTCTGCGGTTAAACTAGGCTTTTATAATTTTATTTTGCCTGTCCAGCCTTTTTCTTTTCTGCATAAGCCTTGATAAGCTCGTCGGCAACTGCATTTGGAACTTTGCTGTATTTTTCAAATTCCATTGTGAATTCTGCTTTTCCCTGTGTAGAAGAGCGGAGAATTGTTGAGAATCCGAACATTTCAGAAAGAGGAACTTCTGCGTTTACAGTTGAGTTTCCGTTTTCATCAGAAGAATCGATGATAACACCGCGTCTCTGGTTGATAAGTCCGAACATATTTCCCTGGAATTCTGTAGGTCCTGCAATCTGAACTTTCATGATTGGCTCAAGAATTGCTGGTTTTGCCTTTGCGTAGCCTTCACGGAATGCGCCGATAGCAGCAGTCTGGAATGCTATGTCTGAAGAGTCAACCGGGTGGTACTGACCATCGTTGATTGTGCATCTTACGCCAACAACTGGTGCTCCGATGAGAGAGCCTTTTTCCATTGCTTTCTTGAAACCTTTGTCGCAAGAAGGAATGTATTCGTTTGGAATTGCTCCACCTTTGATTGCGTCAACAAACTCGTAGTCTTTTTCTGAAATTGGCTCCATAAATCCTGCAACGCGTCCGTACTGTCCTGATCCACCAGTCTGCTTTTTGTGAGTGTAGTTGAAGTCAGCGCGCTGTGTGATAGACTCGCGGTATGCAACTTCTGGCTGAGAAACTGTAACTTCGCATTTGTATTCACGTTTCATGCGCTCAACATAAACTGCAAGGTGAAGCTCGCCCATTCCCTTGATGATTGTCTGATTTGATTCAGGGTCAACGTAAGTCTGGAATGTAGGATCTTCTTTTGTAAAGCGGTTGAGTGCCTTTGACATATTTGCGGCATCCTGCTTGTTTACAGGAGTGATTGCTTCTGAAATAACAGGCTCTGGAACGAACATGGAAGTCATTGCAATGTTGAGTCCGCCACCGCAGAATGTGTCTCCTGATGCGCAGTCAACTCCGAACAATGCGATAATGTCGCCTGGCTGACCTTCGTTAATGTCTTCCATTGACGCTGAGTTCATGCGGACAATGCGTCCAACCTTGAACTTTTTCTTTGCGCGTGTATTGTAAAGCTCATCGCCTTTTGTGATTTTTCCCTGATAGATGCGGACATAAGTAAGCTGACCGTACTGACCGTCATCAAGCTTGAATGCGAGAGCGACACAAGGCTTGTTTTCAACATTGAAAAGTTCAACCTGCTCTTCATTCTTGTCAAGGTCAAGACCGTAGTTGTGAACTTCAGTCGGGTTAGGAAGATAGCGTACAACACCGTCAAGAACTGGCTGGATGCCTTTGTTCATGTGCGCAGAACCACAGAATACTGCTACGAAGTTTTCTTCAAGAGTTCCTTTGCGGATTGCGGCGATAATCTTTTCTTCTGGAATGTCTTCTTTTTCTTCCATGAGATCTTCCATGAGCGAGTCATCAAACATTGCGGCCGCTTCAAGAAGTTCTGCTCTCTTTTCTTTTGCCTGTTCTACAAGTTCAGCTGGAATCTCTGCAACGCGGATTTCTTCACCGTCATGTCCTTCAAAATAGTAAGCCTTCATTGCGATAAGGTCTACAACACCCTGAAGCTTGTCTTCAAGACCGATTGGCAGTTCCACCATATATGCATTGAGTCCGAGCTTGTCGCGGAGCTGTGCGCATACACGAAGCGGATTTGCACCCTGACGGTCGCATTTATTTACGAAAGCTATTCGTGGAACATGGTAGCGTTTGAGCTGGCGGTCAACTGTGATAGACTGAGACTGAACACCTGCAACAGCGCAAAGAACAAGGATTGCTCCGTCAAGAACACGGAGTGAGCGTTCAACTTCAACTGTGAAGTCTACGTGGCCTGGAGTGTCGATAAGGTTGATTGTTGTGCCTTTCCAGTTTACCTGAGTCGCTGCTGACTGGATTGTGATTCCACGCTCGCGCTCCAAATCCATAGAATCCATTACAGCGCCTACACCGTCTTTGCCATGAACTTCATGGATCTGGTGAATCTTGTTGCAGTAGAACAAGATACGTTCTGATGTTGTTGTTTTACCAGAGTCAATGTGCGCACTGATACCGATATTACGTACTTTTGTAATATCAAAACCCATAGTGTATACCTCTCAAAAAAAAATTCGTGAGTCGGCAGAATACGAAATGCAAAGATTTCCGCATAATGCAATTAATTCAAGCAATTTTATTAAAAAATAGCGGTAAATTCAATAGGTCTTGGGCTGTTTTGAAGAAAGTTTAAAAATTTAATAGAAATGCCGTTTTTATGTTCCATTTGATTTTTCTGTTTCCGCCTTTAAAAACTGTAGTCGCTGAAGGACTGCATTTGAACTCTCCTTCGTTTTCTGCAAGTGAAAATCCGATTCCGGCTTGATGTATGATTATTTTTTTAGGATAAACTGTGCTTGCTAATGAAAATGTGTTTTTCCCTGAGTCTTCTTTCTTATAGGAAAAAGTTGCGTTTGCGGAAGAGCTTTTGAAATTTCTTGAAGCCTTTATCTGCGTTGAATATTCTTTTTCATTTTTTTCCGTGGAATAAAGAAAAGATGCGTTTGATGAAATTTTGAATTTTCCGCTTGAAACATTCAATGCTGTTTTTGCGCAGTATTCGTTGAAATAAGTGGGAATCTTTTCGGTTGTCTGTCTTTCCGCGGAATAAAAAAGAATTCCTATGCTTGCAGAATTTTTTCCGACCCAAAATGTGTACTGCGGATTTATTCCAGTTTGTGTTCTTATTCTGTTTTCAGATTTGTCAACGGTTATTAAAGATTTATCTGCAATATAATGGAAGGAATGCAGCAAAAAATCGCCTAAAAGAATGAAGTTTTGAAGCCTTGCCCAACAGAAATTTCCACCGAACGGACTTTCGTGCATTCCTGCTGCTCCTGAAATTCTAAAATGCGGAAAAACAAAATTCACTTCAGTCTCCACTGCGCCTCTTTTCTTTTCGGAAAAATATTTTTGCTTTTGAAACCAAGCCGAAGTGTTTTCTCTTCCGTATTCAAAAAGTCCTCCTGAGAATGAAATGCTTGCGTTTGGAATTAACGGAGCTGAAAATCTTTTGAAGACAGAGGCGTAAAATTCTTTTGTTTCAAGAATAGAAAACTGGAACGTTGGTAAAACTGAATTTTTGTTTCCAGAAGAAATTGAAATTGCCGCCGACAACGGAGTTTTTGCAGAAGTCCAGGAGGGCAGGGCTGGCGAAATTCCCGGTGTCAAAAGCGAAGGCTTTTTTAGTGCTCCGGGAACATAAAAACTTGGATGCTTTAGCCTTGAAATTCCTTGTGAAAAATGCAAAGTTCCCACAAGAAATTCTGTGGCCGCAAATTTTGTTGCCGCTGAATATTTTATTCCGTAGCGGTATTTTTGCATTGTCTCGAATTCAGAAAATGAAGAGCTTGCAATGTCGTGAAAAGTTTCTGTTCCGATTCCTGCAACCCAAATTGCAGTTAGTCCGTGGATTTTTAACTTTGAGCCGGAATCGTATTTCAGCGAAAAATTTTCTTTTCCGTCTTTTACAGGAAATTTAAAATTGTTCCCGGAATAAAATTCGATTTGCGCATGGCAAATGTTCGCTGCCAAAATAATTGCTATAAAAGTAATTTTGTTTTTCATAACATATTTATTTCTGAAAAAAGTAATTTTCTGCATGGTTTTTGTGAAAATTAATCAGCTATAAAATTTCAATGGATTATTAACCGAGTTTCTTTTAGAAACATCGCGGTTGAGCCTAATAATGACAGTAAATATAGAATTTTGATGGAAAATTATGACATTTTTTGCGTTTTTATGCTTTTTCACTTGAATAACATTGAAAAATTTTATATACTTTACGCTATATTTTATATCATAAGCATGTCAGATTGCAGCCGCTTCTTAGGCTTTGCCAGGTAAAAAGGAAAATCAAGTAAAAAAAGATATTTTCAAGCGGTTCCGGTCTTTCATGTAAGGAAAAGGGAATCGTTTATGGAAGATTTAGAAAACAAAGTTGACGGGATTACTATGCCCGCAGAGGATTCACAGGTTTCTGTGGAAAATTCAAATGAATCATCGAATGAGCCTGAGACAATTTCATTTGCAGACTTGGGACTTGATGAAATCACTCTTGCCGCTATTGAGAAAAAAGGTTTTAAAGTTCCTTCACCAATTCAGGTTCTTGCAATTCCGCGTCTTTTGAATGGAGATGCGAACGTTATCGCAAAGGCCCGCACTGGAACTGGAAAAACCGCTGCTTTTGGACTTCCTCTTGTTCAGGATTTGCGTGAAGAAAGCGACCATGTCCGCGCAATAATTCTTGAGCCTACACGCGAGCTTGCCATGCAGACTGCGACTGAAATGGCTTCGTTTACAACTGGAAAATATCCGCGCACTGCTGTTGTTTACGGCGGAGCTTCGATGGGCGAGCAGATGAGAGCTTTGCGCCGCGGAGTTGAAATTGTTGTTGGAACTCCGGGACGTGTTCAGGACTTGATTGACCGCGGTGTTCTTGATATCAGCAAAATCGATTACTTTATTCTTGATGAAGGCGATGAAATGCTTGACATGGGATTCATCGAGGATATTGAGAATATTTTTGAATGCGCAAATCAGGATTGCCGTGTTCTTTTGTTCAGTGCGACAGTACCGAAAGAAATTTTGAAAATTGCCCAGCGTTTTATGGGCGAATACGAAATTGTTGAAGAAGAAGGCTTTGAAGAAGAGCCGCTTTTGATTGAGCAGAAATATTGGGTTATGCGCGAAAGTGAAAAAGTCGATGCTTTGGTTCGTCTTATTGATATTTCGCCTGATTTCTTCGGACTTGTTTTTGTTCAGAGAAAATCTGATGCTGACTATGTTTCAAAGTCACTTGACGAGCGCGGATATGAAGCCGCCGCATTGCACGGAGATATTCCTCAGGGACAGCGTGAAAAAATCCTTGCGAGATTCCGTTCAAAGAAAACAAGAATTCTTGTTGCGACTGATGTTGCTGCTCGCGGAATTGATATTGAAGGCGTAACTCACGTTGTAAACTACGAGCTTCCTTTTGACGGTCCGACTTATGTTCACCGTATTGGACGTACAGGACGTGCCGGAGCTGCTGGAATGGCGGTTACTTTTGTAAAGCCGGAAGAAACCCGCAGACGTCTTAATTATCTTATTAATACTGTAAAGAAAAGTTCCAAGGGCGAAATTGTTGAAGACAAAGTTCCTTCAATAGAAGAAGTTCTTGAAGCAAAAAAGAGCCGCCTGTTTTCTGATATAAAAAACAAGCTTGGACTCAATCAGGAAAAATCTAAATCTCAGGCTGAAAGTGATTCTGTTTCCGCGGATGAAAATGCGGAAGCTAATGCTTGTGCAGAGCCAAAAGTTCCTCACTTAAGAAAAGGCGATCCTGTTTTTGACAAGCTTGCGGAAGAACTTTGCAACGGCCAAAATCCAGAGGAAGTTGTAGCTTCATTGCTTGCAGTTTCTTACGGCGGAATGCTGAACAAAAACCGCTACGGAAAAATCAACACTTATTCTGTTGAATCAAAAGGACGCGACAGAGACCGTGGCGGACGCCGTGAACGCGACCGTGGCTCAAGAAGAGGCGGAGATGCTTTTGTTGGCGATGATCAGCTTAGGCTTTATGTTCAGATGGGATGGGACGACGGCTACAATCCAAGAAAGATTGCGGATTTCTTCCATGACTTGCTTGGCGTTCCGGGGCGTAAAGTTGATGCTATTGATATGGCGGACAAATTTTGTCTTCTTTCTTTGCCGGCTGACGATGGAAGAAGAGCTATTGAGCTTTCCGAGCGCGATCGTTCTTTGCCGCATATGCACCTTGACACAAAAGTTACTGGCGGCGGACTTGGTGAGCGCGATTCATTTGGACGCGACCGTGGCTCAAGAAGAGGCGGACGCGACAGAGGACGTGAACGCGACCGGGGATTTGGACGCGACAGAGATTTTGGTGGACGTCGCGAACGTGATAGAGACAGGGGATTCCGCGGAGGTTCTCATGCAAGAGCTGGAGTTCACACTGCTACACAGAGAAGCGGTTCATCTTCATTCTTCAAGAGATCTGATGCTCAGGAATATTAATTTCAAATTTTAGATAGAAACGCTGCTAGAAATGGTGGCGTTTTTTTATTCTAGTCGCATTGACTTCAATGCTATTCATCAATAAAATAAAGAAATGTACGAAATAAAAGATTCAAAGCCGTTTGATACTGACGAAGAAGATTTTGACACTGTAATGGCTAGTGACATTTCATTTACTGGAAACATACGTTTTTCAAAGCCGTTTATGATAAAAGGAAAAATGAATGGAACAATCGAGGCTTCAAGTGATTTGCTTATCGATACAAATGCGGAAGTCAATGCTGATATTTCAACAGAACGTGTGCTTGTCCGCGGAAAAGTTGTAGGAAATATAAAGGGAAAAAAACTTGTTTATGTTGCTTCGACTGGTTCTGTAATTGGAGATATTTCTTCTGCGCAAGTTGTGCTTGAGCCGGGTTCTGTTTTTTCTGGAAAATGCTCAATGTCTGGAATGTAGTTTTTCAAGTTGAATTTTCAAGGTGCTGATTATGAATAAGAAAAATTGTTTTGCATTTATTATATTCTTTGTTTTTGTTTCCGCAGTTTTTTCCCAAGCCTCTCGTCCTGATGCTCTTAAGCTTTACCGTGAAGGAAAATACAAAGATGCGGTGGCTGTTTGTGAAGCTGAAATTTCTAACAATCCGAACAACATGGATTCCTATGCGGTGTTGTGCTGGTCGCTGGTTGGAAATAAACAATATAAGGAAGCCGAGCTTAGAGCTATAGAAGCGCGAAAAATAAATTCCTATGATATTCGTTTAATGGAAGTTCTTGGCGAGGCTAAATTTTATCTTGGAAAAAACAATGAAGCTCTCGATATGTTTCAACGTTATGTTGCAAATTCTTCGGAAACTGCGGCGCGGCTTGGAACTGCATATTATTACATGGGCGAAATTTATGTCCGCCAGACAAAATATGAGCATGCGGACATTTCTTTTAGCGCGGCTGTAAAATATGAGCCGATCTATAGCGCGCATTGGTGGACAAGGCTTGGCTACGCGCGTGAAATGTGCGGCGACTTTAAAAATGCCGTTACAGCTTATGACAGAGCGCTTGGCTTGAATTCCCAGAATTACGATGCTGTCCGCGGAAAAAAAAGATGCCAGGAGCGTCTTTAGTTTTTGGCTGATGAAAAATATTATTCATTTTGAAACTCTAGGCTGCAGGCTTAATCAGGACGAAACGGAAGGAGCCGCGCGTTCTTTTTCTGATGCTGGTTTTATCTGTGAATTCAATTCTATTTCGTCTGCAAAAAATCCTTCTCAAGATGTAATTTTAAGCGTGATAAACACCTGCACTGTTACAGGCAAAGCTGAACAGAAAGCCCGGCGCATAATCAGGCTTCTTCTGGAAAAATTTTTTAACGCGCCTTTGATTGTTACCGGCTGCTATGCGGAACTTGCTGATTCCGAAATAACTTCGATTTCCAAAAACAGAATTGTAATTGTTCCCGGCACAAAAAAATTTGTTTTAAAGGAAATTGCCGTTGCGATGAATGGTGGCGATCTTGATTTTAAAAGCGGAAAATTTAATTTTGAAAATCTAAAATCCTTTGTTAGCAAAAAAATATTTTCATTTGAAAGAATTGATTCTGCAAAAAAAATTCCAATGGCGATTAATCCGTTTGCTTTATATACGCCTGTTTTTGAAAAGCATAGTCGGGCGACTTTGAAAATTCAAGACGGATGCAATAATTCGTGTTCGTTCTGCAGAATTCATTTTGCCCGAGGAACTTCTGTTTCTCTTGAGCCTGAAAAAATTCTTGAGCGTGCGAAGGAAATTGAAAGTTTAGGTTCTTCTGAAATTGTGCTTACAGGTGTAAATTTGAGCCAGTATGCTGGAATGTCAAAAGACGGTGCAATTTTTGATTTTAAAGATTTGCTTTCATTTTTGCTTTCTAATACAAAAAAAGTAAAATTTAGAATTTCTTCTTTTTATCCGCAGCATATAACAAAAGAACTTTGTGCAGTTTTGTCTGATAAAAGAGTTCAGCCGTTTTTTCATTTGAGCATTCAGTCTGGAAGCGATTCTGTTTTGAATTCCATGCGCCGACCTTACAAACGGGAACAAGTTGAAAATGCGGTTCAGCTTCTTAGAGAATGCAAAATGAATCCGTTTATTTCTTGTGATATAATCGCAGGATTCCCCGGAGAAACGGAAGATGATTTTGAGCAGACTAAGTTATTGTGCAAAAAAATGAATTTCGCTTGGATTCACGCTTTTCCTTTTTCTGCAAGACCTGGAACATTGGCATTTTCTATGACACCAAAAATTCCTGAGCGGACAAAAAATGAGCGTGTAAAGTGGCTTGCTGAAATTGCTGTTTCTGGAAAAATTTCTTATATAAATTCTTTTAAAGAAAAAACTGTTGAAGCGACTGTTGAAAAAAAAGTTTTGCAGAAATCAAATGGAAAAAATATTTTTCATGCTGTTACCGAAAATTTTCTTCATGCTGAATTTGAGTCTGAAAAAAAATTAAAAGCCGGAAGCGTTGCAATGCTGAAAATAATTTCCGCGCTTGAAGACAGCATAAAATGCGGAAGAGAAGAAGAGTGTTCCGCGGAACTTTTAAAATAAAAATGGACGCAATGGATTTTTCCAAAGCGTCCGTTGCTTTTTTACTTTAGAATTTGCAGTTTACACCAACATTTATAAAGCTGTTGTCTTTCCATTCGTAGAATTCGCTGTCTTCATCTTTGCAATGGATGTACATTCCGCTTAAAGTCAGTGTTAAATTTCCGTTTGGCTTATATGCGATTTTAGGCTGAACAACAAGGTCTCCGCGTTCGATTCCCCAAAGCGCAGTAACTTCTGGCGCGATTTTATCATTCATCCAGGAATCTGTAATGTTTACGACAAGCTTGTTGTTTGTGTATCCTGTTTTGTCATAGTCAACATCGTAGGATTTCAATGCTGATTTCATTACACCGTAGTTAGAAAATCCTTCCGCATCATCAATTTTGTCGCCTTTGAAAATGTAAGTTCCAATTTCCTGAATGTTGATGTTAATGTTGTTAACCGGAATGTCCACATCAAAGCCCGCAAGCCATGCAATGCTGTTGTTATGAACCCAAGGATTATCGCCTGCAACATCGTCAGTCAAATTGTAGGCAAGTTCGCCGCGCAAGTTGAATCTTCCAAGCACAGTCGCCGCTTCAAGTCCGAATGTCTGCTTCCAGTCATATTCAAGTGAAGGCATTGTTGTTTTTCCGCTTAAAATTGTCGCGCTTAAATCTGCTGAAGGCTGCTTGTAATGTCCGTAATAGTAACTTGCGCCCCAGTCAAACGAGCCGAATGTGCCAGTGAGTCTAAGACCTGCTTGTGTGTATTTTAATTTTTGCGTGTCCGGGTACAAGTCGTTCTGGTCGAATTGCGCAGCTGCCATAAGTCCTGCTGTTCCGCTCGCTGCCCACTTTGAAGCTATTTCAGTTACAGAATTTTTCAATTCTGTGTATGCATCTGGCGTCCAAATTCCGTCTGTTGCGAATCTGTCTTTTTCCATGTATGGGGTCCAGATTCCTTCTAAGCGCAAATCGTTTTTTTCAAAGGAATATATTGCGCGGAACATAGGTGTGCTGAGCCTGCGGTCAATGTATTCAGGAACAATAAAGTCAGTGTAGTCATCCGCATTAAAATTATCCAGAACATGAAGCTTGTCGCCTTTTCCCCAGATAACTTTCATTTTTCCTGCTTCAAGTTTTAGTTTTCCGAAATAGCCGCGGACTGTAAGTTCATTTATTACATCCTGTGGATAATCTTTAATTGCGTTTTCATCAAATTTCAACTGAATGTCCGCATCAACATTTGTACCTGAAAAATTGATTCCAAGTTTTGCAGATGGAGTTGCGGTAACCGGAAAATCTGAAACTGAGTCGTAGTCTGAATCTTTCTGGCTTTCGTATTTCGGCTTGTCAAGATACATTCTGCCCTGAAGTTCTCCTTCGCCGCTGAACGTAATTGAAGGACTTGATCCTCCGCCAAAACCGTCTGTGTCGTCAGAGAAACTTCCCCAGTCATCAAAATCCTGTGCAAATGCAAATGAACAGAAAATCATTGCAAGCGCAAAAATTTTGTTTTTCATATAAAGAAACTCCTTAGTTTTGCTTTTAGAATCTTCCTGTGTTCAAGAAGTCCTGTGTAAAGATTTTGTCTGGAAGAACTGTCTTTACATCAACTTTAAGAACCTTTATGGAAGTTGAATGTTTTGTCTGAACATTTTCCATTTTATTTTCCATTGGAATGTTAAAGCCGTCAACATTTTCAATTTTGAAAACAGTAAGCGTTTTTATGAGTTTTCCGTTTTTGTCAAAAAGCTCTGTGTAAACAGGATAGTCTGTGGCTTTGTCTACCCAAACCATTCTGTAGCTGTACTGGCTTGACTTTGGGTCTATCGGTGTGTTTTTTACAACTTCGCAATTGAAACCGTTCTTTGTTTCTTCCTTTATGAACTCGTGAGTGTCTTCTTCCATTTCGCGTGTAGAAAGATCGTCATAAGTTGCGTCAGTTCCCATGAAAGACTTTGAGCCTTCGCTTGAATTTACGCGTCTTGTGTTTTTTAATGCCGGAAGGTAAATCCATTTGTCATCTGGCGCGCCTTTGTTTTCAATCTGAAGAAATCTTGTGTCCTTTATGTTTGCTGGCGAGCGGAAATCCATGACTGCGCTTGTTATGTCGTTTTTGTTGCGTCCGTACTGAAGAACATTGCGCTGTTCTGTGCTTCCGTTTTTGTCTGTTAGAAGCATTACAACTTGAGAGCGGCTGTAGTCAGGTTTTGCGACATCATGTGTTCTCTGCATGATTTCGTCTCCGCGAGCATCTGCGAACGCTACTAAAGTTCCTGCTGCAAGTGCCGCTGCCAATGTAAGTGTTTTAAATGTAAGTTTCATTTTTATCCTCCATGTTTTCCCCGGAAAAATCCGGGATTTTTTTTTATTTGTTTTCATTTTTTTCTTTTAGACGCATAAATTTTGGATCTGTTAGATTCAAAATTCCTGGAATAATTGTCATTGCCAGGAAACTTGATGTAAACATTACGATTGCAACCAGAATTCCAATGTAGCGCAAAACTATAAACTTTGAAAGTGTAAGAACAAGGAATCCAAGTCCTACTGCAAGCGCGTTTGTAAGAATTCCGCGTCCGCTCTTTCTGAATGTTTCCTTTAGAACTTCAACAACATTATCTGTTTTTGCTCTTTCTTCTCTATAGGTTGTCATAAAGTGAATTGTGTAGTCAATACCAACGCCGACTGCAACTGAAGCGATAATGCTTGTAATAAAGTCAAGATTGATTTCGCAGAATCCCATTGTCATGTAGTTAAGAAGAATACTGAATGCAAGCGGAATTGCTCCCAAAAGACCTGCCCAGCAAGATCTGAATGAAATTGCGATAATCAGGAATACAGAGAACAATGAAAGCGCAAGGCTTGTTATCTGGCTTGAAACAATCATACTTGTCATTCTGTGTTCCATCTGCGCTGAACCAGTTGCTTCGAGAGTGTAGCCTTCAGGAAAATGTTCTGCGGCATAATTTTTTGCATCTGCGATTATTATTCCGCTTTCCTCTGATGAATGGCTTCTAAGCTGGCAAGTTATGCGCATTTCCTTTGGATTCATGTCGTCATCAATAAATCTGTCAAGCGAGCCACTTAAAAGTGTAAGATAGTTTTCAACAACATTTTTCAGTTCTTCACGGGTTGCAACTGGATACTTTGAAGTGTCGTAAGGAATTTCATAGTATGCAGTTCCATTGTAGTTAACCTGTTTCATAAGCTGGTTAACAATATCTTCTACGGAAGCATATTGTCCGCCTGCTTCAACATAAGCCTTGTGGAAAAGCTCAAGGATTTCTTTTGTTGTCATTGAAGTTTCAAGCTGCTCGCTGTAAGCAATGTTTGGATCTACAAAATCCTTCGCAGGAGAAGTCTGTGTTTCTGAATCATCTGTGCCCCAGTTTGACCAGTCGTCAGAAGAGACAGAATTGTCTGTTCCAAAGTCAGAGCCCCAGTCATCCCATCCGTCAGAAAACCCGCTTGAAGAAGAGTCTGATGATTCGCTTGAAGAAACTGGCTGTGCTCCAGGAACGTGCCAGACTTGGTTTATGCGTTTTATAAATGTTGTGAATGAAACGATTTTTCCAATGTTCTCATGGTTTGCAGCAAGATAATGCTCCATGTTGTCAACTGCCTTCAAGAGTTCAGGATTTGAAATATCACCTTTTTCTTGTCCTTGAATTACAAAGAAGAGACAGTTTGAACCGGCGTATTGCTGGTCGATGTGGTCAACGTCTTTTCTGAAGTCGCAGTTCTTTGGAAAGTAGTTGATTAAGGCTGTGTCAATTTTTAGAACTTTGAGTCCAGTGAATGAAAGAACAATTATGATAATTGAAGTAAGTACAAGCCGTGGAACAGAGCCACAGAAGAATTTATAGATTGAATAAAGCGTGTCGCCGCTAGCTTCTGCTTCTGTTTTTCCGCCACGCTGAATTTTTGCCAGCTCAAGACGGCGCTTTGCTTTTTCCATTTTTGCTTTTACTTTCGCAGTGAGCTTGTCGATGTTGCGTTCTCTTTTTACAGCTTTTCTGTAGTCCTTTAAAAGAAGTACTGCAGGAATAAATGTTATAGAAAGAAGAAGCGAAAGTGAAACTCCAACCGCTGTGAATACTGCGAAACTGTGCAAAGGTCCGAGCGGGCTTGTTATAAGTGAAACGAAGCCGACAATTGTTGTAATACCAGCAAGAAAAACAGCAACGATAACTTCATTCAACCCGGAGAAAACGCAGTCTTCATATTTTTCTCTTGTCATTTCACCTTCGACGCTGTTGATTGCAATGTAGTAATGTGAAAGAACATGGATTCCGTATGCAGAGCCGACTGCAATTAACGAAACTGGAATTACGCTTGAAATCAAAGTGAAAGTTATTCCAAAGAATCCCATCATTCCAACAGAAATTATTGTTGAAAGCAAAACCGTGCATAAAGGAAGAAGCATTCCTGTTACTGTTTTAAAGCTCATATAAAGAGAAAGAAGAACAACAACAATTACAAGCGGAATCAAAACCAACAAGTCTGAAATCATAAACTGCTTTGATTCTTCGGAAAGAACAGGCTCTCCTACAAATTTCACATTGAGATGATGCCCGTCTGTTTCTTCGTTTACAATATGTTTTACTTTTGCAAGAACTTTTTGCTGCCTCATAATGTCAGTGCCAAGTTTTCTGACTTGAGCTTTTATTTCTTTTATGTTCGATTTTGTCTTTGCGATTTCTGCATTGATTTCTGTTTTGTTGTCAGCAGTTTTTGCCTGCTCTGTAAGCTCTGCAAGTTTAGCTTGATTTTCTTCCAATGAAAGAGTTTCATCACTTTTTGGACGAAGTGAAATCTGCATTTGAAATCCAGTACTGTCGTCATTCACGATTACGCGGTTGTACATATCATGCCATTCTGCAAGCCGTGATTTCAGCTGAAAAATATCTTCGTCTGTTCCTGTGTATGTGTCTGGAATAAGCTGTGTCGCTGATATTGATCCGTTTTCATCGCAGACATAATCGATGTGGGTAACAGAATCTATATCTTCAACTTCCGGCAATTCAAGAGTTCTGTCAGTGATTTTTCTTACAACATCAATGTATTCTGGAGTAAGTATTGTTGTTCCGCTTTTTGTTTCTAATGTGATTCCAATAGAAAGCATGCTTCCGAATTCGTCTTCGGTTTTTGTAAGCAAGTCATAAGATGTATCCTTTTGCGGGAAGAATGAACGAAGCGAATTTTCAAGGGCTAAATTCTTTAAGAAGAATCCGAAGAATCCTGTGAGCAGAAGCGTGGCTACAATTATTGCCCAAGGATACCTAAAAAAAGTTTTTAGAAATTTCTTTTTCATAAAATAATCCTTTCCTGAATAATGTTCAAAAGATTAAACTTATTGATATATAAATATAATGTTTTTTTTATAAAATGCAATAGGTTTTGTAAAAAAATGTAAAAAAGTTTAATTATTTAAACTTATTGACATTTTGCGAATTTAAACTATATTATTAATGATACTTGAAAAAATGCGAGGTTCTGCAAATGGCAATAAGCAAGTCTGAATTAAAAAAAATACATGAAATGCTCAATAAATGCGGTCCTCTTTTTATAGCTCTTGGCGATGAAGTGCGCCAGAAACTTATTCTTGACATAGCTGACGCCGGCGAAGAAGGAATAAGTGTTATGGATTTAACTTCCAAGTCAAATCTTTCGCGCCCTGCGATTTCTCATCATTTGAAAATTTTAAAGGATTCTGGATTTGTAAAAACAATAAAACGCGGAACTTGGGTTTTCTACAAAATTTCCATTTCAGAAAATTTTGCAGAAATTGACAAGCTTGTAAATGAAAGCCTTAGAATCATAGAAAAAGTAAGAAAAGAGCAGGCTGAATAATTTTCAGTTCAGACCGTCAACAATTTGAATTCCTGAGCTTGCTCCGATTCTGTTTGCTCCAGCCGAAATAAAATCCAACGCTTCTTGTGTAGAATGAATTCCTCCGCTTGCTTTTACTCCCATTTCATTTCCTACGGTTTTTCTCATCAGCTCAACGGCGTGGATTGTTGCTCCGTTTGGCTTTTTCATTGAAAATCCTGTGGAGGTTTTTACAAAATCAAATCTTGCGTTTTTTGCGCAAATGCAAGACTGAATTATTTCATCGTCATTCAAAAGTGTTGTTTCCAAAATCAGCTTTGTTAAAACTTTTCCTTTGCGCGGAAGGCCGTCCTTTTCTGCGAACATTGAAGCTTCTTGAACGCTCTTTGTTAAAAATGAAAGTTGCTGTGTAAGCTCATTCCACTTTTTGCTTTTTACAAGGTTCAGGTCGATTACAAAGTCAAGCTCGTCCGCACCGTTTGTAATTGCAATGTCAGCCTGAGACATTTTTGATTCTGTTCCGCCGGCGCCAAGTGGAAAATCTATTACAGTGCAGACTTTTGTTTGCGAGCCTGAAAGAATTTTTGCCGCAGTTGAAACAAAAACTGGATTTATGCAGACGCTTGCAAATCCGTATTCTTTTGCTTGCTGGCAGAATTTTTCAACTTGTTCTTCCGTAGCTTCCTGTGAAAGAAGTGTCTGGTCTATAAAGTTTGCAAGTTCTTGTTTTGTCATTTCAAGGTCCTCCAAATAAGTTTGTTGTCTATGATTTCGCAGGCGATTTGACCTTCGTGCTCAAGGCAGGAAAGATATGAACGCAATGTTGTGCCGATTAAATAAAACGGAACAACTTTCATTTTTATTGATGAATAGTCGGCGATTGCTTTTAAAAGCTCTTCCGTTGTCCTGAATCCTTCTTTTATTTTTTTTAAAATGAGAGACTCAAATTCGTAAGTAACCATTATGTTTATTTCTGCAAATGCGTTTATTGTTGCGAACGTGCATTTTGAGCCGTGGCCGGGAATATAAAAATCAGATTTTATCGATGCGATTTTTCTTACTGATTTTCTGAAGTCCTTTTGATTACATAAAAACGGAATCCATGTTTTTTTTAAAAGTTCAATTCCAAAGAAACTGTCGCCAAGAAAAAAACTTTTTATTCCGTCTGACTTGTCCTGAACTAAAATTCCAATCTGATCAAAAAAGTGTCCCGGAAGAAAATAGAATGAAATAAAAACATCGTCAAGCTCAATTTTTTCTTCAGTTAAAATTCTGTCTGTAAAAATTGGTTCTGGCGGCATGAACTGCGGAATATCAAATTCTTTTAGCGAAACTCCTCCGCAGTAAATTGCCCCGATTATTGCGGGAACTTCCATTATTCTCGCGGATTCAGCAGAAGCCCAGATTTGAGTTTTTAAATTTTTTTTCAGATATAAAGAGCCGCCGCAGTGGTCAGCGTGCGAATGTGTTTGGATTACTGCTTTGATTTTTTTTTCAGGAAAGAGAGAGGAAAGTGTTTCAGCAATGAGTTTTCCGTCTTCTTCTGACTGCCCTGAGTCAATAAGAAAAATTTCATCATTGCTGAAAACAACTCCAATGTTTGTGGAGTGGCAGAACATTCCAACGTTAGCTGAAAGTTTTACAAATGATTTTTCATTTATAGCCATTGTTTTGCCAGCTCCAATTTTTATTAGACTTCAGCGGCCTCAATAGATTTTACAGTGTAATCATATTTGTGGTCGTTTATTGTGAATGCTCTTTGCTCTCCGTTTTTCATATCAAGAAGATTGTTTCCGAGCGGCGAAAGATAAGAAATTATTCCTTCATCAACATTTGATTCCCACGGACCAAGAATTGTGTAAACAACTTCATTGTTTTCGAGGTTGTTATGCAATGTAACTTTTGTTCCGAATGAAACAAGCGATGTCGTCGCTGTTGTAGGATCAAATACAACTGCGCGCGAAAGTTCTTCCTTGAGTTTTGAAAGCTGAACATTAAGACGATGCTGGGCTTCTTTTGCCGCGATATATTCAGCATTTTCCTTAAGGTCGCCTTTTTCTTTTGCCTCGCCGATTTCAGCAGCAACTTTTGGAAGTTGAACTTTTTCAATGTCTTCAGCAAGCGAGCGTTTGACATCGAGCATTTTTGCAGTAACCAAAAGTCCTTTTGGAGCTTCCTGCTTGATTTCTGCTTCCTGGAATTTGAAGTTTGGATATTTTTTCAAGATCCCGTTTCTTAAAGCGGCTTTGTATTGCAGTTCAAGTTCCGAAAGATCGCTGACCATTGTGTACATTCTTGTGATAACATCAGTTGAATTTGAAAGCATATACTCTAGCATTGGATTCTTGTCTTCGTTCAACTTGTTTCCAAAGAGAAGGGAAGTGGCTTCTTTTATAGTCTTTGTGTTTTCAACTGTGTTTACGTGATTGTTTTTTTCACGGTTGCAGACTGAAATTATGTTGACCAAAGTTACGAGCTGCTTTTCCTCTGAAATTTTTGCTTCAACAAACCATTCTTCAGTTTTGCATTTAGAAATAAAGTAGTTTACAGCATTTCTATTGCTTCTGTAGTCGTTGAAAATATCCTGAACAAGGCGGACAGCTTTTTCTTTTTTTCCGGCTGAAATAATTTCTGCGATAAGATTTTTATCAAGCACAGTCGGGAACAGGAATGTGTACTGAGAGTCCCAGTCCGGAAGCATCTTGATATTCGCAAGGAACATTTTCTTGAGGTGGGTGTTTTTTGTGTCCTTGAGTTTTGTGTACATTTCGCGCGGATTTTCAATTTCTGAATAAAGCTCGGCGAATGTGAACTTTGCAGGATTTTCAAGTGCGGAAATCCTTTTTACAATTTCTTGAACAACAAGATAAGAAGCAACGGTCTGCTCATTTACCGAAGTAAATGCCTTGATGTAGTTTGCAAAGTAGCTGAACATTTCGGAGAACTGGTCGTCAGAAGGGTCTTCAATCGCTTCAAGATAACGCGCCATTATATCGATTCTCGGGAAGAATTCCTTGTTTGCCTTGAATTCATTTGCAAGACGCTCAGATTTACTGAGTTCTCTGTCGCGTACTGTGTAGAAATTCGCATCGTTTGGATTTACGCAGAACGGAGCTTCGGCAAGAATTTTCTGAGCTTTTGCGTGCCAGCTTGTCCATTCGCTTGAGCCTTTTGTTTTTCCGTCTTTGTCTTTAACTGCATCTTTTAAAATCGAAGGAACAAGTTCCGCCTTGATGTGCTTTTCGTCGCAGTTATTATTGTAGCTTTTAATTATTGTCTTTAAAGTCCATGGAATGTCTGACTTTACTTTTTTTACAAGCTCTTCATGCTTTACAGTTTTCTTGTAGACTTTGATGTGGTCTTTTGCAAGAGGCTGAAGTGCGCTGACTGCCATTTTCAAGGACATTGTGTGAACGCCGGTTTTCTTTCCGAAGTTGATTGTAAGAATGTCGCCTTCGACTTTTGAAATAATTCCAACGCCCCAAGTTCTGTGGTAAACGTAATTTTTTGCATCGAATGCAATGTGCTTTTCAAAGTCGTTGATTGCTTCAAAAACGTTGCGGAACGACTGGTTTAAATTTGAGGATTTTATGTAGTCTTCAAGATGCGAGTGGTCTGCGTATTTTCCGCGGAAACATTCTGTGATTTCCTTGCGCGCCCAGGAATCCTTGCTGTCGATTTCAAGAATAAGCTTTAGAATGCTTATTGCTGTGTCCCATTTTGCAGTTTCCTTGTAATATGCGTAAAGTTCCTGCATGAGAATTGCTGATTTGTCCTCACTGATTGTCTTTGCAATTTTGCGCTGAACCAGCATAAAGAAATCAAGTTCTTCTGGAATATAGGAAACAAGAATTGACCATATAGCTTTTGCTGAACCGATGTTTTTTGCTGCGACAAAGCGGAGCAATGCCTTTTTATAGTAATTTATTGCGGCTTCTCTGTTTCCCTGCGAATCATAGCGTTCAGCAAGAATGCGCGCCATTTCAGCTTCTTCAAAGTCAAGTTTTACAATTTTTTCATAAAGCTCCCAAATCCTGTCGTCATTTGAAGCCTTGTAGTAATCTGCGAGTTTTCTTAGAGCGAGCTTGTTCTGCGGATCGTCTTCAAGAATTGAATTGCAAAGATATTCAACGAGCGATTCCTTGTGGTTCTTTTCAAAAATATCAAAAAGCGCGTAAAGGGAGCTTGTGTCTACGGAACCTGTACGCATTGCAATCATTCCTGAAAGATAAAGGGCTACAATGCTGTCTTTTGTGTGCGCAAGCTGCTCATCGCAGATATCCTTGATGGCGTACTCACAGTTCTGGTTTCTGCATTCGTCAAGGACTTTTTCAAGTTCTTCGATGTTGTTCTTGGTGAAGTTTGTAATTCCCGCTCGTGTCCATGTTTCTGCCTTCAGCATTTCGCGGACAGAATTTTCAAGTTCTTCAGACATAATGTTTGCTCCTAGTTTTTTTATAAACCTCTCTGTTTTTTCAGAGGTTTCCAAATCTGTATAAATTATGAATTTCAGGATCAAGAATTTTCATCTTGAGCATGACTTCAGAAATACTGCTTGACTTTTCTTTTGACGAGATATAGTAATCTATAAGCCAAAAATAAAGGTTCAAGAGCCTTGGTTTTATAACTTCCTTGTTGCTTCCGGGATCTTTCATTTCGCTTTCTCTGGCAAAAATTTCCTGCCTAAGGCGAATTACTTCCTGCGCTCTTAAAAGTCTTTTTACGGTAAAAACTTCAAGTATGACTCCGTAAACTGCAACCCATTCCTGCAACGCTTCGCCTGTATAGCCAATTTCTTCGACTTTATTTATTAGAGCCTTTATCATTGGCGAATCCAGGAAAAAAAAGTCTATTTTTTTTGCATCTATATAAAAAGCTTCCCTGAAAAGCATTTTTGCATTTTTGGTTTCCCCGCAAAGCGCATAGCAGTCGGCGACTTCCGCAACAATGGCTGCCTGCCCGGAAAGAGTTCCGTTTGCTTCCTTTAAAAAGTTAAGGGCGACTTCATAAGAGCCCAGTTTTTTGTAGCAAAGCCCGGTTTTTCTTAAAATTTCAGACTTGAGCCTGCTGTCTTTTTCGTCCGCCGCCTTGCTGTAGCATTCCAGTGCGAGCGAAAAAATTCCTTTTTTAAAGGAATAAATTGTTCTTTCGTACTTTTCGCTTTTTTTTCCGGTTATAAAGACAAACTGCTTCCATTGATTCAAAAGAGTTTCGCCTTGTTCAAAACTGGAAAGGCTGGGAATTGAATTCAGTGTGTCAATCCAGAATCCGCAGCATTTTATTGCAAAAACAATGCTTTCGTCGTCCAGATTGATAGTCAGCGCATCCTTGAGCATTTCTGAAGCTTCTGAAATATTGCAGATTTCAATGAGTTTGAATGCATCGCAGAGCGCATTTTCTGACTGAATACCCATAGAATTCAATTATATATATTTGGAAGATTTAGTCAATGTGATTTTCTGCAAAAGGGGGCATTATTTATAATGGTTTTTTAATATGTTTGTCAATAGTTTTGTGCCTCATAGTTTAAAAGTTTTAGATTTTTTTGTTTGGTCTGAATTTTTGTTCTTGAAAATTTCAATTGATAAATAATTGGAATTTATTTATCATGGCTTTATGAAAAAAAACAGCCGATTTCTTTCGCCATCGCTTCTTTCCGCGGATTTTTCAGATTTGACCTCTGAATTTAAATTTATAGAAGAAAAGGGCAGTTCCTTTGTTCATGTTGATGTTATGGACGGGCATTTTGTTCCGCAGGTTTCTTATGGCCAGCCTGTAATCAGTTCAATCCGAAAATGCACAAAGCTTCCGTTTGACGTCCATCTTATGATTGAGCGTCCTGAAAATTCAATTGTTTCCTATATAGAATCTGGCGCGGATTTTGTTACTTTCCATATAGAAGCAACTTGCCATGCAGACCGATGTGTTCAGCTTGTTCATGACGCCGGAAAAAAAGCCGGAATCGCATTGTGCCCGGCAACTCCTTTGAGCGCGGTTGAAGAACTTTTGCCTTTTGTTGACCTTGTTCTTGTTATGTCTGTGAATCCTGGGTGGGGCGGACAAAAACTTATTCCATATACTATTGAAAAAATCAGAAAACTTGCCGATATACAGAGAGAGAAAAACTTTAAATATCTTATTTCTGTAGATGGCGGCATAAATCAAGAAACCTTGGAGGATGTCCTTGAAGCGGGAACAGATATTGTTGTTTCCGGCTCGTCATTTTTCAGGGGGAATTTAGAATGGAAATAAAAAAACGCTTTGTACTGGCTTTTCTTGTTTTGACTTTTGCGCTTCCGTTTGCATTTAGCCAGAAAAGTTCATCAGGTGAAAGCGCGGCGGATTCTTTTGTGCAAGGTCTTATTTGCTATAAGGACAAAGCTTGGACTGACGCTTCTGTGTTTTTGAGGCAGGCAGCGGATTCAGAGGAATATTCAACGGATTCAACTTGGTTTATGGTTATTATGAGCCTTGTTTATTCTGAAGATTTTTCTTCTGCTGTAAATGCCTGCGATTATTTTATTTCTGTTTTTCCAGAAAGCTCTTTGCTTCCTGCAGTTGAATATCAGCGTGGAAGAGCATTGCATAGCACCGGGCAGAATGACAGCGCCGTAATGGCTCTTGGAAGTTTCTGCAATGAATATCCAGAAAGCAAAATGTATTCTTCCGCATTGTACTGGATTGCCGAGTGTTTTTATGAGGACTACGATTACGAGACAGCCCGATCTTTGTATGAAAGAATTATTTATGAATATCCAGACAGCGCAAAATGCAGCGACGCGGAATTCAAACTTTACCTTATAACTCAGCGCGACCGTGAACAGAAGCTTCTGTACCTTTTGAAGATGACTGGCGAAGAATATCTTAGTAGCAAGGAAAATTATGAGCGCGAGCTTAGAACTATGCAGTCGGAAGATATTGCCGAGCTGAAAAAGCAGCTTAGAATTGCAAACAGCAGAATCAGGGAGCTTGAAGAAAATGCTTCATCCGGTTTGCCTTCTGCTTCAAATGTCCGTGCGGAAAATTCGAATGAAGGAATTACAGTTTCTTCTGCCGGAATTGAAGATGAGGAAATGTATTCTTTAAAAGAAAAAGCCGCTTTGATTCAGAAACTTCTTGATGAAAAATACGGGGGAAAGTAATGAAAAAAAAATTATTTGCTTTTGCTTTTTTTACCTCTTTTGTTTTTACTTTGAATGCTCAGAATGAAGATCTTTCTTTTGTAATGCAAAAAGATTCTTTGGAGAAAAAAGAGATTCCTTCATATTCAGTGGAAAAAAATATTGTAATTGACAAGGACGAAATCCGGCTTGCACTTGACAGTACAACTGGAGCTTTTTCTCTTTACGCGCTTCCTGAAAAAGGTCGTGAAATTGCTCTTCTTTCAAGCTATGATTCAGGCTCGGCATCTTTTTTTGCTCTAAAAGCTGGAAGAAAAGAATACAAACTTGCCCGCGGAACTGGAATAAAAACAGAATGCCGAAGAACTCCTTTGGGGGCGCAGATGGCTTATCTGGTTCCGACTGTTGCCCAGGTTGTTGTTGACTTTAGTTTTCTTCCGTCGATTCCTAATTCCACAAGAACCGATATGCTGCGTGTTACCGTTTATACAATCAACCTTGGAAAAAACATTCAGTCGTTTGCACTGAAAGGCGTGTTTGACACTGTTCTTGGCGAAAATACTTCAGCGCATTTTTCTACAGCGGCTAGAAGCAAAGTCAATTCTGAAACTTTGTTTACAGATATGTCTGATGATTTGTGGATTCGCTCTAACAATGCAAAAGCGGCGGTTCAATTTCTTCTTGAAGGAGCTGGAATAAGCAGACCTTGCAATGTTGTGCTTGCGAATAAAGAAAATCTTGTAAATTCTTCCGGCTGGATTCCTCCTGTTCAGCATGGAAAAAGCTTTACTTCTGTTTTGTCGTACAATAATTCTGCGCTTTGCATAAACTGGGACACTGCGTATCTTGATCCGCTGAAAACTTCTGCCGTCGGATTTTTTATTTCAGTTGCCACGGACGGAGAACTTCCTGCTGGAAAAAAATTTCTTTCAGATTTAGCGAACGGAAAAACAATGCTTGGAATTTATTCTAAAGTTGCTGTTCCGACAACAAACGTTGCGCCAGCTCCAACTCCTCTTACTCCTCAAGAAGCCGGACTTTCAGAAAAAGAAATTCACGACTATACAAAAAATGGAACGCCCTTTGTTGAAGTTACAGAAGAGCAGCTTGATCCTGAATATATCCAGAATTTACTTGACCACATAGCTTCTCTTTCAAATGACGTTGACAAGGAAGAACTTGCCCGGCTTAATTCAGAACTTGATTCAATTCTTGCAAAACTTGGAGTTCAAAGATAAATGGGACGCTCCAACCTGGACACAGCAAAACATCTCATAAAGCGCCGCAAATTTGATCTTGCAATAAATATTCTTGAATCTTACGAGGATATTTATGAAGGTGATTTTGAATATTACCTTGCTTTGGGAGTTGCTTATTTGTATGCTGATGTTCCAGGAAAAGCTTCCCAGAATTTTAGAAGCGCGCGTGAAATAAAAATAAAAAACACACAGCTTCTTTTGGGGCAGGCGGTTATTTTTCTTAGGCACGGAGAAACCGACAGGGCTCTTGAGTATTATCTTGAAGTGCTTGACATTGATCCAAGAAATTCGATTGCGCGCTCGGCAATGGAATTTATCAGGCTTTACGGAGATTATACGACAATCTGTAAATGGGTTGATTCCGGCGACATAAAAAAATTCTATCCGCCACTTGGAATGAATCCGGACATTATAAGAAACTGCGTTCTTGCGGGGCTTTTGACAGGAATTGTTTGTTCTGTGCTTATGGTTTATGAGCCTTGGAAAAAGTTTAATAAGCCGCTCACTGAATTTGATTCAAAGTTTTCTCTTTCTACGGAAGAAATAAAAAATCCGCTTCAGATAAATATTTCTGAAAAAGATTTTACTGTTAAGCTTGAAAAAAATCAGGTTGCTTCTGTTTTTAATTCTGCAAAAAAATATTTTGGTGAAGGACGGGATAATGCCGCGCAAGTTGAGCTTAATAAAATTCTAAACAGCAATGCGGCTTCTTCAATCAAGCAAAAATCTTTGGAGATGACGGAGCTTTTTAAAGAGCCTTCATTCAGTTCTCTAAAGGATAATTATTCTTATCTTGAAGTGAAGGAAAATCCGTTGCTTTACCAGAATTGCTATGTGATTTGGGATGGCACTGCTGTAAATGAATATCAAAAAAGCGACGGTTCCTGGGGCTGTATGCTTCTGGTGAATTATATTCCGGCTGAAGAAAAACGCTCTTCAATTGGAACTGTAAAAGTTGTTTTTGAAAAAGCTCCAGCGCCGCCTGTCGATATGGAAAAGCCGGTTAGGTTTCTTGCTAAGATAAAAATTGAAAATGGAGAACTGTATCTTTTTGGCTGCGGAATTTATCAGCAGTTAAAGGGCAGAACGCTTGGAGAGTCTTAAAGTTCAGCTGAAAAGTTGGTTTGCGTTGCAGACTTTTATTCATCCGTTGTTGTTTCGGATAATTTTTATTAAGGAATTTATATGAAAGAATTTTTACCCTATGACAGTGTTAGAATCGATGCATTGAAGCTCGCTCATAAGATTTATCAGCAGGACAAATTTGTTCCTGATGTTATTTATACTTCTCTGCGTGGCGGTGCATACATGGCGAACGTAATCAGTGAGTATTACAAAGTCGCTTTAAAAAATCACAAGCCTGTTTTGTATGCCGCTGTTGTTGCAAGAAGCTATACCGATGTTTCCCAGCATTCTGCGGTTAGAATTGACGGCTGGACTTATTCCCCGGATTATCTTCGTGCCGGCGATAAAATTATGCTCGTGGATGATATTTTTGATTCAGGAAGAACTTTGAATTATCTGGTTGGAATTCTTTTGGAAAGAGGAGTTCCGCGTGAAAATATAAAAATTGTTGTGCATGATTATAAAGTGTACAAATGGAAGGAGCAGCTTCCTATTCAGCCTGACTATTGGTGCAGAAAATTTGAAATTTCAAATCCAGAAGAAAACAATTGGATTAACTATAACAGCCACGAACTTGTCGGGCTTACACATGAAGAGCTTGAGGAAAATTTTTATAAGCCTTACCCTGATTTGCGTGAGGTTTTAGAACCGATTTTTAAGGATGAATAAATTCCATGAATGAAATGCGATTGTCTGTAAAAAAAATTATAAGTATTCTTTTGCTTTTTACTTTTAGCAAGCTTTTTGCTTTTGAAGAAAAAAATATTTTGAGTCCTATTTCTGGAGTTTGGAAAAATAAACAGGCTCTTGTTTTAAATTTGGAAAAAGGCACGGACGTTTATTATTCTTTTACAGGCAGCGATCCTTATGTTTCTGGATTTTCTTATGATTCTCCTGTTCTTATTGATCAGACTGGAGATATAACTGTGAAGATTACATCGATTGCTCAAAGCGGCGAAAGAAAAGATTTTACAATTGAGTACAATGTCGAAGAGAATTCAGAAGTTGAATATAGCATTCAGTCAAAAGAATTTATAAATTCAATAAATCAAAATCCTACTGTCCTTTATATTTCTGGAACTGATTTTTTTATTCCGTCTGAATTTTTGTATTCTCTTGAAAATTCCAAAGCTCCATATTTAAAGTCAAAGCTTTTTCTTTCAGGTAAAAATTCTGTGGAGCGTTTTGTTTCTTGCTTTGCTGTTGATTTTACAGGAAATAATTTTTTTCATTTTGTAATTCAAGTTCTTCCTGCTGAAAAAACTACCGATTCAAAAGCCGACAATGTTCCGTTTGAAATTTCAGAGTGGAATAATTTTTCTTTTAAGGATAAAAATTTTATTTATAGAATTGATGATGAAAACTGGAAGTCTCCATCGGAATCAAGTTTTATTGACAGAAATTATGCTCATAAAATTTCTTGGCAGCCAGTTGAATTTTATCCCGGAAATGAAATTTTTGAATATGAGCTTCCGGCAAAACCTTTGGTTTTTTCCAAAAAAGACAAAAATGGTGTTGTCGAATTTTTTATAGATGGAAATGAGAATTTCACATTTGAAAAAAATTCTCCTTTTGCTTATGCCGATGCGTTTGAAAATGAAGATATAAAAAGTTCTGCTTGCTTTAAAATTTTTTACAATGGAAATTATCAGGGAACAATTGACGCTGATTTTTCTATAGACAGGCTTCCTCCAGAACCTCCTGAAATTTTTTCATCATCTGTAGGAAAACTTACGAGAATAAAATCGTTTTTCAGAATTTCAAGTGAGCCAGATGCTAAAATTTTTTATGCTTTGAGCAAGCCTTTTGAAATACCAGACGGATTTGTAGAAAACGCGCAGTCTGAATTTGAAAAGATAAATCCTACTAATTTTTCTTTGTACAAGGGTAATGAAATTTTTCTCAAGTCTTCAGATAAAAACGCAGTGTTTTATAAAGTGTGCGCATATTCTGTTGATGCGTCTGGGAATAAAAGTGAAGTTTCAGAAAAGAAAATAATCATTGATGAAACAAACTATTATCTTTTTGCAAATTCGCAAAATGAAATTCAAGACGGCTCTTATGATAAACCGTTTAATTCTTTTGACCAGCTTATTTCAGTTTTGAAATCTTCAAATAAAAAACTTAGGTTTCATATTTATGGAAACATCGAAATTCCTGATAACGAATTTTTAATTTCAAAAGATTGCACTTTTATAGGCCATGATTCCAGTTTAAGCTTTAAAGAAAATACTGCTGTAAAAATTTTAAATGCAAATGTTGAATTTGAAAATCTGATTATTGAAAAGAAATCCCGAGATGAAAATTTTCCGCTTATTTCTGCAAAAAATTCTTCTGTTGGAATTTCTGACTGTGAGTTTTTCGCAGTGTTTTTGAAAAGAGGCACTTTGCTTGATTTGGAAAATTCAAATGCTCAGATTGAAAATTCTGGATTTACAATTCAATCTGATTCTTACGCTTGCGGAATTTCTTCTGAAAATTCAAATGTCAACTGCAAAAATTCAAGGTTCACATCGGTTGCGGAGTCTTGTTTCAATGTGAAAATTTCAGGCGGAACTTGTTCATTCTCTGATTCGTCTTTTTCTTTGATTGGAATTTTTGGACGCGGAATTCAAGTTCTTAATGCAAACGCTTCAATTGTTCAAAATGAATTTAACGCAAGACTTTCTGATTCAACTAAAAAAAGTTCTCCAATTTGGAGCAATGTAAATTCTGTTGCGTCAGAAAAAAATATTCAAAAAGGATTTTAAGCTTTATGGATTTTCTTGTTGGAATCGACGAAGCGGGAAGAGGTCCTTTGGCTGGTCCTGTTACGGCCGGATGTGTTCTCTTGCCTATTGATTTTCCTGTGGAAATTTTAAATGACAGCAAAAAACTTTCTGAAAAAAAACGTGAAGCTGCATCTGATGTTATAAGAGAAAAATCTTGCTGGGGAATCGGAATTGTCAGTGAAAAAATAATTGACGAGATAAATATTCTTCAGGCTGATTTTAAGGCAATGAAAATTGCTTTTGATATGATGAGAATGAAACTTCCTGCCTGGTGTGAAAAAAATAAATTTAATTTTGAGCAATGCAAAAATTCCATGCAAATAATTGTCGATGGAAATATGTTGCCTTTTACTGATAAAAATCTTGATATAAAAGCAGTTATAAAAGCTGATTCAAAATTTCCTTGTGTTATGGCGGCAAGCATTTTGGCAAAAGTTCAGCGTGATAAAATTATGATTGATTACGATAAACTCTATCCGGAGTATGGGTATGCAAAGCACAAAGGCTATCCAACTCTTGCGCATAAAGAAATTTGCCGCCGTTTAGGACCGTCTCCCATTCAGCGGCTTTCGTTTAAATATTAGTATTCTGTTTTTTCAGCGTCAGGCTGTCTTTTTGAAACAACATGAAGTCTGCCTGAAATTTCCTTGCGCTCTGCTCTTCTTTCTGAAACTAAGCGGCTTTCGCCTTTTCTGCGGTAAACTTTTTTTGCTGGCTTTTCTTCTGACATTCCGCTTGCTGCATATTTTGCTTCTTTTGCGGCCTTTTTTTCTGCACGGAGCTTTGCGCGTTCCTTTTGAATTTTTTCAACAGCTCTTAAAGATTCGTCCATTCCGCCCAAAAAACTTTTCATGTCATCTGCAAAAACAACAATGTCGCGTCTTTCATCTTGTCCGTCCTTTATTTTGCTTTCAACAATCTGAAGAAAAACATCTCCATTGCGGTTTTCTTTTACGTTGAAATAATACGAACGTTTGTCCAAGTTTACCTGATTTGTAAAAAGTTCTCCACGAATTCCCATAATGTCCTTCCCTAAAAATTTAGTTTGATTTTTTTGCATCAAAAAAGATGCAGGATATGACTCCTTGAACTTTACAGCATTTTAAAATTTATTGCAAGCATCTCCATTATAAAAACTGACTGCAAATATTTTTCAGTTCTTCAATTAGCTCGTTCATGCCTTCTTCTTCAGTTGAAAATCCAAAACTGAATCTTACTGCGCTTTCTTTTTCTTTTGGAGTTAACTGCATTGTATCAAGAACTGGTCTGCCTTTGTGCGAGGATGAACACGCGCTTCCTGTTGAAATGAAAAATCCTTTTTCGCTTAATGCGCGCTCCATGACTTGTCCTGGAATTCCTGGAAATGCGGCTTGAACAACCCAAGGAGAAAAGTTTGCTTCAAATTTTTCTCCTTCACGGCAATGCGGAATTATAACGCAGCCTTTTATTTCTTTTAGCTTCTTTATGAAATTTGCTGTGAGAATTTTTTGCTGTTCAAATCTTTTTTCAGCGGAAGTGTTTCTTTCTGAAATAAAATATTTTTCAAGGCAAAGTGAAAATGCTTCTGCGCCAAAAAGATTTTCAGTTCCGCTTCTTACAGTTTTTTCCTGTCCTCCACCTTTTAAAAATGAATTCAGTTCTTTTGCAAGATAAAGAATTCCGACTCCTCTTGGTCCGCCGATTTTATGTGCGCTGAATGAAGCCGAATCAATTCCGCTTGCTTTTAAATTCAGTGGAATTTTTCCTGCGGCTTGAACACAGTCAACATGAAAAAATGGTTTTCGTTTTCCTTTTGTTTTTTCTTCAATAATTTTTGCGATTTCATAAATAGGCTGAATTGCGCCGGTTTCATTGTTTACCGCCATTACTGAAACAAATGCCGTATCTTCCTGAAGCGCATTCGAAATGCTTTGTGCGCAGACAATTCCATTTTTATCTGGATTTACATTTATAACTTTCCAGCCGCAGTTTTGCATTGACTTTGTCATTTCACGCAGGGCCGGATGCTCAATGGAACTTAATACAACGCTTCCTTTTTGCGGTCGATTTAAGACAGAAAGAATCGCAATGTGATCTCCTTCTGTTCCTCCAGAAGTAAAGAAAATGTTTTCTGCATTTACACCTAAAGCTTGTGCTGCTCTTTTTCTTGCGGTTTCCAATGCTTTTTTTGCATCGGTTCCAGCTTTGTGAATGCTCGAAGGATTTCCCCAATGCTCAATAGAATGTTTTAGAGCTTTAGTTAAAATTTCTTCATCATTTGGAGCGGTTGCAGCCCAGTCAAAATAATGCTTTGCTGAAATCATTTTAAAACCTCAATAATTTCGTTGTCCTGAACTTCTGTTATAAATGTGGATTGTCCGGTTTTTTGCAGAATGACTTTTACGCAGCTTCCAGAATTTTTTTTGTCTTTGTGCATTGCAGAAACTAAAGCAAGTGTTGCATTTGGAATGTCTTTTATAATCTGTGGAAGCGGATCCGTGCAGAACCCGTAGTCAAAAAGAATTGACTTGCATTCATTTGCAAATTCAGCAGAGCAAAGATTTTTGTCTAAGGAAAGTTCCAGTGCTCTTCCAATTCCCCAGGCAACCGCTTCTCCGTGGCTTATTTTTCCAAGTCCTGCTACAGTTTCAAGCGCGTGTCCAAAAGTATGTCCGTAATTTAAATACGCGCGGATTCCTTTTTCTTTAAAATCTTCATGCACTGTTTTTGCTTTTGCCTTTGCGCATATTGTAATTATTTTTTGCAGAACTTCTTCGTTGCGGCTCATAACCTTTTCTTTTTGTGTCTTTAAAATTTCTGTCAATTCTGGAGAAAAAAGAAAAGCTGTTTTTACAACTTCGCCAAGTCCTGAAATAAATTCATTCTGCGGAAGGCTTTGTATGAATGAACTCCATATATGAATTTTTTTTGCAGGATAAAAAGCTCCGATCATGTTTTTATAACTGTCAAAGTCGCATCCAGTTTTTCCGCCAATCGAAGCATCGACATCAGAAAGCAAAGTTGTCGGAACAAACTCAACGTCAACTCCGCGTTTAAACATCGAAGCAGCAAATCCTGTCATGTCGCTTAAAACTCCGCCTCCGATTGCAACAAAAAGACAGTTTCTGTTGAAGTTCGAGTTTAAAGCCGCTCTCACAATTTCAAGGACATTTTCTATTGTCTTGTATTTTTCTCCTGCGCCGAGAATGCAAAGCGTGTCGTTTCCTTTCTTGAAAATAGAAGGAGCTTTTATGTTGTCTGCATTTTCATCTGTAAAATGTGAAATAAAATCTGTGCATAAAGAAGCGATGTTTGTGTCGGTAACGAAAAGTCTGTTGCGTTTATTTTCCGCGGAAAGGTAAAGGCTGCATAAGTCATTTTTTCCACTGTAAAAAAGAATATCAGTTTTATCAAAGCCTGAATTGTCAGGAAATAAAAGTTCAAAATTATCTATTGGTGAAATATTCATTTCTACAGTTTACTGCATTTTATAAATGGAAGCAAACCCTATTGAAATTTTTGAAAACAATTTTTGCTTAAAGCCATTCCTGTGCCATTCATTTGAATTTCACAGGAATGAAATATGGTTGTCTGAAAAATTACTTTGTGAATTCCAAAAGAGTTTTTCCGTCTTTTGAGCGGAGCGTAAGTGTGTTTCCAAAAAGCGAATAAGTTGCAGTCTGATCTAAGTAGATATAAAACTGCTGCTCAAGTTCCTGCGCTTCCTTGCTTCCCGAATCCATCAGGGTTGAAGCTCCTGGCTTGAACGAAAGTTTTTTTGCCGCCTCATAAAGATTGTAGTCCATTGTGTAATAGTTTACGCCTGAAAAACCAGAAGCTGTATTTTCTTCATTAAAGGTGAGTGTAGGAAGTTCTGTTTGGTCTGTGTCTATGCTTTGAACTCCGTTGTTCTTTAGAATTGCGGTTAATGTCCAAGTTGCGTCTTTTATAGAAGCTTTTGCAAAAATAAGCTCGGAATTTTCCGTTGAATTATAAATGCACAAAAGAATTTTTCCGTTCTGTTTTTTTGTTTTCCAGCTGTCAGCTCCAACTGCGGAATTTAAAAAGAGCCTTTCAAATTCCATGTCTTCTTTGCTTCCCATCATTTTTGTGGAAATAAATCCCGGCTCTGCGATAAGTTTTTTTCCATTTGCCTTGTAAAGTCCAGAGAAAGAATTTACGCCTGAAAAACCAGATACTTTAATGTTCAAGTTTTCATCTTGCAAAAGGGAAATTGTGGCGCATGAAAATTCCACTTGCTTTTCGTTAATTTTGTATTGAACAAGATTCCAGTCGCCTTCAATTTGTTTTGTGTCCTTTGATTTGCAACCCAAAAAAGCCAGCATTGCAAATGACATAACTGCTGTAAAAATTTTGATTTTTTTCATTTTTATTTTGCTCCATAAAAAAGTCAATGTAGATAAAACTGACGGTATTTCATCCAGTTTATCTTGCACTTATTTTTCTATTTTATATATTTCAAGCGAATCTGCAAGTGTCTGAATTTGCTCCACGGATTTGTTCGCAAGATTTGAAACCTCTTTGAGCTGCGTGTTTATGGCAAGCGCGCTTTCAGAACTTGCATCAACACTTGCTACAAGTTCTATTGTGCGTCTTGTAACTTTTTCCATTGCAGAGGCGATATTCAAAGTGTCCTTTTCCATGTCTGAAAATCCGCTAGAAACCGAAGCTGAGCCAGAGGACAGAGCCTTGAGCTTTTCCGCAACCGAAATATTCAGTGAGTTCTCGTTTTCTATTATGCCCGACATTTCCTTGAAGTCAGAGTCAACCGCGGAAACCTGCTTCACAATGTCCGAGAAAATCTGGCTTGTAACTTCGGAAACTTCCACAACACGCTGAACAGAGTCGATGATTCCGCCGATAACTTTCGCAACGTTCTCCGACTGCGCATGAGTTTTTTCAGAGAGCTTTTTGATTTCCTGTGCGACAACCGCGAATCCGTCACCAGCTTTTCCCGCATGAGCCGCTTCAATCGCCGCATTCATTGCAAGAAGATTTGTCTGGTCTGAAATTGAAGAAATTATCTTGTTTGTTTCAAGAAGTTTTTTTGTGTCGTTTGAAATCTGCTGAATCGTTTCCGAAACCTGCTTGATGTGCGTATTTCCCTTTTCTGATGCGGAAGAAAGAAGCCCCATGTTCTCAACCGTGAACTTCCTGATTTTGTCAACCGACTCGACCGAATCCAAAAGCTGCTTTATCTGCTCGCCGGATTCCTCGATATCAGAAATCTGCGTCTTGATTATGCTTCCGAAGCCTTTGAGTCTTTCCGTTGTCTTTTCGATTTTGTCGGATGCGCTCTGAATCATTCCCTGTTGTTCCGAAACCGAATTTTTCATTCCTTCAAGCTCGTGGACAATTGCCGCGGACTTTTCCTTTCCCGAGTCGAAATTTTTTTGCTGAAGGTTGTTCGTGTCGTGAACGTAGTCCGCCTTTTCCGTGATTCCGTTTATGAGAGAATTTACGGTCGCCGTGATGTGTGAGAGGCTTCCTGCAAGGCTTCCGATTTCATCGTTCTTCTTGTAGCTGAATTTTTCGGTGAAGTCTCCATCCGCGATTTTGTTCATGGATTCCCGAAGCTTTAAAAGCGGCTTTAGAATCAGCGATATGAAAAGCGTGTACAGGCAGGAGACGACGAGCATTCCGATTATGAACATCGCAAGCATTACAAGAAGAGAACTTTCGGTTGCCATTCCTGAGGCGATGTCTATGCGGCGCACAAGATACCAGTCAAGAATTTTAACGTAGCAAAGACCGTATTCCGCATCTCCAAAGCTAAATGTGTAAACCTGTCCGTCCTTGTAGTCTTCAAGCGCCCCTTCTATTTTCTCGTAAAGTCCGCCAAGCTGATCTTTTACCAGCGCTTTTTTGCTTACAAGAGACTTGTCTTCTGCTCCTGTAATTTCTCCGAGGCTGTTGAAGAAGAAAAGCTGACCGTTTCCGCCGCCGCTCACAGTCTTGTAAACAGAATCAAGAAAAGAGTCCAAAATAATTCCAGTTCCGACAACTCCTACAGGCTTTTTGTCCGCGGAAAAAACAGGAGCGTTTACCCAAAGGCAGGTTTCGTTCACGTCTGGATTGTAGTTTATGTTGAAGTTATACGATTCGGTTTTGTAGAGCGTCATGTTATACCAGTAGCTTTCTGGTTTGTTCGGATCAAGCGTGTATGAATATTTGTCCCCGAAGTAGAAAAAGTGATCCGTGTCGTTTATCCAGAAATTTATTCCGGAAGAAAAAGCCTTTCCGTATGCCGCCATCTCGTCAAATGCAGGCTTCTGAAGTTTCTTGTCGGTCGCATTGCGGAAATAATTTGAAATTACAGGCGAACGGGCCATTTGAAGCGCAAGAGTGATGTCCTTATTCACCGAAGACTCAAGCATGAGCTGGTCAGTGGTAAGCTCCGTTCGGATTCCCTGCGAAAGATTCTTCCGCCCGATCTTGCGTTTTGCAATGCCGTAAGTAAAAATTGAAATGAAACAGATTAAAATAAAAAATACAGACGAAAACAAAAAAGTTTTTTTCATTAAAGACATATTCAGCTCCAATTTACTATAGGTTATATATTAGATTTTTTTTTATTTCAACTTAAAAATCTTTTTTTTTTATCAAAAATTTTCTCAAATGAAATTTTTATGTGAATGCTGATCTTTATATTTTTCTGCTATTGCCGGGCTTTGAAAATCTTTTGAATTTGCTCTATATTTTGTATGAAAAAAAACATAAAGCGAGGTTATATTTATGGAAGAAAACGAAGAAAAAGCAGTTTCAGAAGCGGAACAGTTCAGAAAACGTGTTATTTTAAAGGCTGCGCGCATAGAAAAAGTGGAGCAGCATCCGGGCGGAAGTCTTCTATATATACTCACATTGAACGACGGAGATGAAGAGCCTAGGCAGATTGTAAGTTCCATTGTGCCTTTTTATAAGCCTGAAGAGCTTTTGGGCAAAACAATCGTCATCGTTTATAATTTAAAGCCTGCAAATTTCCGCGGAGTCAGAAGTAACGGAATGCTGCTTGCGGCCTCTGATCCGAATGTTACAGACCGGGAAACTTGCGAAGTTCTTTTTGTGCCTCAGTTTGAACCAGGAACTATTCTTGAGCCTGAAGGATTAGAAGCTCCAGCTGAAAAATATTGCTATGTAAAGCCGGATAAATTCTTTTCGTTCAAACTTTATACAAAAGATGGGTTTGTTGAAATCGACGGAAAGAAGATTGGCGCAGACGGAAAGTTTGTTGAAGCCAAAGTTTACAAAAACGGCTCTGTCGGCTGAAAAAAAACTGAATTTCTTTAAAGAATTTGTTTGACTTCTATACTTTTTGAATTTATAATTGTTGCATAACATAAACCCTTAGGAGGCCAAAATTGGCAAAGGTAGAATTAAAAGGAATCGGTAAGATTTACGATGGAAATGTTCAGGCTGTAGAAAACGCCAACATTGTTATTGAAGACCGCGACTTCTGTGTATTCGTAGGACCTTCTGGATGTGGAAAATCAACAACTCTCCGCATGATTGCAGGTTTGGAAGAAATTTCTGAAGGCGAGCTTCTTATTGATGGCGAGCTTATGAATGATGTTCCGCCAAAAGACAGAAACATTGCGATGGTTTTCCAGAACTATGCTCTTTATCCTCATATGACAGTATATGACAACATGGCATTCGGACTTAAGATCCGCAAAATGGATAAAGGTGAAATTAAACGCCGTGTTGATGAAGCTGCTAATATTCTTGGTCTTACACAGTACTTGGACCGCAAGCCAAAGGCTCTTTCTGGTGGACAGAGACAGCGTGTTGCAGTAGGACGCGCAATTGTCCGCAACCCTAAAGTATTCTTGTTTGATGAGCCTCTTTCTAACCTTGATGCAAAACTCCGTGTTACAATGCGTGGAGAAATCGCAGGTTTGCACCAGAGACTTAATGCTACAATGATTTATGTTACTCACGACCAGATTGAAGCTATGACAATGGGTACAAAAATCGTTGTTATGAAAGACGGTCACGTACAGCAGATTGGTGAGCCTCTCTATTTGTACAATCACCCAATCAATAAATTTGTTGCAGGATTTATTGGAACTCCTCCAATGAACTTCCTTTCTGTTACAATCAAGAAAGAAGGCGACAAGATTGTTGCTGATGAAGGCACATTCACAGTTGTTCCTACAGCAGAACAGCAGGCTTCTCTTAAAGACTATGTAGGCAAAGAAGTTTACTTCGGTGTACGCCCGGAAGACCTTGTTTATTCAGAAGCTCCAGCTGCAGAAAACAATATGCAGATGAAAGTTTCTAACAAGGAGCCTCTTGGTGCAGAAACACACCTCTTCCTTTCTACAAAGACACAGAGCATTGTTGCCCGTGTACAGGCTTCTTCTAAGGGAGACTTCAAGATTGGCGAAACTGTAAACTTTAAGCCAGCAATGGAAAGATGCAAATTCTTTGCTAAGAATCCGGAAGATCAGAGCAAGGAAATCAACATCTGTGAAGCAGACAAAATTTCTGCTCCATGGCTCAAGAATGCTATTACAGGCGAAGTTGGCTATAAAGTAGCAATTGGTTCTGAAATCAGAAAATAATCTATGCTTTTCAAGTTTTCTTAGGCAGACTTGAAAATTTGTAGCCTTGGACACCGCTAGAGCAATTCTGGCGGTGTTTTTTTATGTCATTATAGAATCAGCCATAACAATCTTTATTGTAATTGCTTTTTTTTTATTGTAAACTTTCAGCATGATAAAACCTAATTCACTTGTTATATATAAAAATACTGCTGCTGTTGTTCTTTCTGTTGGTGAAAATAATAAGTTTTCTATAAAATTTCAGTCTGTTCCCGCCACTGCCACAAAGCCAGCTGTTTATGAAACTCAGAATGTCCGCGCAAAGGATATTCTTTTGCTGAATGAAGGTCCGGTTTCTTCTCTTGAATCTGTTTTGAAATTCGCTGTGGAAAAATGTCCTTCAGCCTCTGATATTTACAATCTTGAGCAGACAAATGAGATTTTTCTTCAGATAAAAGACTGCTATGAACTTTTGTCAGGCGAATCTCCTGGCGAAAGTTATCCTTTTAATGAATTGGTTTCACTTTTTAGAGGCGAAGTAAAATCTGATGAGGCTTGGGGACTTTACTGCGCCTTAAAAAATACTGTTTATTTTAGCCAGGTTTTAAAGGATCAGCTGGACGGAAAAATTGCGTTTACTGTCCGCCCTCAGCAAGAAATTGACTCCCTTGTAAAAAAAGCCGGTGAAAAGGAAAAAGAAGCCGAACTGCGGTCTGAATTTATTCAGCGATTAAAAATTGGAAAGCTTTTGCCGGAAGATTCTGTTTTTATGGGCGATGTGGAAGCTCTTGCGCTTGGAAAAACAGACAAAAGCCGTACAATGCATGATGCCGGCTTAAAGGAAACTCCAGAACGTGCGCACAAACTTTTGCTTGATACAGGACTTTGGGACATTACACGCAATCCGTATCCTTTGCGCTGGGGACTTTCCACAAAATCAGCGTCAGATTCCCTTGATTCTCCGCCGGAAGAAGAGCGGCTTGAGCTTGACTGTATTTCTTATGCAATTGACAATGCCTGGTCAACTGATCCGGACGATGCTGTTGCCTTTGACGGAAAATATCTTTGGATTCATATTGCAGATCCGGCGTCTACGGTTCAGCCAGATTCTCCTATTGATAAAAATGCGCGTGCAAGAGGTGCAACTCTTTATATTCCAGAAGGTGCTGCCAGAATGCTTTGTGAAAGTTGTCTTGAAGATTATGCGCTTGGACTAAAGGAAAAAAGCCGTGCCTTGTCTTTTAGAATTCTTCTTGATGAAAACGGCGCGATTGAAGATTGTTCCGTTTTTAAGACACTTGTAAAAGTAAAGCGCCTTTCTTATGAGCAGGCTGATGATCTTATGGAAAGTGAAGAGCTAAAGCCTCTTTTTTCTATCGCATGGAAAAATGTGGAACGCCGCAAAAAGTCCGGGGCTGTTCAGATTTCAATGCCGGAAGTTCATATTTCCGTTGAACCTGAAACAAAAAAAGTTTCAATCGAGCCTCTTGTTCATCCTAAAAGCTCAGAAATGATCCGTGAGATGATGCTTTTGGCCGGAGAAGGGGCTGCAAAATTCGCATTCAAAAATCAGATTCCTTTTCCGTTTGTAAGCCAGGAAGCTCCTGTAATTCCAGATGATGTTCCGGAAGGTCTTGCAGGTCAGTTCAGGCTTAGAAGATGCATGAGAAAAAGATCTGTCGGTGTAACTCCTGGAATGCATTGCGCTTTGGGGCTTAATATGTACAGTCAGGTTACAAGCCCTTTGCGCCGCTACGGAGACTTGATTGCTCATATTCAGCTGCGAGCATTTTTGGATAAAAGGGAGCTTTTGGACAAGGACACTATGCTTATGCGTATTTCAGAAGGAGATGCCGGGGCTCAGGCGGCTCACAAGGCTGAACGCAAAAGCAATATGCACTGGACTCTTGTTTATCTTTTGCAAAATCCCGGCTGGACAGGTGAGGCTGTCTGCGTTGACAAGGGAATGAAACTTCCTCTTTTTTCAATTCCTTCTCTTGCAATAGAAACCTTTATGCCTTGCCCTGAAAAAACAGAGCTTAATGACGTAGTGAAAATAAAAGTAAAGAAAATTGAACTTACAGAACTGCAAGTTGAATTTGAAATTGTAAATTAAGTTTTAAGTACAAAAATTACAAAAATATTGAGGTGTATAAAGAATGAAAGATTTTCAAAACGGAATTGAGACGAAATGCATTCACTCAGGCTATGAGCCAAAAAACGGCGAGCCTAGAATGATTCCTATTGTTCAAAGTACAACTTTTAAGTATGACACAAGCGAAGCAATGGGAAAACTTTTTGACCTTGAAGATTCCGGCTATTTTTACAGCAGACTCCAGAATCCTACAAATGATTATGTGGCTGCGAAAATTGCTGCTCTTGAAGGTGGAACTGCCGCTATGCTCACTTCTTCCGGCCAGGCGGCAAACTTTTTTGCGGTTTTCAATATTGCAAGCGCAGGCGATCATGTTGTTGTTTCTTCTACAATTTATGGAGGAACTTTCAACTTGTTCAATGTTACAATGCGCAAGATGGGAATTGATTTTACTTTTGTAGATCCCGAATGTTCAGAGGAGGAACTTAATGCGGCTTTTAAACCGAACACAAAAGCTGTTTTTGGCGAAACGATTGCGAATCCGGCTTTGATTGTTTTTGACATTGAGCGTTTTGCAAAAGCGGCGCACAGCCACGGAGTTCCACTTATTGTAGACAATACTTTTGCAACACCCGTGAATTGCCGTCCGTTTGAATGGGGCGCAGACATTGTAACTCATTCCACAACAAAATATATGGATGGACACGATGCGACTGTTGGTGGCGCGATTGTTGATTCTGGAAAATTTGATTGGCTTGCAAACGCCCAGAAATTTCCGGGACTTTGCACCCCGGATGAAAGCTATCACGGCGTGGTTTACGCAAAAAAATTTGGAAAGGAAGGCGCGTTTATTACAAAAGCAACTGTTCAGCTTATGAGAGACTTTGGCTCTGTTCAGTCCCCGATGAATGCTTACTTTTTAAATCTTGGACTTGAATCCCTGCCGCTTCGTGTTGCCCGTCACTGCGAAAATGCCTTGAAAATTGCTGAATTTCTTCAGTCGCATAAAAATGTTTCCTGGGTGAACTATCCCGGATTAAAAGGAAACAAATATTACGAGCTTGCAAAAAAATATATGCCGAACGGAACTTGCGGAGTTATTTCTTTTGGAGTGAAAGGCGGAAGACAAGTTGCTGAAAAATTCATGTCGAACCTTAAGCTTGCAATGATTGCAACGCACGTTGCGGACAGCAGGACGTGTGTTCTTCACCCTGCAAGTTCTACACACAGGCAGATGTCCGATGAAGAGCTAAAGGCTGCAGGTGTTTTGCCGGACATGGTAAGACTTTCTGTTGGTGTTGAAAATGTAAATGATATAATTGCTGATTTAACTCAGGCACTGGAGGTTTAAGATGCCGCATATTACAGTTCAAATGTTTCCCGGAAGAAATGATGAAATTAAGAAAAATCTTGCAGAAAAACTTGCAAAAGTAGCGAGCGAGGAGCTTGGCAGGGGAATCGAGCATTTTTCTGTTTCTGTAGAAGATATTCCGCAGGACGAATGGAAAGAGCGTGTTTTTAACAAGATTGTAGACCCGGATAATAAAAATATTTTTGTAAAGCCTGGCTATACAATGTAGAAAATACAAAAATGTTTTTGTTGACAGTATCAGTTTTGCATGGTATATTTTTTATTATGAAAAACACAACCCATTGGGCAGTAATTATCAATATCTCATCGTTGGCTTACCTTTACTTTAGCTTTTATTGGTTTTCTCGTGCCTTGCGGAAGTTTCGCTAGATAATAGCGAGCATTGTGTTTGCCGTATAACTGGTAAAATAATGGAGCCTTCCGCAGTGGAAGGCTCTTTTTTTTGCCAGACGGTTTAAATTTCGGAGGTTTTTGTATGATAGTGATTTTAAAGAAAGGCGCGACAGAGCCGGCAATCAATGAATTTGTTGAAGAGGTTAAGCAGAAAGGTTTTGGCGTTCATATTTCGACTGGAGTAGACAAGACTATTATTGGTCTTCTAGGCGATACTTCAAAACTTGTTCCAGAGGATTTACTTGCAAATGATATAGTTGAAACTGCGGAGCGTGTCAGCGTACCGTATAAAATGGCAAGCCGTTCATTTCATCCGGAAAATACAGTTGTCTGCATCGGAACAGGGCAGAGCGGCGTTATTGAATGTAAAATTGGAGACGGAAAAACTGTTCCTGTAATCGCAGGTCCTTGCGCTGTTGAAACTGAAGACCAGATTATGAATGCGGCATTTGCTGTAAAAAAAGCCGGAGCAAGAATTTTACGTGGCGGCGCATACAAGCCAAGAACTTCACCTTATAGTTTTCAAGGGCTTGGAAAGGAAGGTATAAAGCTTCTTGAAAAAGCAAAGAAAGAAACAGGGCTTCCAATCTGCACGGAGCTTATGGCAATCAGCGAACTTAAGAATTTTGAAAATGTTGACTTGATTCAAGTTGGAGCAAGAAATTTTCAGAACTTTGACCTTCTGAAGGAACTTGGAAAATTTAATAAGCCGGTTCTGCTTAAGCGCGGTCTTTCTGGAACAATCAACGAGCTTTTGATGAGCGCGGAATATATAATGGCCAACGGAAACGAAAATGTCATTCTTTGCGAGCGCGGAATTAGAACTTATGACGGATATACACGCAACTGCCTTGATGTAAGCGCAGTTCCTTATCTTCATAAAGTTTCACACTTACCGGTTGTGATTGACCCAAGCCATGCCTGCGGAATCAGATGGATGGTAGGAACTCTTGCCCAGTCTGCTGTTGCCGCCGGTGCTGACGGACTTGAAATTGAAGTTCACTGCTGCCCTGAAAAGGCTTGGAGCGATGCAAGCCAGCAGCTTCCACCTAGTCAGTTTGAAGAACTCATGATTAAACTTGGAAAATATGCGGCTGTTGAAGGAAAAACTATGTAAAAAAATGCCGGATTCTTAATAAGAAAAAAAGTTCCGGCAGCTCAACAATAGAAGGATTTCAAATTGAAAAATTTATCAGACTTGACTTATGGAATTGTTGGATTCGGTCTTATGGGCGGCTCTCTTGGAAAGGCAATCAGGGAAAATGTGCTTTCAGTTTCTTCTGCCAGCGGAAAGATTCTTGCTGCGGACATAAATGAAGCATCCCTTTCCTTGGCGAGAGAACAGCACATTGCGGATGAAACTTTTCTTATCAGCAAAGTTGACTCTATGCTTTGCCAGTGTGATTTTGTTTTTGTGTGCCTTTATCCTCATGCGACTTTGGAATTTTTAATTCAGCACAAAAATAATTTTAAGCCCGGTTCAATCGTAACGGACATAAGCGGAGTCAAGTCTGAAATATTTTCTCGCCTGAATGAAATTCTTTCCGGTGGATTTGATTTTATTCCGGGGCATCCGATGGCTGGCAGCGAAAAGGAAGGCTATGCAAATTCATGTGGTTCAATTTTTAAGAATCATAACTACATTTTAATGCCGCTAAAACAGAATAAAATCGAAAATCTGGAACTCTTTAAGCAGCTTGTTTCGCTTATGGGATTTACCAGGATTGTAGAAACTGATGCTTTTGTTCACGATCATAAAATTGCTTTTACTTCCCAGCTTTGCCATGTCATTGCGAGCGCGCTTGTTGATAGTGCGGAAGATTCCAAGATAACGGCTTTTGGCGGCGGAAGCTTTGAGGACTTGACTAGAATCGCCATGATTAATGCTCCTTTGTGGACAGAACTTTTCCTTGCAAATAAAAAAGAACTTCTGCTTCACATTGAAAATTTTGAAAAATCTCTTAATGAGCTAAAAGGATTTATAGAAAAAAACAACGCTTCTTCCCTGAAGTCTTATCTTGAAAATGTCCGAGAAAAACGCATTTCCATGAGCCGCATAGAAGTAAAAGTGTAGGGTTCAAAAGCAAGGTTGATTCAGTTTCTTTACTTTTGAAGCAGTTTGAAAACTCCGTCGTCTGGATTGAATTCAACTCCTTCACCGTCAGCTTCTTTTGGAAAAGTTCCTTTAAGAAAATAGTCGTCAAGAAGATGAATGTAATATTTTGCAACGTTGTCATTGCTGTTTTTTTTCGCAAGGGAAGACAATAGTTCTTTAGCTTTTGTGTAATTTTTGTTGCTGAATTCAGCCATTGCGCTTTCCCAGTTCTGCATATAATCAAGAAGTTCTGGAGATGCAAGAGATTTTTCTTCAATAAGTTCATAAAGTCCAATCGGTGTATTGATGTTTACAACCCGAACACGGTCAAGAGAACGCACAACGAATCTGTCTCCAATCAATTCTTTTGTGCTTTGGCTAATAAGAATTCCATTTGTGTGATACTGCTTGTTTACACCTTCAAGACGGGACGCAAGGTTTACATTGTTGCCCATCATTGTGTAATTCTTTTTCTTTTCCGAACCAAAATAGCCTGCAATCATTTCACCTGAATTAATTCCGATTCTAGTGAAAATTGTCTTGCTGTTTGCCACAAGAGTTTTAAATGCAGAATACAAAGCTTCTTCCATCCATGAAGGCTTAGGATTTTGCGAATAGCGTATAATATCTTGATTCATTACTTGTTCTGCTTTTTTCATTTTTATTGCGGCGGCACACGCATGAACTGCATGGTCTGGCATTGCAACTGGCGCGCCGACAAGTGCAACAATCGCATCTCCTTCGTATTTATCAACAGTTCCTTTTTCATCAATTATGATGTCAGACATTTTTGTAAGATAAAAGTTTAGTAGACAGCCTAGCTCTTTTGCTGTGAGCAGTTCGCTAAAGGATGAAAATTTCTGAATGTCTGTAAAAATCGCCGACATTTCAAATTCTTTTCCTCCCAATGTAAACGAAGAAGAGTCATTTATAATTTGATTGACAACATCTTTTGAAAGACATTGGCTGAACGCAGAACGGATAAAGCGTTTTTGCTTTCCTTCTACAGACAAACTTACAACAACACTTGCCATTTCTGAAATAAGAAAAGCGAACAAAGGCGCAATCATTAAAAGCCAAAATCCGTTGTTAAACAAAATCACAGGTACAAAAATTGAAACCGCGATTCCAGCAAAGATTCCCGCTGAAATAAAAATCGCAGAAAACCGTGGAGAAATTTTTTCACTTATGACTGCAAACAAAGACGCAAAGAATGCCAATGCAATCAGCCATAAAAGAGAAATGCAAAATGGAACTTTTCTTATAAAGCTTTCTGTAAGGTAATTATCCAAAGTTGTAATATGAATTCCGACTCCTGGATAAACTTGTGAAACCGGCGTTGAGCAAATGTCAAAAAGCCCTGGAGCATAGTATGCGCAGAAAATATAAAGGTCATTGAAATCCTCTGGAGTCAAAACACCTTCCTTTCCTTGTAGCCAAAGATCATGGCTTTCAAGTATATCTTTTGCGCTGTATGGAAAATAATCATCTATGGATTTTGTAAAACGCAAAAGGGCAGTGTTGTTGTCTACTACAGGAATAGAAGAGAAGTCAGGAGCTTCTTCATTTAAGAAAAGAGGTGCAAGTCCGAGCGTTGGATATTCAGTATCATTAAATGTATCAAAAAGGCGAGTGCGGCGGATAATATCGTCGCTGTCTTTTGCGCTTGTAATGTTTCCTAGAAGAGCCGCATTGTCATTGATTGGCTTTACAGGCATTAAAGTTTTTCCGTAATCTTCTGCGGAATAAAAAAATGTCTGGATAACTTTTTTACTTTTTGCCTCTGCCGCGCCTAAAGCAATGTCATCTTCTTCTCCATATATAGAAGGCTCTGTGTAAAGAATATCAAATGTAATTGCCTTAGGATTTCCAGCTGAAATAAAATCAACCATTCTTCCATAAGCTTCTCTAGGCCAAGGCCATGACCAGTTGTATTTTTCTTTTGCCCAGTCAATGCTTTCCTGATCAACAATAATCAGACATATTTCTTCGCAAGGCTGCTTGTATTTTGCAGCGTTTGTCATGCGAAGGTCATAAGATTTGTTTTCAAAATCGTTAAATGCTTTTGAAAAGTGAAAGATTAAAGTTATCAGAATGCTTGAAAGGGCAATGATTATGGCTCTTGTCCAAAGCTTATGTTTTTGTTTCATGGTTATTTTATTCCTGCTAAAGCGTTTTCAAATCTTGACTGGCGGACATCTCTACTGATTCCTGTGAAATTAAAGTTTTTAAGAATCTTTTGCACACTGTTGATTCTGGTCTCTGGCTTTGGATGAGTTTTTCCCCAGCCTGAATCTTCTCCGCTGCTTTTTGCTTTGAGCATTTTGAGGACATCAGTCAAGGCGTTTGGATCATAGCCTGCGTCTGCCATAAGCGAAACTGCTTTTTCGTCAGCTTTGAATTCCTGGCCTTTTGTGTATCCGGTTTCTGTAATGATATTCATCATTGAAATGCTGGAACTGGTAAGAAAATCCGCGGACTGTTTTTCCTCTTGATTAAGATTTGAAAACTGCTTTGTGTAGTTTTTTGCCATTGTTGCAGAATTTGAAATTGCTTCTGTTGTTCTTACAGTCTTGATTGCTGTGGTTGCATGTTTTAGCTGAATGTGCGCAATTTCATGTGCAATAATTGCTGCGACCTCATCCTCTGAATTGCAGCATTTCAAAATTCCTGTTGTAATAAAAATGTGCCCGCCGCTTGTAGACAACGCATTGATTTCATCTGAATCAAGAATCGCAACGCAATAATCCTTGTAAATTTTTGGCGTGTCGGAATTCATTGTGATTGCTTTGCAAATTTTATTAACATAAGCTGTTGCTTTTGAAGATGCCGTGTAAAGCTTGTATTCAGTAAGAACATTGGACGCAACAGTTCTTCCAATAAAATATGAGTCCTGCGTTGTAATAGGCTCTGCGGCTCTGTCGATTGACTCAACTGTGCTGCTGGCTTGCTCAAGTGTTTTCTTTACATCCTGGCTTTTTTGAACAGCGGAGTTTACTTTGTTTAATGCGCCAAAAATATCAGCGGAAAATGCGGCTAAAGAAACTGATGAAAAAATGCAAACGCAAAGAATTTTTTTTGATAGCTTTTTCATTATTCTTCACCTCCGGCATTGAGTTGTCCTTCTTTTAGAAAAGCAATGGCGTCTTTTTCTGAACAGGCATTTGTTTCAATTTTATCAACTTGAGCATACGAAATTTCATTTGCCTGGCTGTAAACTTTTTCAAAAGCCTTGTCCATTCCTTTTCCTGCAAGTCCAAGTTCTTTTGCATTTGCGGAAGTTTTTCCGTTGATATTTATAATCAGTTTTTTTGTTGTTAAAGATGAATTTGGAAGCCAGCCTTTAATTTTTCCATCTTCGGATGAAATGCAGGACCAGGATTTTCCTTTTGAAGTAACTTTGACTTTGTCGCCAAGGTTTAAAGTTCCTGCGCTGGACGCAAACTGGGATGCCTTGACTCTGACAATCGCTGAATCCACCTGCACGTACTGTGGTTTTGGCTCTGCGGCAAATGCAGAAGAAATATTCAGCGCCATAACTGATAAAAAAATAACTTTGATTTTACTCATGTCTAAAGTATATCATTGTAATTGTTTGTGTTAAATAGCCCAAATGTCGAGTTTTGATAAGAACAGTAATTTAAGTGTTATTCCCATGCTAAGACACTGCGATGTTTAAGTAGTAAACTTGGTCAGGAATCTGTTGGATATTTTCAATAGATTATCGGGTCAAGCCCGATAATGACATAAAATTATAAAACTCGAAATTAAGGGTATATAATTATGGAAAAGTCAAATATTTACAGTACCGGCATAGTGGTACTGACAGTCCACAGTGTTACGTATAGACTGTCGGCATATTTGTCGACAGTCTATACACATATCTGCTGACAGTTTATCCGCATTACTCACAGTCAGTCTATATGCAATATTCATATATAAGTTATCTGTAATGCTGTACATAGACTGTATAGTTAACCTATATACAGTCTGTCAGTGATGTTCTTAATAGCTTATATAGATAACGCTACATAGTCTATGTGCATTATTCTCTATAGCTTATTGACATAATGTTGCTATGGTTTATGCACCAATTTGTCAATAGCCTATCTGTAACTCACATTTGCATTTTGCCTGTATTCAGTTTATAATAAAAAATCTGGAGTAAACATGAATAAAGATTTTGAGGTTCTTGATAAAGTAATTGGCCGCGTGCCTGATTTTCCCAAAAAAGGCGTTTTGTTTTATGATATAACTGGAGTTCTTCGCCATCCAGAAGCATTCCGCTATACAATTGAGCGTATGGTGGATCTCTACAAGGATAAAAATATTGACGCTGTTGCTGGAATTGAGTCGCGCGGATTTGTATTTGCTGCTCCTTTTGCTCAGGCTATGGGAATTCCTCTTGTTTTGATTCGTAAAAAAGGAAAGCTTCCCGGAAAAACATATACCTGCAAATATGAGCTTGAATATGGTTCTGCTGAAATTGAAGTCCACACTGCCGACATTTCAAAAGGTCAGAATATTCTTTTGGTTGACGATCTTATTGCAACCGGCGGAACTTTAAAGGCGGCGGCAAATTTGATAGAGCAGGGCGGAGCTAAGGCAACGGATGTCTTTGGTGTTATAGGGCTTCCTTTCTTGAATTATAAGAAAAAGCTTGAAGGTCTTAACGTTACAACTCTTGTAAATTATCAGTCTGAATAAGTCTTTGTTATGCCGATTATATGATTTTTGTATCGTTTTATAAAAATTTATGATATAATTCTAAGTATGAGTACACATATTAATGCAAAAGAGGGAGACATTGCAGAGGCAGTTTTGCTTCCGGGGGATCCTCTTAGAGCCAAATTTATTGCTGAAAATTTCTTGCAGGATGCCAAGTGTTATAATGAAGTCCGCGGAATGTATGGATTTACAGGGCTCTATAATGGAAAAAGAGTTTCTGTTCAGGGTACTGGAATGGGGCAGCCTTCGCTTTCTATTTATGTAAATGAGCTTTTTCAGTTTTATAATGTGCAGAAAGCTGTGCGTGTTGGAACTTGCGGGGCTGTTCAAAAAGATATTGCGCTTAGAGATGTTATTCTTGCTGAAGGCGCATGTTCAGATTCCGGGTTGAATACAATGAGGTTCAACGGACTTCATTTTGCTCCTATTGCGGACTTTGAGCTTCTTACAAAGGCGTATTCTGCTGCTGAAAAAATCGGCATAAAACCGAATGTAGGGCTTTGTGTTTCAAGCGATATGTTTTACGATCCAACGGAAAACTGGAAGCTTTGGGCGGAATATGGGGTTATGGGTGTAGAAATGGAAGCCGCGGAACTTTACACTCTTGCTGCGAAATTCAAGAGAAAGGCTTTGGCTGTTCTTACTGTTAGCGACCATATTCTTTTGGGTGGTGAAACTTCCGCAGAAGAACGCCAGGTAACTTTTACGAACATGATGAAAATTGCGCTTGAAGCTGTTACTGCATAGTTTTTTATAAAACAAAATGTCATTGTCGTACTTGATACGACAATCTCTAAATGATTGCAATATATGCATTTAGATTATTAGCCGGGTTTCTTTCAGAAACATCGCAGGGTCAAGTCCGATAATGACATAAAAATATAAAACTTGAAATAAAACCTAAAAAATTTAAATTAACGGGAGAATGTGAAATGAAACCTGTATTGTTGGTTCTTGCAGCTGGAATGGGAAGTCGTTACGGTGGAGTTAAGCAGATTGATTCTGTAGGTCAGCATGGCGAGTGCCTTTTGGACTTTGCGACTTTCGATGCTAAAAAAAGCGGATTTGGAAAAGTTGTATTTGTAATCCGTCCTGACATTGAAAAAGACTTTAGGGAGCGGCTTTTTGACAGAGTTGCCCGTAACTTTGATGCGGAATATGTTTTTCAGACGCATGATTCTCTTTTGACTGCTAGCGAGGCGGAAAAATCTTCTGCGCGTACAAAGCCTTGGGGAACGATTCATGCCGTTCTTTGCGCTGAAGAAAAGATAAACGCTCCGTTTGCTGTAATAAATAGCGATGACTATTACGGCAGGGAAGCATTTGCGACTTTGGGAAAATATCTTTCATCTATAAGTCCGGATTCTAATGACCATGCAATGGTTGGCTACGTTCTTGGAAACACTATGAGCAAAAGCGGTTCTGTTAGCCGTGGAGTTTGTTCTGTAAAAGATGGCTATCTTGAATCAATTGTTGAAAATACAAAAATCAGCTACAAAGGCGATGGTATTATAAGTGAACTTGACGGCAAGGAAATTCCATTTACAGGAAAAGAATGGGTAAGCATGAATTTCTTTGGATTCAGCTTGAAGGCTTTTGAACGCTTTCATAAATATTGGGATGAATTTAAGGCTTCTTCAATTGGCGAACTTAAGGCGGAAGCTTTATTGCCGGTTGCTGCTAGTGACATCGTAAAGAACGGTGAAGGCAGCATAAAATTCTTTACTTCTTCTGAAAAGTGGTTTGGAATGACTTATCCAGAGGACCGCGAGATTGTAAAGCAAGAAATTGCAAAGAAAATTCAAAGTGGATATTATCCTGCAAAGCTTTGGGAGCATTAAATGAAAAAACTGAACGCTATAAAGTCTGAAAAAATTTGGGGCTATGAAAACTGGATTGCTTCCACTCATAAAAATGGATTTCAAAAAGATTTCTTTGAAATGTGCGGCGGTGATTATCCTCTTTTGGTTAAAGTTATTCAAGCCGACAAGACTTTGAGCGTTCAGGTTCACCCTGATGATGAAAAAGCTGCTCTTTATGAGCACTGCCGCGGAAAAACTGAATGCTGGTATGTTCTTTCAGCAAAGGAAGATACAGAACTTGTTTACGGACTGAATGGAGTTTATAACTCAAGCGAGCTTAGAAAAGCTATCGAGGCGAATTCTTTGCAGGATTGTTTGCGCTATGAAAAAGTCAAGGCTGGAGACTTTATTTATATTCCGGCTGGAACTGTCCATGCAATCTGCGGCGGCTTGCGTCTTTTGGAAGTTCAGCAGTCAAGTGATATTACTTACAGATTGTATGACTGGGGTCGCGGAAGAGAGTGTCATGTAGAAAAGGGGATTGCCTGCATAAAAGACAGCAGCGTAAGAAAAATTGCGCCTTTCCCTGAAGCTTTTTCTTGCCCGTATTTTTCTCTTGAAGAAATCAATGTTGAAGATTTTTATTCTTCAAAAATAGAGAATGCTAGCGGCAAAAAAAATCCTCGTGATATAGTTCTTGGTTTTATAATTGAAGGAAGCGGAACTGTAAACGGACTTCCTGCAAATGCGGAAGATATTTTTGCATTTGAACCTGGAGAATCCGTTGAAATAAAAGGCTGCTTAAAGCTTATGAAAATTTCTGCAAAGTAGCTTTTTGCGTTTTAATTTTGAGCTTGGATTTTATAATTTTTTAGCCACTCTTTAAGCGGAGATGTCCAGTCATCGGAGTTACGGCTTTCTTCCATTAAATCTTTGTACATTTTTTTTATGTAACTTGTGATTTCTTTTGAGTCAGTTTTTTCAACATAAATAGAATCTTTAAACATCGAGTCAATAAAATCAATGGACATTTCTTCTGTTAAAAGTTCTGGCGCAGTTTTTGTTACCATGTATATTGCCGCAGAAATGCAGTTTACACTATGCTGCTTCATGTATAAAACTGATTCAGCAATTTCTATTCCATGAGTGTAAAGCTCGCTGTTCCATTGATCTTTTTCTGGTTCTGTAAATTCTTCACGTTCAAAAAGCATTTTATAAAATCCGATTGTAAGAACAACAATTGCAATGTGCAGGCTCGGCACGCAAAGATAATGCGGATCCCAAAACTGAATGCCTTTTGTCGCTTTTGTTGTTGGCTTTGGACGCACTGTTGTTGTAAGGCAGTGCGAATAAATTTTGTATGCTTCCTTGTAAAGCATAATCATGTACCGGACATATTCCGCGCTGAGCTTGATTCCTTCAAAGCTTCCGTAGCGTTTCATTGTCATGCACATAGGACGAATCCAATAGTTTACAAAGTCAAGATAGCATTGTGCGAATTCCGGCTTGAATGGAATTTTTGAATCCAGCTTGTGGTCTACTCTTTTTACTGGAATGTGTATTATGTGGAATTTTTCAAGATACTGAACTATAAAGAATTTTTGTATTACATTTAAAATAAAAACTGCAAAATATTTAAGACCAGTCCAGTGAAAAATGAACATTGCGTAGGCATATAGAACATTAAAGCTTTTTAAGGTTCTTCCTAGAGTCTTTTTGATTTTCTTTTGAGATGGCTTTTTTGCATTCTTAATTTTGAACTTGTATTTTAGGTTTTCTTCTTTCATTTTCCAAAAACTTCCTTTGCTGCTGATACTGTTTCCATTGCGTCCTTTGCATAGAAGTCAGCTCCGATTTTTTTTGCATAGTCTGGTGTTAAAACTGCGCCGCCTACTACAATTTTACATTCCAGATTATTTTCTTTTAACGCTTTATGAAGCTGGTTTATTGTCTCTTCCATATTAGCGACCGTTGTAGTCATTAGCGCGCTTAAGCCTACAAGCTGGATTTTGTTTTCTATAACTGTTTTTACAACTGTTTCTGCCGGAACATTTTTTCCTAGATCGATTACTTTATATCCATAGTTTTCAAGCATTGCCTTGACGATGTTTTTTCCGATATCATGAATGTCGCCAAAGACAGTTGCAATTGCTATGGTTCCTTTTTCTTCCTGCTCTTTTCCTGAAGCTGCAAGAGTTTCTTTTATTTTAAGGAATGAATTGCCTACGGTTTCTGCACTAAGCAAAAGCTGTGGAAGAAATTTCTTACCAGTTTCAAAGTCTTTTCCTACGTTGTCAAGAGCTGGAACTATGCAGTTATCGATTATTTTTACAGGTGCGTTTTTTTCAAGAAGTCTGGCTGTTGCGTCTGCCGCCTTATCCTTGAAGCCTTTTTCAATTATCTGTATAAGCTCCTTTTCTTCCGCGTTTTTTTCTGCGCCTATAGTTTCAGTTAAAGTGTTTTTTTTTTCAGTTTCTTTTTTAGGAGATGCGATGGGCGTTCCGTTTATCTGAATGGAAATTGTTCCGTCATTAACTGCATCCGAAAGAATTTTTTGCCGGGCTTTTTCAGTTGTAGGATCAAGAGTTCCTGTGTAAGTCTGAATGTAGTCAAGGCAGTTTTCGTCAAAGCAGCCAAGTGCTCTGTAAGCTCTGTAGGTGTCCATCATCGGAATACTTGCCGGGTTTATGATTGCCGCGCTAAGTCCTGCTTCAAGTGCAAGCATAAAAAATCTTGAGTTTATAATGTCTCTTCTTGGAAGTCCAAATGAAATATTAGAAACTCCAAGCACAAACTGAATTCCTTCTTTTCCGAATTTTTCTTTTAAGATTCTGATTGCTTTTACAGTTTCAAGTGATGTTTTTTGTTCAGAACTTACAGTCAGTGTGAGCGTGTCAATAAAAATATCTCTTATAGGTATTCCGTATTTTGCGGCTTCCTGAATTATTTTTTCAGCGACTTTTACCCTTCCTTCCGCAGTTTGGGAAATTCCGTCTTCATCTATGCAAAGCGCGACAACAGCTCCGCCGTAATGTTTTATTAGCGGAAAAACTTTGTCCATGACTTCTTGCTTTCCATTTACGCTGTTTACAAGGGCTTTTCCGTTGTAATACCTCAATGCATATTCCAAAACATCGCTTTCGCTTGAGTCAAGTTGCAACGGAGTGTTGAAAATTTTTTGCACTGACTTCACCGCTTGAAGCATCATTTCTTTTTCATTTATTCCAGGAAGTCCGACGTTTACATCAAGAATATGTGCGCCTGAATTTATCTGGCTGTCTGCTTCGTCAATTATGAACTGCATATCGTTATTTTGGAGAGCTTCCTTGCATTTCTTTTTTCCGGTTGGATTTATGCGCTCGCCGATAATTACAGGTCCTGCTGCCCCTCCTGCCTGAACAGTTTTGTTGTAGGAACATATAAATGACTGGAACTTTTCTTTTCTTGCCTTCAGTTTTTTTTCTGAAAGTTTTTCTGCCATTGTTTTTATATGATCTGGAGTTGTTCCGCAGCAGCCTCCGAAAATTGAAACTCCAGACTCAAGTATTTTTTCCTGTGCATTTGTAAATTCTTCTGGAGTTACCTTGAATACATCTTTTCCGTTTATAACTTCTGGAAGTCCTGCGTTTGGCTGGGAAAGAATTGGAATGTGTGAATATTTGCAGAATTGATTTGCAAGTTCAATGTCTTCTTCAAGGCTTCCGCCGCAATTAAAACCAAGAACATCAACGTGCAGAGATTCAAGATAAGTTACGCAAGTAAGAACATCTGCACCTGTCAAGGTTCTACAATTAGGCTGGAACGTCATTGTTGTTATGACGGGAAGATTTGTATTTTCTTTGATTGCAAGAACTGCGGCTTTTACTTCATAAAGGTCGCTCATTGTTTCGATTATTGCAAGATCCGCGCCTGATTTTTCTGCGGCAATTGCAGCTGCCTTGTATGAATTATATGCTTCGTCAAATGTAAGGGGACCGTTTGGCTCAAGCAGTTTTCCAATCTGACCTGAATCCCATGCGGTAAAGCAGATTATGTTTTCGTTTTGTTTTTTGCATTCAGCGATTGCTCCTTTTACTAGAGTGATTCCTTTTTCAATAAATTCTTGTGCTGAATGAGATGCGTTTTCAAACTTGATAGGATTTGCGCCGAATGTGTTTGTGGTGCAAATGTTGCTTCCTGCAAGTATATATTTTTTGTGAATATCTTTTATTGCTTCTGGATTGTAAAAATTCAGATCTTCTGGAATAGAATAGGAAAAACCTGAAATTTTTTGAATCATTGTTCCCATTCCGCCGTCAAAGAAAACAGGCTCATGTTTTTGTATTTTATTAAATAGAAAATTTTTAAATTCGCTCAAGACAATCTCCTTTCGCTAGCTGTTAATTGCAGAAATAATTTTATCAACATTTTTGTAAATTTCTTGGGCTACAGAAGGCTTGTTCATTGTGTAAATATGAATGCCTCTTACTCCGTTTGAAATAAGGTCTATAATCTGGTCTGTTGCATAAGCGATTCCTGCCTGGCGCATTGCTTCTGGATTTTCAGAAAAGCGGTCGCAAATTGAAAGGAGTTTGGCCGGAATATATGCAGATGAAAGTTTTACCATTTTTGAAACTTGATTGCTGTTTGTAATTGGCATAATTCCTGCTAAAACCGGAACATGAATTCCTTTTGACTGGATTTGATAGAGATAGCTGTAGAGCATATTGTTGTCAAAAAACATTTGTGTTGTAAGAAAGTCAACACCAGCATCTATTTTATATTTTAGGTTGTCTATATCTTCTTGCCTATTATGGCTTTCCGGGTGTCCTTCTGGATAGCAAGCTCCTCCAACGCAAAAGCCTTCATCCTTTAAAATCTTTGCAAGAACATTTGCGTGGTCAAGTTCATTGCTCAGTGGATTTGGTATTCCTTGCGGAATGTCTCCGCGCAATGCAAGGACATTTTCAATTTTATTTTTCTTCATTTGAGAAATTATATTTTTAGCTTCATCAATTGTATTTCCAACGCAAGTAAGGTGTGCAAGTGCTGGTGTTCCAAATGATAAAATCTTGGAGGCTATTTCAACTGTGTTTTTTCTGGTTGTTCCTCCGGCTCCGTAAGTTACGCTTATAAAATCAGGATTCAGATTGCAAAGCTCTTTTGCCGCGTTGACTGTATTTTCAAAATTCGCCTGCTGCTTTGGCGGAAAAACTTCAAATGATAGAAGTGTCTTTTTTTGTTTAAGAATTTTAGATATTGTCATTTGATTCCTCGGTTTTCTATTCTATAGAATTGAGCTTGCCTTTTCAATTTCATCAAGGCGTTTTAATTTTTCATCATCGATTTTTATAAACAAGTTTTTTTCCTGAGTTGGAAGCACAAGGCCTTTTGGACCGTTTTTTGCCCGACGCAAAAATTTTACCTGCGTATAATATAAATCTGCCTGTTTATTTTTTCTTGCTTTTGAATGGTAGACTGCAAGGTTTCCTGCATAAACAAGAATTTCAAGAGGAATGGTTTTATTTTTTTGTGCTTTTATAAAAACATATCCGCCGGCATAATCTCTTGTATGCAGCCACATATCATGGCCTTTTACAATATGTCTTAAAAGCTCGTCATTTTCAGAAGAGTTTCTTCCAACGATTATAATCCACCCATCAATTTCGTAATGAAGCCCAGGATGTTTTTTTTGAATCTGCTGTTTTGGTTTTGTATCATGCCGAAGAATCTGTTCGATTTTTAAAGTGTTTTTTTCTGAAATTATCCGATTGTATTCTTCGTCTAGCGAAGCTATTGCTTTTTTTTCAAGCTCAATGTCATGCTCAAGAGATTCTATTCCGGACACAGCTTTCTTATATTGCTCATAATAAGATGCGGCGTTTTCCTGTGGGTTCAGTTTTTCGTTCAGCCTTATGTGAATTTGTTCGCCTGTATTGTAGTCTGTACAATCTAAGTAAGAGCCTTTGATTTGGCTTGCGAATGAAAGAATTAAGTCCCCAGTGTGTTTTAGTTTTCCTGCGTTTTCAAATTCTGATTTTTTTTCTATAAGATGCTGAAGTGCGTTTTCTATTTTGCTTCGTTTTACATTGTACCATTTTTCAGCTTGAGCTAAGAGGCTTTCTCTTGAAAGTTTTCCGGCGCATTCTGTGTAATATAAATTGATTTTTTCATTGAATGAAAGTTCTTCTTTCCCTTTGAAAAAATCATTATCGTCGAATGTTCTTATAGGAAATTTTAGAAGTGAAAGTTCTTTTTCTTCTTCAGTTGGAATTTTTTCTTGCGGAACAAAAACTCCACCAGTGATTTCGCCTTTTGCCGGCCGGCGGTACAAGCAGTCAAGAATTTTTCCATTTTCATCTGTTATGATAATATTTGCCGCATTTGACCAAAGCCGGGCATAGATAAAAAGCCTGTCTTTCCATGTTGAAACATCGAATTTTACAATTCTATCAAGTCCTAGCTGCTTGCATGAGTTGATTCTCATTCCTTGAACGCGTGATTTTAAAAACTCATTGAATCTTAAAGGCTTTTCATTTTTTGGAGATTTTGAATTCGTTTTGTTTATTCTGCATGATTGCGGTGATGTGCAAATTACAATATTTACGGGTTCTGTTTTTCCGACAATTTTAAATGAAACCGTATCGTAGCCCGGTTGGATTATTTCTTGTATAAAGGAACCTTCAATGTTGAGTTCGCTCAATATTAAATTTATTTCATTGCAGTTTAAGGACATTTTTCAAAGTATATCAGATTTAAAATGGATAGTGAATTGGTATTTAAAAAGTTAGTACCTTTTCGTTTCCATTGATTTTAAATCGTCTATAACTTTGTTAAGTCTTTTTAGTTCCCGGTCTAAAGTTTTTTTGTAATCTAAAGAGCCTGAATTTATCCGTTCACGTTCATCTTCCCAGTTTTGAATTCCTGTCAAAAATAAGAATTTGAATTTCCCGATGTTTGCTTTTTCAGCCCAAAGCGAAGCTTCCTGCCAGTAAATGTATCCTGCTTCATAACAAGTTTTTGCTTTTTCAAGATTGCGAAGATATTCATCTTTCCAGGGAGCGTCGTAAAAATACGAGGCGTTTTTATCGTAAATTCGTCCAAGCCGCAAGTGCTGTTCTATTAATTTTAAATTCAAGTGCATTTGAAAAAGATAACGGTATTTTTCCCATTGAAGTTCATTTTCAATTTTTGTGTATGCGTACAGAGGGTTGCAAAAATCTGCTTTAACTGCTTTTTCCAGCCAGTAAATATTTTCTATGCAGTCATCTGGTTGCTGCTGATAATGAACGTGATAAAGCTTGTAAAAATCTTCTTTATATTTAACCATATAAGCATTGCTTTTTTCTGCTGAAAAAAGAAGCGCGATGAGAAGCAAAAATAAAATTTTGGTTGCTTTAAAAAAAGACTTTTCCACCTTTTGAATATCGGAGAAAATGCCTGTTGTTTTTAGAATATTTTGTAAATTGAATTTATTTCTTCTTCAATTTTCCGGCTGATTTTTTCCTTGTCAGCTGTTGCGTCTATGCGGACTATTTTCATTCCTTTGCTGATTTCTGTTCCGTTGTATTCCGCAAGAACTTTTTCGTATTCTTCTTTTGTTCTTTTTAAGAAATCTATTTTTTCATAAATTTCTTTTTGTCCTCTTGATGAAATTCTTTTTAGTGAAATTTCCGGCTCGATGTCGAAAAAGAATAGAAGCCGCGGCAATGGAAAAAATTTATTCAGTGTCCGAGGAATTTCTGGTGAGCAATCTATGCTTTGGTATGCGAGGCTTGAAAATAGATAGCGGTCGCTCACAACGATTTTTCCTTTTTCACAGGCGGATTTTATTCCTGTAATTAGTTTGTTTTCTTCTATTATATAGTTTCCATTTATATGTTCATTTCTGTCTGCGGCAAAAATATAGGCGGCGGTTTCGTTTGTAACCTGAATTTCGCCTTTGAGCATTTTGCGAAGAAATTTTCCAGTTTCTGAAGATGTTGGTTCTGCTGTAAATAAAAATTCCGGAGTTCTTGATTTTAAAATTTCAAGCTGAGTTGTTGTTCCTGCTCCGTCAATTCCTTCGAATACAATAAAATTTTCTAAGACCATATTAAACATCTCCGTTGCCCAAATTCGGGCATTTCCTCAAATAATTTTTTCTGTTAAAATATAAGCGAGATTCTTTATGAAATCTAAAGTGTTAAAGACAAGCATTGGCATTCTTATTTTTCTCTTGATAGCTGCGTCTTTTATTGCTGCGATGAAACCTGTTTATAGCAAAGTTGACGGAGCAATCAGAAGCTGTGAGAAAAAAATTGTGCTGGAACTTGAAAAAAATACTGGCATGAAGATTTCATACAAATCTTTATCGCCGTCCATTCTATCAAAAATCTGCATAAAAGGTATAGATGTTTTGGATTCAAAAAGCGGGCAGCAAATTATTTTTGTAAATAAAATTTATGTTCATTTCAGCTTGCCAAAAATTTTGAAAGGTGATTTTGAAAATGCTTTTGAAAAACTTTTGGTGAAAGATGCTTGTGTAAATATTGACAGCAAAAAAAATTCTGCAAAAACTGTTTCAGAAAAAAATAATTCAGCTGAAAATTCTTTTGAAAAAGTTGAATCCTTGATAAAAAAAATTGCCTTCATTCTTCCTTTTGATGTTCAGGTAAAAAATTTTAAATTAAATTTTACTGCGGAAAATAAAAGTTTTTCTTTGTCATTAAAAAATTTTTATTTTGGAAAAAATGAAAACGCTGTTGATTCCTGGTTAAAGTCAGAAGGAAATTTTTTATTTTATTCTGGTGAAAGAAGTTTTGGAGCAACTTTTGTTTTGAATGGGAAAATTTTAAATTCTGTTTCTGGAAGTTCATGCACTGTAGAACTTGATAATTATTATAAGGCTGATATTTCTCTTCGGAAGCTTGAATTTCTTGCGGCTTATAAAAGTCCTAAGATTGAAATATTATCTGTTCGTGAAGTTTTTCCTTTTTCCACGATGATTTCTTTTGATGTTACCTCAAAAAAAATTTTAGCAAAGTTAAAGTCAAATTCTTTTGATCCGCTAAAAATTGTTAGAACCCAAAAACTTCATCCTGTTGTGAAATTTTTTAAAGGAACTATTTTTTCAACTGATTCAGAATTCTCATTTGATTTAAATTCGCTAAAATATAACTGGAAATCAAAAACTTTTTTTTCCTTGCCCAGACGTTTTGCAAAAGGTACACAGACTTTAAATGTTGAGGCTTCAGGAAATAACATTGATATAAATGTAAAAAAACTTTCTGCGTCCGGTGGGATTGTACAGGGAACTTTTGAAGGTTCTTTCTATATTCCAAAACTTCAGCCTTCTGGATATTTGAATTTAGAGCATTATTCTTTTTTTAATGGAAATAAAATTTCCGCTGAGATTTTTTTTGAGCCACGAAAAGACAAAGGTTTTGATTTTTTTATTCCGCAATTGTATTTTGGAGATTACAGTTGCTACACAGCTTTTCAAGGATATTCATCGCTTGGAATGTCTATTGAACTTGCATTTGAAGCTAGCGATTATTCGCATCTTGAATACGGTGAGCCTGGCAGAATAAATGCGAGCGGAAGTCTTCAGCTTGGAAAAAATATGTACTTGCAGGCTTCTGCTGAATTGAAAAATTTCTTTGTTGAAACAGGCGTTAAGACTGGAGCTTTTTTTACAGAAAAAAATGGAAGAAATGTTTTAAACAAAGTTGTAAAAATTTCCGAGCCTTATATTTCAAATGTTGAAGCTTACTTTGCCACAGATTTTAAAGATTACAATTACAATTCTCCTCTTGCAATTTTTGCCAACACAAAAAAAGACAAAGAAGTTTTGCTTTTATCTGTTGATGGCACAGGCGGAAAAGCCGGAACTTCAGTTCAAGTAAGCAAAGCTGATTTGATTTATGGAAAAAATTCATTGAGCGCGTCTGGCGGTCTTGATGTGGAATTTCCAAAGCACCAGATGACATTTTCTTCTGATTTTACTTTTAATTCGATTCCTTATGCGTTTAACGGACTTTTTGTTTTTGGAGACTGGCTGAACATTTCAGGAGACTACGGACTTGATGTTGCTGTTGACTTTAAAAATTTTATAGACGGCTCTTTGCGTTTTAAAGATTTGCCTGTTTCTGTAAATGATTTTATGCTTGCATTTTCTTTGGATTCCAATTTTTCAGTTTTGTCAAAATATGACTGGAACTTTTTTGTTGAAAATTTTTCCGCTTCTGAACTTTCTGGAAAATTTCGTTTGAAGCCAGAACTTACTATAAAAGGCGAAGTGAATGAAAAAAGTTTTCTTGCTTCTAGCGTTGTTTACAAAGATTCTTTTGCGCAGCTGGAAGGCGAGGGCTATGCATTTTGGAATATAAATGAAAAAATTTTTGACAGTTCAACTTTGTCTGTTCAGCTGAAAGATTCAAAAAGTTCTGAAAAAATTTCTTTTCAGGCTGAGCTTACGAATCCTACGAGAGAAATCTTTTCAGTAGATAATTTGAAACGCGATTTTTATTTTTCAGCCGGAACAAAAGTCGAGGCGTTTCCTTTTAGCCGTTTTCTTTTACGACAAAACGAAAGTAATGTTTTAAATGCGGAACTCTCTGCAAGCGGAACTTTTGAAAATCCGTATTTGTCTGTAAAATTAATAGACTCTTCTGTTCTGCTTGGCGGTTCAAATTTGACGGCATCGGCAGAAGCTTCTTTAATAGAAAATACTTTTACAATTTCAAGTGCGGACATTTCTTGGAAAAATTTTCAGATAGATTCAGTTTCTTCAAATATTGACTTTGAAACTTTTTCTGGAACTGCCTCATTAAAAGCCAAAGCTCATGCCGGAGAAAAAAAAATTGAAACGGGAATCGAACTTGTACTTTCAAATCTTTCTGAAAATCTAGAAGGCTTTTTCCCGGAAGCCTATTCGATTGAAACAACTTTTGCTTCAGTTGAAAGCGAGCTTGTTGCAGATTTTGTTCCGTTTAAATTTTCTGTAATCCGTTCTCCGGGAAGATTCGATATTGTTACTGATGAAAATCTTGGCGCATTTGGAGAAATTCTTGATGATGGAAAAATCAGTTTTTCTGTTGCCAAAGACAAGCCTCTTTATTTTGATTTAAATGGAAACATAAAAAAGCAAATCGTTGATCTTGATTTTGAAAACATTTTCTGGGACGTTTCAAGATGCGCCCGCATTTTTAATTCAAAAGTTTTTTCTATTTATTCTGCGATTGTTGAAGGGAATTTAAATTTGTCTGGGTCAATAACAGATCCCGATATGGACGGACGGTTTGTTATTTCAGATGTTGACTTTAATCTTCCGCAGTTTGTTCCTGAGCATTTTACAACTGCCGAAATGAATGTTGATTTTTCGCAGGAAGAAATTTCAATTCCAGAAACAAACTTTAAAATCAAAGACGGAATTCTTGCGGCGAATGCAGTTGTTTCCTTGGACAGATGGTCTCTTGGGACTCTTGAGCTTAACCTTGCGACTTTGGAAGACGAGGATATTCCAATCGATTCAAAAGTTTCATACTTTAGAATAAAAGGCTACACTTCTGTTGATGCTTCTCTTATTATGGAAGATCGTTCTGTCAGCCTGAATGGTTCTGTTGGCTTACAAAATGCGGAGCTTTCAGTTTCCATGAACGCTTCTGATTTTACTCAAAAGAAAAAGCCTGTCGCGTCAAATGACATTGACTTTTCAATAAACTTGGATTTGATGATTGGAAAAAAAGTTCAGATTGCAATAAATCCGCTGGTTAGAAGCCTTGTTGCTCCGTCAACTCCGATTTCTGTAAATGCTGATACTGCGACTGGACTTTGGGGAATAAAAGGCGATATTGTTCTGCGCGGAGGAGAAGTTTCGTATTTAAGCCGGAACTTTTATCTTAAGCAAGGTCAGCTGATTTTGGATGAAACCCAGAATAAATTTGATCCTGTTATAACTGTCCGCGCGGAAACTCGCGAGCACGATACAAACGGCGATCCTGTTACAATCACGCTTTCTGCAATCTCGCAGAATATTTCAAGATTCAATGCGGTTCTTTCTTCTAGCCCTGCAAAATCTGAAAGTGAAATTATGGAAATTTTAGGGCAGATTGCTTCAGGCGATGCGTCTTCTGTCGGAAACTTTCTTGTTGCGGCAGGAGACTATGGAGTTCAGGTTACGCTTCTTAGAAAAATTGAAAGTGCATTGCGTGATTTGAGTAATTTTGATATATTTTCTGTCAGAACCACTATCCTGCAGAATTCAATTATGCAGGGACTCAATATGAACAGAGCTTCTGATAATAATTCTATAATTGGTAACTTATTTGACAATTCGACTGTTTATATTGGTAAATACTTCGGCGATGACATTTACGCTGATGCTTTGCTGCATTGGACTTATGATAAGACTAAACTTGATTCTGGTGGAACTTCGGGCAATGGTCTTGTTTTTCAGCCGGAAATCGGTTTGGAATTTGAAGCGCCTTTTGCCAACATAAGGTGGAATTTTGCTCCTGACTTGGGCGAGCTCCAGCAATCGTGGACACAGGCAACTTCTATTACACTGTCATGGCGTGTATCATTCTAACGATATAGAGGATTTTATTTTATGCGCGTTAAGAACACTTTTTTTGTGTTTGCTGTTTTTTGTGTTGCGGCAATTTTTTCTGCTGCTCCTGTTTTTTCTCAGACAGATTCGGAAGACTGGTTTTACGGAAAGCCTATAAAAAATATAGTTTTTGACAATTTGAAAAATGTAAAGCAAGGCGATTTGGACGGCGTTACAAGCAGTTTTATAAGCAAGCCGTTTTCTGATGATTTAATCAGCGAGCTTTACGATAGAGTTTTTTCTCTTGAATATTTTGACGATGTTGAAATCAAAGCTGCGAAAAATGCCGACAACGGAAAAACTGTGAATCTTATACTGAGCGTTGTTGAGCGTCCTGTCGTTATGAAACTGAATTTTGACGGAAACAGATATATTCATGATGCTGATTTAAAGTCAAAAATTTCATTAAAAGCAAAAGATATTTTTGTAGAAAGCAAAGTTCTTGAAGATGAAAGAGCCATAAGAAATTATTATATTGAAAAAGGCTATACAAAAATTTCTGTAGAATCTTCTTTTGAAATGCGTGATGACGGAGCTTATGTTACTTTTAAAATCAGGGAAGGCCGCCAGACAGTTGTAAAAAGCATTGGCTTTGCAGGAAACCAAGTTGTTTCTTCAAAAACTCTCAAAGGAAAAATTTCATTAAAAGAAGCCGGACTTTTTAGGAAAGGCTCATTTCAGGAATCGTCTTTGTCTGCGGATTCAAGGGCAATTGTTGCTTATTATCAGAACCGCGGATATGCAGATGCGAAAGTTGTAAATATTGATCAAAAAACTTCGTACAATGAACAAAAGAACCGTGAGGAAATTGAAATAACTTTTGAGATTCAAGAGGGAATTCAGTACAATTTCGGTGGAATTACTTTTGACGGAAACCATGTTTTTACAACAGAAGAACTTGAAAATCTCGTTACCCTGAAAACTGGCGCGGTTTACAACGAAACAAAATTTCAAGAAACAAGAATGAATATTCAGAACTTGTATTATGAAAATGGCTACACTTCAAACAGATTTGCAACTGATATAAACAAAGATGCGGAATCTAAAGTTATTTCATATACAATCAGAATTCAGGAAAATCCGAGAAGCCATATTGAAAATATTATCATAAAAGGAAATGAAAAAACAAAGGATTTTGTTATCCGCCGTGAAATTCCGATTGAAGAAGGCGATATTTTTTCAAATGCAAAAATTTCAAACGGAATGAGAAACCTTTACAACCTTCAGTATTTTTCTGCGGTTTCCCCGGAAGTTCTTCAAGGCTCAGAAGAAAATCTTGTTGACATTGTTTTCACTGTGGAAGAGCAGAGCACAACTTCGCTTGACTTTGGATTTACGTTCAGTGGAGTTTCTGATCCTGGAGAAATTCCGATTGCGCTTACTGCAAGAATTCAAGACTCAAATATTTTTGGTGAAGGAAAACTTGCTTCTGTTGGAACAACGCTTTCTACAAATGAACAGTCAGTTTCTTTGAGTTACGGTCAGAACTGGCTTTTCAACAAACCTATAAGCACAAATATTTCGCTTAGCTATTCTCATTCAAACAATTATGCTTTAAGAGACAAGATTCTTCCGAGCGGCGACATTGACAATGATTATTATTATATGCAGTATGAGCAGAATCAGTTTAGCCTTGGACTTTCTTTAGGACATCGCTGGACTCCTAACTTTGCGATTCTTACACTTTCTGGTGGCGTTACGAGCAGCCTTATTAACAATCTTTATGATGATTCGCTTTGGATTCCTTATGATACTTCAATAAGCCAGTACTCGGATAACTGGGAGCCGCGCAATTCCATCTGGACTTCATTTTCTATGGATGGAAGAAATATTGCATGGGATCCTTCAAGTGGGTGGTTTGCAAGCCAACGTTTTTCTTGGTACGGACTTATGCATGAAGGATTTTTGCCGTTTGCGCCTGACTGGGGAGAAAACGAATTTTATTTGCGTACAGATACAAAGGCTGAAAAATATTTCACTCTTGTAAATAAACCGATAACAGACAGCTGGGCATTGAAACTGGTTCTTATGGGATATTCTGGACTTTCGTTCCAGTTCTCGGCTTTGGATTCAACGATAAAAAAGAACAATCAGCTTTATATAGACGGAATGTTTAATGGCCGCGGATGGACAATTTACAATTCAGATAAAGGTCGCGGAAAAGCTATGTGGTGCAACTCACTTGAACTTAGAATGCCTGTGATTCCTGGAATTTTCTCGCTTGACCTTTGGGGTGATGCAGTTGCAATTACAGATGAGCCTTATCAGTTCTTTAATTTAAAAGAAGAAGACTGGTACTTTAGTTTTGGTCCGAGTTTTAGATTTTCTATTCAGCAGTTTCCTTTGCGTCTGTTGTTTGCAAACACATTTAAAATCAAAGATGGTTCTCCTGTATTCACTGATCAGGACGGAGACGGAGATTACAACTGGAGAAAGAACTGGAATTTCGTTCTTTCATTCAGCATGACAAACCGCTAGATTTTTACGCCGGAAATTTAAAATTAATTGGAGTTTTTATGAAAGTTTTTTTTACAAAAAGAATTGCTGTTTTTGCTTTGCTCGGAATTTTTTCAGCGGCATTTTCGTTTGCGCAGCAGATTACAAAATTCGCTGTTGTAGATACTGCAAAAGTTTATCAGGCGTATTTTAGAAATTCCGCTCCTGTAAGAAATTACGAAAATAAAAAAGAAGAATTTAAAAGAGAAATCGACCGTCTTGTTGCAGAACTTCAGCGTTTGAATGATCAGAAAATAGAATTTGAACGCAAAGGCAATGATACAGAAGCAATGAAAATTGAAGCGCAGATTACAAAAAAATCAGATTTTATAAATGAATATACAAATGCAAAAAATATAGAGCTTGAGTCTTTAAAAAAATCGCTTCAGGAAAACAACAGTTTCTACAAAAAACTTTATGATACTCTTGCTCGTGTTGCGGAATCTGGCGGCTACAGCATGATTTTAAATCTTCAGGAGTCAAACGCAATTTTGTGGTACAGTTCTTCTGTTGATATTACAGATCAGGTTATTTCGCAGCTTGGACTTATGTGATTTTATAAAAATTAAAACCTGCCTTTGAATTTTCATTCAGGCAATGGTCTGAAATTTGGAGCAAAAGATGGCAGAAGAAACCCCGGTTATCACACAGTATCTTGGAATAAAAAAACAGCATCCGAATGATGTTTTGTTTTTTAGGCTAGGGGATTTTTATGAAATGTTCAATGAAGATGCGCTTGAAGTTTCGCGGCTTTTAAATCTTACATTGACGCATAAGGGTGACAATCCCATGTGCGGCATTCCGTATCATTCTGCAAAAGGCTATATCGCACGGCTTCTTCGGATGGGAAAAAAAGTTGCGGTTGCAGAACAGGTTGGCGAAGTTGCAAAACGCGGACTTACAGAGCGAAAGGTTGTCGAAGTTGTAACGCCGGGAACTGCTGTTGAAAGCGAATATCTTGATGGCGGTTCAAATAATTTTCTTGCTTCCATTTTTATTTCCGGCGGATTTGCTGGACTTGCTTACATTGATGTAACGACTGGAGAATTTCGTGCCACAAAATTTCCGGAATATAAATTTGCGGAAAATGTTTCTAAGGAACTCGGAAGGTGCAGCCCAAAAGAAATAATTCTTCCTGAAAGTTTAAAAAATAATAAGGAAATTCAAACTATCCTTGAAACAATTTCGGTTGCGTCTGTCTCCTGGTATCCGGACTGGCACTTCAATGCTGAAAAAAATTATGAGCATCTTGTAAAGCAATTTAAAGTTGCGAATTTAAATTCATTTTCACTTACAAAAGAAAGTCCCGAAGTTCCTCCAGCAGGATTTCTTCTTGATTATATAGAAAAAACTACGAATGCGCCTGTTTCGCATATTTCAGGAATTTCAGTTTATCAGGATTCTCAGTTTGTTATAATTGATGATTCTTCGCGACGGAATCTTGAAATCACTTTTAATTTGCGTGATGGAACTTCTAGTTATACTTTGCTTGAATCTGTGAGCAATACAAAAACCGCAATGGGAAGCCGACTTTTGCGTTCATGGCTTTCTTTTCCGCTTACAAATGAAAATGAGATAAATTCAAGGCAGAATCACGTTGAGCTTTTTGTAAAAGACAGAAACTTGCTTCATTGCGTGCGGGAAAATCTTGATGGAATTCTTGACGTTGAGCGGCTGGCCGGAAGAATTGCAATGGACAGGGCTCATGCGAAAGATTTGCAGGCGTTAAAGGCAAGCTTAAAATTCTGGTTGAAGTCGCAGGCTGTTTTGGAACGCTACGATTTTTCTATGCCTGAAAAAGATTCCGCACAAAAAATTATTGACCTTATAGAAAATTCAATTGCGGAAGATCCAGCCACAGTTTTTACAGAAGGACGGATTATAAAAGACGGCTGGTCGGAAGAACTCGACTACTGGAAAAAAGTGCGAAATGATTTTAACGGAATTCTTGAAGAATACATTGAGTCAGAAAAAGAAAAAACAGGAATTCAGAATTTAAAAATAAAAAGCACCGGTAACCTTGGATATTTTATAGAAGTTACAAAAGGCAAGCTTGATAAAATTCCGCCCCATTTTATTATGCGTAGGACACTTTTAAATGCTGAGCGTTATACAACTGAAAAGCTTCAGGAACTTGAAAATTCTTTAAATGAATCAGGCGCAAAAATTCTTGAGCTTGAGCATAATCTTTTTATTGAAGTCAGAAATGAACTGAAAAAATATATTCCGTATCTTCAGCAGGCTGCAAAAAAAATCGCTTACGTTGATGTTGTTTGTTCTTTTGCAGAATCAGCAATTCTTTACAATTGGAATCGTCCGCACGTTTTGGCTGATAGCTTGGAATTTTCTGTAAAAAACGGAAGGCATCCTGTTGTTGAACGTCATCTTCCTGCTGGCGAATTTGTTCCGAATGATGTTTCCCTTTGTGGCTCTGAGCCTGAAAATTCCGCGTCCTTTGCTTTGATTACTGGTCCGAATATGGCGGGAAAAAGCACGTTTTTGCGTCAGAACGCTCTTATTGCGCTTCTTGCACAGACTGGAAGTTTTGTTCCGGCTGATGAAGCGAATATTGGAATTGTTGACAGGATTTTTTGCCGTGTTGGAGCTAGCGATAATCTTGCACGCGGAGAATCGACCTTTCTTGTTGAAATGACGGAAACTGCAAGAATACTTCGTTCCGCAACACAAAATTCTCTTGTCATAATGGATGAAGTAGGGCGGGGTACTAGCACGGAAGACGGACTTTCGATTGCCTGGGCTGTAAGCGAATATCTTTTAAATACATTGAAATGCAAGACTTTTTTTGCAACGCATTACCACGAACTTACAAGGCTGGAGCACAAATCATTGAAACGGCTTTGCATGGCTGTTGCGGAAAACGGCAGCGATATTGTTTTCCTTAGAAAAGTTGTTGAAGGCTCAAGTGAAAACAGCTATGGAATTCATGTTGCAAGGCTTGCAGGAATTCCAGAATCCGTCATTGAGCGCGCAGGAAAAATCTTGGAAAAAATTCAAGGAGATGCGTCCGTTATAATTCCAGAAACTGAAACAGAGGAAGTTTCAAAAAATAAAGTTGAAATTTTTTCAGGCTCATTGTTTTCCGAAGAGGAACTTGTTCTTGATGAAATTCTTTCTTGTGACATTGATAACATGACTCCAATGGTGGCGTTGCAAAATATTTTACGATGGAAAAAAAGTCTAGCTGAAAAATAAATTTTTTTACAAAAACTGCATTTTTTTTATTTTCCGAGTAATCATATTATTGATGGCTTTTAGAAAATTTACAATTTATGATTTTAAGCGTTTTGCAATGCTTGTTTTGAATTTCATGTTTGGAAATGGAAAATGCTGTGTATGCGGAAATTCCACTTTCAATGGAAAAATTTGCATTTCGTGCTCGAAAAAACTTTATGATGAAGCGGAAAACTCCCATTGTGAAAAATGTCGTATCTGCGGAAAATCTTTAATCAGTGAAGAAGAAATCTGCATGTCTTGCCGTGAAGAGCGCATTCTGAAAAGTTCAGATAAAGTTGTTCCTGTTTTTCCATACAGACTTTGGGCAAAGACTCTTTTATTCGAATGGAAAATGCAAAATCAAAGAAATCTTTCACTTTTATTTGCTGAAATTTGCAATTCTGTAATTAAAAAAAGAATTTCAGAAAATATTTTCATTGTTCCTGTTCCGCCTCGTCCCGGAAAAATAAGATCAAGAGGCTGGGATCAAATTGAAGAGCTTTCAGAAATTCTTAAAGTGAAATTTGGATACAAAGTTTTAAAGCTTTTGGAGCGCACGGAAAAAAATCAGCAGAAAAAACTGGACAGAAAAAAACGCTTGTCTTCCAAGGGAAAAATTTATACAGAGTCAAAACTTTTGAAGCGTCTTTCCTCTGAAAATTCTTTGCCGGAACAAGTTCTTTTAATTGACGACGTTTTGACGACAGGCGTTACAGTTGAAAGTTGCTGTGAAATTTTGAAAAATGCCGGAATTTCAAAAGTAGACGTTTTGTCTTTATTTGTAGTAGACTAGAATTGTTTTATGAATTAAAATAATAGAAGCATTAGCTTTAAAATCTTTATGGATTCATGGGAGAAATCTATGGCAGATGAAGATACATTGTTGCAGCTTGTAACTTTTCAGCTTGGAGATGAGCTTTATGGTGTGGACATTATGGATGTCAAGGAAATCGTTAAGATTCAAAATGTGCGTCCTATTCCGAATGCTCCTTTTTATGTTGAGGGTATTATAAATTTGCGCGGAGAAGTCATTCCAATAATAAATCTGCATAAAAGATTTTATATCAAGAAAATGGCGAAGGCTTCAGATGATGAAATCGGTGAGGATGAAGGCGGATTTATTATTCTTGATATTGAAGGAAATAAAATCGGAATTATTATAGATAGAATTGCGCGTGTTGTTCCTGTTCAAGGCGATGAAATCAAACCTCCGCCACAGATGCTCAGTGGAATTGGCACAGAATATATTCACGGCGTAGTTCGTCAGGAAAATAATTATCTTATTATTCTTGATACACGCAAGTTGTTCAGTGCAAAGGAACTTCAGAAAATTCTTGAGCCGGAAGCTGTCTGATTTCTGTTCATGCTTGTTTTCTCAGAACATCTTCTTTTTTGTCCGTTTGTTATATTTTTTATGCGGAAATAGAATTATTGTTTCTGTGAATATTTTGTTTTAAGGAATTTAAAATGATTCATACTTATAGTTCTACAATCCGCCGCAAAGAAATGGAAGCTGTTCTTACTTGCATGGTTGATGAAAAAATCGGACCTGGCGAAATGAACACAAGGCTTGTTCAGACAGCAAAAGAACTGATTGGATTTGACGGCGCAGTTGCCTTAAGAAGTCCGGCGATTGCATTGGAATACATTTTTAAAGCTTTGAATCTGCCTAAAGAAAGTGGAGTTATTGTAAGCGCGCTTGCTCCGTCTTATCAGCTGCTTACTGCGGAAAAATTAGGCTATAAAGTTCTTGCTGCTGATGTTTGCGAAGAAACTGGGCTTGTAACAGTTGAGTCTGTTGAAAAGTGCATAAAGAATGGCGGCCGGCTTTTGATTTTAAATGAAACAATGGGAATTCTTCCTGAAATCAAATCATTTTTGGAACTTGGAATTCCTATAGTTGAAGATATTTCGCAGTCGGTTTTTGCAACTTATCCTACTGAAGAACAGCCTGAAAAAAAAGAAGGAGGAGAGCAGAAAGCCGCTGTAGGAAAAAAAGCTGGAATGTATGGTCTTTATGCTATTCTTGGAATGGAAGACCGGGACATTGTAACTTCTGGCGGCGGAACGTTGCTTATAGCTCCGAATCGCCGTGAATGGACAGTGTTAAAGCACATTGCGGATGAAGCTCCTTTTACAGATATTCTGCCGGACATGAATGCGGCTTTGGCGCTTGTTGAGTTAAAGGAATTTTCACGAAATGAAAAAACAAGACGTGAGTTGTTTGCTCTGTTTTCAAGAGCTGTGATGTCTGGCAGGCATAAAACTTTTGTGCGCGCTGCGGAAGATGGCTCTACAATTTATTCTTTTCCTTTAGTTTTGAATTCTGGGTTTAAAGATGTGAAATCTTATGCGCAGAAAAAAAATATTGAAATTCGCCAGGCTTTTGAAAATTCTATAATTGCTCTTAGGCAGGAAGAGCTTGCTTCTGAATGCATCTGCGCGAATTCACTTTTGTTGCGCTGCGCATTGTTTCCATTGTATCCTCGACTGGGACAAAAAGATGCGGCTCAGATTGTAAAGGTATTGTCTTCTTTGCCATGAAAAAATGTCTTATCATAGCTAATTCTTTTAAAGAAAACGCCGGGCTTTTGGGAAATGAAATTTCAGTTTTTTTGAAAAAAGAAAATATTGAAAATTCGCTCTTTTTATATGACGGAAAAGAAGTCCGCTCAAAAATTCTTGACATTGATTTTTCAGGCTATGATTTTGTTGTAACTTTGGGAGGAGACGGAACTGTTTTGTTTGCCTGCCGTGGATGCGCACCTTTAGGAATTCCTGTTTTTCCGATAAATTTGGGAGAGTTTGGTTTTATTGCCGCAGTTCCAAAAGACAATTGGAAAAAAGAACTGGAGCTTTTCTTAAGGGAAAAATGCTACATAAGCAGCCGCTCTCTAGTTCAGTGTGAAGTTTTGAGAAATGGAAAAACCGTTTTCAGATGCTGCGGAATGAATGACTGCGTTATTTCGAGTTGTCCGTCTTCTCATCTTGTAAATTTAAATGTGGCTTACAACCATGCTCTTTTAGGGCCTTTTAAAACGAACGGAATAATTGTTTCAACGCCGACTGGTTCCACGGCTTATTCTGCTGCTGCAGGCGGACCGATTGTTGAGCCGGAACTTTCAGCTTTGGTCTTGACGCCGGTGAGTTCTTTCAGTTTGTCTGCAAGGCCTTTGGTTTTTGGAGAAAAAGGTGAAATTGTAATAACTTTGATGAGCAGCCGCTCAGATGCTTCTTTGACTTGCGATGGTCAGATTGATTTTGAGTTGAAAGAAGGCGATGTTTTGATTTTGAAAATACCAGAATTTCGGGCAAGGCTTATTTGTTCTACGCAGGAAAAATTTTTTTCAGCATTGCAGAGCAAACTAAACTGGTCAGGAGGTCCACGTGCTTGAAGAACTCGATATAAAAAATTTCGCTCTTATTGAAAGCGCGCACATCGAATTTGAAAAAGGCTTTACTGTTTTAAGTGGTGAAACTGGAGCCGGAAAATCAATACTGATTGGAAGCCTTGCCTTTTTGCTCGGCGGAAAATCTGGTACAGAACAAATTCGCGCTGGTTGTCATGAAGCCCAGGTTTCCGGCGTATTTTTCCTTGAAAACAAAGAAACTTTTCTTTGGCTTGATGAGCACGGAATTGAATCTGAAGAAAACCGCATAATAATCCGGCGAGTTATCCGCGATAATGGGAAATCTTCAGCATGGATTGGCGGAACTCCTGTAACAAGAGTGATTCTTTCTGAATTTTCAGCATTTCTCGTTGACATTCATGGGCAGCATGAGCAGCAGTCACTTATGAAAGTTGCCGAGCACCGTCGTTATCTTGATATTTATGCCGGAATTGTCGGAGAAGTTTCATCATTTACTTCAATTTATAATCAGCTTGTTGAAAAAAGAAAAATTCTTGAAAATCTTAATAGCAACGAATCGGAGCGAAATGCAAAAATCGATATGCTGAATTTTGCGGTTTCTGAAATTTCTGATGCGAATTTAAAAGCTGGAGAAGACGAGGAGCTTGAAGCCGAAGAAAACAGACTGTCATCATTTGAAAAACTTTACGCTGATATTGAAGAAATAAATTCCGCTTTTGAAGGCGAAGGTGAAAACGGAATTATTTTCCTGCTGAAAAAAATCTGCGGAACTGCGTCAAAAGCCTTGGATTCTGATAAATCTCTTGAACCTTTGGAAAATCGGCTTCAGTCTGCGTTTTACGAAATTGACGACATTGCAGGCGAGTTTAGAAGATATGCAAGTTCGCTTGTTTTTGACCCGGAGCGGCTTGAGCAAGTTCAGGAGCGGCTTGAGCTTATTTTCAGGCTGAAACAAAAATACACAGGACGAAATTCTTCTGTCGCAAATCTTCTTTCTTATGCTGAAAATGCTTCCAGGCAGCTTGAAGAACTTGGCGGCTCAACTTTTGATAAATCGATTTTGGAAAAAGAAATTTCGGAGCTTGGAAAAAAAGTTTACGTTCTTGCAAAATCGCTTAGTGAAAAACGAAAATCCGCTGCGGAAAAAATGTCGCTTGATGTTGAAAAAATTCTTTGCAGCCTTGGAATGAAAGACACCAAATTCCGCGTTGGACTTACTGAAAAAGAAGGGAATGCGGTTGAGCAAAAATACGGTCCTTATGGAATGGACAATATAGAATTTTTAATCAGTGCAAATCCTGGTTCTCCTTTGAATCCGCTTGCAAAAATCGCATCTGGCGGTGAGCTTAGCCGTGTAATGCTTGCATTGAAGACAATTCTTTCGGACGGCGATTTGGCGGGAACTCTTGTTTTTGATGAAATTGATACTGGAATCGGCGGAGAGGTTGCGGTTTCTGTTGGAAGCCACATGAAGCTTCTTGCAGAAAAAAAGCAAATTCTTTGCATAACACATCTTGCGAGCATTGCCGTTTATGCCGATAATCAAATTAAGATTCAAAAAGGCGTGGAAGGAAACACAACTGCCTCGAATGTTTTTGAAGTTTCTGACGAAGAGCGCGTAAAAGAGATTGCTAGAATGTTGTCTGGCGATTCAGATTCTTCCCAGTCGCTTGAACATGCATCTGCAATGCTGAAAAAATTCGGAGGAAGGTAATGGCTATATCAGATGAGTTGCGAAAAGAATTTAATGAAAGAGTCCGCCCGATAAAAGAAAAAATCAATGATTGCTTAAAAAAAGAAAGAGACGAATCTTTTGCTCTTAGAAGTGCGAAGGAAGGAATTGAAGAAAAGAAAATTTTTCTTTGCGAGGAAATGATTTACACGGCAACTTTGCAAATGAGTATAAACAGCATATCTCTTGAAATGCTTGAAACAAAAAACAACGATACTCTTAACGATGCCAGAAAATCAATTTATAAATCTATAATTTATCTTGAAGAACTTGTTACAAATATTGTTGACTGTCCGTTTTCTGACTTGGAAACTCATTTGGCATCCGTTGCTTTTGTTCCCGTCGGAAGAAAACTTGACATTGTGAAAAAAATCGGGCTTGCAATTGATCTTCTTGTTGATGCTTTTGGCGAAAATTCAAAATGGAAAGAATCTTTTGTTGAGATGCGCGGCCGCCATGCTGTTGTTGCAAAAAATTTTATAAACATGAAGCAGGCTTGTAAAGATTATTTTGATCACAATTCTCCAGTTTACGAAACAACTGTAACTTACATCAGGCTTTTGCGCAACCTCTTGGACAAATGCGCAATGGAATACCGGGATCGTTATGAGCTTGCTTCCCGGCGGCTTGATGATATGCGTATGGCGATAAATCTTCTTATTGCAAACAGAAGAATTGCAATGGCTCTTGGCGACAACACAGAATCCGAAAACATAAGAAAAAAAGCGCTTGTTTGGAAAACTAAAATGGAAGCCGACGTAAAAGCCGGAAGCTCAAAATAATGAAAAAAGAATTTACGCTGAAAATTTTCGAAGCATTTTCTATTGAACGCTGGAACGATTTGGTTCGTCCTTTTGAAATAATCGAAATGGACAAGCACGCAGAAAAAACAGTCGTTGCATACATAATTGCAAAATATGAAGAAAATCTCGGCGCAAAAATTGATTGGGAATGGCTGATTTATGCGAGCCTTTTTGATTTGCTCAGAAAAATTCAGCTTTGCGACATAAAAAGCCCGGTTCAGACTCTTATAAAAAATGAATATCCGGAAGAATATGCCCGCCTTAACGACTGGGTTTTAGAGCGTTACAAAGATTTAATTGACGATAAGGAACTTTATAAAAAATTTGAATTTTATTTGAAGGATTTAAGCAGTTTTTCCGCTGAAAAAAAAGAGCTTCCTCTTACTGTGAAAATTTTCCGAGCGGCGCATAAATATTCAACTTTGCGTGAGCTTGAAATGATTTCTCCAGTGAACGAAACTGAGCGTCTGGATTCAATCCGTAAAGAGCTTAATGCCGACTTGCAAAAATACCTTGATTTGCGCGGACTTCAACTTTTGATTACAAAACAGAAGCCGTTTGAATTTTTGATGCGGATTGAGCAGCTTCGTTTCCAGACAAGGTGGAATCAAACTCCGAGAGTTCCGCGGACATCCGTGCTAGGTCATTGCTTTTTTGTTGCGATTTTGACTTTGCTTTTGTGCCGTGATTCTGGCGTGAAAATGTGTGCAAAACGTCTTTATAACAACTTTTTTTCAGGACTTTTCCATGATTTGCCGGAAAGCGTTACGCGCGATATAATTTCGCCTGTAAAAAGAGCGACCGACGGACTTCCTGCGATAGTAAAAGACATTGAAGATAAAATTGTTTCAAAAGAACTTGTTCCGCTTATGGAAAAATTTTATTGCGATGAAATACTTTATTTTACTAGCGATGAATTTATGAACAGATGCGTTTTTGACGGATGTGTTCTTCCTGTAAGTTTTGAGGAACTGAATTCCGCATTCAATGAAGACAAATATAATCCAGTGGATGGCCGCTTGGTTCGTGTTGCCGACCATTATTCTGCATTGCTTGAAGCCGGACTTTCTATTCGCTACGGAATAACGAGCCAGCAACTTACAGATGGAAAGGCAAATCTTTTGAAGGTTTATGATGACGGAAAAATTATCAATGGAATCGATGCAAAAAAACTATTCCACGAATTTATAGACTGAAAAAAAACGTTTCATTGTTTAAATAAACAACTTTTTGTGTAAAAAAAAGCATTGGTAAGGTGATTAAAATCCAGCCAATGCTTTTATAAATTTAACCTTTCATGTCAGCGGGATCTGAATCCTCTTCTATTTCTTCTTCGTCATTGTAAAATCCATCGTCAAATCCGTGGATTCTGTTGTCGTATCCGTCTTCCGGCTCTTGATCGTCATAAGGCTCGTCGTAATTGTCAGATTCTTCTAGGAAATCATCCTCGAAATCATCTTCATATTCGTCATCTTCAAAATCATCGTCAAAATTGTCATCAGACATTTCTTCTGAAAAATCATCATCTTCATAAGAAAATCCAGTCATTGATGAAAATTCAACATCGTCGTCATTGAGCATTGCTATATTCCTTTTTGTAATTTAGTTTGCCGCTGACAAAGCCTCATGTAAAGAGTAAAATACTGTTATGTTTTTGTCAATTGAATTTTATTTTTTTGCAAAGAAACACATAATTCGATTCGTCTTATTGACAAAAAATAAAGTAAAACACTATAATATTTGCGTATGTCTGACAGTATAACTGTTTTAGCACCTGCGAAAATAAATCTTGGACTTGAAATTTTTCCAAGGCGTGCTGATGGTTATCATGGGTTGCATAGCATTTTTACGACAGTCGGTTTGTTTGATGAGATTTGTGTTTCTAAAATCGATGAAAAAAATACTTGCATAGTTGATTCTTTTGGAATGAATCTTCCAAACCAAAATACAATAACTGCGGCGTACAAAGCTTTCTGCGTGCTGACTGGCATAGATTTGGGAGTTCATGTTTCAATTAAGAAAAGAATTCCTTCCGGCGGTGGATTGGGGGGCGGCTCAAGTGATGCTTCTTCTTTTATTCAATCCGTGAACAATCTATTTAAAGCTGGTCTAGGCATTGATTCTCTTTCTGCAATTGCAGGAAAAGTCGGAAGCGATGTTTTTTTCTTTACTTATGCACTTTCTGCGCAGGACGGAAAACGGTTCAGCAAGTTTGAACCTTTTGCAGCTGTTGTTGAAGGTCGTGGAGAGAAAGTCAGGCAGATACAGCATAGAAGTGATTTTTCTGTGCTTTTGGTTTTTCCAAATGTCGGTGTTTCTACAAAAGATGCTTATGCTCTTGTGGATGAAACTCTTGATTTGGAACGCAGGCGGAATAAAATTTCACTTGAAGAAATTTATAATCTGCCAGTAAAAAACTGGAGCTTTAAAAATGACTTTACAGTTCCTGTTTCAGAAAAATATGCAGGAATTGCTGAGGCTTTAATTAAGCTCAAGTCTTGTGGTGCGGATTTTGCTGACATGAGCGGTTCTGGTTCGACTGTGTTCGGCATTTTTGAAAAAAAAGAAACGGCTTTAAAAGCGAAAGTTCTTCTTGAAAAAGAATTCAATCTTGCGCTTTGTTTAGGCGGCTGATATAATAAAATGCAAGTTTTGCAGCTTGATGAAAGAAAATCATAGGCATTTTGTCTGCGGTTTTATAGATTTTTATTATAAAGAGGGAAGATTGTTATGCAGATTACAGATGTTCGGATCCGCAAAGTTGAAGGCGAAGGAAAGCTAAAGGCTTATGTTACTGTTACATTTGACGACTGCTTTGTTGTTCACAATGTAAAGATTATCGAAGGATCTTCTGGTCTTTTTATTGCAATGCCAAGCCGTAAGACTGCAAATGGTGAGTACAAGGATGTTGCTCATCCAATCAGCCCGGACTTTCGCAATGCGATTCAGTCCAAAATTCTTGAAGAATATAATGCGGGACATATAGAAACTGGTTCTTCTGAAGAATAAGTTTTTAGTCCACATATATTTTGGGACGTCGTCAAGTGGTAAGACAATGGCTTTTGGTGCCATCATTCCGCTGGTTCGAGTCCAGCCGTCCCAGTTTTATACATATTTTAAAATTTGTAAGGAGTTCTAAAAATGGAACAGTTTGTTATTAATGCAACTACACGCACGGAATCAGGAAAAAAATATGCAAAAAAAATTCGTGCACAGGGAAAAATTCCGGCAGTTGCATACAATGAAAAAGGTGAATCATTTATGCTTGAAATTGATGCCAATGAATTTTCAAAAGCATGGAGATCAATTACAAAAACTACACTTATCGTTTTGAAAATTGATGGTGTTGAAAACAAAGCATTTATAAAAGATACAGAATATGATATTAAAACTGACAAATCTCTTCATGCTGATTTTCATATTGTAAGTGGTCAGAAGAAATTTACTTTTGTTTATAAGATTCGTTATTCCGGAACTGCTGCTGGAGTTCTTAAAGGCGGATTTATGGTTAAGCACGTTCCTGAAATTAAAGTAAAGGCTCTTCCACAGGATTTGCCTGAATTTATTTCAGCAGATGTTTCTAAACTTGAGATTGGACAGAAATTTACAATTGCTGATTTTAATCTTGGTGATAAAATCGAAGTTCTTTCTGATCCTGCGGCTCTCGTTGTTTCTATTGCACCTCCAAAAAAATAATCAGTTTTTAAAAATCATATTATGAGATTTTTTAATTTCTGAATAAAATCCCTCTGTGTTTTGCAGGGGGATTTTTTGTTGTTTTTTTTTTAGTCTTACGAGTATGGAATTTATTTTGGATTTTCAAGCTAGAGTTTTAGAAAATTTAAATTTGTGTCTTTCCGAGCTAAACACAAATCTTGGTTCTTGCACTTGCGCCGGAGTTGCGGTTTCTGGCGGTGCCGATTCAGTCTCGCTTCTTGTCGCTTTGAAAAAAAACTTAAATATTCAGCTGAAAGCCGTTACCGTGAACCATAACATCAGAAGTAGCAAGGAAAGCTCTGATGATGCCGATTATGTTGAGTCCGTTTGCCGTTCCCTTGGTGTAAAATGCGTTCGCTATGATGTGGCTCCAGGTGAAATTTTTTCTCTTGCAAAAAAACTTAAGACTTCAGTTGAAGATGCCGCTAGAAAAATTCGGTATGAAAAATTTTCAGATTTTATAAAAACTGAAGGAATTTCTTTTGTGTGCCTTGCCCACAATAAAAACGATCAGATAGAAACTCTTGCCATGCGTTTTTTGCAAGGTTCGGCTAATCTTTGCGGAATTCCAATGACGCGTGAAAAATTTGTCCGTCCGCTTTTAAATATTTCCAGAAGTGAAATTGAAAAATATCTTCAACTTCAAAAAATAAATTTTAGAACTGACCGCACAAATTTTGACAATCAAATTTTTAGAAATCGAATCCGAAATAAGCTTGTTCCTTTTTTAGACAATGAATTTTCTGGCTGGCAAAATGCAGTTTTTTCTTTGGCTGAAAAAAGCCGTGCGGAAAATGAAGCTCTTTCTTTTTTTACTGAAAATGAACTTTTAAAGATTGACTGCAAATTTGAAAATGAGAAGTTTTCATTTGATGCTGAAAAATTTTCTTCACTTCCGCTTGCAATAAAAGTCAGAATAATTTTTAAAGGAATAGATTTTGTAAAAGCTTCCGAAAGAATTCCTTACGCTTTTGTATCCTGTTTGGCTTCTGGATGTTTTGAAAATGCCGGCTGTTCAGAATGCGGCGGACTTGAATTTTCATTTTGCAACGGAAGGTTTTTAATTCAAAAGAAACGAAAAGTAGCGACAGAAAGCGTTTTTTTTGTTATAATAGAAAAAAATGGAATTTATCAGGCTGGAGAAATTTCTTTTGAAGTTTTTTCGCATGATGATGAAATTTTTTTAAGAACTGATTCGTCTGAGATTTGCTTGAAAAATTTGAAGTTCCCGTTTGTATTCAGAAGCAGGCAGCCGGACGATTTTGTGAAAAATGCAGACGGTTCTTTTAGGCAGGTTTCAAAAATTTTGGATGATTGGAAAACTGGAAAGTTTAGAGATTCAATTCCACTGATTCAAAATATCTGCCCAGAAAAAAATAATTCCTCTCAGGAAATTTGCTGTGTGTGGGGAAGTCTTTTTGGCTTTAAAAACTGGATTGTAAAATGAAAATGCAACAGAATAAAAAATTGAAATCGCTGCATCTTTTAAAAAGAATTTTATTTGTTTTTGCCTTTTTGAATTTTTTGGATTTTTCTTTTGCTGAAAATGAAAATTCAAAGCTTGCAAATAAAAAGACTGCGTTGCGTTGTCTGGAAACTGCTTCAAATTATATTTTTGAAAAAAACTGGGAAGCTGCAAAAAGCCAGGCTTGCTTTGGAATTGCATACGATGATTCAATTTCGGACTTATGGTATTTGTATGCTGTTTCTGAGAATGCCCTGGGAAAAACAAAAGCTGCGGTTCTTCCGTTGATTGAAAAGGCGATAAAAAATGACAGTTGGTCAAATTACAACCGCGACAATGCGCGCCTTTTGTATGCGGATATTCTTTGCGATACTGGCAAAATGTCCGAGGCATTGGATGTTTTGGACAGTCAGCCGTTTTTGTATTCTTCTGATTCTGAATTTATTAGGATAAAATGCCTTTACAGATTGAAAGATTCTTCTTCTGTTTCTAAGGCTCGAAATAAAATTGACGGCGCAAGAAGAATTTATCCTTCTGACACAAGGTTTCCGCTTGTATTTTTTAAAAATGAAAATCCGAACGATTCAGATTCAACTGTAAAAAGGCTTGCTTCATTTTTTGTTTCCCAGCTGGATTTTTATTTGCAGCGTGAGCCTGAAAATTCAGAACTTGAAATTTATTCCGCCTTGTTTTCTTCTGGTGAAAATAAAAACAGAATTTTAAAATCTTTCACTGCAAAAGGATTTAAACATCCGCTTTATGCCCAGGAAGCTTTGAGTGAAAATCTTATCGGCGAGCAGGAAGCAGTTGATTACATTTTTGACTTTGCAGATGAAAAAATTGACTATGAGCTTTTTAAGAATTTTATTTTGCGGCTTTCTGAAAATGATTCTTGTGATAATGTAAAGAAACACCTTGAAGCTTTTTCTGGTTCATTTTCTTTTGACATTGACAATGACGGAATTGGAAATTTAATTGTAAAATTTTCACGCGGACGTCCTCAAGAAATTTTATTTGATGAAAATCAGGATGGAGAACTTGAATGGACTGTTCAGTGCGATTTTGGAACTCCTGTTTCTGGATACTGCAGAGAAATGAAAATGAATTTTTCTTGGGCAAATTTTCCGTATTTAAATTATGCAGAGTTTGTGCAAGAAAAAATTCCTGTTGAAAAATTTAATTTTGTTCCAGAAACATTGAGGTGGTCTCCTGTTTTGATTGAACGTGATTCTGAAATTTCAGAAAAATTTGGCTTTGACTTTTTTATTCCAGCTGTAAAAAATGATGGGCAAAAGTTAAATGTTGCAGAACTTCTTGATTGTGCTTCTGATTTTGAAATTACAACTTCTTCAAATGAAAAAATTCGTTTTGTTCTTTTAAATGGAAATATTCAGCAGGCATTGTATTATTCATTTGACGGAACGCTTTATGCTCAGGCTCATTTTGAAAATAATATTCCGGTTTTCAGAACTGTTGATTTTGATAAAGACGGAATTTTTGAAGCCACAGAATTTTATTCAGTTGATTCAGAGAAAAAAGTGAATTTTCATTCGCTTGAAGATGAGCGGCAGGTTGTAAAAAATCTTTTTGGGCTTCCATCTGAAAACGCAGAATTTTATCTTAGAATGATTCAGATTGACAGAAATAAAGATACGATTCCTGATTTTACTGAAGAATATTTGGAGAACAACGGAAAAATTTCTTCTTGGGATACAGACGGAGATGGAAAATGGAATGTCCGCCATGTTGTTTATCCAGACGGAATTTCTGAAGAATCAATGTTCTATACAGTTCCAGAAAAAAATCTTGTTGTTGTGAAATTTGAAAATAATATTCCTCAGAAAGTAACGAACGGAAAAGAAGAATTTTTTGTTTATAAAGACGCTGATTCAAATTTTTACTGGCTTTTGAAAAATAATTCTTTCAATCCTGAAATATATTCTGCGCTGGCAAAAAATGCAAAATTAGAGCTTGACAAAAAAAATGTTCAAGGCTTTTCGATGATTACTGTTGAAAACGAAACTCAGTCAGTGATTTGTATCCGCATTGAAAAATTTGACTTTGGAATTTTAATAGAAAATGAAAATAAAAATTAAAAAACTTTTCAGTTTATTTTTTGCTATTGGTTGTGTGTTGTTTGTTTTTTCCTGTGGAACAATAAAAGGCGGCAGTGAAATTTTTGTTCCTGTTGATTACAGTGAAGAACGCGCAGTTGACATTGAAATCGATCTTGTTGAAAAACTTTCAACAGAAAATAAAATAAAATCTTTGTGGCGCGCAAAAATTTTGTATGATAAAATTTCTTCAAATAAAAAATGCAAGCAAATTTTTGAGCAGACAACTAAAATTTGCGTGGAATCTTGCATTCGTGCTATAGATGAAGAAAAATATTTTGATGCGCTTGGATATTATTTGTCTTTGGAAGCGGCAGGGTATTCTGAGCTTAATTCAATTCCAAAATCAAAAGCTGAGCTTGAAACTTTGGCTTACAAAAATGTTCCGGGCGGTTCGGTTCCTTCCGTTTCAAATGCAAGTGTTTCCGACATGATAAAGGGCACGGTAACTGTTTTTGTTGACAAGGGAATAAAAATTCAGCGAGGAATAGGCTATGCGGATGCTGTTTTGGGAAGCGGATTTTTTATTTCAAAAGATGGATACATTGTAACAAATCATCATGTTATTGCAGACATGGTTGACAAAAAATATGAGGGATTTTCAAGACTCTATATAAAACTTGCAGAAGACCCCGACACAAGAGTTCCTGCCAAAGTTGTTGGATATGACAAGACTTTGGATTTGGCTCTTTTAAAAACAGAAATAGATGCTCCTTATGTTTTTGCTCTTGGCTCTAGTAGCGACCTTTCAGTGGGTGATAAAGTTTATGCGATTGGTTCTCCGTTGGGACTTGAAAAAACTTTGACAAGCGGAATTATTTCTTCCACGGACAGACAGCTTTTTACGGCTGGAACTGTTTTTCAAGTGGACGCAGCTATTAACAGCGGAAATTCCGGCGGACCTTTGATTGATGAAAAGGGCAGAGTTCAGGCCGTTGTTTTTGCTGGAGTTCAGAATTTTCAGGGACTTAACTTTGCAATTCCAGTTGAATATTTAAAAAATGAGCTTCCATTTTTATTTAATGGAGGAGAACGCGAGCATCCTTGGATTGCTTCTTACGGAAAGACAAAACGGCTTCCTGGTTCAGGCGCAAAGAATGAAGGTGTTGCCGTTTTTTATGTTTTGCCGGGCGGAAGCGCAGACCGTGCAGGAATTAAAGAAGATGATGTTGTGATTTCTGTTAATGGCGAGAAAATTAATTCGCTTTCGGATCTGCAGATTGCGTTTATGAAACAGCCTTCTGGAATTATAACAAAACTTGGAATTTTATCTTCAGATGGAACTGAATCTGAGAAAATTGTTTACCTTGAAAAACGTCCGTCATCTCCAGGATATGAATTTTTTAAACGTGATTCGCTTGAAAATTCTTTTTATCCTATGTTTGGAATGAAGATGGTAAGAGTTTCACCTTCAAACAAAAAAAAGTATTCTATAGTAAGAATTATAAAAGGCTCTGTCGCAGATGAAACTGGATTCAGTGAAAATGATCCTATTGAACTGCTTGGAATTGATTTCAGTCCTGAAAAAGAAGCTGCATACATAAAGCTTTACGCAAAAAAAAGAAAGAATGGCTATCTTGATGTGAGCCTTGGATTTTCAGCAGGGTTGGACAGCCCATATTATTTTTAAAACTAAACTGAAAAAATAAAAAGGAATAAAGATGACAGAATTAAAGTATAAACGGAACTTTTGTATTACAGCTCACATTGATCATGGAAAATCGACTTTGGCGGACAGGCTTATTCAAAAAGCAAAAATTGTTGACGACCGCCAGATGAAAAATCAAATTCTTGACAACATGGATATTGAACGCGAGCGCGGGATCACAATAAAAAGCCAGGCCGTTACAATTCCATACAAGGCAAAAGACGGACATGACTATGAACTGAATTTTGTTGACACGCCGGGACATGTTGACTTTAGCTATGAAGTAAGCCGTGCGATTGCCTCTTGTGAGGGAGCATTGCTTCTTATTGATGCAACCCAAGGTGTTGAAAGCCAGACGGTTAGCAACCTTTACATGGCGATGGAACATGACCTGACAATTGTTCCTGTCATAAATAAAATCGACCTTGCAAGCGCGGATGTTGAATCTGTAAAAAAGCAAATCGACCATGATTTGGGACTTGAATCTTCTGAAGCTCAGCTTGTCAGCGCAAAAACCGGAGAAGGAATTGACGATTTGCTTGAAGCCATTGTTACAAAGTTTCCGCCGCCTAAAGGAGATGTGAATGCTCCGCTTCAGGCTTTGATTTTCGACTGCCATTATGATGAGTACCGCGGTGTTGTCGTCCATTTGAGAGTAATGGAAGGACGCGTAAAAACTGGCGACATAATCCGCTTTATGAGCAACAATACCGACTACAAAGTAGAGCAGGTTGGTGTTTTCAAAATTAAATATGAAGAAACTGGAGTCCTTGAAGCTGGAGACGTTGGCTACATTATTGCCGGAATAAAAACTGTAAGCGATGTAAGCGTTGGCGACACTATAACTCTTGCTTCAAAGCCTGCCGCTTCTCCTTTGCCAGGATTCAAGGAAGTAAAGCCGGTTGTGTTCTCTTCAATTTACCCGATTGATTCAAATGACTACGAAGAACTCAAAGCGGCAATGGAAAAACTTAAGCTTAACGATGCGTCTCTTATTTATGAAAAAGATAATTCCCTTGCGCTTGGAAACGGCTTTAGGTGCGGCTTTTTGGGATTGCTTCACTTGGAAATAATTCAGGAACGCCTTGAGCGGGATTTTGACCAGATTGTAATTTTTACAGCTCCAAGCGTAAAGTACAAGGTAAAGATTCCCGGCCACGAAGAAATTTTTGTAGACAATCCTGCTGACTATCCTGAAGGAAAAATAGAGTCGTCGCAAGAGCCGTATATAAAAGCTTCAATAATAACTCCTGCCGAGTATCTTGGTTCTATTATGGAACTTTGCTGCCTAAAGCGTGGAACACAAAAAAATATGCAGTACCTTGACGAAAAGCGTGTTGAACTTACTTATGAAATGCCGCTTTCCGAAGTCCTTTTTGATTTTTATGACAAACTGAAATCTTACAGCCGCGGATATGCAAGTTTTGACTATGAAGTTATTGACTACCGTCCGACTGACTTGATAAAAATAGATATTCTCATAAATTCAAAACCCGTTGACGCATTGGCTCAGCTTTGCTACAGACCGAGTGCTGTTGAGCGCGCAAAAGTTGTCTGTGAACGCTTAAAAGGAGAAATTGCCCGCCAGCAGTTTAAGGTTGCAATTCAAGGTGCGATCGGAAGCCAGATAATTGCAAGAGAAACTGTAAATCCTGTTAGAAAAGACGTTCTTGCAAAATGCTACGGAGGAGACGTAACAAGAAAACGCAAGCTTCTTGAAAAACAAAAAGCCGGAAAAAAGAGAATGCTTATGGCTGGAAATGTGGAGCTTCCGCAGAGCGCATTCCTTGCTGTCTTAAAGGAAAAAGAAGATTCTTAAAAACTAAAGCGGCTTGTTTTCCTTTATGGCGATTTCAAGCTGCTTTATGAAAAAATCTGTTTCTGCCCTGATTCTTTTTAGAAACGACTGCTCCATTTTGAATCTGTAGCCATCAGGAAAATGCAGAAAAAGATACTCCCGTTCTTCTGCAATTTTTTTTATCTGCTTGCTAAGAGAAAGTTTTTCAGGCAAGTTATTTCTAAAAGGCGACTTTTCTCCATCTGAAAGCAGGCTTCTAAGTTCTTCAAGTTTTCTTTTTTCCTTTTCACAGAAGCTAGAAATATTTTTATGCGATTCGCATTTTTCTTTTTGCAAATTTCCTTTTGTCGCAAAAAGGTTTCTTTGAGGTATTCCAAGTTTTATTCCTGTGCTTGAGCAGTCAAAAAGATTCTTTTCATTTTGGAACATCAGCTTGAATTGCTGTGCGTATTGCAAAAGAATTTTTGTGCTACATATTTTTTTTCCATTTTTTGACATGACAGTTTGCGTCGACATGGAAAAAGCCGCATCGTAGTTTTCTATTGGAGTAAGTCTGTTGGAATTTATAAAACGTTGTTTTAAAGCCATTGTGTCTTTTGCATGCGTTGTTCCTATGGAATAGCTAAAATCTAGTCCTGCAATAAAAACTGGAATAGAAGAACTGCTTCTTATTTTTAGCGCAATGTATGTTGCCGCAAGCCCAACAGAACCCATTGGCTCAATAAAATTCCTAATGACGCTTTCTTTTTTTAGATTGTCAAAGAAAATTCCATCCGCATATTTTGTCGCAAACCAGATTATATTTCCGCCAAGAATTTTTGTGGCTTCAGGTCTTGCGCACAAATCCGCAAATAAAAGAATATTTTTGTTTTTTGCACCTAGAAACGTTTTTTCGATTGCAATTTGGCTTTCCATTGTAACAACTGCGTCCGGCGTTATGTTTCTTGCTAGTAATGGAGACAGCGCGGCATCGACTGTGATTATAAAAAAGTCGTTTGGGGAAAAACTTGAATACGGCAAAGTGTCCAGTCCTTCTCCTGCACCCAAAACCAGCAACGGTTTTGAAACTGTTTTTGCAACATCTTCCAATGTTTTTGTATATTCAAGACGCGCAATGTTCCTTAAAAAGTTTTTGGAAAAAAGACGCCCGAATTTTACAAGTGTGATTCTGTTTTTCCAGAATGTGGCGATTATTTCACTTATTGCGTTGACTGTAAAATCAAACTTTTCTTTTGAAAAATTTACTCCCGCGCTAAAGTCGATTTTCAATGCGCGCTTTATGCTTCCGCCCTTGCAAATGCTTCTTACATATGAATCTATTTTTTCGCCTTCATTTAACTTGAATAACGGAATGCCTGCGCTGTCGTTTTGCATTGCAAGCTCAAAAAGGTTCTCGTCATTTTCCAGCGCGATGATTTCACAATTTTCCGGTAGAAGCGATTTTAGTTTTTCAATTCCGTACCAAAGAAGAGGAGAGCAGGCTATTATGAGAGTTCCGCTCAAAACCTGCATTTTGTCTATGTAAGTTTCAATTGCCTTCGCAGGATTGTACTTTGAATATAAAAAGCGGCCTTTGTATTCTACTGTCTTTAAAACAGAAAAGCCCTGACCGGCACTTACCAGACGGGGCTTCTCCTGAACTGATTCGTTCAATTTATTTCCTGTTTTTGTTTTCGCTCATAAGAGTAATGTAAGTTGCAAAGAAATTGTCTACAACTTTTGGATTTGCAAAAAGAGCGGAATTTGCTGTGTTCAAGTCTGCGTTGCGGATTTCAGTTTCGCTTGCATCTTCCACTTCGTCAGTCTGAATGCCTGTGCACTTAAGAACAACGACATTTGAGCCAAGAATAAATGGCGAGCTGATTTCGTCTTGCTTTAAAGAAAATGCTGTCTTGTATGCGTCTTCATTTGAAGCGATTCTTGCGAGCGGTCCAGTTTCAGAAACAGAAGAATAAATGCTTGAACTTCCGTAGTTTACAGGGAAAGGCTGAACTTCTGATTTTTCCACATTGAACTTTTTGCATGCGCTGTCAAAACTTGAAATAGCGGCTTCTGAAACAAAGTTTTCCGCAATCTCAAGGAAGTAGTTTTCAATGTAGCTTTTTTCGTTTGAGTTTATGTAGCCAAGAACTGCGTCCTGAACTGCGCTGTCTTCAAAATCCGCCGCAACTACAGAACCGTCGCACTTGAATATTGAATATCCGCGTTTTGTTTTTATAATTGCGCTGATTTCATCTTTCTGAAGTTTTTCAAGCTCTGCAAGTGAATCCACATTGTCAAGCATATTTTCAATCTGGTAGCGGTAAGCTCCTGCATTTTTTCCTTCTGCGTCAGAATAATATTTCTGGGATTTTTCACTTGCGGCATCAGCAAATGTAATTTCGTTTCCATTTATCTGCTTTAAAAGCGCCTTTGCTTCCTGCTCATCGTCAACTGTGATTACAGAAAGGTCGTATTTGATGAACTTTTCAGCATTTTCTTTTCCGAATTTTACAGCTTCTTCTTTTGGGAAGTTCGCTGTGCTGAATGCAACTGCGTCAAATGAATGTTTTTCTGCTCCCATTGAAGCAAGAAATTTTTTTTCTGCGCCGCTTCTTTTAAGTCCGTACAATGCAGTTCCGTTGAAGGAAACTTCGTTATCAGTTCCGAACAAATCATAGAAATAGCATTTGTAAACAAGGTTGCTTTCAATGTCTTTTCTTAATTTTTCAAGCTCAACTGCGCTTGTCTGATTGTAAGCCTTCTGTGAGAATTTTCCTGTTGAAGGATCTGTGAATCTTTCAATTACGGCTCTGTTTACGGCTTCTTTTGGAACTATGTAGCCTGATTTTTTTACTGAGTCAGTGAACGCCATGTTGATTACAGTCTGATAAAAGGCTTCTCTCATAATGCGGTAGTATGAATTTTCGTCAACTTTGTATCCGCCAGCCTGATATGACTGCGCAAGATTTGAAACTGCAATATAGAATTTTGAGCCTGGCTCGTAAGTTATGTTTTTTCCGTTATAAGAGCCGAAAGTGCTTGCCTTCTGCTTGTTAAAGATTGACTGAAAAACTGCGCTCGCTCCAAAGGGAAGAAATACCAGCGCCGAAATTACAAGTATGATTACAGCTCCGATTTTTGAACTGTCTTTTTTTGTTTTCTGTTCAGTGATTTTGTTTTCTTGATCCATAAGAAGATTCATCCTTTTTATATATAAATAGAAGTGAAACTATTTTATCATTGTAAAATGCAAGTGTCAATGTAAAGTGCATCTCTAAAAACTGAAGCTTTTAGTGGCTTCATAAAAACTTTCCTGCACATTTTGTCTTTCAATACACAAACTTTCGATTTCATGCTATACTAAATCTATTCGGAGGAATTATGATTCAAAAAACATTGAAAGAGGCTCTTTCTAAAAATGAATATCCAGGACGCGGAATTATTGTTGGAAAATCCGCAGACGGAAAATACGCGGTTTCTGCCTATTGGATTATGGGAAGAAGCGAAAACAGCCGCAATAGAATTTTTGTGGAAGATGGAGACGGAATCCGCACTCAGGCATTTGATCCTTCAAAACTTACAGATCCAAGCCTTATAATTTACGCGCCTGTAAAAGTTCTTGGTTCCAAGACAATTGTAACAAACGGCGATCAGACTGACACAGTTTATGACGGACTTAAAAATGGACTTAGCTTTGAAAAATCCTTGCAGTCAAGAATGTTTGAGCCGGACTCTCCGAATTTTACGCCGCGCATTTCAGCCTTGCTTGAAGTTGAGAATGGAAATTTTAATTTTTCAATGTCGATTTTAAAGAGCGACTGCGGAAACGAATCTTCTGTAAACAGATACACTTTTGACTTTGAAAATCCGCGCGCAGGAATCGGCCGCTACATTCACACTTATATGCAGAACGGAAATCCTCTTCCTAGCTTTGAAGGTGAGCCTGAGATTTTGGAACTGGACGGAACTTCTATAGAAGAATCTGCAAATTCAATCTGGGAAAACTTAAATGAAGACAACAAGGTCTCGCTTTTTGTGCGCTTTATTGAAATTTCAACAGGAAAAGCCCAGACAAAAATTATAAACAAGAACTAGAGATGTTTTTATTATTATTTCAGCGATTTCAAGAGTGTAAGAACTTTTTGGAACGCTGAATTTTCCTTTTTCATTTCTCTGGACCCTCTCGTTATATTGCATAAAGACAAATTGTATTTTTTTGCAATTTCGCGCTGGGTTGTTCCTTCGTCAAGTTCCTTTACAAGACTCCATCTCTTGGAAAAATCCTTTAATTCAGACTTTGTAAAAAGACAGCCGAAAAAATCAAATATAAGATTTTCGTCCTGAATTTTTGAAAGAAGCATGCATATTTCTTTAATCTGATCGTTCTGGCTGTTTTTTGTTTCTGGCATTTTTACCTCTAAAAGAATGATAATCCAATTGCATTAAAAAAGCAAACTGTCTTTAAAATAAAAAGACCGGCTTTTACACCGGCCATGCCTTTTGGCATCCAGGCTCCAATGGGTGGGAGGGGATAAATTGAACACCTGGTAATTTATATATCGGAGCGCATTCCGTTTTTCTTGAATTGTTTTTTTTATTGTTTAGCTTGAAATTCAAGTTTTATAGTTTAATGTCATTGCCGTGCTTGACACTTAAATTGTTGGTTAAATATTTGTTGAATTTGCGGCTTTATTCGTCCGTTTCTTCAATAGTTGCGTCAATGTTTACAGAAATATTGTAGCTTCGCCCATCCAATGCTGAAACTGTCTTTGTTATTTCGTAGTCGCCAACAATGAATTTTACGGTGTGGTCGCCGCTTGTTGTATAGAACTGTTCTACTGGAGCCGTGTATTCGTCATTGTCGAATGCTATTTTTGTACCTTCTGGCGCAATGAGCCTGATTATTGGCTTTATTTCCCTAAGTGAAATTTCAATGCTTGAAGTCTTTGCCTGCTCAACGCTTACAGTGCGCACTTCATTACGATAAGAGCCGCTTACGATGTTTACGTTATGGCTTCCTGCTGGAACAAGAATGTCTTTTTTGCCAAGCTCCGACTGTTTTCCGTCAACAAAAACAGTGAATTCTTTTTCATCTTCGTTTTCTGGAGAATTTATGGCAAGAGAAATTTTCCCTTCATTTGAAAGAATCGGATATGCGCACACGCTGAATTTTGACTTTGAAATGGAATCGCTTGAGCCTTTCATTGCGAGCTGAAGCCTGAAGAACAAAAAGCCGTCGGCATTTGCAGGAATCATCTGCGCCATATATGAATATGCATCGCTTTTTATTGAATTGTTTTTCTTTGTTGGAACTTTTATATTAAAACTTAAACTTTCACCGAACGTTCCGACTTCCGCTCTTGTTCCGCTGTAGTCAATCAGTTTTGCATCTGGAACTGGTGAAATTCCTGAATACAAAGACCATGCTACGGAATCCCTCCATTCTGCGACTATTTTTGGAACTTTTATTGAAATTTCAATTCCTTCTATAAAAGTCTTGTCTTCCGGAAGTTTTATTACAACTGCATCGTTTACGTCTGCTTCAACTGATTTTTTTTCAAAAAGTGAATCGATTGCAATTAAATTTGTCTTGCGCACACGGAAAGGCTCGGCTTTTAACAGAAAAATTCCGCAGAAAGCCAAAAGCATCAAAGAGAAAACTTTTTTGTTTTTCCTAGCAATGCAAGATTTCATGTTGATATTATAATCTTAAATCTTCTATATTTCTAGTGTAATTTCTTTTATTTTAAGTATTTTCCGGGATTTAATGAAGAGCCGTTCTGCTTTATTTCAAAGTGAAGATGCGGCCCTGTTGAAAGTCCTGTTGTTCCGACTTTTCCGATTTTCTGTCCTGTTGCAACCGCTTCTCCTTCTTCGACTAGGATTTCAGAAAGATGGGCGTAGGAGCTTTCCATTCCGCCTGCGTGGGAAATTACGATGTGGTTTCCGTAGATTTTGTTTCCTCTTTCCACGGATTTTACAATTCCAGTCTTGCAGGCAAATACAGAAGTTCCCGTCGGAGCTGCAAGGTCGATTCCTTTATGAAACTGCCATCTGCCGGTTATGGGGCTTTGCCGTTTTCCGTAGTCGGAAGTAAGAATGCTTTTTTCTAGCGGCATGGACATTCCGGGATTTAAAAAATACGCCCGTTCAGCCGGACTGAATCTTTCGCCGGGAATAAAATAGAAAATTCTTCCGTTTATTTTGTACTGCTCAAATTTTCCTTGCATTATTTTTTCTTTATGCTCGTTTGCAAGCAGAAATTCAATGGAAGTAGCAGGAAACTCCGGGATAAAAATTCCGTTTGCGGAAGGAAGAATTATTGTTTTGCCTTCAAGAAGCTCGCCGCTGTTTTCTATGGAATTTGCGGTTGACAAAGTTTCCTGCCAAATGCTGCATCTTGCCGCCATGGTGAAAATTGTGTCGCCTTTTTTTGCTTTGTATGAATAGAAAGTCGGAACGCTTGTATTTGACTTAAAAAAATCTTTTTGGCACTGCTGGACTTCCTGTTGGTACTGGGAAAAAAGAAAGTCGCGCGATTCCAAAGACGGAATTTGCGGAAAACTTTGCGACCATACACAAAAAAGTGAAAAAAATGTTCCTACGATTAAAAAAAGTTTTTGCTTCATAAAAAAAGGGCTGCTCAAGAAAATATTCCTGAACAGCCTTGTTCTTTAACAGCTTGTGGCTGTTATTCTTCTGAGATTGCTCCAACTGGACATACAGAAGCGCAAGATCCGCAGCTTACGCAGTTGTCAGCATTAATCTGACGCTTGTCGTTTACTTCGCTGATTGCTTCTGAAGGGCATTCGCCTTCGCATGCTCCGCAGTTGATGCAGTCCGATGAAATTTTGTAAGCCATAAAATACCTCGGTTTGTGTGTGTGGAAAACTTCTATTCATAGAAATCTTCTAAAAAAATAATACTTGAAATTTGCTAAAAAGGCAAGTTTTGTTTTCTGTTTTAAGTGAAGCAAATGGCTTGCCATACAGAAAGGTTCAGCTAAGGCTGAATTTTTCCGTCTATAAGCCTAGATGACGGCACTGATGCGTCTACATTTAAACAGCGATGCGTACTACATTTAAACACCAATCCGTGCTATAGTTGCCGCGCCCAAAAAGACGCGGTCCAGTTATACACATTGCCCTGTGCGGGGCAAAAAATGCTAGTCGCATGAACGCACAACGCGGAAGCCGGTAATATTGCCCCCTTCGCTCGGAGCTTTAATGCCCCGGCTGTCAACAGAGCAGATGTTGTCGTAGTTGCACCAAGAACCACCACGTAGAGAGCGGAGAGAACCGGACGGCACACCTTCAGCAGGCGTATCGCTTGGTATGTTCTCTCTCCACCAGTCCCAGCACCATTCCCATACATTTCCGCTCATGTCATAAAGTACGTAGCCGTTCGGTTTCTTTCTTTTTACTTCCCTTGTTCCTTTGTCATACTCATACTCATATTTTGCATACCACGCAACATCATATATATCGTCGCTTCCGGCGTATTTATAGTTTTCTCCGCCTCGTGCTGCCCATTCCCATTCGGCATCTGTAGGCAGGCGGTAGCCGTTCACTGTAAAGCTGCAAATTATAGCATCCCATGTATCATCGCTTTTTGTCGGTACTTCTCCCCACTTGTCCGGGTCGGTAGAATCTTTTATTTTGTAGCATGGTGTCAAGCCTTCCTTTATAGAACGTTTATTGCAGTAGACAAGTGCATCATACCAGCTTACTTCATTTACAGGGTTGTTGTCCGCATTTCCGTCTACATTCGCCATGTAAGAAGGAGTACTACCCATTACATCTTTCCATTCCTTCTGCGTTACTTCGTGGTCGCTCATCCAAAATGATTTTATCTCAAGTCTACGTTTACTTACAAATACTTCTGATTCCGGTGTCCAACTTTCGCTTCCTGTGATTGAAACAGCCGGAACTTTTACAAAGTCTTTTGAAATTTCTCCACTTCCGCCAGAAGTTCCTCCGCCAGATGTTCCGCCGCCGGTTATTTCTGAACTGTCAGAGCCGCCGCCGGAGCTTCCGTCAGAGCAGCCTGCAAAAGAAAATGCAAGCGCCATGGCAGCCAGCACAGCTGAAATTTTAGCAAACTTTTTCATAAGCCTGCTCCTTAAAAACAATAGATTCCGCTGAAAAAATTCAGCAAGTCTATTGTACCCCCCCCCGGGATTTGTCAAGTGGGTTAGTAAGTTTTTTGCTGATTTTTTGACTGCCGCCTCTCTTTCCGCCGCTGTTTTTTGAACGCATTATTAAATTCAATTTGAATCGTTTTATGACAAAGATGATTTCTGTGTATCTTTTCTTTTTCTACTTTAAAACTATTTTTATTTATGGTATCTTTTTAAAAACTTTTTTGAATTCAGTGCATAAAATAAAAAAAAATGTATATAAAGTTATAAAATCTTAAATTAAGAACTTTGGAGTTTTAGTTTCCGCAGCTTTTTGTTTAAGATTTTATTCCTGATGTTATATTGGAGAAAAAAAATGGCTAAGACAGAAGAAAAATTTCCGGTTGAAATGTCGGAAAAGTTAAAGGCCTTAGAGGCTGCAAGGCTTCAGATTGAAAAGCAGTTCGGCACAGGCTCTTTGATGAAGCTTGGAACAAAAACAGACACCGCTTCTATTGACGTTGTTCCTTCAGGCTCAATATTGCTTGACGAGGCTCTTGGAATTGGAGGCTATCCGCGCGGACGTGTAATTGAAATGTACGGTCCTGAAAGCTCTGGAAAAACTACTCTTGCGCTTCATGCTGTAGCGGAAGCTCAAAAACTTGGCGGAATTGCGGCTTTTATTGATGCTGAGCACGCTTTAGACCCTGTTTATGCCAAAAATCTTGGTGTTAACATTGATGAACTTTGGGTGAGTCAGCCGGATACAGGTGAGCAGGCTCTTGAAATTTGCGAAAACCTTGTTCGCTCTGGTGCTGTTGACATAATTGTTGTGGATTCAGTTGCCGCCCTTACTCCTCAAAAAGAAATTGAAGGCGAGATGGGAGATTCCGTTATGGGACTTCAGGCTCGTCTTATGAGCCAGGCACTTAGAAAGCTTACTGCCATTGTCGGAAAGAGCAAGTGCATTGTAGTCTTTATAAACCAGATCCGCATGAAAATTGGCGTTATGTTTGGAAACCCTGAAACTACAACAGGCGGAAATGCGCTTAAATTCTATTCTTCCATTCGTCTTGAAATCCGCAGAATTGAATCAATTGACGGCAAGGGCGAAGAGGATGCTGTAGGAAACCGCGTGCGTGTAAAAATTGTAAAGAACAAAGTTGCTCCTCCATTCCGCAAGGTTGAGCTTGATATTTACTTCGGAAAAGGAATTTCTTCTGCCGCATCTATTTTGGACTCTTCTGTAAAACATGGGCTTATAGACAAACGCGGCGCCTGGTACACAAGAGGAGAAGAAAAAGTCGGTCAGGGAAAGGAAAATGCGGTTGCGTATATAGAAAACAATCCGGCATTTAAAATGGAGCTTGAAAATACTTTGCGTGAAAAGATTTTTCCTGGACAGGTTTTGCGTACAAAAGAGGGCGAAGTTGTAACAAAAGAGCAGATTCTTCAGTATGAAAAGGAAATGCGGGCAAAAGGTGTTGGAACTGGCTCTATCGTCGACTCACCTTCAAAAGAAGAAAAGTCTGCTGAAAAAGCTCCTGCTGCTCCTGCCGCAGAAGAAAAAACTGCAAAAGCTGCAAAGTCAAAGGCAGCAAGCCTTGCAAAGGCCGCTTCAGAAGATAAGCCTGTTCCAGATGAGCTTTTCTAAAATTTATGGAACATGTTGTTTTGGGGCTTGGCTCTAATAAAAGTTTCGGGGCGTTTTCTTCACTTGAGCTTTTAAAAAGAGCCTGCTCTTGCCTTGCAGATTTTATACATGAGCTTGAAGTTTCTTCCATATATAGAACTGCGGCCATGTATGTCTGTGAGCAAGATGATTTTTATAATATGGTTGCCGTTGGAAAGTTCAGCGGAACTCCTGATTCTCTTCTTGAAAAAATCCACTCAATTGAACAGAAATTCGGACGCGACAGAAGTCTTGAAGTTAGAAACGGTCCGCGCTCCTTGGACATTGACATAGAGCTTTTTGGAAATCAGACTGTAAAAAAAGAAAATCTTGTGATTCCGCACGAGCGTCTTTTAGAAAGAGCGTTTGTTCTTGAGCCTTTTCTTGAAGTTTTGCAAAAAAATGCCGATGTTAATAAAGCGGACATAGAATTCTACGGAAAAAAACTGGAGCTTTTAAAGGATCAGCGTGTGGAAAAATATTGTTCGTTTTAAAAATATTGCTTCGGAGTGCAAAATGGAACAAGAACGGACAGTTTGCCATAGAAAATTTATGGCAGGAACATTTGAAGGACCTCTTGATCTTTTATGGAGCCTTATACGCGAAAATAAAATAAATATCTATGATATTCCGATTGCGGAAATTACGGAGCAGTTTCAGGACTACCTTGACTATGCTGTGGAGCTTGACTTGCAGGATCTGAGCGAATTCTATCTTTGGGCTGCAAAACTTGCGTGCATAAAGAGTCGCCTTCTTTTGCCTGTTGAAGTCCGATATGACGATGACGAAAGCATGGAAGATCCCCGTGAAGAACTTGTTGAGCAGCTTATTGAATATCAGCGTTTTAAAAAACTTTCTGTTTTAATGGAAGAGCAGGAAGAGCAGAGCGAATGGAGCTTTGAGCGTAAAAAAATAGAAAGAACGCTTCCGTTTGACGAAGATGATTCCCAGTGGAAAAAGATGGACACTTGGGCTTTGCTTCAGGATATGCAGAAGATTTTTAGGAATCTTACAAATGTAAATCCAGACGAGCGTCTTTTGAACATGGGCGAGGATATTGCTCCGAATGAAAAAATAGCCTTGATAAACGAGCTTTTGGAAAAGAAAAGCGAATGCATGTTTACAGACTTGATAACTAGAAAAGGCAACGAACTTGACGTGATTTGCGCTTTTATGGCGATTCTTGAAGCAGTAAAATTGAATTTAGTTGAAATATATCAAAATAAAATGTTTGGAGATATAAAAATATGCAGGAAGCAGAAAGCGGCATAATTTCAGAGGAAAAAAAAGAAGCAAATGAAAATATAGAGGCTTTGGAAGATACCTTGGATGAAGCTGAAAATGACCTTGAAAAACGCCGGGCAGAATTAAATCTTGATACAGAAACTGCTCTTTTGGAAACTGTTCTTTTTTTGGAAAGCGAGCCTCAGACTGTTGAAAATCTTTCAAAGATAACAAAGATGGCTCCTAATGTAATTGAAGAATGCATAGAGCGTCTAAAAGAAAAATATTCAAATGCGGATTCAGGAATTGAGCTTTCGATGATTATCGGAGGCTGGACTCTTACGCCAAAAAGAGAATGCTTTGACTTTGTAAAAGAGCGGTATGGAAAAAAGAATGAAGGCAGGTTAAGCCGTGCCGCTATTGAAACTTTGTCTATAATTGCTTACAGTCAGCCTATAACGCGTGCGGAAATCGAAAGCATCCGCCATGTAAATGTGGACAACATGATGCGTGTTTTGCTTGACAGAAAGTTTATAAAGGAAGTCGGAAAAAAAGATATTCCCGGAAAACCTGTCATGTACGGCACAACAAAAGAGTTTCTTGAATTCTTCCATTTACAGAGCATTGCCGATTTGCCGCAGCTTGATGAAAAAGAAAGCGAGAGGTTCGAACTTGCCCGTTAATAATTCAAAAGAAAAAAAAGAAGACGTTATGCGCCTTCAGCAGTACATGGCGAAATGCGGTGTTGCAAGCCGCCGTGCCAGCGAAGCGATTATTTGCGCTGGACGCGTTACCGTAAACGGAACTGTTGTAACAGAGCTTGGAACTAAAGTCGACGTCCAAGACAAAGTCTGTGTTGATGAAAAAGAAATCCACCTTGAAGAAAAAAAGCGTTATGTTCTTTTAAATAAGCCTTCTGGATACGTGTGTTCCGCAAGCGATGAAAAAGGTCGGCCTGTTGCGGCGGATTTGCTCAAGGAAGCTTATTCGGAGCGTCTTTACAATGTTGGCAGACTTGATATGTTTTCAAGCGGCCTTATTATTTTTACAAACGACGGAGACTTCGCCGCAAAACTTTCACATCCTTCCGCGGAGCTTGAAAAAGAATACATTGTGGACACAAGCCTTCCTATGTCGCGTTTTCTTGCGGATGATTTTATGGACGGAATCAGAATCGACGGAGTTTTCTACCGCTGCAAAGATGCCCGCGAGCTTAATTCACATAGAATGAGAATTGTTCTTGTTGAAGGAAAAAACCGTGAAATCCGCCGTGTATTTGAAAAGTATGAAGTGGGAATAAAAAGCCTTATGCGCATAAGAATTGGCTGCGTTGGAGTTGGAGAGCTTCAGTTTGGGCAGTTCAGGGATTTGACTCAAGACGAAGTTAAAGCCCTTCTTAGACTTTGCAAAAATTAAAAAAGAGGTTGTTATGGTTGTTGCTATAGATGGTCCTGCAGGAACAGGAAAAAGCACAGTTGCTGGAAAAGTCGCAAAAGACTTGAATCTTACATATTTAAACAGCGGAAGTTTTTACCGCGCGCTTACACTTGCTTTGCTTGATTCCGGGATAAATCTTGATGATGAAAAATCCGTAGTTGACTTTGCAAAGAAGCAGAGGCTTGACTATGTGAATGCAAGGCTGATTCTGAACGGAAAAGATGTTGACGATTTGCTTCATCAGGACAAGGTTGATGCTAATGTTTCAAAAGTTTCTTCTTTTGTTGAGCTTCGGCATTTTGTCAATTCAAGAATGAGGCAGATTGTAAAAAGCCTTAGCATAATTTGCGAGGGCAGGGACATGACAACTGTTGTGTTTCCCGACGCGGAATTCAAGTTTTATCTTGATGCCAGCATTGATGTTCAGGCAAAGAGGCGTTTTGATCAGGGAGTCAGCGGACTTTCACTTGAAGAAATAAAAGCCGCCATTATCAAGCGCGATGAAATGGACAGAAACAAGGCGGAAGGCTCGCTAAAAAAAGCAAAGGACGCATTCTATATTGACACTTCTGACTTGACCATAAATGATGTTTGTGCAATAATCGAAAGCAAAATAAAATCAAAAGGGTTTGCTATGGAAAAGGAAGTGGAAAAGAATGGTGCCCAGGGCTCCGACAACATTTACACACAATTAGAAGCATCTATTAATAACATGGAGCCGGTTGAAGACGGTGCTAATGTAAAGGCTACTGTTGTTCAAGTTACAGATGATATTGTATTCGTTGACGTAAACTGCAAGTCAGAAGGAAAAATTCCAGTATCTGAATTTGCTGGAAATCTTCCAAAAGAGGGAGATGTAATTACAGTATATCTCGTAAGTCAGTTTGGAAAAAATGGTCCTGTTGTTTCAAAACAGAAGGCCGATGAAAAACGTCTTTGGGAAGAACTCAAGGTTGCTTCTGAACAGAAAACTCCTGTAGAAGGTGTTATTTCTTCTGTTACAAAAGGCGGATATATGGTTAATCTTGGCGGTGGAATTTCTGCATTCCTTCCAATCAGCCAGGCAGATGCTCAGAAAGTTGAAAAAGAAGACAAGCTTATCGGCGTAAAGTCTAAGTTCTATGTTGAGCGTCTTTATAGCAACGGCAAACGCAATGTTGTTGTAAACCGCCGCAAGTATCTTGAAGAGCAGATTAACGAAAATCGCGATAAATTCTTTGAGACTGTAAAGATTGGCGACACAGTAAAAGGTGTTGTAAAGTCATTCACAAGTTTTGGCGCATTTATTGACCTTGGCGGATTTGACGGTCTTCTTCACATCAATGACATGAGCTGGGGACACGTAACTCGTCCAAAGGATTTTGTAAAAAAAGGTCAGGAAATCGAGCTTAAGGTTATCCGCCTTGATCCAGAGGGAAAGAGAATCAACCTTTCTCTTAAGCATTTTACAGAAGATCCGTGGGTTCACTTTGAAGAAAAATACCATGTAAATGATATTGTAAAGGGAAAAGTTACAAAAGTTCCTGATTTCGGTGCATTTATTGAGCTTGAAGAGGGAATTGAAGGTCTTGCTCATATTTCTGAATTCAGCTGGACAAAGAAAATCAACAAGCCGTCTGACATGGTAAAAGAAGGCGATGAAGTTGAATGCATGATTCTTGGCTATGACATTCAGGGCGGACGCGTTTCTCTTGGTCTTAAGCAGGTTACAGAAAATCCTTGGGATTCAATTGCTGACAAATATCCTGTTGGAACAAAGATTTCTGGAAAAGTTGTAAAGATTGCAAACAGCGGTGCATTTGTTCAGCTTGAAGAAGGCATTGACGCTTTCCTTGCTGGCGAAGATCTTTCTTGGACAAAGAAAATTAAGCATCCTGGAAGCGAAATAAAAGTTGACCAGCCTTTGGATGTTGTTGTTTTGGACTGCGATCCAGAAAACCACAGAATCCGCGTTGGCGTAAAGCAGCTTACAGACAATCCTTGGAAGGCTTTTGCTGAGGAATATAGAGTTGGCGGAACTCTTGAGGGCGAAGTTACTTCTATCAATGATTTTGGAATTTTTGTAAAAGCTCCTAATGGAATTGAAGGTCTTGTTAATAAAGCAAACCTTAGCGATGACCGTGATGTTCCTTTTGAGGAAGCTGTAAAGAAATACAATGTTGGCGATAAAGTTAATGTTTATGTTGTTTCAATTGATGTGGACAAAGAGCGCGTTGCTTTCTCTGTAAAAGAATACAAGAGAGCTCAGGATCGTGCTGAAATTTCACAGTATATGTCTTCTAGCAATGATGACAGAGCTTACACAATTGGCGACAGCGTAAAGAGTCACGAAGAGTAAAAAATAAAATCAATGAGTGGAAACAGTTTGATTTCTTTAGACAGGCTAAAGTCACTCATTGAAATCAATACACGCATAAATTTAAATTATGCGGATCCAGATACATTGCTGGTTTCAATTTTGGAATCAGCAATGCTTATGGTAAAATGTGAAGCCGCATCTCTTCTTCTTGTGCGGAAAGAAATCGATTCACTGGAATTTTATATCAGTCTTGGTCCTAAAAATTCCGAAGTAAAAAAAATCCTTGTTGAAAAAGAATCAATCGCTGGCTGGGTTGCAGAAAATTGCGAGTCGGTCATAATCAATGATGTAAATAGCGATCCGCGCTTTAATTCCACAGTTCAAAACATGACAAAATATGTTACAAGAAACATGATTGCTTTTCCTATGAGTGTGAAAGGCGATTGTGTTGGCGTTATTGAGCTGATTAACAAGGAAAATAACGGCGACTTTACTGCTGACGACCTTGAAATTCTTGAGCTTTTGGGCGAACAGGCGGCTGTTGCTTACCAAAATGCCTTGCGTTACAGGAAAAATAAAGTTCAGCTTAATGCGCTTCAGTATGTAGTTGACGCTGGCAAGGACTATCATCCTTTTATTGCGCGGAATCCTCTTGTTCTTTCATTAATTGAAAATATAAAGCGTGCTTCTGCGATTAATTCTTCTGTCTTGATTACTGGTGAAAGCGGAGTTGGCAAGGAGCTTTTTGCAGAGCAGATTCATCTTTTGAGCAACAGAAAAAACAAGCCGTTTGTCCGTGTGAGCTGTGCTTCTTTAAGTCCGTCTTTGCTTGAGTCGGAATTCTTTGGACACGTGAAGGGTGCTTTTACCGATGCTGTTTCTGCAAGAAAAGGCCGATTTGAAATGGCTGACGGCGGAACAATTTTTCTTGATGAGATTGGTGAGCTGCCTTTTGATTTGCAGGCTAAGCTTTTGCGTGTGATTCAGGAAAAAAAGTTTGAGCGCGTTGGTTCTTGCGATACGATTTCAGTTGATGTAAGAATTATTGCCGCAACAAACCGCGACTTAGAAGCAATGATAAAGGAAGGCACTTTTAGAAGCGATTTGTATTTTAGGCTGAATGTTCTTCCGATTGCTGTTCCGCCTTTGCGTGAGCGCAGAGACGAACTTGAAGATTTGTGCGAATTCTTTTTGAATAAATTCAAGGCCGAAATACACAAGGATTTTCTTGGATTTTCAGAAGCGGCAAAAAAAGCGATTTATTCTTATATGTGGCCGGGAAATATCCGCGAGCTTGAGAATACAATTGAGCGGGCTTGTATAATCGGGAATCCGCCTTTTATTCAGCTGAACGACTTGCGGCTTCCTGTGGATTCTGAAAATTTGCAGGAAAACACTGAAATTAAAAATTGCGCAGAAGAACTTTCACTTATGAAAGACCGTAGCTTAAAGAATGCGCTTTCGGAATTTAAAAAACAGTATGTTGAAAGAATTCTACGGGAAACAAACTGGAATCAGACTGCCGCCGCAAAAATTCTTGATATTCAGCGCACTTATGTTTCAAAGCTTATTTCTGAGCTGAATATCCGCAGGACTTAGTTTCAGGTTTTGACAAAAAAACTGATATTCTATATAATAAAAAAATATTCGGAGTAAAAAATGTCTAAGGAAAAAAAAGCTACTGCAAATGTAAAAATTGAAGATTTCATTATTAGAAATAGAAAAATATTCGTTTGCGGTGTGGCTGTTTTGGTTGCTGCTGCTGTAGTTGTTTGCGCTGTGTTTGCAATTTCTGATTCAAACAAGAAAAAAGATCTTGCTGCTATTGATTCAATTGAATATTCTTATGTTTCAAAATCCGGCGGAATAGAGGAAGATGAGATTTCTTCACGCCAGACAAAAGCAGAAGAAGCTCTTGCTCCTTATCTTTCAAAAAAGAATGTTGCCGGCGTTCGTGCCAATATGCTTTATGCTGATATTGCCTTTGCAAAGAAAGATTTTACGAAAGCACTTGATTGTTACCTAAAGGCTGCCAATGCTTCTAAAAAGGCTTATACTTATGCAGAATGTATGTACAATGCAGCTGTTTGCGCAGAGGAGCTTTCTAAAAATGATGATGCTGTGGCTTATTATAAGGCTGCTGCGGATGACAAGGATTTTTACCTTGCGTCCCATGCGCTTTTTAACGCTGCAAGAGTTTTAGAACTTTCAGGAAATTATTCTAATGCCGCGGAGCTTTACCAGAAGACTGTTGATTCTTATAGCGGATACGAGTGGGCAAACCTTTCTGAAAGCCGCCTTATTGATTTAAAGGCAAAAGGAAAAATTGACTAAAAATCAGTATTTTTATAAAGAAAAAATGGGCGGTGTTTGTTTTGCAAAAAAATTAAAAACCGCCTTTTTTTTATTTGCCATGCTTTTTGTCAGTTGCGGTTTGGATACTTTTTATTACCTTGAGCCGCCAAAAACTGACGGGCACACAACAAAATACACAAGCACTGATAGACCTCAGCTTTATTTTTCTTTTTTGACCAATGAAGAAGGCGACAATTCTGATTACGGCTCGTCCGATTTTTCTTTTCTTGGAACTGAAGTCTATTACAAGATTTATAATAACTATTCTACAATGGTCAGCGCGCAAAGTTCGATTGACTCATTGAACTCAAGCAGTGATGTTTCGGCTGCGGCAACAAATATTATAAATTCAAGAAACTACAAGACGCTTTTATTTTCTTCCTATAACCAAACTCCTTTGATTCCAGAAAAAAATGATGACCGCTATGTTTATATCCGCCTGAATAGCATAAAAGGTTCTTCTGAATATTCTGCTGTTGTCTGCTACGGAACTTCTGCAATGGAAAGCTATGTTGCTGGTTCAAGCGGCATAACTTTGATTGGAAAACCTTTGCGCAATGTGAGTTCCGGCTCAGGGTACGGATTTGACTTCAAGAAAACTGACAACGGTAATCCGCTTCCGGTTTCAAGCGATGAGGATGTAAATTGGTCTAGCAGTTCCGAAGATGGAGTTTGGTATGTTGATATGTGGGCTGTTTCCGTTGGCAGGGATTCAAGCTATTCCCCGTCTTACAGCAAATTGCTTCACCTTGGCTCGATTTCAATAAGAGAAGAGTGGTACGATGACTAAGTTTACAAAATTTCGAGGATTTTATTTATAAATGCGCAGTTTTTTTCCATATCCTCTTTTAGCTTCCATGGCGGATTCATTATAAACATTCCGCTTCCGTAAAGATGAGAGCCTGATTCTGTTTTTGTTTCCTCTGGATTTTTTGTGACTAGCTCAACTTTAAAGCTTTCGCAGGGAGTTGTTCCTAGTTTGCAGAAGTCTTCAAGTTCTGTTAAAAGCTGAGAAGTTTCATTTTTTCTGCGGAGCAAAAGCGGATACCAAAGCGCGATAATTGCTGTGTTCCATTTTTTTCTTACAGTTTTTAATGCGTCGCAGACTTTTTTGTAATCATCTGCATCTTCGTAGCTTGGATCGCATAGAACAAGTCCGCGTTTTATTAGTGGTGGTGTGAGCGCGCAAAGTGCTTTGTAGCTGTCTTCATTGTGAATTATGACCTTGTGGTCTTTCATGTTGCTTCTTAATGATTCAAGCGCTTGCGGATGTTTTTCTACAAAATGAAGGCTGTCTTTGTCTCTTGAATAAAGGCTTTCAAGTTCCGGGCTTCCTGCGTATTTTTTTTCTTCAAGATAAGAAGATTCACGCTCGATGTATTCTTTTAGTCCGTGAGGAAATTCCTGCGAAGTCCGTTTGTAGAATCTGTATATTTTTTCTATTCCGTCTTTTGCTTCGTTTGTCTTTAAAATCCGCTCGTCATCAAGACTGAATATTCCGGCACCTGAATGGCTGTCTATTATTGTAAAAGGCTTTTCTTTTTTGCAAAGAGAATCCAAAATCAGGCAAAGGCAAGTGTGCTTTAAAACGTCTGCAAGATTTCCGGCGTGATATTCGTGCTGATAGCTTAGCATTTTTCAATTTCCTTTATCCAAATCTGCGCGCTTGCATCGCTAGGCATTCTCCAGTCTCCTCTTGGCGAAAGATTTACTGTTCCAACTTTTGCTCCGTCCGGCATACAGCTTCTTTTGAACTGCTGGCTGAAAAATCTTTTGTAGAAATTCTTTAGCCATTTTAAGATGATTTCTTTTGTGTATATTGTCTTTGTCGCCTTGTCTTCTTTTCCAAGAAAAGCTTTTTGTGCAAGAAAATAAATTTTCCGTGGAGAAAATCCCCAGCGCAAAACATAGTAAAGGAAAAAATCATGAAGCTCGTAAGGACCTACAATTTCTTCTGTTTTCTGACTTATTTTTCCTTCTGAAGGCGGTAGAAGTTCCGGGCTTACAGGTGTCGCAAGAATATCATTCAGAACATCAGAAAGATTTTTGTTTCCTTTTTCAAATGCCTCGTCCGCAAACCAAGAAACAAGGTGGCGGACTAAAGTTTTTGGAATACTGGAATTTACGCCGTACATGCTCATCTGGTCGCCGTTGTAAGTGCACCATCCAAGAGCAAGCTCGCTTAAATCTCCTGTTCCGATTACAATTCCGTTGCACTTGTTTGCAAAATCCATAAGAACTTGAGTACGCTCGCGTGCCTGGCAATTTTCGTAAGTTATATTGTGTGTGTTTATGTCTTGCCCTATATCTTTAAAATGCTGAATCACAGCGTCTTTTATATTTATTTCTTTTAAGGTTGTTCCCATTTCCTTTGCAAGCAGGCAGGCGTTGTTGAATGTTCTGTCTGTTGTTCCGAAGGCGGGCATTGTTATAGAAAAAATTTTTTCTCTTGAAATGTTGCATTTATCAAAAGCTCTTGCGCATACTAAAAGCGCCAAAGTTGAATCTAGGCCTCCGCTAAGTCCTATGACTGCTCCCTGTGCATGAATGTGCCTTAGCCGTTTTGCAAGTCCTTCCGACTGCATTTCAATTATTGAAAAACATCTTTCTTTTCTTTTTTGAATATCAGAAGGTACAAATGGATGAAGATCAATTTTTTCATAAAGCTGCTCGTCTATGTTGTCTGCAAAATGTTCCTGCTGAAGTCCGCTTACAAAAATTGTCTTGTATTCAGATTTTGCAAAACTTGTGCTTCTAGAAAAAGTTGTGGACTTGATTCTGTCTTGCGTGAGTTTTTCCAGATCAATGTCCGCTATAAGAAATTCCTGCGTGTTTTCAAAAAGACCGGATTCGGCTTTTATTGCTCCGTTTGCTGCTATGATGCTGTGTCCGCTGAAAATCATATCGGTGGAACTTTCATCGTGGCTTGCGTTTGCGTAAATGTATGCGCTTACTGTTTTTGCGGAATGTCCTGTCACAAGAATCCGTCTGTATTCTGCTTTTCCTGCGACTTCATTGCTTGCGCTTAAATTTGCAATTATCGTAGCTCCGTTTAATGCGTGCCTTGTTGAAGGTGAAAACGGAACCCACAAATCTTCGCAAAGTTCCGCGGAAATTTTTATGGAAGAGTCATTTTCATCCTGAATAAAAATATCTGTGCCAAACGGAATGTCTTCCAAGCCTTTGCAAAGTGAAATTTGTTTTACAGTGTTTTCAGAAAATGAGGCAAACCAGCGGCTTTCATAGAATTCAGAATAATTTGGAATAAAAGATTTTGGGATTAAAGCAAGAACTTTTCCTTTGAAAACGAAAGCTGCGCAGTTGAATCGCTCCGAGTCCAGTTCAACAGGAAGACCTACGCAAAAAAGAATATTGCAGTTTTTTGTTTCCTCGCAAATATTTTTTAGGACGATATAGCACTCTTCTTGAAGTGTTTTTTGTGTGAATAAATCTGCGCAAGTGTAGGCGCAAATGGAAAGTTCCGGGAAAACGAGAAGCTTTATTTTTTTGTCCTGAGCTTTTTTTACAAGTTCAATTATCTGCTTGGAGTTGAAGTTGCAGTCCGCCACAGAAAGTGAAGGGGAAACGCTTGCAACTCTGAAAAATCCGTAGTTCATAAATCGATTATACGAATTATCCGCAGAAAATTCAATTTTTTTTATGTGTAGCAGGCGAGAATGTCGTCCTGGCTGTTTTTAAGAAGTTCTATTACATCTGGCCGGAATGCGTCTTTATCTTCTAAAATTGTGTTCATAGCCATGTTGAATTCGGCTGCGCTTATTTCTTCTGCGGAAAAAAAGTTTATGCAGAATTCTATTGCGATTGCGCACATCTGCGTGTAGATGTTGTTGATGCTGCTTTTTAGACCATGAGGCATTCCTCTTCCGTCATAGCGTTCGTGGTGGTGCATACAGATGTCAGAGCAGACTTTTACAAAATATGCGACACTCGGCGAGCTGTTCACGCCAACAAAATCCGCTCCTGCAATTGTGTGCGTTTCTGGAATGTCATCGATTTCTGACTGGGAATAAACCTTGAATTTTTCATGGCTTACAATCATTCTGCCTATGTCGTAAAAATATGCTGCGCGGCTGATTATTTCAATTCCTTCCGGCGTGAGATCTTTTGGAGCTTTTGTCGAAAAATAATTTTCAAGCATTATATGCACAATTTCAGTTACGTGAATATAAAGATCATCGTTCTTTTTTTCACTTTTTAGATAAGTAAGATAAACACGGCGAAGCTTGTCCGCGTAGAGAATTGTCGCCTTTAACTCTTTATCTGATACAGTTCCTTTTAGCATTGAAGCCGCAAGAACTTTTTTTGCGAATATTGATTTCAGTTTTGAAAGAATCTGCTTGCTGTCATAAGGTTTCTTGAAAAATCCTGACGCTCCGAAATTTGCGGCTCTTATAATGTTGTCTTTTTTCGCTTCTGAAGAAATGAGCAGAATCATCATTCCTGAATGCTTTGACTTGTCTAGCAGACTGAGCACTTCGAACCCGCTTAGTCCAGGCATATTTATATCAATAATAAGTCCGTCAATTTTTAATGCCGGATTGTTTAAAATATCAAGCGCCGCATATCCTGAATCTGCTTCAATTATATTGTAGAAACTTGCCAGTATGTTTTTTAAAACCGCTCTGTCAATTTCAGAATCATCAACTATTAAAATTGTTGTCATCTCTTGCTCCAGTTGTTGAATTTAAAAACCGCTGAAACTGAATTTTTAAATATTCCAAATTGATTATATCATATCATCTTGAAATGTAAAGAAATAAACTTTTGGAAAAATTCGTTGCCTTGACATCTGGTGTGTATTTTTTTAAAATACTAAAAAAATTTCGCGTTTATTTTGGAAATCTATATGCTTGAAAAAATGAGAAACATTGGCATCATGGCGCACATTGATGCTGGAAAAACAACCACGACAGAAAGAATTCTTTATTACTCTGGAAAAATTCATAAAATCGGTGAAATTGATGACGGCGCGGCTACAATGGATTTTATGAAGCAGGAGCAAGAGCGTGGAATTACAATCGCTTCAGCTGCAATCACAACTGAATGGAAAGGCTACAAAATAAATATCATTGACACTCCAGGCCACGTTGATTTTACTGCGGAAGTTGAACGCTCTTTGCGTGTTCTTGATGGAGCTGTTGCTGTAATCTGCGCCGTTGGATGGGTTCAGCCTCAAACTGAAACTGTCTGGAAGCAGGCTGATGAATTTCATGTTCCGCGCATTTGCTTTGTAAACAAAATGGACAGAGTCGGTGCGGACTTCTTTGGAGCAATGGAAGATGTTCGCAAAAAATTTGGCTGCGAGCCTGTTGCCCTTGAAATTCCTATGGGAAGCGGACAGGACTTTGAAGGCGTTATAGATCTTCTTAAAATGAAAGAAATCTGCTGGGATTCAGAAACTGAAGGAGAAAAATTTACAGAATCAGAAATCAGCGATGAGTACAAAGAACTTGCACAGGAATGGCGGGAAAAACTTGTTGATACAGTCGCTTCAAATGATGAAGAACTTACAGACCTTTATATAGAAGGCAAGAAAATTTCTGTTGAGCAACTTGTATCTGCATTGCGCAAAGCTACAATTAACAGAACGCTTGTTCCGTTCCTTTGCGGTTCAAGCCGGCATAATCAGGGAGTTCAGCCTCTCATTGATGCGGTTGTCGCTTATCTTCCTTCGCCAGATGAAGTTCCGCCTGCTGAAGGAATTCATGTAAAGAGAAATGAAGAGGAAAAAATTCTTGTAAAATGCGATCCTGATTCAAAGACTCCGGCTGGTCTTGTTTTTAAAATTCAGTATGACCGCGAGGCAGGAATTCTTTGCTTTGTAAGAATGTACTCTGGAAAAATTTCAACTGGAACTCAGGTTTACAATGTTGGCAAAAAAAAGCGTGAGCGTGTAAATAGAATTCTCCGTGTGAATGCAAACCGGATGGAGCAGATGGACAGTATAAGCGCAGGAGACATTGCGGTTTTTGTAGGCTTGAAATTTGCGCAGACCGGAGATACTTTGGGTAGCGAAGGAATGCCAGTTCTTCTTGAAAGTGTAAAATTTCCGGAGCCTGTTATTTCGATTGCGATTGAGCCGGAAACAATGGGCGACCGTGCAAAACTTCAGGAAACTCTTGAAATCCTTAGCCGTGAAGATCCTACGTTTACTTTCCGCGATGACGAAGAAACAGGACAGCTTGTTATTTCTGGAATGGGAGAGCTTCACCTTGATGTTCTTGTTACCCGAATCAGAGACGACTTTAAAGTTCAGTGCAGGGTTGGTTCTCCGCAGGTTACTTACAGAGAGTCAATTTCTACTGCCGCCGATTATAAGGAAGAGTTCAGCAAAGTTCTTGCCGGAAAAGAAAATGCGGCTTGCCTCACGATTCATATTGAACCAAGAGAAACTGGTGCTGGAAATTCTTATACTTGCGCAGTGCACGACAATTCAATTCCAAAAGAAATTTATGAAGCAATTGAACAGAGTATTCAAAGCTGTTTTACTTCTGGAATACGAATGGGTTACCCTTGCACAGACATTGCGGTTTCTGTAACTGACATAAAATATGATGAGCTTACAGCTTCTACTTTTGCATTTGAAGCCGCCGCTGCCGAAGCGTTTGACAAAGCGTGCGAGTCTGCAACTCCTGAACTGCTTGAGCCGGTAATGGAAGTTGATATTGAATGTCCTTCTGAATTTGTTGGAGACGCAATGAGCCAGATTACACAGCGTGGCGGAATGATTGTTAGCATGGATGAAAAGTCAGGCGAAAGCGTAATTCATGCAAAAGCCCCAATGGCAAAAATGTTCGGCTTTTCAACAAATCTTCGCTCTGTAACTCAAGGAAGGGCAAGCTTCGGAATGGTGTTCAGCCACTTCCAGGTAAAGGTGTAAATTCTTATAGGACGCTTGAGCAAGATTGTTTACTGCGTTACTGCTTTTGCGGAAACATCTTCTCGGGCTGTTCCTTTTGCGCTGCTTGCATCGCTTCTTCTGCTGAAATTGATTTAAAATAAAAAAAGACACTTGAAAACCAAGTGCCTTTTACTGAGCTACTCGTGATTCGAACACGAGACCCACGCCTTAAAAGGGCGTTGCTCTACCTACTGAGCTAGTAGCCCATCCGTTTTTCAACGTGATTAGTATCATATACTCTAAAACAAATTTGGTCAAGAGCATTTTACTGTTTTTTCAAAATAATTCTAACAAAATTTTCCCCTTGACACAGTTTGAGTTTTCTTTTTTACTTTTATTAGTTATATGAATGGACTTGTTTTAGACGGAAGTAAAAATGTTTTTCAAGTTGAATGTGATGATGGCTTTATCCGCGAATGTTCTTTAAAAGGAAAAATCTTAAAGGACGGAAAAGGCTATTACAATCCGCTTGCGCCTGGAGACATTGTTGTGCTTGACGATGATTCCCTTGAAGAGGAAAAAGGGCTTATAAAAAATCTTGTTCCTCGGAAAAATGAATTTGTCCGCTGGAATGTAAAAAAAAGACAGCCTCAGGTTCTTGCTTCGAACTTGGATTATCTTCTGATTGTTACAACTCCCGATGAACCTCCGTTTAAGCCGCGTTTTATTGACCGTGCGCTTGTTCAGGCTGATTTTCAGAAAATAACTCCAGTGATTGTCTGCAATAAATATGAGCTTTCGCAGTCTGATGAATTTAAAGAGAGGCTTTTGAACTGGGAAGAAATGGGCTACAAGATAATCCGTTCAAGCGCAAAAACTGGAGAAGGAATCGAGGAGCTTGCGAATTTCATTGAAAACAAAACTTGCGCCTTTGTTGGAAAAAGCGGCGTTGGAAAAAGTTCTATAATAAATGTTCTTGATAACAATGTTGTTTTAAAAACCGGCAGTCTTTCTAAAAAATACGGAAAGGGAACCCACACAACTACAAAAGGGACTTTGATTCATCTTCAGCTGAATGAAGCTCTTATGGGCGGAAGAAAAGATGCGGTCGCAAATATAATCGATACTCCGGGCGTAAAAACTTTTTTGCTTCACGGAATTTCCGCGGAAAATCTTGCGCTTTATTACAAAGAATTTTTTCCGTTCATTGGAAAATGCAGTTTTGGAATGAGCTGTTCCCATATCAAAGAAAAAGGCTGTGCAATTTGCAAAGCTGTTGAAGAAGGAAAAATTTCAAAGGCGCGCTACGAGAGCTGGAAAAAAACTTTTGAAGAATTAAAGACTGGCATTTGGGGCGACTGATTTTTCAGTAAAAAAATTTTTTGGAATTTCTGATTCGATTGTAATTTTTTCTTTTGAAACCGGATGCACAAATTCTATTTTTCTTGCATGAAGCTTTATTCTGTCTGATTTTATTCCGCCGTAAAGCTCATCACCTGCAATTGGAAGATTCATACTTGAAAGCTGAACTCTTATTTGATGTGTGCGCCCTGTGTGCAGCTGGCAGTCAATTTGAATAAAACCGTTTTTTTCTGAAATTATCTTAAAATCAGTTTTTGTAAAAAGTCCACCCCTTGATTCTGGAACAATTCCCATTTTGCAAGCCGAGCTTTTTGGTGAGATTCGCGCGATGAAATTTTCAACTGTGAATTCTTTTTGTTCAGGAAGTTTTCCAGTGCAGACGGCTCTGTAGATTTTTTTTATTCCGCGGGTTTTAAACATTTCAGAAATGTCTTTGTTTACACTTCGGCTCTTTGTGAATAAAAGAATTCCGCTTGTTTCTCTGTCAAGCCTGTGCATTATTCCAACGTAAGGTGGATTTCTAAGAGAGGAATTTTTTTGCCACAAATATTTTACCGTGCAGTCGTGGGCATTTTTTCTTTGACCTGTGATTGTCTGCTCGGTTGGAAGAAAAGGCGGCTTGTTTATTGCGATTAAATATTCATCTTCAAAAAGAACATCATTTTCTGTAAGTTCAAAATCTGCGTCTTCCGGTTGTTTTTCAAAAAAGAATTTTTCCTTGTCAATTAAAACTTTTATTGCGGTTCCAGAATTTATTTTAAATGAAGGAATTCTGCATTGCCTTGAATTTATGTAGACTGCGCCGGAAACAATTAAACGTCTGATTTTGCTGTTGGAAATTTCGCCTTCAAGAAGTTCTGGAATTTTTTGCCGTAAAAATTCATTTAGAGTTTTCTTTTCGTTTGCTGTCCAGGTTTTTTCAATCATTGTTTTATAATAAACTTCATTTTGAATAAATTCAATTTCCGCCGAATTTTAATTTACAAAAAAAATGCAAGGTTCTATAATCTTGCAAATATGGAAAATCAAGAAAATTTAAAGCTTGGAGTTTGCTGGATTTTATTTTCCGCATTTGGATTTGCAGTAATGGGACTTTGCGTGCGTTTGGCAGGAAATCTTCCTTTTGTTCAAAAAACTCTTTTTAGAAATCTCATTGCGTTTTTTGTTGCTTTTTCAACTTTGTGCATGAAGGCTAAAAAGGATAAGTCGGTTTTTTATGTTCCGCGTGAGGCTTGGAAATTTTTGCTTTTAAGATCGGCTGTCGGCTCCCTTGGAATTTTTGGAAATTTTTATGCTTTGGGTTTTATGAATATTTCTGACGCCGCTATGCTGAATAAAATGTCGCCATTCTTTGCTGTGGTTGCAAGCATTTTTATTCTTGGTGAAAAGCCAAATTTTGTTTCTGCGTTTTCGTTGATTGTTGTTTTTACCGGCTCGCTTTTTGTCATTAAGCCTACATTTGATTTTGTAAAAGTTTTTCCAGCTCTTTTTGCTTTTGTCGGCGGAATGGGAGCTGGTTTTGCATCTTGCTTTGTAAGAAAACTCCATTCGTATAATGTTTGCGGCGATTTTATAATTGTGTTCTTTTCACTTTTTTCCAGCTTGCTCGCGGTTCCCTTTGTTTTCTTTTTCCATGCGTCTATGAGTTTGCCTCAAGTTTTGATTTTACTTTGCGCGGGACTTGGAGCTGCTTGCGGTCAATTTGGAATGACAAACGCGTACTTCAATGCTCCGGCTTCAAAAATTTCAATTTATGATTATTCGAATATTGTTTTTGCAGGAATTCTTGGATTTGTTTTTCTTGATCAGGTTCCAGATATTTTTAGCGTTGCAGGATATTTTATTATAATCGGAACAGCAATTCTTGTTTTTATTTACAATTCAAAAAATGCGGCTAAAAGGCAAAGTGAAAATTAGCAGGGAGTTTTGCTTTCTGCAAGGGATTTTAAAATAGATTCCATTACTTTAAAGCTTGCAGGAGTCAGCGATTCTATGTTGTCATTCTGTGTGTGGAAAAGACGCCAAGTGTAGGGCAGGTGCTCTTTGTATGAAAAGTCCGGAATGTTTTCTTCAATGCGTTTTTGCTTTGAGGATTCTCTGTTCATTACCGCATCTTCAAGAGACTTGTCGCTGTTGATTTTTCTTGCATAAAGCGAGGCTTCTTCTGCTGGCAAAAGTGTAATTGCGACCGCTGGAATTCCGCAGGCAAGAAAAGACGCATTGTCGCTGTATGGAACTGGAAGAGTCATCCATCTGCCGTCTGTGGCGCGCTTTAAAATATTTTGTGTTCTTGTGTAAAGGTCATTGAACTGCGATTTGAATTTTGCAGAAGCAAGAGAACTTAATCCGCTTTTTGAAAGAATTGGAATTTCCCCACGTCCGCAAGCATCAAAAACATAAACATCATCGTTTGTAATTCCAAGACGCTGAAAAGTTTTTGCAATTCCAAATGCGCCTTGGTTTGTTACAGTCCAGCCAAGCTCTTCTCCGTCTGTAAAGAAAATTCTTACATTATGGAACGAAGGATAATCTTTAAGCCACACCGCCCAGTTCATGAGCTGCCAGTCCGCCGCGCTGTTGTCGTTTGCGCCTGGACTTTCTTGAACTCTGTCATGGTGGGCAATTACAGTTTTTATTTTAAACTGGGGATTGTAGCTTGAAGAACCAAACTGAACTAAAATGTGATTCTTTCCGTCTATTACAACACGGTTGGAATTTACACCGCGGCTTTCAAGCCATTCTTGTATAAAATCCGCCCTATTGCAGTCTTGAGCTAGATATTCTGAAAACTCATTCGGAAAGAATCCCATATTATTTTAGTAGTCTCCGTTTCTGCGACGATTGTTTGAACCGAATCTTCTTCCGCTGTCTCTTGAAAATCCAGAACGCTCACGAGGCTTTTTTTCTTCTGCATAGTTTACGCGGATTTTGCGTCCGTCAACTTCTTTGCCTGCAAGCTCGGCAATTGCCTTGTCTGTTTCCGCAGAATCTTCCATTTCAACAAAGCCGAAACCTTTTGATTGGTTTGTATCGCGGTCAATAATAATTGTTGCAGAAACAACATTTCCATAAGCAGAAAACAATGAGCTCAATGTATCTTGTGTTGTTGCATAGCTCAAGTTTCCAACATAAAGTCTTTTTGACATAAATAATTCCTTGCAGATTCACAAAGCCTTGGCAAGGAATCATGCAATATTAAAATACTATGGAAAAAATGCGCTGTCAAGTAAAATTGCCTTTGATAAACGGATCAAACGCATTATAAATGTATTCAGCACAAAACTGGCTCCCATGCACGGTTTCCTGGTTCAAAACCGCGCAATAATGCGCTGCACGCTGATTGTTGCAAAGCAACTATAGAATTGCCCGCTCACGCGGTCGCAACAATCAGAGTGTTTTTGCCCCGGGAACCGTTCCTTCCCGCAAACTTTACTTAAATTATTTATAATGCGTTTGCCCTGCCTTTGATAAATTTATCCTGTTGATTTTTAACATTCTGTGTTATAATATCTTTTACATGAAGAAAGAAGAATTTTATGATTTGCTGGAAAGTATTCCAAAAGCCGAGCTCCATGTTCATGAGGAGGCTGTTTTAAGCAGGGAAACCGTAAAGAAAGTTTATAAGCGTAATTTTAATCAGGATATGTCAGATGAGGAATTCAATTCTCTTTTTGAATACGATGATTTGACGGGCTTTCTTTCTTCCTTTATAAAAATCCAATCTTATTTTACAAACATAAATGACTTTGAATATATGTTCAAGGATTTTGAAGCTTACTTGAATAAAAATAATATTATCTATTGCGAAACTTTTTTCAGTCCGACTTCGCATTTAAAGAAAGGCTGGAGTTTCCACGACATGATCAGCATTGTTCAAAAAAGCATTGAGCGCATAAAAGAAAATTCCGGGCGCACTGTAAAACTCATTGTTGATGTGAGCCGCTCGTTTGGCGTGGAAAACGCAATGAAAAATCTAGACCTTGTGCTTGCTGAAAAAAATCCTTATATCGTTGGAATCGGGCTTGGCGGAGATGAAAAAAAAGGACCTGCCGCGGAATACAAGGATGTTTTTGTAAAGGCAAAAGAAAACGGACTTCATGTTGTAACTCATGCAGGAGAAAGCTGTGGCGTTTTTTCCATGAAAGACAGCTTGGAGCTTTGCAAGGCTGAACGGCTTGGTCACGGAATCGCCGCTGCTCAAGATGCTGATTTTATGAAGTATCTTGAGGAAAATAAAATTCCGCTTGAAGTTTGCCCTACAAGCAATATTTTTATCCTAAAAGAATTCAACGGCGATATGAAAAATCATCCTGTAAAAAAACTTTATGATGCGGGAGTCTTTGTTACTCTGAATACAGATGATCCTACATTCTTTAAAGTTTCGCTTATTGATGAATACTGGAATATTTACAAAGATCAGAATTTCTCATTGGACGAAATAAAAGAGATTATCAAGAATGGATACAAGGCTGCTTTTATTTCCAAGGAAGAAAAAGATGACTATTGTAAAAATGTTGATTCTGCCTGGGACGCTTGGTTTAAAAAACATCCAGACGCAAACTAACAGAATAATCTGAATTTTGTTATTGGCATTTAAATATTGTTGCCGTGCAAGTCGCAAATCTGATATGCACGGCAATTTTTTTGTCATCTTTTAATTTTTACAGTAAAACTAATCTTGGTTTCTTTTCCTTGCCAGTCAGTTATTTTTAAAGTTCCTCTTCCGGCAGTGCCAGTTGTTTTTACGTAGATTCCGGACATTCCGCCTTTAAGAGAAACTGCTTGTGGTCCGATTATTTCAATTGCTCCTTCTGCTTCTGCAAGTACAGCTTCCTGCATAAAAGGCTGAAGGTTTCCGTTTTCGTCTTCTGCCCGCAAATGAACTTCTGCAACATCGTAAGTTTCTTCTTCTATTAAAATTGTGCGGCTGACTTGCGTTTTTAAAGAGGCATTTTTGCATATTGACTTTACAAGCGTTTTTACAGTCTTGCCGTTTTTTATCGCTTCAAATTTATAAGAAGAAGATTCTCCGCCCCAGTTGCCTATGTATTTTCCAAAGAGTGCAATTAGTTTTTCTTTCGAAATAACACGCATTGCAAAAAGCTTTGCGGCTTCCAGTTTATATTTTGCAGGAAGACTGTTCTGCCCGAATTTTCTTATTGCAAAAATCAGCTCTTTTATTTTTTCACTGTTCTTTGCAGAAATTCCTTCTTCATCAATGAGCCTGTTTCCGATTATGTCGTCAACAAGAATCGGTCCGTGCGCAAGATTTTTAAACGGTGAATCAGACGCTTTGAATTCCTTGATGAAAATGTTATTTACAAAAAGCTTTACGGAATCAGCGTTTGTAAAAATCCACAGGTCGCCTAAAAGTCCTTCGTTGTATTCTCCGATGCTCATGTTGGAATTTACTTCAATAAAATCCCCTGTAAAGTCTTCCTGGCTTTTATAGACAGCGGCTGCCAGCTTTGGATTTCTGAACATATCCATTACGCCGTGGTAGCAAATTCTGTCCCCGGAACCGAATTCCTTGTGAGTGTTGTAGTCGAAGGCGCACCAGCCACTTGAGCCTGCGCAGTCATCGTGTCCTGCAACGCTGTCAAGAACTGTGGCGTGCCTTATTGCGTGTTCAGTTCTTCTTTGCTCAGTGTCGAATGATTTTGTCGGGAACATGTGGCCTGAATGTTCTGTTACTAAATATCCGCCGTGGCTTTTTGTAACTTTGATTTTATCAAGGCTTCCGGCGTTTTTACCTGAATGGCTAAAGTCGTTGTAAGTATATACATCTTCCAGCAAGTTGCTGTTCTTGATGCATCTTACGCCGCCAGTTGGACGAGTTGAGTCTGTTTTGTGCGCAAGGAAATTTGTCGCCTTGTAGAATTCGTCATCGTCCTTGCTTTCATTTATTCTTACACCCCACATAAAGACTGAAGGATGATTTCTGTACTGCGAAATCATTTCATCTTCGTTTTCCAAAGCCTGCGCTTTCCAGGCGTCGTCGCCAATGTGCTGCCAGTCCGGAAATTCCGTGAACACAAGAATTCCAAGTTCATCGCATCTTTCTATAAAATATTTGCTCTGCGGATAATGCGAAGTCCTTACGTAGTTTACGCCAAGCTCGAATTTTAAAATGTCGGCATCTTCTTTCTGGATATTCTTTGGCATTGCGTATCCCACGTAAGGGTATGACTGATGTCTGTTCAGTCCGCGCAGTTTTATTTTTTTTCCATTGAGATAAAATCCGGTTTCATCAAATTTTATTTCCCTGAATCCGAATCTTACAGTTTTTTTGTCTGCAATTTTTCCCTTTGGATTTATAAGTTCTGTAACAAGATTGTAAAGAACCGGCTGCTCAAGAGTCCACGGATGAACCGGCTGTGCGTCCGCCGCAGTAAGAATTTTGTTTCCCGGAACGCCTGTGTTTATCTGTGCCACCACAGAACTTGAACTTTCCACTCGCTGAACAATTGAATATCCTTCCGCGTCAGAAGAATTCAAAGTTATCTCTGTTTCAAAATGGCTCGCCTTGGTTTTTATAAAAATGTCTTCTATATAAATAGGATTTTTTATATTAAGATAAACGTCTCTGTAGATTCCTCCGTAAGTCATGTAGTCGATTACAAATCCAAATGGCGGAATGTTTAAAGACTCGTGGCTGTCCAGTTTTAATGCAAGCAGGTTGTTTCTTCCTGCCGGCAAAAGAGAATCTGTCAAGTCAACTGTAAAAGCTGTATATCCGCAACTGTGCCTTGCAAGAAATTTTCCGTTTAAAAAAACATCGCACTGATGAGCCGCGCCTTCTATTGTAAGAAGAATTTTTTTTCCTGCCCATTCTTTTTCTGTCTTAAAAAATTTTCTGTAAATGCTCAGCTTTTGATATTCGCTTTCATCAAATCCGTTAAAAGGAGTTTCGCAAACTGAATGCGGAATTCTTACCTGCTCGAATTTTCCCTTGTATTTTGAATCCAACATTTTTTCATTGAATGACGGAGAAAATTCCCAGCCGTTGTTAAAATAAATTCTATCTTTCATTCTTTTAGTCTATTCAAAAGAATTTTTATCGTCAAGGTTGAAGCTGCCAGTTTAATTGTAAAAAAGTCGCTTGTTTTGCGACCTTTTATGAAAAAGTGTTCTTATAATTTGTAAAAAATCGCTTCTTTCTTCTTGGCAAAAGTCGGGGAGAATAGAATGAAGTTATATTATTTTTATTGGAGGGCTTTTATGAAAAAGCTATTGGTTGCTGGGTTTTGTCTTTTGGGAGCTTTGTGCTTTATGCAGGCTCAGAATGTTGACTGGAAGAACTATGGAGCGGGAATTGAGGAAGGAGATTTTATTGTCCGTGGCGACATTGGATTTTCTAGGCACTGGAAAAGTTTGCCTTATGACGGCTCTATGAAAGTTCCGTATCTTGAAGCGTCTGTTGAATACACAAAAAAGCTTGGCGAGCTTCCTCTTGGATTTGGCGGATTCATCGGATATTCTCAGGACAAGATGAAAGAAACTGCTTCGTTCGGAGTTGAAGATGTTCCTGACTACGAATGGAAAGGCGAAATGAATTACATCAACTTGGGCGCGCTTGCAAACTATCATATTCAAGTTCCCGTAGAAAAACTTGATTTGTACGCAGGACTTCGCCTTGGACTTGAATTCTGGAACTGGAAAGTTGATTACAAATATCCTAGTTACGAACCAGTTTATAATTATGGTTATCTTGTCAGCTATAAATATAAAACTGAAAAAGAATCAATCAAGAAAAACGGAACAAATTTTTATGCTGGAATAAACTTTGGAGCTTCATATTTCTTTACTGAAAAATTCGGCGCGAATATTGAAGTAGGTTATCCTCAATTTATAAAAATCGGCGGAACTGCAAAGTTCTAGGATTGAAAATTCTGCACCTTTACCTTTTATTAATTCAGAACTATAAGCACGGAATTTTAAGAGTTTTTAGCATGGTGTAAGTATTACAAATTCGTGTCATTGACTCCATACCCCCTCTATGATATAGTTAAAACCGAGGTGAATTGATAAAAACATTACTTCACCTCGGTTTTAATTTAGGGTGGATTGTATGATAGGACGAAAAAAAGAAACAACTGAACTAAATAAACTCTATGATAAAAACAGTGCAGAATTTGTTGCAATATACGGACGTCATCGTGTTGGAAAAACATATCTTGTTGATGAAACCTTCTCAGGACGAATTACATTTCGCCATGCAGGTTTAGCACCTGAAGATCAAAAGAATGATATAGGTCAACTAAAAAATCAATTGGAACATTTCTATAAATCTCTTCTCCTTCATGGAATGGAAGAATGTGAAAAACCTAAGAATTGGTTTGATGCATTTTTCCTTTTAGAAAAATTCCTGCAAAAAATTGATGCGGGGACAAAACAGCTAATCTTTATAGATGAATTACCATGGCTTGATACACCTCGTTCAAATTTCATTCAGGCATTTGAAGGCTTCTGGAATACATGGGCCTGTCATCGAAAGAATCTTATGCTGGTTGTCTGTGGTAGTGCAAATTCATGGATACTAGATAAACTGATAAATGCCCATGGAGGGCTTTATAATAGGGTAACGCATGAAATGAAGCTCTCTCCATTTACACTTTCTGAATGTGAAGATTTTTATAAGGCAAATAATGTAAAAATCTCCAGATATGATATAGTTCAAAGTTACATGGTATTCGGCGGTATCCCTTTTTATCTGGGATATGTAAACGGAGAATATAGTCTTCCCCAGAATATTGATAACATCTGTTTTGCAAAGAATGCTCCGTTAAGAGATGAATATGACAGACTTTTTGCATCTGCATTTGAAAATCCAGATTATATAAAAGCGATTGTCAACCTGTTAGGAACAAAGAATGCTGGTTATACAAGAGCTGAAATTTTAGAAAAATTAGATATTTCAGATGGAGAAACCTTTACCAAAAGCTTAAAAGCTCTTCTTGCAAGTGATTTCATTGTAAAATATTATCCATTTGGCTTAAGCAAAAGAAGTGTTCATTACAAGCTAGTAGACCCATTTTGCATATTCTATCATCATTTTATGAAAAACCTGAAAACGACAAATGAAAAATTCTGGCAGCAGAATAATACTTCTCAATCCCTATCATCATGGCGTGGTTTTGCTTTTGAAAACGTATGTTTCAACCATGTGGAACAGTGCAAAAAGGCTCTCGGCATTTCTGGTGTAGTTACACAAACTTCTGCATGGTCTAAAAGACCGGATGACGAAGAAGGAACTCAGATTGATTTGCTTATTATTCGAGATGATAATGTAACAAATATGTGTGAATTGAAGTTTTACAGTGGAGAATATGAAGTAGACAAGCCTTATTATAAAACTCTGCTCACAAGAGAATCCCTTCTTCAAAAAATGGTATCTCCAAAAGTTGTAATCCGCAGCACATTAATAACAACCTTTGAGTTAAAAAAAAATGAGTATAGTAGTGTATTCTCTAATGTTATTTTGATGGATGATTTATTTGAAAAATAGTTACTCGATACTTTGGCGATAAGTGTATAAAAATAAGAGTTATCGCCGAAATATTTAATATTCTTAAAGTCCGATGTGGGCGTTCTCTTCAAAAACAGCTCATCACCGCAAATGTCACCTATCAGCTTTCCCTTAAAATATACAAGGAATCCGCCCATCATAGATTTTATGACAATATCGCCTGCTTGAGAGAAACAGTCGCGGACATATTCATTAAACTCATTCATCATGATTATCTCTCCATATAAAACTCAACCTGCTCTCCAGGCGGTCCGTAACAGAAAGCCATGCCATCATCATCAGTAAGAAGGGCCATATATCGAATTGCACCAAGGCAGTGATTTCCATCAGCATTAGTAAAAATCTCAAGCAGACCGTTTCCGGTATCAATCATCATACCTTCAGCCCACTCGCGTATAACTTTCAAACCAAGAAGCTCAATATAAAATTCGCGGACCTTGGCAAGTTCTTCTGCTGTTCCGCATTTCATTTTTTGCCTCTTGATTTATTATAGCAGAGATTTATACATAAGGCACTGTATAAATTATTCCCGATTATCTGAAAATCAGCTGCTGAGTATCTTTTACAAGTTTAATAAAAGCTTTTGTTGAATTGTCTTCAGTATTCTCAAAATTAAGTATAAAACCTTCAGTTCGCAGCTTATACCTTTCAAGTTCTATTTTTTCTGCTTCTGTTTTGACCGGAAGAATTGTATTTATTTGAGCTTTTTTTCTTAGATCCATCAAACTGAAAGCAACAGATTTTGAATACCTTTTAAGATATCTCTTTGCTTCAGGTGACAAACTTGGAGTGTATTTTATTGGCTTGTTTTTCTTATATGCTTTTCTAAAACCTTCCCAAACCTTGATTATTTGGTTAGCTTCTGAATTGAACAATCTATAATCCATATCTCCTGGCAAAATAGTTCTAATAAACTCTTCAGCAAGACTTAACTGTGCTAATATAGCCAAATTATCCTCCGTATAAAACTCCGCGTTCAGCGGCGATGCACGAGGCATCGAATCGCAGTTTTGCCAACGGCAAAATCTGCAGAAGATGTCCAATAAGTTCTGAATGTCATTGTTGAACAAATTCTAAATGATTGTAATATATGCATTTAGAATTTCGGGTCAAGCCTATAAATGACAAAAAAGATACTTATTGGACAGCCCCTACACGCTGATTGTTGCAAAGTAACTATAGAACTACCTGCTCATGCGGTCTCAACAATCAGAGTGTTTTTGACCCAGGAACCGTTCCTTCGCGCAAACTTTACTTAAATTATTTATAATGCGTTTGCCCTGCTTTTTGAGTTCTATAAAATCTATTTTATCTGGTTCAATGCGCTTACAACAGCGTCAACACCGGCGCGGCCAACGTTAGTCGATTTTCCAGCTCCCCAGTACTGGTTTCCGTCTTCGCACGTAATCTGTACATAGGCAACTGCGGAAGTATCATTTCCTGTTCCAATACTATGCTCATGGAATGCCGTTATGCTGAACTTAGGAGCAGGAATTTCAGAAAGCGCGCCAGCAAATGCGTCAAGAGGTCCGTTTCCAGTTTTTCCGATTGAATAGCGTTTTCCTTTCCATTCAACAACAGCGCGGCAAGAAGTAGACTCGGAATTTTCTTTTCCTTCAAGATGAGTTTCAGCCAAATCAACAATTGAAAGATTTCCTTTCGCTTCAAGCCAATGCTTAACAAAAAGATTGTAGATTTCAGACTTGTCAAGCTCACGCTGGGATTCATCGGCAGCTTTCTTTATCAGCTCGCCAAGAGCAGGATGCATTGCCTTTGGAAGACAAATTCCGTATTCCTGCTCAAGAATATAAGCCGCTCCGCCTTTTCCAGACTGGCTGTTGATTCTGATGATTCCCTCGTACTGCCTGCCAATGTCGTGCGGATCAATAAGAATGTAAGGTACATCCCAAAGCGCGTTTTTAGGCATTTTTGTGCGCGCAGCCATTCCTTTTCTAATTGCGTCTTGATGGCTTCCGCTGAACGCAGTAAACACAAGCTCGCCAACATAAGGAGTACGCGGATTTATTTCCATTTCCGTAAACTTTGTATAAAGCTCGCCGACGCTCTGAATGTCATGGAAATCAAGCTGAGGATCTATTCCCTGGCTGTACATATTCAATGCAACATTCACGATGTCTAGATTTCCTGTCCGCTCTCCATTTCCAAAAAGGCAGCCTTCAACTCTGTCTGCTCCGGCAAGCAAAGCTAGCTCGCAGGAAGCAACGCCAGTTCCACGGTCATTGTGGCAATGTGTGCTTATAATTATGTTCTGGCGGTCGGAAATATGCTCTGCAAAATATTCAATCGCATCCGCATAAACATTCGGCGTATAGCATTCAACAGTTGTCGGAAGATTCATAATAATTTTGTTGTCCGCAGAACAGCCCCATTCATTTTTTACAGCCTCGCAGACTTCAACCGCATAGTCAATTTCAGTATGTGAAAAACTTTCCGGGGAATATTCAAGGCGGATTCTTTTTCTGTCCTCGTCGGAAAGGCAGGACTTTATGCACTTTACGCCGTCAACCGCAATCTGCTTGATTTCTTCCTTGGATTTATTGAAAGTATATTTTCTCTGCGCAGGTGAAGTCGAATTATAAATATGGAAAATCGCCTGTTTGCAGCCCTTGAGAGATTCCATAGTTTTCTTTACAAGAGCCTCGCGCGCCTGACACAAAACCTGAATCGTAACATCATCAGGAATATGATTTTCTTCAATAAGACGGCGGATAAATTCATATTCAGTGTCGCTTGAAGCAGGAAATCCAACTTCAATTTCTTTAAATCCAAGTTTTACAAGCAAATCAAAAAACGCAAGCTTTGTATCAATTCCCATTGGATTTACAAGAGCCTGATTTCCATCTCTTAAATCAACAGAACACCAGACCGGAGCCTTTGTTATTTTGTTTGAAGGCCACTTTCTGTTCGGAAGCTCAATGTCGCCAACGCGCGCATACTTTCCGTTCGGATTCATACTTGCATTCATAAATACCCCTTGTTTTATAAAAATACATTTTAATATAAAAAAAAGACCTGCCGCCAAACGACAGGTCTGTAATTTACAATAATAAGCAACTTACTAGCAACCGTCAGTCCGGCAAACAAAAGAGAAATCTAGTGCTAGTAGAAGAATTGCTTTTTTCATATAAATAGACTTTACAGCAAAGCATATAACGATGTCAAGAGAATGAAAATGAAATGTTTTCAAACATTTTCAAAAATTCCAAAAACAAAACTCAATGCATAAGCACAAAAAGCTTGTTCAGCGAATTTATAAAGTCTTCCGTTGACTCCTTTAGTTTTTTTAGGAACTCATCATCTCTTAAAGTTCCAAGCACAGCATTTTTTTCCTCTTCATTTCTAAATGTTATTGAGCGGAAATAATCTGTGAAATCTTTTTCGCGTATAGAAATCGAAGACTCAAGCATATTCATTGCAACAAAAGCAACGTCCTGCAAAATATCTTCAAAGTCGCCGGCATTAAATTCTGTAATTTTCTTGGAATAAAGAAATTCTATTATATAAACGGAATAGCGCGCCTTATATTCTGTGTAGTTTTTCTGGCAATCATCGTAATAAGTGTGAACTTGCTGCCAATTGTTTATACAATGCGATTTTATTTTTTCAAAAAGCCCTTCAACTTTTTCTTCTGGAATCAACTGGCCGCCAACATTGTACCATTTCGTATAAAGCGGAATTTTTTCAATTTCAGAAAAATCAGTCTGACAAAGACTTTCGCGGTTGTTTTTTAAAACATATTCCATCAAACTTTCAGCCGCAAAATACTTTAAAACACGGCGGTATTCCTTGTAGCCTTGCGCAGGCTTGTAAATAATCGCTCCGAATTTTTTCTGGCAACGGTCATCAGTAAGAAGAAATTTTGAGTCTGGATTCTGATGAAGATAATCTTTTGCAATCTGAAGAAGCGAAGCGGAATCCTTTGCAGACTTTGCAAGCTCCCGGAATTCTTCAAGAAGCTCAGGATTGGAATTTTCCTTTGTCATTTTCCTGCAATCATCAGACGGAAGCTTTAAATATCTTGAAGTAAGTTCAACAAGCCTGTTAATAGAAAAAACAATTTCCTGCACAGTATCCGGGGCAAGAGGATTCGTTTCAATGTGCTGAACTTTTATAAACCTTTTGTCGCGCGCCTGAAATTTATATTTATTGCGCACAATTGCAAACATATTATGCAAAAACCAGTAAGCAGGAATAATATGAACAGTGCAGTCTTCGTAGCTTGGAGCAACCAAAGAAAATGGATAAGTTATATTCAGCTCATTTACATAGCTACCTTTTGAAGCAAGAACAAATGAAGCGAATTTTGAATCAAACTTAAAATCCGAGCAAAGTCCAGGCCAGAATCCACGGCCAGCAATCATCTCGCAGTCAGGACTTCTTGAATTGTGGTTAGAACCAATTGTCGCCGCAGAAGCTATATTGCTCTGCCCCATTACAGTTGAAGCAATCAGGAATGAAGAATTGTGATGCTGCTCATGGAAAGGAAAAATCAAGTTATTTAAAAGCTCGCAGCATGAAACTGTAGAATTGTCTCCAAGCACAGAATTTAAAAGACGTGCGCCGTATTTCAAGTGGCAGTTTCTTCCAATGACAAAACGGACTGCTATAGCCTGATAAAAAACATGGCTTCCAAAGCCCATTATTCCATTGACCATCTCCACGCCTTCTCCAATCTGGCTAGGCTCGTCCTCCGAAGAAAGAATCGTAATGTTTTTAAGCTTTAGAGCGCCTTTTATGTAAGCGCATGAACAGATCTTCACATCTTTTAAAAGCGTTGAATTTTTTATGACAACATCATCTTCTACAATTCCATAAGTTCCAAGCTCTTTTGATTTTCCAAATTCAGTGAGTTCAACAAAACGCTGCATAAGTTCTTTATCTTCACGGAATCTTGACCATAAAAAAGCATCAGCCGGAATCATATCAGTAAAAGGAAGAACTGCACGCCGGTTATTTTCGTTGCCAACGCCAATCCAAATTCTATTTGACTCAGGCTCGCCTTCTTTTAAAAGTCCCTCTCCAAATTTTGAATGTTCCGTGCACGACATTTCCATTATATTGAAGAGAATTACACGAGAGCCGATTTTGTAGTTTTCAAGATACCTTACATTTTGAACAGCGCAATTATCACCAATGCAAACATTCTTTAAATTTGAACTGTAAATTCCTGTCCGAAGCTTTAAATCATGGAACGAAATTTCAGAATCGAAAAGTTCTCCAATAATAACAGTTCCAGAAAAATCGCTCTGGCGGATTTGCGACGGATTAAATTTCCCATATTCAGAGCTTACAAAAAAATTTTTCCATTCAGAATCGGACGAAGAATTCCCATTTTTTTCTAGAATTGCAATTTCTTCAGATGTTGGGTTTCTCTTTCCCTTTATAAAATCAGGATTTATTTTTTTTAAATTATCTATTTTAGAAGATGGAATTATCTTTAGCATAAATTCTATTATATACGACAAGTCAAGAAAAGCCAAGAAATATTTCAATTGGAAAAAACAAACATGAATGTTATAATGAAAACATGGCAAAAAAGATCTTCTTATGCGCAGCATTTTTTTTCTGTATTAACTTTGTTTTTTCCCAGGCCGAATCAGAAAAGGAAAACAAGCCGGAGCTAAGCATTTCAACACTTCAAAACGGACTCACAGTTTTTATACTTCCTGATGAAACAAGCGCGCTTTTAAATATTGAACTTGTTGTAAAAGCAGGTTTTTCAAGCCAGACTTCATCCACCGCGGGATTTTTTCCTTTATACACAAGGCTTTTTTCAAAATCAGAAAAAGCAAAAGAAATCTTAAAAGCGTTTTCGATACAGTCAGAATGCAATGCGGATTCTTCTATGTTCAAAGCAAAAGTTCCGCCTGAAAATTTAAAGATTTATCTGGAACAAATTGCACAATGCGCCGCTTCTCCAAATTTCAGCGACAAAGACATTGAAGATGAGCTTTCGCAAATGAAAACAGAAAGCCTTGCATATTCAAAAAGCACAACAGGATTTATAAACAGCGCAATTGACTCGCGGATCTTTTACAAAGAACCTTGGAAACATGATTCTGGAATTTATCCGGCAATTTTTTCAGGCTACAATGCAAAACAAGCAAGAGCAATTTTATATAATTTTGTTTCAAAAGAATTTTATACGCCATACAACAGCGCGCTTTTTATCACTGGAAATATAACAGAAAAAAAGGCTCTGGAAATTTCTCAGGAAGCATTTAAAGACTGGAATTCCAAAAGCACAGATTCAGTCTTTGAAAAATTCAAAACTGAAAATTCGCAGCAACGCAAAAGTAAAAAATTTGTTCTTGCAGCAAATGAGTTTTCTTCGGAGCTTACACAGATTGTTGTTCAATACACTTCACTGTCTCAAAACCAGGCGGATATTTTGTCATGCGCTTTCAACAATGAAAAATCAAAATATAAAACAATGGTTCCGCAAATTCCAGAACTAAATATAAGAAGCGCAGATTTTATAACAGCAGCCTCTGCAATAAAAAATGGAAACACAAGATTTATTTTGCAAGCATTAATCGAAGAACCTCCGAAAGGAAAAAACATTGCAGACCAAGCGCAGACTTTTTTAGCCGGAACAGCGGAATGCGCAAATCTTACCGAAGATGAAATGAAACTTGCACAAAATGAATTAATAAAAAAATACCAAGAACTTGAAGGAAATTCCAGCAATTTAATTTACAAACTTGCAGAATTCTGGGCAATGAATAAATTTGAAACACCTGAAACTTTTTACCAGAACTTTGAGAAATCCGTTTTTCAAGTAGAAAATGAAACATCAGAAAATATTTCAAAAGCAATTTTAAATGAAGAACCTTATATTTTTTTGCTCGTAAACAACACTGTTTATAAAAAGAACAAAAAATCATTTGATGAACATGGATATGAACTTGCAACACAAGAAAACGCCTCTTGGTACACAAATGAACTTCTTGCAAAAAAAGCAAAACAAGAAATGCAAAAGGCACTTGAAAAATCCAAAGCAAATAAAAACCCAACGATAGAAATAAGACCAGCAGATTACTTTTATTTTAACAGCATAGAATCCATAAAACATCAAGAATTAAAAAATGGAATTCCTGTGTCAGTTAAAGAAAATCCAAAGTCAAAAACTGTCGCAGTTTGCATTTCAATTTCAGGCGGAAAATTGGCATCCCCAGAATCAGAAAAAAGTTTAAGAGCTGTTTTAATTTCCGCAGTTGCAAAAAATTCTAAAATAGTAAAAATAACAAGTCAAACAGACGAAACGATTTCATACATTTTATTTGAAGTCTTCAAAGAAGAACTAGAAAATGCACTCAAAAAGATTTCAGACGCACTGATTTATGAAACAGTTACTCCAGTGCAGGGAGACTTGCTTTTTAGAGAAGAAGGATATGAACAGAGACTGAAAAACGCAGATTTAGGTTTTCAAATGAAATCAAACGCTCTTGCATATCTTTACCGTTCAACTCCATTCAGCAAAATTTTTAGAATAGAAGAAAAAGAACGCAACGCTTCGTCATACCAAGCATTGCTCTTAGAATACACAAAACTTTTGGACGCTTCATTGTACTCAATTGTAATTTGCGGCGATATTGAATTTAATAAAGCCATAAAATATTGCCAAGACACATTTGAAATTTTAAAGGAACAATCCGAACGAAAAGAACTTGAACTTCCAAAACCATCATTCAAAAACAAAGAAAGAAAAGTCCAGCTCAAGCATATTTACACAACGGATCTTCCTGCAAAACTTGCACCCAAAGAATCTCCAAGACTTGTTCCAACAAAAAACTTTTTTGATCCGGCGCAGATTTATTTTAAATCGCCATACAATACAGATGAAGATGTAGAAATTTTCAATTCGCTGCTTTCAATGTTGTGCACAGAAATTCAATCTGTTCTTGGAAACGAAATTTCATGCAAGGCAGAAGAAGCTTCAATAAAAATTCCAGTCGGAATAATTCAAGCAGACGAATTAAAAAGAACAGGAATATTTTTTGACGCCTACAAAATTGCAAGAGAAAAACTTATCAAAGAACTTTCTGAAGAAGAATACAAGAACTGGACTTGCGAAAAAATAAAAATTCAGTGGAAGCAAAAAAATCTTTCCGCAACACAAACCAACAGCGGAACAGCAAAAGCCATGGCCATATTTCAGAAAAAAAAACAGTACTTGACAAATTATCTTTACATTGAAAATTCTACGCCGCAAGACTTTTTAGATGCAATGGAAAAATATTTTCCAGCAGAGCCATTGATGAAAGTTTATTCCGCGGACTCAAAGAAATAGCATTTTCTATCTGAAAAAACTGAATCCATAAAAATATCATTTTCATCAACAGGGATATTTTCCTTAATCTGAAAATCAAAGCAAAGTCCGGCTAGAAAAAGTTCACAGTTATTCTGGGCGCATTTCTTTTTTAAACTAGAAAGATAAATATCGTAAAATCCCATTCCATGTCCAAGCCTCTGCCCCTTGCTTCCAAATGCCACGCCCGGAACAACAACGCATATTTTCTTTTGTACAAAATTATCAGCATTGAACAAGTTTTGTTTTTTTTCAATCGGCTCGCTAATTCCAAATGCTCCAGTTTCAAGCTGCTTAAGAATTTTTATTGAATTGTCAAGAATATAGAAATTCATCGTTTGAGTTTTAGGAACAACTTTTGGAACAGCAACGATTTTATTTTTCATCATAAGCGAGCAGTTTATTTCTTGTGGAGAAATTTCATTTTTTAAATCTATATAAGAGAGCACAATATCAAAATTATTTTTCAAGACAAATTCAAAAAGCAAACCGCACGCTTTTTTTGACGCGGAAAGTTTTTTCTCTGCACTTACTGCGGACAATTCAGTTTTCAAAAGCTTCCTAAGTTCATTTTTTGTCATGCGAAAATATTAAACTATTTAAATATAAAAAGTCCAGTTTTCTTGTAAAAATCCAAAATAAAATATAAACTTTTTTTATGAAAGATTCTTTTGCTTCTGTAAAAACTGACGAAAAAAATCCAAAGTGGCAGCAATGCATAAAACGCGAAAACACACTTTACAACCGCGGAAATGACATAAGATCAGAATTTGAGCGCGACTACACAAGGCTTCTTCATTGCGAAGCATACCGTCGCTTAAAGCACAAGACACAAGTTTTTTATGCTCCACAAAATGACCATATCTGCACAAGAATTGAGCACGTAAACCACGTTGCCAGCGTAAGCGCGACAATCGCAAAATACTTGGGACTGAACCAAGAACTTACGGAAGCAATCGCAATCGGACACGACATAGGACACGCTCCGTTTGGACACACAGGAGAAGACATTTTAAATTCCCTCATTAAAAATCAGAAGGAAGGAAAAAACGCTCCAAAGAAATTCTGGCACGAACGCAACAGCCTTTTCTTCGCAGACTTTATAGAAACACTTCAAGACCCAGACGGAATTTCAAAGAATCTTGACTTGACTTATGCAGTGCGAGACGGACTTATTTGCCACTGCGGAGAAATTGACCAGCAAGGGCTCAAGCCGCGAGAAGAAGCAATTGACTTGTATTCAATAAAGCGGCCGGGAATTGTCCAGCCATTCACTTGGGAAGGGTGCATTGTAAAGACAAGCGATAAAATCGCATTCCTTGGCAGAGACATAGAAGACGCAAGATCCTATCATATTCTTGACATGGCGGCATACAGACAGCTACGCGAAATTGTAGGCGCAACGCTTGGACTTGGTCCAAACAAAAAATATTCCCTGCACACAACAAACGGAGCATTCAGATCAGGCAGAGCCGTAAATACAACAGTTTTAATAAACGACATGATTGTAGACTTATGCGCACAAAGTTCCCCAGAAAACGGCATTTGCTTTAGCGAGCCGTATTTTAAATTCATACATGAACTAAAAAGATTTAGCCTTGCAAACATTTACAATAACTGGCGGCTTTTAGAATTCCAGCGTTATGCGGAAAATGTGCTTTCGTGCATTTACAGAACGCTTATGAAAATTCAAGTTTACGCCCAGAACAGACGAGTTGAAAATGTCCTGCGCTATTCCCCGGAACTTCAAAAAACTTTTTCAGACTGGCTTGTAAAATACACAAACTACAATCCACAGAAAAAAGAAATCATGCGTTACAAGACAAAAGAAGTGTTCGACGTGAACGACAACGAAAGTTGGGAAAAATGCATTGTTGAATACATAAGCGGAATGACCGACCAGTACGCAATCAAAGTTTACGAAGAAATAATTTCATTTTAGAGCATAAAAACAAAATGTCTTACACAGAAAATTTAAAATTCAAATGCGCGCAATGCAAAAACTGCTGTTGTCTTAAAGGCGGAGTTGTTCTTCTAAGCAAAACTGATCTTGAAAAGCTTTGCAAATGGGCTGAACTTACAAAAGAGCAATTCACAGAAGTTTACTGCCGCAAGCTAGAAAATGCCGACGGAAAAACATATTTGTGCCTAAAAGACAAAAACAAAACTGAATGCATATTCTGGAACAAAGAAAAAGGCTGCGAAGCATACAACGCGCGTCCAGTCCAATGCCGAACCTACCCTTTTTGGACAAAAATCCTAGAGACCAAATCATCATGGGAAGCTGAAAAAAACTTCTGCCCGGGAATAAATGAAGGCAATGAGATTCCGCAAGAAGAAGTATGCGTACAATTAAAATTATACGAAGAAAATAAAAAACATCTGATTATAGTTTAGATAATATTTTAATATCATTACCGGACTTGCCCAGATAATCTATAAAAATTTACAAAAAAAGTGAAAATTTTTCTTGACAGCGCAGAAAAGTGGATTTACAATTTTTACATCAACACGTGTAAATAAACCGTGCGTAATCATTCAATCAAACTGTTCCCAGCGCACTCATCTCACAAACCCAACTTCATTTTTTTATCAGGAGGAAAAATGAAAAAAACACTTACTGCCATTCTAACGCTCTTTTTTGCAGCAGGTCTTTCTTTTGGTCAGAATCTTTTAAACGACAGTTCCTTTGAAAGCGGAAACTTAAGCACTTGGAACTTAACAGGCGACAGCGCAGACTGCTATGCTGAAAAAAACAAAGGCAATGCGCATTCAGGAGAATGGAGCTACCACTACTGGAAAAAAACAGCATTCACTGCTTCACTCGATAAAAAAATCACAGGACTTTCCAACGGAACTTACAAACTTTCTGTATGGTCAATGGGCGGTGGAGGCGAAAACGCAATCAAACTTTTTGCTCGCAACTTCGACAATTCTGGAAAAGAAATTTCAGCGCAGATAAAAAACACCGGCTGGAAAAAGTGGAAGCAGTATTCAATTGAAATTCCTGTTCAGAACAGAGAAGCTGAAATTGGAATTTTCGTTGACGCGAACAAAGAAAACTGGGGAAATCTTGACGACATAGAGCTTGTAAAGCTTAACTAATTTTTTAACAAGGAAACAGACTATGAAATTTATAAAGAAAAACATTTTTACCGCGGTATTTTTTTCAGCATTTGCAATTCTTCTGGGGGGGGCACTCATTTCTTGCAGCAACGGAAGCTCAAGCAGCGATGAAGACGACGATGAAAGCTCATACGGAACAAAAATATACAGCGAAAGCGTAACATTTTCGGAAACACCAACGCAAATAGTTTCAGCAGAAACGCTTGCAGACCTAAGCATAAAATCACTTACAATAAAAGTAATAAACGTAAACTATTCAGGAAGCGATGACTGGTGGTTTACTGCCTGCTCTGACAGTTCCTGGAGCAATGGAGCAAAACTTGAGTGGCAGTCAGGAGAAGATGCAAAGTCGCTTTACCTTGCAACAATCACAGACGCAGCAGCAATCGCCACATACAAAGCAAACGGAATCTATATTGCAGGAACAGACAGCGCAACAGCCGCAGTTTCAGTATTCTATGTTGAAGGCGAAGCAGAGGAATCAAACGCAAGTTCAGGAAGCAGTTCTCAAACAGAAAACAGTGGAAATTCTTCTAGCGAAAATGAAAATAACGGAAATTCTGACGGAAACACTTCCAGCGGAAATGAAAACAATGATTCTAGCAGTGAGGAAGAAAGCACCTACGGAAAAAAGATATACAGCAACAGCGTAACATTTAATGCGGAAACACCAGCGCAAATACTTTCAGCAGAAACGCTTGCAGACCTAAGCATAAAATCTCTTACAATAAAAGTAATAAACGTAAACTATTCAGGAAGCGATGACTGGTGGTTCACGGCCTGCTCTGACAGTTCTTGGAAGAATGAAGCAAAACTTGAATGGCAGTCAGGCGAAGGTGCAAACTCACTTTACCTTGCGACAATAACAGACGCAACAGCAATCGCCGCATACAAAGCAAACGGAATCTACATCGCAGGAACAAACGGCGCAACAGGTACAGTAACAGTTTCCTACGAGTAAAGCAAATTTTTATTAACCATGTCATTCCCGTGCCACGACACGGGAATCCATTGAAGCAACTTCAGTTTGAATCTATAATCACAAACACTTTAGAGGTAAAAAAATGAAGTTCAAAAGCATTTTTTCAGTTTTTATAGCACTTTTTTTATTTTTATCACCAGCCTGTTCTGCTCCCTCCGAAAGCACAGATGAAACTCTCGGACTAAACGCAGACTTCATGCGCGGATTCGATGCGTCCATGGTCTCACAGCTCGAAGAATACGGAAGCAGTTTCTACAACGAAAACGGAGCAAAAGAAGACATATTTAAAATTCTAAAAGCGCACGGAGTAAACTGGATTCGCCTTAGAATCTGGAATGCGCCTCAAGATTCAACACCGGGACAAAATAACTACGAGCGCACACTCGCAATGGCAAAGCGCATAAAGCAAAACGGCTTGAAGTTCCTGCTTGACTTTCATTATTCAGACAGCTGGGCAGATCCTGCAAAACAAAGTCTTCCCGCTGAATGGGACAACGTTTCAAGCATAGAAGAGCTCTGCAGCAAAGTCAGTGAATACACAAAGAAAATTCTTACAGACTTAAAAAGCCAAGGATGTGCGCCAGACCTTGTTCAGCTTGGAAATGAGATCAATTCCGGAATGTTTCTTACAAAGTCAGACGGAACAACTGATTCCAGCATTGACTGCCACTCTTGGACAGGACACACAGAAGGAAACAAGAATCTCCTAAAAGTTTTACAATCCGCATCCAGCGCGGTTTCAGAAATCGACTCCAGCATAAAAAAAATGATTCATCTTGCAAGCAGCAAAGGAGACAATTTTGACTGGTGGTTCAAAAATCTGCAAAACCTGAAAGGTGTAGACTACGAATATATAGGCTTAAGCTACTACCCTTTTGAAGAACACGGAACATTGAAGCAGCTGCGCGAAAATATATCATATCTAAAAAAGACTTACAAAAAGCAAGTTCTAGTTGCGGAAACTTCCTGGGCGTGGTCAATGGAAGCCTACGGCGACAGCACAAACAATATAGTATGGTACGAACCAGCCGGAATCCAAGCTGCAAAAAATCTTGTGGACTCCAAAACCACACAGCTCAAGAATTTAAAGACACAGACTTACAACGGAAAAAAATGCGTTTCTGCTTCAGTACAAAACCAAGCAACAGTTGTAAAAGCAATAATGGAAGCTACATCCAATGCAGGAGGCTGCGGCGTATTCTACTGGGGCGGAGACTGGATCCCAAATTCAAAAATCCAAGACACCTGGGAAAACCAGACACTCTTCGATCTTGAAGGAAAAGCCCTCGAAAGCCTGAATGTATTTTTAACAGAATAACATTGCCGTTGCCGGAAAATGCGGTATTTTTTTACATTGCTACTCTGACAGTTTTTCTGCAATCGGGAAATCCTGCCGGCGTAGCTCTTTCTGCGGAACCTGCTCATAGCCCCATTTTTCATAGCTTAACTCAGGAACTTGATTTTCCACATAGCTTGAAAGTTCTGTCAAAGTTACAAAACCGTCTCCGTCTGAATCCGCATTTCCTGCAAGTCCGTCCAAGAGAACATAAGTAAAAACACCATGCCCGTTATAGCCTTCCATTGCAGACTGACTATCCGAAGCCGCCGCTAAAATTGCGTGTCCTGTTGCCTTTGAAAGACGCTCGAATATTCCCTTGTCTCCCATTCCACGTTTATTTGAATCCGCAAAGAACGCGCCAGAATTGCAAGTGTCCAGCATCATCAAAGTTTTGCCAGCTTTTATAAGTGAAAGATTTTTCGTCAAATCACTTTTTGAAATTGCCTTGAGCGGAATATCGGTTTTATTAGTGTAGCGGAAATTAACAGGAATAAAATAATAGTCGCCGTCATCGTAAGCCGTTCCATGTCCTGAAACAAAGAAAACAAAAACATCATCCGCAGTTACAATTGAAGAAAGCTCCTTAAACTTTTGCTCCAAGCCCTCTTTTGTAACCTCGGCATCTTTTAGCGAATAAACACAAACATTCTGATAAAGTCCGCTTTGCTGTTTTTTAAATGATTCTTCAATTGAAGCCGCATCCGGCACGCAATAATTAAGCCACAAATTTTTGTCGCGGTATTTATTCACGGCAACCGTAAGAACATACAGATTCGGCTTGGAAGTTTTTCCCTGCCAGTTTACATCTGCGCTAGCACGACGGCTTTCTATCCTTCCAGCGGAATTCATTGCAAACGCTTCAATTTTATTCTGCCCATTTTGCAAGGTAACTGTATGCCTGAATATTTTCTGCTCGCCTTTGCTCGACGCAATGCCTTCGGAAAGCCTGATTGTTTTTCCGTTCAAGACAATGCTGACATTCCCGATTCCGCCGCCTGTATTCTGCACGCAAATATCAAAAGTAACATCGCGGCTGTCAGACAGTTCCGGCAGATTTTTTATGGCAACAGCAGGAGCATTTCCGCTGCGCACAATTGAAGCAAGATTCACTTCCTTTGCATATTCTGAAATATCCTCGCCGCGCATTTTAGCCGCAACCAAGTCCGGACGATACAACTTGTCATAAACCTGATCAATTCCAATTACATCCATGCCGTCAACAATATGCACAAGATTCTTCATAGCCCATTCCGTGCCAGTAAAGAAACCTTCGGGAGTATAAGTGAGGTAGTCATAATCAGTCCTTACAAGATGATAATTAGCACCCCAGTTTTCAACAAAAAATGTATCAAGTAAATTATTTTTATCTATTTCATAATTCCATATTCCAGTTTTATTACATAGAATAGTTGTATATTCTAGCTTACCCGTATAATAATTCCAAAATTCTATAGAAGTATCTTTTTCTACAGCAATACATGGATTCTCTCTTAAAAAAATACAGTCATCAAATATATCAACATTATCTATAAAACAAACTTGTTTATCTGTTGAAACTTCTTTTACAGAAATTTGACCAAACTCATGAATAAAAAAATATTTTCCATCAGGGCTATATTTTTTTTCAGATGCACTATTACTACTTATAGATTTATATAAATTTTGAGTTTCTCCTGAATAGTTAGATAAAATTTTTCCTGTGGCAGAATCAACTAAAAAAAAACGAAACTCACCTTTATCATAATATCTTATAACAAACTTATCTCCATTCGGAACAAATCCTAAAATTGATGCATCATCAGTATAAAACATAGACCATTCTATTTTTTCTTTTTCTATATTTATGGAAAAAAAACGATTATGCTCACGAAAAAACACCCTTTTTCCATCAGGTGAAATCCAATTCTGACCACCTTGCCAATCATCTACATCAAAATGTAAAGTCTTTTTTATTTTTCCTTGTTTTATATCAAAAATAGAAATGTCCGATCTACCATTAGAAGAAAACACAAAATCAGAATCACAAGACAATATATTACTTATAAGGCTACTAAGATAAGTGTCTTTTGTAACAACTATTTCAGACAGCAAGTTCCCATTAAGATTAAAAATAGAGATTGTATCTATACTTGCTTTTGAATTATAAATCAAACAAATAATTTTTTTTCCATCTGGACTTAAAACAGATTTATAAAATCTTAAATTTTTTTTCCATTCATTGATTGTCTTTTTAGTTTTTAATTCAACAAGTTTTAATAAAGTTCCTTCATTATCATAATTAAAAGTTATAATATGTTTTCCATCTATACTAAAAACACCATAATCAAATTGTTCTTCATTTTCTAATTTTATTTCATCATCTATTTTTATATCATATATTTTACTTTTGCCGAATCTAAAATTTATTAATAAACGACTATTCAATACATTATAATATATACTTTCCACAGGTTCTTCATAAATAATTTTTTTCATTTGCTTATTTTTTTCTATATTTAAAATTACAACAGTTCCATTTTCAGCACCGGTAACTAAATATTTTCCATCAGGAGTATATATTATAGAGTTTATTTCTGTTTCATATTCATCATTTGTGTTAAACATACAAACTTTGCATTCATTTTGAATATTCCAAATTTCTATAAAACCATTATAATTTCCTACTGCCACGAAATTTTCATCAGGACTATAAGCAATAGACTTCACCATAGAGCTGATATAAAATCTCTTTATTTCTTTACTTTTTTTTATATCCCATATTCTAATAGTAGAATCCTTACTTGCACTTGCTATAAATTTACCATCAGAACTGTACATAATAGAAGTTATCTCATCATTATGACCTTTAAAAATTCTCACCTCTTTTTTATCTAAAATACTCCAAATTCTAACAGTTCTATCCTTACCGCCACTTGCTACAAATTTTTCATCAGGACTGTATACAATATTGCTAGTAATATAACTATTGTGCTTAGAATCAAAGACTACAACAGGCTCTTTGCATTCTTTAATTTTCTTATTCTCAATCTTTTTCGCAGCAATTCCTCTTGCTGTATTTTGGGCAGAACAAATATTTGCTATCAACACAAAGAAAAATAATGTCAGCAATACTTTAGAAATCTTTCTCTTCATCTTTCTACTCCAATTTGAATTCTGAGTTTGGCTCTATATAAAACCGTTCGTTTTTAAAATCTTTTTCTTTACCGTTTAAATCTTCTTTAGAATATATTTCTTTGCAGATTTTAAACTCATCATCTTTTTTGAAATTTCCTTTGCTAGATACACCGTGCATTTTTATTTCGGCAATTACCGCTTTCAAGAATTTCTTGTATTGCTCAGAATATTCTTCTTCATTGCAGTAACGAGAAATCTTAATCAGTTCCTTAAAAAGATTTTCTTCTTCACTCAAATCCATTTCGTTTCTTTCTTTTGCAAAATATTTTAAAAATGAGACAGTCAAATATCTTGCAAAGCTCCCAGCATAAAAAGAAACAGAATTTGCAACAGTTTGAATTTCTGAATCAACTTTTGAACAAAGAGAATTTGTTTGCATAAAAAATTCAACATCAGCAATATCTTTTAAAGCTCGCAGTGCAGGACGTGTAATGTCAGTTTCTTTGTACTTGTCAGCTTCTGTTTTTAAATACTTTTTAAAATCAAGTTCATCTGGCTCAAAAAACGATGCCATATTTTTTTTCAATATTGTGTTTCGTATAAAGCTCAAAAAGTCACAGATTTCTTTTGAAGCTTTCATTTGGGAATAATCAAGATAGCGTTTCACCGAATGAAAACACCAGCCCGTAGACCAGATGTATAATTCTTTTCCAGTCAGAAAAAATGCAGTCATCCTAGCCCAGTCCGCAGCATGTCTTTTTGAATTGCCTATAAGCTCATCAATTTCATTTTTGCAGCTTGTCTTTATTTCAGTTTTAAGTCGCTCATCAAGCTGTATTTTTACTTCCTCGCTTACTTTTTCCTTTAAAAGAAATTTCGGAACTAGAATAGTTCCTGCAAAAAACAGAGCATAGCCTGCAAGCAAAAAAGCAAAATCAACAGAAGATTTTCCATCAAATGCAAAAGAAGAAATATATACCAGATTTTTTGTATCATAAACTTTATTAGCTATAAAGTTTATAGCAGAAAAAATAGGAGATGCTGCGCAAAAAATAAAACTAATTAAAAGCAAGGCGGAAATTAATGAAATGACAGTTATCGCGCCTTTTGAATAAATTTTCTCTTCTACTGTTTTTTCTTTCTTTTTCTTTTTTTGCTCAGAAACATTTTTTTTGTCTTTTGACACGTTTTCATCTGAGTTATCATTATTTTTTTTCTTGAAAAAAGATAGTATTTTCTCCTTCAGTTTTTTTTTAGGGTTGAAATGAATCACAGCCCACTTTCCATTTGCCTTAAAGCTGTTTTCAATAGAAGAATTTACACTTTCCGTGCTTTTTGCCAAATGATACATAGCCGAAGACACACCGACTAGAACATCAGACTTTATGACACGTGGAGCTAGAATCGGAACATTTCCAAAAACATTTTCTGTTAACTTTATAAAAGACTCGTCATAATTCCAGTTTTTATCTTCAACAAGCCTTCTATAATTCAAATCCCCCTTTACAATTATAAGGCTGCTTTTAGTTAATTCTTTATATAAATCGCTATCTTTTTCTAGTTCATTAAAAGTTTTTGGAGAAGTCCAAAAATCATTTGTTTCAACTTTTATTTTTCCTGAATTCAGATAATCACGACATTCTTCTATATCTTTATCTTTTGTTAAAATAGACTGAAGCAAGAATCCAAAGTCATTTTCTGTAGCATCAGAAACAAAGAACGGATATTTTTTTACATGAAATACAACTTCGTCAGCAAGACCCAAATACAAAAAATAACAGGCTAAAAATAAATCTGAAAAAAGCTCTTTTCCGCAATTGTCGCAGATTATATCAAAACGCTTATGTTTATCTTTTTCAGTACCAAGTGTTTTTAAGAATTCATAAACAGATTCGCTGTCATCACAAAGAACTGTAATATCATTCGTCTTAAAATCGAATCTATCTTTTGAATTAAGCTGGCTTAAATCGCTTGTATTTGCCGAAAGACAATACAAAAGGCTTTTTTTGAAATATTTTTTTTCATCGTCTTTACCAAATTCTTTTTCTCTGTCTTTATTAGAAAACAAACTTTTTAAGTGATGTATAAAATCTTCATTTCCATTTATTATGCTGAATTTTTTTCCAGATGCAAAAAAATCATTCTTGTTACTAAAATATTCTTTCTGCGCAAGCAGAGCATGATAAAACAAAACTTCCGCCTCAAAAAACGGAGCATTATAAATACAGTCTTTCAATTTAAGTTTATTTTGGAACACTTCACATTTTTCATCTATACCATAGATAGTCTCATCCTCTAATTTTTTCTCAAAGGAATTCAAGAAAGCATTTACTATATCTAAAAAAAATTTATATTTTTCTTTATTGCTTATTTCATCATCATTTTTTATTTCATTAAAATGCTCTATCGTAATTGCAATTGCATCAATACTTTTTTCTTTCTCATTTGATGAAAAAACTTTATCATCAAAGAATATTTCTAACATTGGAGTTTCTATAAATTTTTCATAATTTCCAGAGCAGTAGTCTTCGAATATCTTCTTAAACCTTTTCTCTACTGTGAATTCCGCAAATGAACCTTTTTCTGCTGCCGAAAAATACTTTTCTTTTTTATTACTTTTATTCTTCATTTTTCCTCTTACTCCATCACAGTATATGTAATCTTGAAAACACTGGTTTCGTAGTTTTCGGCGGAACTTTGTTTTACAGCCATGATTCCACGTGTGATTTTCTGAATGTCGTTTCTTGCATATTTTCCAGTCGAAGTCTGTTCTGGCAGTCCTTTCTCCGAAGTTGAAGCGTAAATCAAAATCTGCTCCGCTCCGTAAACGCCGTCAACAACCTTAAAAACCGTGCCTTTCAAATCAGGAAAAGTGCGGACTTCACCTGCACGGATAAAATTGTTCTCAACAGGAAGCCAGTTCTTGTCCCCGTTAGCGTCAATGCACAGAATCGCAATATAAGAATCTTTTTCCACAGAAATCATGAACTTCACAATGTCATTCGGATAAAGTATATTCACAAGATTATCCTCGCTGTCGAGCATCGCCGCAGTTATGAGGTAGTCTGGCTTGGGAATATTTTGTTTTTCAGATGAGCCATTTTTTATAGAAGAAACATCTTTTTCAGCTACAGAAGCAATTTTTGCATCTTCAAAATCCTTAAGAATTTGATTTGCCTGCATGGAATTCTTTGGGAATAAAGTCAGATTTAAGGATTTTATATCTGACATTGGAATAAGAATTTTTTCAGAAGCAACAAGTTCTCCTGAAGAATCCTTCAAATCCAAAAACAGTTCAAGATTTTCTGCATTTGGAAAATAAGTTCCCGATATAATATATTCTTTTTGTTCTGAAGATTTTTTCATCTGCCCAAAAGAAACTCCACGAGTTGCAACAATCTGTCCTTCAGAAGAAAGCGAAGATGTATCTATAATTTTTATACGCAATGTTCTTGCAGCCGCTAGTTTTATTTCATTGCGAATCCATGGAACAACAGAGCCACAGGTTTCAGAATCAGAATAATAGATAAAGCCGATTGCAGTTTCAGCACGCTGAATTTGTTTTTCAAAAAGCACATTGTCAAACCGACGTATTCCATCAGAAATAGAATTCTGTGCAAAAGTTGAAACAGACAAAACCGCTACCAAAATAAAGCTAAAATATTTTTTCATAAAATCCTCCAATTATTTTTTTAGAACACTTCCATTTAATGTCATTCTTTTTAAATCAGACGGAGATTTAATAACTCCGCTCTCATCCGTATAACAGAAAATTCCTGCAAAGCCATATTCAGGCACTAAAGAAAAATTGGTCAGCAGCATATCCTGTTTTTTTTCATATTCAGTAAACCAAAGTTTTTCAGCGGAATTAGAATCCATGCCAGCAAAAAATGACTTTCCATTATGTCCATAAGAATCCGATGCATTTTGAACACCTGAAAGAACAATAAAATCTTCATTTTCAGAAAGGCAAACAGATGTTATAAACGATGACGGATTTTCATTACGATAAAAGTAAGTCCAATTTCCATTAGGAAGAACTTTTATTACAACAGCAGAGGTGTTTTCAGTTCCAAAAGTTTCTGCTCCTACAAAAATCTCCCCATTTTTATTTTGAACCATGCATGATACAGACTTTATGCTTTTTTCAAAATCTTCTTTTGCAACAAGTTTTCCGTCATAAGAAAATTGGTATAATATAGAAGAAAGAACTTCTCCATTTTCATTTTGTCTGTTGCAAAATAAAGAGATTCTATCAGATTCACTGTCATACAGACATAATGCATGATACACAAGATTTGATTCTGCAAAAGGAAGCTCCAATGGCACTAAGGAAAAAATCGGACGGTCATTTTCAAAAGAAATTTTTAGAACAGTAACGCTATATGCACAGTCAAATCCTGCTGCAAGAATAGAATTTTCTTCACATAGACTTACAGAAAAAAATCCTGAAAGTTCTGGAATCTTAAATGACTCAATATGACCGTTTTTAGAATCCACAGCAATCAAAAGAGCAGATTCAGATTTTTCATTCATGCTCTGCCCCACGCAGATTATCTTGTTTTCAAGCAAAACACCGTCATAAATTTTGTTATCAGCATTTTTTTCAGAAAAACCAGACTCCCATTTTTTTGTTCCAGTATTTTCAAAGCAACCAAAATATGCGCTCCAAAACTTATTTTTGTTTTTATCCTCTTCTATTTTGTTTCCAATGCAAAATATAGAATTTTCATTTTTTGAGCCAAATGCTTTTAAAAGTGCCGTATCATAATAACCTTTATTCCACAAAGGCTCATTTATTTTCACAATCGGGCGAGCATCTTCAAAAACAACTTTTTCTCCATCAAAAGTATAAGTGTAAACAAAACCTGCCTTATTATTTTTACTTAAAGGTATTTTCCAGCTGCTAGATTTTTTATTTCCTTCTTGAACAAACAACTTTGTGTTATCAGAAGGAATTCTTAAAGCCGCAACATTTCCAGAAGAAATATAATATTCGGAATTTGAATTTCTGCTATTTACCTGACCGCTCAAAAAACACGGAAGCAAGGATATTCCGTTTGAGATTTGAACAGAAATTTTGGAATTGTTTTTCAAAATCAAATAATTGTCCAAACTTTGATTTTCAACAAGATTTTCTATCAGCAATTCAGATTGATTATCTGCTATAACTATTTTATTACGCAAATAGAAAAAAATATCTTTTGTAAAAGGAATTTTATATAAAACTTCCCATCCATCATAAAGAGCAGAATCATGAAGTGGGAATTTATGTGCCACGCTAGACTTTGCAGAAACTGTACTTCCGTCAACTTCAATATCAAAGCCAGAATTATTCTTTATTAAAGTTTCAAAGCAATTGTCGATGTATGTATTCTTCTGATATACAGAGTTCTTTGCCGTTGCACAGGCAGCTAGTAAAACAAGAGAAAAAATGTATATATTGTAAATAAAAATAATTTTTTTCATATAGAAAAAAGTTTTCCCTTATAAACAAGAAGGGAAAACTTTATAAGCTTTATTCCATAAAGAGCTGGATGCGAGCATCCTCAACAAGGCTCTTCTTACCTACTTCGCGGATGTCATACTGATAATTGCCATCAATTTCTGTAACAATCACATCATATTTATATCCTGGAAGGAATGTAAAAGGAGATATTTTCTTCTTTGTAAAATTATCAAATTCAAAAGTGAGAGATGTATACAGTTTGCCAGCCTCACCATTCTTAGATTCAATCTCATATACATCAGACCTGCCAGAAGCTGTGAATCTTCTACCTTTTTGATTTTTTAAAGGAGTTTCAGCGTTTCTAAATTCAATTCCAGAATTTGTATCATTCTGAATACTTACAAATGCAACATCATATCCAACACTTGAAGCAGAAGGACCTTCAAATCTCATTGGAGTTATATCACCACCAATAGGCTCTGGATATGCTCGCTTTCTATCTGCTCTTCCAGGATTATTCATTGAAGTTTTTTCATTTGTTTTAGGATTCACATAAATAAAAGTCGGATAAAAATCATAAGAAAGACTATCATCTCTTGAGCTTAAATAAATTCTTTTATTTGTTGTTAATGGTGCTAAGGTCGCAATAACTTCACCTTGAGAAGGGTTACCCAACCTAAGTTCAAGAACAAAATTTTCTGATTCATTGCTTACATAAATGCATTCTTTCTGACTAGCGTCAACACCTCTATAAATCGACAAAGAAATCTTATCTCCTAAATCATTCAAGTCATATACAACAAGGCCTGTATAAATAACATCTTCTTCTGTAATTCTAGCCTTTTCCTTGTATACATTAGCAGTAGCAACACGAATCAGCAAAGAACCGCTAGATGGAATTCCAGGAATCTTTGAAATATCAAATGACCTTGATGAGTTAGCATGAATTCTACCAATTAGATTTCCTTTTTCAACCTTACCAACAAAAACAACAACATCTTCTGCAGTATTATTCGAAACAAACAAAGAACCTTTTTCAGAATTAAAATTAACTTCCTTGTTTTTTAGTTCAATTGCTTTGTTTTCTTTAGAATTAGTACTCGCACATCCGACAACCATCAATCCAAGCACAGCGGCAAACGCCAAGCATCCAAGTTTTTTCATTTCTTCCTCCAATAATTAGGATTTTTTCCCAATATATAATTATATCAAAAATAATATACTACTATATCAAATTAATCAATTAAAATTATATATAAATATATCTATCTTGATATAAAATGGACTTAGAAAAGACAGTAATCGACAACATAAAAAGAATTCGCAAGGAAAAACATATCACGCAGGAACAGCTGGCAGAAGCGTGCAACACGGCGACAAGCTACATCGGGCTTATGGAAACCTACAAGAATGTGCCTAAGCTTTCCACAATCGAAAAAATCGCCGCCGCCTTGAACGTTGAGCCTGAAATACTTTTCAAAAAATCAGAAGTCGAAAAAAAAGATGAGCAGAAAATCCGCATAATCACAGACACAGTCATAGAAAGCATGAGAAAAGAGCTTTACAAGGCAATCAGAGAAAACTGGCGCGCTGAATAAAAACCAAATATTTACAGTACTAAACATTTTCGACTGACAGTCGGCATACCTGCCCAATAGACAGTCGGCATACTTGTCGACTGTCAGTCCGCACTACTACCCGACTGACAGTCGGTATACTCGTCGACTGTCAATACCAATACCCGCCGACTGTCAATACTTATACTACCCGACTGGCAGTACCAACATCTACCGACTGACAGTACTAACAACTATGTACTGTAAAAAAACAAAGCAACTAGCTTATCAACGAACTAAATAAATTCCATCTACAATAAAACGGCATTTCTTTACGAAAAACATAAAAAAAACATAGCGGTCTATAAGAATAAAGAAAAATATAAATTTGTAATATTTTTTTTTCAGAAATCTGCACTTTTTTAAATTTTAAATAAATATATATAGTAAATCGCTATGAAAAAGGAGGCAAATAAAATGAGCACAGAAGAAAAGTATTTTTACTGATAGGAATCAGCTAAAAAACAAACAAGTCTACGGATAAGAAAAGGGTTACAAAACAACATCGTAAAAAGCTCCGTAGATTCAACAAGGCAGATATAGAAAGAAGCAGCATGGTTTCTATTCTATTTTTAAGAAAAAAATGAAAATGCAAGAAAGCAAAAATAGGCTTGCATATAAAAATAACACATAGGAGTTTTTATTATGATTAATATCAATTCACAGCGCGAAACAAACTTTGCAGTAACATTGACACCATGCAATTTTAAAGAGCACACCTACATTGCCCGTGTTCCAAGAAAAACAGTAACAACAGATCAAATTCTAGATCTTGTTTCTGCTCATAATCAGGGAATTGACCGCTATCAGATAGGTCATGCTATGGAGCTATTGAAAAAGGAAATTCTTGAGCAAGCGGAGCTTGGTTTTGCAGTAGATATAATGGAAATTTGCAAGCTTTACATTGCTCCTCGCTCAGGAATAAAATCGCTTACACCAGAAGCAGAAACAGTAACAGGCTTTGAAGCGCGTTTTTGCGCAAACGAGCAGTTAAACGAAAAATTAAAAACTGTAAGCGCATCAGTAACAGCTATAACAGCTCCTGCTCCTCAGATTTCGCAAATAGAAAATCCTGTAGACGGAACAAAGGACAAGACGCTAAAAGCCACATTCAGCGCACGTCTTATCGGCAAAAAGTTAAAGGTCGGAGGCGCAGAAAGCGGAATATGGTTTGTTCCAGAAACAGAAAGCAACGAGCCAACAGAAGATGAATCTACCTGGATAAAAGTTCCAGAAGAGTTTATAACTAGAAATACGCAAAGAATTCTTGAATTTCATCTTCCACGCACATTAGAATCTGGTAAAAAATACTTTATTCAAATCTGTACATCTACAGGAACAAAAAGCGAGTTAAAAACTCCAATAACAGGAATAAGTAAAATTCCTATTACAATAGAAGAATAAAACAAAAAATCCCGAAGCATAGATGTATTACCATTATGCTCCGGGATTTTCGTTTATAGCTTAGGTTAATAAAAAATTAGCCTTTCAAAACTTTTGCCAAGTCAGCAGAAGTAAACTTGAGATCTTCAGCTACTTTTGCAGCAGGTCCAGACTCACCAAAACGGTCGATTGTAAACAAGTCCTTTTTGCTTGAAACATATTTTTCCCAGCCAAAACTTACACCGGCTTCTGCAACAACAACACGCTTTGCATTTCCGATTATTTCTTTCTGGAATGCATCATCCTGTTTTTCGAACAAAGTCTTATCCATAACAGAAACGATACGGATATTTTTACCAGAAACAAGCTTTGCAGCATTCAAAGACATTTCAACTTCAGAGCCTGTAGCAAGAATTGTAATATCAGGATTCTTTGTTCCTTCCTGAACTATATATGCGCCTTTTCTTACAGTATTCCTCCAGTCTTTGTCGGCTTTTTCATATACAGTAATTGCCTGTCTTGTAAATGCCATGCAAACTGGATGATTTGTGCTTTCAAGTGCCATTTCCCATGCAACAGCAGACTCTTCTGCATCGCCCGGACGCAGGAACTGTACATTAGGAATACAGCGCAATGCCGCATTTGTTTCAACAGGCTGATGTGTAGGACCGTCCTCACCTACATAGATTGAATCATGCGTGAAGATATAGATGTTAGGAAGCTTGCTCAAAGCCGCAACACGCAAAGAAGGACGCAGATAGTCGCTAAACACAAGGAATGTAGCCCCGAAAGCTCTAAGTCCTCCATGCAAGTTGATTCCGCTCATAACCTGGCTCATCGCAAACTCACGGATTCCATATTCAATTGTGCGACCTTTTCTGTTTGTCTTGCTATAAACACCGTCATCGTCTGCAACTTTTGTCTTGTTAGGTCCCTGTAAGTCAGCAGAACCGCCCACAAGCCATTCATAGCGTTTAGCCATGCAGTTAAGGCTTTTTCCGCTGGCATCACGTGTAGCAAGCTTATCTCCAGCCTTATAAGAAGGGGATTCACACTCGCCTGTTGCCTTATGATTCCAGTAAGCATCCCATTTCTTTGCAAGTTCTGGATTTTCTTTTGCCCATTCAGCAAATGTCTTGTTCCAGTTATCTTCCGCTTTTGCCCATTCAGTTCTCTTTTCTTCAAAGTACTTATATGCTTCAGGAGCAACCCAGAACTGCTCATCAGATGGAATTCCAAGAGAAGCCTTTGCAGACTTGCAGCCTTCCTCTCCAAGAGGAGCACCATGGACATCAGCTGTTCCCTGCTTTGGAGCGCCTTTGCCAATTACAGACTTAAGAATAATCAAGGTAGGCTTTGAAGTGTCGCGCTTTGCAATTTCAACGAGGTCTGCAATTTCACCTACATTATACATAGAACCACGCAAAACCTTCCAGCCGTAAGAAAGATAGCGGTTTTCAATGTCATCTGTGAATGTTATATCTGTATTCCCATCGATTGAGATTTTATTTTCATCATAGAATACAATGAGTTTTCCAAGACCAAGATTTCCGGCAAGAGAACTGGCTTCTGATGAAACTCCCTCTTCAAGGCAGCCTTCACCAACGAGAGTATAAGTGTAATGGTCGACAATTGTGTGCTTTGGAGTATTAAAGCGGGCGGCAAGCATTGTCTCTGCAATTGCCATTCCAACTGCGGCGGCAATTCCCTGTCCGAGCGGACCAGATGTACATTCAACGCCATCTGTTTCACCATATTCAGGATGTCCAGGACATTTTGAGCCAATCTGACGGAATGACTTTATATCGTCAAGTGAAACTTTATATCCTGAAAGGTGAAGAATTGAATAAAGCAACATCGAGCCGTGTCCGGCAGAAAGAACAAAACGGTCTCTGTCCATCCATTTTGAATCAGCAGGATTGTGCTTTAAAAGCTCGCCGTAAAGAACAGCAGCGACTTCCGCGGCGCCAAGAGGAAGTCCCGGATGACCTGAATTTGCCTTCTGGATTGCATCCATAGAAAGGCTTCTGATTGACAAAGCAACAGCTTCGATAGCTTTTGTGTCCATAGTTGTTACACTCCACTAAAATTAAGGAAAATTTTAGTGGTATTCTACAACTAAGCGTCTGTTTTTTCAATCATCTAAAAGCTTAACAAAGAAAGACTTCTTCTATAAGAGTTCCGGACGTGAAATTCTCCGTAGCAAATCCAAAAGCTCGCCTTTTGAAGGACAAGCTTGAATTCCTTTGCGGAATTTTTCATTCTTAAACAAAGTCGCTAAGGCAGAAAGAACTTTTATATGGAACTGTGCAGAATCAGAAAGAATAACAAACATGACGTAAACCTTCCTTACATCAGGAGCCTGCATATCCATAGGCTCTCGTAAATACGCAACAACAATCTTGCTTTCAGAACTGTTTTTTACAAGTGGATAGCGCGGATGAGGAATTGCAATTCCATTTCCAACAGCTGTGCTAAGGACTTTTTCACGTTCAACAAGCTCTTTTTGAAGCTGGTGCGCAGTAAGACCAGATGGCACAACAATTCTATCGCATATATATTCAAAGATTTTTGCGCAAGAATTTCCCGGCACATCCTCTAAAACTTCTCCACGCTCAAAAAGAATACCAATATCAAAATCTTCCATAATAGAACACTCCTCGTAACCCACTTTTACTTTTTCTTAAAAGAACTCATTCTGCTAGCAACACATGAACCGCCTTTTATAACCTTGAACTGGCTTTGCTTTTCCTTTGCAAGAGAAGACTCAAGGATTCCCTTTATATCCTCAAAGTTCCATTCCATTCCGTCTAATGAAAGAAGCAACGCATCCGCAGTTTCTTCTGCAGTCGGATCAGAAGCAATAGTTTCAAGCATACGCAGTATATGACCATGAAGCTGAGCCAAAACCACAACTTCCTGGCTTGGAAAGTTCAGAATCAGTTCACCAAGGAAATCAATTTTCCTCACTAGAGATGAAACATTTCCATAAAGTTCCAGTGTCTTCTTTCTGACAGCTCCAAGAGTCTGATCTGCAAACCAATTGTAATCTTTCTGAAGAATAGCATATCTTTCTTTAAGCGACAAGATAATTTTTTGAATCTGAATATCGTCAAGAGAAAAGTCATCTCGACAGATAAAATCCAGCGCATACTTTACATAGTCTGTTTTCTTCTGGTAAAGAGCATCAAGCACAATCTGGTCATAAACAAACTCTGGAATAGAGTTAAGCGTGTATTCCGCAAATGTAATGTTCTTTTTTAGCTCATTGTTTAACAGTGCAAGCGTAGAATTCCATTTTCCGAACGCAGGAACCTCTTCTCCTTTTCTCCACAGTCTTGTTTCCACTCCGTAATGCTCAAAAGAAATCTTGTTTGTATGTTTAAAAAGAAACTCTTCCATTGAGCCGCAGTAAGGAACGCATAGAGTCCTTCTATTTTCAAAAAAAACTGTAACAAGCTGTTCTTCTATTGAGGTCATTGGTCCGCGTTTTTCAAAACATTCAAGAAGTCTTTTTTCAAGCTCCGAAAACCACTCAATCCGCTTTTCTCCAATTTCGCCTTTGTCGAATCTAGTTTCATCACTATGAAGAATCATCATATTAAGCTTGCCTGCATTCCAGTCAGTAACACAGCAAAGGATTCTGTCGCCTTTTTTATATCCGTATTTTTCTGCAAGATAGTCCAAGTCAAGCCCCGTAAGCTTAACTGTGTTTGAAAGCTCAAAGTCACGTGAAACCAAATCCAAGTCTTTATTCGCAGGATCAGATGCTATATACTGTGGAGCATATTCTTCGCCATAAAGCATGAACATATCTATAGCATCGTCGCTGTCAAACACACCAACCTTGTAAGGAACTTTTTTTCCTTTTACGTAAAACCGAAGCGTTGAAGAAATTCTATCTGTTTCAACAAAAGGCATACATCTGTCGCCCGGAACAAAAACTCCCTGATCCGCCTCTGCGGCAGTTGGAACTATGCTGAAAATCTCACCAGTAAAAGCTCCTGCATGCGTAACAAACCTGCCGTCCTCAAGCTCAAGAACATTAGGACTTGAGCAAAGAAAATCCACTGCATCTTCCAGCGAAGCAGAAAAGCCAAGGGTGTTCAAGACTTTTCTCATATCCTTTGCGGTGAAAGGCTTTACATAAGTCCTCAAAAATTTTTCCGCTAATTCTTCTCTTGAAAATCCCATATTACAATATTAATACTTTTTCAAATAAATAAAAAGATTTTATAAAAAAAATTGAAAATAATAAGCAATAAGTTTAATATATTCTATAGAGCAGGAGGAAAAATGGATTTCATTGAGCTTTCAAAAAAAAGATATTCTGTAAGAAAATTTTCAAGCCAGAAGGTTGAAGATGAAAAAATCGAAAAAATTCTTGAGGCAGGGCGGCTAGCTCCAACAGCAAAAAACAGCCAGTCGCACAAAATATTCATCATAAAAAGCAAGGACGCACTGGAGAAAATTTATAGCGCAACTCCAATGTCTTACCATGCGCCTATTGTGCTTATGGTTTGTTATGATAAAAAAACAAGCTACAAAAACACTGCGGACACTCATTATCCAGACTATGACGGAGGAGGAGTTGACGCAGCTATTGTAACAACTGCAATGATGATGGAAGCCACAGAGCTGGGACTAGGAACGTTATGGGCAAGAGGATATGACAGCCAGAAAATCTATGACGCTTTTCCTCAGATAAAAGACCTTGAGCTTGTATGTCTGCTGGACATTGGCTATCCGGCAGAAGACTCTTCCCCAAGTGAACGGCACTCTATGAGAAAAGAACTTTCAGAAACTACAGTAGAACTTTAATATGTTCTGCTCACGCAAAATATCAATTTTACATTCCTATGCAATAAGCGCACTGCAAGGTGAACTTAGAGCATGGGAATATCTTAGTTTTTTCAGTTTCTTATTGCATCAATATTGGCACTTCCTGCCTTTACAAACGGAAGTACATTTTCATCTCTCTCTATTCTAAGCCGTACAAATCTAGGACCTTTTGAAAATGCCTTCTCTGCCCATAAAGTGTCTGAATTCGCGTCAATAGATTCAATTCCGAATCCCTCCGAAATTTTCAGCAAATCAGGATTTTTTATAAACTCACTTGCACTGTAGTTCTTTTCAAAAAGATACTCCTGCTGCTGATGAACCATTCCAAGCACGCCGTTTTCAAGAACAATAACTGTAACATTTAGATTAAGCTCGCTCAGAGTCGCAAGTTCCTGAAGATTCATAAGAATACTTCCGTCTCCAGAAATACACACAACCTTCTTTTCAGGATTTGCAATGGCAGCTCCAATAGCAGCAGGCAAACCAAAACCCATGGTTCCCAAAGAACCGCTAGTCAAAAACTGACGAGGATATTCCACAGGATAATACTGCGCCGCCCACATCTGATGCTGTCCAACATCTGTTGTAACAATTATATCTTTTGAAGAAAGCCCCGCTTTTTTTGCATTCAAAGGAATTTCATTTATAAACTTACGCGGATTTACTGAATTTGATTTTTTTCCACGTCCAAGCTCAAAACTTTCTGTCTGCTCAAAAACAGAATAAAGAGATTCCAGCCAAGCTTTCCTTTGAGCGGCAAATTTTTTATCATCAGATTCTTTTATTTTAGAAACAAGAAGCGGAAGAGCTGCTTCCAAATCGCAGACTAAAGAACAACTTGAAGGAAGTATTTTGTTTATTTCAGCAGCGTCAATATCTATATGGAGAATTTTTGCTTCCGGGCAGAATTTCGCAATCACACCTGTCGCCCTGTCATCAAAACGCACACCCATCGCCAGAACCACATCAGCATCATGCATTGCCTTGTTTGCCGCATAAGCGCCGTGCATTCCAACCATGCCAAGATTGTTTTTAAAGTTCTTAGGCAATGAGCCTATTCCCATAAGGCTTGTTACAGCCGCAGCATCAAAAGACTCAAGAAGAGTTTTTATAGAAAATGAAGCCACAGGTGAATTACATCCACCTCCAATATAAAGCACTGGACGTTCAGCAGACAAAAGAACCTGCGTCATTTCTTCAACAACACAAGGAATTTTATCTTCTGGGGTAGAAAACTTTCTTGCAAAAACAGATTTCTTTACCTCTTCAGTGGAGCGGATTTTAGGCCATTCTTCAAATTCTGTAAATCCGGTCTGAACATCGCGCGGAACATCAATAAGAACCGGTCCCGGTCGTCCGCTGGAAGCAATTTCAAATGCAAGAGGAATTGCTGTCAGAAGCTCTGAGACAGACTTTACCATCATGCTGTGTTTTGTAATAGGAAAAGAAAGCCCGAATGTATCAGCTTCCTGAAAAGCGTCCGTTCCAATCAAAGATGTGTTAACCTGCCCTGTAATTGCTACAATTGGAATTGAATCGCACCTTGCATCTGCAATAGCAGTAAGGAGATTCATTGCTCCAGGTCCGGAAGTCGCCATGCAAACAGCAGGAATTCCTGTTGAGCGCGACATTCCTTGAGCAATAAAGCCAGCCGCCTGCTCATGGCGCACTAAAATATGTTTTATTGAAGATTTGTTCAATTCATCATATAAGGGAAGAATCTGACCTCCCGGAATTCCAGCGACATACTTAACACCTTCCATTTCAAGAAGCCTTAAAATAATCTGTGAACCTGTAGCTTTTATCATTCCGCCATTCTATAAAAAAAAACGTCTGTTTTCAACAACAACTTTTACTGTCATTATCCAGTGAATGAACATTACAGGGCAAACTCATTATAAATAATTTAAGTAAAGTTTGCGCGAAGGAACGGTTCGTGAGGGCAAAAACACTCTGATTGTTGCGCCCGCGTGAGCGGGCAATTCTATAGTTACTTTGCAACAATTAGCGTGTAGCGCATTATTGCGCGATTTTGAACCACGAAACCGTGTCTGGGAGCCAGTTTTATGCTGAATAAATTTATAATGCGTTTGCTCTGGTGTGGCAATTACTTTTCATTGTGCATTTCTTTTTAAAGTGGTAGAATGGCGCATTATGGAAAAGAATTTGTGCGCGCTTTTGAAGTCGCTTGGCTCGGAAGAAACTGATTATAAGATTGTGGCGGAAGACGGAATTTCTTCCCCAAAGAATACAGATGCTTGTGTAGAAGGTCTTGCTTTTGACAGCCGGGATGTAAAAGAAAACTATTTGTTTTTTGCCTTGCCCGGAACTCATACAACAGGCAACAAGTTTATAGCGCAGGCTGTTTCTTGCGGGGCTGGCGCAGTTGTTTTTCAGGATGAAATTACGCAGGAAGAGCATTCGCAAATCAAGGAGGCTTTGGCTTCCTCTTCAAAAAAAGTTGTGTTTGTAAAAGTTCCTTCATCACGATTTGCAATGTCGCCTGTAAGCTCGTGCTTTTATGATAATCCTTCTTCAAAGCTTGTTGTCTACGGAGTTACAGGAACGGAAGGCAAGTCTTCCACTGTTTCGTTTATATGGCAGCTCTTGCGCCTGAACGGAATCAAGGCGGGTTTTATTTCCACAGTGCAGTATTCTCTTGGAGGAGACGCTATAGACAATCCGCAGCACCAGACAACGCCGGAAGCTCCTGTTGTTCAGCGCGAGCTTTATGAGATGGTTTGCAACGGATGTACTCACGCTGTTGTGGAATCTTCCAGCCACGGATTGAGCAAAAAACTTAACAGGCTTGGCAATGTTCTTTTTGACTGCGCTGTTTTTATGAATGTTACTCTTGAGCATTTGGAATTCCACGGAACTTACGAGCAGTACAAAAGCGACAAGGCGAACTTGTTCCGCGCTTTGGATTTGCATAATCACGAAAAAACAATTGCCGGAGTTGCGACAAAAATTCCTGCGTTCGGAGTTGTGAATTTGGAAGATCCTGCGGCGTCTTATTTTGCTTCCTGCACCAAGCACAAAACCATAGGGTTCACTACGGAAGGAAAAGCAGGCAAGCAGGCTGCTTTGGGACTTTCATCTCCTCCGCTTCCAGAAATTCCAAAAGATATGCCGTACTTTTCTTGCAGAAATATAGCTTCGGCAAGATTCGGGCTTGCATTCAGCATTCACCGCTTTGAAACACACGATTCCCTTAACAACGAAAATTCTGTTGTCCATGTAAAGGCTTCTGTTCCTGGAGCGTTCAATGCGTACAATATAACGGCTGCGATTTTGGCTGTGCACGGAACGACCGGCATTTCAATAGAAAAACTTGCTTTGTGTGCGCAGAAACTTACGAGTGTAAAAGGCCGCATGACTGTAATTGACGAAGGTCAGCCTTTTGAAGTGATTGTGGACTATGCCCATACGCCTTCGAGTTTTGAAACGATTTTTCCGCCTTTAAAAAACCGCGCTATGGGCAAGATGATTTGCGTGTTCGGCTCTGGCGGTGAACGCGACACAACAAAACGTCCTCTTCAAGGTGAAATTGCCGCTCGCTTCTGCGACATTGTGATTCTTACAGATGAAGATCCGCGCAAGGAAGACAGAATGACGATTATTGAGCAGATTGCTTTGGGTGCAAGAAAAGAAGGCAAAAAAGACAACGTGGATTTGTTCCTTGTTCCAGACCGTCCGCAGGCAATCAGAAAAGCGTTCAGCATGGCAAAGGAAAACGACATTGTGCTTCTGCTTGGAAAAAGCCATGAAAATTCTATAATTTACGCCGACAATGCTATAAAGTACGATGAAATTTCAGAAGCAAAGAATGCTTTAAAAGAAATGGGGTTTGCAAAATGAATGTGGTTTTAATATACGGTGGGAAATCAGGCGAGCATGAAATTTCACTTTTGTCATGCGCATCTGTAATCAGAAACATCAGCGCAAAGCACAACGTTTCTCTCATTTCGATTTCCAAAGGCGGAAAATGGTATCTTGAAGACGATTCAGTTTTTAAGGAAATAAGAAACAATCCCGAAGCCGCTCTTTGTGTTCATGAAAATGAAAGCCGTGAAGTAAAAGTTTCGTTTGGGCGTGGAAAAGACAATGTGTTTTTTGCCTGCGGAAACTACATTCCATGCGATGTTGTGTTCCCGGTTCTGCATGGAACTTACGGAGAAGACGGAACTGTTCAGGGGGTATTTGAAATGGCTGGCGTTCCATTCGTTGGCTGCGGAGTTTTGGCTTCAAGCGCGGCAATGGACAAGGAAACTACAAAAATTCTTTTAAAGAACGCAGGAATTCCAGTTGTTCCATATATGTGCATTTCAAGAAGCCAGATAAATTCAAGTTCTCTTTATGACAAGCTTATTGAAGAAGCGATTGAAAAACTTGAGTTTCCGCTTTTTGTAAAGCCATGTGCTGCAGGTTCAAGCGACGGAGCAAGTCTTGCCCGGAATAAAAAAGAGCTTTCTTTTGCGCTCATGGAAGCATTCAGCTGGGACAACAAAGTTCTTATTGAAAAAGCGATTGACGCTCGGGAAATTGAATGCTCTGTAACTGGAAATTCTGTAACGGCAACTTCGGAATCTGACTGCACGCTTTTAAAGGCTTACGGACCGGGAGAAATTGTTCCAAAGCATGATTTTTATGACTACGATGCAAAATACAACGACCCGGACGGAGCTGAGCTAAAAATTCCCGCTCTTCTTTCAGATGACAAACTTGAGCTCATAAGGGAAACTGCAAAAAAAGCGTATTCAGTAATAAACGCATCGGGTTTGAGCCGCGTGGATTTTTTTGTGGACCGCAAGACTGGCGAAATTTACCTGAACGAGATAAACACAATTCCGGGATTTACAAAAATCAGTATGTTCCCCAAAATGTGCGATGCAGACGGATTGGAATATTCTGAGCTTATTGATTATCTTCTAAAAGAGGGAATTGAAAATTTCAAGGCGAAACAAAGCCTTTGCACTTCAAGATAGAAAAGTTAAACCGGGAGGAAAAAAATGCCGCATATTTATCCGCATGGATGCTATTTTAATTCGCTTGATGAAATAAATGGTAAGAAAATTACAATAATGGGACTTGGTCTTAACGGCGGTGGAGAGGCTTGCGTCCGCTTTTTTTTAAGGCACGGAGCTTTTGTTACCGTTACCGACATGAAGACTGCTGAACAGCTTGCGCCAACTCTTGAGTCTCTTGCAAAAGACAGATTTCTTGACAAGTCCAGGCTTCGCTTTGTTTTGGGCGGACACAAGATTGAAGATTTTTCCAATGCGGACTGCGTTATAAAAAATCCCGGCGTAAAAATTGAAGGCAATCAGTTTCTTGCGGCTGCAAAAGCAATTGAAACAGACATCAGCATTTTTCTGCGCTTTACAAAAGCTCCTATAATTGCAGTTACAGGAAGCAAGGGAAAATCCAGTACAGTGAGCGCGCTTTCCTACGGACTGAATCAGGCTGGCTTTAAATGCTTTTTGGGCGGAAACATCACCGTAAGCCCGCTTTCGTTTCTTGAAAAGACAGATGGAACTACTCCTGTTGTTCTTGAGCTTTCTAGCTGGCAGCTTGCGGATTTGCGCGGAAGAAAACTTTTAAAGCCAAAGATTTCTATAATCACAAAGATTGTTCCAGACCACCAGAACTGGTACGGCGACATGGACAGCTACGTGGAAGACAAAAAGCTGATTTTTGCCGATCAAGATAAGAATGATTTTACAATCCTTGACTTTGACGAAGATAACTACCTTAAAGAAACTGCTTCTCCAAAAAGAGGCTGTCGCTGCTGGGGCGATTTATTTGCAAGCGAGACAAAAGCCAAAGTTCTTAGATACAGCAAGGTTCTTTTGCCAAAGGGAATTTTCGGAGCTTACTTGGAAAAAAGCGGTTCTTCCTACAAAGGAGTTGCGCGTGTTCCTTCCGAATTTGTAAAACCAAGTCTAAAGGAAAAAACAGTTCTTGAAGAAGTTGTAATGGAAAGTCTGCAAGTTCCGGGCGAGCACATGAGAGCTAACGTTTTGAATGCCAGTCTTGCTATGTACCTTATGGGAGTTGCTCCGGCTCAGATTTGCACCGTGATGGGGCAGTGGAAAGGAATTCCTCACCGCCTTGAAAAATTCTACGACTGGAAAAGTCCTTCTGACGGACGCAAGGTTGTCTTTTATAATGACAGCTGCTCAACAGTTCCAGAAGCGTGCGCTGCGGCAAGCCAGTCATTTGATCAGCGCGTTGTTCTTATTGCCGGCGGAACAGACAAAGGACTGGACTTTCTTCCGCTTGCAAGATGCCTTGACCCTGAAAACAACACAAAGTTTCCGCCTTACGAAATCTACTTGCTTTCCGGCACTGGAACAGACAAACTTGTTTCTATGCTTGATGAGCGCGGCGTAAAATACGAAGGGCCGTTTGATTCCCTGCAGATTCTTCTTGACGTTCTTAAAACCTGTCTTATGTCTGAAAACGCAAGCCGAAACTATGGTGAGGTTTTTTCTGATACTTGGCTTCCGGTTGTCTTTTCTCCGGGCGCAACTTCATTTGGAATGTTCTCCAACGAATTTGACCGTGGCGACAAGTTCAAATCCCTTGTAAAGTCAATATTTCAGGAATAGAAACTGTTAAAAACTGAAGGGATACTTCCTAAGAGGCTAAGTAATACTTCCTAAGAGCCGTAGAGATACTTCCTAAGAGGCTGAGTAATACTTCCTAAGACCCTTAGGAATACTTACTCAGGGTCTTAGGAATATTCACTTAGGGCTTTAGGAATACTCACTTCAGGTCTTAGGAAGTATTCCTTTTGGATTAGGTAAAACACAAAAAAAAGGGGGCGTGTCAAGTGGTTATGTAAAAAATGTAGAATTTCTTTTCCTTGATAGGACGTTGCTATTAGTTATATAATTCCTGATTAAGTTACTTTTTTTTAAGAAGACATAAATGAACAAATCATGGTCGGAACTCAACAGGAAAATGCAGATTCAGCTTAAAAAGGAAGCGACTTTTGCGGATGGAATTGAAACTCTTTTTGAGCTGCGGAAAGAACTCATGCAGGCTGCGGACGGATTTTTCCGCGATTTTAGCCGCGAGGAGTTCTGCGCAATGCCTTTTATAAACGCGGAAGGCTACCATTCAAAGACGGTCGCATATTCGCTCTGGCACATTTTCAGAATTGAGGACATCGTTGCGAACACGCTGATTACAGGCTGCGGTCAGGTTTTCTTCCGGGGAAATTACAAGGAACGCACAAACAGCCCGTATCACAACCGGAAACGAACTTGTAAAACAGCAGATTGCAGAATTTTCACGACAGCTGAATCTTGACGAGCTTCAAAACTACATCCACGAAGTCAAAGCCCAAACTGAAAAAATCCTTTGCGCCCTTTCCTATTCCGACCTGAAGGAAAAAGTTTCCGCCGAACGCAGAAAGGAACTTGAATCCCTGAACGTTGTCAGCACGGACGAAAGCGCCGCCTGGCTGATTGACTACTGGTGCGGCAAGGATTTCCGCAGACTTGTTCAGATGCCGTTTTCGCGCCACTGGATAATGTACATAGAGGCGGCACTTAGGATTGCGGGGAAACTGAGGAAGTGAGGGAAAATCAGTTGACAACTGCCAGCTTGTGTAGTATTTTCTACTAAGAGGTATTACTTATGACTACGATTTCGGCAAAAATAGACAATACTGACAAAAATCTTTTTGAGACAATCTGCACTTCAATGGGAATCAACATTTCGGCGGCAATCAATGCGTTCGTAAAGGCGACAATCCGCGAAAACGGACTGCCATTTGCGATGAAGGCGGCGGACGATCCGTACATTTATTCCGAAGAAAACATGAAAATCCTGCGGAAAAGCATAAATCAGATTGAAAACGGAAGCGGTCAAGTCCACGAACTCAAGGAAATCCCTCAATGATAAAAATCTGGTCAGATCAGGCTTGGAACGATTACTGCGAATTTTTCGACAAACACCAGAAAGTCCTGATAAAAAACACGCACGAATTATTGAAAGACATTGAGCGGAACGGATTGATTTGGCAAACCGGCTTGTCTACAAAGTTGAAGACGATAAAATTTTCATCGTCCAATGCGGAACACATTATAGACAGTAAAGGCAGAGGCAAAATGCACTTTTTTAAACTAATTCTTCTTATCACGGCAATTTCTTTTCTCTCGTATTTTTTGACCACAACGATTGTTGATGTCGCGTTGATGGGGCGGCTCAATTTTTGTTTCAGCGCAAAAGCAAAGACAAAAGAATTTCTTATCACAAAGGCGAACCGGATTGATTTTCAGGACGGATTCAAGTCTGTTTATAACAGAAACGTCTATTCCTATATTAGGAATTCAGAGATGAGCAATTTTTACAATTAATTTGAAGATATTTTTTGATAAAAATAAATTGAAAAACTGATAAGTTATAATGTGCCATGATATATTAAATTCAAAAAGTATATTTAACTTTATTTTTCAAACTCTTTATGAATTGTATTTGTAATTGCAGTAATAAGTCTTGATTCAAGTTTATGCTTGGAAAAAGCATTAAATGACTTTTCATTAAAACTGTTATGAAGTTCGAAAAGTGTTTTGTATTCAACATCAAGTGCAGATGCTAATTTCTCTACAATATCAAGAGAAGGTTTTCTTTTTCCTGTTTCTATCTGTGTTATATATGGAGCCGAAACGCCGGTTTTTTCTGCTAGCAACTCCTGGCTCCATCCTAGCTCTTGGCGCAATACTTTTATGTTTTTTTGTATCACAATTTCAATTGGAATTTCATTCATTTTATAAAAAATATAGCGAAAAGTTATACTTGACTATAAGCATATTGTTATTTATAATACTAGCACATAGCTATAAAATTACATTACGGGTAGCAATGGAAGTTTATAGATAATTTTAATTTAAGGATAACTTTATGGAGAACAAAGCAAAGAATTTTCTTCGTAAGGCAGGAAAAGTAACTCTTCCTGCTATGATGTTGATTAGTGGAGTTTGGAATGCAAACGCTTCTATTTCCACATGCAAAACAGACTTAAAAAAACAGCCAATACAAAAAAAAGAAACTGTAGAGCTAAACTCAGCAGAAACAACAAATGAAATTCTTGTAAATAGCTGGAATTTTGATGGTGAATGTAACGGCTGTGAAGCTCAGTGCGGTGGTTGTACTGGTGGATGCATGGGATGTACAGGAGGATGTACGGCAAGCTGTACCGGCTGCCTGGCAACATGTGAAGGCAGTTCTTCAGCTATAGGCGATATTTTTTAGGCGTTGCCATTCTATTCGTTATTAATAAAACGAATAGAATGCGGTTTATTTATTATGAGTATGAATCCAAATTATCCGCTGACATTTACGTTTGTACTTACGCAGGATTGTCAGCTTGCATGTAAATACTGTTATCTTGTTGGTAAAAATTCTAAAAATAAAATGAAATTTTCAACTGCACGAGATGCTGTAGATTATTTAATTTCCAACCCAGAATTATTTCCTCAAGAAAGCATAGTATTTGATTTTATCGGTGGTGAGCCTCTGTTAGAAATTTCATTAATGGATTCGATTTGCGATTATATAAAAGTACAATTATATACACATAAACATCGTTGGTTTTCGAATTATAAATTTAACATATCGACAAACGGTTTGCTTTATTCTGATAAACGTGTTGAAGATTTTATTTATAAAAATAAAAATGCACTTTCCTTAACAATTAGTATTGATGGAACTAAAAGCAAACATGATGCAAACAGGATTTATGCTAATGGCAAGGGATCTTATGATGATGTCATAAAACAAATTCCGAAATGGTTACATGATTTTCCAAATGCATCTTCAAAAGTTACTGTTTCAAGTTCTGATATTCCATATTTGGCAGAAAGTATCTTACATTTATTTGATTTAGGAATACGTACAGTAAATAGCAATGTTGTATACGAAAATGTATGGAAAGATGGTGATGACAAGTTTTTTGAAACGCAATTAATAAAACTTGCAGACAATATGATTGAAAATAAATATTACAGAACTTGTACTTGTTCGTTTTTTGATTCATTTATTGGAAAACCTGTGAATGATAATAATAATTGGTGTGGAAGCGGAATGTCCATGCTTGCTTTGGACAGTAATGGTTTTTTGTATCCATGTATACGATTTATGGATTTTTCACTTTCAAATAAAAAACCTCGTATTGTGGGAAATTTAAAAACTGGTTTGGATATAAATAAATTACGTCCTTTTCTTTCTCTTGACAGAAAGTCTCAAAGTAAAGTTCAATGCTTAAATTGTGATGTTGCTTCTGGTTGTGCCTGGTGTACAGGTCATAATTATGACAGCGCAAAAACAGAAACAATTTTTGAAAGAGCTACTTTTATCTGCAAGATGCATAAGGCACGAGTCAGGGCAAAGGAGTATTACTGGAAACGGATAAATGAAACTACAGGAACCTATAAATATGATTAAATATGTTAATGTTTTGCTTTCTAATTCAGCTGTCTCTTTTTGCCATTATCAGTATAAAATCCCTGATAAAATAGAATGGATGGCACCTGAAACTTTGAACAAGATTGTTTCGTTCTGCAGTAATAGAAATTTATCACTTAATTTTATCTATCATAAAATAAAAACATCAATACCTTATGAGCTAAACTCACTGATTGAACAGATTCCTCATACGAGCATTATACCGTATGGATTGGACATTAATGCAGAAGCTGTTGTAATAGAAGGAAAGGATTTTAAAGACTTAAAGAAAACAACAGACTTTTCCGAAAAGGCTATAATACTTTTGATTAGTAAAAGTGATATTTCTCAACTTCCAAAAATGTTCGAGTATTTTTGTAAAAACTGTTTAAAATTGTCAGTTATACTTTTAGATATACCAAAATATTCGAAAGAAGATATTTTCATATATAAAAAGGCTTTGGAACAATCTGAGTTTGGGCTTCTTAATATCTATAAAAAAGCAAGAACAAGTCTTCCTGAGATAAATATTATAACAGATTTATGGTTTTCAAATACAATGCATAACTGCAATGCAGGAATTGACCATATCACTTTTGGACCAAATGGAAAATTATATATTTGTCCCGCATTTTATCAAAATGATAATAATGACGAAATATCAGATGATATTAAAATTAAAAATAAACAATTGTTGGAGCTTGAATTTGCACCAATATGCAGGGAATGTGATGCATACCATTGTTTACGTTGTGTTTATTTAAATAAAATTTTGACTAATGAAATAAATACACCGTCATGGCAACAGTGCCAATTAGCTCATATAGAGAGAGAATTTTCACGAAAACTTCTAATGCATTTAAAAAAAGAAAATCCATTATTTTTGCAAATACGGGATATAAGTCCTGTTTATTATAGTGATCCATTAGAAAAAATAATAAAGAAAAGAAAATGAGGAAAATATGAAAGAAGTCATAGGAAATGTTACATTAAAAGAAAGGGATGAAATAAAATCATTATTTGGGCGAAAAAACGCCTTAATAGATTTGATGAAAACTGTAGAAAAGGGTTCTTCCTTATATGAAAACGCTATGTCTGATTATATTGAAACGAATGAAAAGTTTCAAAACTGGTGGAATGTAATGGCAACTAAATACAAGTGGAATACAGGCAAAAACATTCAATGGCATATAGATTTCAATACATGTGAAATATTTGTCTTATAAAATATTTGCTTCGGCTTTTCTCATAGTATTTCAAAACTTGCAATGAGTATGCTGCTATTGCAAGCATAAGAGCATAGTTTATCCTAAATTTTATATCTATATTTCTGCAAAAGAAAAGTTCAAGTACAATTTTTTCTTTTGCAAGGCTGTTAGCATGAACTGTCTGTAGCAGTTTAATTTAGCTTACATTATTGGTATACATATCAGGAACATTTTAAACAAGGTAACTAATTGACAACTCTTATTTTATAAAAGTATTATTTAATTGGAAGCGTCAAAATGTACGCTTACGTTTAAGACATGAAACTGATTCTCCTTGTCACGGCAATTTCATTCATCTCATATTTTATGACAACAATGATTGTTGATGTCGCGCTGCTGGGACGGCTTGATTTTTATTTCAGCGCAAAAGCAAGGGCAAAAGAATTTCTTATCACAAAGGCTAACCGGATTGATTTTCAGGACGGATTCAAATGCTCGGGATTTTCATCCGCATTCGTGATGAGGCGCTGGAACATCAGCGCGGACGGGAATTCAGCCTACGAAAAAATGCCGAACAAAATGCGCGGCGGCTACGTTTACCCGAAAGGAATCTTCAATTTTCTTTCTAAAAACGGATTCAAGGTAAAATACTGCCGAGAAAACCTGAACTCGCTGAAAAATGCGGTCGCCACCGGAAATCCTGTAATCGCGATGATAAAAATCCGACCGGACAAAAACTGGCTGCATTACGTCCCGGTTGTCGGCTACGAAGGGCAGAATATCTTTGTCGCAGAATCGCTCGCCGAGCTTTCAAACTGCAACGAACCGCATTACAATAGAAGAATCCCGGCAAAAGAATTCAAGAAGCTCTGGAACACCGCAATGCCAAAAATGCCGCTGTATGCGAACACGTTTTTTACGGTGGAAAGATAAGGAATCCGTTTTTCTGTCCTGCGTACACCTTGCCTTTCATCGCATAAACTTGTCAGGACTTGCGCCATTCGCCAGAGAAAATTTCTTTTAAGCATTGTCCTGTGATTGATTTTGATCGCAAGGACGTATCCGCTTTTTTTTCTTCTTTGAAAATTTTGAATACATTCCGCTTACATCAAATTATATTCTTCAGCTCCATAAATACTTTTACCAATATGCAAACCCTGACATTGTAGGCAAATTCAAGAATGTTCAAAACCACATCGTAGCAAACATACAAGACGGCACAAGCAAAACTCTTTTTACCCCACTGTCACCTATTGAAACTCCAAAAGCCGTTCAAAATCTCTGCGAAACATTTTACCGGGCAATGGAACCAGGCGAAATCGAGCCTCTTCTTTTAAATGAAAGCACGAACGACAATACTCCGCTTGTAAAATATCTTTTGGGAATAATCCTTGCGGCATACAGAGACTTTGAGGAACGCCTTAATCTGATTAATGACAAGATTTCTGCAATACAAGCCGTAGAAAATGTTATCAAAAACAGAATAGGAAAATTTACAAAGAGTGATATACAGGAAAAATGTCCGGCTCTTGCACATCAGACAATCGAAAAAGTCCTCAAGAAACTTTGTGATAACGATATGATTGAAAAGAAAGGCAGTGGTCGAACAAACTACTATGTACGTAAAAATCTGTAACAACACAAGTATGATTACATATGCAGTTTCCATTCACTTTTATCAGAATGTAAATGAAATCATTGTTTTAGCAGTGATTTCCATTGCTGAAGTAAACTGGAAAGCACTTTATCATTGAAAAAAGATTCCGCCGTATATTACAATTGTAGCTTTCCATGCAACAGCTAAAACGTTTCAAACCTGAAAGCCAAGAATTACAAAAGGAATGTCATATAATAAGGTATCATTATTATATTTTCTGCAACTCCAATGTTATTTTCTGAAAGTTTGTAACACATATTTACACCATATTGGGAATTCTTTAAAACCGTTTTTGCTGATTTTGTATTCCCTGTCGTAGCTTTAACCTCAATAAGAGAAATGTCATTATCAATCTTATTACCCTCGATCGGTTCTGTAATATTATTAAGATTATGACAAAGAGTGATGATTCCAAAATCGCACAGCCATTGTATAGCAGGAAGATAGTTTTCTGAACGGCCTTTCTTCTCAATCACAGAGAAAACAAATTTCTTATTTTCCTTTGCCAGCTGAGCCGGAATTGATTCAAATAGTCTGTTTATTCTAGCAAGAAGTGTAAGGTCAATCTCCTCGTTCTCATTTTCATCCAGATGCTTACCAAAATCATCTCTATATTCTTCAATAATATTGTGCTGATCCTGCCAGACTACATTCATATCATTTGTAGTAATAAACTGATCTACAATATAAGGAAGTCCTCCGACACAAATGTATTCCTTAAAATAACGGAGCATGGTCTGATGGGTGGCGTCACTTACTGGAGTTTTATTCTTATAACATTCCCGAAGATATTGAACAACATCTTCACTGATTCCTTTTGCCCAAAGAAACTCCTCAAAATCCATAGGCTTCATATACACAATGTGTTCAAAGCCGATAGGAACACCTTTGCTTTTCTTTTTATTGTATCCCTTGATGCCTAACAGAGAGCCAGTAGCAATAATGTCGAAGCGTCCGTCTTCAGAAAATGGTTTAATACTTGAACGGGCGTTTGCACATTCCTGAATCTCATCAAAAATAATCACAGTCTTGCCTTCAACAAAATGAGAACCAGGTATCAAAGCAGACAGATCTATGACAATTTTAGTTTACATTTAGGTCAGCATCAAAAATCTTTTTGGCTCTTTCGTTTTCCTTGAAATTTACGTATACGATATTTTCATAATTTGCCTTGGCAAATTCTCTTACACTGTAAGTTTTTCCAATCTGACGTAGACCTTTTACCACAAGAGTTTTTTTTCTACCGCTCGAATTTTTCCAAGCTTCAAATTCAGCCATTATTTTTCGTTTAAACATATAAGCCTCCAGTTTTACACTTTTTTAATGGAGTTTTTAAAGATTTTATACATTTTTAAAGGGAGTTATTTAAACAAAATATATGAAGAAAGCGATTTTCGGATAACAATGTAAAAATTACATAGAGAGAATAAATGCCGATTCGAAAAGCTGAAAAAAGGGATTTGTCCCGGATTGTGGAAATTTTCGTCTTCAACAACAGGATTAATTATTTTCCGATATTCAAGGACGCAGGTTATTCATTCGGAACGCTGCAAGTTATTCCGGCGGCTGACAATTACTTCGGAAAGAAAGAAACGTTCGGCAATCTGTTTGTGGCGGAAGATGATGGCATCATAAAAGGATTCATCGAAATCCGAAAAACTGAAATTGTGAAGCTGTACGTTGAGCCGCTTTTTCAGAACTGCGGAACAGGAAGCGCGCTAGTTGAATTTGCACTTCAGAATTTTCAAGCGGACTTTCTATGGGCACTGGAAAAAACGCAAGGGCTATTTCTTTTTACAGTCGGCACGGATTTTTCCCGACTGGCGCAAGAAAACACGAGGAAAGCACAACGGAATATATTATTGAACTGCGGCGGAAATAAATGTTGCCCGAAAGGCTGCAAAAATAAAAACAGAAACTTGCGGTTGCCGTTTGTGCAAGGTTCGGCTGGTGGATTTTCGGAAAATTCTAGGTTACAATTTTTGAACTGGCTCGTGCAGTCAGGAATTTTTTAGCTATGTCTGGGAGGTGCGGATATGTCTTTGGCGGAAAAAATCGCGTATTTGAGAAAGAGGAATTCTCTGTCGCAGGAGGAACTTTCGGAGCGGCTGGACGTTTCGCGTCAGGCAGTGTCCAAGTGGGAGGCGGCGGAATCCGTGCCCGACATCGCAAACCTTGTGCGGATTTCAGCTCTGTTCGGTGTTTCGGTGGATTTTATGGTGAAGGACGGTTGCGGAACGTCGGAAACTGAAATGATGGGCGGAACGGCTTTTTCTGATTCCGCAGAAATAAGAGAATTTCTTTGCCGGGCAAAGCGCGCCACCTACGCTGGAAAAGGAAGCGAGATTCAGCCGTGCCGAAAGAATTCGCACGACCTTTTTTATTCGGAGGACTTGGGCGCAGATTTTGGCAGGCTTGAGTATTACGACACGTACTTAGGCGGAAAGAATTTCAGCGGCGAGGAGGCTCTGTGGAAGGACGGAATTCCGTTCTGGGCAATGAACTACTGCGGGCGTGTGCTTGACGATTCATTTTCAGGCGACTTTCTGAAAAGCGCGCTCCATGCGGTTGAGCCTAAGCTGCCTTTCCGCGGGCCGGAATTTTTCCGTGACGGAGACAGAACATACATCTGCAAGGTTTGCGGCGGCTTTGAATGGTTCAGCGGAAGCGAGGCGATTTTTCACGGAGAAAATAAGGTGTATGAGTGTGTTTTTCACGGCGGATTCGTGCGATAGCTTAGGGTATGGAGCACTGGCGAAGGTTGTTTTAACAACCGAAGCCAAAGACCGCAGCCGTGCGATTTGCACGGCGAGGACTTAGAGCGTGAGCGAAGTGCGGAACGCCCGACCCGAGCGGTTGTTGAAACCGTTGACGAAGTTTCCCCTCCAACGCTTGTCGAAACAGAGCGAGGGAAAGCCCCGGAAAAATAAAAATCGGAGGAAATGAAAAATGAGACTTGACGGATTTGGAATTCTAGTGGACGACATGGTGAAAATGATCCGCTTTTACCGCAATGTGCTCGGCTTTGAAATCAGGGAGAGCGAGGACGCGAACAACGTCTATCTTGTAAAGGACGGCACGCTTTTTCTGCTTTACGGACGCGGAGACTTTGAGAAAATGACCGGGCGCAGATACGAATACGTGAAAGGTCTGAACGGACATTTTGAAATCGCGCTTTACGTTGACACATTCGATGAGGTTGACGCGGAATTCAGGAAGGCTGTGGAAAAAGGAGCGGTTCCGGTGCTTGAGCCTGAAACCGAGCCGTGGGGACAGAGAACCTGCTACATCGCCGACCCGGAAGGAAACCTTGTCGAAATCGGCTCGTTCAACAGACCTTTCAGACAGCAGGAAAAATAAAAATAACAGGGCGAAAAAATGACTTTGAGCGGCTGACGCGGTTCTACAGGCACGCGGTTGCGGAAACTAAAAACATGGAGCTTTATGCGCACTGGATTTACGGGCTTCATCCGTCGGACGAGATGATACTCGGCTACATAAGCCCTGGAAATATGTTTTTTTCTGAGTTGGACGGAAAAATTGCGTCGGCGGTCGCTGTCGTGCCTCGTCAGGAAAAGGAATATCACGATGTGCCGTGGAAGATGAATCCTGCTGACGATGAAGTTTCCGTGGTTCACATTCTGTGCGTCGCCCCGGAATTTCAGAAAAAAGGAATTGCCGCCCGGACAATGAGAGCCGTAATTGAGATGAGCCGCGAATCCGGGAAAAAAGCGGTTCACCTTGACGCATTGAAATGCAACACGCCCGCCCGCCGCCTTTACAAATCGCTCGGCTTTTCCCCGGCCGCAGAAAGAAACTGGCATACAGAAAACGCCGGTCAGACAGATTTTGTCCTGTACGAACTGGAAGTATAGCCGAAGGGGAAAATTGTGCGAAGATTTCATAGCACGCCCAACACGTTTTTTGACTATAAAATTTTTGCATTGCCCGGAAAAATGTGATTTTCGGTTATGAGATAATTTCACGGCTCGCCCAGTTCATTTTCCGAGAATAAAAAAAACAGCAAGGAAAGTCGAGAGAATAATTTTCCGTCGCGCAAAACAAAAAGTCAGTGTATAATAAAAAAATGAACAGTTTGAAAATCGCCCTTTTGCAGATAATGCCGGGCAATAATATTGAAGAAAACAGACGGATTGGCGAGGAGGCTTGCCGAAAGGCGAAACTTTTCGATGCGGACATCGCGCTTTTTCCTGAGATGTGGAGCTGCGGCTACAGTTTTCCGGAAAATCCAGCTGAACTTGAAGAGCTTGCGGTAAATGCGGACGGAGAATTTGTTTCGTTCTTCGGAAATCTTGCCGCGGAACTTGATATGGCGGTGGGAATCACTTTTCTGGAAAAACACAGCCTGCAGCCGCGGAACACGCTCCGGTTTTTTGACCGGCATGGAAAATCCGTCCTCACTTACGCTAAAGTCCACACCTGCGACTTCGGCGATGAAAAGGCTCTTTGCCCCGGCGATGATTTTTACGTCTGCGACCTTGACACTAAAAAAGGCGTCGTGAAAACCGGTGCGATGATTTGCTACGACCGCGAATTCCCGGAAAGCGCGCGGATTTTAATGCTCAAAGGCGCGGAAGTGATTCTTGTTCCGAACGCCTGCCCCATGGAAATCAACCGCCTTTCCCAGCTGCGCGCAAGAGCCTACGAAAATATGTGCGCCGTTGCGACCGCAAACTACCCCGGCGGAAAACCCGACTGCAACGGGCATTCTTCTGCATTCGACGGAATCGCATACCGCCCCAAGGATTCAAGTTCACGCGACACGCTCGTTGTGGAAGCCGGCGAAGGCGAAGGAATCTACATCGCGAATATCAACCTTGACGAACTTCGGGACTACAGAAACCGCGAAGTTCACGGAAATGCCTACCGCCACCCGAAAAAATATTCGCTTCTCACAAAAGAAGAAATCCGAAAACCGTTTATAAGAAAGGATTACAGGGAATAAAAAATTGTACATTTCTTTACAAGACGACGAAAAAAGCAATTATTACCAAAGTTAACATAATTAGTTTAATGTGTAAAAAACATTTGGGAGAAATTAAAATGAAAATTCTTGTAATAAACTGCAGCCCGGTAAAAAACGGAGCGACTGCACAAATCGTGAGGCTGGTTTCTGAGTTTTGCGGAAAAGGCAATGAAGTCCGCTCGGTCTGCATCGACGACTACGAGATAAAATTGTGCCGGGGCTGCCGGAAATGCCACGAGACCGCAGAGTGCTCAATTTCGGACGACACAAAAAAGCTGATGGCGGAATACGAATGGGCGGACAAGATTGTTTCCGTTTCGCCGTCGTATTGGGCGGACATTCCGGGACAGTTCAAGGTTTTTATTGACAGATGCACGCCCTGGTGCAACACCCACGAACCGCACGCGAAAATCTCAGGCGGAAAAAAAGGCTACACAATCGCGCTCAGAACCGGTCCTTCAATGCCGGAATGCGAAAAAATAATCGGCAGCATAGAGCATTTCTACGGACATCTTGAAATCAAAGCAAGCGGAAAACTCGGACTTTGCAAAGTTGAACACAAGGAAGATGTTGCACCACGCACGGAAGAAATCCGGAAATTTTGCCAAAGAATTTTGACAAGCGAATAAACCTGAAACAACCACAAACGAGGCATTATGAAAATTGAACACGTTGCACTTTATGTAAAAGATTTGGAAGGCGCACGGAAGTTTTTTGAAAAATATTTTTGTGCAAAATCGGGCGGACTTTATCACATCAGGACTTCCGACTTCAAGTCGTATTTTCTGACCTTTGACGGCGGAGCAAGCAGATACAATCCGGTCATGCTCCTGAAAGTAATGATTTACTGC
>OIXQ01000007.1_pt1 | contig 210926 bp, 181 predicted proteins | sample 1587791 | NCBI WGS metagenome assembly OIXQ01 (sample SAMN03283273) | human gut metagenome | biome: human-associated habitat; material: feces | host: Homo sapiens | place: Peru | collected 2012
CGCTCAGACGAGCGGCTAATTATAGTGGGGGTACCCACAGTGGAGCGTTTACGTTATAAATAAGCACAAGTGGATTAATATTCAGTTTGTTTGGGGATAGAAATGGAGAAATAATGTTTTTAAAGAAGGGGAATTGCAGAGAGAAAGCAATGGGCAAGTAAAGTATTGAAACAGTATATTATTCAAGGCTATGCAATCAATGAAAAAGATTATAGAATGGGAGATAGAACTAGTTTGATAAATGGCAATTTGGAGGAATATGATAATGTCAAAAGATGAGTATTTGATCACAGATGCACCGCTTAAAGCGCTGACTGTTTTTGCAATGCCTATGATCTTGGGCAGCTTTTTTCAACAAGTGTATAATATGGCTGATTCAATAATAGTTGGCCAGTATGTCGGATCATCTGCACTTGCGGCTGTTGGCGCATGTGCCGCTCTTACAAATGTATTCATTTGTGTGGCACTCGGTGCCGGCATAGGTGCGGGCGTGCTTGTGAGCCGCTATTTTGGAGCCAGGGATTATAGTAAAATGAAAACAATAGTATCAACATCTCTGATAAGTTTTATGGTTTTGAGTATACTTTTGGGTGTATGTGGTCTTATCTTTTCACGTTCGATGATGACGCTGCTTCAGACACCTGCTGACATACTGGATGAAGCGGTGCTGTATCTTCGTGTTTATTTTGTCGGATTTCCATTTTTGTTTATGTATAATATTCTTTCAACAATGTTCAATTCAATCGGTGAATCAAAGATACCGTTGGGTCTTTTGATATTTTCTTCTGTCTTGAATATTGTTATGGATCTTTGGATGGTGGCAGGCCTCGGCCTGGGCGTTTTCGGTGCAGCTCTTGCAACTCTTATTGCCCAGGGAATATCCGCAGTGTTTTCACTGCTGATTTTTCTTTGGCGTATGCGCCAATATAAAGGCCGTTTTGATTGGTTTGACAGGCACGAGTTACATTTCATGCTTAGAATTGCCGTACCATCGGTTCTTCAGCAGTCCACAGTGTCGATTGGTATGATGATCGTTCAGGCAGTTGTAAATCCGTTCGGTACACAGGCACTTGCAGGTTACTCAGCAACGATGAGGGTAGAGAATGTTTTTTCACTGATATTTGTATCCATTGGAAATGCAGTTTCACCGTATGTTTCTCAGAATCTTGGCGCAAAAAAAATCAAACGTATCAAAAAAGGATATCGGGCTGCGTTGGTGTTGGATATGTGCTTTGCGATCATCGCATTTATAGTCATTGAAACACTGCATACTCAGATTTCATCCTTATTCCTTGGCAAAGATGGAACCGCTTTGGCATATCAGGTGTCTGGTGGTTATATGAGATGGATTGGCTGCTTTTTCATTTTCATGGGAATCAAGATGGCAACCGATGGGGTTCTTCGAGGACTTGGTATCATGCGTCCATTTCTCATTGCAAATATGGTAAACCTTGCGATCCGTCTGTCAGTTGCCCTGATTTGTGCGCCCCGTTTTGGTATCGAATTTGTCTGGCTTGCAGTGCCGGCGGGATGGTTTGCAAACTTCCTGATCTCTTATATGGCTCTCAGAAAGTCATGGCCAGTTGATATATCAATTGGCGAATGATCGATTTTGTGCAAAGGGAGGTCTGTTTTGCGAAGATTTTTTCCCAAAAAAGATTGACACAGTATACTGACCGCCATATAATCGTTCTAAAAAGAACGATAAGGAGAAAGAGATGTACTTCTGGGACAAACATAAAACAATTACAAGCTATTATGAAGTGCTTTCCGGTGAAGTATGTGACCGCTATGAGTTAACTCAGATGGAATATGATATATTGATGTTCCTGCATAATGCTCCGCAGCACAACACCGCTGCGGATATTGTAAAGATCCGGAAATCTACAAAATCACATGTTTCCACCTCTTTGAAAAGTTTGGAAAACAAAGGACTGATCAAAAGGATACAAAGCAAGGACAATAAAAAACATATTGAGATTGTCTTGTTAGACAAGGCAAAGTTGATTGTGGCAGAGGGAATGGATGCACAAAAACAGTTTGCCCACAATGTTTTAAGCGGATTGACAGACGAAGAAAAGAATATGTGCATTAACGTATTTGATAAGATCTGTAATAATGCTGAAAAATATTTGAAAGAACATAAGGAGACAAGCTCAAATGAAATCTAAGTTTTGTGTAAAGAAGAAAACATTGCTGCTGATTGCCGGGATTGTGTGGATGATAGCGGGCTTTAATGTTGCCAGGCTAGGAGTGCTGTCATATATGAATATTGAAAGAAAATGGTATTTATATTTGTTGTCCACAGTTGTGTTTTGTGTTTTTGGTTTAATGTTCTTAAAGATGAGCAAAAAACACACAAAACGAATCTTTGGATACGAAGAGTACCGCCCGTTTTGGCACTTCTTTGACCTGAAAGCATATTTGATCATGACCTGTATGATGGGTGGCGGAATCGGATTTAGGGCGGCAGGTATATTCCCGGATATATTTATTGCGTTTTTTTATTCCGGGCTGGGCCTGGCACTGGCATCAGCAGGTGTTATGTTTACCAGAAATTATTTGCTTTATGGCCGATTGATTGCAAAAGGAGTATGAGTAAGAATGAAAGAGAACAATTATAAACCACAGATTCCAGACGTTATGGAAGCAATATTTGATGCAGCGTATCTGCTTTTTGATCTGGTTGCCGCAATTTTGTTTTTTATATATGCAAAAGGGAACACGTTATTTATACTTTATGGAATATTGACACTGACACTTTGCGGGGGAGATGCTTTTCATCTGGTGCCAAGAATTATCAGAGCAGCACGCGGAAACAGCGATAAGATAAAAGACAGCTTGGTATAGGTTTGCAGGTTTCATCGGTTACAATGACGGTGTTTTATATTATTTTGATGTATATTTGGAAATTCACGTTCCCGGATATAAAAATACCAGCAGCAATTGAGGTTATAATCTGGATATCTGCGGTTGTCAGAATTGTGATATGTATGTTCCCACAGAATAATTGGTGCACGGACGAAGGAAATATGAAATTATCTATTATCAGAAATACAGTATTTGCAGTGACAGGTATTGGTGTGATCATTCTGTATGCGATTTCAGGAAATGCAAATGGATATCATATGACAAGGATGGTTGTTGCTATTATTATTTCATTTGGATGTTATCTTCCGGTAACATTACTTAGCAAAAAGAAACCGAAGGTTGGACTCTTGATGATTCCGAAGACTTGTGCATATATGTGGATCATAGTAATGGGACTTCAGCTTTTATTTTAATACTGACATTATCAGGGACAGGATGAGAGGTTTGCTTTATCCTGTCCCTGAATTAAATTATTTATCCTTATTATCAGCGTCGATCACTGACTGGATCTGTTTCATGAGAGAGTCGTAGTTAGCCTGATCGTCGATCCCTCCAAGCATAGGCTCTCCGACAATATTACCATTTCTATCGACTAGTATGGTTGTAGGAAATGCCATGATGTCGGAGGCATATTTGCCTACGCTAGAATCAGAGTCAACGGAGATATTGCGGTATTTTGCACCCTGGCTGTCAAGAACGGCTGCGGCTTCCTTGATAGCATCTTCGTTTCCGTCAAATGTCTCTGTGTTGATACCTACTACCTCGCCGCCCATCGATTTGATGGCATCATTTAATTCATTAAGCTTGGACAATTCTGCGACACAAGGCTTGCAGCCGGTAAACCAGAAATTAACGACAGTTACTGCATTATTGGAAAACAGGCTTTCGTCAACAGAATTACCGTCAAAATTCTTGCCGGAGAAACTCTTGAAAGGCGTGATTTCTTCGGAACTGTCATTCTGGTCGGTGCTTTCTGATCCTGCGTTTTTATTTTCGATTTCAGCTATCTGCTTTTCAATCTGTCTGATAGTTTCGATATCATTGTTAAGTGTTTTCAGTTCATCATCCGTAAAGGATTCCTTGTTCGATTCTATTATGCCGGCCAGATAATCGGCATAATCTCCGCTTGGATCGGCATCGCTTTTATTCGCCATGCCAAATGCCTTGTTCCATACATCCTGGTGATCTGCAAAGATCTGGTTCTCCTGCTGATATAGATCATCCAGCTTTGTGTTGGAATTGTCCACAGCTTCAGTGGTGGATTCTGTCTGGGTTTTTTGTGAATTCTCAGTGGTGGCAGATCCTGATCCGTTACATGCTGTGAGAGATAATGCTGCACAGAGAGTGATAATAGATATTAATGTTCTTTTTGTCTTCATAAATAATTGCTCCTTTAAATAATAATTTAAATAATATTAGTGTGGTTGATTGTTACATGTTGGTTTTGGAAGCTTGCTTATGTCCTTTTGGGGAACACGGCTTTCCCATAAACTGATAGTGGATCGCATCTTTTGGACATGCCTTCATACATGCTCCGCATCGTATGCATTCCGGATGATTTGGTGTTTTGCATACATCTACATCCATTTTGCATGCCTTTGAACACTTACCGCATCCGACACATTTGCTGCTTTCAACCTTGATACTCATAAGGCTGACCTTGTTGAATAATGAGTAGATTGCGCCGAGAGGACAAATCCATTTACAGAAGGGTCTGTAGAACAGAATACTCAGAACGACAACTGTAATTAAAATAAGGCATTTAAATGAAAACAGCTTTCCGAGTGCAGAGCGTATAGCTGCATTTCCGAGTGAAAGTGGTATAGCCCCCTCCAGAACACCTTGTGGACAAATATACTTACAGAAGAACGGGTCACCCATTCCTATGGAGTTCGTTACAAGCATCGGCAAGAGTATAACGAAAACAATAAGGATTATATATTTCAGGTATCTTAGTGGTTTCAGCCTGGCTGTGGAAAACTTTTTCCCGGGAATTTTGTGAAGCAGATCCTGAAACCATCCAAATGGACACAAAAACCCACATATAAATCTTCCGAGGATCACACCGATTAAAATGAAAAAACCGGTTATGTAGTAAGAAAATTTAAATTTGGATGATCCGACGACCGCCTGAAATGCACCAATGGGACACGCTCCTGTTGCAGCAGGACAGGAGTAACAGTTTAGTCCTGGTACGCATACTGTTTTTGCTTTGCCCTGATAGATCTTGCCTTTAAATAAATTGGGGATGTGAATATTGGTAAGCAGCGTGGCTGCTGCCTGTATCCATCCGCGTATTCTGGCTGTTTTTTTTGACAGTGATTTGTTCTTATCCAATTCCTACACACTCCAGACATAATTTTATTGCTTTGCTGAGCACGGCAGCTGCTTCACCTCTGACTGCACCATAGCTAATCATCGCTATACCCGTGATGAGTAAAATGGTCTGAGACATTTTCCTGTACTTCAAGATATTGCAACTCCTTTCATGATTGTGTTTGTTGACCAGCTGACTTGGATATTATACAATAGCTGTTGTAAAATTTTTGTTAAGAAGGATTTTTGTTAAGAAACAGGTGACAGTTTTGAGATTATTGATAGTTGAAGATGAGAAGCAGATATGTGATATGGTTGCGAAAAGCCTGTATGATGCCGGGTATGAGGTGGATACCTGTTATGACGGAGAAGAGGCTCTTGAATGCATTCTGTCAGAGGAATATGACCTGATCGTTCTGGATCTGAATCTGCCGGGTATGGATGGAATGGAGATTTTAAAGGAACTCAGACAGAAAAATGAGGAGACAAAGGTTATCATATTATCTGCGAGGGGACAAATTGCGGATAAGGTTGAAGGGCTGGATGCAGGTGCAAATGATTATATGGAAAAACCATTTCATTTGCAGGAGCTTGAGGCGCGTATCAGAAGTCTTACAAGAAGAAAATTTGTACAGAAGGATGTATGTCTGGAAAGTGGCGGGATAAAGTTTGACACGATAAAACGTGAGGCATACGCAAAAGGAGAAAAGGTTCCCCTTACAAGAAAAGAAAATGGAATCCTGGAATATCTGCTTCTTAATCTGGGCAGACCGGTAAGCCAGGAGGAATTGATGGAACATGTCTGGGATGCTTCGGTTGACAGTTTCAGTGGAGCGATCAGAGTACATATGTCTTCGCTGAGAAGAAAGCTTAAGGCAGTGCTTGGATATGATCCGATTTTGAACAAGGTGGGAGAAGGCTATAAAATACGAGAGGAGTCCGACAGATGAAAAGAATGTCGCTGCAGTGGAGGCTTACCTGTATAATCACATTATATATTGCGCTTATATGTGGATGCCTTACTTTGCTTGTCTATAAAAATGGAGTGTATTATATTGATTCTCTGCAAGAAACCGTTGATGCCCAGGGAGATGATAATGGGAGCGGTACTGATGAAATATATATCAGTATTCCGGAGGATAAGTGGGATGAATTTGCAAATGACTTTTCTGTTAAGGTGTACAATAATAAGGCAGATTACAAGAAAAACAGCCTGATAATTTCTGCCTTGCTGGCCCTGCTTGGCGGAGTAGCTACATATTTTATAAGTGGGCATGCACTAAAGCCGATCAGTGAGTTTTCTGATAAAATTGAAGAGGTACAGGCACAGAATCTGGCGGATTCACGAATAGAAGAAAACAGTGTTAAAGAACTGAACCAGCTCAGCGTTTCATATAACAAGATGCTTGAACGCCTCTCGGATGCATTTGAGATACAGAGACAGTTTACTGCAAGTGCAGCACATGAGCTCAGAACTCCACTGTCTTTAATGCAGATACAGCTTGATTCATATAATTCTTCCCGGCATCCGGGAGATGACGAAGTTACGCTGCAGACGATAAAGATGGTCACTGAACAGAATGAGAGACTCAGCAAAATGGTAAAGACACTTCTTGATATGAGTGAGCTTCAAACTGTGAGCCGGGATGATAAAATAATGGTTGACGCGCTTGTTGATGAGGTATTGGCGGATCTGGAACCTCTTGCACAGGAAAAGGATATAGAACTTATTGGAGAGTGTACGGATGTAACGATGATAGGAAGTGACATCCTTATTTACAGGATGTTATACAATCTTGTTGAGAATGCTATAAAATATAACCGCACAGGAGGACGGGTTACAGTAACAGCGCATCAGAAGGAAAAACACGTTTACCTGTCAGTAGAGGATACCGGAAATGGCATCCCGGAAGAACTGAAGGATCGCGTGTTTGAACCTTTCTTTCGCGTGGATAAATCCAGAAGCCGTGAGCTTGGCGGCGTAGGACTGGGACTTGCTCTTGTCCGCGAGATCGTGATAGTGCATGATGGCAATATTGCAGTTAAGTCTAATCCGTCTGGAGGAACGATTTTTGAAGTCGTTTTATAAAGTGAGCATTATATTGTTGCCGTTGCGGATTTGGCACGGCTAATTTTATTTTCCCCGAACTTTCGTCTCAGCTGTTTCATAACCCACAGGTACGCAGGGATCAGGAAGAGATCAGCACATACCCATGCAAGCGGACTTCCTAGTGATACGCAGATGAAACCGAAATGTGGCACCAGTACGAAACCGGCAACAGAACGGGCAATCATCTCACATATGCCAGCAAGTATGGCGAAAGTTGAGTAGCCAAGCCCCTGTATCATGAATCTTACGATATTCACAAGTGCCAGGAATATGTAGAATGCGGCATTGATAACCACGAATTCATATATGTAGCCGATAAGCTCAATCTGTTCCTTCTTTACAAAGAGAAGTGCAAGCTGCTTTCCGAACACGATGGAAAAAGCCAGAGCCACGAGGGCATATATGATTCCCATCTTGATACACGCCTTAAGACCCTGATCAACACGGTCAAGACGTCTGGCACCAACATTCTGACCTCCGTATGTTGCCATGGTGGAGCCCATCGCATCGAAAGGACAGCACATGAACATGGAGATTTTGCTTCCTGCTGATACGGCTGCAACATATGTTGAACCCATATCATTGACTGCGGTCTGAAGAATGACACTGCCTATGGCTGTTATGCTGTACTGCAGTCCCATAGGCAGACCCATACCGCAGAGCTTAAGGCAGTGGCGCATGCTGAATGCCCAATCCTCTTTACTGAATTCAAGATACTTCAGTTTCTTTGTCATGTATATCGTACATATGATTCCTGACACTGCCTGTGAAGCTACTGTGGCAACTGCAGCTCCGGCGACGCCCATAGGAACAACAAGTATAAGGTCAAGTATGATGTTGACAAGTGATGAACCCACAAGGAATATGACAGGTGTGATACTGTCTCCGAGTGATCTCAGTATTCCAGCAGTTAGGTTGTAGAGAAATGTTGCCGGAATGCCCAGAAATATTATAAATATGTATATGTATGCGTCATCGATGATATTCGAAGGGGTTCTGAGAGCCTTGAGTATCTGCATTGTGAATATACTTACAGCCACAGTTATAACAGCAGCCAGTGCAACGGATGACCATATACTGTTGATTATATAAGCTTTGAGATTCTTGAAATCCTTTGCTCCATAGGCCTGGGCAACAGGGATTGCAAATCCGTTGCAGATTCCTATACAGAATCCAAGTATCATGAAGTTGATGCTTCCGGTGGAACCCACCGCCGCCAGCGCGTCCGTTCCAAGTTTCTGCCCGACTATGACAGAATCTACCATATTGTAAAACTGCTGAAATATCAGACCAAAGAGAAGGGGCAGACCAAAGTTCAATATAAGCTTTGAAGGCTTTCCTTCAGTGAGGTCTTTTGTGCCACTGATGCGCGCAATAAAATTCTTCATGTGATTCACCTCTCAAAAATCCAGTTGTTTGTGTATAAATTGCTTGTTTTCACGATATCGTGTATTTGCTAGTTAATCACCTTTTAATGATTTTATATATGGAAAAAAGGTGATTAAACGTGGTAAAATGTAAACACTTTTGTAATGCTGAAAACTTGATATATATTAGTCTCTGAACTAATATAAGTATAGTCGTAAAAGTGATGAAAAAAGAGAAAATAATTGTGCATAAAGCGCATGGATACGAACCAAGGTAATGTCGATAACGATAATGACCTGGCGGGGGATATGGAATGAGCAGAGATAGCGATAAAAAAAAGAACAATAAAAAACACAGAGAAGAGATTAGAAATATAAGCAGCATAGAGAATGGTACTTCGAGAGCCTACAGGCAGAAGGTGCTTGTCAGACAGGCTGGAAAGCTCGTGGACGAGCTGGAGCGCGCAAGGCGTGAAGAACAGGAGACTCAGGCAGATGGAATCATCAAACAGAAGGTAGTCAAGAGAAAGAGCACCAGGATAGCGTACAGGGTGGTTGGCATAATATTTGTACTGGCAGGTATAGCGCTTGTGTGGTGGGCTATGGGAGGTCACTACAGAATGATAAAGGCTGCTATTGCGATTGCGGCCATGGCATATGGATTTTATGTGGTCAAGGCTTCATTTAGAAAGTCTGCATATGATATGACATATCTGTTTGGTCAGGATGTTGTAACGATCATTCAGAAGAGAGGCAGTAAGGTGATACCGTATGAGACTATTACAGGGTATATCATGATAGAGCCTGATCCTGAATTGAAGTATTATATAATTAAGTTTGACAGAGGCAGGGAGAGTTACATAGTTCCATTTGCCGGAGCAAAAGGCAAATGTGAGGCGGTATACGATATCCTGAGAGAGAAGGTAAGAACTGATGAAGAATAAAATACTTGAAAAGCTGCAGAACAGTGATGGATATGTGTCAGGACAGGAGCTCTGTGAGCTGTTGGGGGTATCCAGAACAGCGGTGTGGAAGAACATACAGGCACTCAAGAATGAAGGTTATGTGATCGAGGGCGTGAACAACAAGGGATACAGATTGGTGAGTGAGCCTGATGTAATGTCTGAGGAGAAGATCTCAAAGTATCTTGAGACCAGAACATTTGCCAGAAAGCTTTACTATTATGATGAGACGGATTCAACGAACACCCGTGCCAAGATAGTCGGGGAAACTGACTGTGTTCACGGAGCTCTGTTCGTGGCAAATGAGCAGACTGCAGGAAAGGGACGAAGGGGCCACAGTTGGAATTCTGATAAGGGCACGACAATATCCATGTCGTATCTGCTCAAGCCGGACATAGATATTTCCTGTGTGTCAAGGATAACTCTGGTGTCGGCGGTGGCACTTGCCAGAGCGTTCAGCAAGGTTGAGGGAGTAAAGCCTCAGATCAAATGGCCGAATGATGTGTTGTCTGATGGAAAAAAACTGGTCGGAATCCTCACAGAGATGAGTTCCGAGGGAACTGACATAAGCTATGTTGTTGTGGGAATAGGCATAAACGTGTATAACCGAAGCTTCCCTGAGGACATAGCAGACAAGGCCACATCAATACTGCTGGAAAATGGCAAGGGCTGTGACAGATCATGGTTCATTGCACAGGTGTCAAATGAATTTGAAAAGCTATATGACGAATTTATAAAGAATAAGGACCTGGGATTCCTTGTTGATGAGTACAACAGTTATCTTGTGAACAGGGATAAGCAGGTGTATGTAATAGAGGGGGATAAAAAGACAGAGTACACGGCGCTTGGACTTTCAAAGGATGGCGGACTTCTGGTGAGGGATGCCGATGGAGAGGTCCATGATATAATATCCGGGGAAGTATCCGTGAGAGGAATATATGGATATGTGTAAGGCTGAAAAAAATAGCTGATCAAGAATATGACGATCGGACTTGAGATAATTAATAATTGGCATGTATAATTCAAAAAAACTAGAAATATAGCCACTTATAGTTTATAATCGGCAGTGAGTATATAACAAAACCTAGAAAACACAAAGATGGAGGACATAAAACATGGAAAAGATTCAGATGACCACACCACTTGTAGAGATGGATGGAGATGAGATGACCAGAATTCTCTGGCAGTATATAAAGGATGAGCTTATTTATCCATTTATCGATCTCAAGTCAGAGTACTATGACCTTGGACTTGTACATAGAAATGAGACAGATGACAAGGTAACATTTGACTCAGCATACGCAACACAGAAGTATGGCGTAGCTGTAAAGTGTGCTACAATCACACCTAATGCAGCAAGAGTTAAGGAGTACAATCTCAAGGAGATGTGGAAGAGTCCTAATGGAACCATCAGAGCGATCCTTGATGGTACAGTGTTCAGAGCACCTATCGTAGTAAAGGGAATCGAGCCATGTGTTAAGAACTGGAAGAAGCCTATCACTATCGCAAGACATGCATACGGTGATGTATATAAGAGTGTGGAGATAGACGTTCCGGGACCTGGAACAGCAGAGCTTGTATTCACAGGCGATGACGGACAGGTTATAAAGGAGACTATCCATAAGTTTGATGGCCCTGGTGTTCTTCAGGGACAGCATAACGTGGACAAGTCGATTGCAAGCTTTGCAAGAAGCTGTTTTAAGTACGCACTTGATACAAAGCAGACACTCTGGTTTGCAACAAAGGATACCATATCAAAGAAGTATGACCATACATTCAAGGATATCTTCCAGGAGATATTCGATGCAGAGTATAAGGAGCAGTTCGATGCAGCAGGTATTGAGTACTTCTACACACTTATAGATGATGCGGTTGCCCGTGTTATGAAGAGCGAGGGCGGTTACATCTGGGCATGTAAGAATTATGATGGAGATGTAATGAGTGATATGATCTCATCAGCATTTGGTTCGCTTGCCATGATGACATCAGTTCTCGTATCCCCTGATGGAAAGTATGAGTACGAGGCAGCACACGGAACAGTTATGAGACATTACTACAAGCACCTTGCAGGCGAGGAGACATCAACTAACTCAGTTGCAACTATCTTCGCATGGTCAGGAGCACTCAGAAAGCGTGGAGAGCTTGATGGAATCCAGGCACTTCAGGATTTTGCAGACAAGCTTGAGGCTGCAACCATCAAGACCATAGAAGATGGCAAGATGACAAAGGATCTGGCTCTCATTACAACTCTCGAGAACCCAACAGTCCTCAACAGTGAGAACTTCATCAAGGCTATCAGAGAGACACTTGAGGGTATGCTCTAAGAATGAAATTGTGTAACGGGCTGATTACAGACGTTGCTTTTAACGGGATATCACCTTTATTCATACAAATGGATAAAGGTGATATTTTTTATGCCATTGTGTAAAATGTGGCATTGGGTTAAAATAGCTTATATAGCACGCATATGGTAGTTTGTCTATTGTAGTTTGTCTATCTGAGTGTAGCGTATAAGATAATGAGGAGTTGCATTTATGAGAATTGAGCATGTTGCGATGTATGTGAATGATCTTGAAGCTGCGAAGAATTTTTTTGAGAAATATCTGGGAGCATCAGCAAATGAGGGATATCATAATAAAACGACGGACTTCCGTTCATATTTTCTCACATTTGATGATGGCGCAAGGCTTGAGCTAATGAACAGGCCGGGAATGGATGATCCGGAAAAGACACTTAACAGAACAGGATTGATACATATAGCGTTCAGTGTGGGAAGCAAAGAAAAAGTGGATGAGCTTACCAGACAGCTTGCGGAGGATGGCTATGAGGTGACAAGCGGACCGCGGACGACAGGCGATGGATACTATGAGAGCTGTGTGGTCTGCATAGAGGATAATCAGATAGAGATAACGGTATAGGAGGTATAAGATAATGAATAATCAGGTGTTAGAGGTAATAAAAAAGAGAAGCTCAGCGAGAGCATACAGTGATGAAGATGTTACGAAGGAACAGCTTGAGAAGGTCATCGAGGCTGGACTTCAGGGACCTACAGGTATGAATAAGAAAGAGATACATTTTACAGTTGTCAAGGGGGATGCTCCAATTCTGGAAGAGCTTGATGCGGAAAAGAGGGCACTTCGCGGACAGGATAAGCAGCCACACAATTTCTATTATGAGGCCCCGGTACTCATATTCTTAAGTGCTGAGGATGATTTCAAGTGGAGCAAGGTGGATTCAGGAATTGCAGTTCAGAATATGGCTATAGCGGCAGAGAGCATGGGACTTGGAAATCTGATAATCGGCTGCGTGTATGATGCACTTCACGGGGAGAAAAAAGCATATTTTGACAAAGCACTTGCAATACCGGAGGGATATTCATTCCAGATAGCACTTGCCGTTGGATACAAGACTGACAACAAGATACCACATGATTATGATGTTGCTGCGCAGGTAAGTTATCTGTAGTATATATGGGGAGGATATTGCGTATGGGAAAACTTGTAATGGGGTATTGGGACTGCCCTTATTGTAGTACGAAACATATAGAAGGAACGAAACGTGAGTGTCCGTCCTGCGGAAAGCCGAGGGGACAGGAAGTTAAGTTCTATATGGATGGAGTGCGGTATTTGTCCGCGGAGGAGAGTCAGACAAAGGGAAAAGGTGCCGACTGGTTATGTGATCATTGTGGCAATTACAATTCAGCTCTTAACACACGGTGCAGCAGCTGCGGTGCTGAACGAGGTGCGAAGGATAAGGCGTATTTTGACGTCAGGAAAGAGCAGGACGCAAGGAATTCCAGAAATGCATCCGGTACAGGAATGGCTGCTGGCGGACAAAACGGAGACCAGGGCAATCGAAAAGGTGGACATTCATTTGGAGCATGGAAGATAGTGCTGATCGGCATGCTTGTGATAGCGGCTATAATCGGACTTACGGCGATCATAGCCATGCCAAAGAAGAGGACAGTCACAGTCAAGGATATGACATGGAAGACCAGTGTTGATGTGGAGAAATATCTCCTGTGTGATGAAGACGACTGGGAACTCCCCGAGGGTGCCACGCTAAAGACTACGAAACAAGAGGTGCACCATACTGAACAGGAATATGTTGGTGAGCGTGAGGAGACCTATGATTCATATGAGGTGATAGGTTCCCATGTGGAGTACAGCTATGAGGACAATGGAGATGGAACCTTCTCTGAAGTTGCAAATGATGTGGACGATTATGGATATGTGACGAGAACGAGGTCTGTTCCGGTGTATAGAGATAAGCCTATATACAAGACGAAGTATTATTATACAATATGGCGGTGGAAGTACGACAGGACGGAGACCGCCGAGGGCGGTGGAAAGACACCGGAATACCCGGATCCCCAGCTCACAGACAAGGAGAGGCTAGGAAAAAAATCAGTTGAATATGAAGTCACATGTGAAGTGAAGGATAAGGAAAAGACATATAAAGTTGAAAAGTCTATATATGACAAACTTGACATAGGTGAGACATATAAAGTCAAGGCTGACTCTGAGGAGATAGTGAGTATCATAGAGTAGAGACTTAAGAACACGGAGGCGGGCAAAACTGGCTCATCCCCGGATGGATAAGACATAGTGAAAATTATGTCGAATCTGTTCGGGGATTTTTTTATTATGACGAATATGCGGGAAGTCTGTTGAATACTATGTATTTGAGACGAAATAGTTAAGGCGGACATTGAATGAGAGGTAACCATGATAATGGGATGTGCTTTCAGACTATGCAGCTCATAGCAGTTACAGTGGCGATGGTTTTTGTGCTTTGCGTGACGGCTGAAACTATAGGAGCTTTTGCGAAGCCGGATGATGGAAGTTATGTGCTGCAGGACAGAACCACCACAGAATTGATGGGGGACTTTGGTGTGATATGTTTTGACACACTGTATGCACAGACACATCTTCACAGTAACTTTATCACAAAGACACTCAGTGCAAATTCCAACTCGGGACTCAGAAATTCGTATGGAGTATATGAGGAATTCTACTTTGAAAATGCGGAACGGATGTGTGGTTGTGTGTCGGATGCAGGAACTGATATGCTTTATACAGGTGCGGAAGTCAGGAGAGCAGATGGCGGTGAAATATATATCCGCTTGAATGATGGCTCCGAGACAAAGCTTGACAGTCCGGCAAATGTCAGAACCGATGCGGAGATTGCAGAGGATGGTGAATATTCTAAATATGCAGATATGGCTGATATACGGAGAAAGTTTATTGACTATAGTCAGAAACTTAGGACTTATGCAGACACAGAGGGTACTGTGGATGTTGATATAACAGGTGATATGAACGACAGAAGTGTGTCGGTAAATGGCAGCGGACTGCATGTGGTATCCATGGATTACAGTCAGCTCGCAGCGGGCACAAATCCGATATATTTTGAGTTCCTGGATTATGGTGATGATACAGTGCTGCTCATGAATGTTGATCTGGCAGGTATCCAGGATGCCGTTTTGGGCGATCTGATACTTGGAAGCAAGAGCGATGCAAAGGCAAACGATAACGGTAATTACTACAATGCCTACAACAGAATGTATTTTAATTTTTATGACAGCTCGGCAGCAGATGGACAATTTGGCGGAAGCATAACATTTGCTGGCAGGGGCTTTGGAACCGTGATAGCACCGGAGGCGGCGGTAAATCTCGGACACAACTGGGATGGTTGTGTGGTGAGTGAGGTATTCACAAACGGAGGAGAGTTTCACAGAGTACCGGGAACTGATTTCCCGGATGAGGAGCCGACGACAGAGGGTACCACCACTGAGGACACAACGACAGAGGATACCACCACGGAAGATACCACCACGGAAGATACCACCACGGAAGATACGACGACGGAAGATACCACGACAGAAGATACGACGACTGAAGATACGACAACCGAGGACACGACCACGGAGGACACAACGACAGAGGCCACAACAACAGAAGACATGACCACGGAGGATACAACGACAGAGGACACAACAACCGAAGACGCGACAACAGAGGATACAACAACAGAATCAACAACAGGAATAACCACGGAGAATACCTCAACAGAAACTGCGACGGGTACAACTACAGAGTCGACCACGGAACACACAACATGGAGCACAACTGGAACAACAATAACCATGACAACCACGCGCAGCACTCCGCCGGTGAGACATCCCGATACAGGTGATCGGCTGCCTGTAAAAGAAACGGCAGTTGTGGTCATTCTGGATCTTATGGGAAGTGCGGGGATATTAATATATAAAAAAATAAGAAAGTAGACATATTCTATTGAAATAGGACATAGAGCTGGGCTACAGCACCGCCATGTATGCAGCGTTTTACATGGCGGTGTTTTGCGTAATACAGGTAAAAATGCCCATAGTCTTGCATAATATCCTGGGATGTGATATATTTTAGAAGAATTTTGTGGTACAAAATACCATGGCAGGAGAATGTGTTTACATTATTTGACACAGAATAATAAGAAGGCACATTCTTTATTTTTGCTCATTAAAGATAGGAGAACAAGAACATGACGATAACTGATGAGACAATTGATTATGTTGGAATCCTTGCAAAGCTTGAGCTCTCCCCGGAGGAGAAGGAGCAGGCAAAGAAGGATATGTCAGACATGCTTGATTATGTCAGCAAACTGAATGAACTTAATACAGATGGTGTGGAGGCTATGAGCCATACATTCCCATACAACAATGTGTTCCGTGAGGACGTTGTCGTAAATGGAGACGACAGAGAGAACATGCTGAAGAATGCACCTGAGCAGAAGGACGGATGCTACAAGGTGCCAAAGACATTTGACTAGGAGGTAGGCTGAAGTGAATTTAATGGGTATGACAGCTGTCGAGCTGGGAAAAGCTATTAAAGACGGACAGGTAAGCGTAGTTGAAGCGACACAGGCCTGTCTTGACAGCATTGAGGCGTGTGAGAAGGATTACAATAGTTTTGTTACGGTTGATCGTGAAGGAGCACTTGCCCAGGCTGAGGAAGTGCAGAAGAAGATAGATGCGGGAGAGCTCAATGGTCCTCTTGCAGGAGTGCCGATAGCAATAAAGGACAATATGTGCCAGGAGGGTGTGCAGACAAGCTGTTCATCAAAGATTCTGTCAAATTTTGTTCCGACATATACTGCTGAGGCCGTTGTGAAACTCAAGGAAGCAGGAGCGGTTATAGTAGGACATACTAACATGGACGAGTTTGCCATGGGAAGTACAACCGAGACATCATATTTCGGTGAGACAAGAAATCCATGGGATACAGATAGAGTTCCAGGTGGTTCATCAGGTGGATCAGCGGCAGCAGTTGCCGGTGAGGAGGTGCCATGTGCCCTCGGTTCAGATACCGGTGGATCTATCAGACAGCCGGCTTCATTCTGCGGTGTTACCGGAATCAAGCCAACCTATGGAAGAGTGTCAAGATACGGACTTATAGCGTACGGTTCATCACTTGACCAGATCGGACCATTTGCGAAGAATGTAGAGGACTGTGCGACGATACTTGAGATCATATCACAGTATGACAAGAAGGACTCAACATCAGTTAACAGAGATGACAATGATTTCACAAGTGCACTTGTGGATGATGTGAAGGGGCTTAAGATCGGACTTCCGAGAGATTATTTCACAGAGGGACTTGAGCCTGAGATAAAGGAAGCCGTGTACGGAGTGGCTGAGGCTCTGAAGGCAAAGGGTGCTATCGTTGAGGAGTTTGATCTCGGTATGGTTGAGTATGCTATCCCTGCGTACTATATTATAGCATCAGCAGAGGCAAGCTCTAATCTTGAGAGATTTGACGGAGTAAAGTATGGATACAGAACATCAGAGTATACAGATCTCCACAACATGTACAAGAAGAGCCGTTCGGAGGGATTTGGCCCTGAGGTAAAGAGAAGAATCATGCTCGGTTCATTTGTACTGAGCTCAGGTTACTATGATGCGTATTACGTAAAGGCCCTCAAGGCAAAGGCTCTCATCAAACAGGCATATGACAAGGCGTTTGAGAAGTATGATATAATCCTCGGACCTGTTGCGCCTACAACAGCACTTAAGATGGGAGAGTCACTCTCAGATCCTATCAAGATGTATCTGGGCGATGTGTACACTGTTCCTGTAAATCTTGCAGGCCTTCCGGGAATATCACTTCCATGTGGAACTGACAAGAATGGAATGCCTATAGGTGTGCAGATGGTTGGAGACGCATTTGACGAAAAGACAATTATCAGGGCAGCGTATGCATTTGAGCAGACTAGAGAGTACAAGAGACCTGCACAGGTTTCAGAAAGGGGGCTGTAAGAGATGGCAAAGACATATGAGACAGTCATCGGACTTGAGGTCCATGTAGAGCTTGCGACTAAGACGAAGATATTCTGCGGCTGCAGCACAGCATTTGGAGGAGCACCGAATACACATACATGTCCTGTATGTACAGGAATGCCGGGCTCACTTCCAGTACTTAACAAAGAGGTTGTGAATAAAGCGATTGCGGTTGGTCTTGCAACCAACTGTACGATCACACAGAATTGCAAGTTTGACCGAAAGAACTATTTCTATCCGGACAACCCACAGAACTACCAGATATCACAGCTCTACTATCCAATATGCAGGGACGGTAAGGTTGAGGTAGAGGTTGACGGAGTTAAGAAATATGTGAGGATCCATGAGATACATATGGAGGAGGATGCAGGTAAGCTTGTCCATGATCCATATACAGACAGCTCACTTGTGGATTTCAACCGTTCAGGTGTGCCTCTTATAGAGATAGTATCTGAGCCTGACATGAGATCTGCTGAGGATGTAATAGCATATCTTGAAAAGCTCAGGGAGACGATACAGTATCTCGGAGCTTCAGACTGTAAGCTGAATGAGGGATCCATGCGTGCTGATGTCAATCTTTCAATCAGAGAGGTTGGCTCAGAGGAGTTTGGCACACGTACAGAGACCAAGAACCTGAACTCATTCAAGGCCATTGCCAGAGCCATAGAGAATGAGAGAGAGAGACAGATCGATCTCATCGAGTCTGGTGAAAATGTTGTCCAGGAGACAAGAAGATGGGATGATACTAAGGAGTATTCATATCCTATGAGATCCAAGGAGGATGCACAGGATTACAGATATTTCCCTGATCCTGACCTTGTACCTATCCACATCAGTGATGAGTGGCTCCAGCAGGTAAGGGATGCACAGCCTGAGTTCAGAGACGAGAAGAAGATAAGATACAAAGAGGAATATGCGATTCCTGACTATGATATAGACATCATCACGGCCTCCAAGAAGCTGGCAGATCTGTTTGAGGACGCTATCGCACTGGGAGCGCCTGCAAAGAAGGTTTCCAACTGGATCATGGGAGAGACCATGAGACTGATGAAGGAGAACAGTGTTGATGCGGAAGACCTGAAGTTTTCAGCGGAGAATCTTGCGAAGCTCATCAAGCTTGTTGATGACAGGGTTATCAACGGTGGTGTTGCGAAGGAAGTGTTCGAAAAGATATTTGCAGATAATATAGATCCTGAGAAGTATGTCAAGGATAACGGACTTGCAACTGTCCAGGATGACAATGCACTTAAGGAGGCATGTCAGGCAGCCATAGATAACAATCCAAAGGCTGTTGAAGATTACAGAGGCGGCAAGGAGAAGGCTCTCGGAGCACTTGTCGGACAGGTTATGAAAGCTATGAAGGGTAAAGCAGATCCTGGATCTGTCAACAAGATGCTTAGGGAGATGCTGTAATTATGGAAGAAAACAGAAGAGTTAGAAAGAGGGACAGATACAAACGTCTCATAACAGTGGGTGAGGCCTGCGTACTCATCGCAGCGGAGCTGGTGCTGTTTGGACTCATGTGGTACCGGGACTATGAGGTAACGCTTACGCTTCCGTTCTGGAGAAGAGGAAACTGGGCGGTTATCGGAATGTATGGAATCATCATCATACTTTTCACCAAGCTTTATGGTGGTTACAGAGTCGGATTCTTTAGACTGCTTGATATAGTTTACTCACAGCTGCTGGCTCTCGTGTGTGCTAATGTAGTTGGTTACCTGCAGCTCTGTATAATCTGTCGTGACTATGTAAATCCGGTACCATTGTTAAAGGTAACCGGGCTTGAAGTGATAGTGATATTGCTTTGGATATTTGCGTGTAGATTTTTGTATGCGAAGATGTATCCGCCAAGGCATCTGCTGCTGGTATATGGATATAAGACTCCGATGGAGTTCATAGACAAGATCAATGCCCGTAAGGACAAGTATGTAATAGAAGACAGAATACATGTCAGCGAGGGAGAGCAGGCGATCAAGGAGAAGATACTTCAGTACGATGGAGTAATCATTTGCGAGACAAAGGCTTATATAAGAAATGAGCTTGTGAAGTATTGTTTTGAACACTCCATCAGATCGTATGTTGTGCCAAAGCTTTCCGACATAATCATACTTGGAGCTGAGCCTATTCATTTGTTCGATACGCCTATCCTCTTATCACGAAATCAGGGACTTACCGGTGACGATATGATCATTAAGAGGATCATGGATATTGTATGTGGATTTATACTGCTTGTCATAGCCTCACCATTTATGCTTATATCAGCGCTTGCTATATGGCTTTATGACAAAGGCCCGGTATTCTACAAGCAGGACAGACTGACGCTGAATGGTAAGGTGTTCAAGATCATAAAGTTCAGAAGTATGAAGATGGATTCAGAGGCCGGTGGTGCACAGCTTGCCAAGAAGGATGACGACAGGATCACACCTGTTGGTAAGGTGCTCAGAAAGCTGCATCTTGATGAACTGCCACAGCTTTTCAACGTACTCAAGGGTGATATGTCACTTGTCGGACCGAGACCTGAGAGACCGGAGATCGCCGAGCTTTATAAGAAGACATTCCCTGAGTTTGACTACAGACTCAAGATGAAGGCCGGACTTACGGGATATGCACAGGTTTACGGCAAATACAACACAACCCCTAGAGATAAGGTTAAGCTGGATCTTACCTATTATGAGCAGTATTCAATATGGCTTGATCTCAAGCTGATGCTCCTGACGGTAAAGATCATGTTCCAGAAGGAGACATCAGAGGGAATCGCATCCAATATGACAACAGCACTCAGGGATGGCGAGAAGGTACAGATACCTTCACCTGTAAATGTGAAGCCGGAAGGGCTTGATGAGTCTGAGGATGCATTCTATGATCTCGGAAAGACTGTGCAGAAAACAGATAAATAATAAGCGATATATATCGATGTAGGTGTGTGTGATGACTGGAGAAAAAGTATCGGTGATAATTCCGGCGTATAACAGCAGCAGAACCATTTATTCTGCGGTGGATTCAGTTATGAAGCAGGGAATTCCTGTGGAGGTCATAATAGTTGATGACTGTTCGACGGATGATCTGACAGGAGCACTTGATGGATACGCGGAAGATGATCGTGTGAATATCATCAGAAATGAAAAAAATATGGGAGTTGCAGCTTCGCGTAACCGCGGGGTTGCGGCTGCAACTTGCAGATACGTTGCATTTATAGATTCGGATGATCAGTGGCAGCCTGATAAACTGGCTAAACAGTTGAAGCTTATGGAGCAGACAGGTGCGGTTCTGTGCTCTACGGCCAGGGAGCTTGTGAACGAAGACGGATCCAGAACGGGAAAAGTGATCGGAGTTCCTGAAAAGGTCACCTATAAGATGCTGCTCAGAGGAAATGTGATTAATTGTTCATCGGTTGTGATGGACAGACAGGTTGCACTCAGATATCCGATGGGCAACGACGATATCCATGAGGATTATATTTGCTGGCTGCAGATACTGAAGGAATACGGAAGCTCGGTTGCGATAAATGAGCCGTTGCTATTATACAGGCAGATGAGAAACAGTAAGTCTGGTTCAAAACTGTCGTCTGCAAAAAAGACATTTGCCGTATACAGAAAAGTTGGATATGGAGTTATAAGAAGCTGCTTTTACTTCATGTGTTATGCGGTAAATGGTGTTGTAAAATATCTGTTCTGATAGGAATAATTATATGGCGGAGAAAAGAAATGACGGATGACAAAAAGAAGAGAGGCCCGGGAAGGCCGACGGAAAAGAGAAAAGATACGATCCTGAGACTTAGGATAGATACAGATACTCATCGGAAGCTCAGTGAATGTGCGGCGGTGCGACAGGTATCTATGTCAGAGCTTGTCAGGGAAGCGATAGATGAGATATTCCGAAGAGAAAAAGAAAAACAGCAGAAGAATGAGGCAGAATAAAAATAACAGGTCGATGGCATATACCATCGACCTGTTATTTTGTTATATATTCATGGATTAAAGTGTGTAGCCGTTCTTTTTGAGGAGCTCTCTGGCTGAGTCTATAGAATCATTTCCTGTAGCATTCTTTATAGGAGCAAATTCCTTCTCTCTGTCGACCTCAAATGGAAGACATGTTCCCATATAAGCGATCATATCGAGAGCCAGTGTCTCAAATTTGTAGCCGTTTGGCTCTGATGGCTTGACGATCTCTCCATCCTCACCGACATAAGGGATAGCCTTCTTGACGATGTGGAGAGGCATACTTTCATTCATGATCTTCATCAGTCTGTCAACCGGGAAGATATAGTTTAATGTAACTCCATAGTTGTAAGCGTAATCGCCGTTGGCATCGCGCTCATCACGCATGGCATCTGTGAGTTCATAATACTCGACGATATATGGCTTTCCGTGGTTAGTACACAGGACGCCAACCTTCTCGTCAGGGTATGCTTTTTTGACAACCTTTCCGCCGGAGAGGAAGCCCTCTGTGAGAACTGCTCCGAGGAATACTGGGTCTGCGATTCTCTGAAGTACATTGTCAACTGAGAATACATTTATATACTTGATTCCGTATTTCGTGAGCTTGTCGAGGTGGCCTGCCTTGCAGAGGGATGAGAACCATCCACCGTTGCCGTTAGGAGACATGGCAACCTTTCCCTTCTCCTCGAGATATATCTTGCCGTTGAAGTCCACTGAAGGAACCATTTCCTGTTTAAAGAAATGAACATATTCAGGATTGTAACCGAAGTAGTCATGCTCTTTGAAGAATGATGTTGTGTCATCGTGGTTCTTCTCATTGGTCATGATGAAGAAATGGATCCAGGTATCTGCCATCTTCACAATATCGAGGGTGTGCTCGATGAGAAGCTGGAATATAAACATATCCTTGGTGACGCCGACGTTGAAGGTTCCCTTAGGACCGGAGAATCCAAGACGGGTGCCCTGACCACCTGCCAGGAGGACCAGTGCCAGATCGCCAGCTTTGATGGCTTCAAGGCCTGCGTTCTTGTATATATCATACTTTTCTGCAATGCTGTCCATCTGGAGAGCTGCAACGGGAGCGATATCAGAATCACTTCCTGATGAATTGTGTCCGATCATATCGATAAGTGAGAAATCAATTTCACTGATCTGGTTCAGGAGTGCTGCCTGTTCAGCCTCGCTGAGAGTATCATAATACTTTAATAAGTGTAGCTGTCCTTTTTCTTCGAGAAGCTTGTAAACGTTTTCGTAATTCATAAAAATCTCCTTAATAAATGTGTAGTTTGTATTTATTTTCTCTCTCCGTGTATAATCCCTAAATTAATGATATTTCTTCTTGATCTCAATAGTGTCTGTGAATACCTTCCAAATGTCCTTGATCTTGATCCTTCTTCCATCTGCCGCATCGTCCCTGCTGTAATTCAGGACGATAGGAGCTTCGGATATCGAATATCCCTGTCTGTGTGCAGCCACAAGGATCTCAATATCAAAGGCATAGCCCGATATGGAAAGGTTCTCGGCAATCGGCTTTATGACTTCTGCTTTGAAAAGCTTTATACCGGTCTGGGTGTCATGGATACCAAGATGAAACAGCATTTTGAGTATAATATAATAGCTGTAGCTCATGACTCTTCTAATAGGAGGATAATCAAGCTTGGATTCAGGGTGAAGCTTTGATCCTATGACTATGTCAGAACCGGTGTCCTTCATCTGCTTCATAAATGGCTTGAGAAGAGATGGACTAAGTTCAAGGTCTGAATCAAGGAATGCTATATATTTGCCGGAAGCTTTGGCAATTCCGGTTGTGATAGCATGTCCCTTTCCCTGATTGACATTATATCCTGTATCTACAATATGAGAATCCATTTCGGCTGCCTCGGCAATAAGTTTGCCTGTGGAGTCCTTGCTGCCGTCATTCACAGCGATTATCTCATAACGATGAAGAAAACTGCTGAGTATTCGGCTGGTCTCAAGAAGATTATCTTTGATGTGCTGTTCTTCATTGTAGGCGGGCATAACCACCGACAAAGTAATATTGTTAGTATCCATTTCCTGCTCCTTAAAAAAATAAGCATTGATATTTAGACATTATTAATATGAGTATACTTTTTTATACATCATGTGTCAAATAAAATAGTGTTAAAATGAAGGTGTTTATACTAATTAAGATATAATACATGTTGTAAAAGGAAAAAATATAATGTATTATAGAGCGAGGTAACGACATTTTTAGATATTTGAAAAAGGAGTTCCAATGGATAATAAGAAGAAAAATGGAATGAGATCCAGGTACGATGAGGACATGGATTGGCTGGATGACGATGATGATTATCTTGATGATGGTGGATTGATAGGATCATTGTTGTTCGGGGATAAAAAGAAAAAGAAGAAAGAAAAAAGGCGTGATCCTGAGCTGGAGAGAAAGGCTGATAAGAGACCAGAGAAGAAGCCTCAGAAGAATATTTCCAGACCTGTGAAGCCGGAAGAGGATTATGACGAGTATTATCACGAGGATAGCAGGGCAAGAAGAGTGAAGAGTGAGGCTCGTGCAAAGCAGAGACCGACAGGACAGCCTGCAGCAGACAGAGCAGTGGACAGAGGTCCGGTGAAGAGGACACAGAGCAATCAGAGTAACGTGCCGAGACCTTCAAAAGCTGCCAAGAGACCACGCAGGAGTGTACAGAGCACAGGAAGCTCATCTGTGGACAATCTGCTCAGAGAAGTTGACAATATTGAGACAGATGTGCAGACAAGACATGAGGAGCTTAGACGTGAAGCGTGGGAACGCACCCAGAGAAATGTTGCAAAGGCAAAGGCTGAGGTTGAGAGGCTGGAGCTCGAGAGAGAGCAGAATGCCCGCGAAGAGGCAAGAAAGCTTAAGGTACAGCAGGAGCTTGAGCGCCGTCAGCAGATGAAAGAAGCTGAGAAAAAGGAAGAGCCTGTTGAGGAAGACAACAAGATCACTGAGCCGCATGAGAGTGAGGCGGAAGTTGCAGAAACTGCCACACAGCCAGTAGAAGAGCATGAACAGAAGACTGAGCCGGCAGATATTCTGGAGAAGAATACGGAGCCTGTCCTTGACGATGAGGTCGAGGAAGCTGCAGAGGCAGAGCCTGTGGAAGATGCTTCGACAGTATCATCCCGAAGAACAGATGACATGCTGGACATGGATGAGCTTGACCGTATAGAGAAGGATATTGATGAGGATAAGCTCAGTTATTCGGAATCAGATACGGCTGATCTGGGACTTGGAGACATAGGCAAAGCATTGGGCTTCGATGAAGTGGAGCTTGAGGATGATGAGGAAGAGCCTGAGGAGGACGAGGAGTCAGACAGCGAAAAGTTCTTCAGGGAGAATCTTCTCGATGAGGCTGATCCAAAGGTTGTCAATCCGGAGAGAAAGAAGCTTAACATCAGTACAAGAGTGTGGGCGATAGCGTTCTTTGTCCTGCTTGCACTGTTTATACTCATATGTATAATATATGTCAAGAATTATGCCAGAATGAAGTACAATGAGATGGATATCAATGAGATAAGTTCAGATCAGATACTTGTCAATGACGGTGTCAAGGATGCGACCAAGGGATATCGTGCCATTGCACTCTACGGAGTGGATTCCAGAGATTCGAATATGAATGCGGGAACTAACAGTGACAGTATAATGATAGTGAGCATCAATGAGAGCACCAAGGAGATCAAGCTTGTATCTGTATACAGAGATACTCTGATGGAGATAGCAAGCGGTTCCATGGATACCACACAGAAGGTGAATTACGCATACCAGCTCGGCGGTGCGGTTACAGCCATCAACACACTGAATACCAATCTCGACCTGAATATCACAGATTATGTGGCAGTTGATTTCAGTGCAATGGCAAGTATAATCGATGCTGTTGGAGGCGTTGATGTCAAGGTCATTGATGAAGAGGTGAACAACTTCAATAAGAACCTTGCAGAGCAGATAAGCCTGTCAGGCAAATATTCATCAGGAATAACTGAGGCAGGAGAGTATACTCTTGATGGACAGCAGGCAGTTGCATATTCAAGAATACGATCCACTGGTCAGGGAGATATAACAAGAACCGAGAGACAGAGAATAGTCCTCATGAAGGTTATAGACAAGCTGCTCAGTGCAGACACAGGTTCACTTGATTCATTTGTTGATGTTTCATTTAAATGTATATCAACAAGTCTTAACAAGGATGATATACATGCTCTTGTCAAGGATGTGGCTGGATATAAGGTTGTAGATACCGCAGGATTCCCATTTGCATATGAGGCAAAGGAACTCTCGGACAAGGGTAACTGCCTTGTGGCTGCTGATATGGCATCCAATGTGGAGGCATTACATGAATATCTGTATGGTGCTGACAAATACGTCATATCAGGCACAGTAAAGCAGATAAGCAGCAATATAGAGAGCATATCAGGTGTTAAGGCACAGAAAGTCAAGGTGACGACGGAGGCTCCGGGTGATGGAATATCAGATGGAAGCGACGAGGATGGAGATCTTAGGACGATAACAACTCCTCCAAAGGGAATGATCGTCGAGGAATAAAAAACTAAACATAATAATTAAGCAAGGAAGCTTCAGATATGGGGCTTCCTTTTTTTATGCATCGGAGACATTGAGATATGAGACATCTGATGCTTAAAGGAAGGCTACAACATGAAGAATTGTGTATACATTATAAAACATTGTTCCTGGAGCGAAAACTGTCAGACAATTATCCAAAAAAAGTTGTTTACAAACAGTGTAAATGGTAGTAATATATCAAAAACGATAAACGACTTGAGAAAAATACAAAAATACCAATATTTACTTGAGAAACAAAAGCTAAAAGCAAAATATCGTTGTGAATGACAAAAACATGGAAAGGACGGAACAGGACATGATTGAGAATAAGAGAGCGGAGAATACCGGATTATACGACCCGAGTTTTGAGCACGATAACTGTGGTATCGGTGCCGTTGTCAATATCAAGGGTATAAAGACACATGACACAGTGAACAATGCCCTCAAGATTGTTGAGAATCTTGAGCACAGAGCAGGAAAGGACGCAGAGGGTAAGACCGGAGACGGTGTAGGTATACTCCTTCAGATATCACATAAGTTCTTCACCAAGGCTTTAGCTGAGCTTGGATATGACCTTGGAAAGGAAGGCGATTATGGAATAGGAATGTTCTTCTTTCCACAGAAAGAACTGGCCCGCAAGCAGGCAATGAAGATGTTTGAGGTTATAGTGGAGAAGGAAGGCCTCGAGTTCATTTGCTGGAGGGAGGTTCCGACAACACCTGGTATCCTTGGCAAGAAGGCAATAGATGTCATGCCATGCATCATGCAGGCATTTATCAGAAGACCAGAGACAGTTAAGTCTGGTATGGACTTCGACAGAAAACTCTACTTTGTCAGAAGAATATTTGAGGAGAGTAATGATGACACATATGTTCCATCGCTTTCAAGCAAGACAATAGTATATAAAGGAATGTTCCTTGTCGGTGAGCTCAGGATGTTTTACAACGACCTTCAGGATCCGGACTATGAGTCAGCAATAGGACTTGTTCATTCAAGATTCTCAACGAATACAACACCATCATGGCTCAGAGCTCATCCATACAGATATCTGTGTCATAACGGTGAGATCAATACCATAAGAGGAAATGAGGACAAGATGATCGCCCGTGAGGAGACAATGGAGTCGACCATCATGCAGGATGAGATGTACAAGGTTATGCCTGTTCTTGATCCGGATGGATCGGATTCCGCAAGACTTGACAACTGTCTTGAGTTTCTTGTGCTCAACGGAATACCACTTCCTATGGCAGTCATGATCACGATCCCTGAGCCATGGGAGAACGATAGAGCCATGAGTCAGGAGAAGAAGGATTTCTACCAGTATTACGCAACCATGATGGAGCCTTGGGATGGTCCTGCTTCTATATTATTTACAGACGGTGAGCTCATGGGAGCAGTCCTTGACAGAAATGGACTTAGACCATCGAGATACTATATAACAGATGATGATTACCTTGTACTTTCGTCTGAAGTCGGAGTCCTGGACGTTGATCCATCCAAGATCGTGAAGAAAGACCGACTCAGACCTGGTAAGATGCTTCTGGTAGATACAGTGAACGGACGTCTTATCTCAGATGAGGAGATCAAGGAGAAATACGCGCTTGCAAAGCCTTACGGAGAGTGGGTAGACAGCAATCTTGTACATCTCGCTGATCTGAAGATTCCGAATATCAGAGTTCAGGAGTATACAGACGAGGAGAGAGCAAGACTTCAGAAGGCATTTGGATATACTTACGAGGATTTCAAGAATACCATATATCCTATGGCAGAGAAAGGTGCAGAGGCAATCAGTGCCATGGGTACTGATACACCACTTGCAGTTCTCTCGAACAGCCACAAGCCACTGTTCAACTTCTTCAAGCAGTTATTTGCACAGGTTACAAACCCACCTATCGATGCGATCAGAGAGGAAGTTGTCACATCCACATCGGTATATCTCGGAAAGGACGGTAACATCCTCGAGGAGAAGCCGGAGAACTGTCATGTGCTGAAGATCAACCATCCAATACTGACAAATACAGATCTTTTGAAAATCAAGAATATGAATGTACCGGGACTTAAGGTTGCGACACTTCCGATTCTTTATTATAAGAACACATCCATGGAGAAGGCTCTCGACAGATTGTTTATCGAGGCCGACAAGCTCTACAGGGACGGTGTAAATATTCTTATTCTCTCAGACAGAGGCGTGGATGAGAATCATGTGGCAATACCATCACTCCTTGCAGTATCAGCAATGCAGAAGCATCTGGTACGTACCAAGAAGAGAACCGCGGTTGCGATCATCCTTGAGAGTGCTGATCCAAGAAACGTTCACCACTTCGCAACACTTCTCGGATATGGTGCATGTGCAGTCAATCCATATCTGGCAATAGAGACGATCAAGCAGATGGTAGATTCACATCTGCTGAACAAGGATTTCAATGCGGCTGTCGATGATTACAACAGTGCAATATGCCACGGAATAGTAAAAATCGCATCCAAGATGGGTGTATCAACGATCCAGTCATACATGGGATCACAGATATTTGAGTGTATCGGTCTTTCAAAGGACGTTGTGGACAGATACTTTACAAATACAGTAAGCCGTGTTGGCGGTTCTGGTATAAAGGAGCTTGAGAAGACAGTTGATGATCTTCACTCATCAGCATTTGATCCGCTTGGACTTAACACAAACCTTGCCCTTACAAGCATCGGTGCACACAAGTTCAGAAGCGGCAAGGAGGAGCACCTGTACAATCCTGTTACTATACATCTTCTTCAGGAGGCTACAAGGCGCGGCGATTACAAGCTGTTCAAGCAGTATACAGCAGCGCTCCACGATGAGCAGAAGCCATTCCACCTGAGAGGTCTCATGGACTTCAAGTTCGCTGACAAGCCGGTTCCACTCGATGAGGTCGAGCCTGCAAGCGAGATTGTGAAGAGATTCAAGACTGGTGCCATGAGTTACGGAAGTATATCACAGGAGGCCCATGAGTGTATGGCAATCGCCATGAATGAGTTGGGCGGCAAGTCCAATTCAGGAGAGGGCGGTGAGTCGATAGAGAGACTTACGATAGGCAAAGATGGCAAGAACAGATGCTCAGCCATCAAGCAGGTTGCATCTGGAAGATTTGGTGTCACATCGAGATATCTTGTGAGTGCCAAGGAGATACAGATCAAGATGGCACAGGGAGCAAAGCCTGGTGAGGGCGGACATCTTCCTGGCGGAAAGGTATATCCATGGATCGCAAAGACAAGACTTTCAACACCGGGTGTAAGCCTTATCTCTCCACCACCACATCACGATATCTATTCGATAGAGGATCTTGCACAGCTCATCTACGACTGCAAGAATGCAAACCGTGATGCGAGAATATCAGTAAAGCTTGTGTCTGAGGCTGGCGTTGGTACAGTAGCTGCCGGTGTTGCAAAGGCCGGAGCACAGGTCATCCTGATCTCAGGTTACGACGGAGGAACAGGTGCTGCACCTAACAACTCCATCCATTACGCAGGACTCCCTTGGGAGCTTGGACTTGCAGAGACACATCAGACACTTATCATGAATGATCTCAGAAATAAGGTCATCCTTGAGGCAGACGGTAAGCTGATGACAGGCCGTGACGTTGCGATAGCTGCAATGCTCGGAGCTGAGGAATTTGGATTTGCAACAGCACCGCTTGTAACAATGGGTTGTGTCATGATGAGGGTATGTAACCTTGACACATGTCCTGTCGGAATAGCAACTCAGAACCCAGAACTCAGAAAGAGATTCAGAGGTAAGCCTGAGTACGTGAAGAACTTTATGATGTTCATAGCAGAGGAGCTTCGAGAGTACATGAGCAAGCTCGGCGTCAGAACAGTCGATGAGCTGGTTGGACGTTCAGATCTCCTCATGAGCAGCGACAGAGCAGATGAGAGAAATGTTATCCTGGATAAGATAATCAACAATCCTTATATAGATATGCCACAGAACAAGGTAAAGTATTACGAGAAGAATGTCTATGACTTCCAGCTTGAGAAGACAGTAGATATGAGAATTCTCATGAAGAAGCTTGGACCTGCACTTGAGAAGGGACAGAAGAAGAGCGTTGAGCTTGATGTGGTCAACACAGACAGATCTGTTGGAACGATATTCGGTTCAGAGATCACAAAGAAGTACGGCGAGTCACTTGATGAGGACACATACATCGCCAAATGCAACGGTGCCGGCGGACAGAGCTTTGGAGCATTTATTCCAAAGGGACTTACACTTGAGCTGGTGGGAGACAGCAACGATTACTTCGGCAAGGGTCTGTCAGGTGGTAAGCTGATAGTTTATCCGCCTCGTTCAGTTAAGTACAAGCATGAGGATAACATCATCATAGGAAACGTTGCACTGTACGGTGCCACAAGTGGTAAGGCATTCATCAACGGTGTTGCCGGCGAGAGATTTGCAGTTCGTAACTCTGGTGCTACGGCGGTCGTTGAGGGTGTTGGCGATCACGGATGTGAGTACATGACAGGTGGTAAAGTAGTAGTTCTTGGAACAACAGGTAAGAACTTTGCAGCCGGAATGAGCGGTGGTATCGCATATGTACTTGATATGGGCAACGATCTGTACAAGAGACTTAACAAAGAGATGATATCCATAGAGGCTGTGACAGACAAGTATGAGGTGAGCGAGCTAAAGCAGCTCATCATGGATCATGTAAATTATACAAATTCAGAGATAGGCAAGAGGATTCTTGAGGACTTTGAGGGATATCTTCCAAAGTTCAAGAAGATCATACCAAAGGATTACAAGAAGATGATGAATATGATAGTTGCATTTGAGGAGAAGGGCCTGAGCCGCGAGAAGGCAGCTATCGAAGCATTCTACAAGGTTAAGAACGGAGGTAAGTAGGAATGGGAAAACCAACTGGATTTTTAGAATATGAGAGAAAGACAAGCGCAGAGCTTGCTCCTAAGGACAGAATCAAGAATTTCAATGAATTCCACACTCCGCTTAGCCGTGATGAGCAGAGAAAGCAGGCTGCAAGATGTATGGACTGTGGCGTTCCATTCTGCCAGGCAGGTATGAACATATGCGGAATGACATCAGGATGTCCGCTGAACAACCTGATCCCTGAGTGGAATGACATGCTCTACAATGACAATCTTGAGCAGGCATTTGCAAGACTCAGCAAGACCAACTGTTTCCCTGAGTTCACAAGCCGTGTGTGCCCGGCTCTCTGTGAGAAGGCATGTACCTGCAACTTAAACGGTGATCCTGTGTCGGTCCGTGAGAATGAGAGAGCCATCATAGAGTATGCATTTGCAAATGACCTTGTAAATGATAAACAGCCAAAGGTTCACTCTGGCAAGAAGGTGGCAGTCATAGGTTCAGGTCCTTCGGGACTGGCCGTGGCAGATCAGCTTATCGGCAGAGGACACGACGTGACGGTATATGAGAGAAGTGACAGACCGGGCGGACTTCTCATGTATGGTATTCCAAACATGAAGCTTGAGAAGCAGATCATAGACAGAAGAATATCTGTCATGAAGAAGAGAGGAATAAAGTTTGTTCTGAACACTGAGGTCGCAACAGGAAAGGCATCAGCGAAGGCTGTGTGTCCGAAGGATGATCAGATGACAGGTTATCTTAAGAACAAGAACCTCAAGTATGTGAAGGCTGAGGATCTGCTCAAGGAATACGACGCAGTTGTGCTTGCCTGTGGTGCAGCCAATCCAAGAGATATAAAAGCACCTGGAAGGGATGCAAAGGGAATCTACTTCGCTGTTGATTTCCTCAAGACTACGACAATGAGCCTTGTAAATTCGGGCTTTGCTGACAAGCAGTTCGTGAACTGTAAAGGCAAGAATGTTCTCGTCATCGGTGGTGGTGATACAGGAAATGACTGTGTGGGAACAGCAGTCCGTGAGGGCGCTGTCAGCGTTACACAGCTTGAGATGATGCCAAAGGCACCTGATACAAGAACACCAGACAATCCATGGCCAGAATGGCCGAAGATCTGCAAGACAGACTACGGTCAGCAGGAGGCAATAGCAGTATACGGACATGATCCTAGAATATATGAGACTACAGTCAAGGAATTCATCAAGGACAAGGACGGAAATGTCAAGGCAGCCAAGTGTGTGAAGCTCGACTGGAAGAAGAATCCTGAGACAGGAAGAATGACTATGACAGAGATAGAGGGAAGCGAGTATATCGTTGACTGTGATGTGGTACTCATCGCAGCCGGATTCCTCGGATGTCAGACATATGTGGCAGAGAGCTTTGGCGTGGAACTCAACGAGAGAACAAATGTCAAGACTCCATGTCCAAACTCATATACAACAAATGTGCCAAAGGTATTCGTAGCCGGAGACATGCACAGAGGCCAGTCACTGGTCGTATGGGCCATCCGCGAAGGCCGCGAGGCCGCCATGGCAGTAGAAGAGTTGCTGCTCGGATACACAAACCTGCAGTAGGATATACAAAATAAAAAAATAATCCCTAATACCACAGATATTGAGGTGTTAGGGATAATTTTTTATCTTTTTGACGCAAAAGTTATAAAAAGATACAAGAAAATTACAAATTGTATCTAATTCCCCCAAATAAGCTAAAAAGCGAAAAAATTGTATCCATTACGATGCGTTATCTGCTTGACACAAAATTAGCTTCATGAACTTATGTAAAATTCTCTATCTTATAGATAAGATGGATGTTTTTAGTCAGCCCACCCGCCCGGAAAAAAGATGTATATATAGAATAAACCGCAATCGTTAGTGTAGATCTCCTTCGTTTCAGCGCTTCGTGCTGAGGCTGCGAGCACAACGTTCTTATCGTGCTCGCAGCCGAATGCAAATAGAAGCAAGCTGAAACAAAGGAAGGCAAACGTGATTGCGGTTTATTCTATATATACATCTTTCGGGGCGGGTGGGCGTCCGTCAGAAGAACAATTAACGTTCTAACTCTTTACAGTAAATGATTAACCGGCAGATACATAGGAAGTCCATCCTTGTACTGAAGGGAAACCTCGCCGATTATAAGAGGTCTGAGATATGCTTCCATCTCAGGTGTGACGTCATTCTTCTCAGGTGTGATCCACTCAAGCGGAATTGTCTTAGCCTGGTTGGCGATGAGAGATACATTCTCAGGTTCAATGATCCACTGGTATGGATCGTTAGAAACTCGCTTGATCGTGGACATAACAGCAGTCATTCCCTCGGCGGCGTATTTTACAGCAGCCTGGCCAAGTGCAAATGACTCGTTGATATCTGTCCTTGAGGAAATATGCGCTGCACATCTCTGGAGGACATTGAGTTCGATGGAACGAACCTTTATATCCATTCTGTCCTTAACAAGACTCTCGAGAGCCTTGCCGGTTCCGCTGAGCTGGGCATGTCCGAACTTGTCTGCCACAGCAGAAGTTGCGCTGATGTAGTTGCCGTCCTTGTCGTGAATTCCTTCAGATACGGCCACAATGACGCATCTTGAAGTCTTTAATACATTTTTGATATCCTCTATAAACTGATCCTCATCGAAGTCTACCTCAGGAAGATATATGAGATGAGGAGCAGGACTGTAGTCGTTTCTTGCCAGACAGGATGCAGCGGTGAGCCAGCCTGCATCACGGCCCATGATCTCCACGATGACAACACTTGGTATCTGGTAGATGTAAGTGTCGTGGGCAATCTCCAGCATGGTGGATGCAACATACTTGGCTGCAGAGCCAAATCCCGGAGTGTGGTCGGTATGGCACAGGTCATTGTCAATGGTCTTAGGTATGCCGACGATCTTCACATCCGATCCGATCTTCTTTGCATATTTGCTGAGTTTATCCACTGTATCCATAGAGTCGTTGCCGCCGATATAGAAGAATGCGGCAACCTGATATTCCTCAAATCTGTCAAATATTATCTCATAAGGTTTTGAGTCAACCTCAAAATCAGGAAGCTTGTATCTGCATGAGCCAAGGTACATTGCAGGGGAGAGCTCCAGAGTATTTACCAGAGGAAATTTTGAGAGGGCCATGAGGGACAGATCTATGAAATTATTGTCCAGCACTCCCTGGATCCCGTGAATCGCACCATATACTCTTGTAAATTTCTTACTCTTTTTTACTCCATCTATGACACCTGCCAGCGAAGCATTTATCGCTACGGTAGGGCCTCCTGACTGAGCTACTATACAGTTATCTTTCATTTTGTAAATCTCCTTTGAAAGGTTTTATTTTATTCTGGACTGCGCAGGAGTATGGTTATCTTTTTGCGGCCATAAACCATAAGTGCGTCCTTGATTATATCTTTGTTGGCATCGGTTGTGTGTATCTCAACAGTGTTCAGAAGCTTTTCGACATATGAGCACCAGAGGTCATAGATGATCTTCTGGCTCTTCTCACTGACAGGCGGAAGTGCAGCCTTTGCCTTTTCCAGATCGCAGTCAGCATCTGTCATGTAAATGAATGAATCAGGTGTGAGTGCTTCCTCACCGTATGCTGCGACAAATATCTCTTCTGTCCTGACAAATCCACAGTCATACATCTCAACTATGAGATCGTGGATACATTCATCGATATTATCGAAATAGTGGTAGTAACGGAGCAGATGAGCCTGATTCTCGTCCTCGATGTCATCACGGTTTATCCAGTACCCTTTGCTCTGGCTCTGTTCCTCCCTGATAGCCTCTTCCTGCATGAGATCGAGATCTCTCAGTGCCTCCTCGCGCTTATCGGCAAGCTTTCTTCTGACATACACCACAGTGATGGCTATGAGTGCAAGCAGAAATACTCCGAGCAATACGCCGAATAACATTTGTAAGCTGGTTTTATCCATTTGGTGAACACCTGCCTTTCATGTTTGGAAATAATTATAAATTTCCATAAGTATTTATATTCTAACACAGGTAAGATTGGTATTTCAAGAAGGCATATAATGTCAATTATAGTGGTTAAAGTTCACTGTTAATTTACAATAATAACGTAACAAACGGATGTTCGTAAAAAGTACAAAAGGCAGTTTGTACTTCCCCTCTCATTCGTTTGTACCCTATAGGCTCAGATGCTCATGAGCCTATAGGAAATAACTGGTTGTTCATTATAAATATGGAGGTGGCTGTTATGGCTTATTTGTTTGACTTAGATCTTGTTAAGACTTCTCAGGAAGAGAGGATAATTAAAGGTAAAAATGGTGAGGCTGATAGTAAATACTATGTTGTTGGTTTATCGAATGGCTGTAAGTCTTTCGATGTGACATGTGGAGAGAAAAACAATCTGGTAACTATCGGTGTTTTTCAGAAGTGCAAAGTGTACTTCGATATTGTTGATAAAAAGCTGAAAGCGGTGGACGCTGTTTCCGCTACTGGTTCGGTTGGCAAGGGCGGTGAAAAGCATGAGTGATGGTTTTTCTCTTGTTCTTGCTAAAAATGACCTAAACGCCATATCGAATCAATATCTTTCGCTAAAAAAAGAGTGTGAAGATCACTCGGCGAGTTGTTCCGATCGTGAGAGGACATTTTGGCGGTTGGATGGTTTTAAGATGGCTCTTATGTATGTAGGTTTAGATCCTAAGATTTTTGAGAGTAATGTATAATCCCCTCTTTGCGGGTTTTATAAATATGAAGTAAAGGGGGTGAATGATATGGAGTTTTCAGCAGTAACAACTGCGATCACAAACATGGGTTCTGTTGTAACGACAGTGCTTGATACTATCGCTGGTAATGCGCTTCTTATGGTGCTTCTTGCTTGTCCTGTAATCGTAGCGGGTACATTCGTATTCAAGAAGCTTGTAAAGGCTGCTAGGGGTTAAGAGATCTCTTTGTTGTTTTTCGCAAATAAAAAATTAGGGTGTGGGCATGCATCCTATTTTTTATACCCAAATTTAGAATGTGAGGTGGACTAATGAAATTTAGGAAAAATATTAAAAAAATCATGCCCGTGGTGCTGTGTATGGTGTTACTGCTCCGCTTCTTAATACCGTTTACGGCTTGGGCGGCTGATGACTCAGGCAATGAGGAACATCGTAAGCTTTCAAATTTGCATTTATATGAGGTAGCTGAGAGTTGTGAAAGTGGTTATTCGTATAGCGATATTAATAAGATGTATGTACCTGATTGGAATGATGAAGATTGTCCTGTTAGTCTCAGGTCCTGGTATTCTAGTATGCTTGCTAATAATGCTTCTTTTAAGAAGAAATTCAGTAATATAACAAATGAAGTATTTTGTAAAAATTATAGATTATATTTGATTACTTTTCATAATTCTGGATCATCGTATAACAGGGTTTATGCTTTTATTATGAAAAAAGATATTCGTATTTGTCTTCGTTATTCTGATGAAGTTGGAATGACTGCGTATTTTCCTCGTGGTACTGGTGTTTTAGGCGGTGGTGCGTCATCCTATACTGTTGATAATTTCTCGTGGGCTATGCTTGAATTGGGTGGCGATAATAGTAGTAAGCTTTATTATTCTACAGATTGTTTATCTGCAAGATATAACGATACTGCTACTATTAAGGGTGTGAACTATACAGCATTGAAATTTCTTAGTGCCTCAGCAATTCAGGCTCAAGGTAATGATGGCGGTATAGTCTATACTAATCTTCCGATCGTTGACGATGCAAGCGGTGTTGTCAAATACATAGATATGCAGGATGATAGCGTAACTACCAATAAAGGTGGCGGTAAAAAGGAAGTCGGCGAAGGATGTGACTCTTTCGGATGGGATAGCTTTGATTGTTCGCTTACTCCGGAAACTGTAGGTGATAATAAACTTTATAGGTTTAATGCTAAGTATGAGTATTCGTCTTACCCTAAAATGACTTACTCACCTGAAGATTATAAAATATCTTTGCGTTGGACTTTGTCAGCTAAATATACTTTAAAATCTGGCGTTATTAAAGATAGTCAATGGTCATCTGATTATGCATATTATGACCTGAACACGTACAAAACTGGTATGAATGTCAATGTTACTGGTGTTAATTTTGATAAAGTTAGCATGGGAACAGTTCTTTCTTCATTTGACCTTACAACTAGTGTTATCGAGTGGATTGCAGCTCTTCAAGGTTGTGATGTTGGCGATATTATAGGTTGTTCTTCTTCTGATCTTTATTTGTCTGTTATGTTGTGGAAAAACGGAGTTGGTGCTTCATCAGATGTCAGGTCTTATAAATGGGATTGTAAAACAATGACTAAAAAAGACTTAACTCCAAATACAAAGGTAACTACGTCAGGTGAGGGAACAGATAAAAAGGTAACTGAGGTAGTTGGAAATGATGAAGGTAAAACTGTCATCAATATTACAGTCAATGTAACTGGTGGTAATGGTGGTGACGGTGGCTCTGGTGGTAATGGCGGCTCTGGTGGTAATGGCGGCTCTGGTGGAGACGGTGGAAACGGCGGAGACGGCGGCTCTGGTGGAAGTGGTGGCTCTGGTATCGGTGTAGATGATGATAATTCTAAAAGTTTTTGGAGTATTCTCAAGGGCATTGTCGCTTTCTTCAAAGCTCTGCTTGATGGTGAAGATGGATTGTTCCCAGTCATAGCGGCATTTTTTGAATTTATACCCGCATCTTTCTGGACTGTGGTAATTGGTGCTGTTGTAATCATAGCGGTAATTGCTATTTACCGCTTACTTAAAAAATCGTAGGGGGTGGTTATGTGATCGGTGCTATTAAAGCTATTGCAAAGGTGATTTTCAATATCCTTAACTATAAATTCAATGCGGGCGATGTGAGTTTTTCGCTCTGGAATATAATAATGACTTTCTTAATATGTGGCTTGGTCGGTATGCTTTTGTACTACTTTGTTGTGGGGGTGTCCAGTAAAGAAGATTAAAGAAAAAAGACTGGATTATTTACCAGTCTTTTTACTCTTCCTTATTCCCCAGATGGCTATTATTAGCGCAACTATTATTGGGATTGTAATTGTGGCAATTGTTAAAAGAAGTGTTGATATATTTATGTCTATCATTTCTTTGTGTTATCTCCTTTCTGATGATAGGGATATTATAAATCAGAATCGGAGTAAGTACAAATAAAAAAGTGAGGGTAAAAGTTATGGAAGGTTTTGATATTTTGATTTTAGTTCTGGGTATTGTAACAGGTGTAATTCTATTTGCCTTAGGACTTTCTTTTTATAAAATTGTGATCTATTTTGTAGCAATTATGTTTTCAGTTGGTATGCCTATGGCAATAATTTTTGCTATTGCAAAGTGGATAAAAATGGTGACGAAGAGAGGTAAATGTTATGAGTGATTATATATTAATGATCGTTTTTTGTCTGTGGTGGGCTGTTATATCTCTTTTATTGCACTTTAACACGGATGATGGTGGTTATTTTCTTTTTACGGCTGTAGTTTTGTTGATTATGTCCATTCGTGTTTGTATTGAATTTTTTATTTAGGAGGTTGATTGATAGTGGAAATGTGTAAAGAAAATTGTGATACATGTATCGAAGATAAGAGTTGTTGTAATGGTGTGTATCGTCCTATTTTTAATCTGTGTGATAAGTGTGTAAATGAATATGGTTGTAATTATCGTGATTGTTCTGATGATTGTGAGGATTACTATTCTGTAGATCAATTATAAATTATGAGGTATGGTGAGTGGTTATGTGTTCGGATGTAAAGGAAATGGTATTTTATTTTTTTCTTAGTGTTGTATGTTTTATATGTGGTCAGATATATTCCAGGCGGGAAGATCCTGGCTGTTATGCCTTTTATGTATGTGCAGTGGCAAGTTTTATATTAACACTTGTATTCTTTATTTTGTACATTTTAGGGGGTGCTTAGAATGGCGTTGGTATATTTAATAGTGTTTATGTTAGGCTCGCTTCAGCTCATTAAGGAATACAGAGAATTTAACGAGTTTAAGCGGGACGAGGAAAGTTTTAATGAATACAAAAATAAGGAGAGTGAGTATCTTGAACAAAAAATTGAAAATAACGATTTTGATTGGTAGTTTGCTTGTCATATGCTTCAGTCTGTTTCATATGGCAACTGCACACGCTCAGACTATAGACACCGGACTTGGACAAGTCACTGTGACAGAGATCCCGAGTTCAGAAGTGCCGATAGCTACGGCGGGTGATGCGGGCTTTCTGACCACGCACAGGGATATAACAGATTTGTACAATGTTTGTGTACTTATAGCTATCGAAATGATGTTCTGGATATGCTGGAACATTGTAAGAACTGTATATCGGATATTAACTGAACGAAGTAAATTTTAGGAGGTGAAGTGATGGATAAAATGGTACTTGACATATATAGCAATGGTGACCTTTACATGATGGCAGCTAAGATATTTGTCTGGATGATAATGTTGCTCTTTGTAGCCGTGATAATGGGATGTATAAGGGGGCTTCGCTTATGATATTTGTGATTATAGTTGCTATCGTACTTATCTGCTACTATCTCCCTATCATCCCTTTTACGATCACTCATTTTTATAAAATATGCTATAACGGAGTGATTGACCTGTACTATTACTTTAAGCATAAGGAACGCAACAGGTGCAAGGCATACGGGCGTATATATATGATTACTGCGTTCCGTAACAAGGTATTTGGAAGTGGTAAGACCTTGGATATGACCATGTTAGCAAGACGGATATATAACAAGTATGACGGGCTTCCAGTGTGGAACGAGGACGAACAGAAGTTTGTAACTCAGCATATACACTTAATAAGCAATGTTGAGCTTCTTGACGTTCCATATACTCCGTTTGTCAGTGCGGAGCAGATGAAAAATGTGGTGCAACCGCCTGACGATGTGACGCTCTTCGTGTTTGATGAAGTCGGAGCAATCTGGAACAGTCGAAACTACAAGGATAACATATCTACAGAACTGCTTAAAAGGCTTCTTCAGGTGCGAAAAAATAAAATTGGTATCATCTGCACCGCACAGCGTTTCAAATTTGTGGATGCCCTTCTCAGGCAGATAACAGGAAGTCTTTACTGTGTAAATAAAACATGGAGAATACTTTCCGTGCGTGAATATGACGCTGTCAGCTTCGAGAACTGCGACAACGTGGACATGCTGAGACCGCTTTCACTGTCGTTTAAGTTCGTCCAGAACAAAGACTATCAGGCTTACGACACCTCAGCGATCGTTGAAGATCTCAAAAAGGCTGATATGCTCGGTGATGCTGAGATATTGGCTAATCAGGGAGTTGTGCAACCAAATATAGACTTTGCAACTGGCATAAAGAAGAGGTATAGGAAGCGTAAAAGATAGAGTGCGTGCGGCGGCTTCAGCCCCGCCGCACTCTCTGCCTTTCGGCTGTGCGCTCTGTGCGTACTCAATAATAACAAGTGGCTGCGCAGGGTGAGCCATCACCCTGATAACTATAATCAGCCTGTGGCGGTGCAGGTGTCAAGGCCTAAAGCCTGTGGCGTGCCTTGACACCTGCACCGCAACGGGCTACATGGAGGTATATTGTATGAAGTATCTACTGTTAATCATAAACAACGTGCTCCGTCTGCTCAACAATGTGTGCCGTCTGGCGTGCAGTCTGTTTAGATTCATAAGATGAGCACAAGACTAAAATAATAGCCCCTTGGGAGCTCGGGCAAGGGGTTGGGGTGTGGGAATGGTACCATCATAATAAAGAAAAATATACAAATTACACCTTTAACAACTGCGCTTATACGGAGACATAAGCAATATATAAAAAATAAGGTGTAATGGTGTAATCTTACCATCTCCCATCCCCTTAAAATCATAATAAAATCAAGGCTTCTATGCCATGCCGAGTGGGCTTGTCCTCGGCATGGTGTAAATGGTGTAAAAGGTGTAAAAATACATGAAAAGAGGGATTACATGGAAAATACAGAAAAGAAAAAAGACAGAACCCCAAAAACATGGAAAACATGCGAGATAATCCAACAACTTGAATATCTCAGTGAAGACCAGATACAAAGCGGGTTAGATCATAACGCTGTCAGGGATTATGCGTACATACTGCATGATAAGGATGTAAATGTAGACGGCACACCCAAGGCGGCACACTGGCATATATACATCAGGTTCAAGGATTCCACACCGACTGATTCCATTTGTAAGTGGTTCGGTATCACATCAAATTATATAGGACGTATACAAGGACGCTTTGCTGATGCCCTTGCATATGCGACACACAGGAATGTAGCTGATAAATACCAGTATCTCGACGAAGAAGTTAAAAGTAACTTTGATTTTGTGAAAGAGCGTGACACGGCAAGAAGCCGTGAAGCTGACAGGCAGAGGAAACAGGAAATAGTTGACCTGATAACTGCGGGTATCATAAGGGAATTTAATTACACAGATTACATAACTCCACAGGAGTATGACAAGTTCAGGAAGTCAATAGACAATGCGTTCAGGTATCGTTTAGATAAGATAAAGGGGGAAAACAGAGACATGGAAGTCATATATATCTATGGTGACAGCAGTTGTGGAAAAACAATATATGCTAAAGAGCTTGCGGCACAAAATGAATATAGCTGTTATGTCAGCTCTGGCGGTGAAGATATGCTCGATGACTATAAAGGTCAGGACTGTGTCATACTTGATGACCTTAGGGCGTATGATGTGAACTTTAGCAGTCTGCTGAAACTGCTCGATAATCATACACAGTCAATGGTGCGGGCACGGTATCATAACAAGTTTTTGGAATGTAAACTTATGATAATAACTACAAGTAAGAGTATGGAGGAATTATATAAAGACCTTCCGGGCTCAGAGAATGAGGATATAATACAGCTCCGCAGGCGGTGCAAGCTATATATCAAAATGACACCGCTTACCATGTCTGTTCATCTCTGGCAACCTGAAAGCCTTAAATATTTGTATGTTCAGACTTTAGATAATCCTGTACGTGGTAGATATGCGGTAAGGGATAAGAGCCTTGATGAAGCTAAAGCTTATATTAACAATGTCTTGTTCTTCCCTAAACAGGCAGACAGTGAAACTGTCCTTGCTGGAGAGGGCTTCAGGAACTTGGATGAAAGTGAAAAGGACTTATTCACAAAGCAGATGGAGCTGTCCATCTAACTGGAAAATATTACCAGTAGTTTTACCAGATCAAGGAAATTATAATAAAAATAGAACGTGCGGCCAGTGTGTGCTGACCGCATTTTTACGTCATAGGGGGCATACTATGAAGTTCAGGCATTTAAAGTATGCAGATCGTGTGGCTATGGAAACACTGCTCAACAGGGGTTGCAGTAAAGCTGAAGTTGCACGCTATCTGCACGTATCAAGGGCAACCATAACAAGGGAATATAAAAAAGGTCTTTATATGCATACTAACAGTGACCTTACAGAAAATGTAAAATACAGCGCAGACCTTGCACAGCAAAATACTGACTATGCACAGACTTCTAAGGGGCGACCACTTAAGATAGGCAATGATATAAAGTTCGCTGAGTATATTGAAGATAAGATAGTAAATGATGGGTACTCTCCTGCGGCGGCACTTGCCATGGCAGCTCTTGACGATATGAGAACGCATATAAGTGTTAATACACTGTATCGGTATATAGACAAAGGAATTTTCCTGTTGCTCACGAATAAAAAGCTACCTGTAAAGGGTCAGCGCAAGAAGCATAAAAACAGGGTCAGAGTACAGAAGCGAATGAGTGCGGGTGAATCTATAGAGTACAGACCACAGGAAGTTGACGACCGCAACACTTTCGGACACTGGGAAATGGACACCGTTAAAGGTCAGCGTGGTAAAAGCAAGTCATGTCTGCTTGTGCTCACTGAGAGACTTACACGTAGAGAGATAGTCAGGAAGATTCCAGATCAGGGCGCAAAGTCTGTTGTTGCTGAACTTGATAAGATAGAACACCGCATTGGTGCCATGTTCCCAAAGCTCTTTAAGACAATAACAGTTGATAACGGAGTTGAGTTCTCGGACTATCAGGGCATGAAAAGGTCACTGCTCCATGAGGGAGACAGAACGAAGATATATTACTGTCATGCGTATAGCAGTTATGAACGTGGAAGCAATGAAAATGCAAATAAGCTCATAAGGCGGCATATACCAAAGGGGCATGACATAGATAAATATGACGATACATATGTAAAGCATATCCAAGACTGGATAAATGCATATCCTCGGAGAATACTGGGGTGGAGGTGCTCAGAGGAATTTTTCAGGGATGAAATAATCACGGCTGTGTGGTAGATGATGTGGGTGTAAATAACCTGTCGTCCTCAAAGGAATCTACGCAAGCCCCACGCCAAGGCCCGAAGGCTCGACCTAGACCCACAACATTAAAAGTGGGGATGGAGAGCCTTCGGACCTTGGCGGGGGGGCTTGCGCCACTGTGTAAATCCTTTCGTAAAACAAACGTCAAATATAAGTATGGCTCTATACTTTTTCGTATAGAGCCAAATTTTTTTGTCGTGATCACGACACTGTATTTTAACGTGTGAAAATAAATTTAGAAAAATGTTACTTTACTATTGACAACTTACCGTGGTTAAAGTTCACGTGAAAAATTCTTGCAAGAGATGTAAAGGTAAGGTATAATGTGCTCATAGCTGAGATGTATTAAGTCTCTTGTGATTTTGAACCTACATTTGAATAAACGGGATTCCTATATAATTGTTATTGAAGTCAAGCCTCGTTATATAAGTTCTAGTGGAAGGCAGATATACAATTGCGGTTGCCCACCTAGCGCTGCTAGGACTCAAAAGCAAGGGCGCATTTCAGTTTATTACACAAGATGAAGAAGCAGCATGTATATGCTGCTTTTTCTCTGTATGTGGATATATTTGCGGAGAAATGGAGACAGGGGAATGCGAATAGATCAGCGGAAGAAATGGTATCAGAAGATCAAATACAATAAGAATTTTAAGATAGTGAGTTTCATAACCATAATTCTGATATGTGTTGTCGGATATATGATGATAACAGGTAAAAACAGAGTAGGCGAAGAGACTGATGATAACAACGATGGAAATTCAGTGGAGACCATAGTTATAGAAGCTCCGGATGATCCGGTGGGAGATCTGAAGCAATATGTAGAAGCCGACACGGACAGTACAGAGATTGCGGAGTATGACTACACAATTCAGGGAGCAGGAACTGTGGCTTCAAAGAAGAAAGCGGACAAAGGCAGCAGCTCGTCCGGTGCCGACAGAACCAGCGGGGGCAGCGGCTATGGCGGATCGTCAGTCGTTATATCCGGTATGGAGAACAGTGTCAGAGTCATCCTGACAAATGGCGGAGATTATTATCAGAGCTATGTGGAATTTACCTGCAGTACAGGATTTAACGTGACGAGCGATGGCAAGAAGAAAAACTACAATGCGGATGAATTTGTATCACTTGGCAGCGACAACAAGGCCTCATCCATCATAGTTGAGCCTGAGAGTTCGGATGGAATGATAACAGTATCGAGTCTCAGCAAATCAAGCGGCACCCCGAGGTATCACGGAGCCCTTGAGATAACAAAGGATTCGTCGGGATACATGATCATCAATCAGGTAGATATAGAACAGTATCTGTATGGAGTCGTATCAAGCGAGGTTTCATCAAGCTACAGCCCGGAGGCGCTCAAGGCTATGGCGATCTGTGCCAGAGGATTTACATATAGAAAACTTGGAAGTAATTATAGGGGATACAATGCAGACCTTGATGACACAACATCGTGCCAGGTCTACAATAACTTCCCTGAGACGGGAAATTCCATAGATGCAGTCCAGTCCACATCCGGAATTGTGCCTACATATAACGGAGAGATCATAAATGCTGTATATTTCTCAACATCGTGCGGAACGACTACCACGAGTGATCAGGTGTGGGGCGGAAGCATGCCATATACCTGTACACGTATTCAGAATACGGCGCTGGACATCCCATATTTCAGCGATGAAGCGGCATTCAGGGATTTCATGGATGGCAAGACGGACACAGATGTGGTTGAGAGAAATCTTCCTATGTACAGGTGGACGGTTACATACACAGAAGATGAGATGAGAAATGCGGTTGAGACCGGCCTTTCAAGATGCTCGGATGTGTCTGCGACATCGGTTGGCAAGATCAAGTCAATAATGGTGACGGGAAGAGATGACAGTGGACTTGTGAAGGAAGTTACGATAACAGGCGACAAGGGAAGCGTGGTAGTCAGCGGCCAGAGCAATATCCGAGTTCTGTTCGCCACGGATGGCAAGGCTATAACAGAGCAGGATGGATCAGAGCTCACGGGCTGGACAGGCGTTCCAAGTAATTTCTACTATGTAAAGAAGGATAATGACACAGGACTCTACACACTTAAGGGCGGCGGATACGGACATGGAGTCGGAATGAGTCAGAATGGTGCAAATGAACTGGCAAAGCTGGGATATACTGCAGCACAGATAATCAGCCATTATTACAATGGAGCAGTTCTCAGTTCAGTTGAGAAGTAACGGAGAGAATCACTAATTATGAAGTTGAAGAAGCGCATAGTGCTCATATACCATAAAATCAGATTGTTTATGGCGGAGATGAATAAGGACCAGGTGGCGGCATTTGCAGCACAGTCAGCTTTTTTCCTGTTGCTGTCCCTGTTTCCACTGGCGATGACGCTGCTTACATTTGTCAAATATCTGCCATTCACAGAGACCCAGGTGTTGGAGATAATAAAGGAACTGTTCCCGGAGGAGATCAATTCCAATTTTGAATTCATGTTTGCAGAGATTTTCAACAGCAAGAGCTCACTGCTTGCCACCACAGCAACCATATTGCTCACAGTGTGGTCGGCGTCAAAGGGAACAATGGCTATAGGCCGTGGACTCACTTTCATGGCAGGCAAGGAGGACAGCGTCAATTATTTCCTCAGAAGAGCGATACACACTCTGTATACATTGATATTCTGTGTGATGCTGGTGGCGGTTATGGTCATATATATCCTCGGAGATGTAGTTGTGTCAAAAATGCTGGTGCGGCTGGATTCGGTGGAGAGATTCCAACTGGTGGATACCGTTGCGAATATCCTGTCGATCGTCAAGATAGCATTTGCCCCTACGGTGTTGTTTGGAGTTATGATCGTGGCGTACTGGGCGTTGCCGGTTGAGCGGGTGAGGATCAAGACTGCCGTGCCGGGAGCTGCATTTACAACCATACTCTGGATGCTGTTGTCATTTGGCGTGTCAAGCTATATCAATATAGTGGGAATCAACACGTATATGTATGGAAGTCTTGCCAGTGTCATACTCCTTGCGCTGTGGCTTTACATGTGTATGTATGTCATGCTGATCGGTGCGGAGATCAACAAATTCATGGACAACGGAATCCGTGGAATAAGGAGGAGGGCTCACAAGGCCGGGCGAAAGAAGAGACGCCGTGAGAGACAGAAAAGGCGTGCGGAGAAGAGGCGGATGCGCCAGGCCAGAAGAGAACTCGTGGAGGATGCAGATGAATTTGACCAGGAGTTGGGCATGGAGAACACTGAAGGCGTAATGGAAAATGAAAATTCGGATGTGAGTCCAGCCACTGAGAAAAAAGATGTTGACTAACACCCGCGTGTAGGTATATTATCTCTACAGGCAGTGACGATGCAAAAGATACGTATGTCACCATCAGAGAGACCGGGTCAGCGGCTGAAAGCCAGGTCAGGTAAGAGTGCGTATTTAATTTCACATCAGAGCCATCACGGCTGAAGGATTGATGATATCTGCTGATCAGTTGACAGATATTGATCTGTGTAGGTTGTGGCGTGTGACGTGCGACAAACGTCTAATGAGAGTCAGACATATGGCACGGTATATAGAGGTATATATGACAGTGTATAATGAGTGTCTGGAATCAGGGTGGTAACGCGGATATAATTCGTCCCTAGTATGTATAACATGCTGGGGACTTTTTTAGTGTATAAGTCGTTTTCAAAGCATGAGCAGTTTCATGCTTGCATGAAAAACTGCTCATGCTTTAGAAAACACAACAGAAATGAGCGAGCAGCCCGGTAGGGCGGAGCAATTCCAAGACTTATACTTAATATAGAATCCACATTGAAATCCCTAGAAATAGAAAAGGAGAAACACGATGAAAGACAAGTTGGAAGCCATCAAGGCAGAGGCTCTTGCCAAGATCGAGAGCGCAGAGGTTGTATCATCACTGAACGATGTGAAGGTGGCGATACTCGGTAAGAAGGGAGAACTCACACAGGTTCTCAAATCAATGAAGGATGTTGCACCGGAGGACAGACCAAAGGTAGGACAGATGGTAAATGAGGCACGTCAGGCCATCGAGACAGCCCTTGACGAGAAGACAAAGGCCATCAACAGAGCGCTCCGTGCAGAGAAGATGAAGAGAGAGACAATAGATGTAACACTTCCTGGTGTGAAGAAACTCACAGGACACAGACATCCAAACCAGATAGCACTTGAGGATCTTGAGAGAGTATTCGTCGGTATGGGTTATGAGATCGTTGAGGGCCCTGAGGTAGAGTACGACAAGTACAACTTCGAGCTGCTGAACATCCCTGCAAATCACCCTGCAAAGGATGAGCAGGATACATTCTATGTTACAAAGGATATCCTTCTTCGTACACAGACATCACCTGTTCAGGCAAGAATCATGGAGAAGGGCAATCTTCCGATCAGAATCCTCTCACCTGGACGAGTATTCAGAGCTGATGAGGTAGATGCAACACATTCACCATCATTCCATCAGGTAGAGGGACTTGTAATAGACAAGGGAATCACCATGGCAGACCTCAAGGGAACACTGGCGCAGTGGGCAAAGGAGTTCTTCGGTGAGAACACAAAGGTCAAGTTCAGACCTCACCACTTCCCATTCACAGAGCCTTCAGCAGAGTGTGATATCACATGCTTCAAGTGCGGCGGCAAGGGATGCCGAGTATGTAAGGGCAGCGGCTGGATAGAGATCCTTGGCTGTGGTATGGTTCATCCAAAGGTTCTCCGTGACTGTGGAATAGACCCTGAGGTATATTCAGGATTTGCATTTGGAATCGGACTTGAGAGAGTAACACTTCTCAAGTATGAGATAGATGACATGAGACTTCTCTACGAGAACGACATGAGATTCTTAGACCAGTTTTAAATAGGAGGACAAATAGATGAATACACCAATTTCATGGATAAAGGCATATGTTCCTGATCTTGACGTGACAGCTCAGGAGTTTGTAGATGCCATGACTCTCTCAGGATCACATGTAGAGGGTTACGAACAGAAGGACAAGAATCTTGACAAGATCGTTGTAGGTAAGATTCTCACTATGGATAAGCATCCCGATGCGGACAAGCTTGTAGTATGTAAGGTAGATGTTGGACAGGCGGAGCCTATTCAGATCGTGACCGGAGCAAAGAATGTAAAGGTCGATGATCTCATCCCACTTGTACTTGACGGTGGTAAGGTTGCGGCAGCACACGGTGACAACAATGAGTACCCTGACGGAATCAAGATCAAGAAGGGCAAGCTCAGAGGAGTTGAGTCAAATGGTATGATGTGCGGTATAGAGGAACTTGGTTCATCAAGAGACTTTTATCCGGAAGCACCGGAGGATGGCGTGTATGTATTCCCAGAGGAGTCAGGTGTGAAGCCAGGCGATGATGCTGTGAAGGCACTTGGACTTGATGACGTTGTAGTTGAGTACGAGATCACATCCAACAGAGTCGACTGTTTCTCAATGATCGGTATGGCAAGAGAGGCGGCAGCTACATTTGACAAGCCATTTTACCCACCAGTGGTAACAAAGACAGGAAATGACGAGGACGTCAATGACTATATATCAGTAGAAGTAAAGGATCCTGACCTCTGCCCTAGATACACAGCAAGGGTTGTCAAGAACCTGAAGATCGGACCTTCACCAAAGTGGATGCAGCAGAGACTTGCTTCACAGGGAATCCGTTCGATCAACAACCTTGTAGATATAACAAACTACGTTATGGAAGAGTACGGACAGCCAATGCATGCATATGATCTCAGCACCATAGCTGGCAACAAGATCGTTGTCCGCCGTGCAAATGACGGAGATACATTTGTCACACTTGATGGACAGGAGAGAAAGCTTGACCATGACGTTCTGATGATCTGTGACGGCGAGAAGGAGATCGGTATCGCCGGAATCATGGGTGGAGAGAACTCCATGGTAACAGACAGCATCGATACACTGCTCTTTGAGGCAGCCTGCTTTGATGGAACAAATATCAGACTTTCATCCAGAAGGATCGGTCTTGCAACTGATGCGGCAGCCAAGTTCACAAAAGGACTTGATCCAAATCTTGCAATGGAGGCAATAGACAGAGCATGTCAGCTCATCGAGGAGATGGGCGCAGGTGAGGTAGTCGGCGGAGCTGTTGACGTATATCCAAATCCTGTACAGGACAAGAAGCTTCCATTTGAGCCTGATAAGATGAACGCACTTCTCGGAACAGATGTTGAGCCTGAGAAGATGCTGTACTACTTCGGCAGACTTGGACTCACATATGATGCAGAGACAAACACTCTGGATGTGCCAAGTTTCAGACAGGATCTGAACTGTATGGCAGATCTGGCAGAGGAGGTTGCAAGATTCTACGGATACGACAACATCCCTGTGTCACTTCCAAGAGGTGAGGCGACAGTCGGTAAGCTTCCATACGACCAGATGATCAATGCCATCGCAAGGGATGTCCTTGAGGCAAATGGTTTCTCTGGCGGCATGTGCTACTCATTCGAGAGCCCTAAGGTATTTGACAAGCTGCTACTTCCTGCTGACAGCGAGTTTAGAAAGACAGTTACAATAGCAAATCCTCTCGGCGAGGACTTCAGCATCATGAGAACAGTATCACTGAACGGTGTTCTCACATCGCTGGCAACAAACTATAATAGAAAGAACAAGGTTGCAAGACTTTATGAGTTCGGAAATGTATATCTTCCAAAGTCACTTCCACTCACAGAGCTTCCAGAGGAGAGAATGAAGCTGACTATCGGCATGTATGGCCAGGGAGATTTCTTTGATCTCAAGGGAGTACTTGAGGAGCTGACAGATAAGGTTGGTCTCAAGGGTCAGGTGACATACGAGCCTGAGTCAGAGTACACATTCCTTCACCCAGGCCGTCAGGCAAAGCTCAAAAAGGGTAATCTGACGATCGGATTTATCGGACAGGTACATCCTGAGGTATGTGATAATTACAACCTCAAGGGTGAGGTATATGTTGCAGTCATAGATATGCCTACACTGGTTATGCTGTCAAGCTTCGACATCAAGTATGAAGGAATTGCAAAGTTCCCGGGAAGTACAAGAGACCTGAGTCTTGTTGTGGACAAGGGTATATTTGTCGGACAGATAGAGGAAGTCATCAAGAAGTGCGGTGGCAGGCTGCTTGAGAGCTACAAGCTCTTCGATGTATACGAGGGCGAGCAGATCGCAAAGGGCAAGAAGTCAGTTGCTTATACCATGACATTCCGTGCTAAGGATAGAACACTTGAGACGTCAGAGGTCGATGGAATCGTCGCCAAGATCCTCAAGGAGCTTGGCAAGCTCGGAATCGAGATCAGAGCGTAATAGGCGCTATCCTTGAAATATTTGTGATAGTAGTATAATATGTAACTGTTTGGCGCGGAGATATTGTATATATCCAGCGTCAGACAGTTATTTTTGTGTGAATAAATATGTGAGGAATTACGATATGATGAAATTAACAGATTTTTACTATGATCTGCCACAGGAGCTTATAGCACAGGACCCACTCCTTAAGAGAAGTGAGTCACGTCTCATGGTCCTGGACAGAAAAGACAATACGATAGAGCACAAGCATTTTTATGATGTGATAGACTACCTGAATCCGGGCGACTGTTTGGTCATCAACGATACAAGGGTTCTTCCGGCGAGACTCATGGGTGTCAAGGAGGATACGGGAGCATCCATAGAGGTCCTTCTTCTGAAACGAAAGGATGATTGTACATGGGAGACTTTGGTAAAACCGGGCAAAAAGTGTAAGGTGGGTGCTCGTATAGTATTTGGTTCAGAGTCAAATGAACCTGACCCTGAGACAGGACTTATAAAGGGCAAGCTGGTAGGCGAGGTTGTCGATATAGTTGAGGAGGGCAACAGACTCATCAGATTTGAGTTTGATGGGATATTCGAGGAGATCCTTGACGAGCTGGGCCAGATGCCGCTCCCACCATATATCACACATAAGCTTGAGGACAAGAACAGATATCAGACTGTATACGCAGAGCATGATGGTTCGGCAGCGGCGCCGACAGCAGGACTCCACTTTACAACAGAGCTGCTTGACCAGATCAAGGCTAAGGGAATCAAGATAGCACACGTGACACTCCATGTCGGCCTTGGAACATTCAGACCGGTGAAGGAGGAGAATATTCTGGATCACCATATGCACTCTGAGTTCTGTATTATTGAGCAGGATGCTGCAGATATGATCAACGAGACAAAGGCTGCTGGCGGAAGAGTCGTGTCCGTTGGAACTACAAGTACAAGAACACTTGAGTCCATGTCGGACGATGACGGAACAGTACATGCAGGAAGCAGATGGACAGATATTTTCATTTACCCGGGATACAAGTTCAAGGTTATTGACGCGCTCATCACGAATTTCCATCTGCCAGAGTCAACGCTTCTGATGCTTGTTTCGGCGCTGTACGACAGAGAGCACATACTTGAGGCATACAAGGTGGCGGTTGAGGAGAAGTACAGATTCTTTTCATTTGGCGATGCTATGCTGATAAAATAGCAGAAGAATCAGATTGGTCAGAACAGCGGGATGATGTAACTGATGTGCCGATAATTGATATATCTGGTGTGGTACTTATAGCCAGAGAGGAGGCGTACACATGGGAAAGAAGATATGTGTGGTATTCCCGGGAATCGGGTATCACACCGATAAACCATTACTTTACTACAGTAAAAAATATATGATGGCACATGGATATGAGATCGTTGATGTGACATACGGCAAGCTTTCGGGACATCTCCCGGAGGAGATACAGAAGGTATTTGATGATGGCTGGAATAAAGCAGTAGATTGCCTGAAAAATGTGGATTTCTCTGAGGTTGAGGATGTAGTCTTCCTGTCTAAGAGTATAGGCACAGCTATATCTGCAAGGTATGCGGCGGAGAAAGGGCTGAAGGTACGGAATATATACTTCACTCCGCTTGAACTCACCATGCAATATGCCAGTTCAAATGGAATAGCTTTTCATGGTACAGCAGATCCGCTTGTGAACACGGGTGAGCTGACAAGACTTTGTGAGGCTAAGAGTATCCCGCTTTACACATACGAGGGCGGAAATCATTCAATAGAGACAAAGGACATCCTATGGAACATAAAAACGCAGAAAGACATAGCGGAAAAGTATATAGATTATTTGAACTTCTAGGACATACAGAGGGGCAGTTATATATTGCGGAGATAGCAGTGCTCATAACACTGCTTATCGGCACGGCAGTGTATATACTGCTCCTTCGTGTCTTGCCGGATACATCATGGCTTGAGGGATGTCAGATACGCCGGCTTACAGGGGTGATATGTCCCGCGTGCGGTACGACAAGGGCTGTACTTGCCATGCTCCACGGACATATCCTGACGGCTATGTATTACCATGTGGCGACTGTGTATCTGGCGTGCATCTGTATCATATATCTGGTGGGCAATACAATCAGGCTTGCAACGAAGGGCAGGACGCCGCTTGTGAGATTCCAGCTGTGGTATGTGTATGTGTGGCTGGGTATATTTGTGGTGTCTTACGTGGTGAAGCTGGTGGTGCCGGGGTACGTGATTTAATGAGCGCAAGTGAGTAGGCGTGCTTGCATGATTGGCGAGCGGCGAATTGGGTCATGATAGTTGCGATAGCAACGGTAAGCACCGTAGGTGCGAATCATGATATAAGGAGTGGATTTTATGAGACTTATGATAAAACAACGGGTATTTGCCTGGACAGATACCTACGATATATATGATGAATGGGGAAACAAAAAATATTTTGTTAAGTCGGAGGCATTTCGGCTGACGCATCAGGTTCACGTATATGATTTTGCTGGTAATGAGATAGGACTGGTCAGTCAGAGATTATTCACGTTCCTGCCGACATTTGACATCAGTGTGGGTGGCAGACCGTGTGGAAGCATCAGGAAGGAATTTACATTCTTCAAGCCTTCGTACAGTATTGAGTATGGAGGATGGCAGTGTGATGGAGATTTCCTTTCGTGGAATTACAGTGTCACAGCTGGGAGCAGGCTGGTGGCAAATATAGCAAAGCAGCTTCTGAGCTGGGGCGATACATATACACTTGGTATTATAGATCCGGGTGATGAGATCATGGCACTTATGCTTGTGATTGCTATTGATGTGGCCAATTGTTCGCAGAATAATAATTAATTTTTTAGAATTTTATATAAACATGAAGAAGATAGGAATGTATGAGGAGATAGGCAGGAAATAGTCATGAACAAGATACCAAAGTATGTTGTGATTATAGTCGGCATATTGGTAATGGTGGTGTTGCTGCCATTAGGTTATGTTAGATATAAGACGCGTTACGAAGCTGAACAGATAAGTGTGTCAACGTCCCCAGATGGTGATTATGAGCTTGTGATCTATTCGGTTGGTGAGCCGGATTTTCCATTTGGACCTGCCCATGGAAGGCTGGTGCTAAAGGACAAAGAGAAGACTGTTGCATATATGCCATTTGAAGTAGCAAATGACGGTGCAAGATTTTACGGCAACGATCTTGAGACCACATGGTATATTGATCGCGTGGAGGTGGTAGTGTCCGGATCTGAACAGCATGACGAACTTATGACGTTGCGTTTTGATGGGCAAACTAGCAGCAGACGACTCACGACCAGATATGGCAAAGAAGACTCTGCTGCAACGGAAAAAAGTTCCGATGACAGCAGAGGGGGTGTAGATAGCTCCGCTGATTCCGCTGTTGATTCCGCAACAGAGTATCAGCCAGAGAATAAGAAAATTACAGTCGGGTATCAGGCAATCTTTGAGAAATATTCAGATGTCACAGCTGGAAAATTTGAAGTGCGTTACGGCGCCTCAGAATCATCATCAAGATGTATATTGTCGGAAGATGATAACTTAGTAGAATACATTGTATATGATGGCAAGTCAGAAAATAGAAAGTGCGGATTGTATGTAAGGTATTGTGCTGAAAACGGCAGTGATGGAACATATGATTATGGCAGCGCCGAAATAGAAGATATCTATGCATATGTATTTTCCAGTGGAGAAGTGATAAGCAGTGGGAAAACAAGCTGGGAAGATACGGGAACTGATGAGTTTGAGAGGGCAACGGAGTAAGCCGTTGTGAATAGTCCATGAACTGTGGTAAAATAAGACTATGTAAATCATAAATTATATACATGTATATAATATAAAGTATGAAGGTGGTGTTTGTATGACAACAGTGAGTACTAAAAGTGGGAAGATAATAAATGTAGTATCAAGAGAAGAAGAAAGTAAAACGTTAACGTTGTCGGATCGGGAGATGGATGCCAGAGCTGTTGAGGCGGTGAAGGCTGCAATAAATAAAGCAAAAGTCTGTAAAAAACCCATAGCTGGATATGATAAAGAGAATAAAAAAGCATATATTGAATATGCAAATGGAGAGATAAAATATGCAAAATAGAAAGCCGATGGTTCTTGTTTTTGCCGGCCCAAATGGTTCTGGTAAAAGTAAAGAGCACTGGGTGAAATAATGGCGTCACTGTTATCGTAGGATGCAAAGCATCACAGATAACAGCGGCGCCTTTGTTATTGTTAAAAAAATAATCTATATATCTTTAACGTTCCAGTCCCGCCAGATCATTATAAAATCCCGGATATGAGATGTTCACACACTCGGCGCCTGTTATATCGGTGTCGCCATCGGCGTTCAGTCCTGCGATGGCAAAACTCATGGCTATCCTGTGGTCTAAGTGGCTGTCGATCACGGCTCCATGAAGTGGCTTTCCGCCACGTATGATCATTCCGTCATCGGTTGCGGTTATGTCTGCACCCATGGATGAGAGAGCGTTTACCATGACATCTATTCGGTTTGATTCCTTGACTTTGAGCTCTTGGGCATCCCTGATGATAGTCTCGCCATCTGCAAAGCATGCGAGAACTGCTATGGCAGGGATCTCGTCAATGAGCTTTGGTATGATGGAACCCTCAATGACACAGCCCTTAAGGCTCGATGTCTTGATGGTGATATCTGCGGTTGGCTCACCGCATCCGCTCACTACATTGGAGTATTCCATATCGCCGCCCATTGCTTTGATGACTTCCAGTATTCCGTCTCTGGTCGGGTTGATGCCAACATTTTTGATGGTGATGCATGAGTTCGGAGTGATAAGTCCTGCAACGAGGAAGTAAGCAGCTGATGATATATCTCCAGGTACAAGTATCTTCTGTCCAACAAGATTATCCACAGGCTTTACAGTAGCCGTAGTTTCCTCTGTTCTTATATCACCGCCGAATGACTCAAGCATGAGCTCAGTGTGGTTTCTTGACACATATGGTTCGGTGACACTTGTCTCGCTGTCCGCATAGAGTCCGGCAAGGAGTACACATGACTTTACCTGGGCTGATGCGACAGGTGAGTTGTAGTGTATTCCGTGGAGAGTCTTTCCATTTATAAGGAGTGGAGCACAGTCGTTACCAAGCTCGGATGTGATGTCAGCACCCATCATGGAGAGAGGCGTCATGATCCTTTTCATAGGGCGCTTACATATAGAAGCATCACCTATAAGCCTGCTGGCAAATGGCTGGGCAGCCAATATACCAGATATAAGTCTTGTGGTTGTGCCACTGTTGCCGACATCGAGAGTACCCTCAGGTTTAGACAGCCCATGCAGTCCCTTTCCGTGTACAGTTACAATGTATCCGTCATAATCGATATCTATGCCCATCTGTCTGAAACAGTTCATGGATGATATACAGTCTGCTCCATTTAAAAATCCGTGTACTTCTGTTATTCCATCTGCGATTGAGCCGAACATGATGGAACGGTGGGAGATGGATTTGTCTCCCGGTATTGTTATCTCTCCGTTAAGTGATTTTACTCTGTTGATCTTCATAAATTCTCAGTATTCCTTTATTCTAGTGTAATATGTTTTACCTATCGGTTATAAATCTTATAGCCTGCGGCCTTCAGCACATCCTGCGCATTCCGTCTTGCATCAGCATCGTAGAATGAGAGTCTGAGAACTCCTTCCTCATCCTCCCGGTTATGGGAGACTCCTATGTTCTTGAGACTTATCTTTGCCTCTGCGATAAATGCTGTCACCTTTGCTATCGCACCAGCCTCATCAGGGATATCCACGAACAGTTCATGGTGCATTCTTATGACACCGCTGCTGTTGTTAGGAATGGAATCTCTGTAATCTCTGGCGGATGCAAAAAAAGCATTTATTCCAGCCGCATCGCGCTGTTTAATATGATAAATCATTTTGTCTATAAGCTCAACATATTCCTGAAGACCGTTCGCGATATTGTCAGGATTTGCCAGCAGGATATGCTCCCATACCACCGGATTGGATGATGCGATCCTGGTTATATCCTTGAAGCCTCCGGCTGCCAGTGATTTGAATATATTGTCTGGGCTGTCTGCCGCTGCGACAAGGTTGACCAGTGACGCTGCTATGACATGGGGAACATGGCTTATGTAAGAGGTTATACGGTCGTGCTCAACAGGTGAATAGGTGATCGGAATCGCGCCCAGATCTCCGATAAATGTGGAGAACTCCTCAGTCTTGCCTGGCATAACTCCGTCTGCTGGCGTGATGAAGTAGTAGGCATTCTCTATGAGCCTGTCGGTTGCCGCCTCGTAGCCGGATCTCTCAGAGCCGACCATAGGATGTCCGCCGACAAAATATCTGGCAAGCCCAAGCTCCTGGACTGCTTCATATATGTCGAGCTTCACACTCCCGACATCAGTCAGTATAGTGCTGTCTGTAAGAAAAGGCTTGAGCTGGCGCAGATATTCTATGTTATAGTGGACAGGTGCGCACAGAAAGATATAGTTACACCCAGCTATAGTATGTATGTCATCTGTATATTCAGTCAGCGTCCCATCGGAGACAGCTTCCTTGAGCGTGGACAGATTATTGTCAAAACCGACTATTCTGTAATCAGGGAAAATGCGGTGGATGGATTTGGCAATAGATCCTCCGATAAGTCCCAGACCGATAAATCCTATTGAAAAATCATTCATTTTACGTTCTCCTTTAACAGTTTGACGCATAAAAGCGTTAAAGTATCTAAAGGCGATTATACAGCCTTTTGAATGACAGGGCAAGAGAAGATTCACATTGCGATAAAAAACTTGAATATCAGATGTGGATATTAAGCTAAAATAAGAAGGAAGGGAATTGTATAAGCTGAAGATTTGTACTAAAATCTTTGTGGAGAATGCGGACGATGCACATAAGAAAGTATACTGATGTGTGCGTTTGTCGACCGACCATTATAAGGAGGATAATTTATTATGATAGATACACTTTGCAGACTACTTGACGCCGGTGTCACACAGTTTCATGTAGTGAAGGAATGTGAAGCCATGCTGCAGGATCAAGGTTACATGGAGCTTGATATGGGAGAACGCTGGGATCTTACGGCCAGAGAAAGATATTATGTGAAGCCATATCCATCCATGTTGGTGGCATTTGCTGCAGGGGAGATGCCAGAGTACGGCAGGCTGAATATCGGCCTTGCACATACAGATTTTCCTATGCTCAAGATCAAGACTCAGCCGGATATGAACAGAAGCGGCTACCAGACACTGAATGTAGAGCCGTACGGCGGACTTATCAAGGAGACATGGTTTGACAGACCGCTTGGAATCGCGGGCAAGGTCATGGCGCAGACCACGGATCCGTTCAGGCCGAAGACGTATCTGTATGATTCAGAGCGTGCCATGTGCGTAGTGCCAAGCCTTGCACCGCATCTGAGAAAGGACGCACCCGGGGAGAAAATGAATGTGCAGAAGGAGCTCATACCTGTATATGGTCTGGATGGTCAGAAGGTGAAAGACAAAGATATATTACAGTATGTGGCAGATGACCTTGGGCTTTTGAAGGACGATATTCTTGATTATGATCTATACCTGTACAACATGGATGGAATGGAGATAGTTGGGGCAGATAAGGATATGATAGCTTCTCCGAGACTTGACAATGTAACTTCCGTGTCAGCGCTTGTTGACACCATGTGCAGAGAGACAAATGGCAATAATACAAATGTTATAGCATTGTTTGACAATGAGGAGATAGGCAGCAGATCAAAGCAGGGAGCAGATTCGGTGCTTCTGTCGGAGATAATAAAGCGTATCATGGCTGGATTGGACATTGAGGCTGGAGCAGGAAGACGCCTTATGAGAGATGCATTCATGCTGTCACTTGATGTGGCGCACGCAACCCATCCGAATTATTCAGAGAAGAGTGATCCGACAAATCAGATTGTCATGGGGCGCGGAGTGGCACTCAAATCAAGTGCAAGTCAGAGATACGTGTCAGACAGTGAGGCATCTGCGGTCATCATGGCTCTTTCAAGAAATCAGGATATAAAGATACAGCGTCAGGTGAACAGGTCGGGTATGGCAGGAGGACAGACTCTAGGTCCTATAGCTTCATCTTATCTGCCAGTCAGGGCTGTAGACATGGGAATACCGATACTGGCTATGCATTCAGCGGTGGAGCTTGGAAGTGCGGAGGATTATGCACAACTTGAGAAGCTTTGCGGTGCAGTATTTGAAATGTAGTATGGTGAAATCAGGTATTTGAGCAATTTACTTGTGCAGTTATTACGATTGTGTTACAATAAGATGATGTATTTTTAACTTCAATAATCACTTACGGAGGATACTCATGAAGAAGAAACATTTAAAATATGCAGTGCTCTGCTTTGGACTTGCCTCCATGCTGGCATTTGCCGGATGCGGAAGCAAAGGTGACGATGCTACCACAGCCAATCCGACGGAGACAGAGGCGACCACAGAGGCAGTGACGGTGACGACTACGGAAGCAACCACAGAGGCACAGCCGGAGAAGGACAAGGATGGCTTTACAATATGTAATGACAAAGTAAAGACTCTTGATTATGTGAATGTCAGAACGAGCCCATCAACTGATGGAGAGGTATATCAGGAAGTTGCAAATGATGTTGAGCTGGACAGAATCGGTTATAACGATGAGTGGAGCAAGGTATCTATAGATGGTGGAGAATACTATATATTCTCAGAGCTCCTTGAGGTCGTAGGCGGAGGAGATAAGTCTGATGCATCGACTGAGGCGACAACAGAGAATTCATCGGATGCATCCACAGAACAGGGAACTACATCCAATGTTGGTGAGGGCAAGATGATAGTTATAGATGCCGGACATCAGCAGAATGCAAATGAAGAGACTGAGCCGATAGGCCCTGCTGCTACAGAGACAAAGGTAAAGGCAACCGTTGGCAACACAGGTGTATCAACAGGAATAAAGGAATATGAGCTGAACCTTCAGATCGCACAGAAGCTTGAGGCAGAGCTCACATCCAGAGGCTATACAGTTAAGATGATCAGAACATCGAATGATGTTGATATAAGTAATGCGACGAGAGCAGAATATGCGAACAACCTTAAGGCAGATGCAGTTATAAAGATCCATACAAATGGATCGACAGACGGTAATGCAACAGGTGTGATGACAGTATGTCAGACATCATCTAATCCATATAATTCAGCTATCTATGATCAGTGCAAGAGCCTTGCCACGGATGTTTTATCAGGACTTCTGGCTTCCACAGGAGCTAAGAGCGATGGAATATGGGAGACGGATACCATGAGCGGAATAAACTGGAGTACAGTTCCGGTAACCATAGTGGAAGTTGGCTATATGACTACAGCATCTGAGGAGGCACTTCTTGTAACAGACGATTATCAGAACAAGATCGCCAAGGGAATAGCAGATGGCCTTGATAAATATATTACAGAATAGAAGTCAGTAACATAAATAAAAATAGAGAACAGGATTTCCTGTTCTCTATTTTTATTGTGGCATATCGAACCGGAGAAGACTGACCTCTTCTTCCGAGAGACTTCGGTAGGCACCTGTTGGAAGCGATTCGTCTATCTTCAGCTCACCCATTGCAATTCTTCGCAGAAAAGTAACTTTCATGCCAACGGCCTCAAACATTCGCTTGACCTGGTGAAAACGTCCCTCTGTTATTGTGAGTTCGATCTCCGATCTGGCAGCGGTGCTGTCGGAAGATAATATGCGCAGATCTGCGGGCAGTGTAGGTTTTTCATCTCCGATATCCACACCTGTGGCGAAAAGGTTTATGGTATCATCTGTTACATATCCGTCAATCTCTGCGTAATATGTCTTGGGAATGTGGTGTGCAGGAGACAGAAGATGGTGGGTCAGTGCTCCGTCATTTGTCAGAAGTAGAAGTCCTTCTGTGTCTATATCCAGCCGTCCCACGGGTGACAGGTCTTTTGTATTTTCTCCTTTTAGCAGATCGATAACGGTCTGATGCACGTTATCTTTGGTGGCGCTTACACACCCCGCAGGTTTGTTCAGGAGGAAATATCTGTATCTGGAATAATTCAGAATCCTGCCATTACATTTTATAGTATCGTTGTTCTCATCTATCTTTACATCTGAGGATTTAACCGGGGCACCATTGACGGTGACAGTGCCTTTTTTCACATACTGCTTTACCTGACTGCGGCTGCCGATCCCCATTTCAACTAGAAATTTATCAAGTCTCATAATGTACTCCTTTTGTTGACTGTATGATGTCATATGATACCACGAAAATGCGCTTTTTTCAGCAGAAAAGTTAAATGTTACAAAACGCAACATGTCGTTACAAACAGTTGTGTAAAACCACTAGAAATTGGTATTTTTTTGTCAGAATCAGTTGACACATGCATATGTGTAGTGTATTATATTTAACAGAAATGTAACAAATGAAGTTACTTTGTAAAATTTAGATTACGAAATGCTACATAGAAAATAGCTTGGATTAAGGGTAAAAGAGGAAAAATTAATGACTAGATCACGCAGTAAGTTTGGAAGATTTGTAGATCACATGAGAAGGAATGTTCTCAGTTATAAATATTTAAGACATAACATTTTGATGACAGCACTTGTGGTTGTAATGGCTCTTTGTGTATTTGCTGTCATAAGTTTTGGAGAGAAGGCTGACCCGCTTGCGGATGAATTATATGCGAATGATAGTGTGACTATCAACAAGAGTCAGGCAGTGATGATGGCAGACAGCAGTGTGCAGCTTGCCATCGATGCAGTGGTGCCTGTAGGAAGTTCAGTATCGGCCAACGATACGGCCAGAGTTGCCAGCAATGCATCAGGTAGTATAAAGTCTGTGACTTCAGCGTCTACCGAGGCAGTGACAACAGAGGAAGCGACAACAGAAAAGACCCCATCAGAGGTGCTTCCGGGCGTAACAGCATCAGTATTGTATGATGGTGTGTATGTCCATACAGAGCAGTCATCAGATTCTGATATCATAGCTACAGTGAACAGTGGAGAGATGTTCGACGTTGTATCACAGGATGAGAGCTGGATAGGAGTTCAGTTGTATGATGGCTCGATCGGATATATTTCAACAGAATATGTAAGTGTGGATGCCTCACTTCAGTAGTAGTGTATATGAGTACCGTTCACCCAGGTACGACCCAGTAAGACAGAAAAAGCAAGCCGCATGTCATTTCAGGATGGCATGCGGCTTGCTTTTTCTGTTTCTGATTCTGCCATGCGAGGGATGATTACCTGAACAGCTTTTTGTAGTAGAAGCATGCCAGTTGTGTACGGTCTCTGAGCTGCAGCTTGTCAAGGATGGAACTGATATAGTTCCTCACTGTACCCTCGCTCAGATACAGGGTAGATGAGATTTCTTTGTTATTCAGACCATCCGCAACAAGTCTTATAATGTCCATTTCTTTGGAGCTGAGTTCGTATTCCATTCCGGCAAATGGCGATGGCTGGACATCTGATGAGGTATTGTCCATATGTCCAATAAGATCAGGGAGTTTTCCAACTATCTCATCCCCGAATACAGTCTGTCCATTGTATACTGCTTTTACTGCTGGTGCGATGCTCTCAAAATTCTGCTTCAGTATATATCCCTTTGCCCCGATACTCAGTGCTTTGATTATATATTCGTCATCTGAAAATGTTGTCAGGAGAAGAATGCGGGCATCCGGGTGAGAGACCATGATAGTCTCAGAAGCCTCAAGGCCATTTATGTTCTCCATGCGGATGTCCATGAGTAGAACATCCGGTTGATATTCTTCGTACAGTCTGATCGCATCAGCTCCACTGCCTCCTGTGGCGGATACCTGTATGTCGTCGCAGGCTTCGAGTATGGTCTGAAGTGACAGTGCCACCAGTTGGTCGTCATCTATTATAACTACATTCATTTGTCGGTTTCCTCCTATTTATAATCAGGATATTTTGCATATCTGTTTGGAATTCAGTCTGTAAAATCTCTTTTCATGATATTGATCAATATGGAAAATCCATCGTCGGTTGATATCTTCATTGTGCCTCCAAGTTTGTTTACTCTTTCCTGGATACCATTTAAGCCCATCCCGCCAGAAACGCTTCCTTGTGCCGTGGATAGACCGGAGCGGATGTTCTGTCCATTGTCTGTTATATACAGTTGATAAAATGCCGGGTGTTCCCGCACGCGGATATCCATATGGTCGCCGTTGCTGTGCTTCAGCGTATTGTTAATGGCTTCCTTTACTATGTTGATGAATGAGTATTTGATCTCTCTTGGAAGCTTATCTGACATGTCGTAATCCATGTAGATGTCCATGTCGCTGACGTTGTTGATCACATCATCTAGGGCAGTGCGCAGGTCTATGGATTCATCGTGTAGATCGTGGACACTTTTTCTCATGCTGTCCATGGCGGTATCCAGCGTAGATTGCAGCTGTGCCAGGGGCTTCTCAAGACGCTCGTCTTTGTTGATAACTTTGATGGCACCGGTCTGAAGTATGGATCTGGTGAGCATATGACCGACATTGTCATGAATCTCCCGGGCAATCCTGTTTCGCTCTGACAGGGTGGCGGTGAGCACCATGTTGTCCTGATTTTCCAGCAACTGGCGTGTGTTCTGTGCAACCAGCATGTCGTGTTCTGCAGTATTGTCCCTCATGGCAAGAAGCTCCGCCCTCAGCAGATTTATCCGGCAGCAGTACACGCTCATAGCAAATGAGAATGCGATGAGGCATATCTGCGGGAGAACTGACATCAGAGGATAGTTGACGCACATGTATATGGATAACAGGACAAGTATGACTGGTGACAGCCGTTGTCTGTATCTGTACATGTCGTAGCTGACTATGGACACGAACATATAGACTGGGTGCAGCCAGAATGCGGATACAAGATACGCGCATACCAGTGCCTCGCATATGTATGGATATATTCTGCTGTGGTTCTCGGCGCCCTTCGTGGTGGCTCTGTCCACTGCGGAGATCCCGGCAAGTGACGGATAGACCGCACCGGCAATGAGCGACAGGAGCAGTGCGATGATGAACCGGGTGCCCGTGGCAGTATTATGCGCATATATCATGACAAATGCTGAGACCAGCAGGAGTCCTTTGTTGATGAGGTGTTTCATAATTATTCTCCATAATGTAGAAAATGCTGTAGTATATATCGTGCTGTCTGAATAGCCGTGCCAGGCAGTGTGTGCAGCCTAGTGTAATAATTATTATAAATAAATATGAGGGAAAAAGAAACATGACAAATGTCACATTGTGAAGATGACGTTGTTCACTGTGAAAACAGATCAAGGGTGTATATAATGAGAGTATGTAATAAAGAATGTAGTATGCTGATGCGTGCAGACTATCATGTTATGAACGACACTCATAAGATAATGAGGGTCAAAAAACAGGATATCAAAACAGGAGGATATATATGAGTAATTCAGAAAATGCAATAGAGGTTACCAATCTGGTAAAGCGATATAAAGATCTGCTGGCGCTGGATCATTTCAGCCTGACGGTGAAGGAAGGGGAGATACTGGGGCTTCTCGGACCGAATGGATCCGGAAAAACGACAACGATAAACTGTATACTGTCCCTGCTCACATTTGACAAGGGAGACATAAAAGTATTTGGAAAAGAGATGAAGCCAGACAGCTACGATATCAAGAGGGAGATCGGAGTTGTAATGCAGGATGTGGCTGTGTTCGATGAACTGACAGTGTACGAGAACATTGATTACTTCTGCGGTTTATATATAAAGGATAAGGAGAAGAGACGAAAGTGCGTTGAGGAGACCATGGATTTCGTGGACATAGCAGATTACAGGAAGTTTCTCCCAAAGAAGCTCTCGGGTGGACTTCTGCGAAGACTGAATATTGCCTGCGGAATAGCGCATAAGCCAAAGCTTATATTTTTCGATGAGCCGACGGTTGCAGTCGATCCACAGAGCCGTAACAGAATACTTGAGGGGATAAAACGTCTGAATGAGGAGGGCGCGACCATCGTGTACACATCTCATTATATGGAGGAGGTCGAGCAGATCTGTGACAGGATAGTCATCATGGACAAAGGTAAGTCCGTTGCAGTCGGAACGAAGGATGAGCTCAAGAAGATGATCAAGAACACGGAGACCATAAAGGTTGAGGTGCTTGGACTTAATGACGAACAGAGGTCGGAGCTTCGCAGTCAGCCACATGTGTATGAGGACGAATATAACGGAGGCTTGCTGACACTTAGATATTCCGGCGGAAGACACAATCTGGTCAGGCTCATGGAATTTTTCAAGGAGCATGACATATCATTTGGCAGGGTGGTCACGGAGCTCCCAACACTCAATGATGTGTTTCTTGAGATTACAGGCAAGGAACTCAGAGACTGATTTGAATGTAAGATGGATTATGGATTTGTTGAAAGAAACTAATATTTGTATATTTCAGATGAACAGGGATTAAAAGAGGAGATAAATATGTTTATACGGGATTTCCTATATACGATAAAGATAATGATGCGTGCAAAGGTGTCTATTTTCTGGACACTGGTATTTCCGATATTGCTTGCCACATTCATGTACATGGCATTTGGCAACATATATGAGCAGGATGAGATGTTCAGGAATATAAAAGTGGCGGTGGTCACTGAGGATGAATCGGCAAATGGACTTAACTATATGCTGGATGCGCTGGCGGAGGGCGATGATGCCCTTCTGTCGGTTACAAGGATGAGCGAAAGCGATGCGGAGAAGTCACTGGCGGATGAAGAGGTCGAGGGTATCATATATACGGATGATGCGAAACTCACAGTTGCGGAGAGTTCTGTCAATGCGAGCATACTTGAGACAGTGCTTTCTGAATACAAGCAGTACGAGCATGCACTTAAGGATATATATAAGGAGGGCACCGAACCTAAGGGGGATATGGCTTCTGAAAGCATTGGACTCCAACAGTATATGTCTGGTACTTCCGGCGTGGATGATATGTCGAACCTTGTGGAAAAACTCTCAGAACAGAGATCGTATTATACAGAAAAGGCCAGCACTGAGGGCAGCCAGAATGTGTATAACAATTATTTCTACGCCATATTTGCCATGAGCTGTCTTTTTGCATCGCTTTCATCTATAGAGATGATGAGCAATCTTCAGGCAAATGTGAGCGCTACGGGAAAGAGAAAAAATGTGTCCCCACAGAGAAAAATGACATTTGTTTTGGCAGAGTTTGCTGCACTGCTGCTTATACATTTTGTGGTCGAGGTCATAAGCTTTATATATATGTCCTGCATCGGAGTGGATTTTGGCGACAGAATATTGGAGATCCTGATTACTCTGTTTGTGGGCTGCTTTATAGGTCTGGCGATTGGAGTCATAGTTGGGGCTATATCAAAGCTTGCTGAGGGAACAAAGATAGGTATTGTGATCGGAATATCCATGGTGATGTCAATCCTTTCTGATCTGTGTATGAACGGGATAAAGTATGAGATACAGCAGCACGCGCCTATCATAAACAAACTCAATCCGGCGGCTCTGATATCAGATTCATTCTATGCGCTGAATGTTTACAGTGACTACCAGGTTTTCACTGAGAATATCGTCATAATGATTATAGAGGCTGTGGTGCTCATAGCAGTTGGGATTCTCATGGTAAGGAGGAACAGATATGCAAGTGTTTAAATCTTTTTTCAAGGTTTTGAGAAAATATATTGGGCAGATGATCATGTATGTGGGAATCCTGTGCGGAGTCATGATTGTGTTCATCAATGTGGGAAACGCAGATCCACAGAACTATTATAAGGGTAAAACGATCAAATATGCGGTGAGCGATGAGGATGGCAGTGAGATGAGCAGAAAGTTGATGGCTTACCTGAGTGATACGCAGCAGCTTGTAGATGGCGTTGATATGGACGAACGAGGTCTTCAGGATGCTCTCTACAACAGGGCGGTGGATTGTGTAGTAAGGATACCAGATGGCTTTGGCGATGCATGGGCAAATGATACTGCGGATGGTCTGCTTGAGATAACGACTATCCCCGGAAGTCAGGCGTCCATGCTGTTTGAGACAAGGCTTGACAGCTACATGAATATGGTGTCTCTGTACAAGAAAGCCGGTGAGGATGTGAACAGTGCCGATATGAGAGCGAGGGAGGCACTTGAGCAGAAGGCAGAGGTCGATATGGCAGACGGAAAGTCTTCAGAACATTCTATGCTATATAACTTCTACAATTATCTCGGCTGGGTTATGATCTGCGTTATGATAATTGGGGTAGCTCCAGTTCTGCAGGTGTACAACAGAAAGAAACTCAGAGCGAGAATAGAGTGCTCATCATACAAATTTTTCAGGCTGAACAGGGAACTTGTCCTGGGGATGATGTTTACTGGGTGCGTGCTGTCTGTAGTATTTATAGCACTCTCCAGAATACTTATAAAATATGATATAACATCGGCAAGAGGCGGAATGTTCATACTCAATATGCTGGTGTATGCCTGTGTAGCACTCTCGCTGGCGTTTCTAGTTAGCAAGCTTACCCAGAGTGAACAGATACTGTCCATGTGTGCAAATGTAATATCACTTGGAATGGCATTCCTCTGCGGGATATTTGTGCCAAGAGAGTTCTTAAGTGATACTGTGATGGCGATAGCACATTTTCTCCCGGCATACTGGTACGCAAATGCAACGGATGCCATTGATAATTTTACATCTGGCAGTTCGGTGACAGGAATATTTGTGAGCATGGGAGTACAGGTGCTCTTTGCCGTTCTGTTCATACTTGTTGGAGTGATCGTTGACAGGTACAAGACAGCTGGCAGGGCGATGGCTTAGAAAATACACTGGAAGTTATGAGGCATGGTCTGTTATAATGTTCTTTGGAGGGAAGAGGGGCGCTTATGAGCGTAGCTCATAATTTTCATGCGCACCTCTGACATGTAGTAGAGGGGGCCCCGCGTGCGGGGGAGTTGGCTGCTACCTACTATATGTTTAGGAGGAACGAGAAAGTGCTTAAAAAGAAAGTGCTGAAACAGAACAACTTACTCAGACTGCAGAAGAGATTTGCAGTGATCATGCTGGCCCTTACACTTGGACTCGGTACAGGGTGCGGCAAAACAGATGACGGAGCGGATGGTGCGGCGCCGTCGGAAGCAGAGGCTTTGGCGGATGGTCAGACAAACGATCAGACAGATGCCGGAGCATCAGAAGAAGATGGACAGGAGTCAAAAAAAGCTACGGAAGACAAGGATGAGCCTTATGTAGAAGGAACATACTCAAGTGATTCGTATGACGTGGCGGAGTTTACGGCAGAGCCTCGTAAGAAGACCGACGAAGAGGGTAATCGCGGTGTGTATTACGAGATATTTGTCAGATCATTTGCCGATTCAGACGGTGATGGTATAGGCGATCTGAATGGCGTTACGGAGAAACTTGACTATCTGCAGGAACTCGGAATCGATGGGATATGGCTCATGCCGATCACTGCATCCGATACCTACCACGGATATTCAGTGACGGATTACATGGCGGTGAATCCCGATTACGGAACAGAGGATGATCTTAAGAGATTGCTTGACGAAGCACACAGCAGAGACATGAAAGTCATCATGGATCTGGTCATCAATCACACCAGTATCAATCATCCGTGGTTTCAGGCGGCAAAGTCCGATGAGAACAGCGAGTACAGAGATTATTACAGGTGGGTGTACAGAACTGACAAGAAAGACTGCAGCCATCTCCTCGACAAATCAAGCTGGGGAGATATGGTGTGGCACCAGGAAGGAGACTTCTATTATTATGGTGTGTTCGGCGCGGATATGCCGGATCTGAACTACAACAATCCAGAGGTGAGACAGGCTGCAAAGGATGCTGCCGGTCACTGGCTGGAGCTTGGTCTTGATGGTTTCCGAATGGACGCTGCAGTTCACATCTATGGAGCACACGAGTTCAAGCAGCAGGAAGATTCTGAAACAGCAAATATCACATGGTGGAACGAATTTGCCGGTTACTGCGAGAGCATAAATCCTGATGTATACCTGGTGGGTGAGGTATGGCAGGATGACAAGGTGCTGGAAAATTATGTCCAGCCATTTGACACGAAGTTTGATTTTGCGATTCAGCAGAAGATACTGAACTGCGTACAGAAAGGCATGGCTGTGCCGGGCTTTGGCGATTCGCTTTCCGTGGCGATAGAGAATATACAGAATAAATATGACGGCGTGGATGCCAACTATCTGAATGGAGTATTTGGAGCAAATCACGATCAGGACAGGATAGCGTCGTCAGTGAACAGCCTGGATAAGGCGAGACAGATTGCAGCGGTATATATGACACTTCCGGGCAATCCATATATTTACTATGGTGAGGAGCTTGGAATGTATGGCAGCAAGCCGGATGAGATGATAAGGACGCCTTTCCTGTGGGGAAGTGACAGTACATACAATGCGTCGTGGGAAAAAGACGATCAGAATGCAGAGACAAAGGAACTTGACCAGCAGATGGAAGATCCGGATTCAATGTATTCATATTATAAGACACTCATAGCACTGAGAAAGGACAATCCTGCCCTTATGAAAGGAAGCTATAGAGCGGCATCGCTCACAAGTGACAGTGTGACAGCATACTTCCGTGAGACGGATGGACAGAAGCTGCTGGTGGTGCACAACTTTGCAGAGGGCGATCAGACGGTATCACTTGCTGAGTGCGGAGATATAACAGTCACAGATGTACTTTATTCAAGCTCTGGTGAGATTGACGTGTCGGACCTCAGTTCAGTGAAATTAGCTGGAAATGAGAGTGCGGTACTGGAACTTGGAGAGTAAATAAACATCCCCCACCATATTCGTTTTGAATATGGTGGGGGATGTTGCGTATATACACTATAATTAATTACTTATTGTTAGCGTTGTCATTCTCCTCACGCTTCTGATCCATCATAGCACGAACCTTCATTGAAAGGCCGAACAGGTTGATGAAACCTGAAGCATCCTTGTGATCGTAGAGGTCACCGGTTGTGAATGAAGCGAGGCTCTCTGAGTACAGAGTATAATCTGATGTAGTACCAGCCTTTATGATGTTACCCTTGTAGAGCTTCATCTTTACATGGCCGGTTACACGCTCCTCAGTCTTGGCAACGAATGCTGAAAGGCTCTCACGGAGAGTGCAGAACCACTTGCCCTCGTATACAAGTGCTGCGAACTTTGTTCCGACAAGCTTCTTGTACTCCATAGTATCACGGTCAAGTGTGAGCTCCTCAAGCTGCTTGTGAGCCTCTGTGAGGATAGTTCCACCAGGTGTCTCGTATACACCACGTGACTTCATGCCGACAACACGGTTCTCAACGATATCAATGATACCGATACCGTGCTTTCCGCCGAGCTTGTTCAGCTCACGGATGATATCTGAAGTCTTCATCTTCTTGCCGTTGAGTGCTACAGGGTAGCCCTTCTCGAAGTCAAGGTCGATGTACTCAGGCTCATCAGGTGCCTTCTCAGGTGTAACTGAGAGAACCAGAAGATCATCGTAGTTTGGCTCGTTTGCAGGATTCTCAAGCTCAAGACCCTCATGGCTGATGTGCCAGATGTTACGGTCACGGCTGTAAGAATGCTTTGCATCAAATGGAAGATCGATGCCGTGTGCCTTACAGAAAGCGATCTCATCCTCACGTGACTGCATAGTCCACTCAGGCTGTCTCCATGTAGCGATAACCTTGATGTCCGGTGCAAGAGCCTTGATAGAAAGCTCAAAACGAAGCTGGTCGTTACCCTTACCTGTAGCTCCGTGGCAGATGGCAACAGCGCCTTCCTTGCGTGCAACCTCAACAAGCTTCTTAGCAATGATAGGTCTTGCAAATGAAGTACCGAGAAGGTACTTGTTCTCGTATACAGCGTCAGCCTGAACTGTTGGCATGATGTACTCATCGCAGAGCTCATCTACAACATCGATGATGTAAAGCTTCTCAGCTCCTGAATACTTTGCTCTCTCGTCAAGTCCCTCAAGCTCGCTCTCCTGACCTACATCTATACATGCACAGATAACATCGTATCCGTATGTCTCCTTTAACCATGGGATGATGGCAGTGGTATCAAGACCGCCTGAATAAGCCAGTACAACTTTTTCTTTAGCCATTTTAATAAATCCTCCTAATTATAAATATAGAGCAGATGCAATAAAGATACACCTGCGCACATCACAAGAGCTTTGCCCGGCTAAGCGGGATTCTCTCTATGACATTTTCTACATGAACTATACAACGCAAATGTATATTATGCAAGTGATTTTTCAAAATATTCATTCGTTCACCGTATAATATTCATGAAAAATATGCATAAATACAGAGCAGAATGGTGGCAAAAACGCTGATAAATCGTATATTTCGGACAAATATGCAAATATTCAAAAAAACCATTGCATATTATACATTACAAATGTATAATTATAAAAGTTTCCGCAGAGGAAACGAGAAACAGAGATACAAAAGTTTAGGGTAATGATTGTATTTCTACATATTAAATAGTGTATGTTGACGATATACATTGTCAGGTATACAATCAAACAGAGTATGTCTTTATACAGATATAGAAAAAAGTACATATAAATTATGGAGGCAGTTATGATTAAGGTAGGAATTATCGGATCGACAGGATATGCAGGACAGGAGATAGTAAGAATTCTTCTTGGACATAAGGAAGCGGAGATTGTATGGTATGGATCAAGAAGTTTTATAGATCAGAAGTATTATCAGGTATACGGCAATATGTTCCAGATCGTGGACGCAAAGTGTATGGATGACAATATGGAGGAGCTTGCCTCACAGGTAGATGTCATATTCACTGCTACACCACAGGGGCTGTGCGGATCACTGGTGAATGAGGAGATCCTGTCAAAGGTGAAGATCATAGATCTCAGTGCAGATTTCAGAATAAAGGATGTCGCTACTTATGAGAAGTGGTACAAGATAGAGCACAAGAGCCCTCAGTTTATTGACGAGGCTGTGTATGGTCTCTGTGAGATCAACAGGGAGGATATAAAGAAGTGCAGACTCCTTGCAAACCCTGGATGCTACACAACATGTTCGATCCTCTCACTCTATCCACTGGTTAAGGAAGGACTGGTTGACGCGAACTCCATTATTGTTGATGCTAAGTCCGGAACATCGGGTGCGGGAAGAGGCGCGAAGATTGCCAATCTCTACTGTGAGGTCAATGAGAGCATAAAGGCTTATGGAGTTACGACACACAGACATACACCTGAGATAGAGGAGCAGCTTGGATATGCGAATGGCAGTCCAATAGTTATCAACTTCACTCCACACCTTGTTCCTATGAACAGAGGAATACTTGTGACAGCATATGCCAACCTCAAGGAGAAGGTTGATTACGATACAGTGAGAGCCGCATACGATAAGTACTATGCAAATGAGAGATTTATCAGGGTTCTCGACAAGGATGTATGTCCTGAGACAAGATGGGTTGAGGGCAGCAACTATGTGGATGTCAACTTCAAGATAGATGAGAGAACAAACAGAGTCATCGCCATGGGCGCACTTGACAATCTTGTAAAGGGTGCTGCAGGTCAGGCGGTTCAGAACATGAACATTATGTTTGGATTTGACGAGGCAGAGGGCCTTCGCATGGCTCCTGTTTTCCCATAAACATCAGGCTTGAAGCATTTGCCTCAAAATAGACACTTGGAAATTAGGTGGTAGGATGAAGATAATTCCGGGAGGCGTGACAGCTCCTGCGGGCTTTAGGGCAGCGGGACTTCACGTTGGAATAAGAAGAAATAAACTGAAAAAAGATATGGCACTTCTTGTAAGCGATGTTCCGGCTCATGTGGCAGGAGCATTTACACAGAACATGGTCCAGGCGGCCCCTGTCATATATGACAGGCGGCTTTGTCAGAATGTGGGAATGTGTCAGGCACTGGTGGTGAACAGCGGTGTGGCAAATACCTGTACTGGCGAACAGGGAATCCATGATGCTGAGGCCATGGCGGCGCATGTGGGTAAGAGCCTTGGCATAGATTCGGCTATGGTGGCCGTGGCTTCCACCGGAGTCATAGGAATGAGACTTCCTATGGATGTCATACAGAGAGGCATAGATATGCTGGTGCCAGAACTTTCATACTCGATAGATGCCGGAGTTGATGCGGCTGAGGCGATAAAGACGACGGATATCTATAAGAAGGAGATAGCCGTAACTTTAGAGATCAAAGGGCAGCAGGTCACCATAGGAGGCATGTGCAAGGGATCAGGAATGATCAATCCAAACCTTGGAACCGTACTCAGCTTCATCACGACAGATCTGAATATCAGCTCAGAGCTGCTGGGCAAGGTGCTTAAGGCTGATGTGGTCGATACATACAATATGGTGTCAGTGGACGGAGATATGTCCACCAACGACACTGTCATGATATTTGCAAATGGCATGGCGGGCAACGAGGAACTGCTTGAGACCGATGAAGACTTTCCTGCATTTGTCGAGGCAATAAGATATATCAACCGGGCATTTGTCAGGGCGATAGCCTCGGACGGAGAGGGTGCTACCAAGATGTTTCAGGTGGATGTGTCGGGCATGCCGGATAAGGACACTGCAAGACATTTGGCAAAGGCTATAGTAGCCTCCAATCTTGTAAAGTGTGCCATGTACGGAGCTGATGCCAACTGGGGCAGAATAGTATGCGCCATGGGACAGAGCGGCGTGAAGTTTGATCCGTACAGGGTTGATATAGAGATAGCCAGCGTGGCGGGACATCTGGAGATCGTAAAGCATGGAGTGACTACTGATTACGATGAGAAGGAAGCGAGCCACATACTTTCTGAGAAGCAGATAAAGCTCAAGGCGCATATGAACATGGGAGATGAGACGGCAACCGCGTGGGGCTGTGATCTCACATATGATTACATCAAGATAAATGCGGATTACAGAAAATAGACTGTAGTCAATAATATAAAATAGAAGAAAGAAGGACAGAAAAAATGGTTATAGGTGATTACACAGTAGATCAGGTAATTGAGAAGGCACAGACACTGATAGAGGCTATGCCATATATCAAGAAATTCCAGGGCAAGACAGTGGTTGTAAAGTATGGCGGAAGCGCTATGCTTGACGAGAACCTCAAGTACAACGTCATCAAGGATGTTGCCATGCTGAAGCTCGTTGGCATGAAGCCGGTCATCGTACACGGTGGCGGTAAGGAGATCAGCAAGTGGGTTGAGAAGGTTGGCAAGGAGGCAGAATTTATCAACGGTCTCCGTGTGACAGATGCAGAGACGATGGAGATCGCAGAGATGGTTCTCGGCAAGGTCAACAAGAGCCTCGTAAGCCTCATGCAGAAGATCGGACTTAAGGCAGTTGGAATCAGCGGCAAGGATGGCGGTATGTTCACAGTTAAGAAGAAGTTCCCAGGTGGCAAGGATATAGGTTATGTGGGAGAGATAACAAAGGTTGATACATCACTGCTCACATCGCTCATCGAGGACGATTTCATTCCTGTTATCGCACCTATAGGCGTGGATGAGAATTATGAGGATTACAACATCAATGCGGATGACGCAGCATGTGCAGTTGCCACAGCTCTTGAGGCTGAGAAGCTTGTATTCCTCACAGATATCGAGGGAGTATTCATCGATCCAACAGACAAGTCGACACTTATCTCAGAGATGGATATACATGAGGCAAAGGATATCATAGAGAAGGGCGTTGTAGGCGGCGGTATGCTTCCAAAGCTTAACAACTGTATATCAGCTATGGAGAATGGTGTTTCAAGAGTTCATATCCTCGATGGTCGTCTCCAGCACTGCCTGCTTCTTGAGTTCTTCACCCAGAAGGGTATCGGAACAGCTATCCTCAAGGAGCCTTTATTCTAGGATGCAGGGCAGAATATAACAAAGCTTCAAATAATAAAATAGTAAATTATAAAACAGTATATATGACCATGGTGGACAGCCATCTGTAAGGATGGAAGATTATCGGTCATGTATGCTGTTTTTTATGTCTGATCTGAATCGGGGAGTTTATAAAAATGTTACATTTTTATGTATTGTAAAAAGTATCAATGAATAAGGGATAAAAGGGCTCTTTTGTGAAAAAAGTAACAAAAATGAAATAAAATAGAAATATATTGTTGTAAATTCAGAGGTGTTTAGATACAATAAACCTGTGTAATTCTGTGCTGACACAGGAGGTGTCGCACGATGAAGAAAATAATAAAAAATTTAGCATATTTATGCGTGCTGACGATGACATTATTGTGTTCAGGCTGTGGAGAAGAACAGGTAACTATATCCGGTAATTCAGAAGAGAATGTTACGGAGAAAGCTTCGCAGCAAGGCGCGGAAGAAGCCGGAGCAGACGAGAGCGTAACGATACATTCAGAAACTCCAGAATACATAACAGTTTTTGTATGCGGAGCAGTGAAGAATGAGGGCGTATATGAGCTTGAAGCCGGATCCAGGGCGAATGATGGCCTTGAGGCGGCGGGAGGATTCTCCGATGACGCAGATACCGTTGCGGTGAATCTTGCAGATGTGCTTGAGGATGGTCAGAAGCTGTACTTTCCTGTCGGAGGTGAACAGCTTCCGGAAGAGAGCGAAGGTGGGACAGATGCGTCGGAACAGAGACTGGTCAACATCAACAGTGCAGATGCTGCGGAGCTTATGACGTTACCGGGAATAGGCGAGACGAAGGCCTCACAGATTGTCGAGTACAGACGGAAGAATGGAGCATTTGCCTGTAAAGAAGACCTTAAGAATGTCAGCGGTATAGGAGACAGTATATATGAGAAACTGGAGACATATATATCGACAGAGTAAATGAGTCTCGGGGTAGAAAGGATGTTAAGATGAAGAAAGTTCTTGTTGTGGATGATGAGAAGTTGATCGTTAAGGGGCTGAAGTTCAGCCTGGAACAGGACGATATGGAAGTGGATACAGCCTACGATGGCGGTGAAGCTATAGAGAAAATAAAGGCAAATGATTACGATATAGTTCTGCTGGATATAATGATACCTGTATACACAGGAATAGAGGTTTGCCAGATGGTCAGAGAGTTTTCCAATGTTCCTATTATCATGCTCACTGCAAAGGGTGAGGATATGGATAAGATCATGGGACTTGAGTATGGTGCAGATGACTATATAACAAAGCCATTTAATATTCTTGAGGTGAAGGCTAGGATCAAGGCTATACTTAGAAGAAGCAACCGCAAGCAGGCACCTGCAAAACCATCAAATGTAATGGAGATCAACGGAATGAAGGTTGAGCTTGACAGCAGACGTGTATTTGTCGGTGGTAAGGAGCTTAATCTGACAGCCAAGGAGTTTGACCTTCTTGAGTTGCTCATGGCGCATCCAAACAAGGTATATTCAAGAAATGAACTCCTGAATACGATCTGGGGAGATTCCTACCCGGGAGATGCGAGAACAGTTGATGTGCATGTTAGAAGACTTCGTGAGAAGATAGAAGCTAATCCGGGTGAGCCGGTATACATTCATACAAAGTGGGGAGTAGGATATTTCTTCAAGGGCTGATATGAAAAAAAAGAAACGTGCAACAGTTGAAACAGAGAAAATAGAAGAAACGAGTACCGCCCGGGAGAAATCCAAGGTCAGCTTTAGAATAAGCCAGAGAACGATAATATCGCTTATCGTGGCAGTGTGTGTGGCAGTTATATCCTATGCGGCACTGTGGATTCTGGCGGCCACTGTGAGTTCGAAGAGTGAGAGAGAGCTTGGGAGACACGCAGAGGAGTGCGCAGAGTACATTGCCCATATAGTGAATGAACATAAGGCGGAGGATGATATAGGGAGAGCCGTGGATGAGATAAAGACCATGGCTTATTCTCTGTCTGCCCGTATAGTTATAGTGGACACTGATTACAAGGTCGTGGTTGACTCATATGGAAAAGATACTGGAAGATATCTGGTGGATGAGAATGTGTTCAGCGTCATGAAGGGACAGCAGAAGTATATATCTGAGACCTCAGGTAATGTGTATAGACGCATAATTCCCGTAATCAACAGCGAGGGATACACGGATGCGGTTGCACTGATATCCATTGAGACCGATTCACTTGAAAATCTGTCATCATATATGAAGAGAAATGCAGGCTATATCTTTGCAATATCACTGATACTTGGACTGATAGCAGCTTATTTTGCAGCTAAATTATCAGTGCGTGACGTCAACCGTGTCAGGGACAAGATAGATGGAATGAAGGGTGGAAGCCTTGAGCCGATGAGTGTGGACGGTATGTTCATGGAGACGCAGGCGCTTACAAAGGATATAAATGACATCTTCAACAAGGCACAGCTTCTCGAGGAATCCCGTCAGGAATTTGTGTCAAATGTGTCACATGAGCTCAAGACACCTATAACATCCATGAAGGTTCTGTCGGAGTCGCTGCTCACCCAGAGCGATGTACCGGCAGAGATGTACAGGGAATTCATGGAGGATATAGTTCAGGAGATAGACAGAGAGGCGGAGATCATAAGTGATCTGCTCACATTGGTCAAGACAGATAAGGGACCGGACAGCCTGAATAAAGAACCTGTGGACATGAACGAGTTTATGGATCTCATACTCAAGAGACTTAAGCCGTTGGCGGAGAAGAGGAGCATACAGCTTTCATTTGAGAGCTTTGGCGATATAAAAGCTGAGATAGACAAGGTGAAATTTACACTGGCTATCTCTAACCTGATAGAGAATGGAATAAAATATAACATCGATGGCGGATGGATAAAGGTTTCTCTCAATTCAGACCACAGGAATTTCTATATCAAGGTTGCGGATTCCGGTGTCGGCATACCGGAGGACTGTATAAATCACATTTTTGAGAGATTCTACAGAGTAGACAAGGCGAGAAGCCGAGACACAGGTGGAACCGGTCTGGGACTTGCCATCACGAAGAATATTATTATCATGCACAAAGGAACTATAAATGTATATAGTGAGCCGGGAAAGGGAACGACCTTCACGGTAAAGATTCCGTTACAGGCTCAGGAGTAAAGGATAGATATGACGAAGAAAAAAAGAATTTTGCTCACTGCCATGGTCATGGTCACGGTGGTGGTCCTTGTGGCATGTGGAAGCGACAGCAAGAGTGGCAGAAAGAAAAAACCTGCGGACGATTCAACTGAAAATCTGACTCTGTACTATGCAAACTCAACGTGGACTGATCTGTCCCCGGAGGTTGTCACCCGTGACCAGCTCGTCACGACAGAGAGCCTTATCGATACTGTGATGAATGCGCTGATGGACAGCGGGGAAATGACGGATAAGCAGGTCCCGGTTCCTCAGGGCGTTACGTACCAGAGATATACATATGACGGTAAGGCAACTATCAATCTTATGTTCAACGTTGACTGGGAGGCCACTGACACATATGAGATGGTGCTAAGCAAGGCGGCATTTGTGAGAACCCTGACACAGATCGAATCGGTGAAGAAGGTTGTGTATGAATACACCGACATTGCAAATGAGAACAGTATCGTGCGTGAGGAGCTCACAAATGATTCATTTTCAGATATGGACAACTTCATGAATCCACATGAGGAGTACAACATATATATGCCGGACAGCACAGGACAGAAGCTGGTTCAGAAGACCATAGATCTGGACAGATCAGCGCCTGAATCACTGGTGGAACAGATGGTTGCAGGACTGAGAATGAGTTACGATGGAACAGTTGTACCGTTCAATGAGAAAACTGTGGTTAAGAGTGTCACATTGGATGATGTTGATGGTGTGTGTACGATAACATTTAATGAGAACTTTGCGGATGGAACAGCAGGTGTGGACGATGAGATACTTGTGTATTCTGTTGTGGATTCCCTCATGGAGCTTGAAGGTGTCAAGAGTGTACAGATAAATGTTGATAATACAAATAACAGATTGAACAGCATCGATCTCAGCAGGAAATTTACTGCTGATTATTCAAAGCTTGAGAGATAAACAGAAGTTTGAACAAAACAGGAGGATACGAATATAAAGAGACCATTATTCTGGATAGCAGTATGCTTTGCGCTTGGAGAGGCGTATAAAGAGGCGGCTGACAGTTCAGTGCTTATAATTGGTCTGATCATATTGGCTGCACCGGTATTGTCGGTTTACATGGACAATGCCGGTACAGCCGTGTTTTTTTATGGGGATAATGTTGATCCCGGCAAGAGAAGTAAAGACAGGATGACCAGATGTGTGTTCAGCATAGCGATATTTGGACTGATAGCACTTACCGGTTACATGAATGGCTGTGCTATGTCAAAGCAGGAGAGACTCGCAGAAGAGCTCGAGGGGCAGCAGTCGGGCGGTATAGAAGGGAAGGTATACGAGATCAGGCAGTCCGGCGATGAATGGCAGGTATATGTGTATGCGGAATGGATAACATTTGGCGGAGGCGACTCAGAAGAAACTGTGGAATACCGGGGAAGATCAAAGGTATTGCTGTACATGGAAGACGTGGGAAGCCTGAAGACCGGAATGAAGCTGACTTTAAGCTGCAGCTTGTCAAGGCCGGACTCTGCAGATAATCCGGGAGAATTCGATGCGCGGGAATATTATTCGCACAAGGGAATATATATAGTAGGAAAGGATATCTCCATTCTGGAGTGTGGAGAGGACTACAGCCGTGTAGGAGACATTCTGTTCAGGCTGCGTATAAAGTCCGGGGAGATCACAGACAGTGTGTTTGGAGAGAAGGATGGCTCGGTGATAAAGGCAATGCTGCTGGGGGATAAGAGCGGCATTGACAGGGATACGAAGAAGCTGTTTCAGATGAATGGAATAGCTCATATTCTGGCGATATCCGGTGTGCATATAGCAATAATAGGAATGACATTATTCGGCGTGCTGCGAAGGCTTACAGGGTCATATATGGCATCAGGTATAATGGCTATATCTGTGATCGTACTTTACGGAGTTATGACCGGGATGGCGAGTTCAACTGTAAGAGCCATGATAATGATGGTGATATCTGTGATCGGTCAGGTAAAGGGGCGAAGCCCTGATATGCTCACATCCGCGGGGACAGCGTCAGTCATACAGGCTCTGATTGACCCGGGGATCATCCTTGACGCCGGATTTCAGTTGTCTTTTGCTGCGGTGCTGGGGATGGCGGTGCCTGGAGCACTTATGAAAAAGCTTATTCCAACTAAGAATAAGGTAGTCAGCACATTTGTAATGAATCTGGCGATAACACTTGCCACCGGACCGCTGGTTATATTCTATTATTACCAGTTCCCGCTGTATTCGATCTTTCTGAATCTGCTCATAGTGCCATTGGTTTCTGTGATAATATTCGTGAGTATCGCCGCGATTGCGGCCATGCTTATTTTTCCCGGGATACTACAGGGCAATGCGATGGCGATGAGTATAGGAGCGTTTCCTGTGAAGCTGATACTTGCAATATACAGGCAGCTTTGCGAATGGGCGATGAAGCTTCCATTTTACAGTATAAATACAGGACATGTGTCGGTTATGATGATCGTAGTATTTTATATGGCTATGGTTGGAGTACTGATCCTGCTTGTAAGAGCAAAGAGTGCAGACTGCGCCAGAGTGAGGAGGCGGATTGTCTGTCTGTGCGCTGCTGTGATCATGACCCTGTGCTGCGTGTGTTACGAAGCGGCTTCATTTGACCGGGAGTTCAGAGTTGTATTTATGGATGTTGGTCAGGGAGACGGCATACTTATAAGGTCTGGCATGGGAGTAAATATATTGATAGATGGGGGCTCGTCGAGTAGCAATAAGGTTGGTGAGTACGTGATGGCGCCTGTTCTAAAGTTTTATGGTGCAGCTCATGTAGACTATGCATTTGTGACACACGGAGATAAGGATCATGTGTCCGGTATCCAATATCTTCTAAGCGATACGAACTCCGGTATCAGAATAGATAATCTTGTGGTTCCGATGTATGGTGATATTGAAAATATGGGTGAACTGTTTGAGCTGGCAGAGGAAAAAGACGTAAACATCATATATATGGACAGCGGTACACAGATGTCCTGTGGCAAGGATGCGGCTAAGATGTGGTTAAATTTCTTGCATCCGTCCGAAAAAACTGATATAAAAGATGCAAATGATCTTTCTGCGGTTATCCGTCTGGAGTATCGAGGGTACAGTGTTTTATTTACGGGAGACCTGGGAGAAGATGGAGAACGGGAGCTTATTTCTGAGGGCGATGGACTGAGCGCGGATGCGCTGAAGGTTGGGCATCACGGCAGCAGATATTCCACCAGTGAGGAGTTCCTTAGAGCTGTTGACCCGGATCTTGCGATCATATCGGCGGGGAAGAATAACCGGTACGGTCATCCGCACTGGGAGACACTGGATCGTCTGGATGCCTGTGGGGCCAATGTGATGAGCACCATAGAACATGGAGCTATATGTGTTGGGATAACGGATGATGGAATTTCGGTAACCGGATACAGATGATCAGGGAGTTATGAGAATAAGGATTCTGAAAGGAGAACAGGGGAAGGAAGAAACAAGAGTGACTATGATGTGGAAAGGAAGATGAGTATGACAAAAAAACTAAAATTACTGCTGGAATTTGTAATGCTGACACTTGGCGCAGTTATAGCTGCATTTGCTATCGAAGAATTTCTCGTGCCGAACACCATACTTGACGGAGGAGTCATCGGTATAGGTATCATGATCAATAATCTCACAGGAGTGTCCCTGAGTATTCTGACGATCGTTCTGAATTTTCCGTTTCTTATAATAGGTTCAAGACAGCTTGGTAAGATGTTCATAGTTAAGTCCGGTTATTCTATGGCTGTATTCTCGGTATTTGTGGAGATATTCAAACCCCTTGAAAATGCAACCTCAGAGACTATACTTGCGGTGTGCTTCGGAGGTGTGATACTTGGACTGGGAGTTGGTATCATCATCAAGTTCGGCGGATGTCTGGATGGAACAGAGACTGTGGCCATCATGCTGAACAAGAAAAAAGACTGGCCGGTTGGAAGAGTTGTTCTGGGCATGAATCTTATCATATATTCTATTGCAGGAATGCTCTTTGGACTGGACAGGGCGATGTACAGTCTTCTTACATACTTTATAACATCAAAGGTGCTGGATATGGTTGAGACTGGTCTGGAGCAGGCAAAGGCGGCCATGATCATAACTGATGATGCCAGAGAGGTGGCAGACAAGATATACAAGAAGCTTGGAAGAACAGTTACCATCATGCAAGGCAAGGGAATGATAAGCGGTAACAAGACAGTGCTCTACTGTGTTATCACGAGATTTGAGATTGGTGAGCTGAAAAACATCATCAATTCCATAGATACCTCCGCATTTGTCACAGTTACGGATGTGGCGGAAATCATAGGAAACCACATCAAGGACAATGAGTACAAGGAGATCCTTGAGAAGATAGAAGAGAAGGAAGAACCTCTTACAAAGCTTCCGGAGCATGAGAGTATGACGGACTTTGATGGCCTGGAGCATACTGGAAAAATAGATTAGAAAAAGCCTGTGACATATACCGGCAGATAACTGCTGTATATGTCACAGGCTTTCCTTTATTGGTATATATTTTAGACTTTAGTCAGGATATTACTGGATACTGTCTACAAATGCCTTGTGGATCCTGTAGTCGCTGTCAAGCTCAGGGTGGAAGGAGAGGGCAAACTGGCTGCCGTACTTAACCGCCACGATCTTGTCATCTACAGTAGCAAGGACATCGACTTCAGGTGAAGCCTCAGCCACATAAGGTGCACGGATGAAGGTCATTGGAACTTTACCGATGCCCTTGAGCTCAGCCTCAGTGTGGAAGCTTCCAAGCTGTCTTCCGTAGGCATTTCTCTTTACTGTGACAGGGAGAGTGCCAAGGTGTACAGTGTCATCACCTTCGATGTGCTGTGCCAGAAGAATAAGGCCTGCACATGTGGCAAGAACCGGCATGCCACCTTCGATCTGAGACTTTATAGTGTCGAACATGTCGCTGTCTCTGAGAAGCTTTCCCTGGACTGTGCTCTCACCGCCAGGAAGGATCAGAGCGTCATAAGGCTTGTTCAGATCTCCGGCATTTCTAAGTTCTATGCATGATACGCCGAGCTCGGAAAGTACATGCTCATGCTCTGCGAAAGCTCCCTGTACTGCCAATACACCAACCTGCATATTACTTACCCCTTTCTGCCATGAGGATTGCGATCTCCTGCTCGTTGATACCAACCATAGCCTCGCCAAGTCCCTCTGAAAGCTTTGCAACGAGATCAGCGTCATTGAAGTTTGTTGTTGCCTGAACGATGGCAGCAGCACGCTTAGCAGGATCTCCTGACTTGAAGATACCTGAACCTACGAATACACCCTCAGCACCGAGCTGCATCATGAGAGCTGCATCTGCTGGAGTAGCAACACCGCCGGCTGCGAAGTTTACAACTGGGAGACGATGATTCTCATGTACATACTGAACGAGATCGTAAGGAACCTCAAGCTTCTTAGCTGCCTCATACAGCTCATCTGTTCTCATGCTGACGATCTCAGCAATCTGGCTGTTCATCTTTCTCATATGTCTTACGGCCTGAACGATATCACCTGTACCAGGTTCGCCCTTTGTTCTGATCATTGAAGCACCCTCGTTGATTCTTCTGAGAGCCTCGCCGAGATCCTTGGCACCACATACAAATGGAACCTTGAACTGTCTCTTGTCGATATGGTATACGTCATCGGCTGGTGAGAGAACCTCGCTCTCGTCGATGTAATCGATCTCAATGGCCTGAAGGATCTGAGCCTCTGCAAAATGTCCGATACGGCACTTAGCCATAACAGGGATTGATACAGCGTTCTGGATTCCCTTGATCATCTGTGGGTCGCTCATACGTGATACACCGCCGGCAGCTCTGATATCTGCTGGGATTCTCTCAAGTGCCATAACTGCACATGCACCGGCAGCCTCTGCGATCTTGGCCTGCTCAGGTGTTGTAACGTCCATGATAACTCCGCCCTTAAGCATCTGGGCAAGTTCCTTATTTAACTTATATCTTTCTGTTGTCTCCATGTTGAACCTCCGTTATAATTAGATTTGTGTTTATTTGAGTGAGTGTACATAACCTCACAATCTGTAGGTGATTATAAAACCAAAGTGACATTATAGAAATAATCAATATGTGATAATAAAAACAGGTCAGATTAACGCTGGTATTATCGAAATACATAGAAAAACAAGGTCAGATATACCGGGACGATGTTATTATGGAAAAACTGGTATTGTATTTGTAAAATTATTTTGCGAGACATAAGCTTGATGAAGGAGAAAAGTGATGGCTGCAACAAAGAAAAAAGAAAAAAAGAACGCGATGGCGGTCATAAACCAACATATAAAGACGGGGGAGTTTGCCAAAATATATCTTCTGTATGGGGAGGAGCGGTATCTCGTGAATCAGTACAGGGATAAGCTGCTGGCGGCTCTAACTGATAAGGACGATAATCTGAATTTTATGAAATTTGCCGGAAATGGGATCGATACATCTGAGCTTCTTGCATTTTGCAACGAGATGCCATTTTTTGCGGACAGAAGAGTTGTCCTTGTGGAGAACAGTGGCCTGTTCAAGAGCAGCAACGAGGATTTCGCAAAGAAGCTGGTGGAGATAGAGGATACATCAGTTGCCATATTTGTAGAGATGGATGTGGACACCAGGTATAAGCTGTTCAAGGCTGTGGACAAGAATGGAGAGGCTCTGGATTTTGCGACCCCTGATGAGAAGATGATGGTCACGTGGGTGAAGTCACTGTTCCGTGCCGATGGGGTTGCCACCACAGACACGGCGATATACAAGATAATCGAAGCTGCTAACATGGATATGAACTGTATCAAGAATGAGGTTGACAAGATGATCAGCTACGCCGGAGACACGAAGCAGGTCAGCGAGCATGATGTGGATCTTCTGTGCAGTCAGGATGCGGAGAGCAAGGTGTATCAGATGATAGACTTCATCATTGCAAAGCAGAAGGAGAAGGCTTGCAGTATGTATCACGATCTTCTTGAGAATAAGGAATCGGCGATCATGATAAACGCATGTATCATGAGACAGTTCAACAAGCTCCTTCTGGTAAAGATGGCATTATCAGATGGCGCGCAGGACGCCAGCCTGGCGAAGATCGCAGGATGCCCGGTGTGGGCGGTGAAGAATTACAAGGCTCAGTGCAGGGGCTACAGTATGGCACAGCTTAAAGACATAGTGGAGAACTGTCAGGACATGGACTACAAGCTCAAGACCGGTCAGGTTATGGATAACGCGGCGATGGAGGTCATGATTGTGGAGCTGTGTGAGATGCTGTAGGAGACTGGTGATGATATTAGATATTGAGACAAAAAAATAACCACTGTGAAAACAGTGGTTATTTTTTATATAACTATGATTGGTTCAAATATATGCAGCCGTTTAATATATCCAAATCCTTGTGTCAAAGTTATGTAGTTATCAGCCAGATGCTTAAGCCATCTTGTTAACTGCAACTGCAAGACGTGATACCTTACGAGCAGCGTTGTTCTTGTGGTAGATGCCCTTTGAAGCAGCCTTGTTGATCTCTGATGTAGCAACAACGAGTGCCTGCTGAGCAGCAGCCTTATCACCAGCAGCGATAGCAGCCTCAACCTTCTTGATAACTGTCTTAACCTTAGACTTGATCATCTTGTTTCTAAGTGTCTTCTTCTCGATAACATTGATTCTCTTCTTTGCAGATTTGATATTAGCCAAAATTCTTACCTCCATAAAATCTAATTAAATATAATAAGGTTTTACATTAAAACCGGACACGGACAATTCAATGTAAACATACTCACATATAATAGATGAAACGCAATTCGTTGTCAAGACTAAAAAACAAAAAATTGCGCATTTTCGCGGATTATTTTCATGTTGTTTCCTAAGAAAAATGAATTAAAACAACATGTTACTTTCCTTTACATAAAAAGGGGTAAATGGTATCATATATGCAGTGGGTCTTAATGATCCATACATATTATAATACAGGAAAAGCAGAGAAATATACAGATGTTTAAATATAGATTTTTTCAGGTGATAATGGCACTTTCGCTGGTCTTACTGATCATCTCCACGGCGATAATGTGTTCGTTCAGCGTTTGCAGGGTTGCGGAGAAGAGCTACAAGCCGAGTAATAGCGGCACGATAAGTTCAGTCATGAATAACGGACAGACTGAGGAATTATCAGAATTTGATGCGTGGGTGGAATACAGTATCGTGCTGGATGCCCTGGATGGGGACAGCGAGCAGGAGTACAGGCTTGGCAACGTATATCTGTCCACTGAGAATGTGATGAGGCTTGAACAGCTTGCAGACATCAAATCCAAGGCAAGCAATGGTGTGTTCATATCCATTGTGCTTCTGGTGGCATGCTTTGTAGTCATAAGGAGAAGGAGACTGTATGAGTGTGTTGTATGGGGCGGCGCTGCAGGCGTTATAATAGGAATAATCAGCTTCATAGCCATGGCGGTATCCGGCAGCGGAATCATGTATGGCATAAGAAGAATGGTGTTTGACGGAAGCTATGCAGAGCTGTTCCCAGGACACGATGTCCTGCCGGATATAATACCGGCTGGTACAGGGACAAAGGTTCTCTGGGTGTATGTTGGAACGATATTTGTGGGACTTGTGGTGACTATAGCAGTCAGGGTTATCAGCTATAAGAAATCACGTCCACACAAATTCAGATAGAAGGTTACATAATGGGAGGTAGTTATGAGAAAAAGAATTGAGGAGTGGATAAACTGGGTGCTCTATGATGAGCTCATTGCCAGCAAGATCAATGCGCCAAAGCATCTTCTGGGAATCCATGATTATGGTGAAGGTCAGATAATCGTTGTGTACAAGCCGGGGGCGATCAGGGTAGAGGTTACATCGCGCACAGGCAAGAAAGTACACACCATGGAGCAGATGACCAATGAAGGCCTGTTCGCAATATATTTTGATAAGAAGGAATACGACGGCAACAGGTACAATGTTGTCACCACATATGAGGATGGCACCGTTATAAACAGTGCAGATCCATACTCATTTGAATCGCTTATCACGGATTTTGACACATACCTTTTTGCGGAGGGCAGACATTACAATATATATGAGAAGCTTGGCGCACACCCTATGACTATAGACGGTGTACGTGGAACCTACTTTGCAGTGTGGGCTCCTCATGCAAGACGTGTCAGTGTAGTCGGTGATTTCAATCTCTGGGATGGTAATGTAAATCCTATGCAGATCACGGCAAATGAGGGAATATACGAACTGTTCCTGCCGGGCGTGGAGCCAGGTGCTGTGTACAAGTATCAGATCATGACCAGATATGGTGAGATACTGTACAAAGCTGATCCATATGGCAACCAGTGTCAGATGAGACCGGAAAATGCCTCTGTGGTTGCAGACATAAGCAGCTATAAGTGGAAGGATACATCATGGATGAAGGATAGAAGCAAGATCAGCCGTACTGACAGAATGCGCATGCCTATGTCCATATACGAGATGCATCTCGGCTCATGGCGCAAGAAGGTGGAGGATGACGATGCAGGCTTCTACACATACAGGGAGCTCGCTCCTATGGTGGCAGACTATCTCGATGAGATGGGATATACGCATGTTGAGCTCATGGGTATATCAGAGTATCCGTTTGACGGCTCATGGGGATACCAGGTTACCAATTACTATGCACCGACCAGCAGATATGGTGATGCCGTAGATTTTATGTATTTCGTTGATTATATGCACAGCAAGGGAATCAGCGTTATCCTTGACTGGGTACCTGCGCACTTTCCTAGGGATGCGCACGGACTTGGACGTTTCGATGGAATGCCACTCTATGAGCATCCTGATCCAAGAAGAGGAGAGCATCCTGACTGGGGCACTTATATATTCGACTATGGCCGCAATGAGGTTGCCAACTTCCTCACGGCAAATGCTCTGTTCTGGGTCGAGAAATTCCATATAGACGGACTTCGTGTGGACGCTGTGGCATCCATGCTGTATCTCGACTACGGCAAGCAGGATGGCCAGTGGCTGCCAAATGAACATGGCGGCAATGAGAACCTTGAGGCGATAGCCCTCATGCAGAATATAAACCGCATCATGGAGGAGAGAAATCCGGGGGCATATCTAATAGCAGAGGAGTCAACAGCGTGGGCAGGTGTAACTGCTCCGGCATCCATGGACGGACTTGGTTTCCTGTTCAAGTGGAATATGGGATGGATGAATGACTTCCTTGAGTATATGCAGATGGATCCATATTTCAGACAGAATAACCAGAACATGCTGACATTCAGTCTTTCATATGCGTATGCTGAGAACTATGTTCTTGTCATATCCCATGACGAGGTAGTTCATCTCAAGCGTTCAATGATAGAAAAGATGCCTGGCAGCGAGGAGGACAAATTCGCAAATCTCAGAACTGCGTACGGATTCATGTATGGACATCCGGGCAAGAAGCTGCTCTTTATGGGACAGGAATTTGCACAGCCTAGAGAGTGGAGTGAGGCGAGAAGCCTTGACTGGTTCGTCTTAGACAATCCGCTCAATCAGGGTATGGAGAGGTATATCAAAGCACTCAACAAGCTTTACAATACCAATGATGCGATGTATGCGAATGACACAGATCCAATGGGATTTGAGTGGACAGACTGCGATCATCCTGACATGAGTATTCTTTCATTTGTAAGACGTGGTTCAACGCCTAAGAAGCAGCTGCTTTTCGTATGCAACTTCACTCCGGTTGAGAGGGATAACTACAGCATACCGGTTCCGTGCTACACGACATACAAGGAGATACTCAGTTCAGACGATGTGCAGTTCGGAGGAAAGGGCAGACTCAACGGCAAGCCGGTCAAGGCACTGGACAAGAAGAATGCCAGAACTCCTTACAGTATAGACATCACGGTTCCGCCACTCTCAACAGTTGTGTTTGAGTACGATTACACGGATATGACACCTGAGCTTGAGAAGAAGGAAGCTGAGGCCAAGGCTGCTGCAAGGAAGCGTGTGGACGCAGCAAAGAAAAAGGCTGCAGCGGCACAGAAGAAGGCTGAGGAGATAAAGAAGGATGCCGAGAAGAAGGCTGCCGAGCTGAAGAAAGAGGCGGAGAAGAAGACAGGTGAGCTGAAAAAGGAAGCAGAGAAGAAAACTGCTGAGCTGAAGAAGGAGGCATCTGAGATCTCAGCAGAGGTAAAGGATGATATAGCAGATATAGAAAAGTCAGTGGCGGCTGTTGCTGATGACATCAAGAAAGATATAAAGACACGAAAAAAATAAACTTGCAATATGAGACAACAGGTCATATAATGTCAGTGTAAGTGCAAAGGGGCACAGAACGATATCGTTCTGTGCCCCTTTTTTGTACATCAGGCGGGTGACGACCAGCCGGACCATAAGAATCCAGGTAGTTTTTAAGGAGGAAGCAGTATGAAGACAGGAAAAGTAAAATGGTTTAATGCAAAGAAAGGCTACGGCTTTATATGTGATGAGGATGGAGCAGATGTATTTGTACATTTCTCAGCACTGAATATGGAGGGCTTCAAGGTCCTTGAAGAGGGCGATACAGTAGAGTATGAGGTTGTGGATGGAGAAAAGGGTCCACAGGCAGCGAATGTGACAAAACTGTAAATACAATGCGGTATATGTCAAAACAGCCATATATTTAAGCGAATACATGTTGAATTAGGAGAACATCCCCGGGTTATGATTACAGATGATCAGGGGATGTTTTTTTTATGAGCAACGAACTGGAGCATGCTATTGCGTAGAACTGGGATGAATATCTACAAGGCCTCGTGTTACATAAATACAAGAATATTATAGATATCGCCATATGCTAAAATTGTATGTCTGATATAATAAAAGCAACACATATTTAAAAATCATCTTGACGGCTGGCGATGATAAAATGTAGAATACACATATATGGTGAAACATGTTTCATACATTTGCTGTTGGTGATAAACAGTTAAATAAACAGGCACGTATTTATTTTAGATTATAAGGGGGATATGTACCATGAAGAGATTTGATGTTGTGGCACTTGGAGAGCTGCTCATAGACTTTACACAGAACGGGCTCAGCGGACAGGGCAATATGATGATGGAAGCCAATCCGGGCGGAGCACCATGCAATGTTCTCGCTATGCTGCAGAAGCTTGGAAAGAAGACTGCATTTGTTGGAAAGGTAGGGGATGATTTCCTTGGAAAAATGCTGGCCGGTGTTGTGGCTGATGCCGGGATCAATACTGACAATCTGAAGTTTGACAGGGATGTACATACAACACTTGCGTTTGTGCATACCTACGAGGACGGGGACAGAGACTTTTCATTTTACAGGAATCCGGGAGCGGATATCATGTTAAGCGCAGATGAGGTGGATGAGAGCATCATAAAGGATGCCAGGCTGTTCCATTTTGGATCACTTTCACTGACATATGAAGTGTCACGTGCTGCAACACAGAAGGCTGTTGCTGCTGCAAAGGAGGCTGGATGCATCGTCACATTTGACCCGAATCTCAGGGAGCCTCTGTGGAAGACTCTGGACGAGGCCCATGATCAGATTGACTGGGGGATGAGACAGTGTGATGTGCTCAAGATATCGGACAATGAGATACAGTGGTTCACAGGCAGAGAGGATTTTGACGAGGGTATAAAGATACTTCAGGACACATACAATATACCTCTGATACTTCTCTCCATGGGAAGAGATGGAAGCCGTGCATACTACGGGGATGTAGTCGCTGAGGCAAAGCCGTTTATCCAGGAGAACACTATAGAGACCACGGGTGCTGGGGACACTTTCTGTGCATGCGTGCTGAATTATGTACTTGATAATGGACTTGAAGATCTTGACACTGATAAGCTTACAGAAATGCTAGTATTCGCAAATGCTGCTGCATCGATCATCACAACACGCAAGGGTGCGCTCAAGGTTATGCCGGAGAGATCCGAGGTTGAGAAACTCATTGCCGAGAGACAGTAATAGATAAAAAGACGGCAGCAGATTTAAACTAGTTATGTACGGTAATGATACAGATTATGTAAATAAAATGAGAATGATAAGTTAATTGACTATAGTCAGAAAAGGAGAAGATAAATGGCAGGTTCAAAGACAGTGAAAAAGACTGCAGAATATATTAAGAGATTTGATGAAAGATATGACGAGCTCAAGTGGCTCTACTGCGAGCTCTATAACAACAATATGGAGGCATTTGACTGGCTGTGTGATTCTCTGTATGGTTATTATCAGGAGAGAAATGCTGATCTCAAGAAGCTGGACAGAAGCCGTGTCAAGAATCCGGACTGGTACAAGCAGAATGATCTGCTGGGTATGATGATGTACACAAATGCATTCGCGGGAACGCTGAAGGGTGTAAAAGAAAAGCTTCCATATGTGAAGTCATGTGGTGTGAATTATCTTCATTTTATGCCACTGCTGGAAAGCCCTAAGGGCAGAGATGACGGCGGATATGCCGTTGCGGATTTCAGGAAGGTAAAGCCTGAACTTGGTACCATGGAGGATCTGGAGGATCTCACTGCAGAGTGCCACAGACAGGGTATAAGCTGTTGTCTGGATTTTGTGATGAACCATACAAGCGAGGATCATGAGTGGGCAAGGGCAGCGAGACAGGGGGATCCTGTCGCGAGATCCAGATATTTCTTCTATGATGACTGGTTTGTTCCAAATATTTACGAGGAGACCGTGCCTGAGGTATTCCCAACTACGGCGCCTGGTAACTTCACATGGATAAATGACTGCAATCAGGTGGTCATGACTACATTTTATCCATACCAGTGGGATCTGAACTATGCAAATCCTATGGTGTTCAATGACATGGTCGGCAACATGTTGTACATGGCTAACCGAGGCATAGATGTCATCAGACTCGATGCTGTTCCGTATATATGGAAGCAGATCGGAACCAACTGCCGTAACCTTCCACAGGTTCACACTCTTGTCCGTATGATGAGGATAATCAGTGAGATAGTATGTCCGGGAGTCCTTCTTCTCGGAGAGGTCGTTATGGAGCCTTCCAAGGTAGTTCCATACTTTGGAACAGTTGACAAGCCAGAGTGCCATATGCTCTACAACGTGACAACCATGGCATCCACATGGAACACGATAGCCACAAAGAATGTGGGACTCTTGAAACGCCAGATGGATCAGGTGTGTGCACTTCCAAAGGATTATGTGTTCCTGAATTATCTCAGATGCCACGATGATATCGGCTGGGGACTTGACTATGACTGGCTGGCACAGTTCGGCATAGATGAGGTGGCACACAAGAAGTTCCTGAATGACTATTTCACAGGAAAGGGATACAACAGTGATTCCAGAGGTGAGCTCTACAACGATGATCCTAGACTCGGAGATGCCCGTCTGTGTGGAACAACAGCATCCCTGTCAGGCCTTGAGGCCGGCCAGTACGAGGCAAATGCAGACAAGATCGACCAGGCCATCGCCTGTGATCTCATGCTTCATGGATACCTGCTGGCACAGAGCGGAATCCCGGTTCTGTACAGCGGTGATGAGATAGGACAGACAAACGATTATACTTATAAGAATGATCCGGACAAATGTGCGGACAGCAGATATCTGCACAGAGGAAACTTCCCATGGGACAAGGTTGAAAAGAAAGATCCTGTAGCCATGAAGATATTTGACGCGCTGCGCCACATGGAGGATATCAGAGCATCGCATGATGTATTTTCATGTAATGCAAATGTCTACACCATAGAGACGGGATGTGCAAGCGTCCTCGGAATAGTGAGGGAATATGCAGGACATGAGCTGAGGGCATTTTTCAACTTCAGCAACATGGATCAGCTCATCTGGACTATGCCTGAGGATCAGGCTGACATATATACCGATCTCATATCAGGCAAGACCCTCCGCGAGCTTGGAGCAGTCATGCCTAGATATGGATGCTGGTGGTTCTATAGATAGTTATTCGGAATCTTTTTTATAGAACATAAGAAGCGTATTTTTGATAGAAGGCTTAAAGACTGTGTTATGGTCATAGCCTTCTATTTTTTCGTAGGTTAGGTTTAAGCCAGAATAATTTCTCTCTTGTAAATCATTGTAGAAATCCTCGATAGAAGATATGAAGTTTTTATCCTCATCTGCACCTACGGTTACATAGACATTAGCATTTAGAGTCTGTGTTCTGTTGTAATATTCTTCTTCGTACGTAGACATAAATTTGCCGTCAGTATTTGCCCACATGGAAGGACTGCCAATATAATAATTTGTAAATGTATTTTTTCCTATAGTGTCATTATGAAACAGAGCGTAGTAAGCCCAGTATCCACCCAGGGAATGTCCTGTGAGAGTCATATTTTCAGGGTTTACAGAGTATATTTCTTCCAGGTAAGGAATCAGGTTATCTACAATAAAATGCAGGAATGAATCAGGGTTAGTCTGGAGATCTCTTTTTCTGATGACATCATAATTGTAAGTGTTTGGATACCCTATGCTGACAAGGATAACGTCCTGTATCTGTCCAGATGTCATAAGAGGTCTGAGTTCAGGGTGATCACTGAGTCTCCAGACTCCATCGGTCATAACAACCATTGGATATGTGCTTGCTTCGTCATAATCAGGTGGAAGAGATATATGGACAATAAAAGTGTCATCTATCTCAGCATCATAAATGGATAATTCGTTGATATAGTCTGCACAGGCGGGATCAAGAGTTGTCACCTCGTTATAATACATGTGCTCGGGAGAGAGTTTTCCCATGGTTATGCTGGCACGTTCCTCTGGAAGTAAACCTGTTGGAGTTGGCGCTTCTGTTGTAATCTCCTCAGTTGTGGTTTCTTTGACAGAGGTTTCGTTTGTTGTTGCTTCTTCGATTGACGTATCTTCGGATGAAGAATAGCTGGTGACCGATTGGGTAACAGTATAGTCATTCTTAGATGCTGACGAGTGCTGACACCCGGTGACAACTAATATAATGGCTATGCTGAATGTGGTCAAAATTGTTAATTCCTTTTTCATAAAGGCCTCCTTTGATTGTATTTAGTAATTATCATATAAATGAGAAATACTATAAAAACAATATCACAGGAGTTGCATTATGACCTGTCAGCAATGGTTAAACCTTGTCGGGGCGGATTTGCAGGAGAAGGTAATTTTGTTCCTTTTCTAATAATACATTGCTACACTCTAAGGTTATGTCAGGCACTATGTTATAATGAGAAAATGGTAGAAATTCTGTGTAAATTTTATACCAAAGTGACTGCTGCCCGGCAGGAGTAGTATCTGGACAGTCAAAACAGATCCATTCACCGTCAGGAATGTTTGTTATCGAATAATCGGATATATTCAATCCGGAAATTTCTTGCTTTGTGATCATTCGTCCAAATGTGTAATTAAAGCATGAAATTTCATTATTGAACTTATCAATATTTATAAAATCATTTGATCTGTAACCGAATAAGCAGTTATTTGGTTTTTCATCAGTGGATTTAATTTCCATTAGTTTATCCCAGCTTTGACTGCAGCATTCTCTTGTAAATTTTGGAATCAGAACATTATTTTTCGCGGTATCGAGGCTTGTGAAAATCCTGGAATAACCGGCAATACACATGTTGTTGATCTTAACGATTCTGTAGTTGAGCATAGATCCCCCATCTGCTGTGACCCTTAATACAATCCGGGTGAAATTACGGAGCCCTGACTTGTTATTTCGGACATAAGATGGAGAGTTTCCATGAAAGCGTGTGAAAGCCTTCGTGAAGCTTTCGGGGGCGTCATATCCATATTCAAGTGCAATGTCAGTCACCGTGCGGTTGGATGAAATGAGTTCTTCTCCAGCCAGGGAAAGCCGTCGGTTTCTGATATATTCCCCTATAGTATATCCTGTGATTAGATGAAATACTTTTCTGAAGTTGTCGGGAGAAGAGTAAGCCTGCCTGGCTATTGTATTTTGGTCTAATACTTCACCGTCAATAAGGTGAGTCTCCATATAATCAATTGCTTTAATAAGTCCTTCGGTCCAATTCAAATGGTTTTCTACCTCCATGTAATGTATGTATATCACTATAGCACATATTTGTAGTAAATTGTTATAATGGACATATGAAAGTCATATCGGTTTGTTAATATGCAGGTCAAGGAGGTGATGATGTGGAGAGAAATGACATAGAGGCGTCAATAAATGCCGCATATGCAGAAAAAAATTCGGAGACTTCAAAAATGGAAATGTTCGCTCTGAACAAGATATTGTTGGTGGAGGATGATATACACATAAGTGAGGTCATACATGACTACTTTGTCAGAGAGAGTGGAGGTCGGATGTATGTCGAGGTGGCGTATAATGGCGATGACGGATTGGACAGTTTCATGATGGAGACATTTGATCTTGTGCTGCTTGATATCATGCTGCCAGGGATGGATGGTTTTGCGGTGTGTCGTGAGATGCGCAGGAACAGTATGGTTCCAATATTATTTCTGACGGCTAGAGATTCCGAACGGGATATTATGCTGGGCTATGATCTGGGCTGTGATGACTACATAGTGAAACCATTTTCACTTGCAACTCTGTATGCCAAGTGCAAGGCGCTTATCAAGAGATCCAAGGGGACTGACAGCAATGGAGAGCTGGTATGTGGAGCGATAAGCATGAATCCGTCAAGATATATGACGAAGGTAAATGGCGTGGAGGTCGATCTTGCACCAAAGGAGTTTGCTCTTCTGAAGATACTTCTTGAGAATAAGGGAAAGGTTATCACAAGAGAAAGACTGCTCGTTGATATCTGGGGTTATGATTATGAGGGAAGCGACAGATGCGTGGATAATCATGTAAGAAAGCTCCGGGCAGGTATAGGCAGTGCAGGAAAGCAGATAAAGACTGTGATAGGCAAGGGGTATCAGGTAAAAGAAATATAATTTATATCAGGTTTATATCAGGCAAGAAATGACGATAAAAATGTCTGTATTAGAAAGCCTGGATTAGAATGCAAAAAGGGAGAAAAACGATATGACTGATAAAAAGAATAACAATAAGAAATATACACCGGCAGTAAGACGTGAGCTTAAGCGTATAGTGAGGCGAAAACTTTGGTGCGGGTTTCTGGTTGCAGGAGTTATGGTTATGCTGATCATCATAGCCGCACTTGGTTTATTGACTATAGTCAATTACAACCAAAGATCAGAATTCGACAATGATGTGGGAACAGTGTGCAATGGAATGTACAGAGTGATAAAAGATGGTGAGAGTGATCAGGAAATACAGGAAGATATAGAGGGGATACTCAGCAAATGCAATACACCATATTTTGTATCAAAGGTTTACAGATATGACGATGGAGTGAAGTTGTCAGGACAGGATGCATGGTTTGAGGATGATGCTGAGTCTGTGGACGATTCTGAGTTCGATGATGATGCTGAGTTTGAGGAAGGTGCTGCATATGAGGATGACGCTGAGCTTGAGGATGAAGATAACAGCTCAGATACAGGCTCAGGGGATGATGATTTTCAGCCGGGAGACAGATTTGTTGAAAATGGTGTAACCTATGAGTGGATATCCACGGATGAAGGTATAACAGCTGTCAAAGTTCAGTCAGAAGATTATGTATATGAAGATATAAGATCGGTTTCGGAGATATACCATGACTTTGTTGCGCAGGGGAAGGACAATGTGGATTTTGTAAATATGGAAAAACAGTATGAGAGCTCAAGAGCATATCTGAATGATGTATTTGAGAGGGAAGGGATGGACACCAATACAGATTATGAAGAGGACATATCCTGGAGGGGATATTACTACAGAGGCAGAACTGTGACTGTTGGTGGAAACGATTATTATGTTGCAGCTGCGATGTACGAGGATCCATTTACAATATCTGATATGAGGCTGCTTCGTATCTTTATATATATGACGCCATTAGTTCTTCTGTGTTATGTGATAATGGCGGTGATATCCTACAGGAAAAAGAAGAGAGAGATCATTGAGGATGAGACCCGCAGAAATATCATTGCAGCTATAGCTCACGACGTGAGAGGCCCGGTTACCGCCATATCAGGATATGCGGAGAACCTGCAGCAGATAGTTCATGATGCTGAATCAAGGCATTACACGGCCTCTATACTGGATAATGTTTCATATATCAATGAGATGATAACCGGTATGCTCTCATACATCAGGCTGGAAAACACACTGACTATTAAGAATGACAATGTGGATATGGCGGCGCTTGCCAGACAGGTTACAGACAGGTATACAGGTGAATTGGAGAATAGGAATATAGAGTGCGAAATTGCCGGTCATGCTGAGATACTCGCCGATGCAAGACTCATGGATATCATGCTGGATAATCTGATCATGAATACAGTAAAGTATTCGTCAGACAACAGCATTGTAAATATTGTTATAGATGTGGGCAGACTGGTCATATCAAATGATATGGATGGTGAGATAGACTGTGATCTATCTGAGTTATGGGAGCCTATGAAGAAGGGGAATTCAGCCAGAACCGGACATACAGGAAATGGTCTGGGGCTGTCCATAGTGAAGAAAATACTTGATCTGTCCAGATTTACCGGGGATATAGCTGTGGAAGATGGAAAGTTTGTGGTTACGATCATATGGGGCAAATAAATATAATAATGCATACTTTTATCAGAGATGTATATTTTTATATCTGACGGAAGTCATATAGACATAGATAAGAGAGGGCTGTCCAGTGTAAACTGGACAGCCTTTTATTTATAAGTACAACTAGCTAAATACCGTGTTTACTATATGATACTGTGACTGCATACATGATAATATGAAAAGCCGCAGATCGTGTTTCTGATAGTCTGTATATGGTATGATATAAAAAATATTTATCTAAAAGAAACCAAATGCGGAAAATCCCCCACTACATTAGTGAAGGAGGTAGGAGAGTTGACCGGTCAAAAGAATAACAATGTGAATGACGATTTAAACAGACATTTTGAAGAGGTCTATGAAAAGACAAAACGCAGCGTGACCCTGTATCTGATAGCAAAATGCAAAGGATTTGATGATATAAATGATGTGCTGCAGGAAGTGTATATGGAGTATTTCAGGACAATACAAAAGAAGGGAATAGAGTATGTTGATGACGAGGAAGCATTTCTGATAGCGCTGTGCAAAAGGAAACTGGCATCATATTATTCGTTCTGGGACAGGATAGCTAATCGGACATCCCTGGATGTGGCAGCTGCATCTGAGCTAAAGGAGCATATGGATCATGAGAAACAGTGGTGTGAAATGGAAGAAGATTTCTACAGGAAGGAAATGCTGCAGGATGTGAAGAAGATATTAGAGCAGCAACCGGATTGTGTACAGAAGATCTTCTATCTGTATTACACGATGGAACTGACTGTGTCCGAGATAGCAGAACTGCTCCGAATGAAACCACAGACGGTAAAAAATAATTTGTTCCGAACCAGAAAATATATAAGAAAACTTTTGGAAGCTAGATAAAGGAACTTCTAGAAGATAGATGAGAGAACGGAGGTAAGGCTATGAATGAAAAGGATTTCTTCAAAGATGCAACTAAGGATATGATTGTGGATCTGAAGGAAATTGATATGAATATGACAAATGATAAGAATAATGATATGTCTAGGAACAAATCAGAAAATAGATCACGCAGATCAATATACAACAAAATAGCGGTGATCGTGATAGTGTGTGTTATCTCACTGAGTACGATAGGAGCCGGTGCCAGCGCCATTTATCACAAATGGAGTGATGGAACCAGAGATGAATTCCAGGTTACTGGTGGAGATATGGAGAAATATGAGCAGTCAGGGCTTGCCCAGTTTCCAGGTGATGAATCAGGAGTGAGGGAAGTTACGCAGAATGGTGTAACGATATCGGTGGCTCAGACTATTATAGACAACTACTATGCCTATGTGTCATTCAGAATAGAAGGCTTTGATATAAAGGCGGGAGAAACTCCTGGCTTTGAGACGCATCATTGTACTTTGGATGGAAAAGAGGTTAGCAATCTCAGCAGCTTTTATGCCAGGAATGTTCTTGATGAAAATGGACAGCCAGTGTTCAGAGATGATGAACTGGTTCAGAACTATGTGCTCGAGGATGGCAGCATGGAATATCATATTCTTCTTGACTCTGAGGGGAAGAAGGGCTTTCTCCAAGGTAAAAAGCTGGCGGTCGAGTTCGGTGATCTTGGAGTTTATGATGACTATCTTGATGTGAAAGTTGACAATGATGGCACTTGGAGATTTGAATGGGAGCTAGGTGGAGATAGCACTTCCGTGACAAAAGAGACACATACAGTCCTTAAAGATACAGGGGCGGTGGTCACCGAATGTGAGGTTTCCCCGATATCCATCAGGGCAGTGCTCGATATAAGCGGTGTAAAGAACATGACCTCAGATGAAAAATATGCAGTCCTTTCCGGTGTGAAGCTGAAGGATGGAACAATGCTTACAGATATCGTCGAATCGGGAAACGAAAATACAAACACATCCGGAGAATACGAACTTCTGTTTACCACAAACCGAATATTGGATGTAAGCCAGGTAGAAAGCCTGCTGTTCTGGAAAAATGCAGGCGAAGATGAAGATGGCAAAGATGCGCAATACACCCTCAATGATTTCTACGAAGTGCCATTTAACTGATATTTTTCTTTGGTGTAAAATAGCACGATAGTGCCATTGACTGAGATTTACCATTTCTTGCTATGAAGTATGCGATGCCATTATTGTGTGATTATACACTTGCATGTAAAGAATACAAAACAACTAGAAAATCCGTATATTGCAATATGCAACAATCAGCAGTTAAGAACTAAATTAAAAGATAAGATTTGATGTTCTAAGAATTACAATATATTCAAGAACAGAAAGAAAGCCCACCCGGGGTATATATAGCGATCGGTAGTGCAGTCGACTGAGTTTCAGCCTTTCTTGCTAAGGCGAAGCGCGCAACGCCCTTATCGCGTGCGTAGCCGCATGCAGATAGAAACAAGCTGAAACGAAGGAAGACAAACGTGATCGATTATATACCCCGGGTGGGCTTTCTTTCGTCCGTTATACAATTTAATTCTTAGAACATCTATACAGCAGATCCTCCCAACGGCGGTCAACCTCCTGCTGATACTGAACGAGAAGGTTCTCGTTCTCAGGCTTGAACAGGTGCTTGAACCTGCCCTGCGTTCTCAGGAAGTCCTCGATAGGAAGCTTCTTCTTAGGAGCGTAGGAGAGGATCCATTTGCCCTCGATAACCTCGAACAGAGGCCAGTAGCATGTCTCAACTGCCAGCTTGCAGATGTCCATGATCTTCTCTGTAGGGTATCTCCATCCTCTAGGACATGGTGACATGACATTGAGGAAAGCTGCGCCAGGTGTGTATATAGCCTTCTCAGCCTTCTCGTAGAGATCACGCATGTTGCCGAGAAGAGTAGACTGTCCAACATATGGGATATCGTGGGCAGCCATGACCTGAGCGAGATCCTTTCTGTTCTGCATCTTACCATTTGACTGTGAGCCTACCGGTGTGGTTGTGGTGTCAGCATACATAGGAGTAGCTGATGAACGCTGTATACCGGTGTTCATGTATGCTCCGTTGTCGTAGCACACATATACCATGTCATGTCCACGCTCCATGGCACCTGACAGCGACTGAAGTCCGATGTCATAAGTTCCGCCATCACCGCCAAATGTGATGAATTTGTATGTGTCATCTATCTTGCCTTTTTTCTTCAGAACGTTGTAGGCCGTCTCAACACCTGAGAGGGTTGCGCCTGCGTTCTCAAATGCGTTGTGTATGTAGCTGTCCTCGTAAGCTGTGTAAGGATACATGAAGGTTGAAACCTCAAGACATCCTGTGGCGTTACCGATGACCGCCTTGTCGCCCTCATGAAGGGCGCGGAGTACAGTTCTGACAGTGATCGTACCACCGCAGCCTGCACACATTCTATGACCTGGAGCAAGACGCTCAGGCTTGTTCATTACTTCTTTAAAATTATATGCCATTTCATCTTACCTCCTACTGTCTAAGTCCTATGTACTGATACTGAGGGATCTCAGCATCGTTCTCGATCATGTCCTCAAGTTGTGCAAATACGCCTCTTGCGCTCTCCACAGTGTAGTCACGACCGCCGAGACCGTAGATGTAGCTGACAGCCTTTGTGGTTGCCTGAATGTCATACAGGTGCTCCTTAACCTCTGCTGAGAGAGGACCACCGCCTGCTCTGAACCCTTCCGATCTGTCAAGGATTGCCACAGCCTTGGTGTGAGCGAGAGCCTTTGCGATCTCCTCGCCAGGGAATGGTCTGAACACTCTGATCTTGAGAAGTCCGACCTTCTTGCCTTCGTTTCTCAGCTCATCTATAGCTTCCTTTGTTGTTCCTGCAGCAGAACCGATCATAACGATGGCGTAGTCGGCATCGTCAAGTCTGTACTCCTCAAAGAAACCGTAGTGACGGCCTGTCATCTCCTCGAATTCCTTTGCAACGTCCAGAATGACCTGCTTTGCGTTCTTCATGGCAGTGTTCTGTGCCATCTTGGTCTCCATGTAATAAGGAGATGTGGCATAAGGGCCGACAGCCATAGGCATCTCAGGATTTAAGAGATACTGCTCAGGGTTGTATTCACCGACAAACTTCTTTACAAGGTCATCCTCGATGAGAGTGATGTTCTCAACGGCATGGCTTGTGATGAAACCATCCTGACATATCATGATAGGAAGTCTGACATCCTTGTGCTCGGATATTCTGTATGCCTGAACAAAGTTGTCATATGCCTCCTGGTTGTTCTCTGCGTATATCTGAAGCCAGCCTGTATCACGTGCGCCCATACTGTCAGAGTGGTCGCAGTTGATGTTGATAGGGCCGGAGAGTGCTCTGTTTACAAGTGCGAGGGCAAGTGGAAGACGATTGGACGCTGCCACATAGAGCTCCTCCCACATGAGAGCCATACCACATGATGATGTGGCTGTGAGTGTACGGCAGCCGGCAGCCTCTGCGCCGATCGCTGCACTCATTGCACTGTGCTCACTCTCTACCGGGATAAATTCTGTATCGATCTCTCCATTGGAGATAAATGTTGAAACGAACTGAGGTATCTCAGTTGAAGGTGTTATAGGGAATGCAGGCATAACATCCGGATTGATCTGTTTTATAGCGTGTGCCACAGCCTCATTTCCTGAAAGACGTTCTCTTATAGCCATTTATTTGCCCTCCTTCATAGTTATAGCTCCGAATTTGCACTGGTATGCGCATATACCGCAGCCCTTGCAGTGATCCAGGTCAAATGCGAGACGCTTGCCTGATACTACCGGAATGCATGAATCCGGGCAGACAGGTGCGCACAGAAGACAGTGTACACATTTGCTCTCGTCAAGGACAGGGGTTGAAGTTCTCCACTCACCTGTGTTAAAAGCCTTGGAAGTACCACCTCCGTATACGTGGTTTCCAGGTGTGAGCTCTGTCCATTTGCTGTTGTCATGTATCTTGCTTATATCTGTTCTCATTACTTCATTACCTCCCTGAAGGCGAGCTTTAATGCTTCCATGTTGCCCTCGATAACCTCTGGTTTCTTGGCAAATTTGTGCTGATATGACTGTCTCATATCTTCGAGGAAAGGTCCCTCCTCCATGATTCCGCTGACAGCAACGATGGCTGCAAGCATAGGAGAGTTAGGGAAATTCTTGCCGAGAGTCTTCATGGAGATCTCCTTGGCATCAAGTGTGTATACCCTACCCTTGTAACCCTTGAGCAGTGGACGGACCTCGTCCGGAGTCTTAGGTGTATTTATAATGATGGCGCCATCCTCGGCGAGACCTGCAGTCACATGTACAGGTTCGATCAGAGATTCGTCAACTACAACCACATACTGTGGCTCGTAAATGTTGGAATGTACTCTGATAGGTTCACTGCTGATCCTGTTGTAAGCAGTGATAGGTGCGCCCATTCTCTCTGGGCCATACTCAGGAAATCCCTGAACATATTTACCTGTTTTGAATGCCACATCTGCGAGCAGCAGGGCAGCAGTCTTGGCACCCTGACCACCACGTCCGTGCCATCTGATTTCGATAGTATCTTTCACTTTCACATCTCCTGTCAAAAATTTCTCATTAAGTTCCATTTAATAGGAAAAATAATCCTTTTGATTATACCATTTATATATAATAAGTAAAGAATAAAATTAAGGATGTGTAGGGAAATGCAGAAAAAATTAACGAATAATGGGGGATACACCTGAAAATGTTAGATGTTGGCGGGTCGTGCAACATAAAATCATAAACAACAAGGAAGAAAGGGATAAAAATACTGCATGTGTATATATGAAAGAGATCATCGCCAACAAAAAAGACAGCTATGGGATCACCCCATAGCTGTCTTAAACGTTCATAAAAGTGATATTTACAATCTTACAAGAAAATGTATACAAGTCTGTCCGTCTACTGTCTGATTGTCGAGAAGGATCTCACCGTCATATTTTTTAGTGAGTTGTTTTAACTTATAAAGACCTATCCCTCTTGAATATCTGCCGTCCTTCAGCGGCTTTGTCGAGTAGCCTTTGGTGAAGAAATCTTTCCGCATGGCCGCAGTGAGTGTAGGCCCTGCATTGAGAGTCTCAATGGATGTCTTCGTTCCATCTGAGTCGATCACTATCTCTATATGTCCTCCATCCTCGGTGGCATCAAATGCATTGTCTACCAGAATACTCATCGTATCCAGGAGTTCGAACTCAGCAGCCTTTGATGTGAGAGTTGAATTTTTGACATTTATATTGAGATCTATATTTCGCTCATGGGCAAGGTTCATCTTGCTGAACAGGAATCCGGCAATCAGTTTCATGTTGATCCTCAGAAGGTAGGAATTCTTTATAACGTGATCGCAACATGAAGCATCAAGTTCCTTTGCCAGAGCGGCAGAGAGTGATTCATAATCAGTGCAGCTGATCGGCAGCATACTTATTGCCTGAAGTTCGTTGTTGTAATCGTGCTGTCTCATTCTAACCTGATCGATAAGCTCCTCTATAATAGGAAGATACTGTTCATAAGACTGCAGCTGCTTTTGAGACTCCATGAGACTCATGTAGTTTTTGTACATTCCAGTGTACAGAATGAGTATAAGAATAACTATAAACAGGAAAGTCATAAACACATTCATGAAATCTTTTGGTGATATACGCTGGTATAAAACCATGGAGACCATGAGGGCAAATACAGCGAGTATTATATTCCTGGAAACCTGATTTTTTAGGATGAGGGTTTCATACAGCTTATCCATGTGCCCGAATTTGTACAGCAAAATAGCTATCACAAAAGCCATAGCTTCAGTTATATATGTTGAAGCATTGGTGAAAGGATTGTCTGTAAACTGCATGATGACAACCATCTGTATAAGATTTAGCACTGTCATGATTATAAGAGCCAGTGCATAGCCAGTTATAATCTTCATTGGCGGATAACGGAAGACCAGAGAGTAGAATACAAAGCAGTAGATGTATGTTATCAGCGTGAATATGAACATGGAGTCTGTAATTGTGGCAATCAGAGAGACTGGTAAAGTCAGCAGAAGCAAAGGTGGAAGTCTCTTTGCTATCTGGGAAAATTTTACATTGTATATCGCCATCAAGAATATTAAAAATACAAAGGTATCAAGCAGTATCTTGGAAAGAAAGTCAAAATATGCAGCCATTTTATCTGTTCTCCTGGTAAGTTTCTATAATAGTTTTATATTTGCGTCCAACCGGTATGGACTCCTGAGTCAGCTTTAGCTTTATAAGTGAATTGGATCTGTCATAACTCTGTATGTAGTTGGGATTGAAGTAATAGCTTTTGTGGCATCTTACCAGAGAAGCATCACCGGCATCCTGCAAAATTGACTCAAAGGTCGGGTTGGTGACGATAAAATCGCCGTCGGATGTGAAAATGTGCTTATGGTGGCCGGACGCACATACATAAATTATTTCGTCCATGCTGATATGGAAAAGTATTCCCTGGATATCCTTTACGCGGATCCTTGATGTCTGGTCGTCAGGCTGTGTGAGCACCGAGTTGATACCTCCTACGACATCGATTCTGTCATAAGGCTTTGAGAAATAATACTGGCAATGATACTTGTTGATGACATCAAGGTTTGGAACGGTGATATCGGTGATGAAGATGACAGGTGTGTCATTGTATTTGGGAATCCTTCGGAGATAATCACATACATCCAATCCGGTCTTTCCTCCACCGAGATCAATGTCCAGTAAAAAGATATCAATATCAAATGAACCTATTATTGTTATGGCATCGTTGTAAGTCGATGCGGTGTTGACAACAGCGTCTGCATACTCTTCTTCAATTATATGTTTTAAGCCGGTAAGCTGGATATTGTCATCCTCAACAATCAGAAAATTCATAATCAAACACTCCTGTGAAAAACTGATAGATAAACAAAACTCTTAAATTATTAACATATCAGGAACATTCTATCATACAAATGGGAATTTCTACAATAGGTATAATCAAAGTATATGTGTGTTGTACACGAAAATTTATGTCGTTCAGGTTGTTATACGCGTCGTTTGTGTCGATTTTTATCAAAACTATTGGAAAAATTATACAAATAGTATAGTGTATGTAACAGAGAATAATTAACTCTGAGGGGAGATTGATTATATAGTGTCAGATAGGATGTATCAGGTACAGGTATTTCGGTTAAGGGTATCTGTACAGTATATTCAATCTGATGCATCGGAGCTGCCATATGTGCCTAGGCATGTATGGCAGCTTTTTTGCGTTAAGCTGTAATATAATACTATTTAAAATTTGAAAATAATATGGTATGATGTAGAGAAGCATGGGGTTTTGTATACATCTGTGTGCAATTCCATAAATGACAAAAGCTATTACCAGGAGGAAGAGTATGATTAAATTATTTGACAACGGTGCTTATCTGTTACATGGTACAGAGCTGGTTGAGGATAATGCTGAGGCAGGTGCAGTTCTCGCATCAAAGCTTGGCAGTGCTCCATCAAAGGAAGAGGCATCAAAGAACACACTTGCTTACGGAATATTGGCTAAGCATAACACATCTGACAATATGGAGAATCTTAAGATCAAGTTCGATAAGATGACTTCACATGATATAACATTTGTAGGAATCATCCAGACAGCAAGAGCATCAGGTCTTAAGGAGTTCCCTATACCATATGTACTTACAAACTGTCACAACTCACTGTGTGCCGTAGGTGGAACCATCAATGAGGATGACCACATGTTTGGTCTCTCATGTGCGAAGAAGTACGGCGGTGTGTATGTACCACCTCATCAGGCGGTTATCCATCAGTTTGCAAGAGAGATGCTGGCAGAGTGTGGCGCCATGATACTTGGATCAGACTCACATACACGTTACGGTGCTCTTGGTACTATGGCTATTGGAGAGGGCGGCGGTGAGCTCGCAAAGCAGCTCCTGTGTAAGACATACGATGTTGCAAAGCCGGGCGTTATCGCAATCTATCTCGACGGAGAGGTACAGAAGGGGGTTGGTCCTCAGGATGTGGCACTTGCCATCATCGGAGCAACATTTGGCTGCGGATATGTCAAGAATAAGGTCATGGAGTTCGTTGGTCCTGGTGTTGACAAGCTCTCAGCAGATTTCCGTATCGGTATCGATGTTATGACAACAGAGACAACATGTCTGTCATCAATATGGAAGACAGATGACAAGATAAAGGATTGGTATGACATTCACGGAAGAAGTGAGGCATACAAGGAGATGAATCCTGGCGATGTGGCTTACTATGACGGAGTCGTATATGTAGATCTGTCAACAGTTAAGCCAATGATAGCTATGCCATTCCACCCAAGCAACACATACACCATCGACGAGCTGAATGCCAACCTCATGGATATCCTTGATGATGTTGAGAAGCGTGCACTTGTAAGTCTTGACGGCAAGGTCGACTTCACACTCAAGGATAAGGTAAGAGATGGCAAGCTGTATGTTGAGCAGGGAATCATCGCCGGATGTGCCGGTGGTGGATATGAGAATATCTGCGATGCGGCTGATATCCTCAGAGGCAAGAGCATAGGCGCTGACGAGTTCACACTGTCAGTATATCCTGCAAGTACACCTATATATATGCAGCTCGCAAAGAACGGTGTTCTGGCTGATCTCATCGAGACAGGTTCCATCGTTAAGACAGCATTCTGTGGTCCTTGCTTTGGTGCCGGTGATACACCTGCCAACAATGCATTCTCCATCAGACATTCAACAAGAAACTTCCCTAACAGAGAAGGTTCAAAGATACAGAATGGTCAGATCTCATCTGTTGCGCTTATGGATGCGCGTTCTATCGCAGCAACTGCAGCCAACAAGGGCTATCTGACATCAGCAACAGACCTTGCAGATATAGAGTACACACATCCAAAGTATTTCTTCGACAAGGCTATATACGACAGAAGAGTTTACAACGGTGTTGGAAAGGCTGATCCTTCAGTTGAGATCAAGTTTGGCCCAAACATCAAGGACTGGCCTGAGATGGTTTCTCTTACAGACAACCTTCTCCTCAAGGTGGCATCAGTTATACATGATCCTGTAACAACAACAGATGAGCTTATCCCATCAGGAGAGACTTCATCATACAGATCAAATCCTCTTGGACTTGCAGAGTTCACTCTGTCAAGAAAGGATCCTGAGTACGTTGGAAGAGCGAAGGCTATCCAGGCTGTAGAGAAGGTTCGTGAGGCAGGTGAGTGCATGGGTAAGGCATTCCCAGAGGTCAAGGAAGTTATGCATGCCATCAAGGAGAAGTTTGAGGACGTATGCGGAAGCAACACAGGTGTTGGAAGTACCATTTATGCTGTTAAGCCAGGTGACGGTTCAGCCCGTGAGCAGGCTGCATCATGCCAGAAGGTTCTCGGCGGATGGGCAAACATTGCAAAGGAGTACGCTACAAAGAGATACAGATCAAACCTTATCAACTGGGGTATGCTTCCATTTGTGATCGACAAGGATTTCGACTTTGACAATGACGACTATGTATTCATCCCGGGAATCAAGGATGCGGTGAAGAACAAGACAGAGGTCATCAAGGCATATGTTGTGAACAAGGATTTTGCCGAGATAGAGCTGAGACTTGGAGAACTCACAGATGATGAGAGACAGATCATCACAGACGGCTGTCTCATCAACTACTACAAGTACAACTAAATGATATATATGGTGCCGTGTGCGCCATGTATGTACATTTGCAGATTATATATATTTTCAGATAATGTATATACGACGAGATAACAGGCATCATCATTGTGCGCATTTGCGCGGATTGGTGGTGCCTGTTATCGTTAATATAGCCTGTGTGTTCCTGAGATGATGATACACAATGGCAAAGACGAAAGAATTTATTCTGACGTGATGACGCACGATGGCGAAAACGAAAGAATTTGCACCATGTCGGGGTTATCAATACAATAATAAAACGCAGGAGGTATTTAATTATGGGTAAAACAGAAATGGAAAAGATGCATACGTGTGAGCTTTATCTTCCGGGTGACGAGGACATCGCAAGGGAGCAGATAAAATGTCTGGACAGATTGTACGACTTCAATATGACCAGACCAACAGAGATGGTCAAGAGGCAGCAGATGCTCAAGGAGATGTTCGAGGAGATAGGAGACAATTGCTATATAGAACCACCACTTCATGCAAACTGGGGCGGCAAATTCGTTCATTGGGGCAGCAATATCTATGCAAACTTTAATCTGACTATGGTGGATGACACACATATTTATGTGGGTGATTACACTATGTTTGGTCCAAATGTCACATTGGCAACGGCAGGTCATCCTATAGATGCAGATCTTAGAAAACAGGGATATCAGTACAATGCACCTATAACAATAGGCAAGAACTGCTGGATAGGTGCAGGAGTTACGATACTTCCGGGGGTTACTATAGGTGATAACACCGTCATAGGAGCCGGAAGTATGGTTGCAACGGATATTCCATCCAATGTCGTGGCTGTGGGCAATCCATGTAAGGTACTCAGGGAAGTGAATGAGCGTGATGCAAAATATTATTTCAAGGATCACAGGATTGATTTCTTCCAGTATAACAATGTGAGCAAGAATGACTGATGAGGTGGATGGGTGAAGGTAAAATGTAAAAGCTGTGGTAAAGTATTTGATCCGGAAAAGACAAGCTCGATGTGTCCAAAGTGCGGAACCTGGTATATTAAGGCAAATCACTATGATACAGGAAACAGCGGACAGGAAACGATATATGACTGTGATGATTGTCAGAACAAAAAAGAAAATAAGAGAGTGCATTCGGATGCCAGGATCGTTGCGATAGTTACAGTGGTGGGGGTGCTGATCATCATACTTATGAGAGTTATCTCCGGAGCCGGCTTGAGCAGCAGGCATAGCGGTGACAGTGATGGTGGATATTATGACGGATATGACGATGATGAAGACGATACATTATATGATGAGACTAAAGAAGGCGATGGAAATTATTATATGAACAGTGTTCCAGTTACAGGATATGCGTATGGCGACAAGATGATCAATGAGAATGCCTCAAGGCGTGGCGAATGGCTGATAATCAACTCGGTAAGCCCTGTAGAACTTGAAGATGCAGATGTCCCTGATGGGTATGTAATATATGATATGAATTACGACATGGGATCACAGGGAAATTCATTTGCAGAGTTCGTAGGAGAAGAGAGCAGCTATGATGTATACCTGAGATCAAACTCGTGGAGAATGTTGAGACCGCTCAGCCAGGAGGACATCGATGATCTGGTGATGGAGGATGGATATGCGGAGGAACACGGCATAGCAGACGAAATCGATCCGGATTACAGTCATCTGTATTTTATGGTGAGATCAGGAGATCTGGGGTATGCGGTCGTCTATTGCCAGGATAGCGATTCTGACGGATACGAGTATAAGCCTGTAAATGGAATATATATAGTTGGAGAAAAGGCTGACGCATCAGTCTGGTATGATGTCAGCACAATGGGCGGTGTGACAGAAGGAACGCTGTACAAATTATATAAGGGAGATTTGGGACTGAAGCTGGAGAAAGATGGCAAGTATACACTTCCAGGAGGAGCGGTGATCACAACCGATGAGATATGCGATCTCAGCGGTGTGGATATTGACGATGACAAATATGATTATTATCTGGTGAGCGATATTTTATTAAACCATGGTGCCAGAAAGGGAACATGTGAGCTGATGACCTTTGATACGGGCAGTGACACAGATCCGATAGAATGTGTCGTCCCGTACAGTGAGTATGCTAGAAATGAATACAGTGGCGATGGTTTACTGCCGATGTCAGTTGAATATCAGTATATTGTGTATGGCATTAGAAAGGGGCAGCCAAATACCATGGCTGTGGCATATTCGTTTGGTTCGTCAATAGATGAGATTCAGTACGAAACTGCAGGAATCCCGTTTCCTGAACAATAAGAAATAGATACATACTTAAAATAAAATGCATACATGAATGGTAACTGATGTACCAACATGTATGCATTTTTTATATTTTATGCCATTAGATCACTGACTATGATTCTACTTTGATGAAGCATCTATGTTGCTGTTCTTTGCAACTTCCACGATAGAAGAGGTGAGACCTGCGATTCCCTGTATCTCTGAAGGAATGATGATCTTGGTAGCCTTGCCATCTGCAGCCTTTGTAAATGCTTCCAGGCTCTTGAGAGTGATGACCTGATTTGTAGGCATTGACTCATTCAGTGCTCTGATACCATCTGCATTTGCCTGCTGTACAGCAAGTATAGCCTGTGCCTGACCTTCAGCTTCCTTGATAGTTGCTTCCTTTTTAGCTTCTGCGCGAAGGATCTGTGAAGCCTTCTCAGCTTCGGCTTCAAGGATAACTGACTGCTTGTTACCTTCAGCTATGAGGATTGCTGACTTCTTCTCACCTTCAGCACGAAGAATCTGCTCACGTCTCTCACGCTCTGCCTTCATCTGCTTCTCCATCGCATCCTGAATAGCTGCGGGAGGAATGATGTTCTTGAGCTCTACTCTGTTGACCTTGATACCCCAAGGATCAGTAGCCTCGTCAAGTGTTGCTCTCATCTTGGTGTTGATTGTCTCTCTTGATGTAAGAGTCTGGTCAAGTTCAAGATCACCGATGATGTTACGAAGAGTTGTAGCTGTCAGGTTCTCAATTGCCATGATAGGATTCTCAACTCCGTAGCTGAAAAGCTTTGGATCTGTGATCTGGAAGAATACGACTGTGTCGATTCTCATTGTTACGTTATCCTTTGTGATAACCGGCTGTGGAGCGAAGTCAACAACCTGCTCCTTGAGTGTAACCTTCTTGGCTACCTTATCGATAACAGGCATCTTCATGTGAAGTCCAACAGACCATGTTGCCTGATATGTTCCAAGTCTCTCAATTACATAAGCGTGTGCCTGTGGCACGATCTTGATCGTACTGCAAATAATAACGATTACGATCAGACATAAAATGATAATAAGTGAAATTCCTGCTCCGTCCATAATAATCTCCTTAATTAAAAATGTGTGTGTCTTAAGCTGATAAGCCCTTAGCTTTATATTGCCGGCTTTCCTGCCTTTTCTACGATTGCTTTGACTCCGGATATCTCGTCGATCACGACCTCGGTTCCGGTTTCGATGGTATCGCCATGTTTGGATCTTGCTGTCCATTCAACCCCATTAATCATAACCTGACCTTTTGACTTAAGATTGTCTATGTCAGCAGATACGATAACGTGTTTGCCGATAAGACTTTCTACGTTTGTCTTCACTAGTTGGTTGTCAAGATGTTTCTTCGCAATCGGTCTTGTTGTGAAGAAAAGAATTGTGGTGACAACAAGAAATGCAACTATCTGTAATGGCAGCGATCCGCTGAAAAAAGCAATGATCATTGCCACTAGGGCTCCTCCACATGCCCAGATGGTTGTAAGTCCAAGCGATATGATCTCAGCAATGAGACATACGGCAAATATTATAAGCCAGGTAGCAATCTCCCAATTCATATAGAACACCTCCCTCGTATAGGAAATCCTGGTATGCGATAGTTTTCGCATTTGCCCTTGGCTAGCTCCCATTTTACTAAAAAAAAGAAAGGTAAACAACATAAATTTTCTGAACATATAGTCTCTTAAAGTGCATTATACGCACGAATTATAAAATTTATGAGATTAATTGATAAATGTATGGTTAATTTTGAGTAAGCAGTATTGAACAGGTTTGGAAAAACTAATATAATAAACACATGCTAAAGAATGGGAGAGAAGAAGTTGGCTGTTAATAATAAGAAGAAAAGAATTCTCAACATGAGTCTGGCGGTCATAGGAATAATCGTTGTCGGACTCCTTTTTAATAAGATACTGGAGCAATGGTCGGGATTTCGTGCGATACTTGACAAGATATCGAGTGCGTTTGCACCGATCATAGTGGGCGCAGTCATTGCGTTTCTCATTAACCCGATACTTGTTTTTTTCGACAGATTATTTCATACGATATTCCAGGAGAGAGTCATATCGGACAAGAAGAAATTGTTCAAGGTTTCGAGAACTTTGTCGGTTATTTTAACGACCATAGTGTTCCTTGGAATCATAACCGGAGTAGTATGGCTGGTGGTTCCTCAGCTCTACGACAGTATCAAACAGCTTGTTGGCAACATGGATACCTATTATTCCAACCTTCAGACGATGGTGGAGAATATAAATGAGAAGTTCCAGAAGCTCAATATACCTGAGGATCAGCTCAACAAGTATATGAACACTGCATATCTCAAGGTTCAGGACATGCTGAATACCAAGATCATGCCAAATGTGGACAAGATCGTGGTGAACATAGGAAGTGGAGTGTTCTCAGGACTTAAGTTCCTGTACAATTTCCTTATAGGCATTGTTGCTTCGATATATGTGATGGCAAACAAGGAATATCTTGCTTCAAGGGGAAAGAAGATAATATATGCGGTATTCAAGGTGAAGAATGCAAATACTATCCTTGACGGACTTTCAGAGATGAACAGGATATTTGGTCAGTTTATAAACGGAAAGATACTTGATTCACTTATTATAGGATTGATCATGTTCATAGTATCAACGATACTCAATCTGCCATATGCGGTTCTGATAAGTGTTATCGTTGGAGTGACAAATGTCATACCGTTCTTCGGACCTATCATAGGAGCTGTGCCATGTTTCTTCATCGTGCTCATTGCAGATCCTATAAAGAGTCTTGTACTGCTCATTGTTATACTTGTACTGCAGCAGTTTGATGGAAATATCCTCGGACCGAAGATCATCGGAGATACCACAGGACTTTCAAGCTTCTGGGTGCTCACAGCGGTCATAGTTGGCGGCGGTTTGTTCGGATTCTTTGGAATGCTTCTCGGAGTTCCTGTATTTGCCTGCTGTTACATGTACATCAACAGGACATGCACTGCAAAGCTGCAGGAGAAGAATCTTGCGTTCAAGACATCCGAGTATGAGAAAATCCGCAGGATAGATGAGGAGACTGGAGAGCCGATATATATAACTGAGGAAGAAGAGGATATAAGGTTCAAGAAGAAGACGCCGGAGCAGAAGCTTGCGGAGCGTGAGAACAAAAGGAAGCTCAAGCAGAAGCAGCATATGCTTCAGTACCCATCAGATCTTCCAGATGATGAATATGTGAAGTCTGGCACTGCGCATGCAGATGATCAGTCTCAGGATGACGATGATTCAGATGATGATCCTATCAGTATATTTGATAAATTCATGCATGTTATGAAGAGCGTGGCCAGCAGGGCGGACGCTGAAAAGCTTGCAAAGAATATAGTAGGAAGTGATGCAGAGCCTGATAAGGATGCTGACAGCAAAGATGACGCTGAGGAAGTTGGAAATGGTCAGGCAAAACCGGAGAGTGATAAAAGAATTTCCGGGAATCAGGATAAATAAAACATAATATCAGCACGGGGAAAGCAGATGCTGTCCCTGTCTGACAAAAGAGAAAAGAACAGATTTGCTTTTACACAAATCTGTTCTTTTCTGCATCGTATGAATAGTCGATGGATGCGAGCTTACTCTTGATATCATCTGCATTTACACAAAGTGAGCTGCAGAGCTCGTCAAGACTTGGATAGTCATCTCTGAGCTTCGTGTTGATGAAGCTGAGAAGCACCATAGGATCCTTTGGAAGTGAAGAGTATTCCATGGTTAAAGTTCCTCCTTGTGGTATATTTGGTCATAATATGCATCGTGTTTATAAATATTATGGTTGAATTAACTGCATAAAATTGGTATATATATAGTTTGTGACATATATCAAAGATACAAATTGAATTTTACAACAGTGATTTAGAAATGGCAATAAGGAGTTAGATATGAGTACAAATACCGGTACGGCAAAGAAGGGTAAGCTATCAGGAAAGGGAAGTAATCTGGCGCTTCAGGCAGGAATTCTGGCGGGAGCCGGAATCGTGTCGAGGATCATCGGACTTCTGTACAGATCACCTCTGTATCAGATCCTTGGAGATGAGGGAAATGGATATTATGGTTCAGCGTATGCAATATACGCCATGGTCATAATGATCGCCACATACAGTATTCCTACAGCGGTGTCGAAGCTTGTTGCCGGTAAGATAGCTATGGGACAGTACAAGAGTGCCAGACGTATATACTACTGTACATTTATATATGTAGTCATAGCGGGTGCTGTGGCGGCACTCATCACGTACTTTGGAGCCGAATGGTTTGTAAGTGACCAGCCAAATGCAGTCTTAAGTCTTAAGATACTTGCCCCTACTATATTTATATCGGGCTTTCTTGCAATATTCAGAGGATATCTGCAAGCGTACAACACGATGGTGCCTACATCTATATCACAGATCATAGAGCAGCTTGCAAATGCAGTAGTCAGTATCGTCGCTGCGTATATGCTTGCAAAGCCATTTGCCGCTGGAACAACCGAGCATGCAAAGTATGGTTCTGCCGGAAGTGCCATGGGTACAGGTGCCGGGGTCCTTGGAGGATTGATATTCATACTGTTCGCTTATGCGAGAAGAAGAAAGGGTATCATGGAGTCTGTGAAGAACGATACAAGTCCTGACACGGAATCCTATGGAAAGCTGTTCAGAATAATCATCGCCACAGTCACACCTATCGTGGTGGCAGCAGTGGTGTATAACGTGCTCACACCTATAGACATGAAGGTATTCTATGTGGTCATGAAGATGAAGGGCATGGATTCCTTGGAGATGGCAAAGCTGTATGGAATTTACTCAGGACAGTATACAGTTCTCACGAACCTTCCGCTTGCCATAGCAGCTTCAGTTGGAATCGCATATATTCCGGGAATATCCGGTGCGTATGCAAGAAATGATATGCAGAAAACCAATAAACTCCTGAATCAGGCGCTCAGCATGTCCATGCTGGTCACCATACCATGTGCGGTTGGAATGGGAGTCCTGGCTAAGCCTATAATACAGCTCCTGTTCTCAGGTGCGGATCCGATGGCAGCCAAATGTATGTATCTTGGATTCATATCCATAGTGTTCTTTGCACAGTCAACTGTAACCAACAGTGTGCTTCAGGCCATGGGTAAGGTGATGGCACCGGTTATCAATGCCACCCTTGCACTGGTGATACATGTGGTGGTTCTTGTGGTTATGCTGTACTGCACAGACTGGGCACTTTATGCACTGGTATTTGGTTCGATAGTGAACTCACTGCTCATATGTATATTCAACCAGCGTTCGCTCACAAAGTACAAGACCGGCAAGATGGACAACAGGCGAATATACGTTGCACCTACTATAGCATCTATCTTCATGGGTGTTGTTACGATCGTTGTATATGAGGGCTGCAGGAAGCTTCTCGGCAACTGGGTGATCGCGATGTTTGTTGCAGTATTTGTGGCGATCATATTCTATGCGGTAGCTATGCTCAAAGCTGGAGGATATACTGAGGAAGAGCTCCTCAATATGCCAAAGGGAGGACTCATAGTAAGATTTGCTAAGAAGTTCCGTCTTATAAAGTAAAATGTTTATAAACAATTAATGCAGAAAAGAGCAGGCATCATTGTCTGCTCTTTTAGTATGAAAAAAATATTTCCATAATTTATAAAACAGGAATATACTTATACTTGAAGTGTGAAAACGTTTTCACGAGAAAGGTTTATTATGGAAAAAGAAAAAAGAAAGGGCAGGACCCTTTTAAAGATATTCATAACAACATTATATCTGAGTGTATTTACCTTCGGGGGTGGATACGTCATCGTGTCTCTTATGAAGAAAAAGTTTGTTGATGAAAAACATTGGATAGAACAGGATGAGATGCTTGATCTTGTAGCAATAGCGCAGTCGTCGCCGGGACCTATCGCGGTAAATGGAGCGATAGCGGTGGGATATAAAATGTGCGGTATGGCAGGGGCACTGGTGGCTATAGTCGGAACGATCATTCCGCCATTTGTTATCATATCCATCATATCTTACTGTTACAACGCGTTCAGGACCAACTGGGTGATCAGTCAGATGCTGGAGGGAATGCAGGCTGGAGTTGCTGCGGTCATAGCATCGGTTACATATGATATGGGAGCAGACATAGTAAAGCAAAGGGATGATCTGGGGGTATTGGTCATGATAGCTGCATTTGTTGCATCCTACATATTGGAGATAAATGTTGTGTTCATAGTAATTGTCTGTGGACTTGTCGGTGTTTGCAGAGGACAACTTGAGAAAAGAAGAGAGCGAGGGCATAAAAAGACAGAGGATACTTCTGACGGAAATCCTGAAAAACGTCCAGGCAAAGGGGGGGTGGAATAATGATCTATTTACAGTTATTCCTAAGTTTCTTCCAGATAGGACTCTTCAGTTTCGGCGGAGGTTATGCCGCCATGCCGCTTATACAGGGACAGATAGTGAAGATACATGGGTGGATGACTATGTCAGAGTTCACGGATCTTATCACTATATCCCAGATGACTCCGGGACCTATAGCCGTCAATTCAGCGACATTTGTGGGACTGCGGGTGGCCGGATATGCCGGTGCGGCGATTGCCACGCTCGGATGTATACTTCCTTCATGTATCATAGTCACAGTCATAGTAAGACTTTATCTGAAATACCGCAAACAGGACATCCTTCAGGAACTGCTCGGAGGAATAAGACCTGCTGTTGTGGCTATGATCGCGTCAGCGGGAGTTTCCATATTTGTGACGGCGGTCTGGACTGGTATCGATATGATAAGTCTCGCAGGAACTAAGTGGAATCTTGTGGTGATATTTACAGTGAGTGTTGTTCTGCTCAGAAAATTCAAGCTGAATCCGGTGTGGGTGATGCTGCTTTCCGGTGGAATGCAGGTGCTGTGTGAAGTGGGGACGTTTCTTTTGTCATGAAGAGTGTCCCCTGTCATGAAGAGTGTCCCCTGTCACGGGTAAGGTTTTAAGAAAATCAAAGCAAATGTACTTTTTTAATATATCTTTAAAGAAGAAAATAGCTTTGTAGAAGTATTTTGAGGGACATGGTGGCACTCTTTGTGACAAAAGGAACGTCCCCCAAGGAGGTCTAGATGAAGAAAAAAATATTACTGTGTCTGATAGCACAGCTCATATGCTGGAGCATTATGACGCTGTCTGATTACGTGGAAGAAACATATAATGATAGTTACAATCTGGTCGTTGTATTTGCTGTGCCCCTGGTATGCGTGATTCTGTATATTATATTCAGAAAGTGGATATACGATAATCAGATTGTACGGCTGAAAGATGTTGCCATAATCTGTGCGGCGTGGATGATCTGTGGATTGATACTGGGATTCCTGATCGGTGTTCTGGTTACCAATGAAATGTGGATAGTGCCGCAGGCTACAGGAGGATGGGAGCATTTTCTGAATGGAATCGAATACATGATGTTCGCCATAACGCTTGCAGGAATACCATTTGTGGCGGTGGTTCTGATCGAGTCGGTTGTGGGGATAGTAAAGGCAGTTAGAAAAAGGGCTTGACGAGAGCTTTGGTAAAGTTGCCGGCGCAAGTAATAAGTTATATAATGAAGTGCTTCATCTGTTAGAGAATCAGGTGGAGCATTTTTTATGCATGGTGGCTAATGTATTAACCGGGCATATGAAGAATAATTAGAAAAATGCTCCCATTCATGGGACCGGTTCTTGGAGCACTGATACTTCAGGCTGCATATGGTGCGGTTGACCTGCTGGTGGTTGGAAGATTCGGTTCAACGGCGGGACTTTCAGCCGTATCAACAGGCAGCCAGGTGCTCAATCTGGTTACATTTGTGATAACAGCACTTGCTATGGGTGTCACAGTGCTTATTGCCAGATATATAGGCGAGAAGAACACAGATCAGATAGGAGAGCTTCTCGGAGGCGCCACGACTATATTTGCAATACTTGCGGTGGTGCTGGCAGTTGTCATGGTGACGTTTGCAATACCCTTGTCCGTGTTGATGCAGGCACCGTCTGAGGCGGTCACTCTTACATCGTCGTACGTGAGGATATGCGGAGGAGGAATATTTTTCATTATGGCATACAATGTGCTCACCGCGATATTCAGAGGTTTTGGAGACAGCAAATCACCTCTTATATTTGTGTTTGTGGCATGTATAGTAAATGTTATCGGTGACCTTATCCTGGTTGCGGGATGTCATCTTGACGCTGCGGGTGCAGCCATAGCAACAGTGGTTGCCCAGGCGGTCAGTGTTGTCCTTGCGCTTGTGCTGCTGAAGAAGAAAAAGCTTCCATTTAAGATATCAAGAAAAGATTTCAGATTAAACAGACAGTGCAGAAGATTGCTCTCAGTTGGGCTTCCGCTGGCGATGCAGGAATTTCTCACGCAGATGTCATTTCTGGCGCTGTGTGCATTTATAAACAGACTTGGCCTGGAGGCATCATCAGGATATGGCGTGGTGGTGTTCATTGGCGTGTGGTTCTTTGGTGACAAACTGACATCGATCTTTACCACTGACACGGTTGTTATCCAGAGGGGCTTCGAGTACCTGAGAGGCTTTGCACCTGAGACTATACTCACCGCGGTGCTGTTCAGCATGATAGGATATTTCAATGGACATGAGAAGTCACTATGGGTCATGATACAGGGACTTATCCAGACATTGCTCGTTAGACTGCCTCTTGCCTATTACATGAGTATACAGCCGGATGCGAGCCTTACAAATATAGGACTTGCAGCGCCGATAGCAACATGCGCAGGTATCGTGCTGAATGTCATATTCTATTTCCATGTTTCAAAAACTAACCGCGAATCATGACCTTGGCTGTAAAAATGCCATCTTTATATGTAAATGAACTGGCTCCGCCGGTTTTGTCGGAAATATGGCGTATGGATTGGATCCCTACGCCATTTCCTTTTCGTTTATCGGTATAATTCTCTCCCGGTTTATGTTGTGTGCTAGAAAGCCGTGCGTGTATTTTCAAGCAGATATTCCATGAAGGCCTGTTTCACTGGCTTTATCAGATCACGGCTGACCGTCACCACGCTGCCGTTATCCATTATGAAAGTTGAAGTCTTGAAGTCGATGGCATGTTCAAGATTTACCACAACACCGCGGCTGCATATAAAGAAACGATTGTCTTCAAGGAGGGCACTGAAATTGCCAAATGACTGCCTGGTGACAAGATCCTTATCCATAGTGGTATGGATATGTATCATATGGGAGTAGTGCTCGGCGTAGATTATTTCTTTATAACGCAAGCGTATGTCACATCGTTTGAGAATTGTAGTATTGTGGGAAATATTGTGTCAGAGACGGGAGAACCGGTATCTGGAATATTTGTTCTTTCAGATATGGAAGCCGACAAACTGCAGCAGGTTTATAGCTGTGAAGATAATGGATGCATCTAAAGTGTATGGAACTGAGACCCCAGAGCTTAAGTACATTATTGCGGAGGACGAGTTGGTTGGAGATGATACCAGTGATGAACTCCGTATCGTGCTTAAAACATCGGCAACTTCAAAAACATCAGTTGGCACTTATAAGATCTTTGGTAAATGTACAAGCACGAACTATGAGGCGAGGTTTACAGGAATTACACCTGGAAGTGCAGAATCGTCTAGAGATCATGGAATACTTACGGTAGAAAAGGCGGGATCACCGAAGCTTTCGGGTGATAAGAAAACATATGACTATGCCAAGGGAGCAGTGAACGAGAGAATTAACATTGCTGACATGCTGCCGGATGACAAGGGAGTTGCAGCATATGATATATCGATAAGTGATGGTAACAACATACTGAAAAACTGTAAGATAGATTCAAATGGCATATTGGTATACAGTGTAAAAGGATTTACCGATAACAGCATGATTGGGAAAAATGCTGCGATCAAGGTTATAGTAAGTATGGAGAATTATGGAGACGCAGAGTTTGAAATGCAGATAAGTCTGTCCGGACATAATGATCCGGCAAATGACAAACCGGATAAGAGAGATCCAGAAGACAAGCCGGATGTGAGAAATCCAGATCCAGAAGACAAGCCGGCAGATGATACAAAGACTCAGCCTGATGACAAAGATAATAAGAGTCAGGATGATGCAGACAAGAAGCCGATGGATACAAACAAGGATTATGACGGCTCGGATAAGAGACAGAATGACACGGATAAATCCCAGAAAAGTGTCAAGGACTCTAAAGTGTCTGATGAGACAGAAAAAGATCTGAAGAGAGATACATCAGGAACTGTCACTGATGCAGAAAGTTCAGATATGGATAATGAAAGTGAAAATAGTATAGAGAGCGCGCAGGAGGCAATGGCAGACGATGACCAGAGTATGTCAGAAACTAATTCAGATCGAGATAATGGAGTACGTGGGTATATATTGTTTGGCAGTATAGCATTTGCAATAATGCTTCTTGTTGTTGGAGGTCTACTGTTTATGGTGAAGAAGAGAAGAAAAGAATAATCTGCTGCATATAAACAGTGTTTAAATCCGGGACAGCCGTTTGGATGAAAATATCCAGATGTCTGTCCCGGATTGACTGTGTAAGCATATTTGAAGCAATGCAGACAAAAGGAACGTTCCCATTAAACATTTACAATTTAGCCACGTTATAGTATATTAGAATTTGTATGCGTGGCTATTTTGTGGCTGCACTATAATATATAAGAAGAAAAAAATACAGAGGGACACTCTTCGTTACAAAAGGAACGTCCCCAAGGAGGTATACATGAAATTAGGAATCGTAGGACTCCCAAACGTGGGAAAGAGTACACTTTTCAATTCACTTACAAAGGCAGGAGCGGAATCAGCTAACTATCCATTCTGTACAATAGATCCAAACGTAGGAATCGTTGCAGTGCCGGATGAGAGACTGGACAAGCTCACAGAGATGTACAACTCAGCCAAGACAACACCTGCTGTTATAGAATTTGTAGATATAGCTGGTCTTGTAAAGGGCGCCTCCAAGGGAGAAGGACTTGGAAACCAGTTCCTTGCGAACATCAGAGAGGTTGATGCCATCGTTCACGTTGTAAGATGTTTTGAGGATACCAATGTCATCCACGTTGACGGTTCCGTAGATCCAATCAGAGATATAGAGACCATCAATCTTGAGCTGATCTTCTCAGATATAGAGGTGCTCGACAGAAGAATCGCCAAGACCATCAGAGGTGCAAGAAATGACAAGATGCTTGCCAAGGAGCTCGATTTCCAGCAGAGGATCAAGGCTCACCTTGAGGAGGGCAAGCTTGCCAAGACCATAGAGGTCACAGATGAGGACGAGCAGGCATGGATAGAGGAGTACAATCTTCTCACATGGAAGCCTGTTATATTTGCCGCAAATGTAGGCGAGGATGACATAGCAGATGATGGCGCTTCAAATGAAAATGTACAGAAGGTAAAGGAATACGCAAAGGACTTCGATGCAGAGGTATTTGTTGTATGTGCACAGATAGAGCAGGAGCTGGCAGAGCTTGATGATGAGGAGAAGAAGATGTTCCTCGAGGATCTTGGAGTTAAAGAGTCTGGTCTTGACAAGCTTATCAAGGCAAGCTACTCACTTCTTGGTCTTATCAGTTATCTGACAGCTGGAGAGACAGAGTCAAGGGCATGGACCATCAAGAAGGGAACAAAGGCACCTGGGGCAGCCGGCAAGATCCACTCAGACTTTGAGAGAGGATTTATAAAGGCGGAGGTTGTAAGCTACAAGGATCTCATGGACTGCGGAAGCATGCTTGCGGCCAAGGAGAAGGGCCTTGTAAGACAGGAAGGCAAGGAATATGTGGTTGAGGATGGAGATGTTATCCTCTTCAAGTTTAATGTATAAAATAATCTTTGTGATGACACAGATGTAGTGCGGATAAGATCAGATTGCATCTGCTTCACAATAGAATATAGGAGGATGTAACGATATGTCTCAGATATCAGAATATTTTAGATGCATATTCTTTCCAAATCTCGGGATAACGCTTAAGAATATAGGTGACCATATCAGTATAGGAAGCTTTGAGATAAGATTCTACGGGATCATCATCATGATAGGATTTCTGCTGGCATATGTACTTGTCACCAACGAGGCAAAGAGAACAAAACAGAATCCTGAAATGTATCTGGATTTCATACTTATACTTATCATTCCGGCCATACTTGGAGCAAGACTCTACTATATCCTGTTCAGACTTGACCAGTATATAGTGCAGGGCGATGTGGGAGCTACACTCAAAGCCATGCTGAATATCAGAGGTGGCGGACTTGCCATATACGGCGGAATCATCGCGGGAGTCATCACAGCGGTAATCTTCTGCAAGGTGAGAAAAGTAAGCTTTGTCCTCATGGCGGATACAGCCACATTCGGAATACTGATCGGGCAGATACTTGGAAGATTTGGCAACTTCTTCAACAGAGAAGCATTTGGCGCATATACGAACAGCAAGATGGCCATGGCGATTCCGCTTGATTACTACAGATCTGATGGCAATCTTGACTATCTGGAGAGAACCGGTGTCATAACACAGAAGATGCTTGACAATGTGGTGAATATAGATGGCATGGACTGTATAACGGTTCATCCAACATTCTTGTACGAGTCTCTGTGGAACCTGATACTGCTTGTTTTCTTATTTATATATAGAAAGCACAAGAAATTCAAAGGAGAGTTCGCTCTTATATATGTGGGAGGATACGGACTCGGAAGATTTATCATCGAAGGTCTCAGAAGTGATTCCCTGATGATCGGTAATACCGGGATCAAGGTGTCCCAGGCGCTTGCGCTTGTCTGCTTTGTAACAGCGGTAGTCCTCCTTGTCATAAATTATGTAAGATGTGCAAAGAAGGGCTGGCCGGCAGTGGAGATGAGTGGTGACACTGAAACAGAAGTGGAGACCAGTGGTGAAACGACACCAGATGAAGCGGAAGTGGAGTCGAGTGGTGAAAATGCATCAGATGCAACAGAAGAGGCAGCAGATGCGGACCAGAAAGCTGGTCGGCAAGGCTCAGATGATTATACAGAGAAATAGATAACACATGGATAAGTAACCACATGGTGGTTAATATCCCCACAGAATAGAAAAAAACTGGGATTTGTCCCCACCACAAAAAGCCTGTAGGTTTGACAGTGAAAACTGTTAGATCTACAGGCTTTTTTGCGTATTTGCACACACTTTTTTCGTATAACAGGGTTGCAATTTGGGGGGCTATAGTATAGAATAGTGGTTACAAGTGGCATTACTGTGCAACTGAGTGGTGAAATGTGGTGATTGAACCGGAGTAATACGAAAGGAGGAGATCGGGATGTCCAGATGCTTATCAGGTGAATATGAACATAAGCTTGATGCAAAAGGAAGACTGATCATGCCATTAAAACTTCGTTCGGAACTCGGGGAGTCATTCATGGTAACCAAAGGAATAGACTGCTGTCTCTATGTATATGGAATGACAGAGTGGGAGGAATTCGTTGAGAAGCTTAACAAGCTTCCTATGACCAACAGAACGGCCAGAGCTTTCAAGAGGGGATTCCTTGCCGGAGCTGTCAAGTGTGAGCCGGATGCACAGGGAAGAATACTTCTCTCTCCGAAGCAGAGAGAATATGCACATATAGACAAGGATGTGTATGTCATCGGTAACGGTGAGAAAGCGGAGATCTGGAGCAAGGAAGAGTGGGATGGCCCTGAGAATATGAGTGATAATCAGGCCAGCATGGACGAGCTTGCAGATGAGCTTGATGCACTTGATTTTAGTTTTTAGAAGAGAATGGTAATTGATTATGGAATTTGCGCACAAGTCGGTCTTGCTTGAGGAGACCATCGACAACCTGAATATCAAGCCGGATGGCATCTACGTGGATGGCACATTAGGGGGAGCCGGACACTCAGAGCAGATTGTGAAGAGGCTTGGCGAGGGTGGCAGGCTTATAGGTATCGACCAGGATGAGGATGCCATAGCTGCAGCGTCGAAGCGACTTGAGCCGTATGGGGATAAGGTGACCATAGTCAGGGATAATTACCAGAATTTCAGAAGAATATTGGATGAACTGAACATACAGAAGGTGGACGGGATACTCCTTGATCTGGGGGTGTCTTCATATCAACTCGATAATGCGGATAGAGGATTCACATATCGGGTTGATGCTCCACTGGATATGAGGATGGACAACAGGCAGACAAAGACTGCAAAGGATATAGTCAATGATTATTCCGAGGCTGAGCTGTTCCGTATACTTAAGGATTACGGAGAGGAGAGATATGCAAAGAGTATTGCATATCATATATGCAAGTACCGTGAGAACAAGGTGATAGAGACCACCGAAGAGCTCAACGATATAATTCGTGGCTCCATACCGGCAAAGGCAAGAAATGGACAGGGACATCCGTCCAAGCAGACATTTCAGGCGATCAGGATAGAGCTTAACAGAGAGCTTGATGTGCTCAGGGATTCAATAGACGGCATGATAGCAAACCTGAATCCGGGAGGGAGATTGTGTATCATCACATTCCATTCCCTTGAGGACAGGATAGTGAAGCTAGCATTCAGAAAAAATGAAAATCCATGCATTTGTCCACCAAACTTTCCGGTGTGCACATGCGGAAGAAAGCCTCTCGGCAAGGTCATAACGAGAAAACCGATCATACCGGGAGAAAGGGAGCTTGAGGAGAATTCCAGATCAAAGAGCTCAAAGCTCAGAGTGTTTGAGGCAATTTGACAGATATAAATGAAAGAGGCGATATAGATGGCAGATAGAAGATACTACACAGAGGGTAGTTCTGCAAGACAACTGAATTATGATGATCGGGCTGGACGTAACAGATCCCGCGAAGCTGTAGTCAGAGGCTCAGCCGCTCCGGCGAGAAGACCACAGCCTTCAGTGAGACCTGAGAGAGCTCCACAGCCGGCGCGAAGAAAGAAACAGGGACCATCTCATCTGACTGACAGAGAGAGACGAGAGCTTGCAGCCAGAAAGGCACAGAGAAAGGCAGTTACAAATGCACAGATAAGATATACGGCGGGCATGGTTGCTGCGATAATCGTTGCGGTGGCGCTGTGCTGTTATCTTCTGAAACTTACATCAGATGTCAAGTCACAGAAGGAGTCGGTGGCAACGCTGAAGAGCCAGGTGGCAACACAGCTTGACGAGAATGCAAGCTACAGCGCAGGACTTGATTCCATGACAGATCTGGATGAGATATATAATATTGCAACTACTAAGCTCGGCATGGTATACTCACAGCCGGGACAAACATTATACTATTCACAGAATAATGATGATTACGTAGTACAGTACAAGGATGTCCCTAAGGCCAAGTAGTCTTAGGGATATTTAATTTTTAAGGTGGAAAGATAAAATGTCAAAGAGATCAAAGCTATTTTTAAAAGGAATGAGAAGAAAGACCAAGATCGCATATTTGCTGGTGGTGGGAGTTCTGGTGGCACTCACCATAAGAGTTGTGTACATCAACGTGGCAAATGGAAAGGAGTATTCGGAGGCTGTGGTTCTGCAGATGGACTACAATTCCACGGATATTCCGTATGAGAGAGGCGAGATACTGGACAGAAATGGAAATGTCCTTGCGAACAGTGAGAAGACCTACAGCCTGATACTTGAGCCTGTGAATATTCTGCTCACGGAGAAGGGAAAGGCGGCAACAAGAGCTGCGGTGCTGGAGTATTTCGATGTGTCAGGAGACGATTTTGACAAGCACATTGCAAATGAGGATTCTTATTATGAGGTAGTCCTCAAGGATCTTCCATATACAAAGGTTAAGGCATTTGAGGATTACTGTAAGACCGATGAGGGCGCAGATGTCATAGGAGTGAGATTCGAGACGGTGTATAAGAGAAATTACCCAAATGGATCTCTGGCGTGTCACCTGCTCGGATACACCGCCAGCGGAAATGTTGGACAGGGTGGCATTGAGGGCTATTATAATGACTACTTAAACGGTGTGGATGGCAAGACTTACAGATATATGTCGGGCTCAGGCGGCGTTGACTCGGAGACTGTGGCAGCCCAGAATGGTGAGACAGTAGTATCCACCATAGATATGAATATACAGAAGATCATAGAGGACAACATCACTGAGTATATGCAGAATACAGGTGCTAAGCAGATAGGTATCATAGCAATGGATCCAAACAATGGCGAGATACTTGGAATGGCAAGCTCACGTACCTACGATCCAAATGACCCGATGAACACACAGGCGCTCAGGAACATGACAGTCACCGTCACCCAGGAGGTTGAGATCGAGGGTGCAGATGAGAATGCGGACAGCCTGATAAGCGTTGAGAGTGCAAAGAAAAATACAACAGCAACAACGGAGAGCAGCGAGGATGGCACTACCACAGAATCATCCACAGAAGCGACCACCGAACAGAAGAATGTAAAGACTGAGGAAGTGGAATACGATTTCTCAAAGATGTCGGATGAAGAGTTCCAGAGCACGATAGATGGATTTACATCAGACCAGTTATATGAGGCACTCAACTATGTATGGCAGAATTACTGTATAAGTGATGTGTTTGAGCCGGGTTCAACATACAAGGCATTTACCATAGCGGGAGCCATGGAGGATGGAGTGATCTCAGACGGAGATGAATTCCTCTGTGATGGTTCACAGGTCGTAGTCGAGGGAGAGAGCCCTATTTACTGTAGTTACAGAGCAGGACACGGAATGGTTGACGTCAAGAGAGCTCTGGCTGTTTCGTGTAATGATGCATTGATGCAGATAGCGGACAAGGAGGGACCAGAGACATTTGACAAATATCAGGTGATATTTAACATTGGTTCCAAGACAGGAATAGATCTCGAAGGTGAGACGACAGGTATTAAGTACGATGTGGAGAATCTTAATCCTACAGAGCTTGCGACATCTTCATTTGGACAGGGTGTTACAACATCCATGATCCAGATGGCAGCGGGATTCTGTTCTGTAATAAACGGCGGAAATTATTATGTGCCACATGTTGTCAAGAGACTTCTGGATTCAGACGGAAATGTGGTTGAGAATATGGATCCGGTGCTTGTCAGAAAGACCATATCCAAGGAAGTGTCGGATTACATGAAGACATACCTCCAGGCGGTTGTTGAGGAAGGTACAGGATATGCGGCTGGAATAGAGGGCTACACCATCGGTGGTAAGACAGGTACAGCCGAGAAGCTTCCTCGAGGAAACGGAAAATACGTACTGTCATTCATAGGATTCACCCCTGTTGAGAATCCTCAGATCATGCTTTACGTTGTAGTTGATGAGCCTCATGTTGAGGATCAGGAAGGATCAGGAGCAGGAGCAAAGCTGTTCAATCAGGTTATGCAGGATCTCCTTCCATACCTGAATGTATACTCAACAAACGGAGATGATGTGGCTTATGACGGAACGGAGGAGCCGCTCTCATCAGCATTTGACACGGATACAGAGACTGCAGATACAGAGGCGGCAACAGAGGATGCGGCTGCTGAGGACACATCAGCGGATGATACATCAGCGGATGATACATCGACCGACGACACATCGGCTGCTGACGACACATCGGCGGATGACACGTCGTATGACGATACGGCAGACGACAGTTATACGGCGGACGATACATGGGAGGATGACAGCGGAATAGGCGACGGCACGGATACGTGGAGCGGTGACGAGGACTATTCCGGCGAATGATAATTTACACAGTAAACCAAAGCATCGAAGGTGCAGATCAAATACACCTCCGGTGCTTTTTTAATGCAGAGATAGATTTGTACACGAATAGGCGAATACATGAGGCGTCCGGCTAATATGATAATAAAAAAGTCCGGGTTCAAGAGTTGAAGGTATACAGTTATAACAGGCGGAGGATAAAGTTTGTGTTCGTTATGGCGGCCCTGGCGCTGGGAGTTATAGTTGGCCGTCTTGCATACATAATGCTCTACAGGGGAGAATATTATAGTGAGAAAGCAGATTCCCTGCATGAGAGGGAGAGAAGCATAAAAGCTCCCAGGGGAAGGATATACGACAGAAATGGCAATATCATAGCGGACAACAAGGCAGTGTGTTCAATATCCGTGATACACAGCCAGATCGAGGACGAGGAGGAGGTCACAGAGCTCCTTACAAGATATCTGGATAAGGCCCCGGCAGACATCAGGAAAAAGGTGGAGAAGGTATCCTCAAGGGAGCTCATAGCGTCAAATGTAGACAAGGAGACCGGAAAAAAGATCAAGGCGGCTGCTGTTCCGGGGATCAAGGTGGACGAGGATTACAAGCGCAGCTATCCATATGATACCCTTGCATCGAAGATTATAGGCTTCACCGGTGCTGACAATCAGGGAATACTGGGCCTTGAGGTGACATATGACAGTGTGCTCACAGGGACAAATGGAAGCATAAATGCGGTCACGGATGCAAGGGGGATAGAACTGGCAGAGTATTCAGAAAACAGGACAGAGCCAGTTCCCGGAAATGATCTCGTGACAACACTGGATCTCAACATACAGAGATATGTGACACAGGCTGCAGAGAAAGTCCTGATCGAGAAAAAAGCAAACAGGGTGTGTGCAATAACGATCAATCCCCAAAATGGCGAGATATATGCCATGGTGGATGTGCCGGAATACAATCTGAACGAACCGTTCAAACTGGTTAAGCCAGAGAACGATGTAGAAACAGACACAGGGGAAGAGAAAGTGGGGAATAACAGCGCATCCGGGACATCCATGTTGCTGCCTACAGCCGGCAATATGGATGAGCTGAACAATATGTGGAGAAATTATCTGATAAGCGACACATATGAGCCGGGATCAACCGCCAAGATAATAACACTGACGGCCGCACTCGAGAAGGGGGCGGTTGACAGCAGCTCAAGCTTTTTCTGTCCGGGATATAAGATAGTTGAGGACAGAAGGATAAGGTGCAGCAAGACCACGGGCCATGGAAGCCAGAGCCTTAGGGAGGCACTCATGAATTCCTGTAATCCGGCTTTCATGGAAATAGGCGAGAGAACAGGTGTGGATGGCATGTACGAGTATTATCACAAGCTGGGATTGTTCAGTCAGAGCGGAATAGACCTTCCTGGAGAAGCAAACTCCATCATGCATAAGAAGGAAAATGTCGGGCCGGTCGAGCTGGCTACCATGTCGTTTGGACAGTCGTTCCAGGTGACACCGATACAGTTCATATCTGCGGTTTGCACGGTTGTAAATGGAGGGCATACGGTAACTCCACATTTGGGAAAAAGGATAATAGACAGCAGTAAAGAAACTATTACAGCCATTGAATTTGACGAGCAGAGACAGGTTATAGATGAGGAGACATCACAGAAGATGCGGGAGATGCTTGAGGCAGTCGTTGCCGAGGGCGGCGGCTCAAAGTGTGCCATAGAGGGCTACAGGATAGGCGGAAAGACCGCCACGAGTGAGAAGCTTCCCCGAGGAACAGGCAGATACATATCTTCTTTTATAGGATTTGCGCCGGCGGATGATCCGCAGGTTCTGACGGTCGTGCTAATAGATGAGCCCGTGGGAACATATTATGGAGGAACCATAGCAGCCCCTGTTGTGAGAGATATTTTTTTGAACATTCTTCCCTATTTGGGAATTGACAAAGCCACAAATGAGTATTAAATTTATCTCAGTCTGAAAACAGTTTAAGAAATACATAGTCCGCAGTGTGCGGACAGGTAAGGAGTACAAAATGAATTTAGATTTAAAGATTGTTTTACCGGTAGTGATAGCATTCTGTATCAGCGTGGTGCTGTGCCCTATAGTTATACCGTTCCTGAAGAAGCTCAAGTTCGGTCAGTTTGTCAGGGATGACGGACCACAGGCACATTTGAAGAAGGCTGGAACACCAACCATGGGTGGACTTATAATCCTTCTGTCACTTACTATCACGACACTTATCTATATGAAAAAATATCCGGATGTTCTTCCAGTGCTTTTTGTGACACTTGGATTTGGACTTATCGGATTTATCGATGATTACATCAAAGTTGTTATGAAGAGATCAATGGGACTTCACGCATGGCAGAAGATGCTCGGACAGATAGTCGTTACGGGAGTATTTGCATATTATTTAGAGAAGTATTCAGATATCAACAATGAGTTCATAATACCATTCCTTGGCAAGACGGTTCAGCTCAACAGCACACTCTATGTGATACTGTTGTTCTTCATCGTGCTTGGAACAGTTAATGGTGCGAACTTCACAGATGGACTTGACGGACTTGCGTCATCAGTCACGGTTCTCATAGCCACATTCTTTGCGGTTGTAGCAGTGGGAACAGGCTCAGGTGTTGCTCCGGTTGCCTGCGCAGCGGTTGGATGCCTTCTTGGCTTCCTTGTGTACAATGTTTACCCTGCAAAGGTATTCATGGGAGATACAGGTTCTCTGGCACTCGGTGGATTTGTTGCATCAACAGCGTATATGCTCAAGATGCCTATATTCATAGTTATAATAGCTTTCATATACTTCCTTGAAGTATTATCAGTTATAATACAGGTTGTTTCATTCAAGCTTACAGGCAAGAGAGTGTTCAGAATGGCACCTATACATCATCATTTTGAGCTCGGGGGATGGCCTGAGTCAAAGGTCGTTGCTATATTTTCTATAGTGACTGCAGTCCTCTGTGTGGTAGGTTTACTGGCTCTGTAATGTAGAAAGGAGAAAATGGTGCAGTGGTGCACCATGGTGAAATGATATGGAGATCAATACAGCGATAGTAGCAGGAACAGGAAAGAGTGGAATCAGTGCAACCAAGCTTCTGGTAAATCATGGAGTAAAGGTTTATCTGTTCGATGAGAACAAGGACAGAGATATAGAGGCGATAAAGGAGAAGACAGGCGATTCAGAGCTTGTTAAGATAGAACTCGGTGAGCTTGGAGAGGATGCCCTCTCATCATCACAGCTCATGGTCATCAGTCCGGGAATCCCTGTTGATGCGCCATTTACAGATGTGGTGAGAAATGCGGGAATACCTATCTGGAGTGAGATAGAGCTGGCATACCATTATGGTAAGGGTAAGATAGCAGCCATAACAGGAACAAACGGCAAGACTACGACAACAGCCCTTGTGGGAGAGATAGTCAAGGCATACAATGCCAAGACCATCGTTGTGGGAAATATTGGAATACCTTACACAGAGCTGTGTGACACAACAGACGATGATTCAGATACAGTTGCAGAGATAAGCAGTTTCCAGCTTGAGACGGTCATAGATTTTCATCCGAATGTCAGTGCAATACTCAACCTGACTCCGGATCATCTGAACAGGCATTATACATTTGAGAATTATGGAAATGTAAAGTTTTCAATAACAAAGAATCAGACCATGGATGATGTGACAGTCCTCAACTATGATGATGAGCATACACGCGCCATGGGAGAGAAGGCAAAGGATCATTGCCATGTAGTATATTTCAGCAGACTGGAGAAGCCGGCCGGTGGAGTATACGTGGAGGATGGGGATATCATCCTCGAGGATGGCGATAAGAAGATCAATGTACTTGCCATTAAGGATCTTAAGCTCATGGGAGCTCACAATGTTGAGAATGTTCTGGCAGCAGTTGGAATATCATATTATATGGGAGTCCCTGTTGATGTTATCAGAGATGTTGCAACATCATTCAAGGCTGTTGCTCATAGAATAGAATATGTTGACACCATTGATGGTGTTGCGTACTACAATGATTCAAAGGGAACAAACCCTGATGCAGCCATAAAGGGAATACAGGCCATGGTGGCTCCTACATTCCTCATAGGTGGAGGCTACGACAAGGGTTCAGAGTACGACGAGTGGATAGAGGCTTTTGACGGCAAGGTAAAGTGGCTCGTTCTCATAGGCCAGACTGCGCAGAAGATAGCTGACTGTGCCAAGAGACATGGATTTAACTCAATTATATTTGAGGAGAATCTTCAGGATGCGGTAGCATATTGCCATGAGAATGCGGTTGACGGAGATGCGGTGCTTCTCTCACCTGCATGTGCAAGCTGGGGACAGTTTGACAACTACGAGCAGAGAGGCGATATGTTCAAGGAGTATGTAAGAAGCTATAAGGAGTGATCTGATTGCATGGAGGTCCTGAGGTTTCAGAAGATAGAGTGAGAGATGCACGAAAACGGTGTCCGGGAGGATATGTGGATGTGACCATGCTCCTGGCGCTGGGGATGATTCTGATATTTGGGCTTGCCATGATATACAGTACGAGCAGTTACAGGGCGTACGACCTGTACGGAGATCAGATGTACTTTTTTAAAAGACAGGCACTTTATATGTTGCTGGCGATCTTCGCCATGTACATAGTGTCAAGATATGACTACAGGCGGCTGCTCAGGCTGTCTGCGGTCATTTTGCTGTCATCACTTGTTCTTCAGGTGGTGGTGCTGATAATAGGAACGGCCAGCCATGGGTCAGCAAGATGGATATATATTGGACCTATAGGATTTCAGCCATCAGAATATGCCAAGACGGCGATCATAATCTACACCTCGGCGAGGGCTGCCGTGGAGAGCAAAAATCTGTGCAGACCGGGCTGCCTTATAAAGGTAATGATCCTGCCCGTGATCACCATAGCCCTGATCGGTGTGGAGAATCTCAGCACGGCTATAATCTGTTTTGCAATCCTTTTTGTAATATTGTTTGTGGGAAGCCCCAGGGTCAGACATTTTGTTCTGATCGGTATATTTGGTGTTGTCGGGAGTGTGCTTTTCATAATGTTCGCAGGCTACAGGGCGAACAGAGTCAAGATATGGCTTGATCCTGAGAATTACGCAGATGGCTATCAGACGGTTCAGTCGTTATATGCCGTTGGTTCCGGTGGACTGTTTGGAGTGGGCTTTGGGAGAAGTGTCCAAAAGATGGGGTTTATTCCGGAGTCACATAATGATATGATATTCTCAGTCGTGTGTGAGGAGCTCGGAATTGTCGGAGCGGCATTTATACTTATCATTTTTCTTATATTACTTAGGCGGATGGCTGTGACGGCCATGAATGCCAGAGACAGATTTGGAAGCATGCTCACAGCGGGAGTGATGGCACATGTGGCGGTCCAACTGCTGATAAATGTGAGTGTTGTCACGAATACCATTCCGCCGACAGGTGTGCCGATGCCATTTGTCAGTTATGGCGGAAGTTCGATAATTTTCATTCTGATGGAGATGGGGATAGTGATGTCCGTATCCAGAGGAATTTCGTATGACGAAACAGACATATGACAGATCCTTTAAAGGAAGATTTGAATGGAAAATAACAATAGACGAAATGTTAATAAAAATAGAATGAGCAGAAATGTTGATGTTGCGCAGACCAGACGTGAAAGCGGCTATGTGGATGTCATGACCGGAAAACGCCTCGACGGAAGGGTCAAGGTTCCGGTTGATAAGAGAAGACAGCAGACAGACAGCCGCAATGGACAGCGGAGAGCAGACGGAGATATGCGCCGCAGGACGGATGTGCAGACACGAAGAAGGCCTGATGGGGAGCACCGCAGAACAGGCGAACAGGCGCGCAGAAGACCAGACGGAGAGCGTCGCAGATCTGACGAGCAGGTGCGCAGAAGACCAGACGGAGAGCGCCGCAGATCAGACGAACAGGTGCGCAGGAGACCTGATGGAGAGCGTCGCAGATCTGATGAGCAGGTGCGCAGAAGACCAGACGGAGAGCGCCGCAGACCAGATGAGCAGGTGCGCAGGAGACCTGATGGAGAGCGCCGCAGACCGGATGACCGGATGCGCAGAGAGGATGCAGAAAACCGCAGATCTGAGGAGAGACGCAGGCGTAAGCAAGATCAGGCGGTTGCTGCAAAAAAGAAGAACAAGAAAAAACGCAAAAAAGAGCGCAGAAAGCTTACCCCGGAGGAGATAGAGAGAAAGAAGAAGCTGCAGGCGGAGAAACTAGCCAGAAGAAAGGCGAGACGTGAGAAGGCGGCAAGGATATTCAAGATAGTTCTCAAGATACTTCTCATTCTGGTGGTGCTGTGTGCTATAGCGTTTGTATACATACGTACATGTTATAAATTGAAGTCCATAAAAGTGACTGGAACTGATCACTACACTGACCAACAGATGGTCGATATCGTGACCGGCGGTAAGGATTATGGCAATACGCTGCTGTTTATACTTGAGAGCAGACTGAATCCTGCCCAGGATGTAACCTTTATAGATAAGATAGACGTCACATATGTGAACAGGAATTCAGTAGAGATAACGGTGTACGAGAAGGCCATGGCGGGCTGCATAAAGTACAACGATCAGTATGCATATTTTGATGGCGACGGTATCGTGCTCGAGATATCCGATGCAAAGCTTGATGATGTTCCTTGTATAGAGGGACTTACAAGTGACAGCGTGGAGCAGGGAAAGAAGCTTGATGTCGGTGATTCGGGATTCTTCCAGGAGATACTGACTATGACACAGCTCATTTACAAGAGCGGAATACAGATAGACAAGATTACTTATGACACAGATCAGAATCTCATACTTCACAAGGATGGAATAAAGATCAGGATCGGCGACGGTGAAAACCTGGAGACGAAATTCATGAATCTTGAGAGCATACTTGAGAGCGTGAAGGGTAAAAAGGGAACTCTTGATATGTCGAATTACAGTGAATCGCAGAGGAACGTTATCTTTAAAGAAAATAAATAAAAAATTCCTTGCGTAATGATATAAAAAATCGTATTATATAGGTACTAATGCGATAAAACGGTCAGCTTTTGAGCAGATGACAATGATTGATGGATAAAGAATAAGTATATAAGGAGGATGCAACCGTGCTTGAGATAAAATCAAATGACGAGAGAACACCGGCAAGGATTCTTGTAATTGGTGTCGGCGGTGCAGGTAACAATGCTGTTAACAGAATGATCGATGAGAATGTTGAGGGAGTGGAACTTATCGCTATCAATACAGATAAGCAGGCTCTTTCACTCAGCAGAGCTACAACAAAGATCCAGATAGGTGAGAAACTTACCAAGGGTCTTGGTGCTGGTGCAAAGCCTGAGATCGGTGCCAGCGCTGTAGAGGAGAATAGAGAAGAGATCGTAGACATCATCAAGGACGCCAACATGGTATTCGTAACATGTGGTATGGGTGGTGGAACAGGAACAGGCGCTGCCCCTGTCGTTGCAGAGATGGCACGTAACCTTGGTATCCTCACAGTCGGAGTTGTCACAAAGCCATTTGGTTTTGAGGGCAAGCCTCGTATGAGAAACGCGATCGAAGGTATAGAGAGACTTAAGGAGAATGTGGATACACTTATTGTTATCCCTAACGACAAGCTCCTTCAGATCTGTGATAAGAGAACAAGTATTCCTGATGCGCTGAAGAAGGCAGATCAGGTACTTCAGCAGGGTGTTCAGGGTGTTACAGACCTTATCAATAAGCCGGGTCTTATCAACCTTGACTTTGCAGATATACAGACAGTTATGAGAGATAAGGGTATCGCTCATATCGGTATAGGTTCAGCAAGCGGAGAGAACAAGGCTGTTGACGCCATCAAGGAGGCTATGGATTCACCACTTCTTGAGACAACCGTTTCAGGTGCAACAGATATCATCGTAAACTTCTCAGGTAACATTGGTATCGTTGAGGCTTATGATGCTGTTACATATCTTACAGAGCAGGCTGGAGACGGAGTCAACATCATCTTCGGTACAGTTGACAATGACAACATGGGTGAGGATATAAGCATCACGATCATTGCTACAGGTCTTGAGAGATCAGGCGAGAGCGATGTCACCGCAAGATATGCAGGTACTGCATCTCCTATGGGAACAATGACCACACCTAAGCCAGCAGTTACAACAACACCTGCTGCAGAGCCAAAGACTGCTACATATGCAGGCCAGAGCCTTGGAACACACAGCACTCAGACAAGCACAAGACCATCGTTCCTCGGCGGTCAGACAACTGAGACTGCTCCGGCAGCAAAGCCAGCATACACAGCACCTGTGACACCAGCACAGCAGACACCTGTAACATCAACACCAGTTGAGCCGGCACATGTGTCAAGACCAAAGACAGAGAGTATCAAGATTCCTGATTTCCTCAAGAAGAGATAAGGAAGAGAGCGGAAGATTTTTATAGGTAAGTAATAAACGGGTAATTTCGAGAGAAATTATCCGTTTTCTTCAATAAGGAGGCAGAAATATGTTTTATGTTGCAGACCGAACAGAGATGCAGGAGATAGACAGGCTGACCATAGAGGAAAAGGGTGTGCCAGGGATTCTGCTTATGGAGAGAGCTGCGATCACCGTGCTGGAGGAGATAAATTCCAGACTGAAGTCTATAAACGCGGACAGAAAATTAAAGTGCCTTGTGGTTGTTGAAGGCGGCAATAACGGCGGGGACGGACTGGCTCTTGCGAGACTCCTGTACCAGCAGGGAGATATTGTCCATGTCTGTTATATAAATGGAATATCGAGAGTGAGCGACAGCTTCTCATATCAGTTTGAAATAGCGAAAAAAATCGGCATACAGGTGACGGATCACATCATTGACAGTGATTACGATGTGGTTGTGGACGGAATATTTGGCGTCGGACTCAAGCGTGATGTGGCGGGAATATGGAGAGAGACCATAGAGACGATGAACGGACTTGCCGGCTTTAAGGTAGCCATAGATACCCCGTCAGGTGTGGATGCCAGCACGGGTCAGATCATGGGATGTGCGTTCAGGGCAGACATGACGGTCACATTTGGACTGAATAAAAGAGGACTGATATTTTATCCTGGCTGCGAGATAAGCGGAGAGGTCGTTGTGAGAGACATAGGATTTGCACAGGCTGAAGTGGACAGAGTACACCCGGTGGCATATTCCTACAACAGAGACGATCTGTGCATGCTTCCGGCACGGAGTGATTCATCGAATAAGGGAACATATGGAAAGCTTGCGGTGATAGCTGGAAGCAGAGACATGTCAGGTGCCATGACATTTGCGGCGGAGGCTGCATACAGGATGGGAACAGGGCTTGTGAAGATATACACACATATCGACAACAAGGAGATAGCAGGAGTAAGGATTCCTGAGGCAGTGCTTATGTGCTATAGCAACAAAGATGAAGCGGAGCAGTGTGCAAGGGATGCCGTGGAGTGGTCGGATGCCATACTGATCGGTCCTGGTATAGGAAAAGGCGATGCGGCAAGGAGCATGGTGGAATATATTATGTGCGAGGCCGTGCAGACCGTGATCGCGGATGCGGATGCCTTGAACATAATATCCGAAAAGCCCGATATTCTTGGAAGACACAGAGGACCGGTGATCGTAACGCCACATATAGGAGAGATGTCAAGACTTACAGGCGTAGCCATACCGGATATAAAAAAGAATATATTAGAGGTGTGCAAAGACTTTTCTATGGAGTATAATGTTGTAAGTGCGCTGAAAGATGCCAGAACATGCGTAAGTGACGGCAGGGATGTGTACATAAACACATCCGGTAATAACGGTATGTCAACTGCGGGGGCAGGGGATGTGCTTGCCGGGATAATAGCTGGGCTTGTCTGCACCGGACTTGGTGCGTATGAGGCTGCGAAGCTGGGAGTATATATACATGGGTTGGCAGGAGATATGGCGGCAGAGCACAGAGGAAGAAATGCAATGATAGCCAGGGATATAGTGAGCGCTATATCGGAGGTTATAAAAGGAGCAGAACATGATGGACAACAGTAACTTTAACAGAGTGCAGGCAGTGATAAATCTTGACAATATAAGGGATAATATCACGGCTATGAAGAGGCTTATAGACGGTGATAAGAAGATGCTGGCGGTCATAAAGGCAGACGCCTATGGACACGGCGCTGTCGAGGTGGCAGAGGCACTTGATGATCTGGTGGATTTCTTTGCAGTGGCATTCATCGATGAGGCTTTGGAGCTCAGAAGAGCAAATATAGATAAGCCCATATTGATACTGGGCTACACAGATCCCTCGGATTACGAACTGCTTCTCAGATATGATGTCAGACCTGCCATGTATGAGGTGGACGATGCACAGAAGCTCTCGGAGCTTGCGGTGAGCATGAATACAAAGGCAAAGATCCATATCAAGGTCGATACAGGCATGGGAAGAATCGGATTCACATGTGATGAAGATGGCGTGAAGAACATAGAAAAGATCAGTCAGATGCCGGGCATAGAGATAGAGGGGATATTTACCCATTACGCAAAGGCTGATGAACTCGACAAGACCGCTGCAAATGGTCAGCTTGAGAAGTTCAGGTGGATAAACAGCCAGCTTGAGGCACTTGGAATACACATACCTGTAAGGCATATATCTAACAGTGCGGGTATCATGGAGATGGACAATTCGGATTTTGATATGGTCAGATCGGGAATAGTCACATACGGACTTTATCCATCAGATGAGGTAGATAAGAATATAGCGGCTTTGAAACCTGCTATGAGACTTATGTCCAAGGTTATATTTGTGAAGGATGTAAAAGCCGGAACAGGTATAGGATATGGATGGTCCTATATAGCGGATCATGATATAAAGGTTGCGACGGTGTCGGCAGGATATGCCGATGGATACCCAAGAGCACAGTCCAATATAGGCAGAGTTATCATCCATGGAGAGTATGCTCCGATCATCGGAAGGGTGTGCATGGATCAGTTCATGGTTGACGTGAGCCACATTGATGGTGTAAAAGTAAGAGATGACGTAACTCTCATCGGACAGGATGGAGACAGAGAGGTAACTGTCGAGGAGGTGGCAGCGCCTGCCAACAGCTTTAATTACGAGCTGGTATGTAACATATCAAGACGAGTTCCGAGAACATACATAAGGGACGGCAGAGAGCTTGGACAGGTAAACTATCTTCTGGATTAACGAATAACCGGTACTGTCATGGGCAATACTTTTTTTAGAGTGGAATACATACTATATAAGTATATAGCCACATTCAATGAAAGTATTTGTGGGGTGAACAGAATTGGTGATCAGACGTGGGGATATTTATTACGCGGATCTAAGACCGGTGGTTGGATCGGAGCAGGGAGGCATACGACCTGTTATAGTAGTTCAGAATGAGGCTGGGAACAGACACAGTTCCACGGTCATAATAGCTGCGATAACCAGCAAGATGAAGAGGCCAAAACTTCCAACACATATCATGCTTGATTCTTCAAGCTGTGATATAGCGAAGGATTCCGTCATATTGTTGGAACAGCTCAGGACTATAGACAAACAGCGCCTGAAAGAAAAGGTGTGTCACGTTGACGCTGATGTGCTGAGGCGCGTTGATGAAGCTCTGAAGATAAGTCTTGAACTGGCATAAAATAATATATGAGGTGATACAGACTATTATATGAAGATTTTTAACAAAAAATCAGAAGAGGAAAAGGTAGAAGAAGAGATCATATCCATGGTGAACGAGGGAAATGAGCAGGGACTTATAGAGGACTCTGAGGCCCAGTTTATTACAAACATATTTGAGTTCACTGACAAGGAGAGCAGAGATGTGATGACGGCCAGATTGAACGTCATGGCTATAGACAAGAACTCTGATCTGGACGAAGTCATGGAGATAATGATAGAGAATAACTATTCAAGATATCCGGTGTATGACGGTGATCTTGACAACATAGTTGGAATAATCTATTTCAAGGATTTTGTGAAGGAATATCTGCGCGATAAGACGAAATCACTGGCTGAGATCATGGTTGAGGCTACATTTGTACATCCTACGTACAACATAGCAAAATTGTTCCGCAGGATGCAGACAGCAAAGATACATATGGTCATAGTTGTGGATGAGTATGGTCAGACAGAGGGAATCGTGACCATGGAGGATATTCTGGAAGAGATAGTCGGCAACATACTTGACGAGTACGATGACGCCAGCGAGGATATCAAGAAGCGTGGCGATATGTACATAGTCAGTGGTAAGGCTGAACTGGATGAGCTGAGTGACGTTCTGGGGATAGAATTCCCGGACGAGGACTTCCAGACGCTGAACGGATTTCTGCTGTATGAGCTGGGGAGACTTCCATATGCGGATGAGGAGATAGAGATAGTGTATCAGAACTACAGATTCACTTCCCTGTCGGTAAATAACAACATGATCGGTGAGGTAAAGATCACAAAGGTTGAAAAAACACCGCAATAGTGTTAATATACGTAACTAGTAATCAAGAGAAAGAGGAGAATTAACGATGTCAGGACATTCAAAATTTGCGAACATCAAGCACAAGAAGGAAAAGAACGATGCAGCAAAGGGTAAGATCTTCACAATCATTGGTAAGGAGATCGTGGTAGCAGTAAAGGAAGGCGGAGCAAATCCTGAGAACAACAGTAAGCTTCGTGATGTAATCGCCAAGGCAAAGGCAAACAACATGCCTAACGATACTATCAAGCGTGGTATCGAGAGAGCGGCAGGAGATGCAAACTCAGTAAACTATGTAGTGAATACATATGAAGGCTACGGTCCTAACGGTACCGCCATCATAGTAGATACTCTTACGGACAATAAGAACAGAACAGCAGCCAATGTGCGTAACTGCTTCACAAAGGGTGGCGGTAACGTAGGTACAACAGGCTGTGTATCATATATGTTTGATCACAAGGGACAGATCATCATTGCCAAGGAAGACTGTGATATGGATGCAGATGACCTCATGATGATGGCACTGGATGCAGGCGCTGAGGATTTCTCAGACGAGGATGACAGCTACGAGATCATCACAGCACCTGAGGATTTCTCACAGGTAAGAGAGAGCCTTGAGAAGGAAGGCATAAAGATGGTTGAGGCTGAGCTCACAATGATACCTCAGAACTATGTTGATATAGACGATCCTGAGGTTGTCAAGAAGTTCACAAGGATTATAGATATGCTTGAGGAGGACGATGACGTTCAGGCAGTATATCACAATGCAAATCTTCCGGAAGAGGACGATGAGGACTGATATATAATTGCAGGGGATATGATAACATTGATAACAGACAATTAATCAGATGATCAGCGCCATTGCAGCATAGTTTGAAATAGAACTTCCGCACCTTATATATGGTGTGGAAGTTCTATTTGAGTAATGACGACATGGATGGTATCTGTGTCTGTTATATACGGAATGAGTATTGTTAGGAGAAGAGATGAAGGGAATACTTAGATATCTTAAGGGCTATAAGAAAGAGTCCATACTTGCCCCGCTTTTTAAGATGTTGGAGGCAACATTTGAATTGCTTATCCCGATCGTCATGGCAAATGTAATCGATGTCGGTATAGCAGGGCGTGACATAAGCTACGTTGTGAAGATGTGTCTCGTCATGATACTTTTGGGAATTATCGGTCTGGTGTGTTCTATCACCGCCCAGTATTTTTCGGCAAAGGCTGCTACAGGATTTGGAACAGCACTTCGAAATGATCTGTTCAGGCATATTACATCACTTTCATACACAGAGATCGACAGCATAGGAACATCCACACTGCTCACGAGAATGACCAGTGACACGAACCAGGTACAGACAGGAGTCAACATGGTGCTCAGACTGTTCCTCCGTTCGCCGTTCATAGTGTTCGGTGCCATGATCATGTCATTCACCATCGACGTGAAGTCGGCCATGACATTTGTGGTGACCATACCGGCACTTTCAATTGTTGTGTTCGGTGTTATGGCACTCAGCATACCTCTGTTCAAGAAGGTGCAGAACAGACTGGACAGAGTCACACTGCTCACCCGTGAGGGACTTGAGGGCGCGAGAGTTATCAGAGCCTTTAACAGACAGGACAAGGAATTTGAGGAGTTTGACAAGTCCACGGATGACTTGATGAAGTTCCAGCTCCTTGCAGGACGTATATCAGCGTTCATGAATCCTGTTACTTATGTGATAATCAATCTCTCAACCGCAGCTATAATCTGGATCGCAGCGGGACAGACAGATGCGGGAATCATAACACAGGGAAAGGTCGTCGCACTTGTCAACTATATGTCACAGATACTCGTCGAGCTCATCAAGCTCGCAAACCTTATCGTGACGATCACCAAGGCTGTTGCCTGCGCAAAGAGAATAAATGCGGTCATGGATCAGCAGCCATCCATAACGGATGGATTAGGCAAGGCAGCAGGATCACCGGCAAATGCTGTAAAGGTAAGCTTCAGGGATGCAAATCTCAGATATGCTGGGGCCGGAGCAGATTCCCTGTCAGATATAACATTTGACGTGGCACCGGGCGAGACTGTGGGAATCATAGGCGGTACGGGTTCAGGAAAGAGTTCTCTTGTAAACATGATCCCAAGATTTTACGATGCCAGCCAGGGAAGTGTCAGCATAGATGGAGTGGATGTAAAGGATTACACCCTGGACGAGCTCAGACATAAGGTGGGTGTGGTTCCACAGAAGGCAGTGCTGTTCGCCGGAACCATAGCAGACAATATCAGATGGGGTAAGCAGGATGCGACTGATGCAGAGATCGATGAGGCCCTTGAGATAGCCCAGGCGAAGGAGTTCGTGGACGGCAAGGAGAACGGAATAAACTTCAAGATCACCCAGGGTGGAAAGAACCTGTCGGGTGGACAGAAGCAGAGACTTACCATAGCCAGAGCGGTCGTCAGAAAGCCGGAGATACTGATACTGGATGACAGCGCATCGGCGCTAGATTTTGCAACTGATGCGGCTCTCAGAAAAGCGATCAGGGAGAAGACAAAGGGCATGACTGTATTCCTTGTGTCACAGAGAGCGTCGACAATCATGAATTCGGATAAGATCATCGTCATGGATGATGGTCAGATAGCCGGAATAGGAACTCACAGGCAGCTGCTCTCTGACTGTGAGGTATACAGGGAGATATGTCAGTCGCAGCTTTCGGAGGAGGAACTGGCTCATGAGTAAAGATAAAGGGAACAAATCAGTAAATAAAAAGACAATACTCAGAATACTGAAGTATATCAAGAGATACAGGTTCCTTGTGGTTCTGTCTCTCATATGTGCAGCCATCTCGGTCGTGCTCACGCTGTATGCACCTATCATCATGGGACATGCAGTTGACAGGGTCGTTGGACCGGGAAAAGTAGATTTTACAGGACTTAAAGGAATGCTTGCGAAGCTGGTTGTCGTGGTCATCATAACGGCTGTTGCACAGTGGATAATGAACGTACTCAATAACATGATCACATACAGGGTGGTAAATGATGTCAGAACAAAGGCATATGAGAAGCTTGGCAGCCTGCCGCTCTCATATGTGGATTCACATACACACGGAGACATAGTCAGCAGGATCATAGCTGACGTAGACCAGTTCTCAGACGGACTTCTGATGGGATTTACACAGTTATTCACAGGAGTTATGACTATAGTAGGAACACTGTGCTTCATGCTGTCGATCAACTGGATCATAGCCCTTGTGGTCGTATGTATCACTCCGGTATCACTCTTTGTTGCGTCATTCATAGCAAAGAGAACATACAGTATGTTCAAGAAGCAGGCTGAGATCAAGGGAGAGCTCACATCCCTTGTAAATGAGATGGTTGAGAACCAGAAGGTAGTCACAGCATTCTCCATGGAGGATGAGACCTGCGACAGATTCCAGGAGGTCAATGGAAGACTTAATGTGGCAGGACTTCAGGCTACATTCTTCTCATCAATAACTAACCCTAGTACAAGATTTGTCAACAGCCTTGTGTATACAGGCGTTGGAATCATAGGTGCCATAACAGCGATAAAGGGCTTCATATCAGTTGGACAGCTCACAAGTTTCCTGAGTTATGCCAACCAGTACACAAAGCCGTTCAACGAGATATCAGGCGTCATCACAGAGCTTCAGAACGCGCTGGCATCGGCTGCCAGAGTGTTTGAGCTTATAGACGAGGATTCAGAGGTTGCAGAGCCTGCTGACGCACACGAGCTCACAGACGTTCACGGTGAGGTGAACCTGAAGAATGTTGACTTCTCATACAACAAGGATGTGGAGCTCATCAAGAACCTCAACCTGAATGTGAAGGATGGACAGAGGATAGCCATAGTAGGACCTACAGGCTGTGGTAAGAGTACAGTCATCAACCTGCTCATGAGATTCTATGATGTGGATGCAGGAAGCATATCCGTGGATGGATATGACATACGAGAGGTCACAAGAAAGAGCCTCCGCGGCAACTACGGAATGGTGCTCCAGGAGACCTGGCTTAAGAGTGGTACGATAAGGGACAACATAGCATACGGAAGACCTGATGCCACAGACGAGGAGATCATCGAGGCTGCAAAGCAGTCTCATGCTCACAGCTTCATCAAGCGACTTCCTGACGGCTACAACACATATATAACCGAGGACGGAGGAAACCTGTCACAGGGACAGAAGCAGCTCCTCTGTATAACCAGAGTAATGCTGGATCTTCCACCTATGCTCATACTGGATGAGGCAACATCATCCATAGATACAAGAACTGAGATAAGGATACAGAGAGCATTTGCCAAGATGATGAAGGGCAGAACAAGCTTCGTGGTCGCACACAGACTGTCGACCATCAAGGAGTCAGATGTCATCCTCGTAATGAAGGACGGACACATCATCGAACAGGGAAATCACGAGACACTGCTTGCAAAGGGTGGCTTCTACACGAATCTGTACAATTCCCAGTTTGCAAGATAATACAGAATAACTGCATAAATATAAAAGGACTGTGCTTTGAGGTATACCTCACGGTACAGTCCTTTTTAACAGTCGTTGTGGCATTTATTTGTTATATTTCACGAACGCTTGCCAGTGGCGGGCTTTGTGTATATAATGTATGCGGAATGCCTGTTATAATATGGGCGGATATTTGCAGATATACCGGAGAGTATACAAAAGGAGAGAAAGATGAAGGTTAGTGAATCAGGTTATACAAGAGAAGAACTTTTAGAGATAGTAGATACATATCTGGCAGAGCAGTCCAGAAGATGGGAATTCATAGAGGAGAAGGGCGATGGCATGTATGTGTACGCTGAGAACGGCGACAGATACCTCGACTTCTTCGCAGGAATAGCGGTAAGCAGCGCGGGAAATGCCAACAAGAAGGTTGCAAAGGCCATAGCAGACCAGGCAGCAAATGTAATACATGCATCCAACTATGCATACACACTTCCGATGATACTTCTTGCAAAGAAGGTGTGCGACACCATAGGCATGGAGAAGATCGTGTTCCAGAACTCAGGAACAGAGGCAAATGAAGCCATGATCAAGATGGCTAGAAAGTACGGCGTGGACAATTACGGACCGGACAGATATAAGATCGTGACAGCGAAGAACAGCTTCCACGGAAGAACATACGGTGCACTGTCGGCAACAGGCCAGCCTGATTCGGCCTGCCACAAGGGATTTGCACCACTCCTTCCGGGATTCACATATGCAGAGTATAACAACCTTGAGGACTTCAAGAGCAAGTGCGATGAGAACACCATAGGAATCATGGTGGAGCCTGTACAGGGCGAGGGTGGTGTATACCCTGCAGACCCTGAGTTCCTTAAAGGACTTCGTGAGTTCTGTGATGAGAAGAACATGCTGCTCATGTTCGATGAGGTTCAGACCGGATGGGGAAGAACCGGAGACATTATGTCTTATATGACATACGGAGTAAAGCCGGACATGGTATCCATGGCGAAGGCCATAGGAGGCGGTATGCCTATAGGTGCGATGTGCACAAGTGCCAAGATAGCAGCAGCATTTACACCTGGTGCCCACGGATCAACATATGCAGCCAACCCTGTGTGCTGTGCAGCGGCGCTTGCAGAGATAGATGAGATACTGGATAACAAGCTCTACGAGAATGCAAAGGAAGTGGGAGCATACTTCATGGAGGAGCTCAAGGCACTCCCTTGTGTAAAGGAGATCAGAGGACGCGGACTTCTGATAGGGGTTGAGTTCAACAAGCCTATCGCATTTGAAGTAAAGCACAGAGCGCTTGAGAACAAGCTACTCATAACAGCAGTAAGAGACAGCATCATAAGGCTTGCACCTCCACTTATCGTTACGAAGGAGCACTGTGACGAGGCTGTGAAGCTGCTCATCAAGTCTGTGGCAGAAGCACTGCAGGAGCAGTAATACAGCGTGATCATATAGCAGAATAAGCATGAATCATAAAAGTAATATAGGAGACCATAATGGGAAGAAGTAAAGAAGAGATGGAGGGTGTGACCCTCCTTGGAAATAAAGACGTAAAGTACAGCATGGACTATGCACCTGAGATGCTCCAGACATTTGACAACAAGCATCCGGACAACGACTACTTTGTAAAGTTCAATTGTCCTGAGTTCACAAGCCTCTGTCCGATCACCGGACAGCCGGACTTTGCAACTGTGTACATATCATATGTGCCGGGCGAGAAGATGGTGGAGAGCAAGTCGCTGAAACTGTATCTGTTCAGCTTCAGAAATCACGGAGACTTCCATGAGGACTGTATGAACATCATCATGAAGGATCTCATAAAACTGATGGATCCAAAGTATATCGAGGTGTGGGGCAAGTTCACACCGAGGGGAGGAATCTCCATAGACCCGTACTGCAACTACGGCAGATCGGGAACAAAGTGGGAGGAGGTTGCCTGGAACCGTCTGGCAAACCACGACCTCTACCCTGAGAAAGTAGACAATAGATAATATAGTCTGAGATCTTGTCTTGCTCATGATAATTTTATGATTGCGTACTTGTATATGTTACCATCGCAGGACATTTGAGGCCGCCGGTCCTTAGGTGGCTGCCTGAGCAGGCACCTTAGTACCGCTGCAGGCCGAAACGAGCGGGAGCGTTCCAGCGATGGTATCATATACGAGTACACATATAAGATGTACATAGCAAGACAAGATCTCAGACAGATAAGGAGAATCATAATGGCGGATTACAGAGAGACTGTGGATTATATATTGGGTATTCCGCTTTTTGCACAGAAGATTGGCAAGGAGAACCTTTCCAGTCTTTTGTGCCGTTTGGGGAACCCTGAGAAGGCTGTTCCTGCGATACATGTGGCGGGAACCAACGGCAAGGGCAGCACATGCCGCGCTCTGGCGCAGATGCTTGCAGCCCGGGGATACAGAGTGGGATTGTTCATATCACCCCATCTCGTGTCCATAAACGAGAGAATACAGATAAATGGTACAAATATATCCGATGACGATTTTGTGTCGGCATTTGAGACTGTAAAGGGGCAGTTCAGGGAGCACCCTTCGTTCTTCGAGGTAATGTTTGCCATGGCGGCGGTGTATTTTAGACAGCAGAAGTGTGACTTTGCCGTATACGAGACAGGAATGGGCGGAAGACTGGATGCGACAAATGTCCTGTCGCCGGAGCTTACGATCATCACGTCGGTGGGAATGGATCACATGGAGTATCTTGGCGACACGATAGAGAAGATAGCTTATGAGAAGGCAGGCATCATCAAGCCGGGTGTTCCGGTGATATATTTCAGGCGGGATGAGGCGGCTGCGCGGGTCATAGAAGATACTGCCAAAGAGCGTGGAGCGGACATAATTCCGGTCGAAAAATCAGATTATATAATAAATCATTTGGGGAACAAAACCATTGATTTTTCATTGCATAATCGGTATTATAGTTATTGCAATTTACAGATACAAAAGACATCACTGTACCAGGTGGAGAATGTCAGCCTTGCCGTGACAGCATTCAGGATGCTCATGGAGAGGCGGAATGTACCGGAACAGGATATAGAGAAGACCGTGAGGAATGCACTCCTGCAGTTCTACTGGGAGGGCAGGATGGAGGAGATAGCTCCCCATATATATGTGGATGGTGCCCACAATGTGGAGGCTGTAAATGCATATATAGAGACCATGAACAGGCTTCATGGGGAATATGACAAGATACTGGTATTTGCGGCGGTGAAGGATAAGGAGTATGACTCCATGATACATTTGCTTGCCGGAAATATTACGTTTGGCAGGATAATAGTCACAAGCGTTGACAGCAGCAGAAAGGCGGATTCCGCAAAGCTGGCGGAGATATTCTCGGCGTGTACGGATACTCCGGTCATGGTCAGCGATGAGATTGACGATGCCATGGATATGGCAGTGGAGCTCAGAGGAGACAGAGAGAATACCAACATATACTGCGTTGGTTCCCTGTATCTGGTGGGCGGTGTCAAGAGATGGAGGAACAGACATGATCAATTTTGATGAAGAGATAAAGAGGTTTAAGCCGGCACTTGAACTTGACCAGGCAGAGGATGCAATATACAACAATGATCTCAAGGACATCATGGATGTCATGCAGGAGATGATGAGGGTTGCAAAGGAAGCAGAGAAGTAAAGAACACAGATTGGTCGGGAGATTAAGATATGGCAGATGTACTGAATTGTAAGCACTGCGGTGGAGCGATAGCTGTCACAGGCTACTGTACCAGGTGCGGACTGAAGATAGATTACGTGAACAAGGCTCTCAACTCGTCAAAGTACTATTACAACATAGGGCTTGATAAGGCGAGGGTCAGGGATATGTCAGGTGCGGAGGAGGCGCTCAAGCTGTCTCTGAAGTATGACAAGATGAATATAGATGCCCGGAACCTTCTTGGACTGGTGTACTATGAGACCGGAGAGATAGTTCAGGCGCTCAGCCACTGGGTAGTGAGTGTGAATTATTTTGACGGCAAGAATGTCGCCAAGAGATACATCAAGGAGATAAAATCCAACCCACACAGGCTGGAGGCGGTGAACAATGTAACCAGAAAGTATAATCAGGCGCTGGTATATGCGAAGCAGGGCAGCAAGGATCTTGCCTTTATACAGCTCAGAAAGGTACTTTCCGACAACAGCAGATTTATACAGGGATACCTGCTCCTTGCACTTCTGTTCATCGACGAGGGAAGATATGACAAGGCTCGCAAGGCACTCAAGCGTGTCATCAAGATAGACAGGACAAATCCGGTGGCGGTCAGATATTTCAATGAGATGGGCCACACTGATGAGGAGATCATGAACTTCAGGGATTATCCGCAGGAGGACTACGATGTGGATTCTCTGTTTGTGGATGACCAGAAGAAGCTCATAGCCGGCAACAGCGAGGTTGATTTTGATGGGGATCCGATTCCGGTTGGAAGATACAAGGACATCAATTTCTACAAATATTCCATCGCTTATATCATAGCGGGAGTTGTTCTGGGACTTGCGGCCATGTGGACGCTCATCATCCCGCACAGGGATAAGGCGGCTGACAATTCAGAGAGAGACCTGAAGGTTACATTCAGTCAGGAGATAGCGGATAAGAATGTGGCCATATCGGAGCTCCAGTCACAGGTGGACAGCATGACCACCAAGCTCACAAATGCTGAGACTGAGGCGAAGAACCTTCAGACACAGATAGATAAGTATGGCGATTACGCTTCACAGGTTCTGTCGGATGACAATAAGGCAAGGGTACAGTCGGCGATCTATAAGTACGAGGCCATGACATATGAGGCTGCCATAGATGATCTGAACAGAGTCCTTCGGGATACACCTAACAGCGATGTGGCACTGTTCTACAAGGCGATGTGTTATCTAAAACTCTCCGATGATAACAATGCCACACTGGTATTTAACCAGCTTGTTGAAAACTGTCCGAACTCCGTATACTACACGGTTGCGTGTGATTATGCGGATGAAGATGCCATACAGGCGGGACTTGAAAAGAAGAATTCTGCAAAAACAGCCAGCACGAACACGGGCGACGGAACAGATACAACCGACAGCGCAAGCACAGGTGACGAAACAGGTACGACCGACAGCACGGACACAGGTGACGGAACAGATACAACCGACAGCTCGTATACAGGTGATGGAACGGATACGACCGACAACACGCATACGGATGATGGAACAGGCACCATCGACAATACGTATACAGGTGACGGAACAGACACGACCGACAGTTCGTATACAGGCGATGGAACAGATACAACTGACGGACAGTAACGAAAGACATATAAAAAAATTATAATTTATAGAAGGCACAAAAGAGACGGATAAGGATGAACCGTTTCTTTTGTGCCTTTTATTTTGTGACAGGGGGATTGAAGATGAATATCTACGAGAAAATGGGGGATACTATAATCGTATATATGCCCAGAGAGGTGGATGATTATGCGGCGGTGAAGATGACCGCAGGGACAGACGGAGTATTTGCCGAGGAGGTGGTGAGACATGCCATATTTGATTTTGGCAGGACAACGTTCATGGACAGCTCGGGGATAGGACTCATAACGAGAAGGTACAGACAGCTCCACGACAGAGGGGGAAGCGTTGGGGTGATAAATGTAAATGCGAGAATGGACAGGATACTGCTCATGTCCGGTATATACAGGATCGCGACAAGGCTGGACAGCGGTGTCCGGGATGAGGCTGAGGATTGGACAGATAAAATATAGATAACGAGGAGAATGGTATGGATAAGAACAGATTGATCATGGAATTTGGCTGTGATGCCCGGAATGAGGCTGTGGCGAGAGTCGTGGTGGCGGCTATGCTGACGAGGACAAATCCGACACTCAGTGAGGTGGAGGATGTCAAGACGGCGGTGTCGGAGGCTGTCACGAATTCGATAATACACGGATATGGATCCGGGGAGGGAAGCATAATCCTGGAGGCATACATAGAGGAGCGCACCCTGTACATAACGATCACAGATCACGGCTGCGGCATAGAGAATGTCGACAGGGCAATGGAGCCGCTTTACACCACTGTCACAGACGGAAGCAGATCGGGCATGGGATTTTCATTTATGGAGGCTTTCATGGATGAGCTAAAGGTAGAATCCCGCGTGGGTGAGGGAACCGTGGTAAATATGAAGAAGATAATAGGAAAAAGTCAGGAGATATATTGATGGCGGATAATCATCGTTTGCTTGAACTTGCAAAAGATGGAGACAGAGATGCCAGAGATAAACTTGTGACGGACAATATGGGACTGGTGGTCAGCGTTGCCAGAAGATATGTGGGGAGAGGACAGGAACTTGAGGATCTTATACAGATAGGGCTTATAGGCCTTGTAAAGGCCATAGACAGGTTTGATATGGACTATGAGGTAAAACTGTCCACGTATGCGGTTCCACTCATTCAGGGGGAGATTAGACGCTTTCTCAGGGATGACGGAATGGTGAAGGTCAGCAGAAATCTTAAAACGATATACTACAGGGCAGACAGATACAGACACGAGGTCGAAAAAAACAGAGGGACTGAGCCGGGAATGGAGGAGATATGTGAGGCTATAGGAGCGACTCCTGAAGAGCTTGTGATGGCGATGGACGCGGCATCGGATGTGACATGCATAGATGATCTTCACGCGGAGATGTGCGGCACGGAAGATGGAGACCGCATCGTGGACAGGCTGTGTGTATCGCAGCTTCTGGACACGCTAACACCGGATGAGAGAAAGCTTGTGGTGCTGAGGTATTTTCAGGACAAGACGCAGGGACAGACAGGGCAGATCCTTGGCATGAGCCAGGTGCAGGTGAGCCGGCTTGAGAAAAAGATACTCGGAAGACTCAGATGGAAAATATTGGAGTAATATCAGCCATATACATGGACAGACTATTCTTAGAATATAAGAACAGGGGAAATGTATATGGCTGAACTTTTGTATTTGAAACTGTCGGAGAGCTGCCTGTCGGAGAAGAGAAAGGTCAAAATAAAGGATGTGGCGACGGTGCTGAGTCCGAATCCCGATATAAAATACGGCGTTGAGAAGCTGGAGCTGATGAGCTTTTCCGGCAGCAAGGAGCAGCAGGTCATATCGGTGATGTACATTCTGCAGGTGATACAGGAGCACTACCCGGACTGCCAGACACAGACCATAGGGGCGACGGACGTTGTCGTATATTACAGGACCTATGACACCAGCGACAAAGTAAAGCAGTTCTTCAAATTTCTGATGATATGTTTTATCGCATTTTTCGGAGCGGGATTCTCCATCATGTCGTATAACTCCGATGTCAACATGGTTGGACAGCTTGACGTCATGCATAATATATTTGTGGGTCAGGGCAGGGATGCCTATCCTGTGGCGGGGATTGCATATTCCCTGGGGCTCTTCATCGGTATAATCATATTTTTCAATCATGGTGCAAAGAAGAAATTCTCTGATGATCCTACACCGCTTCAGGTTCAGATGAGACAGTATGAACAGGAGGTCAACCAGACAGTCATAACGGATGCCTCCAGAAAGAAGGCGGAGAGAGATGCTGATTAGATACGCTATGCTTGCCATCGCCTGCTTTGCCAGCGGTGTGGCCATATCGGGCGGGTACTTTGCATTTATATCCATGATAGGAATATTTCCCAAGCTCCTTGAGAAGGTAAAGGGGGCAAGGCATTATCTGCTCATAGAATGCCTGCTGGCATATGGGGCGGCGCTTGCAAATTTGATATATGTATTCAAAATATCTGTCCCGGTGACATGGGTGGGCTACACCATCATATGTCTGTTCGGTGGGATATTTGTGGGATGCCTGGCGGGGGCGCTTACGGAGGTGTTGAATGTCATACCGATCGCAGCCAGAAGATTCAGTGTGAGAAGGAATCTCCCTTATGTCATATACGGCCTTGCCGCGGGAAAACTGGTGGGCTCGGTGCTGAGTGTCGTTCTGGGCATGTGATAAAGTCAAAATTATTTTGTGTGAAATGGAGGTATTTGTTATGAAGTTTGAACCTACAGAGAGCGATTACAATGAATATGTGGAGCTTGTGACACCAACATCAAGTGTGCCAAGAAACTGCCTGTGGGCGTTCCTTGTTGGCGGTGTGATCTGCACGATAGGGCAGGGGATATTTGACCTGCTGGTACACTTTGACGTGAAGGAAGACGAGGCGTATGCGTATGTATCGCTGATACTCGTCCTCGCAAGTGTCATCCTCACGAGTCTGAATCTATACAAGAAGATAGCGAAGTACGGCGGAGCAGGAGCGCTTGTGCCAATCACAGGATTTGCAAATGGTGTGTGCGCGCCCATAGTGGAATTCCAGACAGAGGGTGAAGTGTTTGGAAAGGGCGTGAAGGCGTTCACCATAGCGGGGCCTGTTATACTGTACGGTATATTTACAAGCTGGCTGCTCGGTGTTATATATTGGATAGTCTCAATATGGTGAAAAGGGGTTTATTAAATTAAAAATCGACATATTTTCCCCACATCGGTTGACAATATTTAAAAAAATAACATAATGAGTATAGATTGGGACAAAAGAAGAAAGACAGGAGAAATGCTGACATGAAGAGGCTTATGACAGTCAATCTGGCACCTGAGCAGAAGCGTGCAGTGCAGGATATATGCAGAGCCATAGGTGCGGAGTGCGTTGACATTCAGAGAAAGCATTACGGTATGAAGGTCGGAAGTCTGTGCGACACGGCGGACATATCGGGCTGTGGAGATGAGACCGGACAGACGGAAGATCTCAGTATGGATATGCTCATATTTGACGGAGTGAGCAGCAAAGAAATTGATATATTTCTTGAAAGGTATAAGAAGACCGGGCTTCCGGCTGTAAGGCTGAAGTCGGTCGTGACCCGGAGCAACAGGGAGTGGACTGTGCAGCAGCTCTACTCGGAGCTCGCAAAGGAATATATATTCTACAGGATGAGGGGAATGTAGATGACAGACGAAAGAAGAAACGGACATACAACTGAAAAGAGACCTGCGCAGAACAGGCAGAGAGCTTCAGAACGTTCAGGACGGCGTGCATCTGAGCAGCGGAGGAAGAGACAGCATCAATACAGAGTGATAAGCTGGATACTCACGGCGGTGTTCGTGGTGATATTTTATGCGCTGATATGTGCGTGTGTGGGCAACAGAAAGCTGTACAAAAAGACCACCATAAACGGGTTAGACGTTGGCGGAATGAAATCTGCGGAGGCGGCAAAGAGCATAAATGACCAGTTCAGACACGATTACAGCAGTGTGGGCATACAGGTGAAGCTGGATGACAAGACTTACACTCTGGATGTGTCGGCGGCGCTGGATATGGATTCTGAGAAGTCTGTGCAGAAGATACAGGATGACTCACACAGCTTCTGGAGAAGAGGCTACGGGCTTCTGGAATCCTGGACACTTGGAAGCAGCTATGACATTTATCCATCTATAGGCGACAGCGGCATCATAACGACCGCCATCGAGAGCAGTGATATGATGAAGGTCGATCTGGAAATAGAGGATGGATATAGGATAGAGGACAAGAACCTCATTGTGACAAAGGGAAAGGGCAGCTACAGGATAGACACAGACAAACTGGTCACCCGCATAAAGAAGCAGATAGCAAAGGGCGAATACGGCACTGTGATAGAATGTCCAGTCGTGTCTGTTGACGTAGATCTGGATGAGGTATACAAAAAGGTACATTGTGAGCCACAGAATCCTACACTTGACCCGGACAAGAATTACGAGGTAGTTGAGGCCAAGGACGGTGTGGACTTTGATCTGGAGGCGGCAAAGAAGAGTCTTGAATCTGCCAAGAAGGGAACGGAGGTGAGCATCCCGCTCACATACACCCCGGCAGATATGAGTACGGAAGAATACAGGAAGCTGCTGTTCAGAGACGAGATGAGCTCATACAGCACAGAGGTTGAGGGTTCGGAGAACAGAAAGACAAATGTCAAGCTGGCGGCGCAGTATTGCGATGGAACCATACTCATGCCGGGAGAGTCATTTTCATATAACCTCGGAGTCGGAGAGCTCACCGAGGAGAGAGGCTTCCTTCCGGGCCCATCATATGCTGACGGACAGTCAGTCATGGACATGGGCGGCGGAATATGTCAGGTGTCATCCACCATGTATATGGCGTGCCTGTATGCGAATCTCGAGATAGACGAGAGACATAGTCATCCATACCCTTCATCGTATGTTCCTGCGGGACTTGACGCAACTGTGGCGTGGGGCGGATGCGACTTTGTATTTACAAATGACACGGATTACCCGATAAAGATAAGCACAAGTTACGATGGATACTCCACATCATGTACGATATGGGGCACCATCACGGAGCCATTCAGCGTGGAGCTCTACACGGAGACTGTTGAGACAGAGCCGTATGAGACCAAGTATGAGCTGGACAAGACACTTGGCAAGGATGAGCAGGTGCTTGATACAGTGGGAATAGAAGGCCTTACAGTGCAGTCCTACAGAAGAGTGTATGACGGAGACGGAAATGTCATATCGGACAATCCGGAGGCGATAAGCGTGTACTCCAAGCGTGACGAGGTGTACAAGGTAGGAAAGCTTCCAAAGGACAAGGATAAAGACAAAGACAAGGATCAGACCAAGAATAAGAGTGACAGCTCAGACACGGGTAAGAAGACGACTGAGACGGAGTCAGATACTCAGGAAGAGTAGCTGCCGGCTACTCCTCAATGTCGTCGGAGTCGTCCTCCCTGATCCTTATAAGGCCTTCTAGGAATCCCGGTTCCTTGGTCTTTATCTCCTGGTTGGTGTAGAGATTGACATAGTGAGGGCGGAGCTTGGAGTAGATGATCTTCTGCTCGTTGTACAGGCTGTAATAACCGGACAGCATGTAGCTGACGGCACATCCTATGGTGAACAGAAGTATTCCCTGCGCTCCGAACAGCTCTATGCTCAGGAACAGAGATGTCAGAGGACAGTTCACCACTCCGCAGAAGAAGCATACCATTCCGAGGGCAGCGGCAAAGCCCGGATCAAGTCCCATGAGTCCACCCATGACGCATCCAAATGTGGCACCGACGAAGAACGATGGAACGATCTCACCGCCTCGGAATCCACAGCCTATTGTTATGGCGGTGAACAGCGCCTTGAGAAGGAAAGCCGTTGGTTTTGCCTCTCCGTTGAGCGCCTGGGCGATGATGTTCATACCGGTTCCGTTGTAGTCGGTGGTGTTGAGTATTATGTTGAGCAGGACGAGCATCACGCCTCCTGCGAGTACGCGCACATACTGGTTCTTGAAATATTTGCGGAAAAGCTTGTGCACAAGGTTCATGAATATACAGAACAGACTGCTGAGCACTGCGCACAGGATAGCCAGACCGATGACCTTGATCACCAAAGGCACATCCACGGATGTCGGCATGCCGGCTATATTGTAGTGGTCGTGTACAACGTGAAGCTTTTTAGTTATGGCGTATGCGATGACTGACGAGAACAGACAAGGCACAAATGCGCAGTAGTAGAGGATACCGATACTTATTACCTCCATACTGAACAGTGCAGCCGTTATCGGCGTTCCAAACAGTGCCGAGAAGACAGCGCTCATACCGCAAAGTGTGAGTATGTGCTTGTCGCTGTCGTCCAGCTTGAACAGTTTGCCTATAGAGACACCGATGCTTCCACCTATCTGAAGAGCGGCACCCTCTCGTCCTGAGGATCCTCCGAAGAGGTGTGTAATGACCGTTGATATGAAGATCAGCGGAGCCATACGGGAAGGAATCTCGTCCTCCACGCTTCTTATGGAACCGATGACAAGATTAGTTCCCTTGGAATGTCTTATTCCACAGATCCTGTATATAAATACGATCACGATTCCTGCAAGCGGCAGAAAATATATTATCATATGATTGTTCTCACGGAAGCCGGTGGCGTACTCGACGCATATATGAAAGGCTGTTCCGACAAGCCCGCATATGGTTCCCATTATCAGTGAAAAAATTATCCATTTGAAAAAAGTCGTAGCATATCTGACACATCTGCTAAAACAGTTTACCCAGTATTCTTTTGTAAATTCCACGGCGATTCTCCATTCCTTTTTCTTTGTAAAGCAACTTTAGTAATGTTAAAGCAAATAAATGAATTTGTCCAGTGCTGAGTATAACAAATAATACCATTATAATTTGCTGTGCAAATGGGGATTATAGTAACAGTTACATTTATCCATATAAGGGAGTTGCATGATATGAATGAGAAAAAAGGAAAACAGAGCATAAAATTTGGCGATCCTCCATATATACTGGGGGCAGCAGCGGTGGCTGGACCAAAGGAGATAGACGGCCCAATGGCGAGATATTTTGACAGGGTGAGCGAGGATGCAACATTCGGCAAAGATTCCTGGGAGGAAGGCGAGAGTGAGATGGTGCGTCAGGCTGTGACCCTTGCCATACAGAAGGCGGGGATAGACAAGCAGGATATAAGGTATATATTTGCCGGGGATCTGCTGGGACAGCTCATAGCGTCGACATTTGGAATCAAGGATATGGAGATACCGGTGTTTGGACTGTACGGTGCGTGCTCGACGTGCGGGGAGGCACTGTCGCTTGCATCCATGACTGTGGCGGCGGGGTATGCGGACAACGTCATTGCGGAGGCGTCAAGCCACTATGGAAGTGCGGAGAAGCAGTTCCGTTTTCCCTTGGAATATGGAAATCAGCGTCCCCTGTCGGCTACCTGGACGGTTACGGGAAGTGGTGCCTTTGTGGTGTCAGACAGAGAGTCAGATGTGTGTATCCAGGGAGTAACCACAGGGCAGATCGTGGACTATGGAGTGAAGGATTCGCTCAACATGGGAGCGTGTATGGCACCCGCGGCGGCTGCCGTCATATATCAGAATCTTCAGGATTTTGGCATAAAGCCCACATACTACGACAGGATAATAACCGGTGATCTTGGCAAGGTCGGCAAGACCATACTTGAGGATCTTCTGAGCATGAACAATGTGGATATATCGGCAAATCATATGGACTGCGGTATAGAGATATTTGACAACGAGGAACAGGATACCCACTCGGGCGGATCGGGCTGTGGCTGCTCGGCGACTGTTCTTGCCGGATATATATTGAAGAAGGTGAGCTCAGGTGAGTGGAAGAGAGTGCTGTTTGTTCCGACTGGAGCACTGCTTTCCACCGTGAGCTATAATGAGGGGCAGACCATACCCGGAATTGCCCATGCGGTCATGATAGAGCATCACGAAAAGAAAGGAGAGTAGATGTAAATGGATTATGTAAAAGCATTTGTGGTCGGCGGGATAATATGTGTCCTTGCCCAGATACTGATGGACAAGACCAAGCTCCTTCCGGGAAGGATAATGGTCATACTCGTCTGTACGGGAGTTGTGCTTGGAGCGCTTGGAATATATAAGCCGCTTTTGGAATTTGCACAGTGCGGAGCGTCGGTGCCGCTCACGGGATTTGGATATAATCTGTGGAAGGGAATAACTGAGGCGGTTGATAAGGATGGATTCATAGGACTGTTCCGCGGAGGATTCCAGATGGCTGCGGTTGGAAGCTCGGCCGCACTGATATTCGGATATCTTGCGTCGTTGATATTCAAGCCGAAGATGACAAAATAGAAATAGAGGACAGGCAGATATAAAAAGCCCCATCATACATTGAATTGTATGATGGGGCTTTCCGTCATTGAGTTGTATCGGTTGAATCATCCGAGCTTGGTTCCTCGGTTGTGATTATCTCTGTTGAAGAGGTAGGCTCCTCTGACGTAGGTTCCTCGGTTGTAGGTTCCTCAGTCGTTGTAGGCTCCTCCGTTGTTGTATCCTCCGTTGTATCCTCCGATGTATCCTCGGTTGTCGTGGTTGCCTTGGTAGTTTTCTTTGTATCCTTCTTCTTGCCGTGGATGTTACAGTGCTCCTTCAGAAGCGCTTCATCCCAGGTGTATCCCTCAAGGACATACTCACCGTTATCGTTCAGCTTGTAGATGAAGGTTGTTGTCTCAGGACATTCCTTGTTGGCAAGCATGTGTGATTCGTTACATACCACTACCTTCTTGACACCTGGACAATACTTTGTAGGTATCTTTGTCGCATCAAAGTAATCCGTAACTGTTGGACATCCGTTCGATGGAAGAAGTCCGGTATCTGAACATACAGTTGCCTGAACGATTCCGTCCGGCATCTCAAATGTAGCCGATGTGTCAAGTCCCTTCTTCTCGATGATCTGATCCATGATGTCTCTCCACATATAACACTTGATAGAACCAGGGCTGTATGTGATGTTCTCATCGTTTCCAAGCCATATAGAAGCTGTGTAGTAAGGGTTGTAACCACAGAACCAGTTATCAAAATCACCTGATGTGGTACCTGTTTTACCGGCTGTGTACATACCAGTGTATGAGTTGGCACCTGAACCGGTACCTCCTGTTACAACATCGTGCATTGCGCTTGTGAGAAGCCATGCGGTCTGTTCTGATATTACACGGGTTTTCTCAGGCTCCCTGTTGTCTATAAGAATATTGCCGTCATGGTCATATACCTCTGTATAGAATACAGGCTTTATATAATTACCGCCATTTGCGATGGTGGCGTATGCGGCTGTGATCTCAAGGTTTGTTATACCGTTTGTCAGACCACCGAGTGCAAGAGACTGGTTTATATCTGACAGGATGAGACCGTCGCTGTCTGTCTTTCTATCAACAAGAGTTGTAAATCCAAGCTTCAGCAGATAGTCATATGCGAGCTGTGGAGTTACGTCTGTGATACACTTTACAGCTATGATATTCATAGACTCCATGATAGCGTATCTTATAGTCTTAGGTCCCCAATATCCGCCGTACCAGTTAAATACCTGATTACCATTCTCATAGTAGTAAGGTGCATCATCGTATACGGTGGCAAGAGACATGTTGCACGCTTCCAGTGCAGGAAGGTATGTGGCAACTATCTTGAAGCATGAACCAGGCTGTCTGGTAGCCTCAGTTGCACGGTTGAATGATCTGTTCTCAGTTTTCTCTCCACGGCCTCCGACAAGTGCCTTGACCTGACCGGTGTTATGGTCCATGAGAGTGAATGATACCTGTGGCTGGATGACAAGCTTGAATGTCTCCATGAAGACTTCGTCGCCGGTCTCGGCAACCATCGCATCCTTGAACTCGTCTGCCGCTGCACGGGCGTCGTCCTCGCTGTAATATCTTGCGCTGTACTCGTAACCCTGCTGCTCTGTGAACCAGCTCTCAAGATTCTCCACACTGTAGTTCGTCTGAACCTTTGTCTCCTTGTCAGCAAGGGTGAGAGCGTAGTTGAGCTGATATACAGGCTCAGGCCAGTAGGATGTATCATTTACAACTGAGTCAGCAATCTCCTGGATCTCAGGATCCTGACAAACGATGACCTTAAGTCCGCCTGACCAGATCATGGCCTCGGCTTCGTCCTCAGAGTAGCCCTTGGCGACGAGATCGGACTGAAGCTGATTGATAACCTCATCAGTGTAGTATGAGTTGACTTCAGCTTTCTGCTGCTTCTGTTCCTTCTTGGATACTGAAGCGATACGCTTGTATACATTATCATTTATTGCTTCGTCATACTGGGCCTGTGTTATATACTCAAGATCCAGCATATATTTGAGAACCTGGATCCTTCTTGACTTGTTGTCGTCAGGATAGACAAGAGGATCAAATTTCGTAGGGTTCTGAGGAATGGCAGCAAGCACAGCGCACTCTGAAACTGTCAGCTGGCTGAGCTCCTTACCGAAGTAAGTCTGGGCTGCGGTCTCAACTCCATAACATCCCTGACCGAGATATATGGTGTTCAGGTAATACTCAACGATTGACTTCTTGTCGATCTTTTTCTCCATATCAACCGCAAGATACTGCTCCTGAACCTTACGCTCAAGCCTGTCAAGGAAAGTTGTCTCATCAAGACCAACATTGAACACGTTGTTCTTGATAAGCTGCTGTGTAAGAGTGGAAGCACCCTCATCGAAGTCTCCGCTTTTGAGACCCTTTATAAATGCTCTGGCAATACCCTGTACATCGATTCCGTTGTGCTCCCAGAAACGTCTGTCCTCTATAGCGACAAATGCATTCACAAGATCCTGTGGAATGGAATCATAGTACACATACTCTCGGTTGGAGCTTGAATTGGCAAGAGTGGTTATCTCCTTGCCGTTCTGGTATACAAGAGTTGTCTTGTAGCCCTTAGGTATGAGAGCGTCTGCGTTGATATTCGGTGTGTCATCCAGGATACCCTTCAGAGCACCAAATCCGGCTCCTATGCCAATGATAATAAAGGCGAGAAACAGAACCAGTATAGTCTTAAACACGGAAATGTTAAGCTTACGCCGGTTTCTTGGAAGCTTGGATACGAGCTCCTTCTGAGCTTTCACCGCTCCCTTCTTAGTAAAATCCATAAAAAGACCTCCTTAAAACTTGGGGGATAGATCCCCGCTATTTAATTGTAAAAGTAAATTTCTAAATAAGGGCAGACTACTGCCGTTAATATACACTTCAAATCAGTATATCAAATAACAGTATAATAATAAAGAAAAAAATATTGCAACAAAACAAAAATTAATAAACGTGAACAAAAAAACAGAAAGAGTAAATTGACAACGGCATGATTCAAAAGCATAATAAATATAAAAAAGTGCAGAATAAACAGGAGAAGATATATGTTTGCATCAATAGACGAAGCGGTTGAATACTGGAAGGACGAGCTGTCATATGTGGATGACGCAAAGGTGACAGGATATGTGGGAGGTTATCCGGTGGTGGAATTTACCATCAACAAAGCCGCCTGGGGACTTGTTAAGGACAAGAAGAAATTTGGAAGGATCGTAAGATCATCAGAGATGGAGGGCGGAATAGAAGTCGGTGTGTCGACATGCTTTTATCAGACGGCATCCCTGGAGTGGGAGCCACCTGTCCTCAGGGTGTGCGGATATCCTGAAGTGATCAACAGAATACTTGGCAAGGTAATGTAAGATTTACCGTGGAATGCCCCGGCGGATACATAAAAATGTATCCGCCGGGGTATTTTATTATACATGTAATGGGTTATGTAAGGAGGACGCATATGAACAGGGAGATACGTACGGATCTTGCGATAGAGCTCAGGGAAAATGTATCCGACAGGAGAAATATGCCGGGGGTGAAGGTGAAGACGGTGGTAAATGAGGACAGGAGCATCAAGACAACCACCATAACGGTGCTGGATGAGATAGGGGAGAAAAATCTTGGAAAGGCAAAGGGACAATATATAACGATAGAGTGTTCCAAGCTTAAGGAATATGAGGAGTCCATACATGAACCTCTGAGGGCGGAGCTTGAGGGCAGACTCAGGGAGCTCATGGGGCATGCGGGAAATATACTGGTGGTCGGACTTGGCAACAGGCAGGTCACCCCGGATTCCATAGGCCCGCTGGTCATAGACAATCTGTATGTAACAAGGCACCTGGACACTCCGGGAAAGCCAGATCTGGTCATGAGCGCCATATGTCCGGGAGTCATGGCACAGACCGGAATAGAGACTGTGGATATAGTCCGGGGAATCTGTGATGAGATAGATGTGGAGACCGTGGTTGCGATAGACGCCCTGGCGGCAAGAAGCAGCAAGAGACTTGGATGCACCATCCAGCTCACGGATACAGGAATAAGTCCCGGCTCCGGTGTCGGCAACAACAGAAAGACACTGAGCTCAGAAAATCTGGGCAGACGAGTGATCGCAGTGGGAGTACCAACAGTCATTTCAGTTCCGTCGATCATAGACGATTCTCTGGATGAGGTGGCTGACGCATTTAACGAGACCTATGGGCGCAGAATCATGAGGGAGTTCACGGAGAAGCAGAGATACCAGATCGCATGCAATCTTCTGGATGAGGATATGGCGGATATGTTCGTGACCCCGAAAAATATAGACGAGCTAGTGCGCCGCATCAGCTTTACGATATCTGAGGCGATAAATGCCATAGCGATGTAGAGAAAAATACAGGGAATCATTTGGCACGTACACTCATATATTTGAATAATGGAGAACAGAGACCATAGCATATTCAAAAGGGGTGGAAATGTATGTCGGACAGAAAGCTTCATACGAAGACTGTGTATATACTTGCGTGGGTGATTCTGGTGTGCGCGGGGATATTGATAAGGACAGGGATAGCTGATGATGTGTGGAAGCTGGTGTACCGTGGAATATATGGCAGCTCTTCAGGAGATGCAGGCGGGAGCATATACAGCCCCGGTGCGGCTGAGCCGGATGTGTACTGTTACATGGATTACTGGGAATCCCAGGTCAGGGAGGTGTGCGAGGAGGGCAGGACATACCAGACGGAGGATGCGGATTCCGAAGGCGAGGCATCATCGCAGGCGGAGACTTCAGAGACTTCTGCGCCTGCCAGCACTGAGACCACAGAAGCTGCGCAGAGATCCGCTGATGCCAGGACTGTGTCGGCCATGGCGGATATAACGAGCTCTTATATAGGTATGGACGCAGATACACTCCTTTCATATTGTTATAACGCCACATACTCTAAGTGCGTCAAAAAAGACGAGCTGGATGCGGAAAATCTGCTCGGCAAAGATCTGTCGCTGGATATGGACACGGGCGGATACAAAGTCCTGATATATCATACCCACAGCTCTGAGGCATTTGCGGACTCAAGACCGGGCGAGGTGGACGACACGGTGATAGGACTTGGCAACCGTCTGGCGGAGATACTCACGGATACATATGGCATACCGGTGTACCACGACACCACGGCATATGACATGATGACAGGGGTTCTTGACAGGAACGCTTCCTATGATTATTCGAGGGAAGGTGTGTCACAGATACTTAAGGACAATCCTGAGATAGAGGTCATCATAGATCTCCACAGGGATGGTGTGCCGGATGACACACATCTGGTTACAGATGTGGATGGAAAGCCCACAGCACAGATCATGCTGTTAAATGGCATGTGCCGTGACGAGGATGGCAACGATGTGGACTATTGGAGCAATGATAACAAGGTCGACAACATGGCATTTGCACTTCAGACCTATCTGGCGGGCAGGGCAAATTACGGCGACATGATGCGCAAGATATACATAAGCACGAGCCGGTACAACATGGATCTCATGCCGCACGCCATGCTGGCTGAGATAGGCGCACAGACTAACACGGTGGAGGAGGAATACAACGCTATCGAACCATTTGCCGCAATGCTTGCAAAGGTGCTCCTGAAGTGAGGATTAAGTGGCATATTGGCACTTGCAGTTATATGCTCATACATGTTATATTAACGTCAAATGCGAGTAAGACAAGTATAAGAATAAAAGAGCCTGCACATACAAGGCGCGGGACATAGATAAGGATGTGAAGACATGGAGCATTTAGACCAGTCAAAGATAAGAAATTTCTGTATAATAGCACATATAGACCACGGCAAATCAACACTTGCCGACAGAATTATAGAGAAGACCGGAACTCTGACCAGCAGGGAGATGCAGAATCAGGTTCTTGACAATATGGATCTTGAGAGAGAGCGTGGAATCACCATCAAGGCACAGTGTGTCAGGATCGTGTACAATGCCAATGATGGACAGGAGTACATATTCAATCTCATAGACACTCCGGGACATGTGGATTTCAATTATGAGGTATCCCGAAGTCTGGCAGCCTGTGAGGGAGCCATACTTGTGGTAGATGCCGCACAGGGCATAGAGGCGCAGACCTTGGCAAATGTATATCTGGCGCTGGATCATGACCTTGATGTCATGCCGGTCATCAACAAGATAGACCTTCCGTCAGCAGATCCTGAGAGGGTCGTGAACGAGATCGAGGATGTCATTGGAATAGAGGCACAGGATGCCCCAAGGATATCGGCAAAGAACGGAATTAATATAGAAGAGGTGCTTGAGCAGATCGTGAAGAAGGTGCCTGCACCGCACGGTGACTCTGAGGCTCCGCTCAAAGCACTTATATTTGACAGTCTGTATGACTCCTACAAGGGAGTTATCATATTTTGCAGATTATTTGACGGCTGCGTGAAGAAGGGAACCACCATAAGGATGATGGCAACCGGAGCCGAGGCAGAGGTCGTTGAGGTGGGAATATTCGGAGCGGGAAGATTTGTTCCTTGTGATGAATTGTCAGCGGGAATGGTTGGATACATAACTGCCAGTCTTAAGAATGTACAGGATACTACAGTCGGAGATACAGTCACACAGGCGGACAGGCCATGTGACGAGGCACTTCCTGGATATAAGAAGGCACAGCCGATGGTATACTGCGGACTCTATCCTGCGGATGGAGCCAAGTATCCTGATCTCAGGGATGCCCTTGAGAAGCTGCAGTTAAATGATGCGGCGCTCAGCTTTGAGCCGGAGACATCCATAGCACTGGGCTTTGGTTTCCGATGTGGATTCCTTGGACTGCTTCACCTTGAGATAGTTCAGGAACGACTGGAGAGGGAGTTCAACCTCGATCTGGTAACCACAGCGCCAGGCGTTGTATATAAGGTACATACCACCGATGGAAATGTGATAGAGCTCACCAATCCGTCGAATCTGCCGGATCCATCCACCATAGAGTACATGGAGGAGCCATTTGTCGATGCGGAGATCATGGTCACTACAGAGTATGTGGGTGCCATCATGCAGCTCTGCCAGGAGAGACGAGGCGTGTACAAGAGCATGGAGTACATGGAGGAGACAAGAGCACTTCTCAAGTACGACCTCCCGCTGAACGAGATCATATACGATTTCTTTGATGCACTTAAGTCGCGTTCAAGGGGCTATGCTTCATTTGACTATGAGATGAAGGGCTATGTCCGCTCAGAGCTTGTGAAGCTGGACATCCTTATCAATAAGGAAGAGGTCGATGCACTCTCATTTATCATACACAAGGATACAGCGTATGAAAGGGGCAGAAAGATGTGCGAGAAGCTCAAGGACGAGATCCCGAGACATCTGTTCGAGATCCCGATCCAGGCGGCCATAGGCGGCAAGGTAATAGCCCGCGAGACAGTCAAGGCCATGAGAAAGGATGTCCTTGCCAAGTGCTACGGCGGAGATATATCCAGAAAGAGAAAGCTCCTTGAAAAGCAGAAGGAAGGAAAGAAGCGAATGAGACAGGTGGGCAATGTGGAGATACCACAGAAGGCATTTATGTCTGTCCTGAAGCTTGATGAGGAATAGAAAAGACCGGGAACACAGTGACACGGTTATATTAAATAAGAAATAATAGAATCGTAGAAAAGCCGTTAATGAGAGCATTCTGACAGGAGCATTCTTAGTAGCGGCTTTTTTCATGCGGTGACGATATTTAAAATAAAAAGGAAGGATACTAATGATAGATATAATAAATACCGAAAATTCAGATCGGGATTTCGGCGATGCAAATAATGACGAAGTTTTAGAGTCATATGAGAAGAAGCCGCTCAGCATATACATACATATCCCATTCTGTGTGAAGAAATGTGCATACTGCGACTTCCTGTCATTTCCGGTGGGGGCAGCCTGCATGTCGGGATATGGAGTGTACCGTGAGAAATACATCGAAGCCCTGTGCGAGGAGCTGAAAAGCTACTCGTATCTGGCGGAGACACACAAGGTCAGGACAATATACATAGGAGGCGGAACCCCATCCATACTGGAGCCGGACGAGATCACACTTGTAATGACGACGGTGAGGAAGCTGTTCGATGTCGCAGAGGATGCGGAGATAAGCATAGAGGTAAATCCGGGCACCCTGACCAGCCGTAAGGCAGCAGAGTATATAGTAAATGGCATAAACAGGATGAGCATAGGCCTTCAGTCCGCACAGAAAAATGAGCTGGAAGCTCTGGGCAGGATACACAATTATGACCAGTTCCTCGCCGCATTTGACATGGCTAGGGAGGCCGGATTTCGCAATATAAATATAGACCTGATGTCAGACATACCGGGACAGACCATGAGGTCATATCTGGACACCCTTGACAAGGTATTAAGGTGTAAGCCGGAGCACATATCGTCCTACAGCCTCATAGTGGAGGACGGAACGCCTCTGGCAGCAGATGAGAACCTGCTGTCACAGATCCCGGATGAGGACGTGGACAGGCAGATGTACGACATAACAAATAAGCTCTTAGGCACCGGCGGCTACCACAGATACGAGATATCCAATTACGCCAAAGCTGGCTACGAGTGCAGACATAACATAGTCTACTGGACCCTCGGGGAATACATAGGAATCGGAATCGGAGCAGCGTCCTTCCTGTACGGCAGACGCTACACCAACACATCCAGTCTGGAAGACTACATAGACGGCATGGCAAGACACAGGGAGCTCATGACATTCGGAGATCACGTCGCAAATTCGGGTAAGGCAAGAGATATAATAGAACACATGCGCAATGTGGAAGAAGAACTTGACGCAGACAGGCTGATGGAGGAATATATGTTCCTCGGCCTGCGTATGATATCCGGTGTGAGCGCAGAAAAATTCAACGACTACTTTGGACACTCCATCTACGACATATACGGCTCCGTCATAGATAAATACAAGTCCACCGGCCACCTCGAAGACGACCACGGACTGATCCGCCTCACAAAAAAAGGCATCGACGTAAGCAACACGATCCTGGCGGATTTTCTGATAGAATAATACGTACAAGGTAAGACGAGCGTGATTGTATATACATATGTTACTCTATTTTTATCAGCCGTCCGTCAATCGTGAACATCCGTTGGCATATGGGGCATTTACCACAAAAAATTCACAAAAACATTCGTTATTTTGTTGACAAAAGGGGGCGGCAGTGTTAGATTATGTTTAGTGGTTAGCACTCGGATATGTTGAGTGCTAATAAGACTAAAAGCAAAAAGGAATGAGAGTATGGAACTTGACGAGAGAAAAGTCAGAATTCTAAAAGCGATCGTTTCGAATTACCTGGAGACTGGGGAGCCCGTTGGATCGAGAACCATTTCCAAGCTGGCCGACATGAATGTCAGCCCGGCTACCATAAGAAATGAGATGTCAGATCTTGAGGACATGGGTTTTATATGCCAGCCACATGCATCGGCAGGAAGAGTTCCGACGGATGCAGGTTACAGGTTTTATGTTGACAGCATCATGGCAGACAGGAATGAAGAGAAAGCAGAGAATCAGACAGAGAGAGAGAATCTGCTGCAGAGAGTTGATAAGCTTGAGAAGCTTCTCAAGCAGGTGGCAAAGGTGCTTGCGACTAACACTCAGTACGCAACATTGGTTACGATGCCACAGTACAACAACACGGTAAAGTTCATCCAGTTGTCACAGGTTGATGAGACCACATTGCTTGCGGTCATCATGGTTGATGGCAATATAGTCAAGAATAAGCTGATCAAGACGACGTACAGCCTGAAGAATGAAGATATTTTAAAATTTAATATTCTGCTTAATACCTTCCTTCAGGGCGCGGCACTTCAGGATATCAATCTTGAACTTATACAGACCATGAAGGTTCAGGCAGGTGAATATGCAGAGATCCTTGAGACGATATTCCAGGGAATCATGGAGGCAATCCATGAGGCCGATGATCTCAAGGTTTATACCAGTGGAGCAACGAATGTACTCAAGTATCCGGAATTGGCGAATACGTCATCCGCAGAGAAGCTGCTCGGAACACTGGAAGACATAGAGGACAAAGAAGAATTTGCAAAACATGTGGAGGATGTGATCCAGCAGGACAGCGACATACAGATCCTGATAGGTCAGGAGAACAGCGATGAGAACCTGAAGGACTGCTCCCTTGTAACAGCAACATACAAGATGCCGGAGGGCGCAAAAGGAACGATAGGAATAATCGGACCGAAGAGGATGGATTACAAGAAAGTTGTAAGCATGCTCAAGGAACTCACCGGTGAGCTTGATGACATATTTAACAACAATGGATAGACAGATAAGATTATAACGATGAATAGGAGGATATGTAATGGCTGATAGCAATAACAGTACTGCATCCGACAAGAAGGTTAAGACAGAGCAGACAGCGGCCGAGACCATAGTTGGAGATGCTTCAGCAGAGATAAAGGATGGCGTTGAGTCAGAAGTCAAGGTCAGCGAGACCGTTGACGTTCCGGAGGAGCAGGCAGAGGCTGCAAAGCCACAGCATGTTGCAAAGGAGAACAGACGTGGAGGCAAGGCTCTCCGTGAGGAGAACGAGAAGCTCAAGGAACGCTGCAAGGACGCAGAGGCAAAGTACACAAGACTTCTTGCGGAGTGTGAGAACATCCGCCAGAGAAATGAAAAAGAATCAGGCAAATTGTACGACATAGGTGCAAAGGGAGTTCTTGAGAAGCTCCTTCCTGTGGTAGACAATTTTGAGAGAGCAATGGCAGCCATTCCTGATGAGGATAAGGACAGACCATTCGAGTCGGGAGTTGCAAATATATACAAGCAGCTTATGACGTCATTGGAAAGCATAGGCGTGAAGCCTATGGATTGCGCCGGAGAACAGTTTGATCCTACATTCCACAATGCAGTGATGCATGTAGAGGATGACAGTTATGAAGACAATGTAATCGTTGAAGAGATGCAGAAGGGTTACATGTACAAGGATCAGGTGCTGAGATTCAGCATGGTAAAGGTTGCAAACTAATTGTAGAAATTTAATCAATCATGAAATTTTTTTCTAGGAGGAAAAGACAATGGGTAAGATTATAGGTATTGACTTAGGTACAACAAATTCATGTGTAGCAGTTATGGAAGGTGGTAAGCCTGTAGTTATAGCTAACTCAGAGGGTATGAGAACAACACCTTCAGTAGTAGGTTTCCTGAAGACAGGAGAGAGAGTAGTAGGTGAGCCTGCAAAGCGTCAGGCAGTTACAAACGCTGACAAGACAATTTCATCTATCAAGCGTCACATGGGATCAGATTACAGAGTAGAGATAGATGGCAAGAAGTATTCACCACAGGAGATTTCAGCAATGATCCTTCAGAAGCTGAAGTCAGATGCAGAGGGATACTTAGGAGAGAAGGTTACAGAGGCAGTTATCACAGTTCCTGCTTACTTCTCAGATGGACAGAGACAGGCAACAAAGGATGCCGGTAAGATCGCTGGTCTTGATGTAAAGCGTATCATCAACGAGCCTACAGCAGCAGCTCTTTCATATGGTCTTGACAATGAGCAGGAGCAGAAGATCATGGTTTACGATTTAGGTGGTGGTACATTCGATGTATCTATCATTGAGATCGGTGAGGGTGTCATCGAGGTTCTTGCAACAGCCGGTGATAATAAGCTCGGTGGTGATGACTTCGATAACGCAATTACACAGTATATGCTTGATGAATTCAAGAAGGCAGAGGGCATCGACCTTTCAGGCGATAAGATGGCTATGCAGAGATTAAAGGAAGCAGCAGAGAAGGCAAAGAAGGAGCTGTCATCAGCTACAACAACCAACATCAACCTTCCTTTCATCACAGCAAACCAGGATGGTCCAAAGCATTTTGATATGAACCTTACAAGAGCTAAGTTCGATGAGCTTACAGCAGATCTTGTAGATAGAACAAAGGGCCCTGTTAACACAGCACTTGCTGATGCAGGACTTACAGCAGCAGAGCTTGACAAGGTACTTCTTGTCGGTGGTTCAACACGTATCATCGCAGTGCAGGAAGAGGTTAAGAGACTTACAGGTAAGGAGCCATTCAAGGGTATCAACCCTGATGAGTGTGTTGCCATCGGCGCTTGTATCCAGGGTGGTAAGCTTGCTGGAGATGCCGGTGCAGGCGAGATCCTTCTTCTGGATGTTACACCACTTACACTTTCAATCGAGACAATGGGTGGTATAGCTACTCACCTTATCGAGAGAAATACAACAATCCCTACAAAGAAGAGCCAGATCTTCTCAACAGCACAGGATAATCAGGATGCCGTTGATATCAACGTAGTACAGGGTGAGAGACAGTTCGCAAAGGACAACAAGAGTCTTGGTAGATTCAGACTTGATGGTATCGCTCCAGCAAGACGTGGAGTTCCACAGATCGAGGTTACATTCGATATCGATGCAAATGGTATCGTAAACGTATCAGCTAAGGATCTCGGAACAGGAAGAGAGCAGCACATCACTATCACATCAGGAACATCACTTTCAGATGATGATATCGATAGAGCAGTTAAGGAAGCAGCAGAGTACGAGGCTCAGGATAAGAAGCGTAAGGAAGGCATCGAGGCAAGAAATGAGGCAGATGCACTTGCATTCCAGACAGAGAAGGCACTCGGTGAAGTAGGAGATAAGCTTTCAGATTCAGATAAGGCTGGCGTAAAGGCAGATCTTGACTCCTTAAGAGCAGCAATAGACAGCACAGATGCAGAGAACATGAGCGATGCAGATGTAGATAAGATCAAGGCAGCTAAGGATAAGCTGATGGAGAGCGCACAGAACCTCTTTTCAAAGCTTTATGAGCAGAACGGCCCTGGAGCAAATGCAGGAACAGGCGCTGGCACACCTGATTACTCAGATGGCGATGTTGTAGATGGAGATTTCACAGAGGTTTAATATATAGAGGATGAAAGGTAAAGGCTATGGCAGAGACAAAGACCGATTATTATGAAGTCCTTGGTGTAACCAAGGGAGCCTCTGAAGCCGAGATCAAAAGGGCATACCGAGTGGTAGCAAAAAAATACCACCCGGATATGAACCCTGGTGATGAAGAGGCTGCAGAGAAATTCAAAGAAGCAGCTGAAGCTTATTCAGTCCTCAGTGACCCTGAGAAACGTGCAAAGTATGATCAGTTCGGCCATGCAGCATTCGACCAGAACGGCGGCGGTGCCGGCGGATTTGGTGGATTTGACTTCGCAGACATGGGAGATATCTTTGGAGATATATTCGGAGATATGTTCGGTGGCGCAAGCCGTCAGAGAAATACAAATGGCCCTATGAAGGGCGCAAACATCAAGACCACCATCAGAGTAGCATTTGAGGAGGCTATATTCGGAACTCAGAAGGAGCTTGAGCTTCCACTGAAGGATGAGTGTGATGTATGTAAGGGAACCGGTTCACAGCCGGGACACCAGCCTGAGGTCTGCGGCAAGTGCGGCGGTAAGGGCCAGATAGTGACAACACAGCAGTCACTTTTTGGAGTTGTACGTAATGTTCAGACATGTCCTGATTGTAGTGGATCTGGTAAGATCATCAGATACAAGTGCAGCAACTGTGCAGGAACAGGATATGTAAAGAGCAGAAAGAAGATACAGATAGCTATTCCACCAGGAGTAGACAATGGTACTAACATCCGAATCAAAGGAAAGGGTGAGCCTGGTATCAACGGTGGTGAGAGAGGAGATCTTACAGTCACCATACTTGTTGATCGTCATCCAAACTTCCAGAGACAGGAGTACAATCTGTATTCATCTGAGCCTATCACATTCACACAGGCAGCTCTTGGTGGAACGATCAAGATCAACACCATCGAAGGAGAGGTTGACTACACGATACCGCCTGGAACACAGACAGATACACGTATCAAGCTGAAGGGCAAGGGTGTACCAAACCTTAAGAACCCTACACAGCGAGGCGATCACTATGTAACACTTGTTGTACAGGTTCCTGAGAAGCTGACAGAGGAGCAGAAGAAGATCCTCAACCAGTATGAACAGGCTACACTTGTAGAGACAAGACCTGCAACAGATTCAGCAGGACCATTTACATTTGGCGATCACAAGAGAAGAAAGAAAAAGTAGGTATAAAATATATGAAATGGACGAAGCTCACAATAGATACAACATGTGAAGCTGAAGACCTCATAAGCGCCTTCCTCGAAGAGGAAGGCGTTTTGGGTGTTCAGATAGAAGATAATATTCCCCTCACTGAGGAGGAGATGGAGACGATGTTTGTCGATCTCCTGCCGGATGATATGCCGGAAAATGATGGAACTGCAAAGGTGTCCTGTTTCCTTGACGATACATTTGACGTGCAGAAGATAAAGGATAAGGTGGCTGCAGAGATCAGGAGACTGTCAGAGTTCCTTCCTGTCGGAACAGGCGAGATAACCGAGAGTGAGACGAAGGAAGAGGACTGGAGAGACAACTGGAAGGCATACTTCAAGCCATTCAGACTGTATGACAATATCATCATCAAGCCAACCTGGGAGGAAGTGCCGGAGGATGCAACGGATGAGGATATAGTTATTGAGATAGATCCCGGAACAGCATTTGGAACAGGTTCCCATGAGACGACGAGACTGTGCATAGGCCAGCTCAAGAAGTACATGAAGGATGGAGATGAGATACTCGATGCCGGAAGCGGAAGTGGTATCCTGTCATTTGTGTGCAATAAGCTGGGGGCAAAGCATGTTCTCGGTATAGACATAGATCCAATTGCTGTTGACGTGGCGGGAGAGAACAGAGATGTGAACCATATTCCTGCCGAGGCTGTGGAATTCAAGTGCGGAAATGTCCTTGAGGACCAGAAACTGGTAGAGTCAATAGGCGCAAATTATGATATAGTAGTTGCAAATATCCTTGCAGACGTTATAATTCCAATGTCGGCTGTAGTTCAGAAGTTTATGAAGGACGATGGTATTTTCATATCATCAGGCATTATAAACATAAAAGAGGACGAGGTCAGACAGGCTCTTCTTGACAATAACTTCGATATCGTAGATACTGTCTACATGAATGACTGGGTAAGCTTTGTCGCAAAAAAGCATGTATGAACCAGTGTGTGAGAGGAAATAATCATATATGAACAGATTCTTTGTAGACATAGATGGCAGAGATATAGGAACAGATATAAGCATAACAGGCGGAGACGTTAACCATATAAAGAACGTTCTCCGCTTTAAAGTGGGTCAGGAGATAATTGTCAGTGACGGCAGAGGAAGAGATTATACGTGCAGTATATCGGAGCTTGGCAGAGATGAGGTTCTGTGCCGTGTCGAGGACGTGAACGATAACTTTGCAGAGCTTCCGGTGGAGGTTACCCTGTTTCAGGGATATCCGAAGTCAGACAAGATGGATCTCATAGTACAGAAGATGGTGGAGCTTGGCGTCTGCCGGATAGTTCCGGTATTCACTGCGCGCACCATAGTGAGGCTTGATGCGAAGAAGGCGGCGAAGAAGACTGAGAGATACCGGATCATAGCGGAGTCCGCTGCAAAACAGTCTGGAAGGGGACGCGTCCCTGAGATCACGGAGCCGGTAACATTTGCACAGGCGATAGAGATGGCGAAGACTCTTGATATGAATATAATTCCATATGAGGAGGCGGAGGGACTTGCAAAGTCCAGACAGATCATCGCTGATGTGACAGCACCGTCCCCTGCCCGCAGAAGTCTGGGAGTATTCATAGGCCCGGAGGGTGGCTTTGCCAGGGAAGAAGTGGAACAGGCAATGGCGGCCGGGGCGGAATGTATAACTCTTGGACACAGGATACTGCGCACTGAGACGGCCGGACTGGCGGTTATGTCGATCATCATGTTCAGTGCCGACAGGGACAATTAGAACAATATTGTAAAGATTAGTGAAAGAAAGAAGCTTGAAGCCGGACGTATATCGGTTTCGGAATGGTGGAAGACAACATGGAAGCATATTTTGATAATTCAGCGACCACCCCGGTTTATCCGGAGGTGAGAGATCTTGTGGTAAAGTTAATGGAGGAGGACTACGGCAATCCGTCATCACTGCACCAGAAGGGCGTGGATGCGGCCAGATACGTGAGCGATGCCAGGGATAAGATAGCCAGGTTGCTCAAGGTTCAGGCGAAGGAGATCGTGTTCACATCGGGAGGAACAGAATCCAACAACATGGCTCTGATAGGAGGCACACTTGCCAACAGGAGAGCGGGCAACAAGATCATAACAACAGCAGTTGAGCATGCCTCAGTCGGCAGTCCGCTGACATTTCTTGAGGATATGGGCTTTGATGTTGTCAGGATTCCGACTGGAAGCGATGGCGTGGTCGATGTTGACCGGTTGGTAGATGAGGTCGATGACGACACGATCATAGTGTCAGTCATGTACGTCAACAATGAGATAGGTGCCGTCATGCCGGTGGAGGACATTGCCAGACGCATAAAGGAGAAGAATCCGAATGTACTCTTCCATGTGGATGCCATACAGGCATTTGGTAAATATGTCATATATCCAAAGCGCATGGGAATAGACATGATGTCTATAAGCAGCCATAAATTCCACGGACCAAAGGGCGTTGGAGCGCTGTTCATAAAGGACAGAGTCAAGGTCAAGCCTGTGATATACGGCGGAGGCCAGCAGGGCGGAATGCGGTCAGGAACAGAGAATGTACCGGGAATAGCCGGAATGGCACTGGCTGCCGAGATGACCTACAGAGATCTCGATGCAAATGTAGCGCGTATGAGAGAACTCAAGGAACATCTTATAGATGAACTCACACAGATAGACGATGTGTACAGTAATTCCGGGGATGCACCTCATATAGCCAGCATAACATTCAAGGGAGTGCGAAGCGAGGTAATGCTTCATGCTCTGGAAGAGAAGGGTGTATATGTCTCATCCGGTTCAGCATGTTCGTCGAATAAACATTCCACAAGCAGCACGCTGAAGGCCATAGGTCTGCCACCTGAGAAGCTTGAGTCCACACTGAGATTCAGTTTTTCACCGGAGAATACAATGGAACAGATAGATTATGCAGTCGAGTGCTGCAAGGAACTTTTACCGATACTCAGAAGATATGTGAGGAAGAAATAGGAGGAAATATGCAGTACAAGGCATTTATGATAAAGTATGCCGAGATAGGCACAAAGGGAAAGAACAGATATATATTTGAAGACATACTCTGCAAGAACATCAACAGAAAGCTGAAGCCTTATGGAGATTTCTATATCCGCAAGGAGCAGGGAAGAATATTCGTTGAGTGCAAGTCGGATTACGACTATGAGGATGTGGTAAATGCCCTTGGAAAGGTGTTTGGTATCGTTGGAATCTGTCCTGTTGTGGTTGAGGAGAACACAGGGTTTGAGAACCTCAAGCAGAAGGTAATAGATTATGTTGGAAAGGCATACGACAGAAAGAATTTCACATTCAAGGTGTTCACCAGAAGAAATGACAAGACATATCCTATGACTTCCATGGAGGTAAGCGCCGAGCTTGGACATTTCCTTCTTGAAGCGTTCCCTGATCTTGCAGTGGATGTACACTCACCTCAGGAGATAATCAATGTGGAGATCAGAAAGGTAGCATATATCTATTCGATCACAATACCTGGTCCGGGAGGACTTCCTGTCGGAACAAATGGCAGAGGAATGGCACTTCTGTCAGGCGGTATAGACAGCCCTGTTGCGGCATATATGATAGCCAAGAGAGGAGTTGTTGTGGAGGCGGTATATTTCCACGCACCTCCGTTCACAAGCGAGAGAGCAAAGCAGAAGGTTATAGATCTGGCATGCCTTGTGGCCGACTACTCAGGAGCCATCAGACTCCACGTTGTCAACTTTGCCGATGTACAGATGGCGATATACGACAACTGTCCTCATGAGGAGCTTACGATCATCATGAAGAGATACATGATCAAGATAGCGGAGGAACTGGCTGAGAAGAATGACTGTCAGTGTACTATAACAGGAGAAAGTATAGGACAGGTGTCAAGCCAGACTGTGTTCAGCCTGAACGTTATCAACCAGGTCAGCACCATGCCGGTGTTCAGACCATGTATAGGTATGGATAAGCAGGAGATAGTAGACATATCAGAGAAGATAGGAACATACGAGACATCCATACTGCCATATGAGGATTGCTGTACGACATTTGTTGCAAAGCATCCGGTTACACATCCGGTTCTCTCTGCAATAGAGAAGTCAGAGGCAAAGCTCACAGGAATCATCGAGCCATTGTACCGCAAGGCTGTAGATACGGCAGAGGTCGTTATGTGCCGTGCAAAGCAGTAAAACAAAAACAGTGATAAAAGACAACAAAAAAGAGATGCTTCATAATAAGCATCTCTTTGATTATCAGATCCATATAACATACGGGGCAGAATAAATATTATTCTGCGAGGTATGGCTTCAGAGTAGCCATGATCTCATCGATACCGCTCTCTGCATGAATGTTAAGTTCGATAGGCTTTGAGATATCAAGACTGAAAATACCCATGATTGACTTTGCGTCAATTACGTAACGTCCTGATACGAGGTCGAATTCTGCGTCAAATTTCGCAATGTCATTGCAAAAGCTCTTGACCTTATCGATTGAGTTTAAAGAAATCTTAACTGCTGTCATAAATAGTCCTCCTAACCCTTGTAAGTTTTTTATGTACTGTCATTATTATATTTTTATAGAATACAAAAGTCAATATAAGGAGAGTAAAATACATGCTAAAAGGAATGTCTGTGGCTGCCACAACACTTGGCTGTAAAGTCAATCAGGCGGAGACTGACAGCATGCTCGACATGCTGAAGGCTGCCGGTGCAAATATAGTGGAATTTGACGAAAAAGCAGATATATATATAGTAAATACCTGTTCTGTGACCAATATTGCGGACAAAAAATCAAGGCAGATGCTTCACAGAGCCAGAAAGATGAATCCTGATGGAATAGTGATAGCCGCAGGATGCTATGTGCAGTCAGCCAGAGAGATTCTCGAGCAGGATGAAGCTATAGATATAGTAATAAGCAACAATAAGAAGAAAAGCATCACAGAAATAGTTAATGATTATATTAATGTGAGAAACAATGGAGAAAATACTGCGGATAAAGATCATGAAGCCATGGAATACTTCGTGGATATATCCAGAGAGACCGAGTACGAGGAGATGGGCGGCCATGTCCCTGTGGGACACACAAGGGCATATGTCAAGATCCAGGACGGCTGCAATCAGTTCTGCTCATACTGCATAATCCCCTATGTGAGAGGAAGGATAAGAAGCAGAAGCCAGGAGGCGATCCTTGCAGAAGTATCAGAGCTTGCGGAGGCAGGAATAAAAGAAGTTGTGCTTACCGGTATACACATATCATCGTATGGCAAAGATAAGAATAATGAGGGAGCACTTATAGAACTCATAGAGGCTATCTCAAAAATCAAAGGAATCAAGAGAATAAGGCTTGGTTCACTTGAGCCGGGGATAATAACAGAGGAGTTTGTGGAGAGGATTTCATCCAATTCAAAAGTATGTCCACACTTCCATCTGAGCCTGCAGAGCGGCTGTGATTCAGTGCTCAAGAGAATGAACAGAAAGTACACTTGCAAGCAATACTTTGAAAAATGTGACATGCTGAGAAAAGCGTATAAGTCCCCTGCGCTCACCACGGATGTGATAGTGGGCTTCCCGGGAGAGAGTGAGGAAGAATTTGCAGAGACTGTCAGATATCTGACGGAGCTCAATCTGTATGAGATGCATATATTCAAGTATTCTCCAAGAAAGGGAACAGTCGCTGCCGCCATGAAAGAGCAGGTTGCCCCGGAGATAAAGAATGAGCGCAGTGACGTGCTGCTCAAGCTTGCCCATGACAACAAGACTGCGTATGAAGCCCAGTTTGAGGGCTGTGAGCTTGAAGTTCTGGTGGAAGAGGTTGTAAAAAAGGACAATAAGACATATCTCAGGGGACATACTGAGAGATACATGGATATACTCATAGATGTGGGGGACATTTCCATGCCTGAGAGCTTTGTGAACAGCTTTGTGTATGTGACATACACCCAAAATGGGGGAAACCTTCCTTTACTTTTGTAGTTTTTTATATTAGAATAGGAATGTTAATTGGCTCATGAGATAATAACAAGATGAGGACGTGATTTGATGAATAACGAAAGTACACAGAATATTGTTCCAATCAAGGACGCGACAGTGGACGTACGCGAGATAATTGGAGAAGTATACGATGCACTTACCGAGAAAGGATATAATCCGGTAAGCCAGGTTGTTGGGTACATAATGAGCGGTGACCCGACATATATCACAAGCTACAAGAATGCGCGAAGCCTGATCATGAAGGTGGAAAGAGACGAGATCATTGAGGTTTTGCTTGAGGACTACATCAAGAATAACCTCGTGTAAAGGAAAAGAATAGTATGAGAATATTGGGACTTGACTATGGAACCAAGACGGTGGGAGTTGCCGTGAGCGATCCGCTCAAGATGACTGCCCAGCCGCTGGAGACGATAGAGAGAAAGTCGGCGAACAAGCTGAGACAGACACTTGCCCGCATAGAGGCCATACTTGAAGAGTATGGAGCGGCAGGAGAGCGCGACCGCATAGAGCTGATAGTGCTTGGCTACCCGAAGAACATGAACAATTCAGAGGGAGACAGATGCGAGGCCACCCAGGCATTCAAGGAGGATCTTGAGCGCAGAACAGGACTTGAGGTTGTTCTGTGGGATGAGCGCCTTACCACTGTGGAGGCAGAGCGGATCCTTATGGACAGCGGAGTGAGAAGAGAGAACAGGAAGACGTACATAGACAAGATGGCGGCTGCGGTCATACTGCAGAACTATCTTGATGCGAAGTGCAGCAGTCTGTGACAGATACAGACCTTCTGCCTTTGTTTTGTGTGCGCCTGAAGAGGTATTAAGAGGTTTATATGGCAGAGAACAGGAAGACGGACAACAGTATCATATTTGAAGCAGAAGATGGAACAGAAGTGGAATTCTCGGTTGTGGAGCAGACCACACTTGGCGGCGTGAATTATCTGTTCGTTATAGACAAGGCGGATGATGAATCATTCCTTATCCTTCGCGAGAACAACGGAGCTGATACGGAAGAGATGGCAGCATACGATATTGTGGAAGATGAAAATGAATTAGAGGCGGTCATCAAGATATTTGACGAACTGCTTGAGGACGTAAATTTGGAGGTATAAGAAAATTGAATAAGAATAATAAAGAGACAGTGAAGATCATTCCTTTGGGCGGTCTGGAACAGATTGGAATGAATATCACTGCGATAGAGTATGAGGACTCTATCATAGTCATTGACTGCGGACTGGCATTCCCTGAGGACGACATGTTAGGAATCGATCTGGTAATCCCTGATGTCACCTATCTCAAGGAAAACGCGGACAAGGTCAGGGGACTCGTGGTTACCCATGGACATGAGGATCACATAGGAGCCATACCGTACATTGAGAAAGAATTAAACATGCCGATCTATGCGACCAAGCTGACCATGGGTCTTATAGAGAACAAACTGAAGGAACACAACCTTATGAACAACACCAGAAGAAAGGTTGTAAAGTATGGTCAGAATATAAATCTTGGGGCATTCAGAGTGGAATTCATCAGAACAAACCACTCCATAGCAGATTCGGCGGCTCTTGCCATATACACACCGGCCGGACTTATTGTCCACACCGGAGATTTCAAGATAGACTACACACCGGTATTTGGTGGAACCATAGATCTTCAGAGATTTGCTGAGCTCGGCAAGAAGGGGGTGCTTGCCCTCATGGCTGACTCGACAAATGCTGAGAAGGAGGGCTTCACACAGTCAGAGAAGACAGTGGGAAGAACATTTGACAACCTGTTCAACGACAACAAGGATCACAGGATCATCATAGCGACATTTGCATCCAACGTTGACAGAGTACAGCAGATCATCAATTCAGCTTACAAGTATGGCAGAAAGGCTGTCATAGAGGGACGAAGCATGGTGAACATCATCACCACGGCGTCCGAGCTTGGATATATCAACATACCGGATAACACACTCATAGATATAAGCGAGATGAAGAACTACCCGGATGAGAAGGTTGTTCTCATCACCACGGGAAGTCAGGGAGAGAACATGGCTGCGCTGTCACGTATAGCTGCATCCATACACAATAAAGTAGCCATAAAGCCTGGTGATGTGGTTATTTTCAGTTCACATCCTATACCGGGAAATGAAAAAGCAGTATTCAAGGTTATAAATGAGCTCGAGGCGAAGGGCGCACACGTTATATTTGAGGATACACACGTATCCGGTCATGCCTGCCGCGAGGAGCTCAAGCTTATATATGCGCTCACAAGACCGAAATACGCAATACCTGTCCACGGTGAGTACAGACACCTCAAGAGACATGCAGAGCTTGCAGTTGAGATGGGAATCCCTAAGGAGAATGTCAAGATCATGACCACAGGCGATGTCCTTGAGATCGGCGAGGAGAAGTTCGACGTTGTCGGCAAGGTTCCTGCACAGGGAGTATTTGTGGATGGACTTGGAGTTGGAGATGTTGGAAATATTGTCCTCAGAGACAGACAGCTTCTGTCACAGAATGGTCTCATAATCATAGTTGTGACCCTGGACAGATACAGCAACCAGCTTGTTGCAGGACCGGATATAGTGTCAAGAGGCTTCGTGTACGTCAGGGAGTCTGAGACACTTATGGAAGACTGCAGGATCACATGCCAGGAGGCTCTCGACAGATGCCTGAGCCGTGGTGTGACAGACTGGGGTAAGATCAAATCCGTGATAAAGGATGACATGGGAGAGTTCCTCTGGAAGAGGACAAAGAGAAGCCCTATGATCCTTCCTATAATCACAGAGGTGTAGAAGGGTGAGAAAATGACAGATACATTGGAACTTAGCAGACAATTGAATGCGTGCATCAAGGATTCTGATGTCTACAAGAATTATCAGTATTGCAAGGATAAACTTAGACAGAAACCAGAAAAACTTCAGCAGCTCATGGAATTTCGTAAGAAAAATTATGAAATACAGAATAACGAAATGCTTGACAATCCATATGATGAAGTTAATAATCTATTCATGGAATATGACTCCATAGTCCATGATACTATAGTCAATGACTTTATCAGGGCGGAGCAGAAGCTGGTGAGAATGATGAAGCTTGTATATGAACAGATAGCGGACGATCTTGATTTCGATATCATAGATGAGGACGCCCGGTGATTCGCGCTGGCTGGGATGTATTTGTGAACAAGGAGAATAACGATTATGGCTTTAGATAGTGCTAGAAGTATGAAGAAGATTCTGAGGTTCCTTTTTGGACTATTCATCAATGTATGTATTTTATTTATATTGGTAAAGGCTTTCTCATACTCGTATGATTTTGCGTATCAGGTGTTTGCCACAAGGGCTGCGGATCCGGGCAGCAACCGTAAGGCAACTATACAGATAACTCAGGATGAGCCGCTTCTTGATGTGGCGGATTCCCTTAAGACGGCGGAGGTCATCAAGGACAAATACGCTTTTATACTAAAGGTCAGAATAGGCGGATATGCAGATGATATCCAGCCTGGTACATATCAGATAGCACCGAGCGATACAAATAAGGAGATAATAGAGATCATAACGGGAAATGGCAAGAGTTCCTCGGGGGATAGCAGCGGAGACGGCAGCGATGACTCCTCCAGCGAGGACAGTGCCGAGTAATAGACAGAGAGGATAATTATGGTATGTGATGAAAGACTTGCGTCATTTATCAATTCCTTCAATACAGACTACGATGAGGTTGTGACCTCGATCAGAAGAGAGGCAGAAGAGAACAGGGTACCTATCATAAGACGAGAGGCTGGAGAGTTCATCAAGATGTTGATTCTTATGAACAGGCCGAAGAAGATTCTTGAGATAGGTTCAGCCGTTGGCTTTTCTGCCATTTTTATGAGTAGATTTCTGGATGATGACGCACATATAACAACTATAGAGAATTATCAGCCGAGAATAGAAGAGGCGAAGAAGAATATAGTCAGAGCCGGAGCTGCAGACAAGATTACTCTGCTTGAGGGTGATGCACTGGAGATATTACCAGAGATGACAGAAAGCTATGACATGGTGTTCATGGATGCAGCTAAGGGGCAGTATGGCAATTTCTTCACGGAGGCTATACGGCTGCTTGCTCCAAAGGGAATATTACTCTGCGACAATGTGCTTCAGGATGGAGACGTCCTTGAGAGCAGGTTTGCAGTTACCAGAAGAAACAGAACGATACATTCAAGGATGAGAGAATACCTGTATGAGCTCACTCACAATGAACATTTGGAGACGGCCATACTCAATATAGGGGATGGAATGAGCCTCAGTATCAGGAAATAAACGAAAAATGGTTGGAGGAAACGATATGAGAGATAAGAAACCAGAGCTTCTGGTTCCGGCGGGCGGACTGGACACGCTCAAGGTGGCCGTGGACTATGGAGCTGACGCAGTGTATATAGGCGGACAGGCATTTGGACTCAGAGCGAAGGCAGACAACTTTTCCATAGAAGAGATGAAACAGGGGGTTGAATATGCCCATGCGCATGATGCAAAGGTATATGTGACTGCAAATATATTTGCACACAACTATGACCTGGACGGCATAAGGGCATACTTCGGTGAACTGAAGGACACAGGCGTGGATGCTGTACTTGTATCGGATCCAGGCGTGTTTACCATAGCCCGGGAGACTATGCCGGATATGGAATTACACATAAGCACACAGGCCAACAACACGAACTACATGACATACAAGTTCTGGTATGACCACGGCATAAAGAGGGTTGTGTCTGCCAGAGAGCTGTCCCTTGCGGAGATATCCCAGATAAGGGCAAACATACCGGACGACATGGAGATAGAGTCATTTATCCATGGCGCTATGTGTATATCATATTCAGGAAGATGCCTTCTCAGCAACTACTTCACAGGCAGGGATGCGAATCACGGTGCGTGCACCCATCCATGCAGATGGAAGTATTCCATCGTCGAGGAGACCAGGCCGGGAGAGTATATGACCATTAACGAGGATGACAGGGGAACATATATATTTAACTCCAAGGATCTGTGCATGATAGAGTATATCCCGGAGATGATGGAAGCCGGAATAGACAGCTTCAAGATAGAGGGACGTATGAAGACGGCTCTGTATGTGGCAACTGTTGCCAGAACCTACAGAAAAGCCATAGACGATTATATGGAGTCTGAGGAGAAGTACAGAGCAAACATGGGATACTACAAGAGCGAGATAGCCAAATGCACATACAGGCAGTTTACAACGGGATTTTATTTTGGGAAGACTGACTCAGATTCACAGATATATGATAGCAATACATATGTAAAAAACTATACGTATATTGGAACTGTGAGAGAGGTTACACCGGATGGCTGTGTATGCTTTGAACAGAAGAATAAGTTCCTGGTGGGAGAGAAGCTTGAAGCCATGGGCTTTGATGGAACAAATATAGAGTGTGAGGTTCAGGCGATATATGACGAGGAAGGAAACAGCATGGACTCTGCACCACATCCAAAGCAGAAGCTGAGGGTGAAGTTGAATAAGGAACTTAAGACCGGTATTATACTGAGAAGAAAAGAGTGATCATAAGGATGTCTGGATGTTAATCCAGGCATCCTCTTAATTTGCCAAGAGCCTTTTTCTCTATGCGCGATACATATGACCTGGAGATCCCGAGCAGCCTGGCTACCTCCTTTTGGGTGAGAGGTGACTGCCCGTCAAGACCGTAGCGCATACATATGATCTCCCTCTCCCTGGGTGAGAGGAGCGATGATATGCAGGAGGGGAGCAGGCACAGATGGTCATCCTGTATCATTTTGTCCAGAACGTTGACGTTCTCAGAACCTATGATGTCCAAAATGACAATTTCGTTGCCCTCTTTATCAGTGCCGATGGGGTCGTAGATCGAGACCTCACGCGCTTTTTTCTTCTCGTGGCGGAGAGTCATGAGAAGCTCGTTTTCGATACATTTGGCGGCATATCCTGACAGTTTGCAGCCTTTGTCGGGCTTGTAGCTGTCTATGGCTTTGATGAGACCTATCGTGCCTATGGACAGAAGATCCTCGGGGTCCCTCACGGCGGAATTGTACTTTCTGGATATGTGGGCGACCAGACGGAGATTGTACTCTATCAGAATGCTGCGGGCAGCCTTGTCGCCGGACAGGCACAGCGCAATATATTTTTTCTCTTCTTCGGGAGTTAGTGGGTTTTTAAACGCTTCCATATATGAACTGCTCCCGTAAATTGATTGGACCGGCTGTACATTTGATGGACGGGCTATTTTACAATTAGTACAGTCAGCTTGCTTATATAATATGTTTATTGTGCAGAAATAGTGCTTATCCATCCTGTAAAAATGCCAAAATCTGATAAAAGTGCAAAAAAATGTATCAAAATATGTACAAAATGTTTAAAATGTGAAAATACTGTGATATAATACGCTTTAGGTATTTGGATAATTCTGCCTGTGCGCAGAATTGCGAGAGACGTGAGGAGGGTATTTAGAGAATGCGATTAAGCGTGGGACGTAAGAAGATCAGAATTGGAGATGTCCTTGTAGCAGCGGGGGCTATCACGGAGGAACAGCTTCAGGAAGGACTTGCAAAGCAGAAGGAGACCGGCAGAAAGCTCGGTAACGCCCTGGTTGATCTGGGATTTATAAGTAACGACATGCTGATTACGGTGCTTACAACCCAGTTGGGAATTGACTACATAGAGCTCAAGGGAGCCAAGATCGAGGAGAAGGTTATACACATGGTGCCTGAGAACATGGTCACCAAGTATCAGGCCATACCTATAGAGATAGATCCTGATAACCCGAACATCCTCAAGGTAGCCATGGCAGATCCAATGGATATTATGGCCATGGACGATATAGGCCTTGTGACAAATCTTCAGGTAGAGCCGATGCTCGCCTCTGAGGAGGGAATCAGGAACGCCATAGACAAGTATTACGGAAGTGCTCAGGCTATGGAGGCTGCTGAGGCCTATAGACAGGAGCAGCAGAATGCACTCGGCGGAGGCGACGAGGAAGAGGGCAACGAAGAAATCGATAATTCCCCTATCGTACTTCTGGTTAAGCAGATCATCGAAGGCGGAGTAAGACAGAGAGCGTCAGATATACATATAGAGGCTCTGGAGAACAGTGTCAGAGTCAGATACAGAATAGATGGTGCACTTAAGCAGGTTATGTCATACGACCTCAGCATACTGGCAGGTATCACAGCCCGTATCAAGATTATAGGCGGTATGGATATAGCAGAGAAGAGAAAGCCACAGGATGGTCGTATTACCATCATGGTCGACAGAAGAGAGTTTGATGTCCGTGTTTCTATCCTTCCAACAGTTTTCGGAGAGAAGACGGTTATGAGACTTACATCCAAGGACGGTCTGACAAAACCGAAGAGTGCCCTTGGTTTCGATGCAGAGCAGGAGAAGGTTTTCGATAATATCCTCAGCAACCCACATGGTATCATCCTTGTAACGGGACCTACAGGATCAGGAAAATCAACTACACTGTACACATCACTCAGTGAGCTTAACACAGAGGATGTTAACATCATCACCGTTGAGGACCCTGTCGAGGCGAACATCAACGGTATCAATCAGGTACAGGTTAACAACAAGGCGGACATGACTTTCGCGGCAGCCCTTAGATCTATCCTTCGTCAGGATCCGGATATCATCATGATAGGAGAGATCCGAGACGGTGAGACAGCAGGAATTGCCGTACAGGCCGCTATCACAGGACATTTGGTTGTATCGACACTGCATACTAACTCAGCGGCTTCGACCATCACCCGTCTTATCGATATGGGTATTGAGTCATACATCGCCGGTGATGCTGTTGTTGGAGTTATTGCACAGAGACTTGTGCGAAGACTTTGTACCACATGTAAGCAGCCAAGACTGGTGGAAGATGAGGAGAGAGTTCAGCTCGGTGTTCCGACTGACGAGGAGGATGTCATCATCTATGAGCCACAGGGATGCCCGCTGTGTAACGACACAGGATATTCAGGACGAATCGGTGTGTACGAGATGATGCCTGTATCAAGAGAGCTTCAGGCGGTCATCGCTTCCGGAGCTACAGCGGATGTCATAGAGAAGCAGGCCCTCAAGGAAGGAATGCTCACACTGAAGATGGGAGCTGCCAAGCACGTCCTTGACGGTATAACATCCATAGCTGAGATGAACAAGATTGTTCACAGTACAGTAACCGTGGCCGAGGGAGTGGACATGGGAGAACTGTAAGATATAAGAGATATATAATGAGATTATATATAAATTGTAATTATTAATGCAAAAGGGAAAGGAAGGGACAAGTTATGTTAGACATGAAGGAATTACTTGCCTTCTCTGTAGAAGCAAAGGCGTCAGATGTTCATATAGCTGTAGGTATACCACCTAAGCTCAGAATCAACGGTAAGCTCACCGAGGTTGAGGTTCCGGCACTGTCACCTGCTGATGCGGCAGAGGCAATTGGATCTACTATGAAGGACAGGCATAAGGCCATACTTCAGGACAGAGGAGAGGTCGATTTCTCATTCGATTCACCTGAGACCGGACGTTTCCGTGTCAATGTATTCATGGACAAGGGAAACATGGCAGCAGCGTACAGACGAGTTGAGACACAGATCCCAAGACCTGACCAGCTTGGTATTCCAAGGGAGGTTGTTGAGCTCTACAAGAGAAAGAGAGGTCTGGTTCTCGTAACAGGACCTACAGGTTCTGGTAAGTCGACCACACTTGCTTCTATTATAAACAAGGCGAATGAGAATCTTACGGATCACATCATCACACTGGAGGATCCTATAGAGTACATTCACCATCACAATAAGGCAATAGTAAACCAGCGAGAGGTTGGTATGGATACACTCAGCTATGCAAATGCACTTCGTGCAGCACTCCGTGAGGATCCAGATATCATCCTCGTAGGAGAGATGCGAGATCTTGAGACTATCTCCACAGCCATAACCGCTGCCGAGACAGGACACTTGGTATTCTCCACACTGCATACAATCGGTGCGGCAAGTACCATTGATCGTATCATAGATATCTTCCCTACAAACCAGCAGCAGCAGGTAAGAGTTCAGCTTGCGATGGTTCTTGAGGGAGTTATCTCACAGTCGCTTCTTCCTATAGCAAGCGGTAACGGACGAGTTGCTGCATTCGAGGTAATGCTTGCATCACCTGCTATACGAAGTCTGATACGAGAAGCCAAGACTCATCAGATCCAGTCAACTATCCAGACAAGCAGAGCCTTAGGTATGATCACCATGGACGATGCATTGTATGATCTGTATGCTTCAGGAACCGTCACAAGAGAGGTTGCCATGACATACGCACAGGATCAGCAGTACCTGAGAAAGAAGATCAACGGACAGTAAGATATATGGAATAATCGATTGCCATATGGAAAAAAGTGGTATAATGACCAAGTCGCATTGTGTACATTGTCTAAAAAATAACGTGCAAATAATTAAATGTTGATTAAATCTGTGTGGTATAGTAAGATATTTTACATATAATTTATGTTGCATTATTGCGCTTTTAAAGTGCAGATACATGAAAACGTAAGAATATTAAGATTGGGTCGGAGGAGAGACAATGGCAGTATTTAATTACAAGGTTGTTGACAGAGATGGTAAGAACAAAAAAGGTACCATCGAGGCCCCTAACAGAGACGGTGCTGAGAAGAAGCTGAAGTCAGAAGGCTACTCAATCATGAGTCTGACAGAGCAGAGCAGCCCACTCGGGGGTATAGGATTTAAGAAAAAGGTCAAGTCAAGAGACCTGGGCGTATTCTGTAAACAGTTCTCAGCGGTCATCAAGGCCGGTGTTACCATCATATCCGCACTGGAGCTGATGGGAGATCAAATCGAGAACAAGACGCTGCGAAAGGCTATAGCAGATGCCCGTACATATGTAGAGAAAGGTGGAACTCTGGCAGATGCACTCAGAGTTAACCCTGATGTATTTCCGCCTATCATGATTAACATGGTGGCAGCTGGTGAGATGTCAGGTAACCTTGAGATATGTCTTGACAGACTGGTAGAGCATTTTGAGAAGGACAATGCACTGTCATCCAAGATCAAGGGTGCCATGACATATCCTATCGTAGTTCTCTGTGTTATGGTTATAGTTATTATAGTAGTGCTTGTTATGGTTATCCCTAACTTTTCAAGTATGTTTGCGGAGATGGGAACTCAGCTTCCACTTGCCACACGTATGATGATGGCTGCTGCCGACTTTGTCATGTATAAGTGGTGGCTGCTCATAATCATAGTTGCAGCGATTGTGTTCGGCGTTAAGTTCTTCAAGAAGACACCTTTTGGTGAACAGCTCTTTGCGAACATAGGACTCAAGGCTCCGATATTCGGAAATCTGAATGTCAAGACTGCATGCTCAAGATTTGCCAGAACCATGAGTACACTGATGGCATCAGGTATATCGATGATAGATGCGGTTGAACAGGTTGCAAAGATGATGGACAACAAGATCATCAGAGATGGTCTGATGGATGCCAAAGTTCAGGTGTCCAAGGGTGTGCCGCTTTCGAAACCGCTTAAGGATATGACAATGCTTCCACCTATGCTCTCAGCTATGACGAAGATCGGTGAGGAGACAGGAGATATAGAGGAGATGCTCAGTAAGGTTGCTGATTATTACGATGAAGAGGTAGAGGCAGCAACAAATGCTCTTACATCAGCAATGGAGCCTATTATCATGGTACTTCTTGCAGGAGTAGTTGGTATGATAGTTGCAGCGGTATATGGTCCTATCATGAGCATGTACGATGCAATGGATCAGTACTAATCGTATAGTTAAAAGATTCCGCATGGTCTGACCCGGAACATGCGGAGGTATAAATGATTAAGCCCAGTAGTGCGAGGATGCTGGTTTAATATAGTGCCGATGGCACAAAACAACAAACAACTAAAAACAATAAAAAGGAGAGTAACATTATGAAGAAAAACAACAAAGGTTTCTCACTCGTAGAGTTAATTATCGTTATTGCCATTATGGCAATCCTTGCTGGAGCTCTTGCACCAGCCCTTATCAAGTACATCAATAAGTCAAAGAGATCATCAGATATCTCTAATGCTGATACAATTAGAAGTGCATGTCAGACAGCTATGTCAAGTGCTGAAGCTGCTGAGGAGTTTGGAAGTGCCGATGTAGATTTCACATCTGCTGAGCTTACAAGCACAAAATCTGGTTACGAAAACTTCACATCTGAGACTGCTGCCATATTAGGTACATCATCTCTTCAGATTAAGTACAAGGATGGACAGGGCTCAGACAAGAACTTCAAGGTAACAGTTAACATGGCTGACAATACAGTTGTTGTTAAGGATGCTAATGGTAAGCAGATTACACCAGAGCCAGAAGATCCTTGGAAGTAAAATTGAACAGCAAAAAAGTGTCCTATATAATTGCCTCGTAAGATTATAGAAGAACACGGTAAAGAAGCATATTAGGCAACAGACACCCATAGCTTGGGTGGTCTGTTGCGTAGTTTGCTTCGTAATAAAGTGCATAAATGTTGCACTTGGCGTTAAAAACGCAATTTGCGGTCGGGAGTTGTGTGCTTGCGAAGACGCTACAGATAATGTTGCAAGGCTCGCGGCAATGTGACTTATGGCGGCAGCTGGCTTACTATGGGCTGGTACTTATTTTTTCTGTGATTTATCTACTATATAAAAGGGTCATTATACAGGAGATAAATAACTATTAAAAGGGTGACAGAATGTTGACCTTTATTCAGCAATATGCTGTAACAATTTATCTAATTGGGGTGAACAGCGGTAAGCTGGTACTCAAGCAACATGGGGATGTTTCTCCAGACAAAACTACTGATTAGCGAGGGAGGCTATTAAAATGGCGAGTAATAACAAAGTTTTAACAATCGACATTACAAATGAAAGTATTACAATCGTTGAAGTTACACCTTCAAACAAGAAACAGTCGATGATCCACAATGCGATAATCTTCGAGACACCGGAAGATGCCTACGAGGATGGTGTGATCAGAGACAAAGAGAGGATAGCAGAGGCAATCAAGTCACAGTTATCAGCAAATGGAATAACGAACAAGAACGCAATATTCGTTCTTACCTCTACAAAGATCGTTAACAGAGAGGTCCTTGTGCCTTTCGTTAAGGAGAACAAAATTAAAGGAATTATTAATGCGAACTCATCAGAGTATTTCCCTGTTAATATAGAGGATTACGTAGTGTCTCACACTGTACTTGAGACAGTTACTGATGAAGAGAATAACAAGCAGCTCAGAGTTCTTGCGGTTGCGGCACCAGAGAATATGGTTAGATCATACTATGATCTTGCAGCGATGGCAGGACTGAAAGTAGTGGCACTTGATTATATTGGTAATGCGATGCTTCAGTTGATCAAGACTCAGACAACAGAGGCAATGACAACTATGGTAATCCAGTTAGGTAGTGAATCAACAGTACTTAACATCGTTAAAGGAGACACACTTCTCCTTCAGAGAACAGTTCCATACGGAACAAATGTTGTTGTGAATGAAGTTATGGATGCGAAGGGTGTGGATGCGACAACAGCCATGACATTACTCCAGAATGAAAGACTTCTCACAGTAGATTTCGACGACAACGCAATAACAGGAGCGTTCAGATATCTCATCAACAACATTGGACGAGTTATGGACTTCTTTACTTCAAAGAACCCGGATAAGCCTATCGATGATGTATTCCTCACAGGTGATGGAGCACTTATAAAGGGAATCGATGGACTGTTTAAGGTTCAGCTCAATGTATCGACCAGAGTTATGGATACATTGTATAATATCAAATTTGACCCAAAGATTGATCTTAAGATTTACAACCCGGTATATCTTATGGTTCCAATTGGTGCTGCGTTTGCGCCTATGGGATTTGAACTGGGTGATGCTGGTGCAAAGGGAGGAACAAGCAGTGTAGATACAACTCCTCTTGTTATAGCATTTATCATCATAGCTGTTATAGTTGCAGGTGGTGTTACAGCGTATTCATTCATAGCTAAAAACAAGGCTCAGTCAAAGCTTGATCAGGTGAATAGAGATATTGATTCGATTAAGGACATTGAGCAGATCGTTCAGGATTATGATGATGCAGAGGCTGTCTACATGGATGCTCAGAATATGTACAGTTATACAGAGAATCTCAACGAGAACGTGGGAACTCTCATAGCTGAACTTGAGGATAAGATGCCAAAGGGAATCAGCCTTACAGCATTTAATTCATCGTCAACAGAGGTTACATTTACAGGTAATACAAAGTCCTATGAGGATATAGCGGCTTTTGCAATCAATCTTAGAGATATTGAATGTATTGATAACACATTCGTTCAGTCTGTTACAGAGAATGCAGATCAGCAGACAGGCGATGTGACTTATGATTTTACAGTTACATGTATCTATAAGGATGTAAATGCGGATGATGTTGACGCTTCGACAGATGAAGTGGCAGTTAATTAAGGAGGGACAATCATGGATTCAATTACAAAGGGACAGAGAAATCTTTTATTATTCATTTTAGGAATTGCAATTCTGGTGCTTCCTATAAGATTTTTGGCAATGGGCAATTTTGATGACAAGAAATCTATAGACAATCAGTATAATGAGCGACAGACTTATTATAATAGTCTGCTTGAAAAAGATGCAAACAGACAGCAGTACATAGATGATACAGCAAAGTATAAGAGTGATTATGAGAACTTAATAGCAGAGTTCCCTTCAGAACTGTATCAGGATAATACAATCATGTATCTGCAGGGCGTTAAGGATAAGTATAAGTTTAATTTTCCAACTGTAACAATGGGAGAGGAGACATTATTCTATACACTTGGCTCGGGTGCTGTGGGTGATATCTCAGTGGCAGATAGCACAAGTGATTCATCAGATGTTACTGTAGATGAGTCAAAGATATCTACAACAGGATATAATTGTTATTCAGCATCATTCCCAGTGACATATGAGGGTGATTACAAGGATCTTAAGGATGTTATAGATTATATAAAGAATGGTGACTATAGAATGACACTTGACGAGGTGTCTATAGCATTCAATGATCAGACTGGAAAATATGAGGGTGATATGATTATTACTTCATATGCAGTCAATGGAGATGACAGAACTACAGATCACGCAGATGTCAATGTACAGACCGGTACAAACAACATCTTTGGTAATCCAACAGTTAAGTCTACAACGACTACAACTACTACAACAGCCCAGTAGATGCGCACACACTGAATGGAGTGAACAATTAAATGGTTAAATCAAACAATAAAGGATTTAGTTTAGTAGAGATTATTATCGCTGCAGCTATATTTGCCATTCTGATTTATCCGATTACTAATGCATTGATCACAGCCACAAAGACTGGTACAAAGTCGACCAAGAAGCAGTATGCAGTTGAGAAGGCTGAGGAGATTATGGAGAACTTCAAGGTTGCAGATCTTAATGGAAATGTGAATATCCCGGATGATAACGGAACAAAGACATATTCATTCTCAAAGGGAGCTTCAACCAGTAAGTCCATAACATTGCCAAACTCGAAAAAAGCAGTATATTCTGACACTACATACACCTGTAATGACGTATCAATAGGCAAGGCATTTGAGACGTATACATGCCAGGTTGATGTGAACGATGCAGCGTATCAGGTTTTAAAGAATGGATATGTACTCACAGGTCTTGATGGTGGTGCGACATTCAAGAGCGATGGAAGTGGAGCCATACAGACCAATGCAACAGAGTCAGGAACAATCAGGAATCTTGACAGCAAACAGTCAGCCATAATCATAGGTGCAACCTATAATGTGGCTGCGACAGGCAGCAATCTTGACAACCTTGCATACCAGTATTTTCTGGATGCAAAGCTTGATGTTCTGAGAAAATATGATGTTCAGTATAACCACTATCTTTCAGGTGGTGGAACATTCAACGAGGATCATTTCCAGAAGAACACGAAGATCAAGATATCAAAGCTTGGATCCACATATACAGTTGAGTGTTATGTGGAATACACAGATTATACAACGGTCTCAGTTATCAGATCAGAGTATGAGAGCTCAGGCAACAATGTATATAAGCCAACAACATTATATGGAGATGGAATAGTATACAAGCAGGAGTTTACCAATGGTTTACCACCAATATATCTCCTGTATGTTCCAGCGATATATAATGGTTCATACTGTACAACGGATACTATAACTGTGGACAATTCAGGAATATCAGAGGATGCTAAGGTATATGTATTTGAGACCACAGCGGAACTCAGCGATACATACAAGAAGATCATACGTGAGCAGTTTAATGTGAGCAATGTTGATGATCTTACATATACAAATGCAAGTAAGAACACCAAGATGTCGGATGTCAAAGTAAGACTTAAGCTTGCTGCCGGAGCAAAGGCAACAAACCTTAATGTTTATGCTAACTTTGATTTCGACAACGAGAATTCTGATTATGCGGTGGAGCGTTTATCAGAAGATCAGAGTGACAGTGTATATATGTATGATATAACAGTTACTTTAACAGATAGTGAAGGAAACAAGACAACAGTTACTGGAACAAGGGGGAAGTAACAGATGATTGAGAGATTAAAGCGAAAGCTTAAGCATACCGATGATCACGGTTCAAGTTTCGTCCTTGTAATAGTTGCAACTACATTCATGTGCATTCTGGCTTCAGCAATACTCATGGGAGCGTTGATGACGTACAAGCTCAAGTATTATAAGCTGAATTCCCTGAATAACTTCTATGAGGTTGAGACTGCACTTGATGAGATGTATGCAGGTGTAGGAGCAGCAACCAACGAGCATCTGTATTCAGCCTATACAACCACGGCTGAGCTGGTTGTTGTGTATGATACCAAGAATCAGGCATATACGACTCTTGATAATAAGTCTGCTAATGAGCTTTTTAAGAAGCTTTTTATGACAGGTTTTGTTGCAGATACAAATTATAAGAACCTGAAGAGCGTAACAGATACACTTCAGTCATTCATATCGAATGAGTATGATGCAGCGGATAATCCTGATGGAGTCAGGCTTGATACGACAAATATGAAGCTTGTATATACCGATGCTAGTGGAAAGACGACAACTCAGTATTACAACAATAATGGTGCTGTAAAGACTGCTAAAGAGTCGGGATATGATAATGACACGGTAGATACTATCACATTTAAGAACATATGTGTAAAGCGTAGTGTAGATTTAAAAGGCACAACGGCAGGAACCTATGAGCAGTCAATCACGACTGATATAGTTCTTACAGAGCCTGAATATAATGTATCGTTTGATACAAGCAGTGTAGCTAGTAATACATTGTATGAGTATGCGATACTTGCAGATATGGGTGTTGAAGTTGGAGAGGATAACGACAACAAGACAACGGATGCACAGGTAAAGGGTAATATCTATGCAGCGAGCGATTATTACAACAAGGATTATAATGATGTAGCCGAGACAAAGGTTACGAACAAATATGAGAGTAAGCCAACCACAATGTGGGGGACAAAGGAAAATAGTGCATACTCAGGAATATTTGTAAATGGTAAGAATTCCACACTTACACTCAACTCAGATGTGGTTGTGTGCGCTGGTTCTCTTGCCGCATATAACGGAGCTGAGATAAATCTGTCGGGTCGTACACAGACTCTGTCAGAGCTTTGGGCAGATAATATCGTCATTGGAGGAAAAGACGGAGGCTCTCTGAAGGCTTCTGCTGATGCGTATATCTTTGATGATACAGAGCTTAATGCAGAGAAAGCAAGCCTGAAGTTTACTCAGGGAAGTTATTTTGGATATAGTTATAATGCGCAGGATACAAGAAGTCTGAATTATCTCAGACAGAAGGGATATCTTGCAACAGGATATAAGCTCAGATCACACTTCAGTGATAGTGCAATCATTGTAAATGGTAAGAATTCAACACTTGACTTACAGGATCTTAATTCATTGTATATAGCAGGTAAGTCATATATCGAGTTCTCAAAGATTGCAGCTTCAAGTGTTCCTGAGGATGATGAGAATATCACGGTTGATGAGAATGCAGATTACGCATTCACAACACTGGAGGATTATTCCACAGGACAGTCTCTTGATGTGAAGACAAATCAGCTTATGTTCCTTACTCAGTGGTCTGTAGTGAACAACACTGAAAAGGTTGACCCAGATACAGGAATCACTACGGTTACACTTCAGTTTCCGAAGACATTTGAGGCGGATGCGAACATACTTAATCTGTACGATGATTTCCTCAATGATCTTGCTACAGAGGGAGATAAGGGAGTAACAGCAATCAAGCAGACTGTTTCAGGTCATGATTATTACTATCTGTATATTGAGGATGGAAAGGATTCATCCAATGTAAGTAATGCAGAGAAGTTTGCTGAGAAGTATTACAAGCTTCTTCAGGATTACGGCGATGAGATAAGCAGTAAACTTTATAATGTACAGAAGTATGAGCAGTTCCAGGTTAAACTGGTTCTTCCGGCAGAGGGCAAGATAAATGCAAGTGGTGCTGTCACAGATCAGAATAACGATGATTCGCTGTTCCTGAGAGCATCCACAACTACCACAATGGATGTGGCTACAGCTCTTGATAATGTTTCAACAGGTAAGGTGTTTACTAATATTCTTGGAAACAAGGGTTCAGACAACAATAAAAAGGCATTTAATGATCTCAAGGCGGATGCACTTAAGCTTGCTGGTTCAGGAACTGCAAGTGATGAGGAGCAGACAAGCACATTCCTTTCATATATGTATATTAATATGAAGGATCATCTGTCGGTTCTTAACAAAGTGGATGATACCACAAAGCTTTCACAGAATGCGTGGGAAATAGCTAATTACACTTCCTCATCGGTAGGATATTTAAGCTCATATGATAAGGATAGAGATACATATTCATATGATTACAGTATCACTCCTTTAAATCACTATGTTGATTTTGCTTATGTATTTAGCAAAAACCTTTCAATTGAGAAGACAATTGGAAATGCAACAGATAATGAGGCTAAAACCATAGTTATCAATTCTGGTGATGTTAAGCTCCAGCCAAACAATGGTGATGGATCATTCCAGGGAATTATAATTGCTGGTGGTAATGTAAGATTTGATGAGAATGTTAAGAGCTTCAGAGGTATGATAATCACTGGATCAAAGCTTATAATTGACCATAATATGTCAATATCAGCAGACGCTGCATTTGTTGCAAATCTTCTTGAACAGTGTTCAGAGAGCACAGACGAAAAGCTCAATACGCTTACAACAAAGGTGCTGAAGAACTATACATCATCCAAGAGCGAAGGTAACACAGAGGTAACAGGTGCATCAATATCAGACATCTCATATGAAGATATTCTTGTATTCCAGAACTGGAAGAAGAACGTGGAATAGGAGGTGTAGTTGATGAGAAATAAGTTAAAATCAGACAGCGGATATACACTGGTAGAGCTGATTATAGTTATTGCAATCATTGCTATAATGTCAGGTGCGTGTATGTTTACTGTATCGGCAATAAGAACATCTCAAGCTACAGCTTCCATGCAGAAGTTTGATAGTGAGTTGTCTGCACTTGAGATGAGAACAAAGACGCAGAAAAATGGTGAGGCAATCAGAATAGTAAAAAATGATGCTAATTATGATGTCTATTATGGAACATGCTCTGATGGAACTGCTACAACATTTGTGGCTACATCATCTACACCTGACAAGGTTTTGGAGAGAGTCACAATATATTATGCGGAAGATTATGATGCAGATTCGGTGTCAACACCTCTTGATGAACAGGTGATCATCATAAGAAAGTCTGATGGACAGGTGTTGTCGGGATATGGAGAGTATCGTTTCTGCAAGAGTAATACCAGTAATAATGTGGGAAGAGTAACATTGAACCAATATACTGGTGGTCATACATATGGAAAGAATTAGGGGGTGTGAAGATGAAAAAAAACACTAAAAACGAAGGCTTCACATTTATAGAGCTTATCTTGTATATGGCTATTCTTGGTATATTTATGGTTGCTGTAATGACTCTTATAAGTACAACTGTAGCATCACATAAAAAGCAGTCATCAAGACAGAAAATTCAGACTCAGGCAACTGAGACGTATGATGCTGTTGCAGGAATTTTGATGGGTGCCAGTGATGTAAAGATTGATGGATCAGCATATGTACAGACCGGAACATCCTATACTAAGGTTACAGGAAGCTTTATTGTACCTGATGAATCTTATAAGAAGTCAGCTGGAACAGGAAGCACACTTCTCACAGCAGGTGGAGTTGCAGAAGTCGTTCAGGACATTGTATCAGATAGTGGAGTATTGCAGAAGAAAAGTAAATGTTACGATATTGCTGACATTAAAGCGTTTGGAGGTACTGATGCATCAAAAGATGAACAGACATTTATAGATGCTGATTACTTATGGGTACAGTACTCATCTGAACTTGATAAGACCGCATTCTGTACAATAAAATACAGTAAGGCAGATAAGAAACTGTATATTTCAAGGCAGGAGATGAGTGACGATGCCATAACTAAGGCAAAGCAGGATCTCAAGAGCAGTGATCCAACAAAAGTAAATGCAGCGCAGGCAACACTTTCATCATGTACTCAGTATGTGGATTCAAGTTCTCAGAAGGGAGCGGTTCTTGCGAATAATGTGGCAAGCTTTCAGCTTCAGGTAAATCCAGATGATAACAGTTTGGCTGTGATAATTGGATTTGAGGATGAAAAAACAAACGAAAAATATAAAGTAACAAGTGTAGTTGGACTCAGAAATTCATTCGTGCTCAAGAAGCATGAGTGGGATTAATAGAGGAGGAAAATACAGTGTTTAAGAATAAAAAAATAGTCTTATCATCTATAGCTATTATATTCGCACTTGTAGTCAGTTCTATATTTGTGAATTATACACTGGCTAACTCCGATTCACAGGCTTCCCTGAGCGATGCGAACGGCAGCGGAAGTACATCTACAAGTCTGACGGGATTGTCCAATATCGATCTGGCAGTCAAGAACTCCAACGATGCTGGCAAGAAACAGACAGGAGAGGATAAATTCAGAATCGTCCAGATAGTACCTGATTCATATAGCGGCAATGCAGATATGGATGAGAAGCTGAAGGAAACCGTCACTGATAGCAAGTTTTCAGGTGATGCGAAGAAGCTGACAGGATACGATTCAACAACATATCTCTGGAGATATGTGTATGCAGGTGAGTATTTCAGACTTGCAGTGTTCAATGGATATAAGACGATAAGCGATAACATGGCTGCCGGTGCGGTGACTCTTACAACTTGTACAGTCAGCGAGCTGAACAGCATGGATACAACAGCCCAGGGAATCCTCAATCAGGCGGATTTCATATATATTTGGGCGAATGGTGCCAGCGATTATGCCAGCACATCAAATGATATAAGCGAGGATCTGTATAACTGGCTGGATGCGTATGCAACAGCAAACTCACATCCTATAGCATTGTGTACAGGAACTCTGTGTACATCAGAGCCGGAGCTTATAACAGGTAATAATGATGATTACAGAATGGGTGCTCTTGCATACAAGCTGATCACAAAGGGTGCTGTGGCAAGATATGATAATGTTCTTGTTACAGAGCCGGATTTCTTTAAGACACTTTATCAGGAGGCAGATGATAACAAGACGACTCCTGATATAAACAAGACAACAAAGACGATCTCTGACTTTATTCTTCAGGCAGAGAGAAGAGCCAGCGAGGGTGGTAGCGATTACCTTAACTATGGAACATACTATAAGTGGTATGAGGGTGTATCAATACTTGATTTCCTTGATGGTAACATACCGGATAATATCAAGGATTCCACATATGATAAGGCTGGTTCAAGATCAGGTCTTACAGGTGACAGAAAGTCATGGAACTTTGATAATGCCAAGATACTTGTGATTTCAGAGGACGGAGCCGGCAGTGCAATGTTCAGCGAGCTCACAGAGAAGAACAGCAGTGCTACACGTGGAGACATGGCTTCTGCTGATTACACATTCAATGCGAAGACAAATACATGGGAATCTGTACAGAAGGCTCCAAACAGCGATCTGACAGGACATATGTATGCGAATGGTACTTCTAGCAGTGGTACAGGTCTTTCAAGATATGTGCCAAGTGGTGCTGATGTTTACCTTATTGACAGTGCAGATCTTGTAGAGGCGATGACTAATGGCGGTAAGGCATTTAAGAATGTTAACTTTGCAACATCATACTATAAGGATGTCAAGACAAAGTCAGTTACCGGTACAGTGAGATGTACTGATGATGCAGGTGATGCAGTGGATCCAGCAGCAGATATGTATGCATATCTTGTAGTAGAAAATGGAACACAGCTTAATCTGGCAGGAACATCAGTAGATATTCTAATGAAGGCTCCTCTTGAGATGAAAGAGGTTCCAAAGCTTGACGAGAATGGTCAGGAGATAAAGGATGCAGATGACAACACTGTTATGGAGACTGTATATACATACAGCTTTGACAGACTCAGTCCTGAGTATAACTACAAGGTTGTAGTAGCAGGAGATGTCAGTGATGATCAGTTCCCTTATGATGATCTTGTGATAGGTGTAGCTGACAATTCAGGTCTTGTTGACGGTAGTGAAACTGATTATCAGTATGATTTCAATGTTAAGACAGTTGACGAGGACAATGTATCAGGATACACATACCGAGTAGATGCAGCAGGAACAGAAAATGAGAATGTTGTAGTTACATATCAGGATTTCCAGAATAATCTTGATAAGGCAGGTCTTAATTATGAGTACAAGGGTGATCTGGTATATAGAAATCTTGATTTCTCGGATGCGGCAAAGGTAGTTTCATATGTTACTAGTCTGCATGACAAGTATCTTGAGACTCAGGCAGCATTCATGAATGGTACATATGATAAACTTGCTCTCTCAGATTATGACTTTGTATTTATTGACAAGGGTACATATAACAAGGAGATAGGTACAGCAGTATTCAAGGATCTGTGCAGTGCAGTCGAGAGTGGACAGTATTTCATAGTTTCTTCTAAGGCCGGTGACGGAAAGGGCTCAGGAGATGGCAGTGGCGATGATTCAGATCCAACCATTCCGGTAGTTGATTCACCATCGGCAAAGGCAGTGGCTGATGTTATCAATGCCAGTGTGTATCGCGATGGTTCTGATAACAAGTTCAAGGTACTTGAGATTCAGCCGGATTATCCAATTGATCTTGAGGTGGCAGCACTTCAGGATACAGTAGAGACTGCATATAAGACAAGAAGTGATGGCACGACTCCTATAACAGGAAATTATTATACAGTTCCATCTGATGTGGTAAGTGGTAAGTCCAAGCAGGAGTTGGCAGCCAGAACAGAGTATTATGATTTTGACCTTACCAAGGCGAAGATAGCGTACGCTGTTGACGGAATATCCATTGGAGATATTCAGCTCACTCAGGTTTCAACCGAGCAGCTCATTGGTATGAAGGAAGATATAGCAGCGACATACGATCTGGTATATATCGGTGGCGATATAAGTGCTATGGATAGAAATCCAGCGGAGATGTACAAAGGACAGAATAATATCGGTAATGCTACGTCGGGTTACACATATCAGATATTCCCAACATTCATCATGTATTACCACACAGGTACACTCAGTCAGTTGATGAATGCATCTACATATAGCCCAGATACAGCACCTATATCAGGATCAACAAATATGCTTGCATCACCAAAGGTTGGTGACAAGTATTACACAACAACATATCTTGCAGAGAATGGTAACGACCTGACAAACACAAAGTATCAGGAGCTTCTCACATACATGGCATCAGGCAGACCGATGATCATAAGTGATGAGCTTACCAGCGTATATGAGAATATGCAGGGTACAAATGCAAATGGTGATAAGCTTTCACAGGCTGAGCTCCTTCAGGGATATTGGTATAAAGATGGAAAGCTTGAGAGAAAGAATTATTATCTCGATCCATCATCAAGAATGTATCAGTTGGTAGATACTCTCTATGCAAGACATACAGGAGCAAATGGATCAAATATTCTGTGGGGATTCGATAAGGATGCAACACAGTATATAAGTGATAAGGATGGAATATACGGTAATAGTTTATGGACAAAGCGTGTTCAGTCACTTGCTGGAGGTAAGTTCAAGGAAACTGATTATATGGACTCAGACGTACAGGATCAGTCATGGTATAAGCGTCCGGGAACAGATACTGTATATTATAATTACAAGGTAGTCTATGATGATGCAACTTCAGCATCTCTTAACAGACTGGTGACAGGAAGTGCACATAGAACAAGACTTACTATCACTACAAAACCAGTTACATATCAGCAGGGAATACAGCAGACTTATATCAAGTCCAACAGATTACAGTTTACATTTCAGGTTGATGGTGATAAGTCAGTATATAACTACAAGTTGTTTGTAGATGTTGACAAGAATACAAAGTTCGAGAAGGGTGGCGATGATTATTGTCTTGAGGACAAGATCACAAATGGTCAGGAGAAATCACTGACAGTAGCGCTTGACTCAGAATTCTTTGGTTCAGCAGCATGGTATCTTGAGATAACAGATGAGGATGGCAATATAGTTGCTTCTTCCACAGGTCTCAGCAAGATAGTAAACAATAATGTATCAAAGAGTGAGATAAATGTTCTTCAGGTTCAGACAATGGCAGAGGGACAGACGGCAACCTCATGGGGAGCAACTGATACACTTTACTTTGATATTGAGTCACAGACAGCTCACAAGATTGCAAAGTACAATGTATTTGCAAACATGGCAGAGCTTGATAACGCATCAACTACTCAGTATGCAGTTCTTGGAAGACATGAAAACAGATTCGGCGTATATGAGTTTGATACAAACACAGATGCGGATGATTATTATTCAAATCTTGCAGATGAGCTTTCAGAGGATTATGACATAAATCTTGATCTTGTGGTTGCTTCAAGTGATAGAGCTTCATTCAAGACAGGAGATGGAGTAGATGCTCAGTATGATTGCCTTGATACTATGGTAGAAGAGGCTGAGAAGCTTGCCAAGGGTGAGAAGGTTGATGGACATAGTCTGGAAGAGTACGAGAGCCTTGCCGCTGTTGCACTTACAGAATATTCAGCAGCGTCAGCAAAGGTTGCAACGCCAAAGAAGATTCTTGATAACTATCTCAAGAATGCAATAGACTATATTGATGGTAAATACACAGGAACTACAAATTACAGTACATTTATCAATAATTTCAGTACAAGCAATGCAGAGACAAAGAAAGTTCTTCAGTATATGCAGGATACAGGCGATTATTATCTGATATTCTGGCCAAAGTACAACACAATGAATCACTGTGAGGGTGATTTCAAAGCAGGAAAGATGTCAGATGATTTCGGAGCTGATTTTGCTAAGTATTATTCAGATTATGTGACAGCAAAGAACGCAGAGCTTGAGGCAAAGGATAAGTACAATACTTACCTCAGACGTTCATATGGTAAGAGCTTTATGAAGAACATGTACTCAATACTTGTTCTTGGACCATCGGATTCATTTGGTGGATTTAAGGTTGACTTCAAGAAGGAAACATGTCAGTACATACTTGACTATGTATCAGCAGGAGGAGATTTGTTCTTCTTCCACGATTCAATGTCACCATATGCAAATGCAGGTGCAGTTAATCTTACAAAGTCACTTATATCAGTAGTAGGAATGAACAGATTCCATGTTGATGTAACAGACAATGTTGTCAAGTATGACAATCCGCTTAAGCTTGGTAGTTATACTGCTAATAATGAGACATTCTATAAGATATCTTATGATGCAAATGGTGGTAAGGTTCATGAGAGTACAACACAGACAATGCATATTTACCATCGTTACTGGTCTGAGAGCGAAACAAAGATGTTCTCAGTTACAGAGAAGGCAGGATACAAGAATGGAGATTCCAAGTATGGCGATGCATATGTTATGCTTGAAAATTTTGATTCAAATGATGGCCATGTAGTATCTGGTATCGTACCTCTTAGTGAGATATATAAAGATTACGGTATTGAGAAATACAAGGATGCGACGCTCCAAGAGGATACTGTCGTTTACTATCGTAGTGACAGAGATGACACATATGGAAAGGTGACATATGCACCACAGGATAATACAACATTCACGGATGTTAAGTATAATTCACCTGATTCAACACTTTATTATTTGACACCATATGCAAATAACAGTAAGGCTGGATCTGGCCTCCTTAACAGTATCAATGCTAATATTATGGATGTAAAGCAGGCTGAATGGGCACTTAAGGGCAGCGATACTAAGGTATATGTAAGTGCACTTGCAATGACAGCACTTTACTACAATGGTAATATGGCCGGTGCAACAACTACACTTCCATATGTATATGCACAGGAGTCATATAAGGCAGCTACAGCCTGGTCACAGGCTTCGAATCAGGATCAGTCAGCTTGTGCTGAGACAGTTAAGGCTACACAGCTTAACTCAGGTCTTGTAACATTGTATCCATACAACATAAGTTCATCACTGAACATATCGGGTACACATCAGCAGGCATTTGCACTTGATCTTGAGAGTGACAACATAACAGTATGGTATACTCTTGCAGGTTCAAATAACTCATCGAACAGTAAGATGCGTTCATCAAAGTATGCAGCGGATCCTGGAGATGCAATGGAGGCTTACTTCATCTACACTACAGCTTATGGCAGTGGTGCAATCACATATTGTGGTGCCGGACATTCATCAGTTACAGGTAGACGTACAAGAAACAATGATGAGAGAAAGCTGTTCATCAACGTTATTGTAAACAGTGCATCAGCAGTACCAGAGATGCCAACTATCAAGTGTTACGATCCAAAGCAGACATGGGCTGCAGAGGATGAGCTTCCAAAGGATGCAGAGGCACTTGCTTCATCAGGAAAGACAGTATATGTTAAGGAAGTTGATTCAAAGACTGACGATCCTGACTTTGATTACAAGATTGGTATTCCAGAGAAGACAAAGGTAACAAAGGTTAACATTTACTATGATCTGGATTATGATGATTCTGATTACTCGATCAGACCAAGCTACACAGAGGATACTGATAGAATGATCAAGTCATACACAAATATTGGTACAGCAAAGTTAACATCTATATCAGGCGACATAAAGGATATTGTGAGAAATGGTGATGATTCAGCTCTTACACCTGATGATTCGTGTTATGCACCATATGGTGGAAATTACACATACATCGTTGTGGAGGTATATTACCAGGGTAAGACAGTTCCTGTATATACAATGATCAAGGTTAAGGCCGCAGACCCATTGTTCGACCTGACAGACAATACTATAGACGTTCCGGCACTTGGAGATTTCATTGCCGAGAAGAAAAATGTGTTTGCATAATGCGTAGATAGTATAAATAATAGCAATAAACATAGAAACCGGGGTGGTTATATACTCCGGTTTCTTTTTGTGTTATACTAACTCTGTTCAAAATAACAGACTGAAGGATGGAGGTACATATGGAGATAAATGGAAAGACAAGATTATTGGGTTTGCTTGGTGATCCGGTTCAGCACACCTTGTCACCGCTTATACACAACACACTCAGCGATATATTGGGAATAAATGAGGTGTATGTACCGTTTCACACCCATAAGGAGGGGCTGGCGGATGCTGTAAAGGGAGCGTTTGAACTGAATATATTGGGAATGAACGCCACTGTACCTCACAAGAATGAGATAATGGCTTCACTTGTGGATATAGATGAGGGGGCAGCGGCAATAGGTGCGGTCAACACTCTTGTCAGAATTGCAAATGGATATAAGGGATATAACACGGATATGATGGGGCTGTCCAGAGAACTTGAGTCCTACGGAGTGGAACTTGACGGTAAAAAGGTTATCATACTTGGCGCAGGTGGAGCAGCGAGAGCTGTGGCATATATGTGCATGAATAAGGATGTGGATAAGGTATATATCCTTAACAGAACGATCGAGAAGGCACAGACGATAGCAGAGGACATGAATGGTCATTTTGGCAGAGAGACAATGACTGCCATGAGACTTGGTGATTATGTACAGTTACTGCAGGAGAATGTAGCTGATAAGTTCGTGGTATTCCAGTCCACATCGATAGGTCTGGCACCGAACAATGAGGCGGTAGTCATCGATGATCCACATTTTTACGACAGAGTCAGTGTGGGAATCGATCTCATATATAATCCGTTTGAGACAAAGTTTATGAAGCTTTGCAGACAGGCTGGAGCATTGGCGTACAATGGTTTGCGTATGCTCCTTTATCAGGGAATAATTGCATATGAGCTCTGGAATGATATATCCATATCGGAGGATGTTGCTGATATTGTGTACGACAGATTGTTGCAGTCGATCAGAGATAATGTGATCCTCATAGGATTTATGGGATGTGGTAAGACAACTGTCGGAGAAGCTCTTGCGAGAAAGCTGAACTTTGATCTGCTGGATGTGGATTCTTATATAGAGGACAAGGCTGGTTGCAGCATAAAGCAGATATTTGCCGACAAGGGGGAAGAGTATTTCAGACAGCTTGAGACAGATACTCTTAAGGAATTGAACAGCCGGCTGTCACATACGGTTATATCCACTGGAGGTGGACTTCCTATGAGACAGGCGAATGTGGATGAACTCAGGCGAATGGGCAGGATCATATATCTGGATGTTAAGCCTGAGGAGGTAGTAAGGCGACTTGCGGGAGATACGACCAGACCTCTTCTGCAGGGAGAAAATGTAGATCAGAGAGTGAGGAAACTTATGGGACAGCGAGGACCGGTGTATGAAGCTGCCGCTGATATCATAGTTCCGGTTACAGGAATTGATATAGATGAGATTGTACAGGAAATAAGTTCATATATAGAAGGTGGGAGATGATGTTTATGAACACAGCAATTGCTTATGAAAAGGTCAGAAGGATAATAGATGAGATGAATCTTGATGCGATATTGATCACTGACAGGTACAACATGAGATATATAGCATCGTACCGCGGCGAGGGCGTTATAGTTCTGGCAGGATCAGGTAAGACCGTCATAACGGATTCAAGATATACGGAGCAGGTTCAGCGCGAGTGTGAAGGATATGAATGTGCGGATATTGCAGGGAAAGGATATGTTGCGTGTATTTCATCTATTCTTGATGGACAGAGAAAAAATTCTGGGAATCTGAGAGTTGGATTTGAGAATCTGAGCATCAGTTATAGAGAGTATTCGGAGTATTCGACAGGGATATCCGGCGTGGAATGGGTAAGACTTGATGGTAAGCTGGACTCCTTAAGAGAGATAAAGACTGATGAGGAGATCGAAAATATCCGTACAGCGGAGTCAATAGGGGACAAGGCATTTTCACATATACTGGAATATCTCAGACCTGGCATTACAGAGAAGGACGTTGCGCTTGAACTGGAGTATCATATGAAGAAAAATGGTGCGGAGGGCTTGAGCTTTGACACCATAGCTGCATCGGGAATGAATTCGTCAATGCCGCATGCTATTCCTACGGATAAGACTCTGAATAAGGGTGACTTTCTCACTATGGATTTTGGCTGTATATATGAGGGATATTGTTCAGATATGACCAGAACCGTAGCAATAGGAAAGGCATCTGATTCAATGAAATATGTGTATGACACGGTACTCAAGGCTCAGACGGAGTCTATGAATATGATAAAACCAGGAGTCAGATGTAACGATGTTGATGCTGTTGCGAGACGTATAATAGCCGATGCCGGATATGGAGATTGCTTTGGACATGGTCTTGGACATTCGGTGGGATTGTTTATACACGAGAATCCGAGATTTTCACCTAAGTGTGATGACATATTGAAACCAGGCATGGTCATAACGGTCGAACCGGGAATCTATATTCCTGGACAGTTTGGTGTCAGGATTGAGGATCTGGTTGCTGTGACGGAGGATGGTTATAGGAATCTTACCGGATCAGAGAAGAAGCTGATAGAGTTATAAAGTGTAATTATATGGAGGATTGTGGGGTATGAATAGGAACGGGAACAAAAGATATGGCATATTTTGGTATGTTGGAATATTCCTGTTGGCTGTGCTTCTATATACTATAGTAATATTTGTTGAAAAAGCATATCCATTTGGCAACAGATGCTTTTTAGCCGATGATGCATATGTTCAGTATAATACCATGCTCAGAACTTTGATAGAATATGTACATAGCAGTGATAAAAGTGCCATAATGTGGAACCACGGTATGGGAGTTGATGTGTATCTGAACATGCTGTACTATTTATTGAGTCCGTTCAATGTTATAGCATTGATACTTGGTGAGAGTCACGTAGAACTTGCTTTGATACTTATAATAGTTTTAAAATGTTCGATTCTACCAGTTACTGGCTTATATTATTTTCGCCATACAACAATTGTAGGGAAAGAACATGGAAATACTGGATTAACAGCTTGGATTCAGTTTTGCTGTGCCCTTGCGTGGGGATTTTGCGGATATGTCGCTGCATATGGTCAGAACATAATATGGTTAGATGGATTGATACTCGTGCCTTTGATAGCGATAGCAATGGAACATGTACGATGTAATAAAGGATATTGGATATATACACTGTTACTGGCAGTGTCATTGATAGTCAACTTTTATTATGCATTTTATGTGTGTATGTTCATTGTTGTGTATTTTATTCTCCTTGAGTGGAATAGTGTCAGATCATTTTTCAAAGAAGCACTGAAGTTATTGATTTTATCAGTAATTTCGGTGTTGATGGCAGGCATTGTGCTGATTCCGGCTGCTTACTGTATTCTCAAAGCGGGGGATACGACACTAAACAGTTGGGATATTCTTGATATGTGGGGAGATATAGGCCATTATATTGTGTCATTTTTCCCTTTTAAGTCAGTGACAAATGGATATCTATATAACAGTAACAGTTATTGTGGAACGATTGTGTTGCTTATGTTGATAGTATTTGTTGCTTCGTCATCTGTACAGCTTAGGCAGCGGTTAAAGTATAGCTGTATAGTTGTACTTTTTATGGTAGCATCAAACTTCTTACCACTTAATTATGTTTTTCATGGATTTGCAGTTCCTCATGGAACAGGTAACAGATTTGCGATCATTCTTACATTTGTATTATTGATGATAGTGTATAGAATGTTGTTAAATATACGTGATATAAAACTGCCGGCAGTGGTAATAACCGGTGTTGTTGGAGTGTTATTGCTTGTATTGTCATTTACGGATAAAAGCAGACTTCAGGCAACTTACAGTTACATAGTATTCTTGTTTATGCTAGTGATCACAGTAATGGTGCTTGTGTTATGTGCAAGGAAAAGTATAAAGATAAAAACAGCAATTTTGTATATAACTATACTGTGGATGGCAGAGGTATGCTGCAATGCTGTTGTAACCATGAGTGATAAGGCAAATGATGGCGATATGCTTGATAATATACATTTAACAGAGTGGGAGGATAAATACAATGAGCTGGATACAAATGGCGAGTCACGTAAGACGGCTCTTATAAATGATGACTATGTTCCAGACTCAGATGTGAATTGGTATTCATCAATGATAAATGGTTATTATGTAAATGCATTTTCAAGTATGGGTTTTTCTCATTTTGATAATGTTGAATGTGTATATGATGGTGCTACACCGCTCACAGCACTCATGTATAATGTCAGATATGTTCTCACAAATTCTCGAAACACAAATGGAGGATATCATCTTATAGCTGAAAACGATATTTATAATATCTATGAAGCTGATGATCTGGCAGATTGGGGTTTTATGACTGATCAGGGAATCAAAGAGTGGTCAGAAACGGGTTCGGTTGCAGACAATCAGTCTGAATTTTTACGTCTTGGTTTTGCGGAGACAGTGAGTGAATTGTCAGATGAAAGATTGATGAGTATAATACCGAGAAGAAGCATAAACAATGATGTGCAGAACTATTTGAGATTATTGAACATGTACTCAGTAGAGAAAACCGGAACAATAACAGAGTCATTCAATATAGGTGAGTTTAATTCAGATGGAATAGGTAATTATGTGTATACTGCATCAAGTAACCAATATATGGCGAGTGTTCATCTTTCATTTACAGCGGATAATGATATGGAATTATACGTATACAGTGAGGACAATAGAGATCAGGCAGTTGCAGTGTACATAGATGGCGCAATATCATCTGAAGTAAAATATATGACAACAGGCCAGCTCGTCTACGGAGGCCACATAGAAAAAGGCCAGAAGGTCAAAGTAGCAGTATTCGGAGGTGCATCAGTTGGAGAGAAGGCGGAGAAGCATATACAGCTTTATACCTTCAACACAGAGCTTTTTGAGAAGGTTAAGCCATACATAACTGATGAGACTCTTATAAGCGATGGTTATTCAGGCAATTCATTCCGTGGACATGTGACAGCCAAGAAGGATGGAGTGTTATACATGGCATTTCCATACAGCGATGGATACACGATATATGTCGATGGACAGAAGGCTGAGAAGTTGCTGCTCGGAAGAGGAAATATGGGAGTGGAGGTTTCAGCCGGCTATCACGATATAGAACTCAGGTATCATACCGCGGGTCTTATACCGGGAGCCATCGTGAGTGCAGTGGGAGTATGCGCATTTGTATTGTTGTGTATATACGACAGTAGAAAGCGCAGAAACGGAGCTTTACCTGATAAAGGTTGATGGTATGGTAAAAAATAGTTGAAAATTTATTTCATATATTATAAAATGTGACAAGAAGTTTATATCTTTAAGGAGGATAAGATAGTTATGGCAGAGATGATCTCAGCAGGCGATTTTAGAAACGGCGTTACAATCGAATTCGAGGGAAATATTTATCAGATTATAGAGTTCCAGCACGTTAAGCCAGGAAAGGGTGCAGCTTTCGTAAGAACAAAGCTCAAGAACATCAAGAATGGTGGTGTTGTAGAGAAGTCATTCCGTCCAACAGAGAAGTGTGAGAAGGCTCACATCGAGAGAAAGGACATGCAGTACCTGTACAATGACGGAGATCTTTACTACTTCATGGATCCAGAGACATATGATCAGATTCCTATCAGCTCAGCAGCTATAGGTGATTCACTGAAGTTTGTTAAGGAGAACGAGCTGTGTAAGATCTGTTCACACAACGGCAACGTATTTGCTGTAGAGCCACCTCTCTTCGTTGAGCTTGTTATCACAGAGTGCGAGCCAGGCGTTAAGGGTGATACAGCTACAGGTGCAACAAAGCCATGTACAGTTGAGACAGGTGCACAGGTATCAGTACCTCTCTTCGTTAACGAGGGTGACACGATCAAGATCGATACACGTACAGGCGAGTATCTTTCAAGAGTATAATAATTGTTACCAGCATTAGGATATAACTACCTACGATAACATATAAGAAGAATAAAAGTCCCGGTGATTCAGGATATTTGATATGTACCCAGAATCCTGGACACATATTTATAAACTAGGCTGAACACATGG